>Ga0209273_10000010_pt1:0-640000 | contig 817787 bp, 819 predicted proteins | sample tdAd471_FD_187126 | JGI IMG/M metagenome (GOLD analysis project Ga0209273, IMG submission 187126) | Marine sediment microbial communities from the Atlantic coast under amendment with organic carbon and nitrate - tdAd47.1 (SPAdes)... | ecosystem: Environmental > Aquatic > Marine >...
TACAACACCAGGAGACCACACAGCGCATTGGGCTACCGCCCGCCGGCACCGGAAGCCATCATCCCGATGGACCGAAGACCGGCCATGCACTAACAATCACATTGGACCCGTCAAATAGGGCTGCTCACCCGATCGGCTGAAGTTTGGCATCGCGGGGACTATGAACTGCTTTCGCATAAGGAACTTGATAACGCAGTGGATGTTTTCTTATCCGGCCGAGAGTATGCCCGCTCTATCTTGGAAGAGCAGCTAGCCAAAGAACAGCCAGAAGAATCCTATGCCGATAGTCCAAAGGCCCCTGCTGAAGATCTATTTAGCTTTGCGCGCAATCAGCGGAGATAAGCGGCGAACAGCCTTAGTTCCAAAGCCGAAGCCCAAGTTGCCTGCAAGCCGATCGCGGCGAATGGCGGTTTTGTGCCAAAAACGCCAGTCCGCGAATTGTCAAAACGGGGAAGCAAGGGCCGGCAAGGAGGCCTTGTAAACGCTGAGAGCGAGCCGTGGACTCTTCGGAGGGCAGCGCTCCCTGATGGAACCAATTGACCGGCCAGGATAATCCGCTTCCAGAATCCGACCTAAGAGCTCTGCCTAAGCATACCAGCGCTCCCTGATCCCAAACAGCTCCTCAGCGATCTGCCTTCGGCTAATCTCTAAGGAGCCGGAATCGAACCAATACCAGCGCAATTACGGCGATCGCGAGTGGCCAAGACTCGTGAAATAGCCGCTCAAACGCGATCTTTATCACCATATCCAACAGAAACGTTTCGAACATTGCAGCTCCTTTCGATTTTGGAGCTTAATTGTCACTCATTGCGGAATGCGGTGGATAAATCTCGAAGAGTGAAATCGACGTCACGCGACACGTCGAGTGTCGGAGTTCTTGGATTTGGGAGCCCGACAATGGCAAAGCACGATTTAAGTAAGAGATCTGTTCGAACCAAATTATCAAAACGCCCAGGACGCTATTGGCATCGATTGGCGGTTGGCCGCTCCTTCGGTCTTGCCATTTCGAAGTCCGGTGCCATGACGTGGAAGGCGCGCTACTGGTCCAAGGATGAGAAATACCGCGAAACCACACTCGGCTATGTGCAAAGCACGGAACTTCGATCTGGTCTGACTTATCATCAGGCACTTAGCGCTGCGCGAAATTGGTTCGAAAGCGATCAAGTGCAAAAAGATACGCTTGTCCATCATACGATACACCACAAGGGCCGGCTGATCTTTTGCCCATATGGCGATGTCTACACGGTTGGTCATGCGTTACGCGATTACGTCGAGTGGAAGCGCATTGCCGGTGCAAAGTCGGGTTTCTACAGCCTCGTCTCGCTGATTAATCATCATATCGCGCCGCGGCTCGCCCATCTACCGCTTACAGAGTTCAACGGAAGACACTTCCATCAGCTTTGTATTGACGTCCTTGAGACACCGCCGCGAAAGGGAAATCGACCAAATGCGCCACGCGTTCGCATCGCCGATCTCGATCGCGAAGCACTGAGAAAGCGAAAAAAGACAGTCAATACGTTGGCAAGCATTCTCAGAGTGGCGTTTGGCCTCGCGTGGGATAATGGCGAGATCGATACCGACCGTCCGCAGCGCTGCCTGAAACACTTGCCCGTTGCAGAACGACCACGGACGCTCTTTCTCTCACGGGAAGAGTGCAAGCAGATGATCGACAACGCCCGGCCTGACTTACGCGACTTGATCCTTGGCGCCTTATACACTGGATGCCGTGTAAGCGAGTTGATCAACCTACAGGTCTGCGACGTCGCGCAGGAGGTCTATGGGATCTACGTGTCACCCTCGAAGAACTATCGTCCACGATACATCTTCCTTCCGGATGAGGGGATGGCGTTCTTCCTATCTGTGTGCGTTGGTAAGGCAGGTAACCAGCACGTCTTTCTGAATGCCGACGGCAATCAGTGGAGCAGCAGATATAAAGACCTATTCAAAGAGCTGATCGAGAGAACAGGGCTTCCGCCAGATACCGTCTTTCACAGCCTCCGCCACACATATGCGAGCCAGTTGGTTCAGGCCGGAACGCCTCTTTCCGTGGTCTCAAAGCAGCTGGGCCACGCGGATATTTTCACGGTTAGCCGCACCTACGGGCACCTTGCTCCGCAATCGGCCGAGATCGAAGTCCACCGACGTTTCTCGCCTCTTTGCGAGGAAAACATCGGGCGCGTCAGCGAAATGAAGTGCGAACTCGACGCTGTTCGACAGAGAGTGAGGCCGGATGATTGGCGTTCATATGGAGCCGTTGAAGAGGACTATAACTGGCCCAGATCGAACCTTTCCCGTTTCTCCGGTAAGATCTTAGCCCAAATACGGCGATAAAACTGCGCCGGAGAGGTGCTTGCATCAAAGAGGCGCCAAAGCAAACCGCCCCTACAACTAGTTGGAATTCCCGCCGCCGTTTACTCCGGCAGCGTCCTCCCGTCACTGCTGGGAGGATCCGATGACAGACGTGGAAATTCTCTACATCCTAGAGACCGCACTAAATCTCGCGCGGTCTCGAAACAAGCCAATGCTCGTTTATCTCATCACAATGGCGATGATCGAAGCTGGTGGATTGCCAGATACGTCCAACGACAATTCACCGAATTGAGACGTCCGAAGTGCGCCGTATTCGTGCCGATAGGCATAAAATAGGGTAATTCTCGGACATGGATTGAACAGAAAACCAAGGCCGAAAAGGCACTCGTTGGTATCTCGAAACCCGGCGCGGACTCTTCGGAGGGCAGCGCTCTATCCAGCTGAGCTACGGGTGCTTGCGGCATGGAGCCAAAGCCCGGCCTTGATAACCGAGGCGGGCGATTCCATCAATGCGAAATTGCGAGGTGGAGTTACGCCGTCTCATCAAGGTAGCTCTTTGAGATCAATCTCGCTGACAGCTTCCAAATCCTTCACCCGTCATCTGCAATGAGCGGCCATCACCGCTAACGCGCTCGTCAGCCTCCTGGAAACAGCCAGTGCCGACACCGCCCGGTCGGTCGCGTCGAAGATACAACACGGATAGACCGATCGACTCCGCGACTTTCCGCCCTTTTTCCTCACCTAAAACCATCATCGCCGTGGCCCAAGCGTCCGCATTGATGCAGGTCCCGGCAAGAACCGTGACGGATGCGGGGGAATTGGCAAGCGGCATGCCCCGCTGCGGATCCATCGTGTGCGACAGACGGCGTTCACCGACCTGCACCCAATGGCGATAGTCGCCCGACGTAGCGACGGCCATGTCCGTCAATTCGAGGACAGAATGCGCCGCGCGCCGTTCGGGGTCTGGAGACTCGACGGCAACAACCCATGGAGAGTTGTCCGGCTGGCTGCCGAGCGCGCGAAGTTCGCCGTCGATTGCAAGCAGGGCGCCGTCGACGCCGAAAGCTCGAGCGGTGTCGGTCAGACGGTCCACACCGTGGCCCTTTGCGATCCCGTTCAGGTCGAATTGCATCGACGCGTGCTTACGGGCGCGGCTGCGTTGGCAGTCCAGTTCCAGTACGTCATGCGCCGGCAGACGGCAGCGTTCCCGCGCAGCGCGTATCCGGCCGGGGTCGGCGTTCGCCGGGCCGAAGCCCCATGCGCTTACCGCATCGCCCATGCCGATATCGAATGCGCCATCCGTCACCCGACCGATGGAAAGTCCGGCCTCGAGCACATTTATCAACTCCCTCGGCAGATCGACCCAAATGTCCGGCGGCGCTGCGCTCAGGCGGTTGATGTCGCTGTCAGGATTCCAGACCGACATCTGGCGATCCACCTCGTCGACCGCAGCAGCCATCGCGTCGCGCAGCGGGTCGGGGTCGAAATCCGCAGGCGCATGAAACAGCGCCGACCAGCGCGTCCCCATCGTCGGACCGTTTAGCGCGTGGCGCACCAGGTCAGTAAACATCTTCGGCATATCGGCCCTCCGCCTTGAGCGTCGCCAGAGTGAGCCCCTGAGGCGCCAGGATGTCAGCCAGCGCAGCCGATACTCCGGCTGCCATGTCCCGTCCGCCACAGACCAGAATTTGGGCGCCAGCCGAAACGAGGCGGGCGATGCGCGCCGCATCACTGCGAAGCGCGTCCTGCACATAGGTCGGTCTTTCACCTCGCGAGAACGCGGTCGTCACGGAGGCGAGGCGCCCGTTTTGCTGCCAATCCGCCAGTTCCTCGGCGTAGAGAGCGTCGCTTTGCGGATGGCGCGTGCCGAAATAGAGATACATGGGCCGTTTCGTGCGGTTGGCGCGGGCAAAGCCAGCGAGCGGACCGATGCCGGTCCCCGCACCGATCAGCAAGACGGGTGCCTTTCCGCGGGCCGGCCGGAAGGTCGGATTTCGACGCAGGAAGGCCTGGACTGTCTGCCCCGGCTCCAGGGTCGTCAGTTGACCCGAGCACAATCCTCCGGGATGACGCCGGACACAGATCTCGACAAAGCCGTCGCGCTTGCCCGACGCCAGCGAATAGAAGCGAGGAAGATCGGATCCCTCCGGCAGGATGCCGAGGATGTCGCCGGCCTCGAAACCCGGGAATGTGCGTCTCGTCAGCCGCTGCCAGAGCGATCTTGTTGGCAGCGCAAAGCGCAGGATGGCCGTCGGGGCCTGGACGTCGGCGCCATAGTTGCGTCGCGATACAAGGGTCAGTGCGCGCGATTTCGGCGGGATCGGCTGATGGTTGAGTTCGAACTCCAAGCCAAGCACAGCCGCGAGGTCGCGCCCCCAGCGGGCGAAATCCTGCGGCGACTGGCGATCGACGGTTTCCATCGGCAGCAGCTGCCGCCAGCCTTTCGCCTCCGCTGCCTGGATGATTTGCTCCGCGTATCCGCAGAAGGAGGGGAAGCTGCGGTCGCCGAAGCCGAGAACCGCCAGCGGTGCCTTCGGAGCCTCGGGCAAGGCTCCGATCTTTTCGAGGAAATTCCCGGCCGATGCGGGCGCTTCGCCATCACCATAGGTTGCGGCAAGCAGGAGAACGCGCTGCGCTTGCGGCCAGCGCTCCGGCGTGAAGGCCGACATCGGTCCGACATGAACCCGAAGCCCGCGCTCGTTCAGCACGCCGCAGAGCGTGTCGGCGAAGCCCCAGGTGCTGCCACCCTCGCTGCCGACAAGCACGATCGTATCAGCTTCTCCGACGGGAACCGAATGCCCAACCCTCCCCCTCTTTCGACCGGTCAGCCAGAGGCGTAGTCCAGTCCAGCTCAGGAAGGGAACGCCAAGTGCCGACACGCCGAGAAGAAGTCCAAGCAGGGCGGCGCCCTGGCCGGTATGAAGCATGGCAATGAAATCCGTGACGCGCTCCCACGCGCCAGCGTCGGCCCAGGCGAGCATCTGGCCGGTGCCCTGATCGATATAGCCTTCGCCGTCGCTGGTCTTCAGGGTGAAGACGTCGGTCTTGTCGCCCACGAGCGGGAAAGTCAGCGAGCGCAGTCTGTCCACCGGGGTCTGCTCAAGCACCGCGATTGCGGCCGGATTGACGCCGGTCTGACCACTGACATCAGAAGGGAAAGGGGGAGCGCCGGCGCCTTCCGGAATCAGACCGAATGTCGCTGCGGTCATCCACAGGGCGGTGATCGACGACAGGCCAAGGCCGAAAACCGAAAGCCTTGCGATAGAGGCGTGCAGCTTGCCATGGCCGCTGCCCCGCGCGGGAGAGAAGAGGTATCGCCATCCGCCAGCGCGGCGCGCGAGAAGCACGAGACCCGACAGGCAAAGGGCGAGCATGGCCCCGGCGGCGGTCGCTGTCATGATGCGGCCAGCATCGTCGAGAAACAGCGACCGATGAAAACTGGTCAGCCAGCGTTGCAATGCCGGCGTATCCGCGTTGCCGATCGCCCCGCCGGTCGCCGGATCGATGACCGCGGCGGCCGGCTGATCGCCCTCGAAGTAATAGGCAGTAATCCGGCCGGTCGGGGCACGGCGGATCTGCTCCACCGTCGGTTCCATTGCCTGAACGCGCGACGCCAGATCCGCCACGCTGATGCCGGCGGACGTTGGGGACCGAGCGGCTTCAAGAGCGGGGAATATCGATAGCGCCGTTCCGCTCAACGCGATGACGCAGAGAAGCAGCGCGGCGATCAGCCCTGGCCAACGGTGAAGCGACCGGATCATGACGGAACCTCTCCGTATCAGCGTGTGTAGGTGAAATCGGCGATGTAGCGGCTGCCCTGAACAGGCTGGCCGGAACCGTCGGACGTCAGCGGGACGACGATTTCGTTTGGACTATCGCGATAGTCCTCTACGGCGGCGTCGATATGCAGTTCATATCCCGCGTCGAAAAGGGCGTCCGCCAGATCGAGCGTGACCGTCAATGTCCGCCCGGAGCCGACACTGGCACCGGTGATGCCGGCGATTTCGCCCAAATTGCCGCTGGTGGCGCGATACCAACCCGTCAGGTGCTGGTAGTATCGGGCCTTGCCGCCCGCCATCCACAGGCTACCGAGATAATTGCCACTGGCGTTTGTGACATAATAGGCGAGATAGGCGCCGGGGCCGCCATAGTTGCGCAGATTGGTGGTCAGCGTGACCTCACCGGCGATGGCTGGCGCCACGGCGCTGAGCGCCGTGGTCACCGTAAGAATAGCTATAAGCGATTTCATCGGGTTTCTCTTTCGAACGTGGAGGGCAGTATCAGTTCACCTGCACCTTTGGCGCAGTGCCCTTGAGAATCAGGCCGTTGTCGGGAGGCGTCGTGCTGCCTGCCGGCGCCAGGCCGTTCCGGCGATAGCTCCAGTCATCGTCATCGTCGCCGTCCTCATGATGATGCTCGTGTTCGCCTCGTACATGGTGATGACCTTCGTGCTCGTCGTCGTCATAGTCAGCCTTGCGAAAAGAGTGATCCCATCCGGCGGCCTCGATTCCGCTGACGAATTTTTGGGGAAACGACGCCGCTCCGGCGGCATAAGCGATCGATATTCCGCCGACAGCGACGGCGGCGACAAGCAAACTGCGTAAGGGCTTCATGCTCACAACTCCTGTGTTTCGAATGGCTTACAGATGGCGGTCCTGGCTGAGCGTTCGCTGACGGATCGGAGAAATTCGCTTCAGCTTGCCGTCAGCTTTCGACGTCCGCTCACCGGCGTCTGTGGTCGGATTCAAAGCCGGTTATGGCGAGGGTGGCCGGATCGACGATCACTTCGAACCGCTTGCCGGCGGCGTCTGTCACATAGGCCTCGTAGCAACCGTCATGGATCTTGATGCGATGCAGTTTCCAGCCGCGTTCCTCGATCATGGCGCGGACAGCCTGTCTCGGCTGCCAGTCGGCCATGGGAACGTCGCAGTCTTCATCGGCGAGACCTGCAGTCGCCGACAGGGAAATCAGAATCGCTGTGGTGATGGCGCGGGTGGTCACGGTATGTCTCCGTTTTTGTGTGGGGCTATTTCGCCGGCCAATCTGACGTCCGACTTAAGCCGCCACGCCCTCCGCTTAAGCTTCCCGTAAGGTGGCGCGTGGACTAAGGCTGTAGGGGACAGGCAGAGACAAAGACATGCGAATCCTGCTGATAGAGGACGACACCATTCTTGGTGCGGCGGTGCGCGACCAGATCGCCGCGGACGGTTATTCCGTCGACTGGGTCGGCCGTCTCGACGCAGCGGGCGACGCGTTGGCGACGACCGTCTACGATCTCGTGCTCCTAGACCTCATGTTGCCCGACGGCCGGGGAATTCCCTTCCTGAAGACGCTGCGCGGCCGTGGCGATGTCACGCCGGTCATCATCCTGACCGCGCTCGACCAGGTTTCCGACCGGATCGAGGGCCTCAACGCGGGCGCGGACGACTACCTGGTCAAGCCTTTCGACCTGGCGGAACTGTCAGCGCGTATCGGCTCCGTCGCGCGGCGATATACCGGAAATCCCAATCCGATCATCAGGCACGGCCCCCTGGAGATCGATCTCGCCGCCCGCAGCGTGACGAAGGACGGCAAGAAGATTGTCCTGACCGCGCGCGAGTGGGTTCTCTTCGAAGCTTTCCTGCAACGTCCCGGCCAGCTTCTGTCGAAAGCGCAACTCGAGGAACGGCTCTATTCCTTCGACACGGAAATCGACAGCAACGCGATCGAGGTGCATGTCAGCCGCTTGCGCAAGAAGCTCGGCGCCAAGGTCATCGAAACCGAGCGGGGACTTGGCTACAGGCTGGGGCGGCCATGAAAATGCCTCGCTCGCTTCAGGCCCGGCTCGCGCTTCTGATCGGCCTTTCTGTAACGGTCCTGTGGCTGCTCGCGGCATCGGTCACCGCGCATCGGGCCGACGGCGAGTTGGAGGAGGTCTACGACAGGGCCTTGCAGGCGACGGCGGAGCGCATATTGCCCCTGGCTGTCCACGATCTTCGGCGCAGGGGCGACGACCACGAAGATGACGATGAACTCGATGAGCATATCGGCCGGGTAAGCCCTCTGGATGACAAGGTCAGCTATGTCGTCCGCGATCGCAACGGCGGGATTTTATTGCGTTCGTCAGGGGCCCTCGAAGAGGATTTCCCGCCATTCAAGGAGAATGGCTTTACCCAGACCTCGACGCATCGCCTCTACTACGATTCAGCTCGGGACGGGCGTATCACGATCGCGGTCGCCGAGCCGCTGGATCATCGTTCGGAGACGTCGCGAGCTATCCTGCTTGGTCTATTACTGCCCCTTCTGGTCGTCATTCCGCTCAGCCTTACGGCCATCCTTCTGGCGACGCGGCGAGGCTTTCGTCCCGTGCGCGCCCTGCAGGAGGGATTGGAGCGGCGGGGCGCCCAGGATCTTTCGCCTTTGCCCGATACGGGGCTTCCGACGGAATTGAAGCCGATTACGGGCGCCGTGAACCAGTTGCTCGACCGCTTGCGTGCCGCCTTCGAAGCGGAACGCGCCTTTGCCGCCAATGCCGCGCATGAATTGCGCACGCCGGTGGCCGGCGCGATCGCACAGGCCCAGCGCCTGAAGTCCGAGACGGCCGACGCACGGACGTCGCAACGCGCCACCGAGATCGAAACGACGCTCAAGCGGCTTATGCGCATGTCGGAGAAGCTCATGCAGCTCGCCCGCGCGGAAGGCAGCCGGCTGCAACTCGACACCTCCAACGATCTTCGGCCGGTCTTGCAGCTGATCGTGCAGGACTTCGCCCGCTCGGGAGAGGAGCGGATTGCGCTTTCGATGTCCGGAGCACCTGTCGAATCGAATCTCGATCCGGATGCGTTCGGTATCCTCTGCCGAAACCTGATCGAGAACGCGTTGCGGCACGGGACAGCCGAGCGGCCTGTTGAAGTCGACCTGAGCGCGGACGGAGTGCTTTCGGTTCGAAACGACGGGCCGGCGCTGTCGCCGGACATGACTGACCGGCTCATGCTGCGATTTGAGCGGGGCTCGGGGAACAAGGACGGCAGCGGACTGGGACTCGCCATCGTCAAGGCGATCGCGGACCGTGCCGGAGCGCGTATCTCCGTTGTGTCGCCACTGCAGAATAGCGCGCAAGGGGTCCAGATCTCAGTTGCGCTCGCCTCGGTCGGAAATCCGTAAACGGAGAATGATGATATAACGCAATGCTCTATCCCGCTGAGCTACGAGTGCTTGCGGCATGGAGCCAAGGCCCGGCCTTGAGGACCGAGGCGGGCGACTCAATCAACGCGAAATTGCGAGATGGAGTGGCGCTGTCTCCTAAGGCAACGCTCCAGAAAACATAAACGGCATATCTGGTTGTTCGCGCTTTGCGCTGACGAACTAAAGCGGTCGGAGTCTCGCTCTCAGGGCCGGCACCGCGAAATCGAGGAAGACCCGCATTTTCGAGGGGAGCATTCCGCGTGCCGCGTGGATCAGATGGACCGGGGCCGGCTCCAACTCAAAGTCCTCCAGAACGATCCGTAACGCGCCAGCGCGCAGCTGTTCGGCGCACTGATAATGAAGCACGCGCGCGGCGCCGACTCCCTGGACGGCAGCCTCGACAGCCGCTTCCGCCGTCGAAACCGAAAGGCGCGGCACGATGTCGACATCGATGACCCGCCCGGTTTCGGCCAGCCGGAAGGGCCAGCTCGCGGCCGGCGACAGGAACTCGAAATTGACGCTCGGCAGCGCTGCTGCATCCTCTGGCCGCACGGGCGTGCCATAGGCCTCGATCAGTTTCGGGCTGGCGCAGACGACCGTCCGCATCGCGCCGATATTGGTGGCGATCATGGTGCTGTCCGGCAACCGGCCGATCCGCGCCGCCATGTCGACATGCTCGTCGAGCAGATGAAGATTGCTGTCCGACAGAACCAGCCGGACATTGATGTCCGGATGGGCTGCGAGGAAATCGATGACGACCGGCAGGATATGCAGCCGGCCAAACAGCACCGGGGCTGTCAGGGTCAGTTCGCCGCGCGGCGACTGGAACTCGCCTGCGGCGATACGCTCAGCCTCCTCGACATCTTCAAGGATTCGCCGCGCCGAAGCCAGATAGGCCGTACCGGTATCGGTCAGTGCGACCTTGCGCGTCGTGCGGATCAGGAGCTTCGCACCCAGATGCGTCTCGAGCTCGTTGATCTTGCGGCTGACGGTAGCGAGTGGAACGCCCAGCTCGCGGCTGGCTGCCGAGAAACTGCCTTTGTCGGCGACGCTGAGCAGCAGTCGCATGGCATCGAGCCGATCCATTATTATTCCAATTTTCGAGACACTAATTCCCGATAATAGGCGATTATCCCTCAATTTGGAATGAGCTAATCCTCCTTCGAACGGAACCCGCCTGGTTCCTAAGCTCGAAAGGAGAAACACAATGCCCCGTCTGACCATTCCGGCGCGCGACGATGTCCCCGCCGAATCCAAGCCGATCCTCGACGCCGTCCAGAGCCAGCTTGGCGTCGTCCCGAACATGTTCCGGCTGATCGCCTCCAGCCCAGCGGCACTCAAGGGCTACACCGCCAACAACGCCGCTCTCGCCAAGGCGCTGGACGTCAAGACACGCGAGCGTATCGCACTGGCCGTCGCCCAGGTGAATGGCTGCGATTACTGCCTGTCCGCGCACAACTATCTCGGCTTGAACATGGCGAAGATCTCAAACGAGGAGATCGCGCTCAACCGCATGGGCCGGTCAGGCGATCCGAAGGCCGATGCCGCCGTTCGCTTCGCCGTGACTGTCGTTCGCGACCGTGGCCAGGTCGCCGCAGCCGATATCGAGGCCGTTCGCGAAGCCGGTTTCTCCGACGGCCAGATCGTCGAGATCATCGCCGTCGTCGCCGAGAACATTTTCACGAACCTGCTCAATGTAGTCGCTGGCACCGAGATCGACTTCCCCGTCGTCCATACCAGCGAAGCAGCCTGACGCGAGAAACGGGCGGGCTTCTCTGACCCGCCCGTCATCGACCCGGAGACACCGCCATGCCCTACGGATTTCTCGACATAGCCACGACTCCCAGCGTCCGCGCCGAGCAGCAAGCCTCTGGAAGCGATCGGGTCTACCGGAACTACAAGGCTGACCGCGCCTTCGACAGGTTCACACCCGATGAAGTCGCCTTCATCGCGGCGCGTGACAGCTTCTACATGGCCACCGCCTCGGAAACCGGCTGGCCCTATGTCCAGCACCGCGGTGGTCCCCGGGGCTTCCTGAAGGTCGTCGACGAGAAGACACTCGCCTTTGCCGATTATCGCGGCAACCGCCAATATATCAGCGCCGGCAATCTGGCCGCAGATGCCCGCGCGGCCCTGATCCTCGTCGATTACCCGGCCCGCGCCCGCCTCAAGATCTACACCCATGTCGAGGCGGTTCCGATCGACAGCGACCTCGCCGCGCTCGTCGCGGAGCCGGATTACAAGGCACGGCCCGAGCGCGTCTTCGTGTTGCGCCTCGCTGCGTTCGACTGGAACTGCCCCCTGCACATCACCCCTCGCTACACCGAGGCGGAGATCGCCGCGGCGATGGCGCCGCTGCGCGACCGCGTCTCCGCGCTCGAAGCCGAAAACGAAGAGCTGCGAGCCCGGCTCGCCAACGCACAAGGAAGCTGACCATGGAACCCGAACGCCCTCCGCTGCCGCCTTTCACGCAGGTCGAAGATGCCGAAAGCAAGGTCTGGCTCGCCGAAAACGCCTGGAACAGCCGCGATCCGGAACGCGTCGCGCTCGCCTACACCCCGGACAGCCACTGGCGAAACCGCGCCGAGTTTCTCGAGGGCCGCGACGCCATCGTCGCCTTCCTCGGCCGAAAATGGGACCGCGAGCTCGACTACCGCCTGGTCAAGGAGCTCTGGGGCTTCCGCGTGAACCGTATCGCGGTCCGGTTTGCCTATGAATGGCGCGACGACAGCGGCAGCTGGTTCCGCTCCTACCGCAATGAGTTGTGGGAGTTCGACGAGCGCGGCCTGATGCGCCGCCGCGTCGCCAGCATCAATGACGCGCCGATAAGCGAATCCGAGCGGAAGTTTCGCTGGCCGCTCGGGCCGCGTCCGGAAACTCATCCGGGCCTGAGCGAGCTCGGCCTCTAGCGCCGCGCAAACACCACCTCACTTCGCCGACCCGACCGGGCCGGCGCGGACGGCGAGGACCTCCTCGCGGTCACAGGATCGATCGCGCCGAAATCCGGCGGATCGTGCCGACGGCAAGTCGCCGGCGGCTTCACCCAGACGCCCGCGTGGCGCAAACCGAAAGGAAGACTGACATGAAGAACCTGAACACCATCATGGCGATTGCCTGTGTCATCGGCACGATCTCCGGCGCTTCCGCCGCATTCGCCGCCGACGAATACAACGTCTCGACCGGCACCACCGTCGACGGCCAGGGCGTTGCGCTGCGCGGCAACGATTCCGTTGCGCTGTTCACGGGCCTGGACGTGACCCCGGGCCACGCCAAATTCACCGTCGTGCATGACAATGTCGCCTATTACTTCTCGTCCAAAGAGACGATGAAGCAGTTCGCAGCCGATCCGGCAGCCTTCATCCCGCAATATGGCGGGTTCTGCGCCTTCGGCGTGGCCAAGGGCCTGAAGCTGGACGGCAGCCCGCGCTTCGCCGACGTTGTCGACGGCAAGCTCTACCTTTTCCTCAACGCCGATGTCTTCGAGGCCTACAAGAAGGACAAGGCCGGCACGATCGCCAAGGCGGAAGCCAACTGGCCGGGCATGGAACACCGCACAGTGGAGGACGTCAACGGCCTTTGATGCTTGATGCGACCCGACCGGTTCGCACCACCCGCATCGACAGATGCTGGAGGCATTCCCTGGCGAAACCCGTCCCCTTTTCGCCCGCTGCCTCCAGGACCCGGCATCTCTCGCCCGGATGCCGACCCCGAAGCGCTGGTGGCGATTTCCCCCGATCGTCACCAGCGTTTTTATCGCTCCCTCGCGAGACTGGCACGGTCAGAATACACGAGAGTGGCAGCTTCGTGCCAGAAACGCCAATCGCCGCATGGAGCCAAGGCCCGGCCTTGATGACCAAGGCGGGCGATTCCATAAATGCGAAAATGTGAGGCGGAGTTGCGCTGTCTCCTAAGGTAGCGATCACAGGTTCGAAGCCTGTCGGGTGTGCCGGGTTGTAACCGCGTTGCGCGCGGTGGCCTCGATCATTAATAGTTAGATATGCGACGTCGTGCGATAAACAGCTTTCACTTGGCGGGCAGATACCGGGTTGTCGCCGGGGGCATGTTTGCGGCACTTCTCACAACGCACAGTCATTTCGCTTTATCTCATGAGAACGCTGACCCGTATTCTTGCTCGAACGTCCAGAATGATGTCGAAGTCTGGAGCGGCGACGCCCTCGAAATTGCCGTCAGCTGCGAGGGCGTCGAAACCGCGATTTCATTTCTGCAGCAATGTGGCGTTGATTATGATGGAAGCTTGGCGATCCATTTCGAGCGAGACATGCGCGATGAGTGCGGCGTAGACACCTACGGGATTTATGTAATTTCCGACAAGCTTATCCGTATCAATAGTTATCCGACCTGTCGCAGCGTCTTCACCAAGTCGAAATTGACGGGCCGAATCCCATTCGACGAATTCTTCGAGTCCATCGTCGTGCACGAGGTGACACACGCGGTTGTCGATGCAATCGGCGCGGAGTCCGCGAAGAAACCGTTGACGCAGGAATATATCGCCTACGCGGTTCAATACTCCATGTTTGAACCAGCTGACGTGAGTGCCTTAACCGACGACTTGCTAATTAAGGATCACGTCGCACTCAGTGATTTCAGCATGTCGATCTACGCGTTATCGGCGGAGAAATTTGCTGCCATGGTCAGCTCCCACTTCAACGGCCCGGATGGCGGGTGCAAGACGATCCGTGATCTTGTCAGTGGCGACCGTCAGATGCGTGAAAGCGTGCATCAGGAATAACCGCAATGAATTTGTGACCGCAGACGTGCTCGATCCTTCATATATCGAGCGTCACCGCGCGCCTGCGAGCTTCCAAACCGCACTATCCATTTGCCCGCGAATCCGGAACTGATAAGCCTACGCTTATAGATGAACCCAGCATTAACGTCTTGTTAACCAAACATTCAGGGTTTGCATGTTCGACAGGAACAACACAGCGAGTGGCCGGCAACACCCTGCCTGTCGAATGCAGCTTAAGAGGTTACACATGATCCGCAAACTACTGACCGTTACATCGTTCGCGCTCGTTCTTGCAGCCTGCAGCGACGATGAAGACAAGGCCGCCAAAACTGAAGCCCCAGCCCAGCCGGCGGCGTCGCAGGCCGATACGCAGAAGGCGGAAGAAGCCGCTGCGAAAGCCAAACTCGAAGCCGATGCCAAGGCGGAAGCGGAGCTGAAGGCAAAGGCCGAACGCGAGGCACGGATCAAGCTCGAAGCCGAGGAAAAGGTCCGCGCGGAAATGGAAGCCGAGAAGAAAGCGGCGGAACAAGCCGCGGCCAAGGCAGCCGAGGATGCCGCCGCCGCCGAAGCCAAGGCCAAGCGCGAAAACGAGGCTTTCGAGCAGTTGCAGGCAGAAGAGGAGCTGCGTCTCAAGGCCGAACGAGAGGCCCGCATCAAGCTCGAAGCCGAGGAAAAGATCCGCGCCGAAATGGAAGCCGAGAAGAAAGCAGCCGAACAGGCCGCTGCAGAGGAGTTGGCCCGCCCAAAGACCGAGGCCGAACTGGAAGCCGAGAAGGTTCAGAAAACCATCGAGGATGTCGGAAATGCGGTCAACGCGGTCGGCGAATTGCTGAAGAAATCAAACTGATGTGATCTGGGCTCTCCGATGGAATGAACACAGTTCGCTGACCTCGTTCTCGTCTGCGCGAACTGCCACCGGATGATCCGCCGTCGTCGGCCTTGATTTTTGATGCGACCCAAGGGCGACGGCGCTTAGCCAGATATGCGCTCCGTTTGACTCGAGGCTTTTCTGCGGCGAACGCGGATATGCTCGGCTTTGTCAGGCTGTATGGCGGCCCGCCTCATTCTTCAGCAAGACCGTTGGAACCGAGAGCAATCCGGGGACGATTTCAGAGGCCAGCGCTCTATCCAACCGTGCTACGGGTGCTTGTGACACAAGGCCAAAGCCCGGCCTTGATAGTTGAAGCGGGCGAATGCTCGGTGTCTCGTATTCACAATTAACCCGCCACTGGCTGACCAGCACCTTTCCCGCTGAAAGAGCTCGAGTTTCCCGGAACTGCCGGATATTTCCCTACCTTTTACAGTCCCTTGGAGCGGCTCTTTCCAAGGCGTGTGAACGGGATGTGACAAGCCGGGTTTCCGGCGGCACACAAAATTTGACCGGATAGCAAAAATCCACCAATGTCCGTCTCCCGACGGTCTCGAAACCGTTGTCTACATGGAGGGAGTTCCCATGCATTTACGCAGCAAGAAACTTAAACTCGTCGTTTCGGTCGCAACTTTCGGCCTGCTCGGCCTCACCCAGGCCACCAGCGCGGACACGCTGCGCCTTCTGACATGGGGCGGCTATGCGCCGGAGAATGTCGTCGAGATGTTCGAGAAGGAAACCGGCCACACGGTCGAGGTCACCAAGTCGAACAACGAGGAAATGATCGCCAAGCTGCGTGCCACCGGCGGCGGCGGTTTCGATCTCGCGCAGCCCAGCCAGGACCGCATCGCGGGGCCGCAGGCGGAATTCGGAATCTACAAGCCAATCGACCTGTCGAAGATCGACGAGTCGCAGTTCATCACGTCGATGCTCGAAGCGACCAAGGGCAACACGACGGTTGACGGCGAAGTCTATGGCGTTCCGCATGTCTGGGGCACCAGCGGCCTCGTGCTCGACACGAGCAAGGCAGCCGGCGTGAAGGACTACACCGACCTGTGCAGCGACGATGTCGCCGGCAAGATGTCCTATCGCCTGAAGCGTCCGACGCTGATCGGTTTCGCCTTCGCGATGGGCCTGGATCCGTTCGCGGCCTATGGCGACGAGGCAGCCTATACGGAGCTGATGGAAAAGGTCGAAGCGAAACTCATCGAGTGCAAGCCCAATGTCAAAACCTACTGGGGCGGCGGCGATGAACTGATGAACCTCGTGCGCTCGGGCGAAGTCGTCGCATCGATGGCGTGGGACACGGGCGGCTGGAAGCTGAATTCCGACAATCCCGACATCACCTTCGTCGCACCCGCATCCGGCGCGCTCGGCTGGATCGACACATTCGTGCTGCCGGCCAAGGGCAAGGCCGACGATGCGGCCTATGCATGGATCAATTTCGTGATGCAGCCGAAGGTCGCGGCGATGATCACCGACGCCGCGGGCAACTTCACGGCCTCCAAGGGCGCCGACGAGTTTGTCGCGGCCGATCTCAAGGCGCGCTACCAGGCAAGCTTCCCGCCGGAAGCAGTCGACAACATCAAGTGGTATCCGCCGGTGCCCGCCGGTCTGGAAGCCATCGAGGGTGGCGTTCTCGACCGCGTGAAAGCAGCCAACTGACGATCTGAAACAAGCGGCATCCGCCTCCGGGCGGGTGCCGCCCACATTTCGAAGCAGAACGCGATGACCCCCGACCTTGAATGCATCGACCTGACGAAGCGCTTCGGTGATACGACTGCCGTCAAGGAGGTTTCGTTTTCCGTTCCGCCGGGCTCGTTCTTCTCGATCCTCGGGCCGTCCGGCTGCGGCAAGACGACGATCATGCGCATGATCGCCGGCTTCCTGCAGCCGACAAGCGGCGACATCCTGATCAAGGGGAAATCGGTGCTCGACGTGGCGCCGAACAAGCGGCCGGTGAACATGGTGTTCCAGCACCTCGCCCTTTTTCCGATGATGAACGTGGCCGACAATATCGGCTACGGGCTGCGGCGTGCCGGCCTGCCAAAGGCCGAGATCACCCGCAAGGTCGGCGAGGTTCTCGACCGCATCGGCCTGCCCGGTATCGGCCACAGGCGCGTTGACGAATTATCCGGGGGGCAGAAGCAGCGCGTGGCGATCGCGCGGTGCATGGTTCTCGAACCGGATGTCCTTCTGCTCGACGAACCGCTCGGCGCGCTCGATCTCAAGCTGCGCGAACGTATGAAAATCGAATTGAAGGCGCTGCAGGCCGATTTCGACACGACATTCGTCTACATCACCCATGACCAGTCGGAAGCCCTGGTGATGTCGGACCAGATCGCCGTGATGAACAATGGCCGTTTCGAACAGATGGGCACTGCACGCGATCTCTATTACCGACCCCAAACGCCATTCGTGGCGGGCTTTGTCGGTGACAGCAACCGGTGGAGCGGCCGGGTCGAGCGCGCCGAGGGTGATACGCTCGAACTGCGCACGGAAAACGGCCTGCTCATTCGCGGCCAGGCGCATGGTCGCGCGCTCGCGCCGGGATCGTCGGCGGAAATCTTCGTGCGTCCCGAGGCCGTTCGCCTTTCCCGAAACGAGGACGACCTGAGCGCCTTCGACAACCGCATGTCATGCCGGGTGACGAGCCTACTCTTCAACGCGGCGGCGAGCCGGGTGCTCGTGCGCGACGCGGGGAGTGCCGGCGAGATCGAGGTCGCGCTTCCCCAGTCGGGCGAGTTCGACGGCCTGTCGCGCGGCGACGAAGTGCATATCGGCTGGTCGGGCGATCAAGCCAACTGCTTTCCGGCGGGGGCCGGTTGAATGCGCGAGGGAACGCGCATCGGCTTCATCCTGCTCGTTACGCCGCTCTTGCTGTGGCTTACGCTGCTGATCGTCATTCCGCATATCGACATGCTGCTGATATCGCTGCGCGAGCGGGTCGGTGTCGGCGAGTACCAGTTCAGCGCAGCCAACTACCTGACATTCCTGCAGGAGCCGCTTTATCTCTGGACGTTCCTACGCACCGCCGTGATGTCGGTCACGGCGACGCTGATCACGCTGCTCGTCGCCTTTCCGGTCGCCTACTACATCGCCAAGATGGCCAAGGGGCGGGTTAAATCCCTGCTCTTCCTACTGTGCCTGGTGCCGTTCTGGGTATCCGAACTCGTTCGCACATTCGGCTGGATGATCCTGTTGCGCGAAACCGGGATCGTTTCCAGCCTTCTGCAATATCTCGGGCTTGTCGATGGGCCGGTCGAAATGCTCTACAACGACGCCGCCATCATGACCGGCCTCGTCTACACGTCGATGCTGTTCATGGTGGTGCCGCTGATCACGACCCTCGGCAGCCTCGACGACGCGGTGATCGAAGCCGGCTACGACCTGGGCGGCAGCGGTCCGTCCATCCTGCGCGAAATCATCATTCCGCACGCGATGCCGGGGATCGTTTCCGGATGCATCGTCGTGTTCATGTTGAGCCTCGGCAACTATCTGACGCCGACCATGCTCGGCGGCAAGGACAGCCTGTGGTTCACCGAGTTGATCTATTCGCAGTTCATCGTGCGGTTCAACTGGGAGCTGGGCGCGGCGTTCGGGTTCGTGCTGCTGTTCCTGTCCTCCTTCATCGTCTGGGCGATGCTTCGTCTGACCGGGCAGACGCTCGAAAAGACGATGGGCTAGGGGAGGCGCGGCGATGATCCCGACCATACCGCAATCGCGTCCGTTCCGGTTCGCCTATTCGGCCTATGTGATCCTGTTCTTCCTCTATCTGGCCCTGCCGCTGCTGGTCGTGACGGTTTTCGCCTTCAACGACAGCCAGTTTCCGTCGCTTCCCTGGGAAGGGTTTACCTGGAATTGGTTCTTCGGCGATTCCGCACCGATGATCGGCGTCTTCCACGAACGTCCGATCCTGCGCGCCATTGGGACGTCGGCCTTCATCGGCGCGGCGGTTTCGCTTCTGGCCGTCGCGGTCGGCGTGTCGAACGCCTTCCTCTTCACGCGCCACAAGTTCCGCGGACGCGGCCTGCTCTATGTGCTGATGCTGCTGCCGCTCGTCATTCCCGGGATCGTGCTCGGCATTTCGATCCTCGTCTTTTCCAGCACGGTCGCAAACAGCGTCTGGGACAGCATGAAATGGGATCTCGAGGTGCTGCGCCCCGGGCTCACTCTCGTCATTCTCGGCCAGTTCTCTTTCATCGCGACCATCGCGACGCTCGTCATTTCCGCGCGGCTTCAGAAGTTCGACCAGACTCTGGAAGAGGCGGCGCTCAATCTCGGCGCGACCCACCTGACGGCGGTGCGCACGATCACGATCCCCTATCTCGCTCCCGCGATGGTCGGCGCCTTCGTGGTCGCGTTCCTCATGAGCTTCGAGAACTTCAACACCACGCTGATGCTGGTCGGCTCCGATGCGCCCCTTACGATCGCTATGTTCGACCGGCTAAAGGAAGGCTCGACGCCGTTGCTGAATGCCGTTTCGCTTCTGCTCATGCTGGGGTCGTCATGCCTGGCGTTGATTATGATCGCGTTCCAGCGGCGGGATTGATTTTCCGCGCGAGCGGCCGGTCCGCACAGACGCCCGTTCGTCAGTCTTGGCTTTGCTTGACTGGCGTGCCGTCTCGCCCGACACTACAGGAAGGCTTGAAGCCGACGCCTGCGGATGTCCGCAAAGCGACCCTGCAATCCGGAGCGAACAATGAACGCAGTCCTGGACGAGTGCCGCGATCTGGAGGAAGTCCGTTTCGAGCCAGGCGAGCCGCTCATTCGGGAGGGCGCGACCGCGGATCGCATGTTCGTCCTAATCGAAGGCGAAGTGGCGGTCTCCAAGGGAAGCGTCCATGTCGCCATCGACCGGAAACCGGGCTCGCTCTTCGGCGAGATGTCGGCACTGCTCGAAACGAGCTACTCGGCCTCGGTCATCGCGACCACGCCCGTTCGCGCCTATCTTGTCGAAAATCCGATCGAGTTCATGACACGCCGTCCGGGTCTGGCGATCCATGCCGCCCGGCTGCTCGCGCAGCGCCTGCATGACGCGACAACCTATCTCGCCGACCTGAAGGTGCAGTTCGACGACAGGAAAGACCATTTCGGTATGGTCGACCAGGTTCTCGGCGCGCTGATGATCCAGCAACGCAAGGTCGCCTCCAACCGCGAGACGCGGTCCGACGATCCTAGATTGTAATCCAGCCGGGCAGTTCCATCAGCCGGGCCGGTTCAGGTAACGGCTCGGCCAGCGATTGCGCCTGACCACCCATCATGGACAGCCAGACCGCTTCCTTGCGATCGAGATTGAAAGCGATGATGGTCGGCCGTTCGCCCGGCTGCTGACCGGTGTTGAACACCCATGTCTCGCCGACACGATCGACCCATGACCCGTCGGGTATGAAGGGCGACTGATGGACATGGCCGCCAAGGACAAGGTCGGGATGGAACCGCTCGATCCAGCCAACCAGATCCGGGTCTCCGAAATGGCGCTGACCGCCCCAGCTGACCCGCTTGTCGGCCGGCGGCGCATGATAGACCCAGACCCAGTGGTCATGGGCCAGTTCCGCATCCGCCTCGAGTTGCGACAGGACCTGCTTCTTCGTCTGTTCGCCGTCCCACCACGGGAAGGACGAGAACCGGACGCCGGAAATCGTGACGGATTCGCCGTCCGAGACGACTCCCAGATCGCCGAGGTCAAGCATCCAGTCCGCGACGCGTTCGCCGTCTTCGCGTTCTCCGTCGAGATCGTGATTGCCTGAACAGACGATGATCCGTGTCTTCTCGGCAAGACTGCGCAGATAGGTCCGTAATACGACGATCTGGGCACGGCGGTCGACCATCGACGACACTTCAAGCAGGTCGCCGGCTATGACCACCGCTTCGTAATGCGGGGCCACTTCGAGAAGCCAGTCATACTGCTTCAGCGCGTAGTGGATATCGGCAACGACCAGAAACTGCATGAGCGCCCCGTAACTCGCAAGGAGCCTCGATTGCTAACAGATTGCGCGGCCGGCGGCCACTTCTTCAGCCATCAAGGGCGCCGCTACGTCATTTATGCTGTGCACCGCGCGCGTTGTCCGAAACGATCAATCCGATGCGATGCGGTTCAGATGCCGTTTGGGTACCTGATCAGCCGCAAATATGAATTACCCGTCAAATCCGGTCAGGTCGGTTCGCGCATGTCCCGACGGTTCGTGTCGCTGAACTCGACCGCCGGCAGAGAAGGCCGACCGAGGATCATGTCCGACGCCTTCTCGGCGATCATGATCGTGGGCGCGTTGGTGTTGGAGGAGTTGATCGCGGGCATAATCGAGGCATCGCAGATCCTGAGTCCCGCAAGCCCGTGAACCTTCAGGTCCGGATCCACCACGGCCATCGCGTCATGCCCCATCCTGCAGGTGCCGACCGGGTGATGGTCGGTCTTGGCGATGCTCATCGCGTAGTCGAGGACTTGCTGCTCGCTTGCGCCGGCACCCGGCAAGGCTTCGTGGCGAACGAAGCCCTTGAGCGCGGGCTGGCTCATGAGCTCGCGCGCGATTTCAAGCCCGCGCAATCCCATCTCGCGATCGTGCGGATCGTCCCAGAAGTTCGGGTCGATCAGCGGCGCATCCGCGGGATCGGCGGAGGCCAGCCGCACCGTGCCCCGTGAACGCGGGCGGAGATAGGTGGAGTTCAGGGTCACGCCGGCGCCTTCGATCTTCACGATGCCCGTCTCGATTCCCGACCCCTGGCCGAGATGAAACTGCAAGTCGGGCGCCTCCGCGTCCCGATCTCCATACCAGAACGCACCCGTCTCGAAAAGCGAGGCGGTCACCGGGCCAGTGCGGGTCAGGATGTATTGCAGACCGGCGAGCGCCGCCCGGTCCGGCCTGTCGACGCCGTCATAGGTATGCCGCCCTGTGCATTCGGAGATCGTGCAAAGATCGACATGATCCTGAAGGTTCGAGCCGACGCCCGGCAGATCGTGAACGACATCGATTCCGGTTTCGCGCAGGTGGTCGGCGGGTCCGATTCCCGACAGCATCAGCAAACGCGGCGAACCGATCGCGCCGGCGGTCAGCACCACTTCCCTAGACGCCATGTAGTGAACGGTTGCGCCACGCGCGGCGACCTCGATCCCGGTGACCCGACCGCTCTCCACCATGATGCGACGAACTTCCGTGGCAGCGAGCACCGTGAGGTTGCTTCGGTTTTCGGCCGGTTTGAGGAAGGCGCGCGCGGCGGAAGACCGGCGCGCATCGCGCTGGGTCAACTGGTAGTAACCGCAGCCTTCCTGGTCGCTCCCGTTGAAATCGGGATTGTATGGCATGCCCCACTCCTGCGCGGCACGGATGAAGGCGTCGCAGATCGGCAATGCGCCGCGAGGCATCGAAACGCCGAGCGGCCCGTCCGCGCCGTGATAGTCGTTCAGGAACCGCTCGTTGCCCTCCGCGCGCTTGAAATAGGGCAGAACCTCGCGGTAACTCCAGCCATCGCAGCCGTGATCCTGCGCCCAGGCGTCGTAGTCGCGGCGGTTTCCGCGCGTGTAGATCTGCGCATTGATGGATGACCCGCCGCCAATCACCTTGGCCTGCGTATACCAGAGCGAGCGACCGCCAAGACCCTTCTGCGGGACCGTCGACCAGCCCCATGACGCAATGCCCTTGGTCATCAACGCAAAGCCGGCGGGCATATGGAAGAGCGGGTTGCGATCCCTTCCCCCTGCTTCCACGAGCAGCACGTTAATTGCGGGATCCTCGCTGAGACGCGCGGCAAGGACACATCCCGACGAGCCACCGCCGGCAATGATGTAGTCGAACTCTCTCCCGGACATCCGAACCCTCCGCGGCCGCACGAATTGTAACCATTCGGTTACTTGAAAGGGTTTCACATATGGCTCGAAATTGTCAAGCGATCCGGCGACCGACCCCGGCGCGGGGAAGTCTTTCCGGCTAACTGCACAAGGCGGCCGCCGTCCCGCGCGTCAAGCTTGCGCGGCCCCGGTGGTTATCTCGTCGGTGACCGGGCCGCGAAGCATCTCTTCCAGCCGCGCCAGAGCGGTCACCGCCGCGCGGCCGTCGATAACGCGGTGATCGAAGGTCAGACGCAGCTCGATGCAGCCATCCTCGTCGAAAATGCCATAGGTCAGGATGACCGGCATCGGTGCAAGAATGCGCTTGCTGATGCCGCCTTCGCTCATCAGCGAAGTGATCAGGAACGTCCCGAAATAATTCGCGCGCTGACGGGCAAGATTGAGACCGAGCCACCAGATCAGGCGACGCAGCGGTCGCGGCAGGCGCGAAATGCGCAGCATGCGATCGAAGCCGCGGATCTCGTTGACCGGCGCTTGCGCCAGCTTTTTCACGCGCCGAGTGATATCCATGACGTCGAGCGTCTCCGGCGCCCTCAGCACGCCGGTCAGCAGCGTGTCTTCGCCTTCATATTCGCGTTCCAGGACAAGCGAGGCCACGGGACGCTCATATTCGAAGAACATCGGCCACGGGAGTTTCACATAAGCACGGCGCAGGCGCGGATCCTCGGCGCAAACCATCGCGAAGGCCTTGATGAAGACCGCGGCCCAAGCGGGTCGCTCGGAGAGCCCAGCGCGTGCCGCGACGAGTTCGGGAACGCTGACCCGCCTTTCGACTGTGACGAGCGGCAGGTCGCGCGAGAACCACATGTAATCGGAAACCAGGCGCCGCGCAGGGGAAAGACTCACATAGCGGCCACGCATCGATCTCTCCGTTTCGGTCAAAAGCGCGGCATTCGCCGGCCGGCCACGGTCAGGATTGCAGCCGCCGGATCAGGCGAGTAGCGAGGTTTCCGGGTAGCACCCTCATGACGGAAACGACAAGCCTGGTCGTCGTATCCGGCACGACGATGGCGCGACCGGCCCGAAATGCCCGCCATCCGGCGCGGGCGGCCTGCTCAGGCGTGATTCGCGGGAGCAGCTTGCGCATGCGGGTCGGGCGCAAGCCGGATAGTCCCAGAAAGGGAGTCGTGACGAATCCCGGCGCGAGGCATGTCACCGTCACGCCGGCCTGCCGCGTCTCCGCATGCAGCGCCAGCGACAGGGACCGGATATAGGCTTTCGACGCGTAATAAACGGCCATGTTCGGGCCCGGAAAGAAGCCGGAGATCGATCCGACGAGAAGAAGACCGCCGCTGCGCCTTTTCACCATGCCGGGCAGGAAGCGCAGCGCAAGGTCGGTCAACGCGCGGATATTGATATCGACCGTGGCGACCTGATCTGCGCGGTCGGTCTCCCATGCCGGGCCGACGAAACCGATGCCGGCCGCCTCGATCAGCACGTCGCAGTGCCAGCCGCGCTCGGCGAGCGCGGCCTCGATCCGGTCGCCCGCATCGCTGTCGGCGAGATCGGCAGACAACCATGCGACGGCATCGCAGAGAGGTTCGAGTTCCGTCGCCAATTCCGTCAGCAAATCGGATGACCGCGCGACGAGAAGGATCGCGCCATGCTCCCTCGCGGCGAGCCGGGCAAGTTCCTTGCCGATGCCGGACGACGCCCCGGTAACGACGGCGGCAGGTTGCGAAGCCGTTGCGGGCGACGTTGACGGAGTTGAGGACATGTAACTATGAGACTGTGTCGGCGCGTCGACGTTGAAGCTGGTGGCGAATTGGTTCCAATCGACCTTACGGGGAAAATAGCAGTTGTGACAGGCGGGGCAAGCGGTATCGGGCTGGCCGCCGCGCAGCTGATGCACGCCTGTGGCGCAAGGGTCGCCGTGCTTGACCGCGCGACCCTCGATGCGTCGCAGGAGGGCCTCGAATACCAGCCGGTCGATGTCACCGACCGCGCTTCGATCGAAACCGCCTTCGCGCAGGTCGAGGACGATCTTGGCGCAGTCGATTTGCTGGTAAATTCCGCCGGCGTTCTGGAGCGGCCGCTTCCCGTTGCCCAGGCGCGCGACAAGGAATGGGACAAGGTCATCTCCACCAATCTGCGCGGCACCTATCTGTGCTGCCGCCATGCCGGCCTGCGCATGGCGGAGCGCGGACGCGGCGCGATCGTCAATGTCTCATCGGTGACCGGGCTGAGAGCAAGTCCACTGCGCGCCTATGGCCCTTCCAAGGCGGCCGTCATCAACCTGACCGAAGGCCTCGCAGCGGAATGGGCGCGGAACGGCGTGCGGGTCAACGCCGTCGCGCCGGGCTTCACGCGGACGCCCGCCACCGATATCGCTTTTGCCGTGGGCTATGGTTCCGCGGATGGGTTCGCCGCGACAAGTGCCACCGGGCGGCTGGTCGAACCGCAGGAAGTCGCCAACGCCATCGCGTTCCTCGCCTCGGACCTGGCATCAGCGATCACCGGAGTCACATTGCCGGTCGATTGCGGCTACCTCGTCGCCGGCGCATGGGACCCTTATGGCGGCCCGCCGGACGCCGATTAGGCACCCTCGCCAATCGATTGTGACAAGCGCCGGGACCTGAATGGACAGCGCCGGGCGATTGCATTAACTGGACCGGGGCGATTTTCCGACGACCGGATTTGCAAGAACCATGTTCATTCGACTAACGTTGACGGCGATGATTGCCGCCACAGCCATTTCGGCCCGGGCGGACGAGAGCGAAGCGGTGCGTTTCGCCATTTTTCACGGTTACACATCCGCGATAGAAGAAGCCTGCCCCTCGTATTTCGTCTATCTCAACGCCACGCTCGGAAGTCATCTGAGCCCCGGCGATCGCGCCGCCGCCATGGCGATCGCGCCGGAATGGCGCAAGGAAATGCGGCGCAATGTGAAGGCGCTCGGCTGCGACGCCGCCGCACGAGACGCTCTCGCCTTTACCGATCTGAGCTTCACGCAGGTCTGGGAACACAAGCAATAGGGCAACGGCCCCGGCACACACGATCCCGTCAACGAGTCCTGACCGGAAGGCGTCGATTCGATCCCGCTGCCGGAAACCGGCTGTTCACGAAACCTTGCGACAATCGCCCGATCTCGAACAATTGCGTGAGGTCGGGCATGATTTCAAATCCTGACATGGCAATGTTTCTGTTTCTCGCCCTGATCGGCTCGGCCGGCGCCTATTTCGTGGGCTTCGCCATGAATGGCGTTCTGGAGGGTGATGGTTTCGGCGTCTTGCTGAACACGCTGATCCTGATTGCCGGCGGCTTTCTCGGTTTTCATGCGACGCGTTACGTCCATCTTCCCATCCCAACCACGTCGATGCAGGCGATGCTGGTGGTCAGCGGCGCCTTTCTCAGCCTCGCACTGCTGGCGATCATGAAGAACGTCGCGCGCAGGACGGGATTCTGACGGCCGCGCGAAAGAAGCGTTAGACAAACCGAACACCCGGCAATAGCGTCGCGCGCATGCACGCCTCGTCCGTCCTCGACAGCTCCTATTCCTGGAAGCGCCTCGCCGTCACGCTGCTGATCGCCACGATCGGCAATGTCGGCATGTGGTCCATCGTCGTGGTCATGCCGGAAGTGCAGGCGGAGTTTGCCATCGACAGGGCATCGGCCTCGATGCCTTACACGCTCACCATGGTGGGCTTTGCGTTCGGCAGCCTCGTTCTCGGCAGGGCGGTCGACCGCTTCGGCATCACGCTGACGCTCATCGGATCGGCGCTGACGCTGGGCGCAGGCTACACCCTGGCGGCAGCGAGCCCGTCGATCCAGTTGCTGTCGGCGGCGCAGATGCTGATCGGGCTTGGAACGGCTGCGGGCTTCGGGCCGCTGATCGCCGATATCTCGCACTGGTTTCGCCGCCGGCGCGGTATCGCGGTCGCCATCGCGGCTAGCGGCAACTACCTTTCCGGCGTCGTCTGGCCGGTCCTGCTTCGCTCGCTCCCGCATGAAGCGGGCTGGCGCACATCCTATGTCACTCTTGCCATCGCGATCGTCGTCACGCTCATTCCGCTCGCGCTGCTGTTGCGGCGCAGAAGCCCGGTCGTTTCCGTCAGCCGGGACGGCATCGCGGCAGCACCGGAAGTCCTGCAAACGGCACCTTTTTCACCGCGTACGCTGCAATGGATGCTGGGTCTTGCCGGAATCGGCTGCTGTGTCGCGATGTCGATGCCGCAAGTGCACCTCGTTTCGCTGTGCGTCGATCTCGGCTACGGGCCGGTCGCCGGGGCGGAGATGCTGTCGTTGATGCTGATGGGCGGTGTCGTGTCGAGGCTGGTGTCCGGCCTTGTGGCAGACAAGCTCGGCGGCGTGCGCACATTGCTGATCGGCTCGACGCTGCAATGTATCGGCCTGTTCCTCTATCTGCCTTATGACGGGCTGGTTTCGCTCTATGTCGTCAGCCTGATCTTCGGTCTTTCACAGGGCGGCATCGTGCCGAGCTATGCGCTCATCGTGCGCGACTACCTGCCGGCGAAGGAAGCCGGCGCGCGCGTCGGGTTCGTCATCATGGCGACGATCTTCGGGATGGCGCTCGGCGGCTGGATGTCGGGGTGGATATACGATCTGACCGGAAGCTACCAGGCGGCATTCCTGAACGGGATCGCCTTCAACCTGCTCAACATCGCGATCATCGGAACCATTTTCCTGCGCTCGCGGGGCACGACACCGCTGGCGGCATAAAAAGCGGCGGCCGAAGCCGCCGCCTTTCCCTCCCTATTCCGCTGCATCCATCGCCAATTCGCCCGATTCGATCTGCTCGCGTTCGATCGATTCGAACAGGGCGCGGAAATTGCCCTCGCCGAAGCCGTTGTCGCCCTTGCGCTGGATGAACTCGAAGAAGATCGGGCCGATCACGGTCTTGGAGAAGATCTGCAACAGTATCTTCGTCTCGCCGCCACCGACGACGCCTTCGCCATCGATCAGGATGCCGTGGGTCTTCATCCGCTCGACCGGCTCTTCATGGCCGTGAACGCGGTCGTGGCTCATCGCATAGTAGGTCTCGGGCGGGCCGGGCATGAAGGCGAGACCGTTTTCGGCCAGCGCGTCGGTCGCGTCGTAGATGTGCTCCGTGCCGACCGCGATGTGCTGGATGCCTTCGCCGCGATATTTCTTCAGGTAGCTCTCGATCTGCGACTTGTCGTCCGTCGATTCGTTGAGCGGAATGCGAATCTTGCCGCAGGGCGAGGTGATGGCCCGGCTGACGAGACCGGTCAGCTTGCCCTCGATATCGAAGAAGTGGATCTGCTCGAAACCGAACAGCTCCCGGTAGAAGGCCCACCACTTGTCCATGTTGCCGCGATAGACATTGTGGGTCAGGTGATCGAGATAGTAGAAGCCGACGCCTTGCGGCTTCGGATCGCGCTCACCGATCCACTCGAATTCGGCGTCATAGGCCGATCCCTTGTCGCCGTAGCGGTCTACGAAATAAAGCAGTGAACCGCCGATCCCGACGATGGCCGGCACGTCGAGCGCCTTGTCGTCACCTTCATAGGGTGTCGCGCCCTTCGAGACCGCGTGGTCGAAAGCGTGTTTCGCATCGACGACGCGCCACGCCATGGACGGCGCGCAGGGACCATGCTCCTCGACGAAACGCATGGCATGCGAGCCGGGCGCGGCATTGACGATGTAATTGATGTCGCCCTGCCGCCAGACCGTTATTGCCTTCGACCTGTGGCGCGCGACCGGCACATAGCCCATGCGCGCAAACAGGGTTTCGAGTTCCTTGGGATCCGGATGGGCGAACTCGACGAATTCGAAGCCGTCCGTGCCGGCTGGGTTGTCGGTCGATATTTCCGCTTTCGGGGCGTCGTGCGGGAAAGGTCCCATCATGTTCCTCCATGCCTGATATGCGTCAGAATAGCGCACCTAAGCTGCAAGGTGTTTGCATTCTGACGCGCCGAAATCCATCATGACGCATGTTTTGTGCATTGAATGAGGAAACGGCGTCATGGAAAACGAACTGGACAGGCAGGATCGCAAAATCCTTGCGGCGCTACAGGAAGACGCGCGGCTGACGAACAACGATCTGGCAGAGCGCATCAACCTGTCGCCATCGCAATGCTCAAGGCGGCGCGCCCGGCTCGAACGAGAAGGGTTCATCGCCGGCTATCACGCACGGATCGATCGCGAGAAAACGGGATTCGGGCTGGTCAATTTCATTACCGTGACGCTATCGACCCACAACCGCAACAATGCGGCGCGGTTTGCCGACCTCATGGCGCGCCTGCCGGAAGTGCAGGAGGCGCATTCGCTGACCGGAGAGATGGACTACATTCTGAAGGTCGTCACCAAAGACCTTCGTGGCCTGTCGGATTTCGTCAACGAGATGCTGCTGCCACATGAAGCGGTGCAGAACGTGAAAACGTCGATCGCGCTCGAAACGCTGAAGGACACTAGCGCATTGCCGCTTTAGGAGCGGTTATGCAGGACGAGGCCGATCACATTGAGCAGGAGTTGGGCGTCAAGCGCCGTCGTAGACCCTGTCTGTTCATGGTCCGGCGCAACCTCGACAAGATCGATCCCGACGAACGGGAGATCGAGCCGTCCGCTTTCGTAACCGTGCCCCGCCATTTCATCCCCTCATGTTCCAGATCGCGCCAATCGCGGCTCCTGCGGCTGGATCGTAGCCGCGCCATCGCCCTATATAGACACCACAGCGATCGACCCCGCGAGACGCACAGGACAGGACCAATGCCGGACAATCCATATCACTTCGCGGAAAAGCCCGGTCCAGATTACCGGCCCGGCAATCCGGTGCTGTTCGTGTTTCACGGCACCGGCGGCGACGAGACGCAGTTTCTCGATTACGGGGAAGCGCATTTTCCCGAGGCGATCGTCGTCGCGCCGCGCGGGGACGTCTCGGAGAACGGCGCGTTGCGTTACTTCAAGCGCACGGGCGAAGGTATCTACGACATGGCCGATCTGGCGGAGCGCACGCGGGCGATGGCGGCGTTCCTCGCCGCGCAGGTCGAGCGGCTGAAACCGTCGCGCGTCGTCGGGCTCGGCTATTCGAACGGCGCCAACATCCTCGCCTCGATCATGCTGGAAGCCCCGGAAATCGTCAGCCACGCGGTGTTGATGCATCCGCTGATCCCGTGGGACATCACGGCAGGCGAGCAGCTTGCCGGACGGCAGATCCTCGTGACGGCCGGAGGCAGCGATCCGATCTGCCCGCCCGATGCGACGGGGCAATTGATCGACGGGCTCGAATCGCGCGGCGCGACGGTGAAGAGCGTGTGGCATCCGGGCGGCCACGAAATCGCGCAGGTCGAGGTCGATGCCATTGGCGAATTCATGACGCAGATCCGCGCGAGCCTTACCGATATCAGTTCGCTTCCGGTGGACCGCGAAGAGGACGCCGAAGGCAAGGGACGCTACCTCGTTCGCGGACCGGCCGACACGATCGCGGAAATGAGCTACCGATTGACCGGCTCGGACCAGCTCATCATCGACCATACGGAGGTTCCGGACGCGTTTCGCGGAACAGGCACCGGCCTGCGGCTGCTCGAGGCGCTGATGGCGGATGCGCAACGCGAAGGGCGCAAGATCATCCCGATCTGCCCCTTCGCGGCGGCGCAGTTCGACAAGCATCCTGAATGGGCCGACCGGCTGGCCTATCGCGTGAGAACGAAGCAGGGCTGACGGGCTGGTAATCCGATCCGGTTTTCGTGTATGCCGCGCGAAAGTACCGCCGCCCGGCGGGCGGAAACCGGATAACACCCATGGCTGACCAGACGATCGTCGAAGCACTTCTTCTCGGCATCCTCGAGGGGCTGACGGAGTTCATCCCCGTCTCCTCGACAGCGCATCTGCTGCTGGCCGGCCACTTCCTCGGCTTCGAATCAACCGGAAAAACATTCGAGGTGCTGATCCAGCTCGGCGCGATCCTGGCTATCCTGACCGTCTATTTCACGCGGCTCTGGCAAATGGCGGTTGCGCTGCCCTCCGACCGCAAGACACAACATTTCGTCGGCGGCATTCTGCTCGCCTTCCTTCCGGCGGCCGTGATTGGCGCGCTCGCGCATGACTTCATCAAGACAGTGCTGTTCGAGACGCCGCTGCTGATCTGCGTCGTGCTGATCGTCGGCGGGTTCATCCTGTTGTGGATCGACCGCCTGCCGCTGAAGCCGCGCTATACCGACGTCACGGAATACCCGCTCGGCCTGTGCTTCAAGATCGGGCTTTGCCAGTGCCTGGCAATGATCCCCGGCACATCCCGCTCGGGCGCGACCATCGCGGGCGCGCTGCTGATGGGGACCGACAAGCGTTCGGCGGCCGAGTTTTCGTTCTTCCTGGCCATGCCCACCATGACCGGTGCCTTCGCGCTCGATCTCTTCAAAAACCGCAACGTCCTGTCCTTCGACGACGCAATCATCATCGGCGCGGGCTTCATCACCGCCTTCATCGCGGGCGTCTTCGTGGTGAAATACCTGCTCGACTATGTCTCGCGGCATGGCTTCCGGCTTTTCGCCCTGTGGCGCATCCTCGTCGGCACGGCGGGGCTGATCGGGCTTTATCTGCTCGGCTGATCGTCAAAAGAGGGCGCGACGCAGAAGTTCGACCGCGAGAACGGTCACGCCGATTCGAAACCAGAATCGAAACCGCGCCTCATCCATTGTGTCGAGAAGCCGGGCGCCGATCATCGTTCCCGCATAGCCGGACACGATCATCGCGCAGGCCAGCGGCAGCCATGGCGCGAGACCGAAGCCGAGAATGCCGAATGCCACCACCTTCAGAAGGTGCTGGATCGTCATCGCGGCCGCCGCATTGGCGACGACCTGATGGCGGGTTTCGAAGGCCTTTGCCATCAGCGCCGTGATCAACGGACCGGTCGCGCCGAGAAACATCGTCAGAGCCGTCGTCACCGCACCGCCGATCGCGAAGACGGACGGAGATTTTACCAACGTCAATGGCGGCAGTTTCACCCAGGTGATCACGAGAATGAACACCGCGAGGATCGTCTTGAGCAGAGCTTCCGGCAGATCCGTCACAACGGCGCCGCCAGCCAGCGCACCGATCACGCCACCTGCCGCAAATGGGAGGATCATCGAAGGAACCGCGAAGCGGCGCAAATGAAAGGCGCGGCCGAGATTTGAGCCCAGCTGAACGACGCCATGTACCGGGATCAGCGCGGCGACCGGCATGAAGAGGCTCATCAACACGAGCATCATGACGCCGCCGCCAAGGCCGAAAACGGCGGATGTTGCTGACGTGAAGATACTGGCGGCGATCAGAATGGCCGCGGCCGAACCGGAAATCGCCTCGGGCAGCAAGTGGACGGTGTCCAAATTCAGGCAGCGCCGCCCGTTTCCGAAGGCGCGGCCGGCTTGGTGAACTGGCCGGTCTCGCGGTAGCGCCAGAGATAAGTCGGCAGGATCGCATCCATCGTCGTCGGGCGAATGCCGATGCCGGCAAACGAGCGTCCCTCGGTCTCCGCTTCGTCAGAGACGACATTGTCGGACTTGAGCAGTTCGACCTGATCGACGGTCAGCAGTGGCTTGGGCAGCATGCCGAAGATGCGCCCCTGGATCCGGGCCAGCCACCACGGGATATCGACGAGGAGCCGCTTGCGCCGGGTGATCTTGAGGATTTCCTGCATGCATTCGCGGAAGGATACGACTTCCGGGCCACCCAGTTCGTAGACCTTGCCCCCTTCAAGCGAACCATCGACAGCGCGCACGAAGGCATCGGCGACGTCGCCGACATAGACCGGCTGGAACTTCGTCTCGCCGCCGCCGATCAGCGGCAAGGCCGGCAGGAAACGCGCCAAGTCGGCGAACTTGTTGAAGAAGCCGTCTTCCGGCCCGAACACGATCGACGGACGCATGATGACCGCCTTGTCTCCCAACGCGGAAAAGACTGCGGCCTCGCCGGCGGCCTTGCTGCGGCCGTAGTCGGACGGGCTTTTCGGATCGGCGCCTATGGCCGACATGTGAACGAGCGGAACGCCCGCCTCCGCGCATGCCTCGGCGACGGCGCGCGCGCCGAAATCCTGGACTGCGGCGAAACTTTGCCGTCCGCTTTCAAACAGAATACCGACGAGATTGATGGCCGCGTCCGAGCCCTCCAGCGCACGCTCGATCGACCAGCGATGGCGCAGATTGGCCTGCACGGCGGTAATCTGTCCAACATCGCCGAGCGGCTGAAGGTGAAGGGCGAGATCCGGACGGCGCACGGCGACGCGCACTCTGTAGCCGTTCTTGGCAAGGGCGCGGACCACGTGTCTGCCGACAAACCCGGACCCGCCGAACACCGTCACCACTTTGGGGAGGAAGGTTTTCTCGGTCATGAATTACTCCGGGATCGTACGGTTTGGCCTATGCGTCACCTACCGCTTTCGGCGACGCAGGTGAAGGGAAAAATTGGCGCAGTTGCCGCCTATGCGGGCTTCGGGCCGACGGACTTGACGAAAGCGGGCGTATCGCCACTGTAATCCGGCGTGCGCGAACGGAGCCTGGAACATGAAGATTGGGATAATGGGGTCGGGGTCGGTCGGCTGTCATGTCGGCGGCGCGCTGGCGGCTGCCGGTCATATGCCCGTTCTCGTGGGGCGTGCCACGATGGGCGACCGGCTGGCGGATGGCATCCTGATAACGCGCTATGACGGCACCGAACGCTTCGCCGCGAACGGCAGCTTCATCTTTTCGCAGGACGTGTCGGCGCTCGCCGATTGCGAAATCATCCTCGTCTGCGTGAAAAGCATCGCAACACGCAGTGCCGCGGAAACCCTTGCACCGGTCATCAGGCCCGATGCCATGATCGTCAGCCTGCAGAACGGCATATCCAATCCCGCCGTGCTGGCCGAGTGCCTTGCGCCCCGCAACGTTCTCGCAGGTATGGTCGGCTTCAACGTGGCCGAAATCGGTACGAACCGGTTTCATTGTGCGACCAGCGGAGAAATCGTGATCGGCGAAGGCGAGGGCGCGCAAGCTCTCGCCGAGGCATTCGACACGGCGGGCATCCCGTCGGCGGTCTCGGCGGAGATCGAATCCGTACAGTGGGGCAAGCTGCTCTACAATCTCAACAACGCCGTCAACACGCTCTCCGGCATGCCGCTGAAGCGGCAACTCGCGATCCGCCCCTACCGTTTGGTGATGGCCGCGCTGATCCGGGAAGCGTTGACCGTTTTCAAGGCCGCCGGCATCCTTCCGGCGAAGGCCGGCAAGGCGCCGCCCAACCTGCTGGCGCCGATCCTGACCCTGCCGAACTGGCTGTTTTTCCTTGTCGCGCGCGGCATGCTGGATGTCGATGAAAACGCCAAAGCGTCCATGCTTCTCGACCTGGAGCGCGGGCGGCAGCCGGAGATCGACTGGCTGAATGGCGAGATCGCGGCGCTCGGTCGCAAGACAGGCGTTGCGACACCCGCCAACGACCGTATCATCGCTCTCGTCAAGGCGGCGTTTTCCGGCGAAGGGCAACGCGCCTTCACTGGCGAAGAGCTGAAACGCGCCGTATTGGGATAAGATCGCACGGAGGCCGCGCCCAAGGGGTTGGACAGCGCATATCCCGACCATTCGGCACCAGATGCATGAACATGCTCGCGCCGAATTTTGATCGATTGGAAAAGAAATCAAAAACGGCGTATTGCAATCGCCCTTCTTTCGGGCTTTGCTCCCCTCTTCCGCATCGGGAGAGATGCAGACTGCCGTTCCGCCAGCCGCGCGGAACCGTCTTCTGAAACGTTAGAGTTTGTAAACGGGAGCAATCATGAAAATCAGAAAACTAACTTCGCTACTCGCTGCGACAATTCTCGCATCGGGTCTGGCATCCGCCGCCAGCGCCAAGACGCTGGTCTATTGTTCCGAAGGTTCGCCGGAGGGTTTCGACACCGCGCTCTACACGGCCGGCACGACCTTCGACGCCTCTTCCAAGCCGGTCTACAGCGGTCTCGTCCAGTTCGAGCCGGGTACGACCAATGTTGTTCCGGACCTCGCGGAAAGCTGGGAAGTCTCCGACGACGGCCTGGAGTTCACCTTCAAGCTGCGTCCGGGCGTCAAGTTCCATACGACGGACTTCTTCACGCCGACGCGCGACATGAACGCCGACGACATCATCTTCACCTTCGAGCGCCAGATGGACGAGGAGAACCCATATTTCTCCTATGTCGAAGGCGCGAGCTGGGAATATTTCAACGCGATGTCGATGCCTGACCTTGTCTCGTCGATCGAGAAGGTCGATGACATGACGGTCAAGTTCGTGCTCACCCGGCCGGAAGCGCCGTTCGTCGCGAACCTCGCCATGGACTTCGCCTCGATCGTCTCCAAGGAATATGCCGACAGCCTCATCGAGTCCGACACCAAGTCCGACCTGAACCAGAAGCCCGTCGGCACCGGCCCGTTCCAGTTCGTGGCCTACCAGCCTGACGCGGTCATCCGCTACAAGGCGTTCCCCGACTACTATGCCGGCAAGCAGCCGATCGACGATCTGGTCTTCGCCATCACCACGGACAACGCGGTGCGTCAGCAGAAGCTTCTGGCGGGCGAGTGCCACGTGATGCCGTATCCGAACCCGGCCGACGTGCAGTCGCTGAAGGACAATGAAGACATCACGGTGATGGAGCAGGAAGGCCTGAATGTCGGCTATCTCGCCTACAACACCAAGGTCGCGCCGTTCGACAACGCCAAGGTGCGCAAGGCCCTGAACATGGCCATCAACAAGCAGGCGATCCTGGACACGGTCTTCCAGGGCGCGGGCCAGGCGGCCAAGAACCCGATCCCGCCGACGATGTGGTCCTACAACGACTCCATCGAGGACGATCCCTACGATCCGGATGCGGCAAAGGCGATGCTCGAGGAAGCAGGCGTCACCGACTTGTCGATGAAGGTCTGGGCGATGCCGGTGCAGCGTCCCTACAACCCGAACGCGCGCCGCATGGCCGAGGTGATCCAGGAGGACTTCTCCAAGATCGGCGTCGAGGTCGAGATCGTCTCTTATGAATGGGGCGAGTATCTCGAGCGCTCGAAAGCTGAAGACCGCGACGGTGCGGTGCTTCTCGGCTGGACCGGCGACAACGGCGATCCGGACAACTTCCTCGCCGTGCTGCTCGGCTGCGACGGCGTCGGCGGCGCCAACCGCGCGCAGTGGTGCAATGAGGAGTTCAACGACCTCATCATGAAGGCGAAGACCGGCACCCAGGAAGAGCGCACAGCGCTCTACGAGGAGGCCCAGGTCGTCTTCAAGCGCGAGGCGCCGTGGGCCACGATCGCCCACTCGGTTGTCCACATGCCGATGCGTTCGAACGTCACCGGCTACAAGATGGACCCGCTTGGTGGCCACAACTTCGAAGGCGTCGATCTCGCCGAGTAATCCGAAATCGCGTCGCCCGGCCCCGTGCCGGGCGGCGTTTTCTCGCCGCACCCGGCGAATTCGGCCGGTTGATCGGCCCTTATAAATCAGGCAGAGCCCACCGCCATGCTTCGATTTTTTCTTTATCGGCTTGCGCTGGTGATACCGACATTCATCGGCGTCTCGATCGTGGCCTTCGCTTTCATCCGGCTGTTGCCCGGCGATCCCATTCTGCTGCTCGCCGGCGAGCGGGGCATCACGCCGGAACGCTATGAGCAGCTTCAGGCCGTCTATGGTTTCGACCGACCGGTTATCGTCCAGTATCTCGATTATGTCGCGGGTATTCTGCAGGGCGATCTCGGCACGTCGCTTGTCACGAAACGCCCTGTTCTGCAGGAATTCTTCACGCTGTTTCCGGCGACGCTGGAACTGGCGCTTTGCGCCATCATCCTGGCAGTCGCCATCGGCATCCCCGCCGGTGTCTTCGCCGCCGTCAAACGCGGCTCCTGGTTCGACCAGTCGATCATGGGTGTCGCGCTGACCGGCTATTCGATGCCGATCTTCTGGTGGGGCCTGCTGCTCATCATCTTCTTCTCCGGTTTCCTGGGCTGGACCCCGGTTTCCGGGAGGATCTCGCTGCTCTTCTTCTTCGAACCGGTGACCGGCTTCATGCTGATCGACAGTCTGCTGTCCGGCCAGGCCGGCGCCTTCAAGTCAGCGGTCAGCCATCTGATCCTGCCGACAATCGTGCTGGCGACGATCCCGCTGGCGGTCATCGCGCGACAGACGCGCTCGGCGATGCTGGAAGTGCTCGGCGAGGACTATGTGCGGACGGCGAAATCCAAGGGTCTGGCCCCGAAACGCATCATTGGCCTGCATGCGCTGCGCAATGCGCTCATTCCCGTCGTCACAACGATCGGGCTGCAAGTCGGCGTCCTCATGACAGGCGCGATCCTGACCGAGACGATCTTCTCGTGGCCGGGCATCGGCAAATGGATGATCGATTCCGTCGGCAAGCGCGACTACGCGGTCGTGCAGGGCGGTCTCCTTCTGATCGCCAGCGTCATCATGATCGTCAATCTCGCCGTGGACGTGCTCTACGGCTTCATCAATCCGCGGATCAGAAGGTAGTCCCGTGACCCATATCGAAGCGCAGAAAACGGAAATCGACGGCCAGCAGGGCCGTCCCGTCAGCGCATGGGCCATGCGCCGGGCCATGCTGTCGGAATTCTGGTATTATTTCAGTCAGAACAAGGGCGCCGTGATCGGCCTTGTCGTCTTCTCGATCATTGTCTTTCTCGCCGTCTTCGCGCCGATCATCGCGCCGCATTCGCCGAGCCTGCAGAACCGGCAGGCGCTCATACTTCCGCCGGCGTGGATGGATGGCGGTTCGTGGTCCTATCCGCTCGGCACCGACGCGGTTGGTCGCGACATCTTCTCGCGACTGATCTTCGGCGCGCGATTCTCGCTTTTCATCGGCGTCGTGGTGGTGGCGCTGTCGGTCTCCGTCGGCGTGTTCGTCGGGCTTATCGCCGGGTTCTTCCGCGGCTGGATCGACACCGCGATCATGCGCGTCATGGACGTGATCCTTGCCTTCCCGTCCTTGTTGCTGGCGCTGGTCTTGGTCGCGATCCTTGGTCCCGGCCTCACCAATGCCATGATCGCCATCGCGCTGATCCTGCAGCCGCACTTCGTGCGACTCACGCGTGCGGCCGTGCTGTCCGAGCGGGAACGCGAATATGTCATTTCGGCGCGCGTGGCCGGCGCGGGCAAGCTCCGTCTGATGTTCGTCACCATCCTGCCGAACTGCCTCGCGCCGCTGATCGTCCAGGGAACGCTCGCCTTCTCCAACGCCATTCTGGATGCCGCCGCGCTCGGCTTTCTCGGCGTGGGCGCGCAGCCGCCGACGCCGGAATGGGGCACGATGCTCGCCGAAGCGCGCGAATTCATCCTGCGTGCGTGGTGGGTGGTCACCTTCCCCGGCCTCGCCATCCTGACGACGGTGCTCGCCATCAACCTGATGGGCGACGGCCTGCGCGACGCGCTCGATCCGAAACTCAAGCAGAGCTGACGTCATGGCGCTTCTCGAAATCGAAAACCTGACGGTCAGCTTCAAGACCTCCTCCGGCCCGTTCAAGGCGGTGGACGGGGTGTCGCTGACATGCGACCGGGGCGAAATCCTGTCGATCGTCGGCGAGAGTGGCTCGGGCAAGTCGGTTGCCATGCTGGCGTTGATGGGCCTTTTGCCATGGACCGCGACGGTGACGGCCGACGCGATGCGCTTCGATGGCCGTGACATGCTCCAGCTCGGCGCGAAGGACCGGCGCAAGATCATCGGCAAAGACATCGCCATGATCTTCCAGGAGCCTATGTCGAGCCTCAACCCGTGTTTCACGGTCGGTTTCCAGATTGGCGAGAGCCTGCGTATCCATCTCGGCATGGGCCGGGCCGAGCGGCGCGAGCGCGCCATTGAACTGTTGAACCTCGTCGGCATCCCCGCCCCCGAAAAGCGGCTGAACCAGTTTCCGCACCAGCTTTCCGGCGGTATGAGCCAGCGCGTAATGATCGCCATGGCGCTCGCCTGCGATCCGAAGCTGCTTATCGCCGACGAACCGACCACCGCTCTCGACGTGACTATCCAGGCGCAGATTCTCGACCTGCTGGTCGGCCTGCAGGAGAGCCACGGCATGGGGCTGATCCTGATTACCCACGACATGGGCGTCGTGGCCGAAACGGCCGAGCGCGTGCAGGTGCAATATGCCGGCCAGAAGGTGGAGCAGCAGAACGTGCGTGCGCTGTTCAGCAACCCGCATCATCCCTACACGCAGGCGCTGCTTTCAGCTCTGCCGGAAAGGGCCACGCGGCACGGCCGGCTGCCGTCGATTCCGGGCGTCGTGCCCGGACAGGGCGACCGGCCGGCGGGTTGCCTGTTCTCGCCGCGCTGCCAGTATGCAACCGAGCGCTGCACCCGTGAGGCGGTGCGCCAGGATGCGGAGTTCGGCTTCGCATTGTGCAATTATCCGCTCAAGGACGGCCAGCCGACCGGGTATCCCGAAACCGCGGAGGCGGCCCCATGAACGCGCCCGCGACAGCGAACAAACGCCGCCCGCGCACCGGAGAGATCGTCGTCGAAGCGCAGGATTTGAAGCGCCACTACGATGTCGGAGGCGGATTTTTCGGCGAGAAGGGTCTCGTGAAGGCGCTGGACGGGGTCTCGTTCAGCCTGGAGGCGGGCCGGACGCTCGCGGTGGTCGGCGAGTCGGGCTGCGGAAAATCGACGCTGGCGCGTCTCGTCACCATGATCGAGGAACCGACCGGCGGCCTCCTGAAGATCGACGGCCAGCCGGTGACGCAATCGACCGCCGAATTGCGCCGCAAGATGCAGATCGTCTTCCAGAACCCCTATGGCTCGCTCAATCCGCGCCAGAAGATCGGCGCGATCCTGGAAGAACCGCTGGTGATCAACACGAGCGACAATGCCGCGACACGGCGCGCCAAGGCGATCAACATGATGGAGCGGGTTGGGCTGCGTGCGGAGCATTACGAACGCTATCCGCACATGTTTTCCGGCGGCCAGCGACAGCGCATCGCGATCGCCCGGGCGCTGATGCTGAACCCGAAGATCCTCGTGCTCGACGAACCGGTCTCGGCGCTCGACGTGTCGATCCAGGCGCAGGTGCTCAACATCCTGATGGATCTGCAGGCCGAGTTGGGGCTCGCCTATCTGTTCATCAGCCACGATCTCTCAGTCGTGCGCCACCTCGCCGACGAGATCATGGTTATGTATCTCGGCAAGCCGGTCGAGACGGGCCCTTCCGAAGAGGTGTTCAATCATCCCCGGCACCCCTACACCGCCGCGCTGTTGTCGGCGACGCCGGTGGCGGACCCGTTTCACGAAAAAAACCGCATCCGGCTGGAGGGTGAGTTGCCCTCGCCGCTCGACCCGCCGAAGGGCTGCGCGTTCAATCCGCGCTGCTGGCGCGCCGATGCGACATGCCGTGACCGGCAGCCGGCGCTGATCGACGAAGGCCTGCAAAGCCACGCCTGTTTCCACCCCCTGCCCGTCGAAGGCGGCGCGACGGAATAGGCTGGTCGTTTTCCGCACCGGTGTGCCGTAAGCCATAAAGCGGGCCGGGGTCGCGCATGCCGACGGCGTTTCGTCCGCGCGCGGTCATGGGCGCTCCATTTTCCTTCTGCGAGACCAACGAACGTGTCCGCTTACGGATTGCACTGCGAATTTTCTGTGATGCGGCGCAGCGTCGCATTCATATAGCATGCAATATAAATCGGCTTCGGCTAGGATGGCCCTTGAGGGGTTACACACGCAAATGGAGGCCCGCATGTCCGCGCCCACCGGTTTTTCCGCCACACAGATCCGACTGCACTGGATCGTGTTCATCGTGATCGTCCTGCAATATGTCCTGCACGACAGCATTTCCGAAGCCTGGCACGCAGTCGAACGCGGCCAGGAAATCGCATTCGACCCGCTTGTCGCCAGCCACGTCTTCGGCGGTATCCTCGTGCTCGCGCTTGCGCTGTGGCGCATCGTGCTGCGCCTCAAACGCGGCGCACCGCCGCCACCGGAACACGAGCCCGCCATCCTGAAGCTTGCCGCCGGCGCGACCCATCTCGGGCTCTACGCGTTGCTGATCCTGATGCCGGTCTCCGGCATTGCGGCATGGTTCGGCCGCGTCGAAGCGGCGGCGGAAGGCCACGAGGTGATGCGGATCATCCTTCTCGCGCTTGTCGCGCTGCACGTGCTCGGCGCGCTCTACCAGCGCTTCGTCCTGAAGTCCGACGTGATGACGCGCATGGTGAAGCCCGGCTGACCCGGGATGTGGCTTGGCGCCTGAAATATGGGAACTGGATGCTGACCACGTCGCGTTGGACGAGTGTTGGCGCCAGGGAGTATCCTGTTCATTCACAAGAACATGCCGGGGCAGTTCAAGCACCTCGCCCCGGCGCTTGCCGGGCACCCGGCAATGAAGGGGTCAGGCGCGGCGGCTAACGACGCCGAAGTCATTCCGACCCATATTCCGACAGGTTCACAACGGACCCGCGACATATGCTGCTTCAGATCCTCCTTACGTTCCTCGCAATGAATATCTTCGCCTTCGCAATGTTCGGATGGGACAAGCGGCAGGCCCGCCGAGGGGGATGGCGCGTGCGGGAGTCGACACTTTTACTAGTCGCGCTTCTGGGCGGAACTCCGGGAGCCTTCGCAGGACGGGCCCTGTTCCGTCACAAGACCCGCAAACAGCCCTTCGTGGCCGCGCTCTATTTCGTCGTCGGCATGCAGGTACTCGGACTGGCCTTTGCCTATTGGCACTTTTTCCTGCGGTAGCGCGAGCGCCTAGCGCATTTCAAATTGAAATAGAATCAAAACGCGCGGCCTCTCGCCTTTGGCTCGAACGCGCATTCCGATGCTGCTGTCTCAATCCAAATCTGAATTGCACTAGATATCCAGGTTCGCCACGGACAGCGCGTTGTCCTGGATGAAGTTCTTGCGCGGCTCCACCTCGTCGCCCATCAGCCGGGAGAACAGTGAATCGGCGTCGGTCGCATCGGGAATCTTGACCTGCAGAAGCGAACGGGCTTCCGGGTCTAGCGTCGTTTCCCACAATTGCTCGGCATCCATTTCGCCAAGGCCCTTGTAGCGCTGGGAGGTGAGACCCTTGCGGCCGAAAGCGAAGACAAGGTCGATCAGGGCGATCGGGCCGGCGATCGTGTCGGCGACCTCCTTGCGGCGCAAGACCGGCGGTTCGGCATAGACCTCGCGTAGTTTCGGGACGAGCGAATTGAGCGCGCGGGCATCAGCCGAGCCGATCAGGGCGGCGTCGAGGATCATCACCTCCTTCACGCCACGCACGGTGCGCTCGAAGACATAGCCGCCGGTGCCGTCATTCGACGGGTTGACGCGGCCGGTCCAGCCGCGCTCGGTCTCCTCGGAAATCATGTCGAGGCGGACGGCGACTTCCTGCGCGGTGGTTGCGGCGCGGCCCGGATCGGCGAGCACGGCTACGTCCATGGCGCCGGCGATGGTGGCCTGCTCGACGACCGAGCGATCATAGCGCGAATGCAGGCCGGACAGCACGGTGCGCATCTGCAGCGCGGTCGAGATGACGGCGCGCAAATCCTGGCCGGTTCGGACCTCGCCATTGGAGAGTTCCAGCGCGGTGCCGTCGACCGACAGGTCGATGAGGTAATCCTCCATCGCCTGCTCGTTCTTGAGGTACTGGCTCTGCTTGCCGCGCGTCACCTTGTAGAGCGGCGGCTGCGCTATGTAGAGATAGCCGCGCTCGATCAGCTCCGGCATCTGGCGGAAGAAGAAGGTGAGCAGCAGGGTGCGGATATGGGCGCCGTCGACATCGGCGTCCGTCATGATGATGATCTTGTGATAGCGCGCCTTGTCGGCGTCGAACTCGTCCTTGCCGATGCCGGTTCCGAGCGCGGTGATCAGCGTGCCGACCTGGTCGGAGGATAGCATCCGGTCGAAGCGGGCACGCTCGACATTCAGGATCTTGCCGCGCAGCGGCAGGATCGCCTGGTTCTTGCGCGAGCGGCCGCCCTTGGCGGAGCCGCCGGCGGAGTCACCCTCGACGATGAAGATCTCGGATTTGGCAGGATCCTTTTCCTGGCAGTCGGCGAGCTTGCCGGGCAGCGAGGTGATATCGAGCACGCCCTTGCGGCGCGTCAGCTCGCGCGCCTTGCGGGCGGCTTCGCGGGCTGCGGCGGCCTCGACCACCTTGCCGACCAGGATCTTCGCCTCGGCGGGATGTTCCTCCAGCCATTCGGCCAGATGCTCGTTGACGAGGCTCTCGACCACGGGCCGGACCTCCGACGAGACCAGCTTGTCCTTGGTCTGGGAAGAGAATTTTGGATCCGGCACCTTGACGGAGAGGACGCAGGTCAGCCCTTCGCGGGTGTCGTCGCCGGTGAGCGAAACCTTTTCCTTCTTGGTCAGGCCCGATTTCTCGGCATAGCCAGTGACCTGGCGCGTCAGCGCGCCGCGGAAGCCGGCCATGTGAGTGCCGCCGTCACGCTGCGGGATGTTGTTGGTAAAGCAGAGCACGTTCTCGTGGTACGAATCGTTCCACCACAGCGCGACCTCGACAGTGATGCCGTCCTTCTCGCCGGTGATGTGCACCGGCAGCTCGATGAGCGGCTTCTTGGCACGATCGAGATAGCGGACGAACTCGATCAACCCACCCTCGTAGAACAATTCGGTCTGACGCTCATCGGCATGGCGGTTGTCGGTGAGCTTGATGCGGACGCCGGAATTCAGGAAGGCGAGCTCACGCAGGCGGTGTTCCAGCGTTTCGTAGGAGAACTCCACATTGGTGAAGGTTTCCTGCGACGGGGTGAAGGTGACCTCGGTGCCCGTGTAATCGCCCGCATCGCCGGTGACGGCCAGCGGCGCGTCGGCGACCCCGTGGGTGAAGCTCATCTCGTGGAACTTGCCCTTGCGGCCGATCTTCAGCCTCAACGAGACGGAGAGCGCGTTGACGACCGAGACGCCGACGCCGTGCAGGCCGCCGGAGACCTTGTAGGAGTTCTGGTCGAACTTACCGCCTGCGTGAAGCTGGGTCATGATGACCTCGGCCGCGGAGACGCCTTCTTCCGGATGCAAATCGACCGGGATGCCGCGGCCGTTGTCGGTGACGGTCACAGACCCGTCGGCATTGAGGGTGACGGTGACGAGATCGGCATGGCCGGCCAGCGCCTCGTCGATGGCGTTGTCCACAACCTCGTAGACCATGTGATGCAGGCCAGACCCGTCATCGGTATCGCCGATATACATGCCGGGGCGCTTGCGCACCGCGTCGAGGCCCTTGAGGACCTTGATCGAGCCGGCGCCGTACTCATTGGTTTCGACGACGATTTCTTCAGGAATTTCAGGCGTTTCACTCATGTGGTCCGGTTCTTTCAAGCGCGCGTCGCGCGAAGCGGGACGATGCCCCGAATCAGACGCGCCGAATACCTGAAACATATAGGGTTTTCAGGGGGAAATGCCAATGTGGCGGCCCGGAACGAGGCCCGACGCGAAAGGCTTGCGCCAGCGTCGGCATCATCCAATGCAGGCGTTTCCCAGCCCCGCGAAATCACGCGAGCACGGACATACCCGCACCGCGATAACGGCGGCCGCACCCTAGCCTGGGAGCTTGTAGCCCTCGAACTGTTCGCGCAGCGCCGTCTTCTTGATCTTGCCGGTCGCGGTGTGCGGGATTTCGTCGACGAAGGTGACATCGTCGGGCATCCACCACGAGGCGACCTTGCCTTCCATGAAAGAGAGAATGTCGCTTCCCGATGGCGTGCGGCCTTCACGGGCGACAACGATCAGGAGCGGACGCTCTCCCCATTTCTCGTGGGGCAGTCCGATGACCGCGGCTTCCGCGACATCGGGATGGCCGACAGCGAGATTTTCCAGGTCGATCGAGGAAATCCACTCTCCGCCCGACTTGATGACGTCCTTCGAGCGGTCGGTGATCTGCATGTAGCCATTCTCGTCGATATGGGCGACATCGCCCGTGTCGAACCAGCCGCCCGCGTCGAAATGATCGGCTCCATCGCCGCCGTAATAGGAGGCGGCGACAGCCGGACCGCGCACCTTCAGCCGGCCGAAGGTCTTGCCGTCCCACGGCAGTTCCGCGTCATCGTCATCGGTGATCTTCATTTCGACGCCGAACGGCGCGGCGCCCTGTTTCTGCTTGATGTCGAAGAGATCATCGCCCGTGAGGGCGGCATATTCCGGCTTCATGGTGCACAGGCTGCCGAGCGGGCTCATCTCGGTCATCCCCCACGCGTGAATGACCTCGACGCCATAGACCTTTTCGAAGGCCTCCGTCATGGCGCGCGGGCACGCCGACCCGCCGATGACGACCTTCTCGAGATGCGGCAGCTTGTTGCCCGTCTGCTCGAGATATTGCAGCAGCATCAGCCAGACCGTGGGCACGGCAGCAGTGAAAGTGACCTTTTCGGTGTCGAGAAGCTCGTAGATGGATTCGCCGTCCATCTTGCCGCCGGGCATCACCATCTTGGCGCCGATCATCGGGCCGGACTGGCCAAGCCCCCATGCGTTGGCATGAAACATAGGCACGACGGGCAGGACGACATCCCGTGCGCCAATGCCCATTGCGTCGGGCATGCAGGCCATCATGGCGTGCAGCACGTTGGACCGGTGCGAATAGAGCACACCCTTCGGATCGCCGGTCGTGCCCGAGGTGTAGCACATGCCGCAGGCGGCCTCCTCGCCGACATCGGCCCATTCGAAATCGCCATCGGCTTCGGTCAACCATTCCTCATAGGACACGACGTTGGGCAGCGCGGTCTCGGGCATATGGGCGGCATCGGTGAGAACGATGACCTTGCGCAGCGACTCGACGGCCGGCGCAAGCTTTTCGACCAATGGCATGAAGGTCAGGTCGGTGAAGATGGCGCGGTCGGACGCATGATTCATGATCCACGCGATCTGGTCGGGAAACAGACGCGGATTGAGGGTGTGGTAGACGCCCCCCATGCCCATGATGCCGAACCATGCTTCCAGATGCCGACCGGTGTTCCAGGCGAGCGTGGCAATCCGGTCTCCGGGCTGGAAGCCCTCGCGGGCGAGCAGTTGCGCGACTTTCAGCGATCGCGCGCGCACTTCTCGCCAGGTCGAACGCGTGATCGGGCCCTCGATCGAGCGCGAGACGACCTCCCTATTTGGGTGCTGTCTCGCCGCATAGTCGATGATCTTGTGGCAGACGAGCGGCCACTCCTGCATCAGTCCAAGCATCACGTCTCCTCCCAAATATGCGCCCGACAGACTGGGACGGAGACGGGCGGATTGTCCAGTACCCGCGTGGCATCAGCGCGAAAACTGTCGCAAGGGAAGGTTTGCTGCTAGCCTTGTCGCGCATATGCGCAGAGGAGGACAATCAATGGATCTGCCGGACTTCATCCAGACCCTGGACGCTATCGACCTGCCCATCGACGAGGAAACGGTCTCCACCAATGCCATCCAGTCGGACAAGGGCCTCATGGTCATCTTCACAATACATCAGGACGTCTCGCTACCGCCGCATTCGCACAAGGGCCAGTGGGGCACAGTGCTGGAAGGTTCGATGGAGCTTACGATCGGCGGCGAAACCCGGACCTATCGCCCGGGCGACAGCTACAACATTCCCTCCGGCGTGGAACACAGCGCGCGCCTGCCGGCAGGCACGAAGGTCCTCGACCTGTTCGAGGAGCCGGACCGATATCAGCTGAAGCGATGAGACACAGCGTTTTCGCGCTCAGAAGCGCGGCGGCCGATTTGTTTCAATCGCCGGCGCCGGCTTTCCAGACCTTGGTGTCGACACCGCGCAACAGCAGCCAGAGCGCGAAAGCGGTCTCCGCGACCAGAGGCACCACATAGGCAAATTGCAGCGGCCCGTGGATTTCCGGCATGACGAAGCGGGCGAAGGAGCCTGCCAGATAGACCGGACCGGCGGCGAAGACGAGACCGCCGAGCCAGCGCGGCAGGAAGCCGGAGCGCAAGATGAGCGTTCCCAAAAGAAGGCAGGCTACACCGAAAAAGACCAGACCCAGGTCATAGCCATGGGCATGAATGTCGAGGAAGAAGGCGGCAAGTGCCTCGCGATCTCCGGAATCGAAGCCAGGCGCTCCTGTGGCGACCAGCAATGCCGCATGCTGGAACAGCAGGCTCGCGCCGATCAGGGCGGCCTGGACCAGCCGGAAGGCCATGGCCATCAGCGACAGAACCTTGCCGGCGGGACGCAACAGCCAGAACAGCATCACCGCGAGCGCGACATCCGACAGCGCCATCGCCATGTCGGCGGCGAAGGACAGGCGGAAAAGACCCGCGTTTTCGACGAGGTTGGCGGCCGTGGCGGCCGGATCGCCCGGAACGATATTGGGGATACGAACCGCGACCTCGCTGCCCATGCCGGACAGGATGATCACGACATAGAGCAGGCCGGCAATTCGCGCGATGCGTCCGGCATCGAATGACTGTTCACGCATGCTCATCTCCTCCGTCTCAGGCAGCGACGGCTGCCGCTTCTGGGGTTTCAAGCGACAGCACCACGGAGCCGCGCACATGCCGGGTCTCGACACGCCGGTGCGCGTCGGCAATATCGCCCAGCGGGAAACGGCTGTCGACCACGGCCCGGACTTCGCCTTTGTCGAGCAGGCCGGCAAGGTATTCGAGATCATCGCGGCTGTCGTTCGATATCGCGAGAACAATCTTCGGTCCGCCCGTCAGCTTCGCGACCAGCGCCTGGATCATCTCGCGGCCGCTGAACTCGAGCGGCACGTAACGACCGCCGGGTTTCAGCATCCGTTTTGCGACGGAGTAGGGCAGCTTGCCGACCGGATCGAACACGACGTCGAAATCCGTGCCGGTATCGGCAACATCCTCACGCCTGTAATCGAAGACCTTTTCCGCGCCGAGCGATTTCACCAGATCGAGATTATCGGTGCCGGCGACACCGGTGACGCTTGCGCCGAGATGGCGGGCAAGCTGGACCGCCCACACGCCAACCGCGCCGGACGCGCCGTTGACGAGAACCTTGTCGCCGGGTTTCACCTTCGCGATATCGCGAAGGAACACCAGCGCCGAGATCGCACCGAAGGGCACGGCTGCCGACTCTTCGTAAGTGATCGCTTTCGGTTTATGCACCACGGCGCCGTCGGCTTTGACGACGAGATATTCCGCATGGGCTCCCTGCGCGAAGCCGAATACGGCGTCGCCAAGCCGGAAGCGCTCGACTTCGGATCCGCGAGAAACGACACGGCCGGAAAAGGCATTGCCGAGGACCGGGTTGCGCGGGCGGCTAAGGCCGAACATCAGACGGCCGGGAAGCCACATGACACCCGGAAAGGCGGAGGCGCGCAGGCGCCAGTCGGCCGTGGTGACGGCGGCGGAATAGACCTTGACCAGAATCTCGTCCTTGCCGGGTTCCGGACGGACGACATCGCCGACGGACAGGACACCTGCATCGCCGTATTTCTCGTAAAGGGCGGCTTTCATAATGGTTTCTCCAACAGGATCGATTGCGTTGATGCGGATATACCCATGCACTCACGCATATTAAATTGACCAATTACTGTGTTCTGATATGCATTTTCGTATGGATTGGCGTTCCGTGAAGTTCGACTGGAACCGGGCCCGGGCGTTTCTCGTCACGGCCGAAGAGGGTTCGCTGTCCGCCGCGGCGCGGGCGCTTGGCATGGCGCAACCGACGCTCGGCCGGCAGGTCGACGCGCTGGAAGGCGAACTCGGCGTCGTGTTGTTCGAGCGCGCCGGACGCGGACTGACGCTGACGCCGGCGGGTCTGGAACTGCTCGACCATGTGCGCGCAATGGGCGACGCTGCGGGCCTCGTTTCGCTCGCCGCCTCCGGTCAGGCACAATCCATCGAGGGATCGATCTGCATAACCGCAAGCGAGATCTACTCGGCCTTTCTGCTGCCGCCCGTCGTGGCGCGGCTGAGACGGGAGCAGCCGGGTATCGAGGTCGAAATCGTCGCCTCCAACGCGGCGATCGACCTGAAGCGGCGCGAGGCGGATATCGCCATCCGCAATTTCCGGCCGACGCAGCCCGACCTGATCGCGAAGAAAGTGGGCGATGATCACGCCCGTTTCTACGCCGCGCCCGACTACCTGAAACGGATCGGCAATCCCGCGACGCCGGAAGGCCTGTCGCGCGCGGATTTCATCGGCTTCGACACGACATCGGTCATGCTGGACGGGTTGAACCGGATGGGACTTTCGCTGACGATGGCGAACTTTCCGGTGCTGACCGCCAACCACCTCGTCCACTGGGAACTGGTCAAAGCCGGCGTGGCGATCGGCATCGTGCCGGAACGGATCGGCGACAGTGAACCGACCGTGCGCCGCGTGCTGCCGGATTTCCATCCGATGGAATTTCCGATCTGGCTGACGACACATCGCGAGCTCAACACCAGCCGGCGCGTGCGCCTCGTCTTCGACATGCTGGCGGAGGAACTCGGAAAAAAGCGCTGACGTAACGGCCACTTGAACATGTGGCACTTGTTTTCCAGATTGCTTCGACAAGCATCGCGACAGGACCTCGATAGGAGTGATGATGCCCATACGCCCCGTGCTTTCGGCTGCAATCATGATGGGGTGCCTGACGGCGCTTCACGCGGCGGCTTGGAGCCATCCCCTGGACGGCACCGCATGGACCGGCGACGGGTCGAAGACGACTTACGCGGATATCGAGGCGCGGGCGGTCGCTGCGGATTTCGTGCTTGTCGGCGAAATCCACACCAATTCGTTGCATCACACGATCCAGGCGGACATCATCCGCACCATGGCGGAGGCCGGCCGCGAGCCGGCGGTGGTGTTCGAGATGGTTCCGAAAAGCCTGCAACCGGTTCTCGACGCGGCGATGGCAGCGCCCGCGCCAGACCTCAAGGCACTTGGCGAGGATCTGCGCTGGACGGAACGCGGCTGGCCGGACTGGGCCATCTACCGCCCGATCTTCGCAGTTGCGCTGGAACTCGGCCTCCCCCTTGTCGCCGGAGATCTGGACCGCAACGTGATCCGCGACATTGGAAAGCAATCTCTTACCATTGAATCGGACGTCACCTATCCCGAGGAAACGCGCTCACGGCTGTCGGAAGAATTGATGGCCGCCCATTGCGATCTGCTGCCCGAAGAGGCTATCGCGCCGATGATCGGCGTCCAGCTTGCCCGCGACCTGTCCATGGCAACGGCTATGCTGGACGCCGGGCGCAGCGACGGTGCGGTCCTGATTGCCGGTGCGGGCCACGCGCGCAGCGACTGGGGCGTGCCGTTCATCCTGCAAACAAAGGCGCCAAACTCCGACACGGTCTCGATCGGATTGTTCGAGGTAACGGAGGGCGCGCCGCGCTTCGCCGACTATGAAGACACGGAGGGCGACGGTCTGCCCTTCGACTTCATCCGCTTCACGGAGCGCAGCGAAACGCGCGACCATTGCGCGGATCTGGAAAAGCAACTGGACAAGAACTAGGACACCGGAGCACGGGTTCCGTCCGGAATATCTTCCCGATATTCCTCTGCGCTCGACCGGGAGAATTCGGCGCGGAAGCGCGGAAGGGCCTGCGGATATTCGGCCTGCAACCAGGCGATCAGCTTCTCGCGGATTTCGCAGCGCAGTTCCCATGTGGCGATCGAGTTGCGTGCGCTCATGATGCCACGCACAACGATCGTTTTTTCGTTCGCATCGGTCATGTGCATCTTGGCGACCTGCCCGTCCCAGAGCGACGAAGACTCCACGAATTGGATGAGCTTCGCGCGCAATGTCTCCACCGGCACCGAGTAATCGACATGCCAGGTGACCGCTCCGATGATCGAGGTGCCTTCGCGGGTCCAGTTCTCGAAAGGCTTCTCGATGAAGTAGGACAGCGGCACGACCATGCGCCGCCAGTCCCAGATGCGGACGACGACATAGGTCGCTCCGATCTCCTCGATCCAGCCCCACTCGCCCTCGACGATGACGACGTCCTCCAGCCGGATTGGCTGGGTGAGCGCGATCTGAACGCCGGCGATCAGGTTGGCAAGGACCGGGCGAGCCGCGAAGCCGACCGCAAGGCCCGCAACACCGGCGGAGGCGAACAGGCTGACGCCATATTGGCGTACGCCATCGAAGGTCAAAAGCACGGAGGCGGCGGCGATGATGAAAATCAGGATGTTGGTTGTTCGACGCAGCACGCGGACCTGTGTCACGACCTTGCGGCCATGGACGTTGTCCTCGCCATCTTCCGTTTCAAGGCGATGGCCGCGGATCAACCGGTCTGTGAAGAGATTGGTCAGCAGGATCGCCGTCCAGCCGAGCAGGCCGATCATGATGACCGAGATCGTCCTGGAGACCGCGCCCTTGAACTCCATCGGCAAGCCGGAGGCGGAGACCGCCACCGAAACAGCGAGCAGAATGATGGCGAGGCGGGCGGGACTGCGCGCACGGCCGATCGCCTGCCGCCACCATGAACTGCGGCGCAGCATGCGCGCGAGAGCTCGCCACAGAAGCGCATGGACGGCCCATCCGACGAAGATCGCAACGGCAAGCAGTATGAGCGGCCATGCCCAGAGGGACGCCAGCATATAGGTGTCGACTATGGCTTCTTCGGCGGTTTCGACGATCTCTTCCGGCATCGATCCTTGCAGCGGTTTGTAATGGCGTGGCCGCGCCGCAAAGCGCGCGAGAGGCTCATTCTTGTCCTTGAGCTAGGGCAAGTCTACCGCAGTGCAACAAAAAACCCGCGGGAAGGTTCCCGCGGGTCGATTGTCTGTCAGAGGCTTTGAGGCCGGATCAGAAGTCCATGCCGCCGCCCGGCATGGCCGGCATCGGGGCTTCCTTCTTAGGCAGTTCGGCGACCATGGCCTCGGTGGTGATCAGCAAGCCGGCGACGGAGGCTGCGTCCTGAAGGGCGGTACGCACGACCTTGAGCGGGTCGATCACGCCGGACGCGAACAGGTCCTCGAAGGCGTCGGTCTGGGCGTTCCAGCCCCAGGAGAAGTCGGACTTCTCGCGGACCTTGCCGACGATGACGGAGCCTTCGGCGCCGGCATTCGTGGCGATCTGGCGCATCGGCGCCTCGATGGCGCGGCGGATGATGTTCACGCCGACTTCCTGGTCGTGGTTCGCGGTCTCGACGCTGTCGAGCGCCTTGACGGCGCGCATCAGCGCGGTGCCGCCACCCGGCAGGATGCCTTCCTCGACGGCCGCACGGGTTGCATGCAGGGCGTCGTCGACACGGTCCTTCTTCTCCTTCACCTCGACTTCGGTCGAGCCGCCGACGCGGATGACCGCAACGCCGCCAGCAAGCTTTGCAAGGCGCTCCTGCAGCTTCTCGCGGTCGTAATCGGAGGTGGTTTCCTCGATCTGGGCCTTGATCTGGTTGACGCGGCCTTCGATCTCGGACTTCTCACCGGCGCCATCGACGATGGTGGTGTTTTCCTTCTCGATGACCACCTTCTTGGCCTTGCCGAGCATGTCGAGCGTGACATTCTCGAGCTTCACGCCGAGATCCTCGGAGATGAAGGTGCCGTTTGTGAGGATGGCTATGTCCTGCAGCATGGCCTTGCGGCGGTCGCCGAAGCCCGGCGCCTTGACGGCGGCGATCTTCAACCCGCCGCGCAGCTTGTTGACGACCAGCGTGGCGAGCGCCTCACCATCGACATCCTCGGCGATGATCAGAAGCGGCTTGCCGGACTGGACCACGGCCTCGAGGACCGGGAGCATGGCCTGGAGGTTGGAGAGCTTCTTTTCGTGCAGCAGGATGTAGGGGTCGTCGAGCTCGACGCGCATCTTCTCCTGGTTGGTGACGAAATAGGGCGACAGGTAACCGCGGTCGAACTGCATGCCTTCGACGACTTCGAGCTCGGTCTCGGCGGTCTTGGCTTCCTCGACGGTGATGACGCCTTCATTGCCAACCTTTTCCATCGCCTCGGAGAGGAACTTGCCGATCTCGGCGTCGCCATTGGCGGAGATGGTGCCGACCTGGGCGATCTCCGAGTTCTGCGAGACCTTGCGGGCATTGGCCTTGAGTTCGGCGACGACGGCGTCGACAGCCTTGTCGATACCGCGCTTGAGGTCCATCGGGTTCATGCCCGACGCCACGGCCTTGGCGCCCTCGCGGACGATCGCCTGGGCGAGGACGGTCGCGGTGGTGGTGCCGTCGCCGGCCAGATCGTTGGTCTTGGACGCGACTTCGCGCACCATCTGCGCACCCATGTTTTCGAACTTGTCTTCCAGTTCGACTTCCTTGGCGACGGTGACGCCGTCCTTGGTGATGCGGGGCGCGCCGAACGACTTGTCGATCACGACATTGCGGCCCTTCGGGCCGAGCGTGACCTTCACCGCATTGGCGAGAATGTCGACGCCACGCAGCATCTTTTCGCGCGCTTCGACGTTAAACTTGACTTCCTTTGCAGCCATTTTCGTTTTCCCTTGTTACGCTCAGGCGGCTTTTTTCGCCGCGGCTTCGGCCTCAATGACGCCCATGACGTCGGATTCCTTCATGATCAGGTAATCCGTGCCTTCGAGCTTGATCTCGGTGCCGGACCATTTGCCGAACAGGATGCGGTCGCCAACCTGAACGTCGAGCGGCTGGATCGCGCCCTTCTCGTCGCGCGCGCCGGAGCCCACAGCGACAACCTCGCCCTCGGACGGCTTTTCCTTGGCTGTATCGGGAATGATGATTCCGCCGGCCGTCTTTTCCTCGGCTTCGATGCGGCGGACCAGAATGCGGTCATGCAATGGACGGAACTTCATGCGTGTTTTCCTCCTGGACAAACGATGTTGAAGAGAGTTCCGCCGGCCGCCGTTCCCTTCGAACCGGCGGCTGGCGCGCGATCCGGATCGCGGCTTCGCGCGCCGGAAATCTGGTTTCGGATATTTTCGGATTCAAGAGGAGCGAAAGAAAAAATCAGCACTCGCCCGTATAGGCTGCTAACAAACTGATATTATTGACAGAATCAGATTTTTTCGTAGCGTTCTTCGGTGCAATAGTCCGAAAAGGAGTGGCAATGCAAGGCAAGAGCGCTTTCGAATTGCAACTGGAAGGTTACGGGCTGACAACAGCCCATATCCTCTATCGCATGCCGGACCATCCGGGCATCCTGCAGACCTATGTCTGGCAGGACTACGACCTAGCTCCGGAGTTTCCGCAGATGTACGGATTTCTCGACTTCTGGGAGAACAATCTCGACGGTCCGCTACATTCTGTGCGCTACTCGCACCAGAAGCTGATCAAGCCGGGCGAATTTCGCCGCGTCGACGGCGAGATCGTGCTGCACTAGGGCTTTGCCCTAGTCGAGCGCCAGAACATCCGAGACGAGCCGCACGCGCTCGTCGGCCGTCTCGACCACGATGACCGCGTCGCCGCCTGCCTCGACGGTTTTGGCGGGGACTTCGATTTCGGCCGAAAGCTTGCCGGTAGCGTCGGTCTCAACCGTGTCCAGCATGGTCAGGCTATCGCCGCGGCGAAGGCCGATCCTGACATCCTTGCTTCCGGGAAGCCCGGACGCCTCGACCTCGAACTTGCCGCCATCCATTTTCTCGACATTGACTTCAGGACCGCGCGACGGCTCTGCATCGCCGCCCGGCAGGCCGATGCGTTCGCCGAATTCCGAGATCTCGCGGCTAAGGTCAGGCGTTTCCGCCAGATAGTCGGAGACCGTCTTGCCGGCCGAATTGGCGGCGTCCCGAATGTTGCGTCCGGCATCCTCCATGGCCGTGCGCGCCTTGCCAAGGAAATCATCGACCGCATCCTCTTCGAAGATCGGCATCTTCAGCTTGCCTTCGGGAAGGTCGGCAACCGTCTCGGCGTCGTTGACGCGCAGGATTTCCCCCGGCTCGGTGCCGCAGCGCTCGGCAAGCTGTTCAAGCGTCTCGCCCGGCTGCATTTCCTCAATGAAGCCGCATGTTGAGCGAGCGCTGGCCGGGGCGGCCAAAGCGGTCGTGGCGGCGATGACGATCAAAAAGGATGTGCGGCGCATAGCGGTCTCCCGGCTTGGTGGAACTTGTGTCCATAACCGGCGAGCCTGGCGAAAGGTTCCGTCTCAGGCTCCGCACCAGGTCGATACCGGCTCGCGCCGGCCGTGCCATTCAACGGCAAGGCCGTTGCTGACAAGCAGCGCGCCGGCATCGCCGGCGGATGTCGCAATCGCGGCCAGTGTGCGGCCATAGCGGTCCTGTCCCTGCCGGACGATGCGGATCGGCTGGCGGTCAAGCAGGCGCGCGAGTGCGCGCGTGGCGGCAGCGGCGCGCTCCGTTTCCGCGCGACAGCGGCCCTTCACCTCGGGTGCATCGATATTGACGAGGCGTATCTTTTCGCCGGCGAGCCAAATCGTGTCGCCATCGACCACGCAATCGACCCTGCGGCCCACGCCACAAATCGGCATGGCGCGCGGCGCTACCGTGGCGGAGAAATCCGGCGGTGCGGAAGGCGTATAGGCGCTGGTGGTCATGCGGTCGACAAGCGCGCCCACGCGCGAGAGTTCGATACCGTCCACATGGCGCAGCATCACCGCAACGCCCGCGCCAATGGAGAAGCAGGCGACCAGCAAAAGCGCCGTGCGCCACGGCAGGCGACTGCCGGACCGCGAGCGGGAGGTGGCGTTTCCGCGTTTTGCGTCGATGGTGGCCATGGCACGCGTTCCGGTTCGAATCGTGATGCGAGCCTGCGGGCCGAGGTCTTACTTTTTCGTTCAAGCGGCCGACGGGTCAGCTTCGCGGCATTGCCGGACATGCGCCCATGGCCTAGACGGGACATATGCCGATACCCCAGGAGTATTTTGCCGCCTCGCGCGACTTCAACGCCTTCATGGCGGATGCGAAGGCAGCGCTCGGGACCGTCGCGTCGGTGCTCAGGCGGCATGTGAACGGGGCGGATTTCGAGCGGATTCCGGCGGGGTTGCCGGAAGAGGCGCGGGCCTGTTGGGCGTAGCCGCCGAATACCTTAATTCGACCACGAAACGCGGCATCGACAGCGAGGCGGAATTTCGGCATATACCGGATGGATTCGACGGCTATGTCTGGACGAACCGGATCGAGATGGTTGGCCCGCTCCTTGAGAAAGGCGAACCCGGATACGGGTCTACTCGCACCAGGTCTCGCGCGGCTCCTCGCGGCCCTTCCACGGGACCGCGACGCCGAAGCGGACGAGATTGCGGCCGACATCGCCATCGGACGTTTCGACGACGGCAAGGATTCGGGCCTGTCTGTCGCGGCCCTTGCTGCGGATCTCGATCGTGCGGCCATCCAGCAATTGCTTCAGCGTCTCGACGGCCTCGCGGCCGAGCGCCGTTTCACGCATGCAGCGCCCATCCGCCCGCGGCACGGCGGCATTGGCGAGACGGAAGCGCACGCCGTTCAGCCAGAAAGTGTTGCCATCGATTATGCAGTTCTCGGATTGCCGCCCGCGGCAGATATCCATCGGTCTCGGTTCGATTCCCTCGTAGAAGTCGAAGCCCTGGCTGCTTTCGCGACTGACGGAACTGGTGAAGAAAACCGGCTCCTCGACCGCCCCCGACCCGCGCCGTTCCGGATCATGTGAGGCGAGCACCGCCCAGGTGCCGCCGCCGACGGCGAGAAACAGGCCGATGATCGCCGCGGCAATCGTCGCACGTGTCGACAGGAACCGGGCCGCACGTCCATTGGTGTCGACGGCAAGAAAGAGATCGGGATGGTTGCTGCGCATGTATCTCGGTGCGAATTTTGTTGCGCTGCATTATCAGGTCGCCGCATTACCAATTCGTTCGGGAAAACCCGCAAATTCGAGGGAATGGGCCATCATGCCGGCGGTTTCGGACGGCGATGCGCCGGCTGGTCTTTTCATTGTCCTGTACGTGTCCTATTCGTTTGGCAACCGCCACCGGCAAAGGGAGGCCGCCATGGCGCACCAGGCGCTGATCGTCATCGACATGCAGAACGACTTCTGTCCGGGAGGCGCGCTCGCCGTCGGCGGCGGAGACGAGATCGTACCGCTCGTCAACCACCTGATCGACAGCCACGACCACGTGATCCTGACGCAGGACTGGCATCCGGCGGGTCATTCCTCCTTCGCATCACAGCATGAAGGCAAACAACCTTTCGAGACCATCGACGCCTCCTACGGACCGCAGACGCTGTGGCCAGACCACTGCGTGCAAGGGACAAAGGGCGCGCAATTCCACGACGATCTCCAATGGACGAAAGCGGAACTCGTGATCCGCAAGGGATTCCGCCCGGAGATCGACAGTTACTCGGCTTTCTTCGAAAACGATCATGACACGCCGACAGGCCTTTCCGGATACCTGAAAGAGCGGGAGTTCAGGGAGGTCGTGCTTTGCGGGCTGGCGACAGATTTCTGCGTCGGCTTCTCGGCGCTTGACGCGGTGACCTGCGGCTTCAAGACCTCTGTTGTCATGCAGGCTTGCCGCGCGATCGACCTGGACGGTTCGCTCGCGGCGATGACCGAGCGGATGCGCGCCGCCGGCGTGCATCTTCTCTAGGACGAGACCATGGTTTTTCGCGTTCTCGATATCGCAAGGCGTGTGCACGACCATACCTGGAAGCTCGATCCGATCGTCCGGTCGTTGCTCGATACAGATTTCTACAAGCTGATGATGCTGCAGATGATCTGGAAGCAGCATGCCGATGTGAATGCGACCTTCTCGCTGATCAACCGAACGACGTCGATTCGGCTCGCCGAGGAGATCGACATCGACGAGTTGCGGGACCAGCTCGATTACGCACGGTCGGTCCGGCTGACCAAGAAGGAGCATATCTGGCTCGCCGGTAACACGTTCTATGGGCGCAAGCAGATCTTCGAGCCGGAGTTCCTCGCCTGGCTGGCCGACTTTCAGCTGCCCGACTACGAGATCTCGGTGAAGGACGGTCAGTTCCAACTCGATTTCCACGGGCCCTGGACGCACACGACCATGTGGGAGATCCCGGCGCTCGCCATCGTCAACGAGTTGCGTTCGCGCGCGGCGATGCGCGGCATGGGCCCGTTCGAACTCGACGTGCTCTATGCACGCGCGAAGGCGAAGATGTGGGAGAAGGTCGAGCGGTTGAAGACGCTCGATGGTCTGTCGATCTCGGATTTCGGCACGCGGCGGCGGCACTCCTTCCTGTGGCAGCGCTGGTGCGTGCAAGCCTTGCAGGAGGGCATTCCCGACGCGTTCACCGGCACCTCGAACGTGCTTCTCGCGATGGACAACGACCTCGAAGCCGTCGGCACCAATGCGCATGAACTGCCAATGGTCTACGCAGCGCTGGCGGAGACCGACGCCGGAATCGCGCAAGCGAATTACAGGGTGCTGGAAGACTGGAACGCGCTTTACGGCGGCAATCTGCGCATCGTCCTGCCCGACACGTTCGGAACCGCGGCTTTTCTCGAGGACGCACCCGACTGGGTGGCCGACTGGACCGGTTTCCGGCCGGACTCGGCCCCGCCGGTCGAGGGCGGCGAACGCATCATCGACTGGTGGCGGAAAAAGGGCCGTGACCCGGCACAGAAAATCCTGATCTTCTCCGACGGGCTGGATGTCGATACGATCGTAAGCACGCACGAACATTTCAAAGGCAAGGTGCGCATGGCCTTCGGCTGGGGCACCAATCTGACCAATGATTTCGTCGATTGCGCGCCGCGCCGCAATGACCAGCTTCGCGCCATCTCCCTGGTCTGCAAGGTCACCGAAGCCAACGGAAAACCGGCGGTCAAGCTGTCGGACAATCCGAGAAAGGCGACAGGCGATCCGGCGGAGATCGAGCGGTATCTCCGGATTTTCGGGGCGGGAGATCGGGTCGACAAGCCTGTCTATGTGTGACACGGCGAACCACCCTGATCGACAGGACCAGACGACTTCGTCAGGTTTGCGAGCGAAGCGCTGGCGAAAGAGCTGCATGACTTGACGCTGGTCAATGCCGGTACATGACGGCGGTTCGATCCTCTCAAGGACGAGGAGACGCTCCATGGCCGCAACGAACAAAGACCAACTGATCGCCATAACCGACAAGGAATACGCCAGGCTCACAGCGCTCATCGACGAGATCGGAGAGACGGTCGCGGTCGCCAAGGATGCCGACGGCACTTCGATCAAGGACGTGATCGGTCATCGTGCGCACTGGATCGAGCTGTTTCTGGGCTGGTATCGTGACGGCCAGTCGGGAAAGGCGGTCCACTTCCCCGCCGAGGGCTACAAATGGAACCAGTTGAAAGCCTACAACGCCATGGTTCGCGAGGCGCAATCGAACATCGGCTGGGCCGATGCGAAAGCGCTTTTAAAGGACTGGCACGAGCAACTGTCGGCATTCATGGCATCGAAGAGCGACGTTGAGCTCTATGGCGGGCCGATGAAGGGCGCCAACAACGACTGGACACCCGGGCGATGGGCAGAGGCGGCGGGGCCAAGCCATTACCGATCGGCAGGCAAATATGTCCGTGCGCGGCTCAGGACGCCGGGCAGAGCGTAAATCCGCTGCGTAAAACGGCGGCGACAGCGTCTCGACTTCCTTTTACGTAAACGTTAGAGCGATCCTATCGGAACGAAGGGACCACCGCCATGAACCTGATCCTCCGCCTGCTCCAGGTCCTGCTGGGTTCGAGGAGGCGTGGCCGCATGGACGTCCTGGCGGAAGGGCGCGTGACGCTGCGCTGCTGGCCGAACGATCTCGACACCAACCTGCACATGAACAATGGCCGCTATCTCACGATCATGGATCTCGGCCGGCTGGACCTGATCCTGCGCACGGGGCTCCTGCCGGTCATGCGGTCGCGCAAATGGTATCCGGTCATCGCGACGGCGAGGATCGGATTCCGGCGATCGATCAATGTCTTCGATCGTTTCGACCTGACCACGCGTGTAATCGGCTGGGATGAAAAGTGGCTCTATATCGAGCATCGCATGGAACGTGGCGACAAGGTGATGGCGCAAGCCTTCGTCAAAGGGCTTTTCCTCGGCCCCGACGGCAAGGTGCCGATGGCCGAACTGATCGCGGCGGCGGGGCATCAGGGTCTGTCACCCGAAATAGATCCCGAGATCTTGGCAGCACTCGCATAGTTGACGCAACCTCCCGACTTAGCCGCCTTAAGTTAAATGTAGGGGATTTTCGTGAAGAAATACCTGTTGAAGTAAACCTAATCGTAACGGGCGCATGATGCATTGCGACGCAGATACGAACAGGCAGGTGCCGATGACACTGGAAGCTCAACTCAAGCTTTCCGCCTTTCAGGGCAAGATTCTCGAAGCGGTCGCGACAGGCAGCGACTTCCACAGCGTGGCCGACCTCCTCTGCCGCGAGGCCGAGCAAATTGCGCCGGACGCCGTCTGCACAATCGTGCGCATCGAGAACGGTCTTATCCGACCGGTCGCGGCGCCGAGCCTGCCTGACAGCTATGCCGAGGCGCTTGACGGCGTGCCCATCGGGCCGGAGGTGGGCTCATGCGGCGCCGCCGCCTATTTCGGGGAACCCGTGCAAACGACGGATATCGATAAAGATCCGAAATGGCAGCCTTATCTCGGATTGATCGCGCCGCACCGGCTCAAAGCCTGCTGGTCGAGCCCGATCAAGACGCGCGACGGTCGCACAGTGGCGACCTTCGCTTTCTATTTTCGCGAAAACCGCGGCGCTGACGACGCGGAAAAGGAACTGGTCAAGCGTTGCGTCCATTTGTGCGCGATCGCCTTCGAATATGCCGAGATCAACGCGCATAACGAGTATCTCGCCTGTAGCGAACAATTGACCGGAATCGGAAACCGCCGGTCATTCGATACGGCGTTCTTCGATCCGGAGCTGTTGTCGGCTCCGTTCGGCCTGTTGCTCATCGACATCGACAATCTCAAGATCGTGAATGACAGTCTCGGCCATTGCGCCGGCGACACGCAAATCGCTTCGGTGGCGAAGCGGCTCGCCGCGCTTGCCGGCAAGAACAACGCATTCCGCCTTGGCGGCGACGAATTCGCGATCATTTGCCGGGGATGCAAGGACCACGCTTCGTTGCGGCAAAAGGCCTATATGGCGCTCGACGCGGTCACCCAGCCGATCGAGACAGAGAACGGAACGCTTTCGCCCAGTGTCACGATCGGCGGCGTTCTCAACGGTATCGACGGAACCGCGCCCGAACAGCTTCGCCAGAATGCGGACATGGCGCTCTACCACGCCAAGCAGATGCGGCGCGGCGGATATGTCCAGTTCGATCCGAGCCACAAGAGTACCATCCTGCGCCGTATCGCGGAATCGCGCGATTTGCTGGAAGCGCTGGACGAGGACCGGGTCATCGCCTTCTACCAGCCGGTGGTCAGCCTGGAGACCGGGCGGATCACCGGTGTCGAGGCGCTGGCACGGATAAGGCGCCCGGACGGCCGGATCGCGACGGCATCGGAATTCCAGATGGCCTTCGACGACGCGCGCAACACCTCACGGCTGACCGCGCAGATGATCGATCTCGCCTTCAACGAGTTGCGCCACTGGCTCGATGAAGGCCTGCCGATCGAGCATGTCGCGATCAATCTGGCGACGGCGGATTTCCGGCCCGACGATCTCGAGGAACGGCTGATGTCCGCACTGGAAAGAACCGGCCTCTCGCCACATCGCTTGCAGCTGGAAGTGACCGAGACGGTGCTGATGGAAGGCCATGTCGCGCAGCCCATGGCCAATCTGCGAAAGCGCGGTGTCCGTGTCGCACTCGACGATTTTGGCACCGGCTTCGCATCTCTGACTCATCTGCTGCATTTTCCAGTCGACGTCATCAAGATCGACAAGAGCTTCGTGGAAAAGCTCATGACCGATATCCCGAGCGCCGCGATCGTCGAGGCGCTGGCTGACATCGCGCGCAAGACCGGGCTCGATGTCGTCGCCGAGGGCGTCGAAACCTATGCGCAAGCGGAAAGGTTGGCCGAACTCGGCTGCGATTTCGGCCAGGGATACCTTTTCTCCCGGCCAGTCGATGCAGCCGCGATCACCGATCTGTTGCGAACCACGCTGCCGGTGCGTGATCCGGCAGCATTACAGCCCAGGCAAAAACGGGCCTGATCGCCTACATCGGAACCGTATGGCGCTGGTAGATCTCGAGGATGTCGTCCAGCACGGCGGCGTCGAGCTCGACATCGACCGCGCCGATATTGGTCTTCAACTGCTCCATCGACGTCGCGCCGATGATCGCAGCGGTCATGAAGGGACGCGACAGGCAGAAGGCCAGCGCCATCTGGGCCGGATCGAGCCCGTGCCTGTCGGCAACCGCCAGATAGGCTTCCAGCGCCGGTTTTGACCGCTCCTGGTAGCGGCCGTTGAGGTCCGGCTGCATCGAAAGCCGAGTGCCGTCCGGAACATCACCCGTCCGGTACTTTCCCGACAACAGGCCGGCGGCCAGCGGCGAAAAGGCAAGAAGGCCGACATCCTCATGGGCGGCCACTTCCGCGAGATCCGTGTCGAACAGCCGGTGCAAGAGCGAGTATTCGTTCTGGATCGACTGAATGCGCGGAAAGCCTTTCTGCTCCGATAGTTTCAAGTACTGCATCGTGCCCCAGGCCGTCTCGTTGGACAAGCCGACATGGCGCACCTTGCCCTCCCTCACCAGCGCATCGAGTTCGCCCATCACTTCGGCGATAACGTCGAGAGTCTGCTGCCGGTCGTGGTCCTCGGGTTTCCAGAACCAGGACTTGCGGAAATGGTAGGTCTGGCGGTCCGGCCAATGCACTTGATAGAGATCGATATAGTCCGTCTGCAGGCGTTTGAGGGAACGCTCGCACGCGCGGCGCACCTTGGCGGCGGAAAGGTTCGCGCCATCGTCAATCCAGGCCCGGCCGCCACCGGCAACCTTCGAGGCGAGCACGATGTCGTCGCGCTTGCCGCGTCCGGCAAACCAGGTACCGATGATCGATTCCGTGTCGCCGACAGTATCAGCGGAAGCCGGTGTCGTCGGATAGAGTTCGGCCGTGTCGAAGAAATTGACGCCTTCGCCAACGGCGTAATCCATTTGCCGGTGCCCTTCGGCCTCGGTGTTCTGCGATCCCCATGTCATTGTGCCGAGGCAAATCGCGCTCACATCCAGGCCGGTTCGGCCGAGCTTGCGGTACTTCATCGTGATGATCCGGATTGTTCGAAACAGAATGTCTTTCGCCGCCAGTCTACAGGGCACCGAAACCCGAGTGCAAGTCAGGCCGGCGCGGCGGACTTGCGGGCGAGATAGACAGTCTGGGTGAACTCCCGGTCGTGCTGGAGCGGGTTGGTGAACGTCACCGGCTCCGCGCGGGCCTCACCGAACACAGAGGCGAGCAATTCCGTGAACGCACTGTCCGGCCGGTCGTCCGACCAGAGGCCCATGATCCCGCCGGGATGCAGGTGATCGGCCAGGCGAGCGAAGCCTTCCGGTGAATAGAAACTGCCCGAGCGGCGGTTCAGCAGGCGATCCGGTGCGTGATCGATATCGATGAGGATGGCGTGGAAAAGCCGTCCGGGCTTAGCGGGATCGAATCCTTTTCGAGACGATGCGAGGGCGAAGAAATCGTCGCACACGAAGCGGCAGCGCGGATCGCCCGCGAGCGGCGGATCGAGTGGAATCAGCTTCCGCTCATGCCAATCGACGACCGGAACCAGCATCTCGACGACGATCAGAGAATCGACGCTATCGTGTTCGAGGACGGTCGCCGCGGTGTAGCCGAGGCCGAGTCCGCCGACAACGACATCAAAAGCCTCACCTTCCAGTTCGGCGAGACCGAGCCGTGCGAGGGCAACCTCGGACGCCGTGAACAGGCTCGACATGAGGTGTTCCTCGCCGAGCATGATCTCGAAGACATCCTCGCCAAGCGACAGGATATGGCGTCTGCGCAGGATTACCGGTCCGATGGGCGTCGGGCGATAGTCCAGTTCCTCGAAAAGTTTGCTCATTGGGAATGCGATCTCCTGTCCGGCCGCACGTGCCGGCGGTTTGCAGCCTGTCGCAGCTGGCTTCAGTCTTCGGCGATTCCCAGCGAGTCACGCCATTGTTTGAGGAATAACCGGCGCTTCATCTGATCGAGGCCGACCATTAAGGCCGGGCCCAGCGCTATGGGCCGGATCGTGCGGCTCTCGCCGCCCGCCCTGCCGAGCTCCCGAAACAGATAGTCCGCGCCGTCGAGCGGGGAAAACAGCAACGCCTCCTCGTTGAGAATACCGCGGCCTTCCGGGCCCTGCGTGAACTCAAGGAACGCACCTGCATCGGCCTTGTTGGCGGCATTGTCCGGCACGTAGGCGGCCCGGGTCAGCACCAGCGTATAGTCTGACGGGACGATGACAGCGAGTTCGGGCTTCTCGCGCGCCTCGGCCAGCGCATAGGAGCCGAGCACGTTGTAGCCGAGCGTCAGGCGGCCATCGGCCACGCGGTCGAGGATTTCCTGGGTGCAGCAATAGAGTTTGACGTCGTTGCGGCCCATGCCCTCGATCAAACGGCCCCAGGTGGAGGAACGCTGATCGTCCAGCGTGGCGAAGAGATAGCCGAGACCGGAGGATTCGATGTCGTAGGTGCCAATTCGGCCCTTGAACCGGTCGGGCTGACGCAGCAGGTCGAGCAGCGCGAAATGATCGACGGGCGCCTCCCACTCGGCCACAGCGCGCCGGTTATAGACGATGACAGAAGGCTCGTAGGTCAATCCGAACAATTGATCGCGCCAGCGCGCGTAATCCGGCAGGAGCTGAAGCCCGGGACGGAGAACCGTCGACGCACAGCCGTCATTGACCAGCTTGACCTGAAGATCCATCGCCGAGGACAACACCACATCGTCCGCCGGCCGCTTGCCGGCACAGGCGTCCCGTGCCTCGGAGAAAAGCGCGTTGGTCGTGAGCTCGCGATAGCGGATGGCAACCGACGGATTGGACCGCTGATAGGCCTCGATGACCGGGCGGATGATGCCGATATCGGTGGTCGAGCCAACAACCAGCATACGCACCGGCGCGGCGGATGCCGGGAACTCGTAATCGTCGGCGCGAGCGGGCATGGCCGAAGCCAGCAGCACAACGGCAAGGGCTATCCAGCGGATCATGGGCGGCCTCCCGCAAGCGGCAAGGAGAGCGAAACCTCGAAACCGCCATTCTCGATGTCGCGCAGTGCGAGTTCGCCGCCATGCGACACGGCGACTTCGTGGGCGATGGCGAGCCCGAGACTTGCGCCCTTGGAGGATGCCGCGCGGTTGCGCCGGAACCGCGTTCCCGCCGATGCACGGTCTTCCTGCGCAATCCCGCCCCCATGGTCGATCACGCATATACGGGCGCGCCCGCCTTCCGCCGCGACCCGGATGGCGACCGGCGGCTTGCCATGTTCGAGCGCATTGTTGGCGAGGTTCTTGACCGCCTCGCGCAGTGAAAACCGGTCGCCTGCGACTGTCACCGCCTCCTCCGGCAGGTCCAGCAAGGGCAGTTCCGCGGCCGGATCGGCAAAACGCCGCGTCTCCTGTTCGGCCTCGATGGCGATGCGGCGAAGGTCGACACGCTCGCGCGGCTCGGAATCGGTGCGATGGGTCACCATGGCATGGCTGAGCAACTGGTCGGCGAGGCGGCCGACGGCAATCGACCGGTCCAGAATGCGCTTGTTGATGCGGCGCAGGCGGTCGGGCGATTCCTCGCCCGCAGCCAGCTGCGCCTGGGCGCGAATGGCGGTGATGGGCGTGCGCAACTGGTGGGCGGCGTCGGCGACAAAGGACTGCACGGCGCTGACGCGACGGTCGAGCCGGCGGGTAAAGCGGTTGATCGCATCGACGACGGTCTCGATCTCGCGCGGCGTCTCGATCTCGAAGGGCGACAGATCGTTCGGGTCGCGCGACAGTAAGGCGCGCTCGACGCGGATCAGCGGCGCCAGCGCGTAACGCACCGCGAACCATGCCAGCAGCACGATGGCGAGCGCAGCCGCGCCAACCAGTATCGCCGCCTTGGTAGCGATGTCGCGGGCAAGCGCGATGCGCTCCTGCACCGTGTGGGCGACGATCACGCGGACATTGCCGTTCATGCCGCGTTCGGCGATCTGGCGCGTTGTCATGACGGCGCGCACCGTCTCGCCGGAGTAGTCGGCTTCATAAGCAGTCGATGCCCGGGTCTCCGCCGCCTCGGGCAAAGGCAGGTCGGGATAGCCGGTCAGCGTCTCGCCATCCATTCCGACAACCCGGTAGAATACGCGGTCGTTGCGCGCGAGAGACAGGAGTTCGAAGGCCGAGGACGGCAGGTCCACCAGCACCTCGCCGTCCGCGACGCTTATGCGTTCGGCGATTTGCAGGGACGCACCGGTCAAAAGCCGGTCATAGGCTTCGTTGGCGGCCTGAATCCCGTAGTTCCAGGCGGACCAGAGCGCGGCCGTGGCAGCCAGCAACAGGATGAAGGTAACGGCCAGTGTGAGGCGCAAGGCGATGGAGGGTCGGCGGCGCGTTCGCAAAGCGGGGCCGCCATTGGCGACATCAAGCATGATGGGCAGGCCCGGCGACGAAGGCCTGGTAGCCGAGCCCTCGCAGGGTTCGTATTTCCAGCGAGGTCGAGGGGAGTTTCTTGCGCAAACGCGCGATATAGAGCTCCACCGCATTGAGCCCCACCTCGTCGTCGAGCCCGAAGAGGCGCGAATGCAGCTCCTCCTTGGCGATCACACGTCCTCGTGAGGAGAGCAGGATTTCCAGAAGCGATTGTTCGCGGCGCGTCAGATCGCACGGCGTGCCAGAAACGGTTACGCGCCGCGTCGCGGTGTTGAAGCAGATGTCGCCCGCCTCCAGGACGGCATCGGTTTCGCCATGCCTGCGCCGCGCGACGGCGCGCAGGCGCGCTTCCAATTCGCGAAAGTCGAAAGGCTTGACGAGATAGTCGTCCGCGCCGGCATCGAGCGCATCGACACGATCGTCGACGCCCAGCCGCGCGGTGAGCATCAAGACGGCGAGCGCTTCGCCGCGGGCACGGATTTCCTTGAGCAAATCATAACCGGAGCCGTCTGGCAGATTGATATCGAGCACCATCAGGTCGAAGGGCTGTACGGCAAGGAACTGGCGCGCGTCCGCGAGCGTGCGCGCCTTGTCGCAGACATGGCCCTGCCGCGAGAGGTTCTCGGCGATCGCATCGGAGACGTCCTCCGCGTCCTCGACAATAAGCAGCCGCATGCACTCCTCCCGTCGTGACAGGTCAGTGACAGCTTCATGCACTATTAGGACCGGCAGCTGCGGCGCGCAATGCCGCGGCGTCTTTGGAGGAGATACCATGAAGAAACTTATCGGCCTCGCGGCCGCGTTCACGCTTGCATCCTCGATCGCGGCCTTCGCTTTCGAGCCGTCCAACACAGAGTGCATTGCCCCGGCCAATCCGGGCGGCGGCTGGGACTTCACCTGCCGGCAGGTCGGCAAGACCATGCAGGACTTGAAGCTGGTTCCCGGCACCATGCAGGTGGTCAACCTTGCCGGCGGCGGTGGCGGCGTGGCCTATGCCGAAGTCGCCAACAAGCGCAATGACGAAAACAATCTGATTGTCGCGGCGTCCTCGGCGACAGCGACCCGTCTGGCGCAGGGCGCCTTTCCCGGCAACACGATGGACCAGATGCGCTGGGTCGGCGCGGTCGGTGCCGACTACGGTATCATCGCGGTTGCAGCTGATTCCGAGGTCAAGACACTTCCCGAGTTGATGGACATGATCAAGAACGATCCGTCCTCGATCTCCGTGGCCGGCGGCTCGGCCGTGGGTGGCTGGGACCATCTGAAGGTTCTGCTCGCCGCAAACAAGGCCGGCATCGACGATGTCCGCACCATCAAATATGTCGCCTTCGACGGTGGCGGCGAGGCGGTCACGCAGCTGCTCGCCGGCTCTGTGCAGGCCTTTACGGGTGATGCATCCGAAGCCAAGGGCTTCGTCGATTCCGGCGACATCCGCGTAATCGCGGTTCTCGCGCCGGAGCGTCTGGAAGGCGATTTCGCGTCCTTCCCGACCGCAAAGGAACAGGGCATCGACGTGATCGGCGCCAACTGGCGCGGTTTCTATGCGCCGGGCGGCATGTCCGACGACGCCTATGCATTCTGGACCGACGCGGTCGCCAAGACCTATGCGTCCGACGAGTGGAAGCAGGCGATGGCGGCGAACGGCCTCGCACCGCTCGACATGACCGGCGCCGAGTTCGAAGCCTTCGTGAAGGAATCGATCGACAACATCAGCGACCTGTCGAAGCAGATCGGCCTGATCAAGTAAGCAAAGACTTACGGTTTGATACTGGCATCCGGCGCAACCGCCGGATGCCCTTTCGACCAGGGCGAATTCATCCCAGGGGAGGGGAAAGCATGAGCGACCGCATATTCGGCGTGATCGGGCTTTTCTTGTCGGCGTTTTACGTCTGGCAGGCGACGCTGATCCAGGAGAGCTTCATACAGGACCCGGTTGGCCCGAAGGCCTTTCCCGTCCTGATCGCCATCGTGCTGGCGGCGGCCAGTCTCGTCTTCGTCCTCAGGCCCGATCCAGCACCGCACTGGCCCGCCGCAGGCCGGCTATTTGAAATCGCGGTGTCGACGGCGCTGATGATCGCCTATGCGCTCGCCCTGCCGGAAGCAGGCTTTGTCGCCTCGACGACCGTCGCCGCGGCCTTCCTTTCCTGGCGGCTCGGCGCGCATCCCATTGCCTCGATCATTGCCGGGCTCACGATCGCGATCGGTATCTATGTCGTTTTCCATCTCATTCTCGGCCTGTCGCTGGCGCGCGGGCCCTGGGGGTTCTAGACCATGGACGTTCTTTCCTCGCTCGGTGACGGTTTCGTCGTCGCCTTCACGCTTCAAAACCTTCTTCTTGCCCTGCTCGGTTGTTTTCTCGGCACGGTGATGGGCGCATTGCCGGGGCTCGGGCCTTCCAACGGCGTCGCCATCCTCATTCCGCTCGCCTTCACGCTGGGCCTGCCCGCGACGCCGGCGCTAATCCTGCTGACCAGCGTCTATTACGGCGCGATGTATGGCGGGCGCATTTCGTCGATCCTGCTCAACATCCCCGGCGACGAGCCCGCGATGATGACCACGCTGGACGGCTATCCGATGGCGAAGAAGGGCATGGCCGGCGAGGCGCTGGCCCTGTCCGGCATCGCCTCCTTCGTCGGCTCGTTCTTCGCGACCTGGGGCCTCGTCATAATGGCGCCGCAGCTCGTCAAGGTGGCGCTGCTGTTCGGCCCGGCGGAGTATTTTGCGTTGTTCACGCTGGCCTTCGCAACGCTTGGCGGCATCGCCAGCCGCAACCAAGCCAAGGCCGCCTTCGCCGCGGCGCTGGGTCTCGGCATCGCGACGATCGGTGTCGATGGCCAGACGGGCGTGCCCCGCTTCGCCTTTGGCGAGGTCCATCTTTATGACGGGATCGATTTCCTCGTCGCGATCGTCGGGCTTTTCGCGGTCTCGGAGATCTTCGTCTTCCTCGAAAATCATCGTGGCAATGCGGACGCCGACGCCTCGAAGATGAAGATCGGACGTGTGACGCCACCGCTATCGATGCTCAAGAAAACCGCGGGCGCCATGAGCCGGTCGACGGTGATCGGCTTCATCGCCGGTGTGCTGCCGGGTGCGGGCGCTTCGCTCGGTTCGTTTCTCGCCTATTCCCTGGAAAAGAAGGTCTCCGACAAGGACGGCACCTTCGGCAAGGGCGATCCGCGCGGCGTCGCTGCGCCAGAGGCTGGCAACAACGCCGCGGCCGGCGGCGCGCTTGTGCCGATGCTGGCGCTCGGCGTGCCCGGCTCCGGCACCACTGCGGTGCTGCTCGCCATGCTGCTGGCCCTGAACATCACGCCGGGACCGCTGCTTTTCCAGCAGAACCCCGACGTGGTCTGGGGCCTGATCGCGGCGCTGTTCATCGGCAATGTGATGCTGCTCTTGATGAACATCCCTATGGTGTCGCTGTTCGTGCGCGTTCTGCTGATCCCGCCGAAATATCTGATGCCGGCGGTCGCGATGATCTCATTCGTCGGCATCTACGGCATTTCCGGATCGACATTCGACCTGATGGTCATGGTCGGGTTCGGCGTGCTGGGCTGGGTCTTGCGCAAGCTCGACGTGCCGCTGGTACCGATTATTCTCGGCGTGCTGCTCGGCGACCAGATGGAGAAGAACCTGCGCCGCGCGATGACGATCTCGGACGGCGACTGGACGACGCTGTTCGCCTCACCGCTGTCGATTGCGCTGTGGGCCTTCGCCATTCTCGGCTTCGTCGCGCCGATCCTGTTCGGACGGTTCTTCAGGGTGAAAAGGCGCGAGGAAGACATCGGCGATTAAGCTCCGCATCGTGTAATCCGTGAAAGCGCCCCGCCCGTAACCTATATGAGGTACGGGCGGAGCGCCGCATCGCTTCCCCTCTGGGTTGCATTGCGATAGGACTACAACCATGGATTCTCAACCAAAACCTTTCGTGCCGCCCCACCCGACGCCGCGCAACCGGCCCCCGACACGGCTCGAACTGATCCGGACATCGATGCGCAACCCGCTCGAGATCTGGGGCGAGCCGTCCTACACGCTGCCGCATATCTCGGTGAAGTTCCTCGCCGACCACGTTCTGATCGCGAACCACCCGGAACTGATCCGCCATATTCTCGTCGACAATGCGAAGAACTACCGCATGGCGCGTGTGCGCCAGCTGATCCTGAGGCCGATCCTGCGCGACGGCCTTTTGACCGCGGAAGGCGATGTTTGGAAACGGTCGCGCAAGGCGATGGCGCCGGTCTTCACGCCGCGCCATATCCGCGGTTTCGCCGACATGATGAAGGCGCGCACCGAGACCTTCCTCGCGCGCTATCGTGAAACTGACGGTGCTGTTCACGATATCAGCGCCGAGATGACGGAACTGACCTTCGAGATCCTGTCCGATACGCTGTTTTCGAACGAAATCGCGACGGGCGGCGATGATTTTGCCGGCGATGTCGACCGGCTTCTGTCAACAATGGGTCAGGTGGACCCCCTCGACCTTCTCAAGGCGCCGGAATGGCTGCCGCGGTTCCAGCGCATGCGCGGCCGGAACGTGCTTGGGAAATTCCGCAAGATCGTGCGGGACACGATCGACCAGCGCCGTATGCGGATGCAGTCCGACCCGGACAGCGTGCCGGAGGATTTCGTCACGCTGCTGCTCGAAGCCGAGGGCCCGGACGGGCTGTCGGCCGCGGAAATCGAGGACAATCTGATTACCTTCATCGGCGCGGGGCACGAAACGACCGCGCGAGCGCTCGGCTGGACGCTCTACTGCCTCGCCAATGCGCCGCAGGAACGCGCGCTGGTGGAAGAGGAAATCGCCAATGTGCTGGCGGAGGGACCGCCGCCGGTCGAATGGCTGGACCGGATGCCGAAGACGCGCGCCGCCTTCGAGGAAGCGATGCGGCTCTATCCGCCTGCGCCGTCTCTCAACCGGGAGCCGATCGAGAGCGAGACCTTCGTCATGAAGGACGGCACGCAGATCGAAATTCCGAAGGGCGCGACCGTCCTCGTCATGCCCTGGGTGCTGCATCGCCACCGCCTCCATTGGGACAATCCGAACGCCTTCGTGCCGTCGCGTTTCTGGCCGGAGAACCGCGACACGATCGACCGGTTCCAATATCTGCCCTTCGGAGCGGGACCGCGCATCTGCATCGGCGCGACATTCGCGCTGCAGGAAGCGGTGATCGCGCTGGCCTCGCTGCTGAACGAATTCAGCTTCGAACCGACACCGGGCCTCAATCCCTGGCCGGTTCAGAAACTGACCGTGCAGCCCCAGAACGGACTGCCGATGCGGGTTGTGCGGCGGTAAGGCATTGCCCTTACTTCATGACATGCGTAATGCAGCGCATCCGAAACGATCCTTGCGCGCGATCCATTACAGATGACCCTCTCCCTCGGCATCGATACGGGCGGCACCTATACGGACGCCGTCATCCATGACGAGACGCGCGGCGTCATCGCGAAAGCAAAAGCGCTGACCACGCGGCACGACCTGTCCATCGGGCTCGGCGAGGCGATGGACGCCGTGCTGGGGGCGAGCGCTGTTGTGCCGCGCGATATCGGCCTCGTCTCGATCTCGACAACGCTCGCGACCAACGCGCTTGTCGAAGGCCAGGGCGGACGCATTGGGCTCGTCATGATCGGTTTTTCGGAAAGCGATCTCGACAAGGCCGGACTGCGCGAGGCGGTGTCCGGCGATCCCGTGATCTTCATCTCCGGCGGACATGATGCACATGGCCGTCAGGCCGCCGAGTTCGACCGCATGGCATTGGAAAATGCCATCGATGGCCTTGCCGGCGCGGTCTCCGCCTTCGCGGTTGCAGGCTATTTCGCCGTGCGCAATCCGGAGCACGAGATCGCGGCGTGCGAAGCGATCCGGGAGCGCACCGGATTGCCGGTCACCGCGAGCCACGAACTCACCGCCAAACTGGACGGACCGCGCCGCGCCCTGACCACCGTGCTCAATGCGCGGTTGATCTCGATGATCGACCGGCTGATCGATGCCGCCGAGGCACGGATGGCGGCATCGGGCCTCAGCGCACCGCTGATGGTGGTGCGCGGCGACGGCTCGCTGGTCTCGGCCGGTTTCGCGCGGTCGCGTCCGATCGAGACGATCCTGTCGGGGCCCGCGGCGAGCCTCGTCGGCGCACATCACCTCGCGGGCGAAGACAATGCCATCGTTTCGGATATCGGCGGGACGACGACCGACATCGCGATCCTCGACGGAAGCCGGCCGCGCATCGATCCGCAGGGCGCGACGGTCGGGGGCTACCGAACCATGGTCGACGCGGTGGCGATGCGCACCTTCGGGCTCGGCGGAGACAGTGAGGTCGCTATCGACGACGGCGCGTTGAAACCCGCGATACGGCTCGGGCCGCGCCGGCTCGTGCCCTTGTCGCTTCTGGCGCATCAGCACGGCGGGGGCATCGTCGCGGAACTCGACCGGCAGACGCGGGCGAGCTTCCCGGTACGCAACGAGGGCCGCTTCGCGCTGCGCGCCGGCGTGCCCGACCGTCTGGCCGCCGGGTTGTCACGGTCAGAAGCCGATTTGTACTCGCGGCTGACCGACACGCCGCAGCCGCTCGACAGGCTCCTGAAGGCGACCGCCGAACTGGCAACGTTGAACCGGCTTTCCGCGCGCGGGCTGGTGCTGATCGCCGGCTTCACGCCGTCCGATGCCCAGCATGTTCTCGGCCGCTTCACACACTGGAACGGTGACGCGGCCCGGCAAGGCGCTTCGCTGTTCGCGCGCAGGAAGGATGGCTACGGCAATCCGCTCGCGCCGGACCCGGAAACGATCAGCGGAAGGGTCGTGGATCGGCTGATCCGGCTATCGGCCGAGCGCGTGCTCGAAACAGCGCTTTGCGAGGACGGGCTGGATGGCGCGGCGACTGCCCTTTCGCCGCTCGCGCAGCGCGCACTCGACCGCAAGCCTGGCATCGCGCAAATCGCGCTTTCGCTCGACCGGCCCATAATCGGCCTCGGCGCGGGCGCCGGCGCCTGTTACCCCGGTGCGGGCGACCTGCTGGCGACACGGGCGATCATTCCGGACCATGCCGACGTGGCCAATGCCGTCGGCGCGGTCGTCGGGCAGGTGCGCGTTAGCGTTTCTGCCGAGATCGTACAGCCGGTCGAGGGCCGTTTCGAAATTGCCGGGCAGGCGGAGGCGGCGGGGCTCGCCTTTTCCGAGGCCGACGCGGCGCTGGATGCCGCCGAGCGCCTGTGCGGCGACATCGCTGCCGCCAAGGCACTGGAAGCCGGCGCGGGGGAGATCACGCTTTCGACCGCGCGCGACCTGAAAACGGCCGAGATCGAAGGACGCGATCAATTCGTCTCCGCATCGGTGACCGTAACCGCAGGCGGGCGTCCCGCGACGGCGCGCTGACCGGACCGTTCGGGCTCCGGACGGCATTGGCCGAGTCATCCTTTCGCCGCTTGAACCGGTCCTTCGCGGCCGCAGAATTGCAAAAGACAGACGCCATTTTTTCTATTTTGGAAATAAAGCTTGTCAGTTTGGTCAAGTTGACAGTCAATCGAACTCCGTGCTTTGCCGCAGGATCACTTGTTTTCCGGAGGAAATGGCATGGCCGCGACGCTCACGATTGACGGTCTGACAATCGACAAGGGTCTTTACGACTTCATCACCGACGAAGCGATGCCCGGCACGGGCGTCGATGCGAAGGACTTCTGGCCGGCCTTTTCGGCGATCGTGCACGACCTGGCGCCGAAGAACCGCGACCTGCTGGCAAAGCGCGACGCACTTCAGGAGAAACTCGACGCCTGGTACCGCGACCATCGCGAGAGCGGCTACGAGATGCCGGAATACAAGGCGTTTCTGGAAGAGATCGGCTATCTGGTTCCAGAAGGCGAGCCCTTCTCCGTGACCACGGAGAATGTCGATCCCGAAATCGCCGAGATTGCCGGGCCACAGCTCGTCGTGCCGATCATGAATGCGCGCTTCGCGCTCAACGCTGCGAATGCGCGCTGGGGGTCGCTTTACGACGCGCTCTACGGCACGGACGCGATGGGCGACCTGCCGCAGGGCGGCGGCTACGATCCGGAACGCGGCGCCCGGGTCATCGCATGGGCGAAGGATTTCCTCGACAAGAGCGTGCCGCTGGCAGGCGGTGCGAAGTGGGCCGACGTCACGGGTTTCGACTTCCAGAACGGCGCGTTGAAAATCGCAATCGGCGACGGCGAGACCGCACTTGCCGATCCATCCCAGTATGCCGGCTACAAACACGAAAAAGACCCGGCATACCGGCTCTACTTCAAGACGAACGGCCTCCACACGCTGGTCTTCGTCGACCCCGAAAGCCTCATCGGCAAGACCGATCCGGCCGGCATCGGCGATATCGGGCTCGAATCCGCGCTGACGACCATCATGGATTGCGAGGATTCGGTTGCCGCGGTGGATGCCGAGGACAAGACGCTGGTCTACCGCAACTGGCTCGGCCTGATGAAGGGAGACCTCACCGAGCAGGTGACGAAGGGCGACCGGACTTTCACCCGCAAACTCAATAGCGACGTGGACTACGTGACGCCGCAAGGCGCTGCGGCGACGGTCAAGGGCCGCTCGCTCATGCTGGTTCGCAATGTCGGGCACCTGATGACCAACCCGGCGGCGCATGACAGGGATGGCAACGAAGTGCCGGAAGGCATCATGGACGCCATGATGACGGGCCTCATCGCGCTGCACGACATCGGCCCGAACGGTCGCAAGGCCAACTCCACCGAAGGCTCGATGTATGTCGTCAAGCCGAAGATGCACGGGCCGGAGGAAGTCGCCTTCGCGGTGGAACTGTTCACTCGCGTCGAGGACGCCCTCGGCATGGCGCGCAACACGATCAAGATGGGCATCATGGACGAGGAACGCCGCACCACGGTGAACCTCAAGGAGTGCATACGCGCCGCCAAAGAGCGCGTCGTCTTCATCAATACCGGCTTCCTCGACCGCACCGGCGACGAGATCCACACCTCAATGGAACTCGGCCCGATGATCCGCAAGGGCGACATGAAGGCCGCCGTCTGGATCCAGGCCTACGAGAACTGGAATGTCGATATTGGCCTGGAATGCGGGCTTTCCGGCCATGCCCAGATTGGCAAGGGCATGTGGGCGATGCCGGACCTGATGAACGCGATGCTGGAGCAGAAGATCGGTCACCCCAAGGCCGGCGCCAACACGGCATGGGTGCCCTCGCCGACGGCGGCAACGCTGCACGCGACGCATTACCATGCCGTCGACGTCAAAGAGGTGCAGGCGGAACTGCGGTCGCGCGGCCGCGCGCGTCTCGACGACATCCTTTCGGTGCCGGTCGCCCGGCGGCCGAACTGGTCGGACGAGGACATCCAGCGCGAACTCGACAACAATGCGCAGGGCATCCTCGGCTATGTGGTGCGCTGGGTCGACCAGGGCGTCGGCTGCTCCAAGGTGCCGGACATCAACGATGTCGGGCTGATGGAAGACCGCGCAACGCTGCGCATTTCCTCGCAGCACATGGCCAACTGGCTGGACCATGGTGTCGTGCTGGAACACCAGATCACCGACACGATGAAGAAGATGGCGGAAGTCGTCGACCGGCAGAATGCGGGCGATCCCAACTACCAGCCGATGGCGCCGAATTTCGACGATTCGGTTGCCTTCCAAGCGGCGCTCGATCTCGTTCTGGAAGGGCGCAAGCAGCCGTCGGGCTACACCGAGCCGATCCTCCACAGGCGCAGGCTCGAGCTCAAGGCGAAGCGGCGCGGCGCCTGAACCGCGCGGCTTGCCGCCCGCATGACGATCTGATTGATTTGCCGTCTCCGACATGAACCGGGACGGCATTTCTTCATGCATAACGAATCGATCCTTACATCGCTCGCCGACGGCGTGCTGACCATCACGCTGAACCGGCCGGACCGGCTGAACGCATGGGATACGCCGATGCGCGATGCGCTTGTCGCGGCGCTGCAGCATGCAGGCGCCGAAGACGCGGTGCGCGCCGTTGTGATCACGGGCGCGGGCGATCGGGCCTTCAGCGCCGGGCAGGACCTGAACGAGGCGACGGATTTCGATTCGGACCGGGCCGAAATCTGGATCGAGGAATTCCATACGCTCTATCGCGCGGTGCGTTCGCTGGAAAAGCCCGTCATCGCGGCGATCAACGGCGTAACGGCCGGGTCAGCGTTCCAGTTCGCACTTCTGACCGACATCCGCGTCGGTCATCCCGGCGTGCGAATGGGCCAGCCGGAGATCAATTCGGGTATAGCCTCGATCACCGGCCCCTGGATCATGCGTGAGATCCTCGGTCTGTCGCGCACGATCGAACTGACGCTGACCGGTCGGCTGATGGACGCGGACGAAGCGCTCGGACTTGGCGTGCTGCATCACGTGGTCGAGCGGGAAAACGTCATGGCGAAGTCGCTGGAAATCGCAACGGAACTTGGCGCGAAGCCGCAGACGGCGATGCGACTGATCAAGCGGCGCTTTTTCGAGGTTCTCGAGGCCGGGCTGGAAGATGCCGTCGCGGCCGCCAAACGCCACCACCGCGAATCCTTCGATGCTGGCGAACCACAGGCGGCGACGCGCGACTTCCTCGCCGCGCGCGGCGGCTTGAAGCATGGATAGCAGGCGAATGGCGGCCTCGCCGCCATTCGAGACGACCGTCGGCGCGCTGCTGGCGTCATGCGAGCGCGACGAACCGGACCGGATCATCCTGACCGCGGGCGACCGGCAGATCACCGTTGGCGAACTTGCGCGACAGGCTAGGGCAGTTGCCGCCGATCTCGTCGGTCGCGGGATCGGTTCGGGCGACCCGGTCGCGACCATGCTCGGCAACGGCCCGAACCACGTGGCTCTGTTCTGCGGCATCGCGCTGGCCGGCGCGCTCTGGATTCCCCTCAATCCGCAGGCGCGCGGTCCTTCCCTCGCCCATGCGCTTTGTGTTGCGCGGCCGGTTCTCGCCTACGCCCATCAGGATGCGGTCGAGCCCCTGCGCGCCGCCATGCCGGACGGATCGATCGAAATCGTCGTGACCGACGGCTGGCGGTTCGACACCCACGCGGAGCCCGGCGAGGCGACGCTGCCCGTGATCAGTCCCGACGACGTACGGACGATCATGTTCACCTCGGGCACTTCGGGGCCGCCCAAGGGCGTGCAGGTGACCGAGCGCATGCTGGTCGCATCAGCCGCCGGGACGGCGCTCGCCTCCGACTGCAGCGACAGCGATGTGTTTCTGATGTGGGAGCCATTGCATCATATCGGCGGGGCACAGGTGCTTGTCATGGCGCTGGTCCACCGCGCAAGGCTGGTGATGGTCGAACGTTTCAGCGCCAGCGGCCTGTGGCCGACCGTGCGCGCCGAGGGTGTCACCAAGCTGCACTATCTCGGCGGAATACTCGAAATCCTGCTCAAGGCCCCGCCCCGCGCCGACGACCGGGACCACCCGGTCGAGATCGCCTTTGGCGGCGGCTGCCGGCCGGAGATCTGGCGCGCCTTCGAGGCGCGGTTCGCAATCCCGATCCGCGAGGTCTACGGCATGACCGAAGCCTCCAGCTTCACCACGGTCAACCGCTCCGGCACGGTCGGTTCGACCGGCACGGCGGTGCCCTGGTTCGAGGTCGCCCTATGGGGCGATAACGGCGAACCCGTCGCGGCCGGCGCACAAGGGGAAATCGCCGTGACGACCGCCTATCCGGGCCTGTTCACGCCCGGCTACCTGAACGCGCCGGAAGCGACCGCCGGGCTGTTGCGCGATGGAAGGCTGCATACGGGCGATCTCGGGCGGTTGGACGCGGACGGCAATCTTTACTTCCTCGGAAGGCTGTCGGATTCGCTTCGCAGGCGTGGCGAGAACGTTTCGGCCTGGGAGGTCGAGACCGCCCTGGCGGCGCATCCCGATATCGCGGAAAGTGCCGTCATTGGCGTCGCGGCGGAGATCGGCGAGCACGACATCCTGTGTTTCGTCACGATGCGCGAAGGCGCGGCCTTCGATCCCGAGGGCCTCGCGGCATGGTCCCGGGACACCATGCCGCCGCATCACGTGCCGCGCTACTGGAAGGCGGTGGCGCGTTTCGAGAGGACGCCCAGCCAGCGCATCCGCAAGGACAGGCTCGACCGCGATCTTTCGACCGCTACCGACACCGCGCCTGCGCGTGACCGGACGCCATGACTTGTGCCTCGGCATAATCACCTCAGTCGCGAATGAAGCGGATCGAGGTGATGCGGCCTTCCCAGAAGGGATGGATTTCTCCGTCAGCCGCGCGGGCGATCATGAATGCCATCGGGATCCGGACGCCCTCCACCAAGCGGTAATCCGACCTGACGGTGTGCTCGCCCGAACCGTGATAAGGCGTCGTCAGGTCGCCATCCTCCTCGGCGTCGAAGGCCGCAAGGCTTCCGTCATCGCGGAAGGTGGCGATCATCGAAGCCTGAAGACCATAGGCGCTGACGACAGCCCGCGCATGGCGATCATCGATCGGTTCCCATTCAACCGGGCCACCCGGCAGCAAGGCCATTGGCCATGCAGGGCTTTCCAGCAACCAGCGGCGCAGGGAGATGCGATTGAGTTCGGGCGTCCCCTTCTCGTCGACGACACGCAGCGTCGAAAGCAGTTTCGCGCCCATCTCCATCTCGCCATCCACGAAGATGTCGTAGGCAACGGCCCACACCGGACCGATGATCGGCGTGTCGGCCGAGAAGACGAGGTCCGGCTTGCGCGTCGAAGCAACCTGTCGCGCCGTCGTCGGTTCGAATTTCTCCATCAGCGGGCGCCGGAATTCTCCGCTCATATCCACCGCGACCGAGACTATGTCGACCGGCGGACCATCGGGAAAGACGAAATCGAGGTAGCGGCGAACGGGCGCGGGCAGGCTTTGCATGGCGGCGGCGTCGAACGAAGCGGCGCGGTCTCGCGCGTCCGCGATAACGGCGTCCTCGCGCCCGGAAATTTCAGCACGCAGAGACCATGCGGACCAGCCGATCCAGACGGTCGGCACGGCGACGAGTCCTGCAAGGACGATCAGGGCGGCGTTTTTCATGCGCATGGTGTTTCTCCGATAATTCGAAACGTAATCTTTTGTACGATTTGACAGATACGTATAATTGTTTACGGATTTGTCAAGACATTGGAGAAGACGATGAGCGGCGACTACGCGGCGCGGCGGCGGGCCGCCATCAAGGAAGCGGCATTCGAGATCCTGGCGGAGAAGGGATACAAGGCCGCATCGATGCTGGAGATCGCGCGGCGCGCAAAGGCCTCAAACGAGACGCTCTACAAATGGTTCGGCAACAAGCAGGGGCTGTTCAGGACACTTGTCGAGGACAATGCGCGCGATGCGCGGGACCTGCTCGAGAAAGCGCTCTCCGACAACAGCGATCCCATCGAAGCGCTATCACGACTCGGGCCCCTTCTCCTCGCGATCGTCACAAGCGAAAAAGCCGTGGCCTTGAACCGGGCGGCAGCGGGGGATGTTTTCGAAACGGCGACGCTTGGCAGCACCATCGCCGAACATGGTCGCGAAGCGATCTTCCCGCTCCTCAAGGACCTCTTCGAAAGGGCATTCCGGGACGGGACGCTGATAGACGGGACACCGGCCGAGGCGGCGGAAACCTATATCAATCTCCTGATCGGCGACTTGCAGATACGCCGGGTCATCGGAGTGGCCCCGCCGCCGGACCGCGAGGAAACGGAAGCGCGAGCGGCCCGCGCGGTGGCGAAACTGCTCCGCATCTACGGATCGGCATAACCCGCCGAAAGCGCAAATTCATTCATGATTGATACACTTTTTCTTGCCGACGAGCGAAGAGCGCGGTAAGTCGCTCAATCGGGCCAATCGAAGCCCGGGAGGGACACATTCCATGCCGACACGCTACGCCATCATCGGGACCGGCATGATGGGGCAGGAGCATATCCGCAATATCGCCCTGCTGGCGGATGCCAAGGTCGCGGCCATTGCCGATCCCGACGAAGGCATGCGCAACGCCGCTGCGGCGCTTTGCGGACAGAACGGGTTTGCCGGCACGAAGAGCTTCGCCGATTATCGAGACTTGCTGTCTTCCGGCGATGTCGATGCGGTCGTGGTCGCAAGTCCGAACGAAACGCATGCGGCGGTGATGGAGGATATCCTCTCGACACGGTTACCGGTTCTGCTGGAGAAACCATCGGCCTCGATTGCGGAGGCCGCCCGCGCCTTGGCGGCGAAGGCCGAGAGCCGCGACGCGCCGGTCTGGGTCGCGATGGAATATCGTTACATGCCGCCCGTGGCGCGGCTGATCGAGATGGTCCGGGCCGGCGAGGCGGGCAATCCGAAGATGCTCTCGATCGTCGAACACCGTTTTCCCTTCCTGACAAAGGTTGGCCACTGGAACCGGTTTTCGGCGCGCTCGGGCGGTACGATGGTGGAAAAATGCTGCCATTTCTTCGACCTGATGCGGCTGATCACGCAAAGCGAGCCGGTGCGGCTGTTCGCCTCCGGCGCGCAGGACGTGAACCACAAGGACGAAGACCACGGCGGCGAGCGGCCCGACGTGATCGACAACGCCTTCGTCGTTGTCGACTTCGCGAACGGCATGCGCGCGGCGCTCGATCTGTGCATGTTTGCGGAGGGCTCCTACTTCCAGGAACAGGTGTCGGTGACGGGCGACGCGGGCAAGATCGAGGCTGTCGTCCCCGGTCCGGCGCGGTTCTGGCCGGGCGGCGCGGAGCGGGCCTCCGAAGTGATCATCTCGCCCCGCGCGGCGAAGACGCCGAAGCGCGAGGCAGTGCATGTCGAGGAACACCTGCTGCGCGCCGGCGACCATCATGGCGGCACCTATTTCCAGCACGAAAGGTTCAACCGGCTGGTCCGCGAGGGCGGCAAACCGGAAGTAACCTTGCATGACGGCGCAAGGGCGGTAGAAATGGGCGCTGCCGCCGAACGGTCGATCCGGGAAGGCGGTATCGTGCATCTGTAACCGCGCTTCGCCGCGGCCAAACCGAAAGTGCCCCGATGTATCTGTGCTGCGGCGATAGCCTATTCGACATGTTCACCGCGCCGTCCTCCGATCCGCACGGGATCTCGATCGACGGCCATGTCGGCGGATCGCCGCTCAACGTGGCGCTCGGACTGGCACGCATGGGAAACCATTCGCGTTTCTTCACGCGTGTCTCGACCGACATGTTCGGGCGACGAATTGCTGCCTTCATGGCGGCCAACGACATCGATGCGAGCCCATGCGTGGAAACGCGGCAGAACACGACGCTCGCGATGATCGGCCTGAAGGAAGACAACAGCGCCGACTACGTGTTCTACACCGACGGCACGGCCGATTGCTCTGTCACAGTCGACGACCTGCCGGGAACGCTCGACCCGGCCGTGCGTGTGATCCATTTTGGGTCCTATTCCACCGTCATCGAGCCGACAGCGACGGCACTCGCCACGCTTGCCGCGCGCGAGGGAACCGACCGCTTCGTTTCCTACGATCCGAACCTGCGCACGATGATCGAACCGGACATCGAGATCTGGCGCGCGCGCGTCGCGGCGATGACGAAGGCCGCTGCCTTCGTGAAGGCGAGCGACGAGGATGTCGCGCAGCTCGGCGCGACGCCGGACAGTTTCGCCGCCGACGCGCTGGCGAATGGCGTGGACCTTGTCTGCGTCACGCTTGGCATGGACGGCGCGCTCGTTTTTTCCGCCGAAGGCACCGAATTGCGCGTGCCGGGCATTTCCGTGCAGGTCGCCGATACGGTCGGCGCGGGCGACACGTTCCAGGCGGCGTGCCTGCACTGGCTCGGCGCGCAGGGCCTGACACGAAAAGGGCTGGCGCGCGGCGCCGACATGGCGGCGATGGCCGGTTTCGCCGTCAAGGCCGCGGCGCTGACCTGCACGCGGCGCGGAGCCGATCTTCCGACCCTCGCCGATATCGAAACCTTTGCTCCCTGATGCGGCCCAATTGCTAAGGCAGAGCCAGTCGAATAGATACGGCGCAGCAAAACAGGCCCCACCGATACCATGTTGCTTTTCCATCATCCGATGTCTGCCCCTTCGCGTTTCGTCCGGCTGACGCTTGGCGAATATGGCGAGACGCCCGACCTGCAGGAGGAACTGCCCTGGGCGCGGCGGCCGGAATTCATGCAGATCAACCCGGCGGGTACGCTTCCCGTGCTGGTCAGCGAGGCCGGACCACCAGTGGTCGGCGCTTTCGCCATTTCCGAGTATCTCGACGAGACGCGCGGCCCGATCATGCGCGACAAGCGGCTGATGCCGGGCTCGCCGCTGGAACGCGCCGAAGTGCGCCGGCTGATCGACTGGTTTCTCGTCAAGGCGGAGGCCGACGTGACGCGTGCCCTGGCGCGCGAACGCGTATTCAAGCTGCAGATGACGACGGCCGAAGGCGGCGGCGCACCCGATTCCGCCGTGTTGCGCGCGGCGCGCAGTAATATTCGCCAGCACATGCGCTACCTCGGTTGGCTGGCGCACAGCCGCGACTGGCTGGCCGGAGACCGGCTGACGGCCGCCGACCTTGCCGCCGGCGCGACCGTGAGCGTGCTCGACTATCTCGGCGAGATCGACTGGGCCGCCGAACCGGCCGCCCGCGACTGGTATCAGCGCATGAAATCGCGCCCGTCCTTCCGCGAATTGCTGGCCGACCGGGTCCGCCGCCTGCCGCCCGCGCCGCATTACGCCGACCTCGATTTCTAGGCTGCGGTAAAGCCGTGCTTGAAGCATGGTCGCCGCGACGGGCATGATCACGCGATGACGCCGCAACGCGCCAGACAAGGATTGATCGACGATCTGCGGTCCGAGGGTTTCTCGGACGTTCGGATGACGCGCGCCGATTCCATTCCGCACGCCGCACCCCGGCTGCGGGAGTTCCTGCGCGCCGGCCATCACGGGACGATGGGCTGGATGGAGGAAACCGAGGCCCGCCGCGCCGACCCCAGAACACTCTGGCCCGATGCGAAGACGGTCGTTCTCGCGGCGATGAATTACGGGCCGGAGGACAGCGATGCGCCGCTGGCGGCGCTGGACAAACATGACCGCGCGACGATTTCGGTCTATGCGCAAAACCGCGACTACCACGATGTCATCAAGGGCAAACTGAAGCAGGTCGCCGGCCGGTTCGCGGCAAAGACGGGTGCGGACGTCAAGGTCTTCATCGACACCGCGCCGGTGATGGAAAAGCCGCTCGGCGAGGCCGCCGGCCTTGGCTGGCAAGGCAAGCACACCAATCTGGTCAGCCGGGCGCTCGGCTCATGGTTCTTCATCGGCTCGATCTTCACCGACATGGAGTTGCCGCTCGACGCGCCAGAGACAGACCACTGCGGCTCGTGCCGCGCCTGCCTCGACATCTGCCCGACCAACGCGTTTCCCGAACCCTACCGGCTCGATGCGCGACGCTGCATCTCCTATCTGACCATCGAACACGCGGGACCTGTCCCGGCCGAGTTTCGCAAGGCGATGGGCAATCGCATCTATGGCTGCGACGACTGCCTTGCCGTCTGTCCGTGGAACAAGTTCGCCAGCGCGGCGAAAGAAACGAAGCTCATGGCGCGCGACGATCTGAAGAACCCGGCGCTCGAAGACCTGCTGGCGCTCGACGACACGGCGTTTCGCGCCCTTTTTTCCGGATCGCCGATCAAGCGGATCGGCCGCGACCGGTTCATCCGCAACGTGCTGATCGCGGCGGGCAACAGCGAGACGTCGGACCTCGCCAGACATGTCGAGCCTCATCTGGCCGATCCCGACCCGACCGTGCGCGGCGCGGCCGTGTGGGCGCTGGGAAATCTGGCGAAAGACCGCATGGCGGGGTTGCGCGATCTGCACGCGACGCGCGAAACGGACCCGATGGTGCTCGACGAATGGAAAGAGGCGACCTCATGACGATTTTCATCTTCGGCGCGGGTTTTTCCGGCCAGGCCTTCGGCCGCCTGATGGCCGGGCGCGGCAAGACCGTGCACGGCACGACGCGGACACAGGAGAAGGCGGACGCGTTGCGCTCTATCGGGCTCGTACCGCATGTGTTCGACGGAGCAGCGGCCACGCCGGAGCTTGTCTCGGCGCTGGAGGAGACGACGCATCTGGTAATATCGATCGGGCCCGGCGAGGAGGGCGACCCCGTGCTGAATGCACTCGGTGACCGGATCGCTACATTGCCGAAGCTCGAATGGATCGGTTACCTCTCGACCGTCGGCGTCTATGGCGATCATGACGGCGCGTGGATCGACGAAGAGGCCGAATGCCGGCCCGTCTCGCAACGCTCGTCGCAAAGGCTCGCCGCCGAGATGGCGTGGCAGGACCTCGCGGACATGGCCGGGAAACCCCTGGCGATCCTCCGACTTTCGGGTATCTACGGGCCCGGCCGAAACACCTTCGTCAATCTGAAACGGGGCACCGCGAAGCGGCTGATCAAGCCGGGCCAGGTGTTCAACCGCATCCATGTCGAGGACATTGCGCGGGCGCTCGATTTCCTTGGCGAACGGCATATCGGCGGCGTTTTCAATGTCACGGACGACCTGCCGGCACCGCCTCAGGATGTTGTCGAATATGCAGCGTCTTTAATGAAAGTTGATTTGCCGCCCGCAATCGACTTCGAGACCGCCACAATTTCGCCCATGGCACGATCCTTTTACGGGGAATGCAAGCGCGTCTCGAACGCGAAGCTTAAACAGGCCGGTTTCGCTTTCGCCCACAGCGACTACAAGACGGCCCTGTCGAGTATGTGGGCGCAAGGTAACTGGAATTAGTGCGGGGAACGCCCGGACGGTACCCTGAAGCGCCTCGAAGGCCCCGGTTCCATCCCGACGTCCCCCCGTCTCAAACGGGGTAAACAAGTGAAATCCAAACTCTTCGGCACGGCCTTCCTGGCCGCGACGGCAACGCTTTGCGTGGTTTCGGCAACGGTTCCGGCTTCGGCCCAGTGCGGCGGCGCTTCATGGTATGCGCTTCATTCGCGCACAGCATCCGGCGAAATGATGAACCCGGCGCAGATGACGGCGGCGCACAAGACGCTGCCCTTCGGCACCAAGGTCAAGGTCACGAACAAATCGACGGGCAAGTCCGTCGTGGTGCGCATCAACGATCGCGGGCCCTTCATCAAGGGCCGGATTATCGATCTCTCCAAGGCGGCGGCCAGCCGGATCGGGATGATCCGCTCCGGTCACGCGCCTGTCTGCATTTCCACGACCAGCTAGGAATCGACGCTGCCGCGCGATTCATGCACGGCCTTGAGCGCCCGCTCCAGATGCACGTCACGGTCATAGATGTCGGTGAAGTACTCCACTTCACCGGCCTCATTCGGCCATGCGGTGTAGTAGGAGATGAAGACCGGGATCTTCTCCGGAACTTCCTCCGCCTTTTCGCCACCCCCGGCGGCGATCCTGCCATGCACGTAATCCTCGGTCTTGCCGAGCACGGCGGCCGCCATCGCCTGCGGCTGCTGCAGACGCACGCAGCCATGGCTGAGCGCCCGCATGTCGCGTTCAAACAGGTTCCGCGACGGCGTGTCGTGCATGTAGATGGCATGCTTGTTGGGGAACAGGATCTTCACCTTGCCAAGCGCATTCGATGGTCCCGGCTTCTGGCGCACGCTGTAGGGCCGACTGGTCGAGTAATTCCACCAGTTGACGCTGGCCGACGAAACCCTGCGGCCTGATGCGTTGGTTACCTCGTAACCGGCACGGTCGAGATAGCTTGGATCGCGATGGAGCTTCGGCAACATCTCGTTGACGATGATCGACTGCGGAACGCCCCAATAGGGATTGTAGACCACGCGTTCGACCTCGTCGAAGAAGAACGACGTCTGGTTCGACTTCTTGCCGATGATGGCGCGCATCGAGAGCTTCGTTTCGTCATTCTCGAAATAGCTTGCACGGAAAGCCGGCTGGTTGATCAGGACGTGGCGAACGCCGAACTCCTCCGGGTGCCAGCGCAAGCGCTCCAGCGCCATCTCGATGCGCTCGATCTTCGAGGCATGGCCGACATCGCTCAGATGGGAAACCGTGTTCCGGCCCACGATCCCGTCGGGAACGAGACCATTCTCACGCTGGAAATCCTGCACGAGTTCGGCGATCTCGTGGGTGTATTCGTCGCCACCGAGATATTCGGCGAATGTCGCCGCGTGTTTCGTGCGCGCTTCCTCGCTGACGCGCTTGCGAAGCGCCTTCATGATGAGCGGCAGGGCCTCTTCCGTCTGGCCGACCTTGACGAAGGTTCCGTCGGGGATGACGATTTCCTCGACGTCCTGGGTCCTCAGATCCGCCAGTTCAGCCTTGAGTTCGGCATATTCGGGCTGGCGCGGCTCAAGCGTCTGCAGCCATGCCGCCGGATCGGCGGTCCGCGAAAGAATGCCGATCGCCTTGTCGGCGGCCAGGCGCGGAAGCGGGAAATCGTGGTAGCCGGAGAGCTTGTCGGGAATGACCGCGCCGTCCTTGATATCCATCGCGTATCGCACGGCGCGCGCCGACATTTTCATCTCGAAGGCGAGCATGTCGGCCGTGCGGCCGGCGGGATCATCCATAGACCAGCCGTCACGCGGTACGGCGACGGAATATTCCGATGCTTCAAGCCCGTGATCGCCCGCTTTTTCGAGAAGAGCGGCGACGGCCTTGGCGTGTTCGGTCACGCTGCTGCCGCGCGACCAGATGAATTTTGGATTTTCCGCGTAATGCGCCTTGAGCGCATCGGCAACCGCCTTTTCCATCGCGATCGACGTGTCCGGTGCGAGCCGGATCGCCTCGGCGAAGCGGGTGGCCTCGAAATCGAGACTTGGCTCCAACCCCCCGGCCTCGACCGTGTCGGGCAGAAGCGATGCGACCGTTACTGTGGTCAGCGCAGCGGGCTGGTATGAATAGTAACGCGGCCCGGTGACGCGCTTGACCGGCGCGGCGGCACGACGCTGTACCTGCTGCACTTCTCTTTCGCGCGTTTCGCGCTGCCTTCGCCTGTCGTCGCGGCGATTGATGCCGAACAGCAATTCATGCAGCTGGACCTGCGCCTGTGACGTCACCGTCATGACGGGCACGGCCGGAACGGCGATCGCCGCAGTCAGGCAAAGTTTCAGAATATTCCTGGAAATCACGGCAAACTCCGATTCGCTCGCTGTCCTGCCCCTTGGGTAAGCGACAATAACCAACCGAACAGGGTTTATAAAGGGTAAGGACCGCGCGAAAGGCGATCACGTTTTCGCCATCGGGCAAACCGCCCCGCGCCGCGTTTGGAATGGACGGCTTGTCCGGCCCGCGCTATGGCATTGGCCATGAACAAAGACGATCACCTCTTCCTGGTCGACGGATCGGCCTATATCTTCCGGGCTTTTCATGCGCTTCCGCCGCTGACACGCAAATCCGACGGGCTGCCGGTCGGCGCCGTCGCCGGTTTCTGCAACATGCTCTGGAAACTGCTGCAGGACGCCCGCGACACGGATGTCGGCGTGACGCCGAGCCATTTTGCGGTGATCTTCGATTATTCCTCGAAGACTTTCCGCAAGGAACTCTATCCCGAATACAAGGCGAATCGCTCCGAGCCGCCGGAGGATCTGGTCCCGCAATTCGGGCTGATTCGCGAGGCGACGCGCGCCTTCAACCTGCCCTGTATCGAGGTCGAGGGCTACGAGGCCGACGACATCATCGCGACCTATGCGCGCCAGGCCGAGAAGGTCGGCGCGCATACGACGATCATCTCGTCGGACAAGGACCTGATGCAACTCGTCTCCGACCATGTGTCGATGTACGATTCGATGAAGGACAAGCAGATCGGCATTGCCGAGGTCATCGAGAAGTTCGGCGTCGGTCCGGAGAAGATGATCGACCTGCAGGCGCTGAACGGCGATTCGACCGACAATGTGCCCGGCGTTCCCGGAATCGGTCCGAAGACTGCGGCGCAATTGCTGGAAGAATATGGTGATCTCGACACGCTTCTGGAACGCGCCTCCGAAATCAAGCAGAACAAACGGCGCGAAAACCTGATCGAATTTGCCGACCAGGCGCGGCTCTCGCGGGAACTGGTGACGCTAAAGACCGACACGCCGCTAGATATCGATCTCGACGGGCTGAAGCTCGAGCCGCAGGACGGCCCGAAGCTGATCGGCTTCCTGAAAGCGATGGAATTCAACACGCTGACCCGGCGCGTGGCGGAGGCCACCGGCACCGAGGTCAACGAGGTCGACGCGGCGGCGATCGAGGTTGAGGCTGGCGCGAAGGCGCACGGGCCGGATCTCGACGAGGGGACGGCAACGGAACGGGGCGGCGCACCGGCCGATGCGTCGGAGGATGACGCCCTGACCCCGGCAGCGCATGCACAAGCCCGCGCCGACGCGGCGGCCGCGGCAAAGTTCGATCGCGAGGCCTACGTCTGCATCCGGGACATCGAGACGCTCGATGCTTGGATCGCGAAAGCACGCGACGCGGGTGTCGTCGCCTTCGACACCGAGACCAATTCGCTCGACGCGATGCAGGCCGAACTGGCCGGTTTCTCGCTGTGCTCGACGCCCGGCGAGGCGGCCTATGTGCCGCTCAACCACAAGTCCGGCAATGGCGACCTTCTGGGCGGCGGGCTGCTGGAAAACCAAATTCCGGCGGATGCCGCGCTGGAGCGATTGAAGGCGCTGCTGGAGGACCCGTCGATCCTCGTGGTCGGGCAGAACCTCAAATATGACTGGCTGGTGATGCGGCGCTACGGTATCGAGATCGCCTCGCTCGACGATACGATGCTGCTCTCCTATGTCGTCGATGCCGGCACCGGCGGCCACGGCATGGACGCCCTGTCCGACCGCTGGCTCGGCCACCAGCCGATCGCATTCAAGGACATCGCCGGCACCGGCAAGAAGGCCCTGACCTTCGACATGATCGACCTGGAAACGGCGACCCGCTACGCCGCCGAAGACGCCGACATCACGCTGCGCCTCTGGCGGGTGCTGAAGCCGCAGGTGCTCGCCCGGGGCCTGATGCACGTCTACGAGCGTCTGGAGCGGCCGCTTGTGGCAGTGCTGGCGCGCATGGAGGCGCGCGGCATCTCCGTCGACCGGCAGATCCTGAGCCGTCTTTCCGGCGAGTTCGCACAGAAGGCCGCCGCGATCGAAGACGAGATCCACGAGCTCGCCGGCGAAAAGTTCAATGTCGGCTCGCCCCGGCAACTCGGCGAAATCCTGTTCGGCAAGATGGGACTGCCGGGCGGCACGAAGACGAAATCCGGCCAGTGGGCGACCGGCGCGCAACTGCTGGAAGACCTCGCCGCCGAGGGCCACGAACTGCCGCGCAGGATCGTCGACTGGCGACAGCTCACCAAGCTGAAATCCACCTACACCGACGCCCTGCCGGACTATATCAATCCGGAGACGAAGCGGGTCCACACCTCCTATTCGCTGGCGGCGACCTCGACCGGACGGCTCGCCTCGTCGGAGCCGAACCTGCAGAACATCCCGATCCGGACGACGGAGGGACGGCGCATCCGCACGGCCTTCATCGCCGAGAAGGGCAACAAGCTCATCTCGGCCGACTACAGCCAGATCGAGCTGCGGGTGCTCGCCCATGTCGCCGACATCACGCAATTGAAGCAGGCCTTCGCGGACGGCATCGACATCCACGCCATGACCGCGTCCGAGATGTTCGGTGTCCCTGTGGAAGGCATGCCCTCGGAAGTGCGGCGGCGCGCCAAGGCGATCAATTTCGGCATCATCTACGGCATCTCGGCCTTCGGGCTGGCCAACCAGCTCGGCATCGAGCGGTCCGAGGCGGGCGCCTATATCAAGACCTATTTCGAGCGCTTCCCGGGCATCAAGGACTACATGGATGCGACCAAGGCGTTCGCGCGCGAGCATGGCTATGTCGAAACGATCTTCGGACGGCGCGCCCATTACCCGGAAATCAAGTCCTCCAATCCGCAGATGCGCGCCTTCAACGAGCGTGCGGCGATCAACGCGCCGATCCAGGGGTCGGCCGCCGACATCATCCGCCGCGCGATGATCCGCATGGAGGGAGCCCTGGCCGATGCGAAGCTGTCGGCCCGAATGCTGCTACAGGTCCATGACGAACTGATCTTCGAAGCGCCGGAAAAGGAAGTCAACGAGACGATCGAGGTGGTGCGCCATGTCATGGAAAACGCCGCGCTGCCGGCGATCCAGATGGCCGTGCCGCTTCATGTCGATGCGTCCGCGGCGGACAATTGGGACGAGGCGCACTGACTTGATCGGAAATCCCGACGCCGTAACGATTCTACAGACCTTCACCATCCTTCTTTTCGCTCATCTGCTCGGCGATTTTCCGCTGCAGCCGGAGCGTATCGCGATCCGGAAGGGCCAGATCCCGATCCTGTCGATCCATATCGCGATCATCGCGGGTACGGCGGTGGTGGTGCTCGGCTACTTTGCGCCGGCTATCATCGCGACGATCGCGGTCACGCATTTCTGCATCGATCTGTTCAAGTCGCGCAAAGGCACGTTCAATCTTGCCTGGTTCCTTGCCGATCAGGCGGCGCATATCGCGGTCGTGGCGGCCGTCTCGATCCTGTGGCCAGCCGACTTGTCTCGCTCGCTGATTTATGGCCACCTGACGCCGGACCAGCTTTCGGCCGTCCTGTCGGCGATGATGCTCGGTTCCGGCTTCATCATCGCCGTTCTGGCCGGCACCTATGCGGTGGAACTGTTCCTCAAGCCCTTCGGCGAGGAAATCGACGGGTTCGAGGCCGGGCTGAAGAAGGGGGCGCGCGCCATCGGCCAGCTGGAACGGCTGCCGGTCTTCGTCTTCATCGTGATGGGACAGCCGCTTGCAGCCGGCCTCGTCATCGCCGCCCGCGCGATCATGGCGTTCGGCGAACTGCGCGGAGCGAACGATAGAAAACGGGCCGAGTATGCGATGCTGTCGGCCTTCGCGAGCCTCGGCTGGGCCGTCGGCATCGCCTATCTGACCGTCTGGGCGGCCGGGCTTTTCTGAATGATCAGCCGCACATCTCGTCGAAACAGGCCGTCACGTGGTCTGCGACCGCGCGCGAGCAGCAGCCGGGATTGTCCTTCACCCGCATGCGAATCTGGTATTTGCAGAGCTTTGGCAGGCCCTGCTTTTCGCCGAGTTCGATCAACGGCTCGGAGATGAAGCTCTTGGGGAAGGGGGCGATGGCGAGATCGGAAGCGATCGCCGCACGCTGGGCCTGGGTGTGCGCCGTCATATAGGCAGTGCGGTAACTGCGGCCGACTTCGGTCAGCGCCTGCACCGCGCCGGACCGCCAGGCGCAACCCTCCTCCCACATCGACAGCGGCAGGGGATCGCGTTCCCACGCACAGCCGCCGCGCACGCCGGCCCAGACGAGATCCTCCTCGAGCAGCACCTGCGCGCCCTCCTCCAGCTGCTGCGACTGGGCGGTGTAGACCATCACGTCGAGCTGGCCGTTCTCGAAGCGCTTGATGAGAAGATCGCTGGTCTCGATGATTACGTTGACCTGCACGTTCGGGTGCGTCTCGGCGAAACGCTTGAGGACTTGCGGCATGATACGCTCGCCATAGTCATCGGGCGCGCCGAGGCAGACCGTGCCTTCCATCTCCGGCATGACGAAGCGCGCCATCATCTCGTTGGAAAGCGCGAGGATGCGGCGCGCATAGCTGACCAGCATCTCGCCGCTCTGGGTAAGCTTCACTGAACGGGAATCGCGCTCGAAGACCGATGTGCCGAGCGTTTCCTCCAGCTTCTTGACCTGCATGGACACGGCTGACGGCGTGCGGAAGACGCGTTCGGCGGCCTTGGAAAAACTGCCTGTCTCGGCAATCGCCAGAAAGGTGCGCAGAAGGTCGATATCGGCTGGCGCCTGCGCCAGGGCCGGTCTTGCACTCGGAGCATTCATGGGGTCAGCCTCAGTTCAAGTTTTCTGAATGATCGTGTCAAATCTATTCGTTTGATTGAACCATGCTTCGCGAGCATTGTCCAGACCACGGCGGACGACACGAGAAACAACCGCCCCGACCAAAGGAGACGGACAATGACCACGATCGAATTCGAACAGGCTCACCAACCGCGCAATGACGGCAGCATCATCGTCACCCTCGCAAAGCTGGCTGCGTCAGCCGCTGGCGGTACTGTCTCGGCATTGCTGCGCTGGCACCGGCAGCGCCGCGACCGGGCCGCGTTCATGACGCTGGCCGGCAAGGATGACTGGGTCTACCGCGATCTCGGCATCCATCGCGGGGACGTGGAGTGGGCTTCCCGGCTGCCGATGCATGTCAACGCGGCAAAGGAACTCGAAAAACTCCGTACGCGGAGCGCGGGGAACCTTTGAGGCCGGCAGTACACAACGCCTTGATAGCGCCCGATTTCAGTCTTTTACATTCCGTGTACTGGGAACGGGGAGCTACCCATGAAAAACCTGAAACGCCTGGCGGCGCTCACGTGCGCCGCAGCAATAGTTGCGTCTTGTCAAAGCATGTCGCTGCCGGGAGCCGACGCTTCCGCCGGCGCTGACAATCCATCACTTTCACTTGCAGAAGAGACGACACAGGCCGCGAATGCCGACGCCGCGGCCGGCGGTCAATGCTCGATCGCGCTGGCCGGGGGGCCGCCGCCAAAGCCGGCCAAGGGCGCCGATTTCGCCAAGAACGCCGTCGGCAAGAACGTCGCCCGCAATGCGGGGCGCAACGTGATCGCCGGTATCGGCGGCCGCCTCGGCGGCGGGTTGGGCGGCGCCATCGCCGGCGGCATCGCCCGCGACCAGATCCGCACCGAGCAGGATCTCAAGGGCACATGGATGATCACGGACGGCTCGCAGGATTGCGGCTGCCAGATCGACATCAGCTCGGGCACCAATATGCGCATGCAATCGTCCAACAAGGGCCGGTTGAAGCCGAAAGGCTGCTCTTCGCTGGTCGCCGGCGCGGCGAACTGGACGCTCGGACACAGCTTCACCGGTTACGACGCGCCGTTCCAGCTGCTCGCACCGGACCGCAAGACGGTCGTGGCCAGCATGAAGCGCGACGGTATCAACTACTTCTCCGGCACGCTCGCGGACGGCACGGCGGTCACGATGTGGCGACGCATGGGCGACAGCTGACGCGCGGCGGCTAGCCCTCGCCGCGCCAATCGACGCGGTAGAGTTCCGGCCGCCGGTCATGCAGATTGCGAACGGAACCGCGCGCCCGCGCGGTTTCGAGCCGGTCGAGATCGAGATCGGCGACGATCATCATCTCGGCATTCTCGGTCGCCTCGGCCGCGATCCCGTCGCGCGCGAAGGGGTGATCCGACGGCGTAAGCACCGCCGACTGCGCGAAATTGATATCCATATTGGCGACATTCGGCACCGTGCCCACGAGGCCGGACGTCACGACATAGCACTGGTTTTCAACCGTGCGGGCGTGACAGCAATAGCGCACCCGCAAATGGCCGTGCCGCGTGTCGGTGCAATAGGGCACGAAGAACAGGCTTGCGCCGGCATCGGTGAGATGCCGGCCCATCTCGGGAAACTCGCTGTCGTAGCAGATCATCACGCCGACCGGGCCGCGATCGGTCTCGACGGGCTCAGCCGATGCGCCGCCGCGGATGTTCCAGACGGCCTTCTCATCGGGCGTCGGGTGCAGCTTGTGGCGCGCATGCAGCGTGCCGTCCCGCAACGCCACGAAGGTGATGTTGTGCGCCTCGCCTTCGAATATCGTCGCGTGCGAGCCGCCGATGATGTTGACGTCATGCTCGCGGGCAAGCGCGGCAAGGCGCTCTTTCAGAAGCGGCGTGTATTCGCTCAGCCGGTCGATCGCCTCGCCGGCGGGCACCATGGAGGATGCGCCGGACAGCAGCTGCAGCGTAAAATGTTCCGGAAAACACACGAAATCCGCGCCATAGTCACCGGCGGATCGAACATAGGTCGCGATCCGGTCAAAAAAGGCGTCGGGCGAATCCGTCTGCCGGGCGGCGAACTGGACGCTGGCGACACGGACGGTGTGCTGCGAGGCGGTCATGGGGCTTTCCTCGGGCCAAAAGGATATTTGCGGCGCTCAATGACACGAGACCGCGAAAAAATCAGCCCCGTTCAACCGCCTACGCAGGAAACGCCGGTGCCCTGCAATCCGCAATAGCCGCCCGGGTTCTTCGCCAGATATTGCTGGTGATAGTCCTCGGCGTAGAAGAACTGCGGCGCCGGCGCGATCTCGGTGGTGATCGGCGCTCCGATACCAGCCCCCTTCAGCGCCGCCTGGTACGCGTCGCGGCTGGCCTGCACCGCAGCCAGCTGTTTGTCGCTGGTCGCGTAGATCGTCGAACGGTAGGTGGTGCCGACATCGTTGCCCTGCCGCATGCCCTGTGTCGGATCGTGCTCTTCCCAGAAGGTCTCCAGCAGTTTCTGCAGGCTGATCTTTGCCGGGTCGAAGACGATCATCACGACTTCCGCGTGACCGGTCAGGCCGGTCGTCGTTTCCTGGTAGGTCGGGTTCGGCGTCAGGCCGCCAGCATAGCCCACGGCGGTGACATAGACGCCGTCGAGCTTCCAGAACAGGCGCTCCGCGCCCCAGAAACAGCCCATGCCGAAATAGACGACCTCCATGCCGTCCGGCCAAGGGCCCTTGAGCGGCATGCCGTTAACGAAGTGATGCGTCGCGGTCGGCAGCGGCTCGTCGCGGCCTGGCAGCGCCTGCGCGGCATCGGGCATTTTCGTCTTCTTCTCGAACAGGCTGGACAGAAACATAGCGGCTCTCCCTTGAAAGGACGGCCTAGCGCGGGCGGCGCTTGAGGCCCTTCTCCGGCGGCTTGCGGCCCAGTGCGTAGAGCAGAAGCGCAAGAACGGCGAACACGGCAAATGTGGGCAGGGCGAACAGCGAAACAAGCAGCGGATCGCTCACAAATTCGGGAGCGGCGCCGGCCAGCCAGTCCCGGAACGTTTCAAGAAGCGTCGGAATGACCAGTTCGAGGCTCTCGCCGAAGGGCGTGAACACGATACTGGACACGCCGATCGACCGCGTCGCATCGATGACGATGAACATCAGCGCGATGGCAAAGGCAATGAAAGAGAGGGTCTTGAGAAAAAAGCGGATCATGGTCAATCGGGCGATGGCAAATCTGGCGCCTCAGCGTCAATACGAAACGCCCGGCGACATGGCAATGCGCCTTTGAGCGAGGCCGGCGGATCGCTTGTTCGAAAGCTTGAAAAAAGAGACAAATGGGGAGTTGAACCGCCAAGCGTTCCGACTATATTGCCGCCACCGTGGACGGACCCGTCCCCGCGCCCGACAGCAACCGTCCGGGCCAGGCGGAAAACGGTGAGGTGGCCGAGTGGTTGAAGGCGCACGCCTGGAACGCGTGTAGGCGGGGAACCGTCTCCAGGGTTCGAATCCCTGTCTCACCGCCATTTCCCCCATCGAGCCAAACGCACCTATTCGCCCGTCCCTTTGGACCCGCCCTTGCCGTCCGTCTTGTCCTTCCCCGCAGCGGCGTGGCGCTTCTTGCACAGATCCTTGATCTGCTTCAGCTTGACGAGCTTCCAGGACACGCGCGTGATTTCGATCACCAGCCGGGTCAGCATCCACTGCGCATGGGCATAGCCCTTGTCGTGGATCAGCCAGGAAACGGGATTGTAGTAACCGTGCCCACCGATCAGGGCCAGCTGGATCGCCATCGTCGCGTTGATGATGGTGCTCGATTCGATCTCGCGGATGACTTCCTTGTAGCACTCGGCCTTCTTCGCGGCCGCCGACGACATGCCGCCGCCTGCGACCGCCTCGACGCCCAGCCCGTATTCCTTCAGGACCTTGTTGAAACTCTTTCCGTCCGAGAAATCATGGCTCGAATGGATTTGCACGAGCGTATCGACGGTCGACTGGGTCTGCTTGATATAGGCGTCGATATTCCTGCAGCATTCGTCGTCGACGGTGTATTTGGCCATTTCGCTTTCCCCCGAAAACCCGTCTGCCCGTCTGCCCGTTACGGACAGGGCACACCCTGGGCGGTGCAGACCGGCGTTTGCGGCGGCGCGGATGTGGCGAGAGCGGCGGCATTGGCGAGGTTGCCGGTATTGGCGGGCGCCGTCCATGCCGTCCATGCACCCCAACCGGTGAAGCCGAGCGTTCGGCTGCGGGTACGGCGGTAGGTGTTGTGCACGAGATTGGGCGTGTCGGGCGTTACCAGCGTGACCTGTTTTGTGGCGCAGTTGTAGTCCTTCTTGTTCGTATTCGCGTCCCAGAACTCGTCGCCGTCCTCAGTCTCGGTCTGCGTCGGCGGCAGCGCGAACCAATTCGTCGTCGTGAAGGTATTTGTCGGCACATGGGGTGCGGCGATGGCCGCTCCCCAATTGACCAGGCAATAGCAGGTACAGGGAGGCGGCGCGGGAGCCGGTGGAGCCGCGCCGCCGCCTCCGGTCTGCTGCGTCTCGATCTGCTCCGGAGGAGTCTCCGGGCCCTGATCCGCCTGCGTTTGCGCAAGGACCGGGGCTGATATGAACAGGAAAACAGCCAGCGTTTCCCGAACCGGAATTCTGATCGTCATGGCAAATCCCCCGCAACGGATGCCTATGAAATGTCTATCCGGGTACCTTACCCAGAGTAATGCTTGGTCATTTCATATATTGCAACAGGATACGCGCCATATTTCCCTACGGCAATTATTACTATTTGCCGTATTTTTCCGAGACGAACCGTGACCTACCGGCTATTTCATTCGCCTTGACTTGCGGCTAACCGTTCGGCGACGGCCGATGCGTCCTTGCGGGCAAGATCGAAAATCTTCAGTCGGCCCAGTTCCGTCATCAGCGTATCGGGGTTGGCGATCATGGCGCTGAACGCGCCATAGAGATTGCTGCGGCTGGATATTTTCAGCGATTGCAGAAAGCGGCCGCCGGTGAGTTCGCCGAAGATTTCCAGGTCTTCGGCGTTGTCGATCGTATAAAGCGTCAACACGTCGCCCTCGACTCTCGCGAGCGCATAGTGAAATCCGGACCTGTCCTTGCTGCGGTCTTCCGCCTCGGCGACAAGGAAACCCGAGGGGCCCCTGTAGAAGGTCACCGGGATTTTCAGGTCCCGGCCGTCATTTTGCGGCGCGGGCATCACATAGGACCGGCCGTTGCGGCTGATGCGCGACGTGCTCGATTCGCGCCCCTCGCCGAACGACACCAGCAGCGCCTTCGCCGGCAGCGGAAATACCGATTCGCCAAGCGGAATCAGGCGCTTGTCGGATACGATGCTGCATGCCGCGCACGACAGCAGGAGGATAACGGCAAGAACCTTGCGAAACATCGGCTGACACCCCTCAAAACCCCGGAAAAGCAAACCAAAAGCCGCGACAGGCCGCAAGCTTCAATGCGGTTCACGCTCGATTAACCCGGGGCGGCGATCATGCTGCCGACATCGAGTGGGTGGGTTACGATGGTCTGGTTGATTGGGTTCGCGGTGATCGCGTTTGTCTCGGGTTTGCTGGTATCGGCATTGCTGTTGCAGCGCGAACCGTACTGATCCGATAAAATGACGTCCGATTGTGTCGCCGCTGGCGGTTGATCGCCGGACGGTTTCGCGGCATCGGTATGTCGCGGCGATACATATCACGGGGAGATCCCGATGGTACGACGCCACACACGTCGCCGGTCCATGACCGAAACCGAACGCGCCCGGTTCGTGGGCGACATCACGAAATTTCATCACGGCCTTGCAGGCTATCTTCATGCGCTGGAACCGCGTGGTTCCGACTACAGGGCGGTCCAGACACTAACGGCGGCATTGCGCCAGGCAATCCTCGACGTGACAGGTGACGATCCCGACTGGTGCAAGGTGCAGCCCGGCGCCTATCCGCGCTGAGCTCTTCATGCCAACCGGGCAGTGAACGGCATTTTCGCCAATCCTATGAATTATCACAGTCAAATTGGCCGGGTTACTGTGTCTTGAGTCTTTACACGGCTTAACAGTTCATTCTTTTTTATCCTCAACATTTACGCAGGACTTCACGGCAGCCTGTAAATACAGTTCCCATTTATCCGCCTGCTAAGCATGCCCGTGGCTCACTTCATCCCGTTGGGGTTTCAACGGGGACACGAGTATGCCGTACCGATTCAGACTGGCCGCAGCGTCGTCGCTCATTGCGATCGGCGCCTTTTCAACTTTCTCGCCAGCCAAGGCGCAATCGCTGGTCGATGTTTGTACCGGGCTCAGCGTGGACATTCCGCTGCTCAATCCGGTGACCGACACGTCATCCGGCCTGCTTTCAGGGCTGCTCGACCCGGTGCTCAACGCGATCATCGGCGATGTAAACACCAATATCGTCGATGTCCTGAGCCAGGAGAATATCGGACTGACAGTTCTCGACGAAGACAACAATCCGGTGACGAGTTCGGACAATTGCAATCTGGTCGCAGACGATATCGTCATCGACGAGAATGCCGGTATCGCGATCGGCGGCGGCACGGTCAGTTCGCTGGGCGGCACATCCAATCCCCTGGCCAATGCAGGCGAAATCAACTCGATCGCCATCGGCAACGATGCCGACACGGACCCGACCGCCACCAGCGCGATTGCGCTCGGTTTGCGAGGGTCGGTGGATGCGGTCGATGGCGTGGCGATCGGAAGAGATTCGTCGACAACCGCGGAAGGCGGAGTTGCGATCGGCGCGGATTCGACGGCCGATCGTGACGGCATGGGCGGCGGCGCGGAAGACTTCTCTGGAACGGCTGTCGCATCGACGGCAGGCGCCTTCTCCGTCGGTTCGGCGGGCAACGAGCGGCAGATCACCAATGTCGCCGGCGGCACCGAGGACACCGATGCGGTCAATCTGCGTCAATTGCGCACCGTGGGGAACAATCTCGCCGGCGCGATCGGTGGCGGTGCGGGCTTCGACGCCACGACAGGGATTTTCACCGGTCCGAGCTATACGATCCGGGGATCGGTCTACAACGACGTCGGATCGGCGCTTGCGGCGCTCGACAGCGACTTCGGCGTGATCGCGGCCAACAACACGAACGGCTACGCGGACGCAAGCGCCACTGGCGATGACGCGCTGGCGACCGGCTACGGATCGAGCGCCGGAGGCGCGGAGGCCACGGCCTATGGCACATCTGCATCCGCCGGAGGCGCGGGCGCGACCGCCGTGGGCACGGGCGCAACCGCCGACGAAGACGGATCCACGGCCATCGGCGCAGGCGCGAAGACCACCCGCGCCGGGCAAATGAGCTTCGGCACGGCAGCCAACACCTACACCATGTCGGGCGTCTCCTCGGCGGCGAGCCTGGCGGCGCAATCCGGTCCGGTCGGTATCGTGACCTCGGACGCAGGCGGCAATCTCGCAACCGTCGCAGCCGAAGACCTGCTGGCCGATATCATCAACAGTTTCGACAGCGACGTCACCGAACTCAGCAACCGGATCGACGACGTGCGTACCGAATCGCGGCAGGGTATCGCGGCCGCCATGGCGATGGCGCAGGCACCGATGCCATCGGCGCCGGGACGCACGACCTGGGCGGCGAATGTGGCGACGTTCAAGGGAGAATGGGCGTCCGGCTTCGCCGTGGCGCACCGGCTGCCCGGAAGCACACCTGTGAGTTTCAATGCGGCAATGAGCCTGAATGCAACCGGCGTGCCCGGTGCGCGCGCCGGCCTGTCCGGCGAATTCTGAACCCTTTCATGACACGGGGCAACTCGGGTCCCGATCAGAAGGAAAGCCCGTGCGTATCCGGTGAAACGCACGGGCTTTTTGATTCCGCAATTCTAAGCGAAGCTCAGTACTTTCCGAGCCAGCCATGCTGTATCGCGTTGACGACAGCTTGCAGCTTGTTGCGCGCCTCGAGCTTTTTCTGCGCATTGGCGAGGTGATAATTGACCGTGTGCGTGGTGATCCCGACGCGCTCGCTGGTTTCCGCCACGCTGAATCCCCGCGCCGCCGCCTTCAGGCATTCGATCTCACGTTCGCTCAGAGGATTCTCGCGTGCGTCAACATCACCGACGATGCGGATCAACTGTTCGAATGCATGTTCCGCTACGAAATTGAGCTGCATCATCTCGCCAATACCCACATCGTCGCGCCGGCCGGCAAAGGAAATCATCCCGACGCGCCCGATGCTGCTGCGCGCCGGCAGATGAACGAATGCATTGTAACCGCGCGCCAAAAGGAATTTGCCGAGTTCCGGATTGTCCGCTTCGTCGCCGTTTTCAAGATAACGGGTCAACGACTTGACCTCTGGCAAGACCGAATTGCGCAATTCCTGAACAAAGGACCAGTGATAATAGTCCTCGTCCATGCAGCGGTGGATTACTTCGCTGTCCCAATTGGTGAGAACAACCCTGTCATCGAGCTTGGTTTCCCCGTCGTCTCGCGAAACGAAAACGATAAAATAATCGAGGCCAAAGGCGGGAAGGTAGTTCTTTAATATCTTGAAAATGTCGTAGCTGGTGCGGGCGCCCGCGATCTGCCTGACTGCCTCGACAGATTCACCGGTTAACTTGGTCGCAGCTCCATGCGTGTCCTCGTCACCATGCAATCTTCGGATATCTTGCATCTGGCTACCCCCCGAAGCGAGACCGGGAATGCGACCCGGATAATATATATACTAGATGCACTTTTTAGCCAAGATAAACCAGCAAGAAATAACTATCGAAATCCGTAATGAAATTCGGACAGAAACCCTCATATTTCCAGACAATAACTTCAAGCTTTCGAGAATTTATCCGCCAATTAAAAAAGAATAAGGCGCCGCAATAATGCGCAATATCAATCGGTCAGCGGCCAAACCATCGGAATAACAATCATTGCGGAAACAAACGTCGTCATATCCATCAGGAATCCAAGACGCAGGAAGTCGGAGAAACGGTAGCCACCGGCATTGTACACCAAGGTGTTGGTCTGATAGCCGATGGGCGTCATGAAGCTTGCAGAGGCTGCAACCATGACCGCAACGACGAAAGGCCGCGCGTCGAGACCCAGCGTTGCGGCAAGACCGACCGCGACAGGCGTGACAATGACGGCAACCGCGTTGTTTGTGACGATCTCGGTCAGCACGGTCGCCAGGATATAGACGGCGGCGAGCGCGACCAGCGGCGGAAATCCGGCGAGCAGCGGCGCGGCGGCATCCACGACAATGCGAACCAGGCCCGTGCGATCCATCGCCACGCCGACAGACAGCATCGCGAAGATCAGACCGAGCACGCGCCAATCGACAGATTGCACAGCCTCGTCGACCTCGACGCAGCGCAAGACGAGAACCAGCACCGCGCCGATTAGCGCGAGTGCGGCAATCGGCATGACGCCAGCGGCCGCGCCGACAACCACGCTTGCCGTGATGGCGATCGCCAATGGCGCTTTGGCGCGCCGAAAACCGCGAACGCTCGGCTGTGCGACATTGACGAGATTGTTGTCTTCGGCGAAACGGGCGAGGTCTTCCGGGGCGCCCTCCACCAGAAGCGTGTCGCCGACGGTCAGCGGCGTGGTCTCGAAACTGTCCGCCATGTTCATGCCGCCGCGATGCAGCGCCATGGGGTAGACGCCGTAGCGCCGCCAAAGCCGCAAATGCCGCAAGGTGCGGCCGAGCACGCGCGCGCCGGGACCGATCAGGATCTCGACAACCGCCGAGGAGCGCGCGGCAGTCTGATGGATGCGGCTCGCCGCGCCAAGCGTCACGCCGCTCTCTTCCTTCATCGAAAGGATTTCGGCGACCGGCGTGCGCAGGACGACGATGTCGCCCGCTTCCAGCGCGGTCTCGTCGAGTTCGCGGCGCAGCGAGACATTGGCGCGAATAACGTCGACCAGACGTCGATCCGGCCTGTTGAAGGCTCCGATCGAGCGCACCAGCGCGCCGACATGAGGCGAGTCCTCGTCGATCACCGCCTGGACGATGAACTTGCGGTCCGCAGGCGACCCCGCGACACCCGAAACCGTCTCGCGATCCGGCAGCAATCGGCGCCCGAGCATCATTGCGGCGATGCCGAGCAGCGTGATGACGATGCCGACAGGCGCGATTTCGAGAATATGGAAGGGCTCAAGGCCGAGGTCGCGTGAGACGCCGTCTACCAACAGGTTGGTCGAGGTTCCGATCAATGTGCAGGTGCCGCCAAGGATCGCCGCATAGGACAGCGGGATCAGGATGCGCGACGGGGATTCTCCCATCTCGCGGGCCATCGAGGTCGCGACCGGGATCATCAGCATGACCAGCGGTGTGTTGTTCATGAAGGCGGAGGCCGCGGCCACCGCCACGAGGAATGCCAGATAGGCGACCATGGGCGAGGTTCGCGCATGGGTGGTGACGAAACGGGCGAAGCGCTCGATCGCGCCCGTGCGGATCAGCGCCGCCGACAGGACGAACATTGCCCCGATCGTCGCCGGCGCGCTCGACGACAGAACGCCGAGAACATCGGAAATGTCGAGAATGCCGGTGACCAGCAGCACCGACACGGCGACACCTGCCGTGATTTCCGGCGGACGCCATTCGGCGACGAAAGCCACCAGCATCGCCAGGATGACGAGCGCGACGACAGACGGCGCAACGACGCCGTATTCCATCAAGTCAGGCATCGAATCGACGACCCCGGGTTACCAATGCGGCGGTTTGGCGACGGGAACACCGGACTGAACCTGCTCCTCTACCGTCCTGAAACGTTCGACAAGCGCCTCGACCAGGCGTTCGAGGCGGTCGATCGCGCGGCCCTGCCGGATCACCGTATCGTTCAGATCCTCGATGATGCGCGCCTGATGGGCGGCGAGGATTTCCAATTCGTCCAGCCGATCCGTGTCGCTTTTGGCCATGCGCATCTCCCTGCGGTCACCTTTCATTCTAGCGGGGTCCGGGAGTTGCGGAAAGGGACTAGCATTGCGCGCAATGCGACATCGCGGGTAACGGCGCCTTTTCGCGGCTGGAATCGGCGCAAAGCCGTGCTACGGTCGCGGCGGAACCTCAAATTCCCGCGCGTCCGAGCGCGGGCCGGTATCGGCGGCCGGATACCGCCGGGACACAACGGAATGACACTGGACGACCTTTTTTCGGCTGCGCGCGAGGCCATGGCGAAGACACATTCGCCCTATTCGAAATTTCCCGTCGGAGCGGCGATCCTGACCGAGGACGGACGGGTCTTCACCGGCGCGAATATCGAGGTGGTGAGCTTTCCGGAAGGCTGGTGCGCAGAAACGACCGCGCTGGGGCATTACGTGATGGGCGGCGGCGGCAGGATCACAGATATCTGCGTCACGGCGGAACGGCTCGACGAATGCACGCCCTGTGGCGGCTGCCGGCAGAGGCTCGCCGAATTCGCCCCACCGGATGCCCGCGTGCACCTGACCGACCAGGCCGGCATCACCAAAACGATAACCATGGCCGACCTCCTGCCACTCGGGTTCAAGACGGAGATCCTGTCGACATGAAGACGGCGAGCGACACCATCATCGAGGCGCTGAACGGCCTCGTCCCGCGCGTTGCGCTCGTGCTCGGATCCGGGCTGGGCGGTCTGGTGAAAGCCGTCGAGAACGCCGTTCACGTGCCCTATTCGACCCTGCAGGGCTTCCCGGAAAGCGGCGTCAGCGGCCATGCCGGCGAAGTCGTGGCGGGTTCGATCGGCGGTACGCCGGTGCTGCTTCTGTCCGGCCGCGTGCATTACTACGAGAAGGGCGATGCGGCTGCAATGCGACCGGTGCTGGAAGTTCTCAAGGGCCTCGGCATCGAGAAGCTGATCCTGACCAACGCCGCCGGTTCATTGCGCGAGGATCTGCCGCCCGGCTCGGTGGTGCTGATCACCGACCACATCAATTTCTCCGGCACCAACCCGCTGATCGGCGAAGAGAGCGATGCGCGTTTCGTCGGCATGACGTCGGCCTATGACGCGGAGTTGCGCCAGCGCATCGAAAAAGCGGCCGAGGACGAAGGCATCGCCATCGGCCAAGGCGTCTATATGTGGTTTTCCGGACCGAGCTTCGAAACGCCGGCGGAAATCCGCATGGCCCGGACGATGGGTGCGGATGCGGTCGGCATGTCGACCGTGCCGGAGGTCATCCTGGGGCGTTTCCTCGGCCTGTCATGCGCCGCCTGTTCGGTCATCACCAATTACGGAGCCGGGATGACCGGCGGGGAACTGTCGCATACCGAGACCAAGGACATGGCGCCGATTGGCGGCGGGAAGCTGCAGGCGATCCTGACGCGGGCCATCGGGGACATGCAATGACATCCATGGCGGAGACGGCGGAAACCGGCGCAAAGAGCGCGACGGGTTCGCAACTGGTTTCTGTTGCCGCCACCCGCGCGCGCAACACGGGAACGGATTTCCGGCCCGAACTGTTCGAGAACGTCTCGGTCAACCTTTCGGCGGCCGAGCGCCGGACCGCGGCGCTGACGACGCGGCGCACGGTCAAGAAGGAGTGGCAGGCGGCTTGGCTGGTGCGCGCCATAGAATGCATCGACCTGACGACACTGGCGGGCGACGACACGCCCGGGCGTGTCGAGCGGCTTTGCGCCAAGGCACGCAATCCGCTGCGCGCCGATCTCGTCAAGGCGCTCGGCCTCGAAGGCCGGCGGCTGACGACAGGCGCGGTCTGCGTCTATCCTGAGATGGTCGCACCGGCGGTGAGCGCCCTGGAAGGATCCGGCATTCCCGTGGCCTCGGTGGCGACAGGCTTTCCGGCCGGGCTGACGCCGATGGGCGACCGGCTCGCCGAGATCCGCTACGCGGTCGATCAGGGCGCGCACGAGATCGATATCGTGATCTCCCGCCGTCATGTCCTGACCGGCAACTGGACCGCTCTCTACGAGGAAGTGCGCGAAATGCGCGAGACCTGCGGCGAGGCGCATATGAAGGCGATCCTGGCGACCGGGGAACTGAAAACCCTTACCAATGTCTACAAGGCCTCGATGGTCGCGATGATGGCGGGTGCGGATTTCGTCAAGACGTCAACCGGCATGGAGGCAGTGAACGCGACGCTTCCGGTGAGCCTCGTCATGGTGCGTTCGGTGCGGGATTTCCTGGAAGCGACGGGCAACGTCTGCGGCTTCAAGCCGGCCGGCGGCATCCGCACCGCCAAGGACGCGATCGCCTGGCTGATCCTGATGAAGGAGGAACTGGGCGACCCCTGGCTGAAGCCCGATCTCTTCCGCTTCGGCGCAAGCTCGCTGCTCGGCGACATCGAACGCCAGATCGAGCATTTCGTCACCGGCCGCTATTCGTCGGCCGACCGGCACGGCATCGCCTGAGGGACGCGCCATGAACGACATCAGCAACATTCTCGACACGATGGAGTACGGCCCGGCGCCCGAGGACGCGAAAGACGTGCGCGCCTGGCTGGAAAAACACAGCAACGGCTTCGGCCATTTCATCGGCGGCGACTTTACCAAACCCGGCAAGAAGACCTTCGCAGCCTCCAATCCCGCCAATGGCGCGCCGCTGGCGAAAGTCGCGCGTGGCAATGCGAAGGACATCGACGAAGCCGTCGCCGCCGCGCACAAGGCTTCGAAGAAATGGCAGGCCTTGTCTTGCAATCAGAGGGCGCGGCATCTCTATGCGCTGGCGCGCCATGTCCAGAAACATGCGCGCTTTCTCGCCGTGCTGGAAACGCTCGACAACGGAAAGACGATCCGCGAGACGCGCGATATCGACATTCCGCTGGTCGCCCGGCATTTCTATCATCACGCCGGATGGGCGGAACTTCGCGACCGGTCGTTTCCCGGCCATGAGGCCGTGGGCGTCTGCGGCCAGATCATCCCGTGGAACTTCCCGCTGCTGATGCTTTCCTGGAAGGTCGCGCCGGCACTGGCCGCAGGCTGCACCGTGGTGTTGAAATCAGCCGAACACACGCCGCTGACAGCGCTCGCATTTGCTGAAATCTGCATGGAGGCGGGCCTGCCGGCTGGCGTCTTCAACCTCGTCAACGGCGACGGTGAGGCCGGCGCGGCGCTCGCCGCGCATGACGACGTCGCCAAGCTGGCCTTCACCGGTTCGACCGAGGTCGGCCGCATATTGCGCCGCCAGACCGCCGGTTCGGGCAAGAAGCTATCGCTGGAACTCGGCGGCAAGTCGCCCTTTATAGTCTTCGACAACGCCGATATCGACGCGGCGGTGGAAGGCGTGGTTGACGCGATCTGGTTCAACCAGGGCGAAGTGTGCTGCGCGGGCTCGCGCGCCATTGTACAGGAAGGCATCGCCGACCGCTTCCACGAGAAACTGAAGGCGCGCATGGAAAAACTGCGCGTCGGCGACCCGTTCGACAAGGCGATGGACATGGGTGCGGTCGTTGCGCCGGTTCAGGTCGAGCAGATCGCGGCGAAGGTGAAGGCGGGCGTCGAGGAAGGCGCGACGCTGTGGCAGCCGAGCTGGGCCGACCGGATCACCGGCGACAACGAAGGCTGCTTCTTTCCGCCCACCCTGTTCACCCATGTTTCGCCCGCCTCGACACTGGCGCAGGAAGAGGTGTTCGGGCCGGTGCTCGCCTCGATGACCTTTCGCACGCCGGGCGAAGCGGTTCAGCTCGCCAACAATTCCCGCTACGGGCTCGCGGCGTCGATCTGGTCACAGAATCTCGACGAGGCCTTCGATACGGCGCGCAAGGTGAAGTCGGGCGTGGTCTGGATCAACTCCACCAACCTGTTCGATGCGGCGGCCGGGTTCGGCGGCTACAAGGAAAGCGGCTACGGCCGGGAAGGCGGCCGCGAGGGGATGCTCGAATACCTCGTTCCCGTCTGGCAAAAAAAGGCGAAAACCCTGCCGGCCTCCGACCCGCTTCCCGCGCCGGTGCCCGGGCCCGGCAGGGATGGCGTCAGCCTTGACCGGACCGTGAAAATGTATGTCGGCGGCAAGCAGGCGCGGCCCGACTCGGGCTACTCCTACCCGGTGACGGGCAAAGGCGGAAAGCACCTCGCCGAAGTCGGCCTGGGCAACCGCAAGGACATCCGCAATGCCGTCGAAGCCGCGCACAAGGCAGCGGGCTGGAGTGGCATGACCGGCCACGGACGGGCGCAGGTGCTCTATTTCCTCGCCGAGAACCTCGAACTTCGCGCAAAGGAATTTTCGGAAAGGCTGGCGGAGGCCGGAACGTCCGCCACGGCAGCCAAACGCGAGGTGGACGCCTCGATCGCGCGAATCATGCATTACGCGGCATGGGCGGACAAATATGACGGCGCGGTGCGTGCGCCGGCGGCGCGCATGCTCTCGCTCGCACTCAACGAGCCTTACGAGGTGATGGGTATTTCCTGTCCGGACGAAGCGCCGCTGCTCTCCTTCGTGTCGCTGGTCATGCCGGCGATTGCCATGGGCAACCGGGTCGTCGTCACGCCGTCGCCGCTGCAACCGCTTGCGGCGTGCGATCTCTACCAGGTTCTCGACACGTCCGACGTGCCGGGCGGCGTCGTCAACATCGTGACGGGCGACCGCGATACGCTGGCCGACACGATGGCGAAACACGACGACATCGCGGCGCTCTGGTATTTCGGATCGGCCGATGGCACGGCAAAGGCCGAGCGCGAATCCGCCGGCAATCTGAAACCCGTCTGGGCGAATAATGGCAAGGCGCGGGACTGGTTCGACGCCGAACAGGGCGAAGGCGAAGAGTTCCTGTTCCAGGCGACACGCATCAAGACGATCTGGACGCCGTTCGGCGTCTGACCGAAAAGGATTTTTCATGCTGGCCCAGGAATTCATTCGGCGAAAACGCGATGGCGGCGACCTCGCGGCGGATGCCATCGCGGAGTTCGTGCGCGGCATCACCGACGGATCGGTGACCGACGCGCAGATATCGGCTTTCGCCATGGCCGTTTTCTTCAACGGGCTTTCAGCCGATGAGACCGTGGGGCTGACCTTGTCCATGCGCGATTCCGGAGATGTGCTCGACTGGTCGGGGATCGACCGGCCGATCTGCGACAAGCACTCGACGGGCGGCGTGGGCGACAATGTCTCGCTGATGCTGGCGCCGATCGCCGCAGCCTGCGGGCTGGGTGTGCCGATGATCTCCGGGCGCGGGCTTGGCCACACCGGCGGCACGCTCGACAAGATGGATTCCATCCCCGGTTACACGACACAGCCCGACAATGCGCTGTTCCGGCGCGCTGTCGAGGAAGCCGGTTGCGCGATCATCGGCCAGACGGCCGATCTGGCGCCCGCCGACAAGCGCTTCTACGGAGTGCGCGACGTGACGGCGACAGTGGAAAGCATTCAGCTCATCACGGCCTCGATCCTTTCGAAGAAGCTCGCGGCCGGGCTCGGTTCTCTGGTGCTGGACGTGAAATTCGGCAACGGCGCTTTCATGGCTGACTACGACAAGGCGCGAGAGCTGGCGAAGACGCTCGTCAAGGTCGCCAATGGCGCCGGCACGCAGACGACCGCGCTGATGACCGACATGAACCAGCCGCTGGCGTCGGCGGCCGGCAATGCGGTGGAAGTGACGAATGCGGTGGAGTTCCTCACCGGAGTGCATCGCGACCCGCGGCTGGAAACCGTGACGCTGGCGCTCGCCGCCGAAATGCTCGTGGTTTCGGAACTGGACTCCTCGCCGGCAACCGCGCTCTCACGTGCCCGCGATGCGCTGAACAACGGCGCGGCAGCAGAGACGTTCGGCAAAATGGTGCATGTGCTGGGCGGGCCGTCCGATTTCGTCGAGAACCATGCGGCGCATCTGGAAAAAGCAGCATTGACCGCAACCGTGGATGCGCCCAAGGCCGGCCATGTCGCCTCGATCTCGACCCGCGACATCGGCATCGCTGTCGTCGAACTGGGTGGCGGAAGACGGCGTTCGGAGGACAAGATCGACCATGCGGTCGGAATTACCGGGCTCATCGACACGGGCACCGCCGTCGAAAAGGGTGCGCCCCTGGCGGTTGTGCATGCGCGTGACGAGGCATCGCTTGCCGTCGCGCGCGACGCGATACTTGCCGCCTATGTGATCTCCGAGGCCGAACCCGAGGTTGCCGAGCCGGTCGCTGAACGGATCGTCGGCTAGACCGTCTCCGGCGCGCCGCCGGAGAGAATGGCGCCGTCCGCGTTGAATCCGTCTGCCCCGGACCTTAAAGTCCCGGACGAGCCGCGTCCGGGTGGGAGGGCGGCATTTGAATACGGGGCAAATCGATGCGAGTGGTTTCCGTTGCGACCAGCGCCGTCGTTCTTCTTTTCCTGCTTGTTGCCGGCGGCTTCGCGCAGGATACGGGCGATCTGCCGCAAATCGTCGACGAAGCGGGCAATCCCTTGCCAAACGCCGTCGTTTCCCTTGAAAAACTCAATCTCGGCGGCATCGGTCAGTGGGTTCTGATCCGGGGGCGCGACCGCAACAAACCGGTGCTGCTCGTGCTGCATGGCGGGCCGGGTGCCTCGATGATGCCGTGGGTGGATCTGTTCCACACGACCGAACTGGAATCCAGTTTCGTGGTGGTGCACTGGGACCAGCGCGGCGCGGGCAAATCGTTCTCCTCCGGGCTGACGACCGAGGATCTCGACATCGCATCCTATGTCGACGATACGCTGGAACTTGCCGATCTTCTTCGTCGGCGTTTCGGCAAGAACAGGATTCTCCTGACCGGCGTCTCCTGGGGCAGCGCGCTCGGCTTCCTGACGCTGCAGCGCGACAGTTCGCCGTTTCACGCCTTCATCGCGACCAGCGAACGGGTCGATTGGCGCCGCAGCCAGACGCTTGGATATGAGTGGGTGAAGGCGGAGGCCGAGAAGGCCGGCGATCAGGAGGCGCTGGAGCGGCTGGCGGCAATCGAACCGTTCGATCCGGCCGATTTCGGCGATATCGTCGTCAAGAACGAGTTGCTCGATACGTTCGGCGGCGGCGACATTCACACCGAAGGCCTGTGGGACGCCTATCAGGACTACGCCACAAGCGGCCAGAGCCCCTATTACACGCCCGCCGAAGTCGGCAATTACCCGCAGGGCCTGGAATTCTCGCACCGCGCGGTGGTCCAGCAGGCGCTCGACTACAACCTTTTCGAGGACTTTCCGAAATCGCCAATCCCGGTGCATTTCATCATGGGGATGGAGGACCACCAGACCCCGGTCAGCCTCGTCGAGGATTACGCCGCCGAGCTGGATGCGCCCGACAAGAGCCTGACCATCGTCCAAAGCGCCGGGCACGACGTCCCGTTCGACGCCCCGCTCGCCTGGGCGAAGGCGCTGATCCGGATTGCCGGAGAAACGGCAGAGCAACACTGACCGGCCAAGGCGCCGATCGTCAGAGCTTCATCACCAGCTGGCCATTGGAGAATTCGAAGTTTCGCAGACGCTTGAGGAAGCTCATCCCGATCAGCACGATGTTGAGCGAATCGTCTTCCAGGATCATCGCCTCGACGTCACGCACGCGAATTGAGCCCAGACGAACCTCTCGCACGATAGCGCGCGCGGCCTTCGTCGAACCGTTGGCTGTGTTGACGGTGTAGATGAACTCGGATGGTGAAACATGAATGCCCGCGCTGCGGGCCTGCGACCAGTTCATGGCGATCATCGTCGCGCCGGTATCGACGACGCCTGTGACACGACGCGAATTCAGGCTGAACTCGGCGATGTAGTGGCCGCGAGCGTCCGCACGAAGGCGTTCGGTGCCGGACCATGCGCGGACCGGTTCTTGCGGTTTTACCGCGGCGCGGCGGGCGGAATCGGCTTCCACGCGATCTTTCAGCGCGATCGCGGCCGTGTCCACGACATGCGGATTGTCGTTCAGGAACGACACCACGCCGAGCGCGGAAATCGACACGGAAACAACGATGAAAAGATAGCGCAACATCGGCGCGGCCTCCTTGCCGGAGGCGTTTTCGCATGCCGCGCTTTTTCACGGGTTAAACGGCCGCCAATTCCCGGAAGGCGGTTAACGCTTCAACAGCGGACTATCGGAAAATTGAGCGATTCAACGTGATCAAAGGCGAATCAGGCACCGCCGGCCGATATCGCTCCGCTCTGCAGCAACGTCTTGACCGTCTCCAGCACGTCCGATTTCACGGTATCCGCGCTTTCCGGATAGATTTCGGCCAGTTCACCCGCCAGTTCCTCGGCGGTGCGCGTGCCGTCGCACATTTTCCAGATCAACGAGGCGACGGAATCCAGATGAACAGCGTTCTGGGATGTCGGGCGATAGAGCAGTGTGTTGCCATCCATTTCCACCGTATAGAAGGCTTCATTGCGTGTCAGCTTTCCGCCTGATTCGTTTGCGGTCATGGCCCTGCTCTGCTCGTTCGCTTTGATGGATGCATTCATTTACGGATAGTCATTTCATCCGGTAACTCCAACGCCAAGGCGTCTCACGTCAACCATTTTGGCCTCCGACAGGGGCTTTCGCCTCGAACTGCAAGATTTCGAACTTGCCGCATCCCCCATGCGATGTTACCCACCGTTAGGGGTTTTGGGGCATTCGTAACAAAGCCACAGGATTTCAATAAGGGGTAGTCCATGTCGGAAGGCAACAAAAAGAACGTCAGCCGCAGGCAGGTGATGACAACGGTGGCTATCGGCGGCGTCGCAACGGCAGTCATGTTGCCGAGCAAGTGGACGAAACCGATCGTCGATTCCGTGATCACACCGGCGCATGCGCAGTCTTCCCCGCCGCCGACCACTGTTACGACCGGGACTACGGTCACGACCACTTCGGGGACTACGGTCACGACCACTTCGGGGACTACGGCATCCCCACCCCCTCCGTGAGGGGATTGATCGAAAAGTGATCAGACTGCTTTAGCGATTATATCGCGATGGCCGGCATTTTGCTGGCCATCTTGTTTTTGGAAGACTGCATACGGCTGGCAAAATGCCTGAGTTGCTCATCGAACTAGCCGGTCAGACGGTTTCTCTGACAGTTCCGGATATCTTTGGTGAAATGGCCGGGTATCTGTTCGGATACCAAAGGGCGTTCGACGTCACCGCCAACCACTCGGTTTCGATCACGCAGACTGGTGACGATTCGTTTCTTATCGAGACCCCTTTTTCGCCACCAGTGCCGGACCTGAAGGCGAGCGACCTACCCGAATTCGCCATGGATGCGGTCATTCGAGGCCTGGTGACCGATCAGTCCAAAGGCGTCATACTTCATGCGGCGGCCGTTGAGCGGCAGGGCAAGGCAATTCTTGTCGCAGGTATTTCCGGTGCCGGTAAATCCACGCTGACAGCCTGGTTGGCGACGAACGGCTTCCGATATTGCACGGACGAGATCGTCTTCGTCCCATTGGCCGACCCGTTGCAAGTCACACCGTTTCGCAGACCATTGGTGCTACGGGCGGATTCAGTCAGGGCGCTTGAAGAAGATGGTTTCGAGAATTCGAACCAGCATACATTTGGCGACAAGAGCCACGTTGCCATTCCGAGCGAATATACCGGCAACACCCTGACGCCAGGTGCGATCGTTTTTCCGGCCTTCCACGCGGATGCCGATATCTCAATTCGCCCACTGAGTCCCAGCCAGGCTGCTTTGCGCCTGCTCGAAAACAATTTGAACGGGGCAAACCTGGCCGACGGTGGCCTCGCAAGCCTGGCCCAGATCGCCAATTCGACCCCTTCCTTTGAACTCCGTTATGGCGAATTCGGACAGCTGGAAGGGGTTCTCGAAGATGTCATCGACGATATCATCGAGAACGCGCCTGACCCGAAATCCTGGCACAGGATCCACTCTGCCTTTGGACAGAATCAGGCTTTACCATCCGTTCAGGCCGCTCCTCCCGTGCGTGCTCCGACGAAAGTGAATGCGGCGACCCCGTCGCGAGGGAAATTCAAACTGACAATCGGGATGGCGACTTACGACGATTTCGACGGTGTCTATTTCACACTGCAGTCGTTACGCCTGAACAATCCGGAGTTGATGGACGATATCGAGTTTCTCGTCATCGACAACCACCCGGACGGACCATGCGGCGATGATCTCAAGGCACTCGAGAACCACTGCAAGACCCTCCGCTACGTCCCCTTTACCGGTCAGTCAGGTACGGCAATCAGGGATGTCGTTTTTTCCGAAGCCAGCGGCGATTTCGTGCTGTGCATGGATTGTCATGTGCTGCTCCCGCCCGGCGTTCTCAAACGCCTTATGGACTTTCTCGACGCACATCCCGACAGCACTGATTTGTATCAGGGTCCGTTGATTTATGACTGGCTGGATCAGATTTCCACGCATTTCAAGCCGGAGTGGAACAATGGAATGTACGGCACGTGGGGCGTCGACGAAAGGGCAGAGGATGTTGATGCCGAGCCGTTCGAGGTTCCGATGCAAGGTCTCGGGCTGTTTGTGTGCAAACGCGACAGTTGGCCGGGATTCAACTTGAAGTTCCGCGGCTTCGGCGGCGAAGAAGGCTATATTCACGAAAAATTCCGACAGCGGGGCGACCGAACACTGTGCCTGCCATTTCTGCGATGGCTGCACCGTTTTCAACGGCCGATGGGAATCCCATACAGGCCGATCTGGGAAGACAGAATCCGGAATTACATAATCGGTCATCGCGAACTCGGCCTCGACGAGGAACCAATAGAACGTCATTTCGGCGAACTGCTCGGAAAGGAATTCACCAAGCGCGCAATGGAGGAGATCGATGTCGAGCTTCAGAATCCGTTCAACCGCTTCGATGCACTACGGTGCATAAATCTCGATGATCGACCCGACCGGTATGCCGCCGTCGACAAGCGTTTCGAGAAGATCGGCATCTCCCGGTTGGTCAAGCGGTTCCCCGCTATCAAGACCCCGGAAAACCACCATATCGGCTGCGCGCTTTCTCATCGCGCGATCATCGCTGACGCCCGGCAGCGCGGGCTTCAGAACATCCTAATTTTCGAAGACGATGCAATATTCCATGATCAGATCATGGAATTCATGCCCGCTGTGATGGATGAGCTCGAAAACACCGACTGGGATATTCTATACTTGGGTGGACATATATGGGGCCAAACCTTCGACAAACTTCTGGGAAGTAATGTGTTTCTCGATGCGGGACTTCTTACAGCTTCGCCCGCCTATGCCCTCAACCATTCCATATTCGATCGTATCCTGGGAGAGCTTCCGACTGATCACGAAGCCATGGCGGAATGGCTTGAACAGCATCATGGTATCGATCAATACCTCGGTAAACTGAAGGCAAAGAAATTGCTGACAGAACCTATGCTCTCCACGCAGCGGGAACTGGTTATACAACTGACGCCCGAGCAACAAGAACACTATAAGCATGCTTGAACCGGGCTACGGTCAAACAGCCAGGCTCCGCCTCGACGCGAGTGTCATCTGGTAGTAGCGGAATGCGTGGCGCAGGAATTTCGAACGCCAGTAGCCTTCGCCCGTCGCCTCCAGCACCGCCTGAGGCGTGACGATCTTCCAGCACGACGGCAGGCGAAGCGCCTCGCGAATGACCTTTATCCGGCCATCGGGAAGCGCCCGCGGAAAAAGGCCGTCGATCAGCGATAGCGACATCGAGACTTCGGGCTGGATGTGCAGGCGCGAGACGGTGTCCGCCAAATGACGCAGGCTATCGTCGGACAGTTTACGGGTCGCCTGAAGCACATCGACAAGCAGCCGGAGCTGGTGGAACTTGTGACCCGCGGCGGCATGTATGACCGCGACGACGAAATGCCCGGCGGCAGGCCACTGGCCGCCACCGCGCGCCAGCTCGTATTCATCGAAGCCGAAAGACACCCGGCGGCGCAAGGCCGGGACATGAACGATATCGGTATGCAATTCGGCGAGAAGGGACGTGTCGCCCCCATATCCCCATTTCTGTTCCTCGTTGGCCTCGGACTTGTCGAAATGCTCGCGCCGGAACTGGACGAAATCGAGCGTTTGCATGATCTCCCCGGCGCGCGCCAAGACAGATCTCGGCAGAAGGATATCGATATCCGAATAGGGGCGGTCCGACGGGTCGGGATACAGCTCTTGCGCGAAGGCCTGGCCCTTGATCAGGGCATGTGGAACGCCTGCCTCGCCCAGCGCCCGCGCGATGCGCGAAGCCTGATCCGCCAGCGCCTTGGTGACCGCCGACAGGAACATGCGGTCCCTGACGGCCGATGAGCGGTACTGCTCGAATTCCGCGTTGTCCGACAGTCCGATCCCGGCGATCTTGCGAAGCACGACCGGCTCGACATTGTGGTCGCGCGCGGCATGCAGGACCGATTCGATTTCCGCGACGGGAAACGCATTCGCTGCCAGCGGCTCGCCTTCCGGATCCGCCAATCGGCAGAGCAACCGCTGTTGTGACGGCTTCAGGCGAGGTCTTTCGTCAGGCATGGCATTGCCCATCGCAACACTCTGTCGGAGCGAACGGGCCGCTACTTCGTGCCGTACATGCGGTCGCCGGCGTCGCCGAGACCGGGAACGATATAGCCCTTCTCGTTCAGGCGTTCGTCGATCGACGCGGTGACGATCGGTACGTCAGGATGCGCCTCGGTGAACTTCTTCACGCCTTCGGGCGCGGCGAGCAGGCAGACGAAGCGCAAATCCTTGGCGCCACGTTCCTTCAGTTTTGCGATTGCCGCGATGGCCGAATTGGCGGTCGCCAGCATCGGGTCAACGACAATGACGAGGCGGTCAGAGAGGTCTTCGGGCGCCTTGAAATAGTATTCGACCGGCTCCAGCGTCTCATGGTCTCGATAGAGACCGATATGGGCGACCCGGGCCGACGGAACGAGATCGAGCATGCCTTCAAGCAGGCCGTTGCCGGCACGCAGCACGGAGGCGAAAACGAGCTTCTTGCCTTCGAGCACCGGCGACCGCATCTCGGCCAGCGGTGTCTCGATAGTCTCCATCGTCATCGGCAGTTCGCGCGTCACCTCGTAGCAAAGCAAAAGCGAAATCTCGCGCAATAGCCGCCTGAATCCGGCCGTCGAGGACTCCTTCTTGCGCATGAAGGTGAGCTTGTGCTGCACGAGCGGGTGATCGACGACGGTGACGCTGTCCATAGGGTGCCTCGCAGAAGAATGGTGCCGTCACCCTAGCGGCACGGGACCGGCGGGAAAAGCCGCAAGAAGCCGTCATCGACCGCTATCCAAGGCTCAAACCGTCAGCCGAGGCGGGCGAGCAGCCCCCTGCGCGTTTCCTCGTCGACAAATGCCGCTTCGATCGCGGTCCGGGTGACGGCCAGAAGGGCGTCGTCGTCGAGGCCGAAATGCGTCCGCGCGATCTCGTATTCGGCGGCGAGCGACGTATGGAAGAAGGGCGGGTCATCCGACGACAATGTCACCTTCACGCCGGCGTCGCGCAGTGCCGGGAAAGGATGATTTCCGTATGAGGGGAAGACCGACAGTGCGATGTTGGAGCCCGGGCAGACCTCGAGCACGACACCTTCGTCTGCAAGGCGACGCACTAGGGCCGCATCCTCGATGGCGCGCACGCCATGGCCAATACGCGAGGGCCGCAGATGATCGAGCGCGCCGCGCACGCTTTCGGCCCCGACGAGTTCCCCGGCGTGAACGGTGATACCGAGCCCGGCATCGCGTGCGATATCGAAGGCGCGCGCGAAATCCTCCGGCGCATGCATGCGCTCGTCACCGGCCATTCCGAAACCGGTCACGAGGGGGTGCGGGTGGGCGGCGATGTAGCGGGCGGCCCGCTCCACGGCTTCCGGACCCTCATGGCGGAGACCGGTCGCGATCATCCGTCCTTCGATGCCGTGCTTTTCCCGCGCGCGGCGCATGCCCTCGGCAAGACCGGCTATATATGCGTCCGGGGTCAGCCCCGCATTGACGGCATGGTCGGTGGAAATGAAGACTTCCGAGTAGATCGCGCCCTGACCGGCAAGGTCGGCGAGATAGGTCTCGGCAAGAAGGGCGTAGTCCTCCTCGCAGCGGAAAAGCATCGACGCGACGTCATAGGCGCGCAGGAAGGTCGTGAAATCCGACCAGACATAGGACCCGTCTCGAATGATGTCGGAAATGTCGACGCCGTATTTGCCTGCCTGTTCCTCGACAAGAGCGGGGCTCGCCGCACCTTCAATGTGACAGTGGATTTCCGCTTTCAGGACCATGGGCGACATCTCCGCTTAAAGGGCAAATCTCCGTGACATGATGGCACGGCTTGCGCAATGGCCCCGTTTGCCTGCATAGGCTACCTTCCTGAAAACCGAGGCATCACGAACGGATCAGACCCATGTCGCAATCGAGAACCACAGCGGGCGGCGCGATGAGAACGTCGTTCGGCTTCGCGCAGGTGGGCGAAGGCGAAAAGCAGGGCCGCGTCAACGACGTGTTCCACAAGGTGGCGCAACGCTACGACGTGATGAACGACCTGATGTCGGCCGGGATGCATCGCGTCTGGAAGGACGCCATGGTGACGGCGCTCAACCCGCCGAAAGACCGGCCTTGGCACTCGCTGGACGTCGCCGGCGGCACGGGCGACATTGCCTTTCGCATCGTCGAGGCATCCCGCGGCAATGCCCAGGTCGATGTGCTCGACATCAACGGTTCGATGCTGGAGGTCGGGCGCGAACGGGCGGAGAAGCGCGGGCTGGCCGACAATCTGGCATTCGTCGAGGCCAATGCCGAAGACCTGCCCTTCGAGGACGGAAGTTTCGATGCCTACACAATCGCCTTCGGTATCCGCAACGTGCCGGATATACCCAAGGCGCTCGGCGAGGCCTACCGCGTGCTGAAACGCGGCGGGCGCTTCCTGTGTCTCGAGTTTTCCGAGGTGGATGCACCGCTTCTCGAAACGCTCTACGAGAAATGGTCGTTCAACGCGATCCCGCGTATCGGCCAGGCAGTGACCGGCGACGGCGAGCCTTATCGCTACCTCGTGGAATCGATCGCTAAATTCCCCAATCAGGAGAATTTCGCGGCAATGATCCGCAACGCGGGTTTCTCCAGGGTAACCTATACCAACTATACCGGCGGCATCGCGGCGCTGCATTCGGGCTGGAAGCTCTGAGCACATGAACACCCTCATGGCGACATTGCGGATGATCCGCGCCGGCTGGGTGCTCGCGCGCGAAGGCGTGATCGCGGGCTTTCCCGCGAACGGGCTGACCGGGCCCGCGGCAACCGCGCATGGCGTCGCCAGTGCGCTGGCGCGCAAGCGCAGCCGCTCGCTCGACAACGCCGAGCGCATGACGCGGGCGATCGCCAGGCTCGGTCCCTCCTATGCCAAGCTGGGGCAGTTTCTCGCGACACGACCAGACGTCATCGGCCTCGATCTCGCGCTCGACCTCGCGCATCTGCAGGACCGCATGGAAAGCTTCCCGATGGAGGACTCGATCCGGCGGATCGAGGATTCTCTGGGTCAGTCGGTGTCGGACCTGTTCGTCGAGATCGGCGAGCCGGTGGCTGCCGCTTCCATCGCGCAGGTTCATCCGGCCACGGTGCGCGATCCGGACGGAACCACGCGAAAGGTCGCGGTCAAGGTCATCCGGCCGGGTGTCAGACAGCGTTTCGCGCGCGATCTCGACACGTTCTTCCTGTTTGCGCAAATGCAGGAAAAATACATTCCCGCCTCGCGGCGTCTGCGCCCGGTCGCCATCGCCGAGACGCTGGCGCAATCGACCAAGATCGAGATGGACCTGAGGCTCGAGGCCGCCGCATTGTCGGAGATGGGCGAGAACACGAAAGACGATCCGGGTTTCCGCCTGCCCACGGTCGACTGGCTGCGCACAGGACGCGACGTGCTGACGCTCGATTGGGTCGATGGCATCAAGATGTCCGAAATCGACGCGCTGCGCGCGGCCGGTCACGATCTCGACCGACTGGCCGACGCAGTGGTGCAGAACTTCCTTCGCCACGCCATGCGCGACGGCTTCTTCCACGCCGACATGCACCCGGGCAATCTCTTCGTCGATCCGAAAGGCGATATCGTCGCCGTCGATCTCGGTATCGCCGGACGAATCGGCCTTAAGGAACGGCGGTTCCTCGCCGAAATCCTGTACGGGTTCATCACGCGGGATTTCCAGCGCGTCGCGCAGGTGCATTTCGAGGCGGGCTACGTACCGCCGCATCAGGATGTCGAAGCCTTCGCGCAGGCGATCCGCGCCATCGGCGAGCCGATCCACGGACAACCGGCCGAGACGATCTCGATGGCCAACCTGCTGACGCTTCTGTTCGAGGTGACGGATATTTTCGACATGCAGACGCGGCCGGAACTGCTTCTGCTGCAAAAAACGATGGTCGTGGTCGAGGGCAACGCCCGCGCGCTCAATCCGCGCTTCAACATGTGGAAGGCCTCGGAGCCGGTGGTGGGCGACTGGATTGCGCGCAATCTGGGACCGGGCGCGATGCTGGCCGATGCCAAGAACGGGTTGGAATCGCTGGGCCGGCTGGCGCGCACCCTGCCGGACCTGGCCGAACGCACCGAACGCCTCTCGCACGAGGTCGGCGACATGGCCGAACACGGCATGAAGCTCGATCCCGAAACGGTCAACGCCATCGGCAAGGCCGAGGCGCGGGAATCCCGCTCGGGACGGGTCGCGCTCTGGATCATAGCGCTGGCGGCGCTCTGGATCGCCTGGCAGGTGAGCTAAATCTTTACGGCACAGTCATTCTGTGATTGGATTATTCCAACTTAGTTGGAAATATCCCATGTCCAAGATCGGAAAATTTGTCGAAAAGCGGTTATCCGAGTTAAACAAGCGACCGGTAACCGCCGCGCTGGAAGCAGGGTTGGAGCGTTCCTACCTTCGCGACCTGATCGTCGGCAAGAAACAGACCATCCGCGCCGACATGATCGAAAAAGTGGCCGAAGCCATCGGCGCGACTTCGCAACAATTGCTCGACCTGCAAGACCGCGACATGACCGGAGCACGTGACGATCGAACGCCGGTATCGATGGGAATCGAACATAGCCCCGTAAAAGACAAGCGCATCCTGCTGATCATCGGCGGCGGTATCGCTGCCTACAAATGCCTCGACCTGATCCGCCGCCTGCGCGAACGTGGCGCGTCGGTACGGCCGGTGATGACGAAGGCAGCCACCGAGTTCGTGACGCCGCTGTCGGTCGGCGCGCTCGCCGCAGACAGGGTTTTCACGGAATTGTTCGACCGGGAGGACGAGCAGGATGTCGGCCACATCCGGCTGGCGCGCGAAACCGACCTCATCGTCGTCGCGCCGGCGACCGCCGACCTGATGGCGAAAATGGCGGCGGGGCTTGCCAATGACCTTGCCTCGACCATCCTGCTTGCGGCGGGGTCGCCGGTTCTGATTGCGCCGGCGATGAACCCGCATATGTGGAGCCACCCGGCGACCGTTCGAAACCGCACCATGCTCGAAGCGGACGGAATCGGCTTTGTTGGCCCGAATTCCGGCGAGATGGCCGAAGCGGGCGAAGCCGGCACAGGGCGCATGGCCGAAGCGCTGGAGATCGTTGCGGCGATAGAAGTGATGCTGGACGCATCACCGAAGCCGCTTGCCGGAAAGAAAATCATCGTGACCTCCGGACCGACGCATGAACCGATCGATCCGGTGCGCTATATCGCCAACCGGTCGTCCGGAAAGCAGGGCCACGCCATCGCCGCGGCACTGGCCCGCCTCGGCGCGGATGTCCGGCTCGTCGCGGGTCCCGTGACGATCGCCGATCCGGCAGGCGTGTCCACGACACATGTCGAAACCGCCCGCCAGATGCGCGATGCGGTGGAAAGCCTCCTGCCCGCCGACGCGGCGATTTTCGCGGCCGCCGTGGCGGACTGGCGCGCGGCGACCGAAGCCGGAGAGAAGATGAAGAAGGAAGGCGGCAAGGGCCCCTCGCACCTGCCACTGACCGAGAATCCCGATATCCTTGCCGGGATCGGAACTCACGAAACGCTCAGACCGCGCCTCGTCATCGGCTTTGCCGCCGAGACGGAAAAGCTGGTCGAGCATGGCAGCGCCAAACTGAAGCGAAAAGGGGCTGATTATATTGTCGCCAATGATGTCTCGCCCGACAGCGGCATCGGCGGAACCGGCGTGATGGGGGGCGACCGGAACCGCATCACGCTCCTGTCGACAGACGGCGCGGATCCCTGGCCCGAAATGACCAAGGACGAGGTCGCGGCGCGGCTGGCGACGCTGGTCGCCGAAACCCTGGCGGACTGACGCTCGGTTTCAGCCGAAGCGGTTGTGAATGCGAGTGTGGAGAAGTTCCGCCGCGCGGTCGCCACGATGCCGCATGTAGTCGAAGCCTACCGGATGAGCGGCGACCTCGACTACATGCTGAAGGTGCGGGCCGCGGACATGCCTGCCTCTGATAGTTTCTACCGGAAACTGATCCGGGCAGTGCCGCCCGCCGATGTCTCGGCCTCCTTCGTGATGGAGGAGATCAAGGAAAACAGGGGCGTTCCGCTGGAGGCGGTTTAAGCTGTCAGGCGTTCGGCATGCGCCCCAACGCCTGCCCGGTATCGTCGCCGGCCTGTTCGCGCTTGACCTCCGAGACGGCCATGTTGATCGCGGTCATGCGGTTTTCGACCGCATCGATACTGGCGGTACCGTCAGCCGCCTTGCGGGAAAGCTCGTGCTTCATGTCGCGCAGACGCGCCAGTTTCTCCTCGCGTGAGAAGAAGCCGTCCGCCACGATCGCTTCCGGCGTCATGTCGGCTTCGGAAGAAAGGTCCGGTCTGTCGAACATCGTCGTCTCCTTTCGCTTTTGTCTGAGAGGAAAACGGATTGGCCCCAACGAGGTTCCAAAAGCGCTGCGTTCACCAAGACTGAACAATGCGTCCGCAATCCGGGAATCTGTGAACGACGGCTGAAACGTCCTATCTTACGGGCAACAAGGAGACCCCAAATGTCCATTCGACCCGTGAAACATATTTCCGGCACGCAGTCCGCCCTGGAAGGCGCCGGCGTCAAGCTGGAGCGCGTCTTCGGTTTCGGCGATCCGTCAATGACCGACCCTTTCCTGATGATGGATGATTTTCGCAATGACCGTCCGCAGGATTACCAGGCCGGCTTTCCGTGGCACCCGCATCGCGGCATCGAAACCATCACCTATGTGCTGGAAGGCTCGGTCGACCATGCCGACAGCCTCGGCAATTCAGGCACGCTCGGCCCCGGCTCCGTACAATGGATGACCGCCGGTTCGGGCATCATGCACCAGGAGATGCCGAAGGGCGATTTTCGCGGCCGCATGCACGGCTTCCAGCTCTGGGCGAATTTGCCGTCGAGCCTGAAGATGACGACCCCGCGCTACCAGGATATCGGCGCCACCGACATTCCCGAGATCATCGATGACGACGGAACGCGCGTGCGTGTCGTCGTTGGCGAGTTCTGGGGCAAGCGCGGCCCGGTCGATGGCGTCGCGGCGGATCCGCAATATCTGGATATCTCGATTCCGCCGAACACCCGCAAGGTATTGCCCATCGACACCTATCGCTCGGCTTTCGCCTACATCTTCGCCGGCTCCGCGACTTTCCGCGACGCGTCGAAACCTTTCGGCGTTCTGGTGGAAAAGGAAATCGGCGGCGAGGAAGTCCATATGCGCGACATGTCGGGCAACCGAACGCTGGTGGTGTTCGGAACAGGCGACGAGATCGTCGTGCAGTCGGGCGAGGAAGGCGTGCGTTTCCTGCTCGTTTCCGGCGCGCCGATCAAGGAGCCGGTCGCCTGGCACGGGCCGATCGTGATGAACACCCGCGAGGAACTGGAACAGGCGTTCCGCGATCTTCGCAGCGGCTCCTTCATCCGGGAATCCGCCACCGTTTAGGACCTATGGCCGCCGGTACTCCATCCGGCGGCCATTTCTTCCGGATCGACAATCGGTCCCCCGGTGCTATCGTCCACCCATTGTCGAGATGAGGTGAGACGATGGGACGTTCTGTTCTCGAAGACCTGCAGGCGCGGTTGAGCGCCACGCGGCAGGAGATCGAATCCGAATTCGAAACGGAGCTCGCCGAACAGCGCGAACGTTTCCGCTATACGCTGCATCGCGGCAAAGTGCGTTTCGAACGCGATATCCGCGAATTGCAGCGGCGCTATCGCGTCGGACTGGTGAAATACATCGTCGGCGCGCCGCTCGGCTTCATCCTGTCGGCACCGCTGATCTACGGGCTGATCGTGCCGCTGGTCTTTCTCGATGCGGCCGTGACGCTCTACCAGCATGTCTGTTTCCGGATTTACGGGATCCCGCTTGTGCGCCGGCGCGACCACATCATCGTCGACCGGCAGCATCTCGCCTATCTGAACGGGATCGAGAAGCTGAACTGCGTCTATTGCGGTTATGCCAACGGGCTGATCGCCTATGTGCGCGAGATCGCCGGGCGTACGGAACAGTATTGGTGTCCGATCAAGCATGCCCGCCGAAGCGCCGATCCGCATGACCATTTCGAGGCGTTTGTCGACTACGGGGACGCCGAGACCTATCGCGCGAACCTCAAGCAGATCAGAGGCGATCTGAAGCGTTGACGGGTTGTTAGACCGCCTGTCCCGCCGCCCAGCCGGATGACCAGGCCCATTGGAAATTAAAGCCGCCGAGCCAGCCCGTGACATCGACGGCCTCGCCGATGACATAAAGTCCAGGAACCGATTTCGATTCCATCGTTTTCTGATCGAGATGGCCGGTATCGATGCCGCCCAGCGTTACTTCGGCCGTGCGGTAGCCTTCCGAGCCGGATGGCTTGATGGTCCAGCGATGAACCGTGTCGGCGATGCGGCGCAGCGCGGTGTCGTTCAATTCTGCCAGCGGGCCCGAGGCGCCCGCCTCCGTCACGATGAATTGCGCCAGCGCCTTCGGTAACGTTCGCGCAAGGACGGTCTGCGCCTCCTGTTTGCCGGCAAACTGACGGGCTTCGCGCAGGATCGCGAAAACATCATCGCCCGGCGCCAGATCGACGCTGATCGCGTCGCCTTCGCGCCAGTAACTCGAGATTTGCAGGATTGCCGGACCGGACAGACCGCGATGGGTAAACAGCAATGCCTCATCGAAGCTCGTCCCGCCATGGGCAACGCGCGCCTGCGTGCTGACGCCGGCCAGCGGCTTGAGACGCTCCAGGAGGTTCGGTTCGAATGTCAGCGGGACGAGGCCCGGCCGTGTTTCGGTTACGGCAAGGCCGAATTGCTCGGCAACACGATAGGCGAAACCGGTCGCGCCCATTTTCGGGATCGATTTGCCGCCGGTCGCGATCACAAGCGACGCGCAGGAGACCGGGCCCGTGGACAGGCGCAATTCGAATGTTGCGCCCGGCCGCGTGATCTCGTCGACGCTTGTCGAGAGTTCGAGCGTTCCGCCGGCCTGCGCAAGATCGTCGGTCAACATGTCGACGATCTGTCTTGCCGAGCCGTCGCAAAACAACTGACCGAGCGTCTTCTCGTGCCAGGCTATGCCGCGTTCCTCCACGCGGGCGAGGAAATCGGCGGCGGTGAACCGCTTCAGGGCCGAAATGCAAAAATGCGGGTTGGCGGAGAGGAAGTTGGCCGGCGACGCATGGATGTTGGTGAAGTTGCAGCGGCCTCCACCTGAAATCCGGATCTTTTCTCCGGGCTGTCGCGCATGATCGACGACGAGCACGGCACGGCCGCGCCTGGCGGCTTCCACGCCGCAGAACAAACCGGCGGCTCCGGCTCCGAGAATGACGACATCGTAGCGGCGAGACTTCATGCCATTCCCTTAACCCGGCGCGTCGGCGATGTCAGAACCGCGCAAGAAAAAACCGGCGGACAATGCCGCCGGTTCCAAACTTGATGCGACCCGATATCAGCCCGGCAGGTTTGCCTTGCGCAGATACGGGAAGATCGTCTCGAACTCGCCGAACTTCTCTTTCGCCGCCTCGTCATTGACCGAGGTCGGAATGATGATCGGTTCGCCGATCTTCCAGTCCGCCGGCGTCGCGACAGCGTTTTTCGTCGATGTCTGCAGCGCATCAAGCGCGCGAAGAACCTCGGCGAAGTTGCGGCCGACGGTCATCGGGTAGGTCATCGACAGTTTCAGCTTCTTGTCGGGACCGATGATGAACACGGATCGCACGGTCTGGCTATCGGCCGGCGTCGGCGTGCCCGGAAGGTAATATTCAGCGGGCAGCATGTCGAAGGCCTTGGAGACCGCAAGGTCGGTATCGGCGATGATTGGAAACTTCGCCGGCAGGCCGGCATAGGATTCGATATCGCTCTTCCACTGCTTGTGTTCCTCGACGCCATCGACGGAGATGCCGATCACCTTGGTGTTGCGCTTGGTCCACTCGTCGTCGAGGCGCGCGACGGCACCGAATTCGGTCGTGCAAACGGGCGTGAAATCCTTCGGATGCGAAAACAGGATGGCCCAGGAATCGCCGATCCAGTCATGGAAGCTGATCGTTCCCTCGCTGGTTTCTGCGGTGAAGTCCGGCACTGTGTCGTTGATACGAAGGCTCATTATACTCTCCTTTTCGGTTACCGCGCCGAGGCGCAAAATCTGTGTTCATGCCTCAGATAGTCATTCGACCACCTGGAACAAAGACGTGGCGTCCCGCCTTTGCGCGGCAGAACAGCGCATCGCGCCGACCGCCCGTCAGGCGGCCTTGGCGCGGATCTGATAGTCCTTGATTTCGTCGAAGACCATGCCCGGTGCGCGGTCGGCCTCGTAATTAAGCGAGAAGGCGTTCTCGGCAAGAAAAACAGGGTCGCCGTCGAGGTCCCGTGCAATCGCGGCGCGGTGTTTCTGCATGAAGGTTTCGAGCTGGCCTTTGTCCTCATGCGAGATCCAGCGGCAGACATTGAAGCGCGCGGCCTCGAAATCGACCGGCAGACCGTATTCCTGTTTCAACCGCTCCTTGAGCACGTCGAGCTGCAGCGCGCCGACCACGCCGACAACAGCCGGCGAGCCGTCTTCTGGCACGAAGAGCTGGACAACGCCTTCCTCGGCCATCTGTTGCAGCGCCTCGCGCAGTTTCTTGGCCTTCATCGCATCGCCGAGGCGGACGCGGCGGAGGATTTCCGGCGCGAAATTCGGCACGCCGCGAAACAGCAGATCCTCTCCCTCGGTCAGCGTGTCGCCGATGCGAAGCGTGCCGTGGTTCGGAATGCCGACCACGTCGCCCGCAACCGCATTGTCGGCGATCTGTCTCTGGTGGGCGAAGAAGAACATCGGTGCCGACAGCGTCATCGACTTGCCGGTGCGCACGAGCTTCGCCTTCATGCCACGATCGAGCGAACCGGAGCAGACGCGCACAAAGGCGATGCGGTCGCGATGGTTCGGGTCCATATTGGCTTGGATCTTGAAGACGAAAGCCGTCAGTGACGGCTCGGTCGCCTCGATGACGCGCTTGTCGCTTTCCTGGGCGCGCGGCGGCGGCGCGAAGTCGCCAAGCGCCTCGATCAGGTCGCGCACGCCGTAGTTCTTCAGCGCAGAACCGAAATAGACCGGTGTCAGATGACCCTCGAGAAAGGCCTGTCTGTCGAAGGGGCGGCAGGCTTCCTGCGCGAGCGCGGCCTCCTCGATGAAGGTCTCGCGTTCGTTTTCCGGCAGCAGGCCCGAGACACCGTCCGATTCCGGGCCATTGACCTTTACCGGCTCGACCTGCGCGTCTTCGCGGCGCATCGTGCCCTCGGCCATGTTCCATGTCCCGGCGAAGGTCTTTGCGCGCCCGATCGGCCACGTCACGGGCGCGGTATCGAGCGCCAGCTTCTGTTCGATCTCGTCCAGTATCTCGAAGCGATCGCGGCTTTCGCGGTCCATCTTGTTGACGAAGGTGACGATCGGGATATCGCGCAGGCGGCAGACCTCGAACAATTTGAGCGTGCGCGGCTCGATGCCCTTCGCGGCGTCGATCACCATGACGGCGGCATCGACGGCGGTCAGCGTGCGATAGGTGTCGTCGGAAAAGTCCTCGTGACCCGGCGTGTCCAGCAGGTTGAAGACATGGCCGCCATATTCGAAGGTCATCACCGAGGTGACGACGGAGATGCCGCGCTCACGCTCGATCTTCATCCAGTCGGACCGGCTCTGCACGCGATTGCGCTTGGCCTTGACCTCACCCGCGAGCTGGATCGCGCCGCCGAACAACAGCAGTTTTTCGGTCAGCGTGGTCTTGCCCGCATCCGGGTGGGAAATGATCGCGAAAGTGCGACGGCGCGCGACGGCGTCCTTGAGATTTTCGGCCATGGTCGTGTCCGTGAAAACTTGCCGCGCTTCTCGCAGGCGCGGGCGCGGCTGTCAAACACGATCACGAGGGGCGGCGACTGCATCTTTTCGTCAAATATACGTTGATATCAATCTATCTTCGATCTACAGTCGCCTCATCCACACAGCCATTGCTAGAGGAACCCGCATGGAACCGACCATATATCTCTATTTCAACGGCGATTGCCTCGAGGCCATGCAGTTCTACGCCGAGACCCTCGGCGGCGAAATCACCGGCGTCTTCAAGAATGGTGACGCGCCGGACCCGGAAAGCCGAATGCCCGGCGGCGACGAACTTGTGATGAACATGAACATGCGGCTCGGCTCGGCCAATATCATGGCCTCTGACGCGCCGGGCGAATGGTATACGAAGCCGCAAGGCTTCAACATCTCGTTGGCGGCAAACTCGATTGAGGAGGCAGAGCGGATATTCAACGCCCTGTCCAGGGACGGGGATGTGCGCATGCCTCTGGAGGAGACCTTTTGGGCGGAACGCTTTGCCATGTTCTCCGACCGGTTCGGTACGCCGTGGATGATCAATTTCACCGGTTCCAAGGCGATGAGCTGAGGCAAGGGAGGCGGGCAACCCGATGTCTTTCCAGGCATATCTCGACATCATACAGGCCAAGACCGGCAAATCACCGGCGGATTTCAAGGCGATGGCCGCCGAAAAAGGCTTCACCGGCAGCTCCGGGTTCGCCCCGGGCGTGAAGGCGGCGCAGATCACCGACTGGCTGAAGCAGGATTTCGGGCTCGGCCACGGCCACGCCATGGCGATCGTCGCGCTTCTCAAGGGCGCAAAGAAGGAAGGCAGCCAATAGCGTCGGCGGCCAAGGATTAAAGGACAAGCATCATGACCTATGTAGACGGAATGGTCGCCGCGGCGCCGGCGAATGGAAAAGAGGCCTACCTCGAATATGCGAAACGCGCCGCCGAGGTTTTCAAAAGTCTGGGCGCGACATCCGTTGTCGACTGCTGGGGTGAGACGGTGCCGGACGGCGAAATCACGTCGTTTCCGATGGCCGTCAAGAAGAAGGATGAAGAGGTCGTCGTCTTCTCCTGGGTCGAATGGCCCTCGAAGGAAGCACGCGACGCGGGCTGGAAAACGTTCGAGGACGATCCCTCGATTTTCGAACGTCTCGGCGAGATGCCCTTCGACGGAAAGCGCCTGATCTTCGGCGGCTTCGAGACAATCGCCAAATCCTGAACCAGGGAGGACGCCGATATGACGCGGAAGGTCAAAACCTGCCTGTGGTTCGACGACGGGGCGCTTCCCGCGGCGGAGTTCTACTGCTCCCTGATACCGGATTCGCGCATCGACCATGTGAGCCGCCATATCGAGAACGCGACGCATGGCGAGCCGGGCGCGGTGCTGGCTGTGGAGTTCACCCTGGCCGGAACGCCCTATCAGGCGATCAATGGCGGACCGCATTTCAAGCTGTCCGAAGCCGTTTCGATCTCGGTCAGCACCGAAGACCAGGCGGAGACAGACCGCCTGTGGGCGGCGCTCACCGCCGACGGTGGCGCGGAAAGCCAGTGCGGATGGTGCAAGGACCGGTTCGGCCTGTCCTGGCAGATCGTGCCGAAACGCGCGGCCGAGCTTTTCAGCGGCCCGCAGGCGTCGAAAGTCTGGCCGGTGCTGATGACCATGCAGAAGATCGAGATCGCCGCACTGGAAGCGGCGGCGGCGGCATGAGTCTTCCGATGTGAGACGTTGCTCACAGAATTGCTTCGTCTTTCGCTTGCGGAAGACGGGCGGGCGCGGCAGATAGCCGCAATGACGTCTCCAACCCTGACACTCATCCGCCTGCCGCATGGCGACGGGATCGCCCTTCCCGGTTACGAAACCGAGGAGGCCGCCGGCATGGATCTACGCGCGGCTGTGGCCGACGACATGCCGTTGACCTTGCAGCCGGGCGCGCGGGCGCTCGTGCCGACCGGTTTCGTTTTCGAGATTCCGGCCGGCCACGAAGGCCAGATCCGGCCGCGTTCCGGCCTCGCCCTCAAGCACGGGATCACCTGCCTCAACACGCCGGGCACGATCGACGCCGATTATCGCGGCGAGGTGCAGGTTCTGCTGATCAACCACGGAACGGAACCCTTCGAGATCACGCGCGGCATGCGTATCGCCCAGATGGTCGTCGCTCCGGTCACGCAGGTCGCCGTCACGGAAGGCGAACTGGCCTCAGGGACGACGCGCGGCGCGGGCGGATTCGGCTCGACGGGCACCCACTGACGGACACACCCAAAATGACACCCCCCGAACTTGTAATCTTCGACTGCGACGGCGTGCTCGTCGATACCGAAACCGTCGCCAATCAGCGGCTTTCCGCGATCATCGCGGAGCACGGCCTGGACCTGACGATGGCACAATGCCGCAAGCGCTTCATGGGCCGCACCATGAAGAGCGTCCGCGACATTCTGCTGGAGGAAGAAGGGATCGATCTTGGCGCGGATTTCCCCGACCGCTGGCTGGCCGGCCTGCCGGACCTTTTTTCCGCCGGCGTGGAGGCCATTCCGCATGTGCGCGAGGTCATCCTCTATCTGAACGCCATCGACACGCCTTATTGCGTCGCCTCATCGGCGAAGGTCGAGAAGATGCACCTGACGCTCGGCGTTTCAGGGCTCCTGCCACTGCTGGAGAACGTCCTGTATTCCGCGTGGATGGTCGAGAAGGGCAAACCCGCGCCCGACCTGTTCCTGTTTGCCGCGAGCGAACTGGGTCATGCGCCCGAACGCTGCGCGGTAATCGAAGACAGCCCGGCCGGCGCGCTGGCCGGCAAGGCAGCGGGCATGCGCGTCTTCGGCTACACCGCCGATCCGCTGACCGACGCCGAGGGCCTCGCCGATGCGGGCGCCGTGTTGTTCGACGACATGCGGACGCTTCCGGCCCTGCTTGGCCTGCGATAACAATTCTGTCCGGCTGAAAAAACTATGCCGCGGACGCCAGCCGCTCGCCGGCAATGCGGTAGGAAATTGCCTCGGCGACATGGATGCGGCCGGTCTGCGCCGCGCCGTCGAGATCGGCCAGCGTACGGGCAACCTTCATGATGCGGTGATAGGCGCGCGCCGAAAACTTCATCCTGTCGGCGGCATCGCTCAGCAGTTGCAGCCCTCCGGCATCGACATCCGCGACCTGTTCGATCAGTGCCGTCGGGCAGTGGTGGTTGGTGGTGACGCCCTTTATCGCGAGCGCTTCGTAACGCTCCGTCTGGATCGCGCGGGCGGCAGCGACACGCTTGGCGACCGACGCGCTCGGCTCGCCCGGGCGGGAGCGTATCAGATCACCCGGCGTGACGGCGGGAACCTCGACGCGCAGATCGATCCTGTCCATCAGCGGGCCAGAGATACGGGCCTGATAATCGGCGACGCAGCGCGGCCCGCGCGCACATGTGTGACCGGGCTCACCGGCCATGCCACAGCGGCACGGATTCATCGCCGCGACGAGCTGGATGCGCGCCGGATAGGAAACGCGGTGATTGGCGCGGGCGATGACACATTCGGCCGTCTCCAGCGGCTGGCGAAGCGAATCGAGCACCTGCGGCGTGAATTCGGGAAACTCGTCGAGAAACAATACGCCATTGTGAGCGAGAGAAACTTCGCCCGGCTTGACGCGCAGCCCGCCACCGACCATCGCCGCCATGGAGGCGGAATGATGCGGCGCACGGAAGGGACGGCGATCCGACAATTTGCCGCCGGCAAGCTGGCCAGCGATCGAGGCGATCATCGAGACATCGAGCAGTTCGGCCGGTGTCAGCGGCGGCAGGATCGACGGCAGGCGCTGGGCCAGCATCGACTTGCCGGATCCGGGCGGCCCGACCATCAGGAGATTGTGCCCGCCGGCCGCGGCCACCTCCAGGGCGCGCTTGGCCGTTTCCTGGCCCTTGATGTCGGCGAGATCAGGCAGGCCCGCTGGAAGCTCGCGGCGGGCGGGCACCGGGCGCGTGAGCACCTGCGTGCCGCGAAAATGGTTGGCAAGCGAGATCAGGCTTGCCGGCGCGACGATATCGACATCCTCGCCCGCCCAGGCCGCTTCCGGCCCGCATTCCTTCGGACAGATCAGGCCTTTGCCCTGCGCATTGGCCGCAATCGCCGCCGGCAATACGCCGGCAACCGGCGCGATGGTGCCATCGAGCGACAGTTCTCCGAGCACAACATAATTCGACAGCGCGTCCGCGGGGACCGCTCCAAGCGCGGCCATCAGACCAAGCGCGATCGGAAGATCGAAATGCGAGCCTTCCTTGGGCAGATCGGCGGGCGCCAGATTGACTGTAACCTTCTTGGGCGGCATCGACAGGCCGGAGGCATGCAGCGCCGACTGAACCCGCTCGCGGCTCTCGGCCACCGCCTTGTCCGGCAGGCCGACGATATGCATGTTCACCTTGCCCGGTGCGACCATGACCTGAACATCGACCGGCACCGCCTCGATGCCCTGGAAGGAAACCGTCGAAACCCGAGATACCATCTGCCCGTCCCCGCCTGAGTTCTTCCATTAAGACTCATAAGGCGATGTTATCTTTTACAAACCCACGTGAGTTTGGTATGGTTCAGCAACCATAGGAGGTTGCGATGCGGGTAGCTCTTGCGATTGTCATGGCGCTGTTTTCTCTTGGCGCTGCGGCGGAGGAACGCTGCTGGATGGGAAGCGCCAGCTTCTCCCCCGGAGTAACTGTGCGGGCTGGCAATTCCATCATGGTATGCACTCCTGAATCTAGCTGGCAAAATACTGACACTTGGGCGGCTGGCTGCTTCAGCGACGGTAAGTTTTTTAGTGTTGGCGCGATGCAAAGCACCGACACGCAGCCGCCAGTGATCCTGCAGTGCAATCAGGACGGCACTTGGCAACAATGGAATTAGGCGGGTCTCTACGCCACGACTTCTCCATAGAAAAAGCCCGCTCAAACGGCGGACCTCAGATTTGCTTGATGTTCGGCTTATTCGGCTGGGAGAAAGACCCACCCGTCCTTTATTTTGCCCTCCATTAGGGCAGGCACGGCATCGGCCTGAAGCCGTTCAGTTTGAACACCCACGTAGCCGTCAAAGCTATCAGCCGCAGGCTTAAGCGGGTCGGCGCTGGCGAGAGCGGTGTTCTCTTTGATCTGCTTCGCATCCGTGACCAGCGTGGACATCATGCCTTCGATGCGAGCGTTTGACGCCTCCAGCGCGTCCAGCTTGTCGAAGCCTTTATTCATCGCCCACCCGAGAACGCCCAGAGCAATCGCGAAGCCTGCCACGTAGAGGCGAAGCTCAACGCGGACGCCCCTTAGGCTTTGCGTTACCTCGCGAAAGGTCTGAAGGTCGTCAGCCATCGTCCTTCTCCGGTTTCTTCTCAGGCGCTTTTGTTATCCGCCTAAGTTTCTCGTCAAAGCGCTTTTCGTCGTCGTCTGTTTCGACTTCGCGAGCGGCTTCGCGGAACTTGTCTGCTTGGGTCTTCTTTCCGTCAGTCATACCGCAAGCTCTTTGTTTGGGTGCGCTGGCTCAGAACGGTTCAGCGCAATTATCTTTTTCGCCAATGGGTCATCCAGGCATGCCTCACACCATGTTTCAAACCCGATGATTGGCACTCCCTTCCCGTCGTGGTCACGCGAGTTCCCCCTATCGAAGGTATGGAACATATCAAGAGGAACGCCGTACGTTTCCTGAAGCTCCAAGGCCGATGCCAGATGGATAGCGTCAGGGGTGGACAGCTTCCGCTTTCCTCCTGTCTTTGTATAGACAAGGCTTCTCAGCTCAGAAGCCACACGCATAGTATTTACGTCTGGCGAAATCGGCACAACGCCGTTGCCCCACATTTTTTCGAAATCAGAATATTCCAGTCCTGTGCCGAGATTGGCTCTGGTGATTTCTGCGATGGTTATTGTTGAACAATGAATGGACAATTTGCCGTTCTCGGCTTCCCGGAGAAACTGGTCAATATCTGCGAGATAGTCACCGTAGGCTACCGCATCGCCCGATAGATGAGCGATGAATACGCATGTATCCCAATAGACGTTTTGGGGAAGATCCAAATCTAGTGCCACTCATCCAATTTCAATTCAGGGAAAGCTGCCTTCCAAGTGCCCCAACTTCCACTGGGCTCTACCAATTCGATTTTAGCAACCTGTATCCAGTCTGGCAGCCGGTCATTTCCACTATAATGACCAACACCAAAGATCGTGCACCGCTTCTTGTAGAACCTCACCATATCATCGTCAGAGATTTGATCGACTTTGCATTCAATCTCTCTACCGCCAGCGGTCAGGCGGATAACCGCCAAGTCTTTGTCTTTTCGGCTGTCCAATGCGAGAATAGTCCCGTCAAAAGACGCCCGCGCCTCGCCCGCAAACGGTTGGACAACGCCCAAAGATATGCGCCGAATATCGGCTGCGACCTTGTCTGCGTTCTTTCTCAGCCCTTCATCAATTCGGACAGTGTTCTGATTGTCAGATTTGATTTCTCCAAACGCGAAAGTGTTCCCGACATCGGAGGAAAGCTCACGAACGTAGTTCACAAACGGGAGAGAGAGTCGCCGAGCGGCGGGCCGGTCATAATAGATGCTGGAAACTCCGTCCCGAAAATACCTCACCCCGGAATGGTGTTCTGCGGAACTGGATGGCATTTCCCTTACACGCGCTGTCGCCGTGTTCTTTTCCAAGGCATCAATCAGATATTTGGAGCGACGCTCGCCATTTGCTTGCTTGTCGGCTTCCGCCAGCGCCTGCATAAACTTGAAAAATTTCCGCGCGAAAGCCTCGCCATCAACGTCCTTGTTGAAAGCGGGCAACCCGTGAAGGGTTAGCGTCAGCTTCTCCCGATCATCACCCATGCATATGGCTAACCATCCTGAATACTCGATCCTAGCATGCACCTAACCTTTCTCAAAAAGGTAAACACCTAAAGAAATGGCAGCCTCAATTGAATCGATTTCCGTCTAGATTTCTTTTTCGATTCAATAAGATGACCTATAAGTCAGGCGGCGGCCTTTGACACCAGTCAGAATACGTTCGGCGCGTTCGTTGTCGTCAACGCCAAGCTTGATGCGGTTCGAATAACGGAAATCGAATTCCGCCAGATAGCGGTGTAGGTGATGCTCTGCACAATGCTGGTAGACGCCTTTCATGCCGCGCTTGAAGATCGAAAAGAAGCCTTCAATCGTGTTCGTGTGGGCGTCGCCGCGACCCCATTCCTTGTCTTTGTGGCGAACGACGTCATGGCTTGCATACTCGGCAGCAACGCGCGGGTAGACCGGCCATTCGTCAGTCATCAGCTTTGTCTCGCGGTCAATGTTCGCACGGACGATAGGCCGAATCTGCGCGATGCTGGCACCGTCGATCTGGAAAGAACGAGCCTCACCACCGCGCTCAACAAGCGTCAGAATCGGCATCTTGTGGGCTGTGCCGCCCTTCTGCTTCGGAACGTCCTTGAGGCGACCAAAGTAAGTTTCGTCAACCTCGACTGTCTTGCCGTTGCCGCCCATGGGGGTCGAATGATCAACGCGCATGGCTTCGCGGATACGGTGAGACAGGAACCAAGCCGACTTGACCGTGATTTCCAGAACGCGGGCAAGCTGGTTGGAGCTAATACCCTTCTTGCTGGAGGCGATCAGGTGAATGGCCTGCAACCAGATATGCAGCGGGAGCTTCGATTCCTCGAAGATCGTACCGATGCGAACCGTGAACTGTGCGCGGCACTCTGCGCACTTGTAGAGGCCGTGACGTTCAACGCCTTCCGGGTTTTTCTTAGACGGCTTAGTACGGACGCCAGTCAGCTTGTAGTGCTTGTCGCAGTTCCCGCACTTGGGGCAAACCGGGCCTTCCGGCCACAGAATGGACTCGACATGATCGAAGGCCGCTGCCTCGTCATAGAACCATTTTTTCGCAAGTACCGACATTTCCGTATCTCCTTGAATCCAATATGGTCTCAAGGGTTGGGTTTGTCAAGTATAATATCGCCACTCATAAATAGGAACAAGACAAGAACATATTCGCAACTTGTGCACGCAAAGCGTGTTTCCGGGTTGTATCCGGTTGTGACCGCGGAACAAAAGGTTAAGTGCGCGAGCCTCATCGCTTCGCCCCGACCGCGCCCCGCAGCAGAGCGGAATTCTCCGCGCAATCGGATGATCGGCACATTTACTTAAAGGAAGCCGACGGACTCGACCGATCAGAGGTCCTCAACTTTTCCAGGCAAACCAGCCCATTCATTGCTTTGACGCGAATATTTTCACGCTGCTGCAATTATTTTGGGATTTTCTGTCCGTCATGGACAGTCAGTACCGCGAAGCCGCCGGACCAAACTCGCCCAGCCCTTTTCGAAAATGGGGCCTCTGGGCCGTGCTCTTCGGCGCGCTGGCGCTGGCGCTCGTCTTCTTCCAGATCGCGGCGCCGTCCTTCGAACCGAAACCGTCCGTCGGAGCACAGATCGGCGAAATCGCCGGAGAGATCAAGCGGTCGACCTGGCGCACATTTCTCGGACTGCCCAAACCGGAGTTGAAGGCGGAAGCCGCCCCGCTGACCTACTACCTCGCCCTCGCGGCGCCCATCCTCGGCATTGTCGCCATTCTCCCCTCGCTGATCTCTGGCGTCCTGCGCGAAAACTGGCGATATGCCGCCTATGGCGTCAGCCTCGGCGCGACCGCGATCGTCTTCCAGTATTTCTGGTGGCTGGCGCTTGTCGTCGCGGCTGTGGTCCTGCTGGTCGCAATCATCGAGAATATCGGCGACATATTCAGTTTCTGACGAGGATTTCAGGCGCGCCGTCCGGCAGCCCTAAATCTTCGCCTCAACGGCATCCCAGAACAGCGCAGCAATGTCGGCGCCACCGAATTTCTTCACCTCGCGCACGCCGGTGGGCGAGGTGACGTTGATCTCGGTCATCAACCCGCCGATCACGTCGATGCCGACCAGGGTGAAGCCCCGATCACGCAGGGACGGGCCGATGCGGTCGCAGATTTCCCGCTCGCGTTCGGTCATCACGGTTTCGACGGCCTTGCCGCCGACATGCATGTTGGAGCGCGCGTCGCTTTCATCCGGGACACGATTGATCGCGCCGACCGGCTCGCCGTCGATGAGGATGATCCGCTTGTCGCCGCCGCGCACGTCGTCGAGATAGCGCTGCACGATGAGCGGCTCGCGGGTGAGCTGGGAGAACATTTCCATCAAAGACGTCAGGTTGCGGTCGCCGTCGCGCAGGTGGAAGACGCCCGCGCCGCCGTTGCCGTAGATCGGCTTGATGATGATGTCGCCGTGGTCCCGACGGAAGGCGCGAATCTCCTCCATGTCCTTGGTAATCATGGTCTCCGGCATCAGGTCCGGGAATTCCATGACGAAGATCTTCTCGGGCGAATTGCGCACCCAGACCGGATCGTTGACGACCAGCGTCTCAGGGTGAATGCGCTCGAGCAGATGCGTGGTGGTGATGTAGTTCATGTCGAAGGGCGGGTCCTGGCGCAGCAAGACGACGTCCATCTCCGCAAGGTCCGTGCGCACGGCGGCGCCGAGCGTATAATGATCGCCCTCGACATCGCGCACCGAAAGCGGCTCCAAGCGCGCCGACACGGTTCCGCCGAGCATGGTCAGCCGGTCGGGCGTATAATGAAAGAGTTCATGGCCGCGCTTCTCGGCTTCGAGACAGAGCGCGAAAGAGGTGTCGCCGGCGATCTGGATGCCGGAGATATGGTCCATCTGGACCGCGACCTTGAGAGGCATGGAACGGTTTCCCTTGAATTCGACCCGTTAAGTGGCGCGCGCGGCGCGGAAAATCAATCAGGGATATATGCCGGGAACGTGAACCGGCCAACGGCGCGGCAGCACCGCGACGAGATCGAAGCGCATCGACAGGCGGGCATGGTCCGGCTGACGGGAGAGCCACAAATCGGCAGCGGACTCGATACGGTGCAGCGCATGGGGCGTCACGGCATCCATCGCTTCCGTCAAAGTGGGCCGCGCCTTGACCTCGACGATGGCGACGAGATCGCCCCGCCGGGCAATCAGGTCGATCTCGCCCGCCGGCGTACGATAGCGGCGCGAGAGGATGCGGAAGCCTTTCAGACGCAAGGCAAGCGCGGCGAGAAACTCACCGCGATGGCCGAGACCATAGGCGGCGCGCCGCTTTTGTTTTGCCGACTCAGTTTTCATCCTTCAACGCCAGCAAACGCGCGTAGAGATCGGATTTCGGCAAGCCGGTGGTTTGCGCCGCCTCGCGGGCAGCCTTGGACACAGGCATCGACTGTAGCAGGTCGCGCAGCAGCGCATCGGTGCTTTCCGGCGTCCATCGCGTTTCCCCCGCAGGCGCTGGCGCGACGAGAATAACGATCTCGCCCTTGATCGTTTCGGTTTCGAACCGCTCCGCGATTTCTTGGGCCGTTTCCGTTCGAATCGTTTCAAACCGCTTCGTTAGTTCGCGCCCGACGGACACAATACGATCCGGGCCAAAAATTTCCGCGATCGACGCCAACGTGGCCTGCAGGCGGTTCGGCGATTCGAAAGCGATAAGCGTGGACGATTCATGCGCCAGTTCTGAAAGACGGGTACGGCGCGCCCTATCCTTTGCCGGCAAAAAGCCGATGAATCGGAAATCGTCGCTCGGCAATCCGGCGGCCGAGAGCGCCGTCAATGTCGCGGATGGGCCTGGAATCGGAATGACACGAATGTCGGCGTCGCGGACGGTCCTGACAAGCCGAAAGCCAGGGTCGGAGACGAGCGGCGTTCCCGCATCGGAGACGAGCGCCACGGTCTTTCCGGCTTCCAGCGCCTCGACGAGTTTCGGGCCGGCCACATCGGCATTGTGTTCGTGATAGGCGACGGGTTTCGCCCGGATACCATAGCGATCGAGCAGGCGGCGCGTTACTCGTGTGTCCTCACAGGCCAGCACATCACAGGCCGCCAGCGTTTCCAGCGCGCGGATTGTGATGTCGCCCAGATTTCCGATCGGCGTCGCGACGACATAAAGACCGGGCTCGAGCGGCGGCGCGGAAATCTCGTGGCCACCGATAATGAATCCGCGCCCACCACTCATGCCGCCAGTTCCGCGACGAGGGCATTCAGCACGAGCCGCCCGGCCGGCGTGGCGCGCAGACGGCTGTTGGCGACAGGCTCGACCAGTTTCTCGGCCTGCAGCATCGCGAGCCGCGCGGGGTCGAAAGCCCGACCGGAAAGGGATTCATAGCGCGCGACATCGATGCCTTCCGCAAGCCGCAGGCCCATTAGAAGCATCTCGTCACCCTGGGCCTCACTGTCGAGGTTTTCCTCCTCGGTCACGCCATGGCCCCGTTGCTCGACGGAGGACGCCCATGTCTCGGGATGCCGCTCCGTGATGGTGACGCGCTTGCCGCCGCCCGGCAGCGAGAAGCGGCCATGCGCGCCGGGACCGGTCCCAACATAGTCGCCATAGCGCCAATAGGTCAGGTTATGACGCGATTCCGCGCCGGGCGCCGCATGATTGGAGATCTCGTAAGCCGGCAGGCCGAGATCCGCCGTAACGGCATTGGTCAGGCCGTAGAGATCGGCTGCGCGGTCCTGATCGGGGATGGCGATCCTGCCGGCCTCGAAAAGCGCCTTGAACGGCGTGCCGTCCTCGATGGTGAGCTGGTAGAGGGACAAATGGTCGGCGGCATATCCGACAGCCTCGCGCAGCTCCGTCTCCCAGGCATCAAGCGCCTGGCCCGGACGGGCATAGATCAGATCGAAGGAGAGGCGCGGGAAGGTTGCCCGGGCCATGGCGATCGCCTGCAGCGCCTCCTTCGTATTGTGAAGGCGGCCGAGAAACTTCAGATCGGCATCGTTCAGCGCCTGAACGCCCAGAGACAGACGGTTGACTCCCGCCGATCGATAGCCGGCAAATCTTCCGGCATCCGCAGAGGACGGGTTCGCCTCCATCGTAATCTCGATACCGGCCGGAAACCCCCATATCCGGTCGGCTGTCTCCAGAAGCGCCGCCACAGTCTCGGGCTGCATCAGCGAGGGCGTGCCGCCGCCGATGAAAACCGAGGTGACGTCGCGCGGGCCGGTCCAGCCGCGCATGGTTTCCATCTCCCGGCGAAACGCCTCGACGTAACGCGCCTGATCGACGGGCTTGTGGCGGACATGGGAGTTGAAGTCGCAATAGGGGCACTTGGCCGCGCAGAAGGGCCAATGGATATAGACGCCGAAACCGGGCGCGCCATCGTCGCCATTCGGCCGGGAGACGGCGGGTTTATTCGACACCGAGGCAGTCATGGGCGAAGGCCTTGAAGGCGCGGGCGCGATGCGACAGGGCGCTCGCGTCGCCGGGCTTCCAGCCATGTTTTTCCTCCGCGGACATCTCGCCGAAGGTAATGTCGTAGCCCTCTGGTTTGAAGGCCGGATCGTAACCGAAGCCGAGCGTGCCGCGCGGCGGCCAGACCAGCGTTCCTTCGACCTCGCCACGGAAATACTCGATATGGCCGTCCGGGAAAGCGAGGCAAAGAACGGATACGAAGCGGGCGGTGCGGTCCTTCGGGTCGGATGCGCGCTTTTCCGCCAGCTTCTCCTCGACATTACGCATCGCCATGGCGAAGTCGCGTGTGCCGTCGGACATTTCGGCCCAGTCGGCGGTGTAAACCCCCGGCTGGCCGTCGAGCGCATCGACGCAAATGCCGCTGTCGTCGGAGAGCGCCGGAAGGCCGGTCGCCTGCATCGCGGCGACGGCCTTGGTCCTGGCATTCTCCTCGAAGGTCGTGCCGTGCTCGGGTGGCTCGGCAAGCCCCAGTTCGCCGGCCGAGGTCACCTCGAAGCCGAACGGGCCGATCAGGTCGCGCATCTCCGACAGCTTGCCGGCATTGTGGGTCGCGAGCACGAGCTTGCCGGGTTCGAGTTTGCGCGTCATTCCAGTCCCCAGAGTTTCGGTTCGGCGATCTCCAGGCTGTTGCCGGCCGGATCTCGAAAATAGAGGGAGCGGGCGCCGTTCGGCCAGCGAAAATCGGCTTCGATTTCCACGCCCGCAGCCTCCAGATGGCCGCGCCAGGCATCCAGATCCACCGGCGTTGCCTTGAAACAGGCGTGGCCCGGGCCTGTCGCACCATGGGTCGGCACCGGCATGGCCGGATTCCTGGACGGCTGGAGCGTCTGGTCCGGCCGGAACAGGAGAAGCACGCCCGTGCCGCAGGCGAAGAAAACGTGCCGCCCCTCGACCTTGGCGATGCGATCGAGCCCCATCACTTCGCCATAGAAGCGCTCGGCGGCGTCTAGATCGGCGACGTAAAGCGCCGTCTCCAATATGCCGTCCGGACGCAACATGGCCGGCATCAGGCCCCGACCGCCTGTTTCTGCATTTCGACGAGCTGCTGAATAGCGTTCGACGCCTGGTCGAACAGCGCATTGAACTCGTCGCGCGAGAACGGGACGCCTTCCGCGGTGCCCTGGATTTCGACGACCCCACCAGAGCCCGTCATGACGAAATTGGCGTCGGTTTCGGCCTCGGAATCCTCGGCGTAATCGAGATCGGTGACCGGAGTTCCCTTGTAGATACCGCAGGAAACGGCCGCGATGTGGTCCTTGAGAACCCGCGTCTTCGACGCCATCTGACGCTTATGCATCCAGTCGAGGCAATCATGCAAAGCGACCCAACCGCCGGTGATCGACGCCGTGCGGGTGCCGCCGTCCGCCTGGATCACGTCGCAGTCGATGGTGATCTGGCGTTCGCCGAGGGCTTCGAGATCGACGATGGCGCGCATCGAGCGGCCGATCAGGCGCTGGATTTCCAGCGTGCGGCCGCCCTGCTTGCCCGCCGACGCCTCGCGGCGCATGCGATCGCCGGTGGAACGCGGCAGCATGCCGTATTCGGCGGTCACCCAGCCACGGCCGGAATTGCGCATCCATGGCGGGACTCGCTCCTCGAGGCTCGCGGTGCACAGCACATGCGTGTCGCCGAATTTCACCAGGCAGGAGCCCTCGGCATGTTTGGAAACGCCACGCTCGAAGGAAATGGCGCGCATCTGGTCGGGCATGCGCCCGGACGGTCTCGTCATGGATGTACCTCTTGGACTCAAATGTGCGGGCGTTCTAGAGGAACGCCGCGCCCGTGCATAGGGTGCGTCGATCGACGTTTCCCGTGTTTGATCGGGCGAAGGCGCATTATATAGATGATGTGAAACCGGAGCTGTCGCGTAGCACGATGCCAACAAACCTCAATTTCAGTTCCGAGCTCGACGACCGGTCGCAGGAGATCTTCCGGCTGATCGTGGAGAGCTACCTGCAGGAAGGCGAGCCGCTGGGCTCGCGCACCCTGTCGAAAAAGCTGCCCATGTCGCTGTCGCCCGCCTCGGTGCGAAATGTCATGAGCGATCTGGAGGCTCTCGGCCTGATCTACTCGCCGCATGTCTCGGCCGGCCGCCTGCCGACCGAACAGGGACTCCGGTTCTTCGTCGACGCATTCATGGACACCGGCGAGGTGAACGACACCGAGCGATCGCTGATCGAATCGCAGATCAAGCGCGACGGCCAGCACCAGTCGATGGAAAAGCTGCTGACCGACGCCAGCCAGATGCTGTCCGGCATTTCGCGCGGCGCCGGGCTCGTCATGACGACCAAGCGCGAAGGGATCCTCAAGCACATCGAGTTCATCCGGCTCGAGGAAAAGAAGGCGCTCGCCGTTCTGGTGTGGGAATCCGGTGAAGTGGAAAACCGTGTCATCGACCTGCCCGCCGGGACGACCGCCGCGCAGCTCTCGGAAGCGGCCAACTATCTCAATCATCACGGCCGCGACCGCAGCCTGTCGGAAGCGCGGCGGGCGATCGGCCAACGCCAGGAAATCCTGCGTTCCGAAGTCGATGCAGTCAGCGCCGACCTGATCGCCCGCGGCCTCGCCATGTGGTCCGGCAATGGAGATGGACAGCCGGCACAACTGATCGTGCGCGGCCGCTCCAACCTGATCGAGAACGTGCAGGACAAGGAACAGATCGAGCGGCTGAAGCTTCTGTTCGACGAGCTGGAGCGCAAGGACGAGATCGCACGCATGCTCGAACTCACGGAATCGGGCTCCGGCGTGAAGATCTTCATCGGGTCGGAGAACAGGCTGTTCTCGCTGTCCGGCTCCTCGCTGGTGGTCGCCCCCTACCGGGACTCGAACCGCCACGTGGTCGGTGCCATCGGCATCATCGGCCCGACGCGTCTCAACTACGCTCGGATCGTGCCGGTGGTGGACTATACCGCGCAGCTGATCGGAAAACTGCTGGAAGACGGCTAGTTACAGCGGCTTGTCACGCGTGACCGAGACCGAGCGGCCAAGGCTTCCGCATCGCGACCGGCGAATCTCGCGCCTACCCTTGATTTTTCACGGTCAAACCTCGATATCGCCGACAAAAGAAATCCCCGAACATCATGGAAGACATCCAGATGGCTGACGAGAAAAAGACGGCTGCCGAAGACATGAACACCAATATCAATCCGAACGACCGCGATGCGCTGAAACGCGCCGCCGACGACATCCTGAAGAAGGGTCGCAAGACGAACGCGGCCGAGAAATCGGCATGGGCGAACGACTCCGAAGGAGAGGAAGGCGAGACCTCCAGCGAAGAGGCCGTCAATATCGGAGACGAGATCGCGGCGATCCAGGCCGAGAATACGGATATGAAGGACCGGCTGCTTCGGTTGGCCGCCGACATGGAAAATCTGCGCCGGCGTACGGAGCGCGAAGTGCGCGACGCTCGGACATTCGCGATTTCCAAATTCGCCGCCGACATGCTGGGCGTCGCCGACAATCTGCGCCGTGCCCTCGACCATGTCACCGAGGAACAGCGCGAAGCCGCCGACGAAACACTCAAGACACTCCTCGAAGGCGTCGAACTGACCGAACGCTCCATGCATTCGACCATGGAACGACACGGCGTGAGGAAACTCGAGCCCGAAGGGCAGAAATTCGATCCGAACTTCCATCAGGCGATGTTCGAGGTGCCCAATCCGGAAGTGCCGAACAACACGGTCGTCCAGGTCGTGCAGGCCGGATACCAGATCGGCGACCGCGTGTTGCGGCCTGCCATGGTCGGCGTCGCCAAGGGCGGCCCGAAGCAGACGGCGGAAGCGGAACCGGGCGCACCGAACCCGGAATCCGAAAAAGACGCCTGAAAACAGAGTCGATTCAGCGGCGTTAACCATGCCGCTTCACGCTTCGAAAAGAAATTTTAACTAATCCGGTAGCCATCGCTTAACCAAAGCCATGGAGCTACCGATGAAAATCAACGTCTTTCTGACGACCGCAGCGGCCCTTGCCTCGCTGAGCGCGGTGGCGAACGCTGCCGACACGACTTACTACGATCCGGCTCCGCAGCCGCAATACTCCGCCCAGACGCAGTACCAGTCGCCGAACTGGCAGGGCGCCTATGCCGGCGTTCAGCTTGGCGGCGGGCAGATCCGGACCAATGGCGGCAACGATACAGCGATGGTTGCCGGCGGGCATGCCGGTTACCTGATTCAGCGCGGCCAGTTCGTTGCCGGGCCGGAAGTGGATGTTAACTGGGCCGGTTGGGATGTCGGCGGCATGGAAGTCGATGCGACCGCGCGTGCAAGGGTTCGCGCCGGCGTCGCCATCGACAATCTCCTCGTCACCGGCTCCGTCGGATACGGCCACATGTGGGCCGACGGCGAGAGCGATGGCGGCCTCTCGGTCGGCGCGGGTGCCGACATGCAGCTTTCCGACCATATCGTCGGCGGCGCGGAGTATCTCCACACGAATATCGGTGGCGGCGCGGACGTGAAGACCCACGAGGTCCGCGGACGTCTCAGCTACAAGTTCAACTGACCGGCCGAACATCGCCGGGGGACGGAAAGGGCCGCGCGAGCGGCCCTTTTTTGTTTTTCAGCCCTTCAGCAGACCGGCGTCGATCGCTGCCTGGCGCAGCGAGACCTGGGGGCGCGGTCCGATCTGCTGGATGACCACGGACGCGGCAAGCGAGCCGAGATGGGCACAATCCTCCAGCGAGCGATCCTGGGTGTAACCCCACAGGAACCCGGCCGCATAGAGATCGCCGGCACCGGTCGTATCGACGAGATTGTCGATTTCGAAAGCCGATACGCTTGCGGTTTCGCGGGACGTCATCGCGATCGAGCCCTTCTCCGAACGAGTCACGACGGCGATATCACAATCGGCCCGCATCGCCTCAAGAGCGGTCTCGAAATCGCCGGTCTGATACAGCGATTTCGCCTCTTCCTCATTGGCGAAGACGATGTCGACAGCGCCGGACCGCATCAGGTCCAGGAATTCGTCGCGGTAGCGATCGACGCAGAACGGGTCCGACAAGGTCATCGACATCTTTCGTCCATTGGCATGCGCGATATCGGCGGCCATGCGAATGGCATCCTTTGCGCGCGGCGGGTCCCACAGATATCCCTCGAAGAAGGTGACCTTCGATCCGGCGACCTTGTCCTCCTCGATGTCCTCCGGGCCAAGTTCGACGCAGGCACCGAGATAGGTGTTCATCGAACGCTCGCCATCCGGCGTGACGAAGATCATGGATCGCGCGGTCGGCGGCGGGCCCGCGAGCGGCTTCGTATCGAAGGCGACGCCCTGGGCGCGAATGTCGTGGCGGTAGATGCCGCCCAGATGATCGTCGGCGACCTTGCCAAAGAATGCAGCGGCACCGCCGAGGCTGGCGACGCCCGCCGCGGTGTTGCCGGCCGATCCGCCGGACGTTTCCACCGCCGGGCCCATGCGGTCATAGAGCAGTTCGGCGCGGTCCGCGTCGATCAGGTTCATCGCGCCCTTGATGATGGTGTTTTCGTGCAGGAAGTCGTCTTCGGCACGGGCGATGATGTCGACAATGGCATTGCCGATGCAAAGGACGTCTAACTCGGACATGGATTCCCCAAAATGAAACGTTTCCCGGCGTTTAACGGCTCGCGCGGCGCTTGCAAAGTGCGGGCAACGAAAAGCCGCATCTTGCATGCCGGCGCATTCGTCGCCATCTGGCCTGCATGATTTTCGATTCCGCCCTCAATGCGCTGCGCTCGCTTCTGCATCCCGGCATGCGCGCGACCTTCTGGAAATCGCTCGGACTGACCGTCCTCGCGCTGATCGGCGCCTGGTTTGCGATTTCTTCCGGGTTCACGGAACTGGCGCTACCGTGGGTTTCCGACTTCTTCCAGCTCGATTTCGAACTGCCGAAATGGACCGGATGGATCTCGTTTTTTGCGCTGATGATGGCCGGGTTCGGACTGGCGGCGGCACTGGCCTTCCTGATCGGGCCTGTCAGCGCACTGATCGCCGGCATCTTCCTCGATGACGCGGCGCAGGCTCTGGAGGAAACCTATTATCCGGACGACCCGCCGGGCAAGGCGATGCCGATTGGCGAAGGCATCTGGCTGGCGATCAAGTTCACCGGCGTCGTCATCCTCGGCAATTTGCTCGCCTTGGTGTTGCTGCTCGTGCCGGGTATCAACCTGATCGCCTTCTTCGTCATCAACGGCTACCTGCTCGGCCGCGAATTCTTCGAGTTCGCTTCGAGACGCTTCGGGCCGGACGACTATGCCCGCCGGCTTCGTGCGAAACACGGGCTGACGATTTTCGGCGCGGGACTGGTCATTGCGGCCTTCATGGCCGTGCCGATCCTCAATATCCTGACACCGCTTTTCGGCGCCGCGCTAATGGTGCATCTGCACAAGGCGATCGCCGCGCGCGACTTGGGCAGGGCGGCCTCGGCCGCCTGATTCCGCTCAGCCGATCACCTGCGCCGGCAATTCGACGAGCGGCGCGGGGATGTCGCAGGACTTTTCCTTCGACTTGCAGATATCGGCGATGACGCAAATCTCGCATTCGGGCTTTCGCGCCTTGCAGGTGTAGCGGCCATGCAGGATCAGCCAGTGATGGGCGTGGAAGAGATAGTCCTCCGGGATCACCCGCATCAGGTTTTCCTCCACCTCGTCGGGGTTCTTGCCCGGCGCGAGACCGATTCGGTTGGCGATGCGGAAGATGTGGGTATCGACGGCCATCGTCGGAATGCCGAAAGCCATCGACATGACCACATTGGCGGTCTTGCGGCCGACGCCCGGTAGGGTGACCAGTTCCTCTCGGGTGCGCGGGACCTCGCCGCCGAACTCATCGACCAGCTTTCGCGACAGGGCAATCACGTTCTTCGCCTTGTTACGCCAAAGCCCGACGGTGCGGATATGCTCTCCGACCTTCTCCTCGCCGAGCGCCAGCATCCTTTCCGGCGTGTCGGCGACCGCGAAGAGCGCCTTCGTCGCCTTGTTGACGCCCGCATCGGTCGCCTGCGCGGACAACGCGACAGCGACGACCAGCGTGAACGGATTGACGTGCGCGAGTTCACCCTTCGGTTCGGGCCGCTGGACCGAAAACCGCCGGAAAATCTCGCGCACCTCGTCCTTCGAATATTTCGAGCGCGGCAGGCTTTTCCTGCGCCGCTTCGGCCCCGCCACCGGGGCTGCGGCATTTTTGGACTTTGGTTTTTGCATACCTCCCCTATAAATATCAGTCATGGCAGAGACAACGCATGAAGACGGGGCACCGGAAGACCACGCGGAGAAGACACTCTTCTCGGCGCTATTGACGCCGCATCGCTCGCTGTCGCGCAATGGTTTCACCGTCCTGATGATCCTCGCCGGCGCCGTTTTGCTCGTGCAGGCTTTCTTCTTCTTCGTTGCCGGCGCATGGCCGATCGCGACATTCTGCGGCCTCGACCTCTTGGCGCTTTATGTCGCCTTCAAGCTGAATTACCGGGCGGGGCGGGCCCGCGAGGAAGTTCAGGTGTCGCGCCGGGAACTCCTGATCCGCAAGATCACGCCGGCGGGGCGGGCCACCGATCACCGCTACAATCCGTTCTGGGCGCGGTTCCTCGTCGACCGGCATGACGAGATCGGCATCACATCGATGAAGGTTAGCGGCGAGGGCCGTACCACGCCGGTCGGGGCCTTCCTCAATCCCGACGACCGGGAGAGCTTTGCCGACGCGTTCTCGAACGCGCTGGCGACGGCGCGGCGTTAGCGCAGCACGATTGGAAAGGTAAGCGTGATTGTCGAGACGCGTGGAACTGGTGCCACATAATCCTGGCTGGCGGCAACTTGCATATGAGGAAGCGCAAGTTCTTCGCAAGAGCGTCGGAGGTATCTTTCTTGCGATTCACCACATTGGCTCGACCGCAGTCCCAAGCATACGGGCAAAGCCTGTTATCGACCTGATGGCCGAGGTCGCAAACCTCGATCTGCTGGATGAAAATCAGGCGGCAATTGAATCGGCTGGTTATGAATGGCGCGGGGAGAACGGCGTACCCGCCCGTCGATATTGCATAAAGAACGATCCGCAGAGTGGGATCCGCCTTGTCCATTTGCATTGTTTTGAAAGAGGCAATGCGGAGATCGACAGACATTTGGGGTTCCGCGATCTTCTGCGTTCAAATCCGCGGATCGTCCGCGCCTACGAGGCCGAAAAACATCGTTGCAAAGAACTTCATCCTGACGACAGCAATGCCTATTCCAGTTGCAAGAGTGAGTGGATTCAGAATGTCGAGCGTGGAGCTGGCTTCGTCAAGAATCGGGTGGCGAGGCCCCTCGCTTCGTGGTGAATTCCACGAAGATGAGGATTTCGCCATGAACGCCATGACCCGACCGCAAACCATCCTGACCGACGAGATCACCACCGGAGCCGATTACGAGATCGTACGCCGCGTGATCGAGACCATTTCCGAAAACTACCGCGAGCAGCCTTCCCTCGAAGACCTCGCGGCTTCCGTCGAGATGGAGCCGACAGCGCTTCAGAAGCTGTTCACCCGCTGGGCCGGGCTTTCACCAAAGGGTTTCCTGCAGGCGGTGACGCTCGACCATGCAAGGCGGCTTCTGGCCAGCGACCTGCCACTGCTCGACACTGCCTATGAAGTCGGGCTTTCCGGACCCGGGCGATTGCACGACCTGTTCGTCACGCATGAGGCGATGTCGCCGGGCGAATACAAGGCGAAGGGCGCGGGGCTGACATTGCGCTACGGCTTCCATGTTTGCCCGTTCGGGCTGGCGCTGATCATGGTCACGGACCGGGGCCTTGCGGGGCTCGCCTTCTGCGATCCCGGCGGCGAGAAGGCGGCGCTGGACGACATGACGGGGCGCTGGCCACAGGCAGGCTATGTCGAGGACATGGGCGCTACCGCGCCCTATGCAGCCCGGATTTTCGATCCGGCCAACTGGCGTGCCGACCGGCCGCTGCGCGTGGTCCTGATCGGGACGGACTTCCAGGTCTCGGTCTGGAACGCGCTGCTCAAGATCCCCATGGGCAAGGCGGTTGCCTATTCGGAGATCGCCGACCGGATCGGCCGACCGGAAGCACCCCGCGCCGTCGGCGCGGCCGTGGGCGCCAATCCCGTTTCTTTCGTGGTGCCGTGCCATCGCGCCGTCGGCAAGTCAGGCGCGCTGACGGGCTATCATTGGGGTCTGACCCGAAAACGGGCGATCCTCGGCTGGGAGGCCGGACAAATCGGCGACGTTTGACAGGTCCCGGAAGCCGGCGCTCAGTGCGCGCCGGACATGTCTCCCAGGATTTCCTTCGAGGCGACCGTGGAATCGGCGTTGAGCTTGTAGACCATTGGCACGCCGGTCGCGAGGTTCAGCTTGGTGACCTCGTCGTTCGACAGCCGATCGAGAATCTTCACCATCGCGCGCAGCGAATTGCCGTGCGCGGCGACCAGCACTTTCTCGCCGCGCAGCACGCGCGGCAGGATCTCGGTCATGTAGTAGGGCCAAACGCGGGCGCCTGTGTCCTTAAGGCTTTCACCCTCGTCGCCCGGCGGCGGCACGTCGTAGGAACGGCGCCAGATATGAACCTGTTCCTCGCCCCACTTTGCGCGGGCATCGTCCTTGTTGAGGCCGGCGAGATCGCCGTAATTGCGTTCGTTGAGCGCCTGGTCGTGGATCGTCTCCAGATCGGACTGGCCGATGATGTCGAGGATGATCTCGCAGGTCTTCTCGGCGCGCTTGAGAACAGAGGTGAAGGCGATATCGAAGGTGATGCCGTAGTCCTTGATCGCCCGTGCGCCCTCCTGCGCCTCTTCCACGCCCTGTTCCGTGAGGCCGGGATCCTTCCAGCCGGTGAAGAGATTAAGCTTGTTCCACTCGCTCTGGCCGTGACGGACGAGAACCATTGTTCCGGACATGAAAAACTCCCTCGATCGGTGTCAGCTGGTAAGACCCAGCACGTCATACATGGAATAAAGGCCGGGCGCACGGCCATGGGTCCAGAGCGCGGCCTTGACCGCGCCCCGCGCGAAGATCATGCGATCCTCAGCGTGGTGGGATAGCGTTACACGCTCGCCCTGTCCGGCGAGGATCACCGAATGATCGCCGACTACAGAGCCGCCGCGCAAGGTGGCGAAGCCGATGGAGCCGTTCTCGCGCGGACCGGTGTGGCCGTCGCGCACGCGCACGGAGTGTTCCTCCAGATCGATGCCTCGACCCTTCGCCGCCGCCTCGCCGAGCAGCAACGCGGTTCCCGACGGTGCGTCGACCTTGTGGCGATGATGCATTTCCAGAACTTCGAGATCCCAGTCAGCCGCATCCAGCGCACGCGCGGCCTGCTCGACGAGAACCGAGAGCATGATGACCCCCATGCTCATATTGCCTGATCGAACAATGGCGGTCATTTCCGCGGCTGCGGCGAGGGCGTTGTCGTCATCGTCCGAAAGGCCGGTCGTTCCGATGATATGGGCAATGCCGTTCTTCGCCGCGTGACGGGCGACGGCAACGGTCGCAGCGGGAGCGGTAAAATCGAGGATGGCGCGCGCGCCGGAAAAGGCTTCTTCCATCGAGGCCGTAACGGCGATGCCGTTCGGCTCGAGCCCCGCGAGAACGCCGCAATCGGCACCGATCTGGGCTGCACCTTCGCGCTCCAGCGCGCCTGACAGTTCGACGCTCTCATTCTCGTCGATCGCGCGAATGAGATTGCGGCCCATCCTGCCGCCGGCCCCGACAATCGCGATGCGCATCTTGTCCATGGTTTCGCTTCCTTCAGCCATCGGTCCGTCAGCTTTCGCCCGGTGCCGCTCCGGTTTCCTTGTCCGCTTGCACCGCCCGCTTGTCGAGCAGGTCCGGTGCGTTCGTATCCTGCAACGCGAAAAACCGCGAATAGATGCCGTTCGGACGCGCGATCAGGGAAGAGTGATCGCCTTCCTCGACGACACGGCCCTCTTCCATGACGAGAATATTGTCCGCATCGACAACGGTGGACAGGCGATGCGCCACAACAATGGTCGTGCGTCCTTTCATGACCGCCACGAGCGCCTGCTGCACCAGCTTCTCGGAGTCATTGTCGAGGGCCGAGGTCGCTTCGTCCAGCAACAGGATCGGCGCGTTGCGGACGATCGCACGCGCGATCGACAGGCGCTGACGCTGGCCACCGGAAAGCGTGACACCGTTTTCGCCGACCGGCGTGTCGTAGCCCTGCGGCTGGGCAAGCACGAAGTCCTCGGCATGGGCGAGGCGCACCGCTTCCTCGATCTCCGCGTCGGTCGCATCCGGACGCCCGTAACGGATATTGTCACGGATCGACCCTTCAAAGAGATATGGCTGCTGGGACACGAAGGCGATGGAGCCTCGCAGCGACGCCTTGGTTACGTGGCCGATGTCCTGGCCGTCGATCGTGATCGTTCCGCCCGTCGGATCGTAGAAACGCTGAAGCAGGGCGATGACGGTGGATTTGCCCGCGCCCGATGCGCCGACGATTGCCGTCGTCCGGCCGGCCTCGGCGACAAAGCTCAGTTCGCGCAGAACCGGCAATTTGGGCGTATAGGCGAAATCGACCTTGTCGAAGACGATCCGGCCCTGGTCCACGTCCAGTTTCGCCGCGTCGGGGACATCGGTCTGGCCGACCTCCATGTCGAGGATCTCGTAGATCATGCGCGCATTGACGACGGCGCGTTCCAGATTGACCTGGACCCTGGCGAGCCGCTTGGCCGGTTCGTAGGCGAGCAGGAGCGCCGCAATGAAGGAAATGACGGCACCGGGCGGCTCCGTCATGAAGATCGCGCGATAGCCGCCATAGGCAAGAACGCCCGACACGGCGACACCGGCGAGCAGGTCGGATAGCGGCGTCACACGCTCGGAGATGGCGGCCAGCTTGTCGGCGCGTTCATGCGCGCGGTCGATCAGGCCCCTGATCTTTTCCTTGAGCTTATCTTCCATGGTGAAGGCCTTCACCACGGTAATACCCTGCGACACCTCCTGCATCGTTCCTGCCACATGCGCGCCGAGCATGACCGTATCGCGCACGACGCTCCTGATACGCCTCGAAACATAGGCGACAGCAATGATCACGGGCGGACCGATGAGAAGAGAGGCGAGCGTCAGCGCCCAATCCTGAACGATCATCACGATGATCAGTGCGATCAGCGTCAGCAAGTCGCGGGCGATCGACGTCACGATCGTGTTCAGAATATCACGGATGGCGGTGATGTTCTGGCTAATTCGGGCGGCAAGCTCGCCCGAGCGCGAATCGGTGAAGAAGTCGACGCTCAGGCTCATCAGCTTGTCGAAAATCCGCTTCTGGTAGCGGGCGACGATATCGTTGCCGATCCGCGCGAGAAGCACTGCCTGGACATAGCTCGCCACGCCGCGGATCAGGAAAGCCAGGAATATTGCCACGCAAATCCAGACAAGCATATCGCGGCGCTGGCGATAGAAGATCTCGTCGATGATGTCGCGCAGGATCCACGCCGTGAACGCGGTCGATGCGGCCACGAGAACCAGGCTGACAATCGCGATTGCATAGTAACGGACATAGTCGCGCGCGTTCTCGGCGACGATGCGTTTCATGAGCAGGAATGTGCCTTCCGGCATCGATACCTTCTTGTGCCGGTCCGCTTTCAACGGTTTTTCCTTATGCCCCTTCGGAAAACGCGGGAGCTATACATGACGCATCCTCGAAAAGATACCATGCGAAATCAAGCAATCCGCAGTACGGGTCAATCCTCGCGCCACCAGCGCCCGGATGTGTCGACACCGAAGCGCGCGGGCATGCGCGCATAGGCCGACAAACCCTCCAGAGGCGCCTGATCGTGGGTGATCACGAAGACCGGCGTCTGTTCGAGCAGGTTGCGATGCGGCTCCTTGTTGTCGAAGGCCGCGCGGAAACGGGCCGCATCGATCACCGGCAGGATCTTGTGAGTGATGCCACCGGTCAGGTAGATGCCGCCGCGCGCCATGAAGACGAGCGCCATGTCGCCGGCGACACGCGCCAGATACTCGATGAAAAGCTGCACGGTCTCGACCGCCACCGTGTCACTGCCGTCGAAAGATGCCGCCGTAATCTCCTCCGGACGGGAAAAGACGAGCGGGCGTCCGTCGGCCTGGGCGATCGCCTTGTAAAGATTGACGAGCCCGCGCCCGCACAGGATCTGCTCGCCCGACACGCGGCCGCCGATCGTCTCGAGATGCGGGAAAATCTCGTAGTCGCGTTCGGTGCGCGGCCCGAGATCGACATGGCCGCCCTCGCCCGCGACCGGGATCCAGGTGTTGGAGCCATGCACGATGCCGGCAACGCCAAGGCCGGTGCCCGGCCCGATGACGACCCTGTTGGCATGGGTGATCCGCTCTCCGCCGCCAATCGGCTCGAGAAACTCGGCGTCGAGAGCGACCACCGCCAGCGCCTGTGCCTCGTAGTCGTTCATCACCATGACGTCGCTGAAACCGAGTTCGGCGATCAGGCGTTTCGGCCGGACGATCCAGTGGCAATTGGTCAGGTCGATTTCGTCGCCATCCGTCGGCCCCGCGACGGCCAGCACCGCCGATTTCGGCAAGATGGAGGTCTTGTCGAGAACAACCTGCTGGATCGCCGCGTCGAGCGTCGGATAATCCGCGGTCTTTATGGGCTCGAAACGCTTGGGCTCGGCATTCGAGTCGATCACGATCGCAAACCGCGCATTGGTGCCGCCGATATCGGCGATCAGCACGGGAAAGGGCAACCTCTGTTCTGCTTCCGTACGGCCGTTGGACATGTGCCTCTCCTTGATCCGGCTTTGGTCAGGCCCCGGGCAGGGACGCGAGCAGCATGCCCGCGGACCTTCGATTTAGCGCAAGGGGAATGTCATAGACAATGGCAAGCCGCATCAACGCCTTGACGTCTACGTCATGGGGCATGGGTGTGAGCGGGTCGACGAAGAAAACGACGGCCTCGACGAGGCCTTCGGCAATCATCGCGCCGATCTGCTGATCGCCACCCAGCGGGCCGCTCTTCAGCGGCGTCAGGGCAAGGCCGGGACATGCCTCGGTAATCCGGGCGCCGGTGGTGCCGGTCGCGACGAGATCGTAACGCGAAAAAGCCGCTTCGTGCTCACGCACGAATTCCACGAGGTCGTCTTTCTTCTGGTCGTGGGCGACCAGTGCGATCCTGCGCGTCTGGCTCATGGCAATGTCCGTTTAAATCGTTTGAACCCGCATAATCGAATTGGTCCATGGAGAAAAGCCGAAATCGCGGCGCGACATCAATTCGGTTTCGCCGCGGGGATCGGAACGAGGACCGGAACGCGATTGCCCGGTATGGCCGGCGCCTTAACAGGCACCGCCGTCGCGCGCGCCAGCGTCGGGTCGTAACCATCGACATAGGTAACCAGCGATGCATCGGCGGGAGCCGGCTCTCCGAGAATGCGCGCGCAGGCCGGCGGCAGGTCGGAAAGCGTGACCGCTCGCGGTTTTACCGGTTTCTTGCCCGGTTCCGGCTTCGCCGGCGCCCAGGGCTCGTCGGTAAACCACCATGCGAGGCTCTTGCCGCAGCCATTGCCCGAGCCGGTCGACTGCTGCGGCCGGCAATTCGGCGAATCGTCCGGACAGAAGATACGAACATGGAAATGGTAGTGGTGACCGTAATAGGGCCGAAGCTTGTTCATCCAGTCGTCATTGGCGCGCGATCCGCCATAAGCCTCGCACATCGCCTCCTTAATGCCGGGATGGATGAAGATGCGCTGCACCTCGTCATACGACGCCGCGCGCTTGAGCAATCTTGCATGCGCGGGCGTGAACTTCTTCGGATCGACGTGCAGCGAGTCCTTCTTCAGCATCGAAGTCGCGCTGGTGTTGGCGCGCTCGCTGCGCGTCAGCGTGCGGTTCGGCATGGGCGTCAGCCAGATATCCGCATCGAGGCCGACCTGATGCGAGGCATGGCCCGACAGCATCGGCCCGCCACGCGGCTGCGCGATGTCACCAACGAGCAGGCCCGGCCAGCCGTCCTGCACCGCCTCGCGCGAGAGCCTCTCCAGAAGAGCGATCATCTTTGGGTGGCCCCAGCGACGGTTCCGTTCGAGTCGCATCGCCTGCCAGGTCTCACCGTCTGTCGGCAACGCGACCGCGCCGGCGATGCAGCCCTTCGAATAGAAGCCGACCGAAGCCGGTTCTGAGACGCTGGGAAGTGGCATGCGGCCGAAGAGTTCCTTGGCGGCAGGCTCGGCGGCGCCGGGAGCGGCGACGGTAGTCAGCGCCGCGACCGCGCCGGCGATCTTCATGATGCGGGAAATGAATGCCATGCCTGTCACGTCCGGCCCTGTCTGGCGCTGCCTTGCATGGTGTCCAGAACTAAACTGATTTGCGGCTTTCACCAAGGGCCGTTCATGGCAGGACCCTGTAGATCACCAGCGGCTCTCCAACGGTCGATGGAACCGCTTCCAGCCAGTCCGGAACCGATCCGCCACGCAGCGCCGCCTGGAGGCCGTTCGGCGCGGCGGCCATGAAGTCGAAACCGTCGGCGCCGTTCAGACAATCGGCGATCAGCGTCACGCCATGGGTCCGCAGCAGGGATCGCGCCTCTTGCGGCGCGGCCAGCATGGCGTCGATCAGCAGAAGATTGCCGGCGGTGTTGCGGTGATATGGCCCGGCCACGGCGCGGTGGCCTGTGTAGAGCAACACGCTCGCGCCGATGTCGGTCGCACCCAGCACGACACCTTCGGGTTCGCCGGCAAGCGGCGCGTATAAATCGGGCGTGTAGCAATAGTCGCGCGGGGATGCGGAAGCGACTTGTTGCTGCAATGTCGGACCAGCGGAAAACAGCGCGGCTGCCTGCGCGCCCGCGATCCACCAGACGAGATTGAGCGACACCGCCCAGGCGCCGGCAAGACCCAGCGTCGCCGGGATCGACCGTCCTTCCGGCATGTTTTCGCGCATTCGTCCGATCCAGAAACCAAGCGGCAGGACCGCAAAAGCAGCTGCGAATGTGAAGCCGCGCTGCTGCCAGGCCGTGACCGCTATACCCATTGCGAGAAATGCGGTGAAAACCACGGCCTGCCCGCGCGGCAATGGTTTTCCGCGCAACGCCGAGATGACGGATACGACAAGGGCGCAGACCGCCATGCCGTAGAACCCGAACAGGGCAAACGGATCTGCCGCCCAGAGGTCGGCAAGGGACCGGGTCTCGACGACGCCTTCCAGCCAGAACGTCTTCAGGCGCGGATCGAGGCCGGCGAGCGGATTGGCAAGACAATGGGGAAAGAATACCGCGACGAGGCCCGCAACGGCAGCGGCCAGAATCCCGATCCCGGCGAGCCGCAGCATCGTGCCGCGCATGAATGACACTGCGGCCAGGCCGAGGCCACCGGCCGTCGCAGCCACGAGATGAAAGGAGGAATAGGCATCGCAGGCATTGCCCGTCCAGTTCGACGGCGCGACCGTCGCGAGGAAGATCACGGCAGCGGATGCGGCAACCGAAAGTCCAAATGCGCGCGCCGCGGCGGGCGAGACCGCGCCGAACACGAAACCGAGCGCGACGGCGACGCCCGCCAGCGCGACATAGGGCAGGACTTCCATGCCGATGGCGATCATTGCCACCGCGACGAGGCCAGCCCAGGCATGCGCCGCGACAGCATGCCCCCCAGGCAGAATCAGCGCAAGGAGCCATAGCGCCAACGCGATCTGGATATTGTGATGGTCCAGTGCGCCCGGCCCGAAAGCGCCCGTCGTCCAGAGCGCGACCGCGCCGATGACGGCGACGGGAAGGCGATAGGCGGCGTTGCCGGTGCGCCCGCACGCGCTCATCAACGCCGCCATGGCGAAAAGCAGCGTGATCGCAGGCCAGAGGATTTTCGCGACTGCCTCGCCAAGCGCTACATCGCCGGTCATTGCCGTCACGATCATGACGATGCCGGCAATCGGCGCATCGACCAGGCGCGACCAGTGCATCACGGTGCCGCCATCGAGACCGAGCCTGTACTGGGTCAGATCGAACCAGCTCTGGCCGGCAAGAAGGTCACGCACTTCGACGAGCCTCAGGAGGTCGTCGGAATTGGGAATGCCCTCGGTATCCGAGCCGCTCAATCCGATCAGCGTGACGAAGAGCGTCGCGAAAAACGCCAGCAGGACAGGCTCAAGGCGTGCAGAGGCTGACCCGGAAGCCGTCCGCACGCTGTCGCGTTGTCCGGAAAGATATGTCATCGGCAGGAAATCCGCTTGGCGATCGTCGGATTAAACCTAGCCTTAACCGGATCAAGAAAAGGTAAAATGCGAACGATCCGGCATTGAAAGACCGGATTCGGATCGACGGCGCCGCGACCTGGGTGTATCAGCGCCGCAAGGCGATTGCGGAGCGCCAGGACCACACAATGCGCGATATCGTATCGAAAAACCTGCTTTTCAGGCTCGGCAGCTTCGCCGTAGCGGGCGGCACCGGGTTTGTCGTCGATGCGACGGTGCTGACGGTGCTGATGCATTTCACGCCGCTCGGTCCGTTCACGGCACGTCTCTTCGCTATCGCGGCGGCGATGTTCACGACATGGATGATCAACCGCACCGTGACCTTCGGAAAGAGCGACCGGCATGTGGTGCAGGAAGGAGCACGCTACGGTTTCGTGGCGATACTCGGTGCTGCGCTGAATTACGCAATCTATTCCGGCCTGCTGCTTGCCGCGCCGGGTACGATCACCCCGCTCATTGCGCTGGTGATCGCCGTCGCGGCCGTGACCGTGTTTTCCTATCTGGGCTACTCGCGATTCGTCTTCAATCGCTCGTGAAGGACTCATCAAAGCCGACGGCAATGCCCATATAAGAGGGCATGAGACCGCCGTTCCTGAACGAAGATCACATCATTCACCGCCAGCACCGCGCGCTGAATGCGCTGCATACATGGTTGCTGGCATCCGGGAGCCTCGTGCTGCTCGCGGTGACCGCCTGGGCCATCGCGGGGACGACCGGGCTGCTTTACGCCATCGCAATCGGCGCGTTCATGCTCGGCGCGGCGCGGCGGGTCTCCCCCAACATGGTTCTGCGCATGTACAAGGCGCGGCCGGTGACTGCGCACAATTTCCCGGCCGGCTACCGGATGATCCAGGAACTCGCGTCACGCGCCAACCTACCGGCGACGCCGAAACTCCATGTCATCCCGTCGAGGATGATGAACGCCTTCGCCGTCGGGCGGCGCGACGACTCCGCGATCGCGGTTACCGACGCTCTCCTGCGTAACCTCACTCTGCGGGAGTTGGCGGGCGTTCTGGCGCATGAAACCACCCATATCGCCAATGAAGACATCAAGGTGATGTCGCTCGCCGACATGGTGTCGCGCATGACCTCGACACTTTCGACCGTCGGCCTGTTCGCGATCCTGTTCAATATCTCGGGTTTCTTCGGGCAGATTCCGTGGCTTGGCATTCTCGCCATGGTCGCCTCGCCGACAATCGGCGGACTGTTGCAACTGGCGTTGTCGCGTACCCGCGAGTTCGACGCGGACTATGGCGCGGCGCTGCTGACCGGTGATCCGGATGGCCTGTCCTCCGCACTTCTCAAGCTGGAGCGGGCGCGGGGAAAACGATGGGAAGGCATGATGCTGCCCGGCAGCCGCATTCCGGACCCTTCGATGCTGCGCACCCACCCGGCAACCGAAGAACGCATCGCGCGACTTTCGGCCCTGAAGGGCGCCCTGCGCGGTCAGCCTCCCCTCCGCGATACGTCGCCGGCCGGCGGAGATCGCCCAGCCAGCGGTCACTCGCCGGTGCCGCAGATCCGTCTCGGACGCCGCGACCGGGCACGTTTCGGCCACTGGGCGGCGCTCGCCGGCGAAATGCCCGAGCGCCATTCCATGGTCGAGGACCCCGATTGCGACGATCCCGCCTGCGCAGAAAGCCTTCATCCCTGGGAGAAACAGGGCAGGAAGCCACGCATTCGGGTCACGCGAGGCGGCGTCTGGTGGTAATATTATCCGGCTAATCGTTTACTATAGATTGCCGACTAAACAGTTTCCCAGTTCCCGGTTTCGCCGGCGCGGAAGACAGCGTCGATGAATTTCTGGTTGGCGACGGAATTCTCAAGTTCGAAGATCGCCACGTCCTCGCCGCGCGCCCTGCGGGCAAAGGTCTCGACCTGCAGCCTGTATTGGCGCACGCCCGGAAACCGGAAGACTTCCGCCTGGTTATGGCCGGCATTGTGAAGCGTGATGCGGGCGTGTTCGTAATCGCCGGCATTGAAAGGGCCATCCACCTCGATGAGGCCCTTCTCACCGTGGAACACCATCATCTGGCGCAACGCCATCTGGGTGGAACAGTAGAAGGAGAGTTCGAAACCGTCGAATTTCGCGCGCACATCCGAATAGATGTCCGTACCGAATGTCGGATCGCGCTCGACGGTCGCCGAGACGGAGACCGGCTCCTTGCCGGTGACGAAGCGGGTCGTCACGGTCGGGTATACGCCGATATCCGGCAGGCCGCCGCCTCCCATTTCCGGGATGTTGCGTGTGTTCGTCGGGTCTGTGTTGAAATAGGTGAATGCGCCCTGCACCTGGCGCAGGCGACCAATCGCGCCGTCGGCGATGAGATCGCGCACCTTCATCCATTGCGGATGATACGTGACCATGAAAGCCTCTGAGATCACCACGCTGGCGCGATCCCGTGCGGCAATGAGCGGCTCGATCTCGGCGGCATTCAGCGCGATCGGTTTCTCGACGAGCACGTGTTTGCCCGCCTCTGCCGCCTTCACGGCCCACTCGATGTGCTGCGACGTTGGGAGGGGGATATAGACCCCGTCGATCGTATCGGAGGAGAGCATCGCCTCATAGGAGCCGAACGCATGCGGCGCGCCGAACCGATCGGCAAGCGCACGGGCGCGGCCCTCGTCACGGCTGGCGATCGCGGTCAGAACGCCGTTCTCCGCATCGCAGATCGCCGGAATGACCTGCTCGCGGCCGATCTTCGCGGTCGATAATACTCCCCAACGAAACATGACGTTCCTCCTGCTTGATTCGGTGGCCATACTACTCACGGCATCCGTGCTGTCACCCTATGCCCGATGCAAGTTCAGGCACCGTCATCAAAGCAGCCAAACGGCGGCCAGCGCGACCAGCGCCGGTGCGGCCTGCACCCACAAAATGCGGCGCGAGACACTGAGCGCGCCGTACAGGCCGGCGATAATCACGCAGAGCAGGAAGAATGTCGCGATGGCTGATGCGGCAGCCGGCGCACCGAGCGGTATCAGCGACCAGATCAGCCCTGCGGCGAGAAAGCCGTTATAGAGGCCCTGATTGCCGGCGAGCACTTTCGTCGCCGCAGCGCTTTCCGGCGTGTTGCGGAAAACCTTCATGCCCTGCGGCTTGTCCCAGAGAAACATCTCGAGGACCAGGAACATGACATGTTCCAGCGCGACGATTGCGACAAGGATCTGCGCCAAAACGGACATGGTCTTCTCCCGGAGTTCGGGAGAAGACTATTCCGGAAACGGAACGCGGGAAAGCCGGCGGATCAGCCGCGCAGCACCCCGCCTGCCGATTTGCCGACATTCTCGACGATCTTCGCCGACAGCGCGTCGAGATCCTCGTCGGTGAGCGTGCGGTCTGTCGGCTGGATGGAGACTTCCAGCGCCACCGACTTCTTGCCCTCGCCCAGCGATGCGCCCTCGAAGATATCGAATACGTTGACGCCTGTGATCAGCTTCTTGTCGGCGCCGGAGACAGCGCGGACAAGGGTCGCCGCCGGGGTGTCCCGATCGACCACGAAGGCATAGTCGCGCCTGAGCATCTGGAAGGGCGAGATTTCCAGTTTCGGCTTGGTGCGGGTGGGCTTCTTCTTCGGTTCGGGAATGGCGTCGATGAAGACCTCGAAGCCGCAAAGCGCGCCGGACACATCGAGCGCCTCCAGCGTGCGCGGATGGAACTCTCCGAAATGGCCGAGCACGACCTTCGGGCCGAGCTTGATGACACCGGAGCGGCCGGGATGATACCAGCCGGGCGCGCCGCGCTCGATCTGGAGATTGGCGACCGGAGCGCCGCAGGCTTCAAGCGCCGCGAGCGCATCGGCCTTGACGTCGAACACGCCGACCGCCTCGCCGTTTCCTGCCCAGTGGCGACCGCCACCGGTCAGCGCAGCCGTGCCGCGCCGGATGCCGCCCGCAACGCGGCGCTGCGCGTCCGGCGTGTCGCCCTCGTAAGTCGCCGCGACCTCGAACAGCGCGACATCGCCGACGCCCTGGTCGGCATTGCGCTGCGCGGCTGCAAGCAGGCCCGGCAGCAGCGACGGGCGCATGTCGGACATATCGGCGGCGATCGGATTGGCAAGCTTCAGCGCGGCGCTGCCGCCGCCGAACAATTCCGCATGCTCCGCCGGGATGAAGGACCAGGAGACCGATTCCATCATGCCGCGCACGGCCAGCGCGCGCTTGGCGAGACGCGTGCGGATCTGCAACGTCGTCAGGATCTTCGCATTGACCGCGCCATGGCTCGGCAGCGGCTGCGGGTCGATATTGTTCTCGCCATGGATGCGCATGACCTCCTCGACGAGGTCCGCCTTGCCCTCGACGTCATACATGCGCCAGGACGGCACCGTGACCTTCGCCTCGACGCCCGATCCCTCGACGCCGAACCCGAGGCGCTCGAAGATGTCGATCTGCTCCTGCGACGTCACTTCGATGCCGACGAGGCGCTTCACTTCGGTGAACGGGAAATCGATCACTTTCGGCGTATAGGCCTGATAACCGACGACCTCCGGCTCGGACGGCGTGCCGCCGCAGAAATCGAGCACGAGTTCCGTCGCCATTTCCATGCCGTCGACCATGAATTGCGGATCGACGCCGCGCTCGAAGCGATAGCGCGCATCGGTGATGATGCCGAGATCGCGGCCGGTGCGGGCGATGTTCATCGGGTTCCACAGCGCCGACTCGATCAGCACGTCGGTCGTGTTCTCGTCACAGCCGGAATGTTCGCCGCCCATGATGCCGGCAATCGATTCGACGCCGTTGTCGTCTGCGATAACGCACATGTCCGGCGTCAATTCGTATTCGCGTTCGTCCAAGGCAAGAACCTTCTCGCCTTCCCTGGCGCGGCGCACGACCAGATTACCGGCGACCTTGTTGGCGTCGAAGACATGCAGCGGACGGCCGCGATCCATCGTGATGTAGTTGGTGATATCGACCAGCGCGTTGATCGGGCGCAGGCCGATGGCGAGGAGGCGCTGCTGCATCCAGGCCGGCGACGGTCCGTTCTTGACGCCGCGAACCATGCGGAGCGCGAAGCCAGGGCAAAGGTCTGGATCCTCGATGGTCACCTTGACCGGGCAAGCGCCGTCGCCGGCGGCCGGCTCGACCCCGGGCGTTTTCAGCGTGCCGAGACCGGCGGCCGCGAGATCGCGCGCGATGCCCGCAACGCCGGTGCAATCGGCGCGGTCCGGCGTCAGGCCGATCTCGATCACCGGATCGTCGAGGCCTGCGTAAGCGGCGAACGATGTGCCGACCGGCGCGTCCTCGGGCAGGTCGATAATGCCGGTATGGGCATCGGACATCTGCAATTCGCGTTCAGAACACATCATGCCGTGGCTCTCGACACCGCGGATCTTGCCGACGGAAAGCGTGACGTCGATACCGGGCACGTATGCGCCGGGCGCCGCGAAAGCGCCCACAAGGCCCGCACGCGCGTTGGGCGCGCCACAGACGACCTGGACCGGCTTGCCGTCGCCCGTGTCCACCGACAGGACCCGCAGGCGGTCGGCGTCGGGATGCTGCTCGGCGGTGAGAACCTTCGCGATCACGAACGGCTTGAACTGAGCCTTGTCGTCAACTGCTTCGACCTCAAGGCCGATATTCGTCAGCCGCTCGACGATCTGGTCGAGCGAGGCGTCGGTATCCAAATGTTCCTTCAGCCAGGAAAGGGTGAATTTCATCGTTCAGTCATCCGTGTCGGTTTCGAGCGTTTCGACGAGGCGAAAACGCTCGCAAACAAGTTCCATGTCCGGCGCATAGCCGCCATCGCGCCATTCCGGGCTGTCGCCGAAAGAGAAGGTCTCCGTGCCGTGCGAGGTCTGCGGCAAAGACGTCACGCGCTCAGCCCCCCGAACAGCGTTGGCATGTCGAGCGGGCGGAAGCCGTAATGGCTGAGCCAGCGCACATCGGCGTCGAAGAAGGCGCGCAGGTCGGGCATGCCGTATTTGAGCATGGCGAGGCGGTCGATGCCGATGCCCCAGGCAAAGCCCTGGAATTCGTCGGGATCGAGCCCGCTCATGCGCAACACATTCGGGTGGACCATGCCGCAGCCGAGAATCTCCATCCAGTCATTGCCCTCGCCGAAGCGCACCTCGCCCGGCTTTGAGCGGTCGCACTGGATATCGACCTCCATGGACGGCTCGGTGAAGGGGAAGAAGGACGGCCGGAAACGCATGGCGATGTGCTCGACCTCGAAGAAGGTCTTGCAGAATTCGGTCAGCACCCATTTCAGATTGGCCACATTGGCGTGGCGGTCGATCACCAGCCCCTCGACCTGATGGAACATGGGCGAGTGGGTGGCATCCGAATCCTGCCGGTAGGTCTTGCCCGGAATGATGATGCGGATCGGCGGCTTCTGCGTTTCCATGGTGCGGATCTGCACCGGCGAGGTGTGCGTGCGCAGGAGCTTGCGCTCGCCCTCCTCGTTCGCGTTGAAGAAGAACGTGTCGTGCATCTCGCGGGCCGGATGGCCCTCGGGGAAGTTCAGCGCGGTGAAATTGTAGTAATCGGTCTCGATATCCGGCCCCTCGGCGATCGAAAAGCCCATGTCGGCGAAGATCGCGGTCAATTCATCGGTGACCTGGGTGATCGGGTGGATCCGACCGCTCTCCGCGGGCGCGGGGCGTACCGGCAAAGTGACATCGACGGTCTCGGTCGCCAGCCTCGCTTCGATCGCCGCGTCGCGCAGTTCGGTCTTGCGCGCGCCGATCGCCTGGGTGATCCGGTCTCGCAGGCCGTTGATCGCAGGGCCCATGACCTGACGTTCCTCCGGCGTCATCTTGCCGAGCGTCTTCAGCCGTTCCGACACGGAGCCCTTCTTGCCGATGGCACCAACGCGCACCGCCTCGATGGCCGGTTCGTCAGCCGCGGCGGCGATCTCGTCCATCAGTTTTCGTTCGAGGCTTTCGAGTTCCTGAAGCATGTCGAATTTCCGGTTTGCGGTTGCGCGGGTTTGTTTAGCCGCGCGATGTGAAAGGTCAAAGAAAAACCCGCGTCTGGACCAGCCAGCGCGGGTTTCTCAGGGTCTCGGTCGAGAAAGCGCTGACTTAACGGACAGCGCTTTCAAACGCGTTCGGCGTAGTGTCCTTGAGATAGGCAAGGGCTTCCTTGGCCTTGCCGACCAGTACCTCGAACGCCTGCGGCTCGTGGATCGCCATGTCGGACATGACCTTGCGGTCCATCTCGATGCCGGCCTTGTTGAGGCCGTCGATGAAACGGCCATAGGTCAGGCCATGCTCGCGCACGGCGGCGTTGATGCGCTGGATCCACAGCGAGCGGAAATTCCGCTTGCGGGTCTTGCGGTCGCGATAGGCGTATTGCTTCGACTTGTCGACAGCGGCCTTCGCGGTGCGAATGGTGTTCTTGCGGCGGCCGTAGAAGCCTTCCGCCTGCTTGAGGACTTTCTTGTGCTTGGCGTGGGCTGTCACGCCGCGTTTTACACGTGCCATGATCTAATCTCCTGGTTCGGGTCGTGACGGCTCAGTCGCCGTAGGGCATCATCTTCTTGACGATCTTCGCATCCTGATCGGCGAGCACCATGGTGCCGCGCGCGTCGCGGATGAACTTGTTGGACCGTTTGATCATGCCATGGCGCTTGCCGGCGGCAGCGACCTTGACCTTGCCAGTAGCCGTGATCTTGAAGCGCTTCTTGCAGGAAGACTTCGTCTTCATCTTGGGCATTTTGCTCTCCGTTATTGTGCGCCATCGCTGCTTCACGAGACTTGCCGCAAATTCCGCATGCCGCATGAAACTCACGCGAAGCGGGCCCGGCCCTCGAACGATGTGCGCTGTTCTTGCATTCGGAACGGACACGGCATGCCCTGCCGGACCGTTCGGGACGCGGCTCTATAGACTCGGCGCGGCCGGAATGCAAGCATTGGAGACCGTTGTGAGAGGGCAATGTCACAATGGCTGAAAAGAGACGGTTTCTTTCGACGGCCTATACCGTCAAGAGCGATGCCGAAACCAGGGCATTCTACGACAGTTGGGCCGAGATCTATGACGATGAGCTGACGGAGAACAGCTATCGCCAGCCGGCGCGTTGCGCCGAAACTCTGCGCCTGATGGCCGATCCCGACGGTTGTGCCGTTCTCGATGTCGGCTGCGGGTCGGGCATGTCGGGACTGGCTTTGTGCAGTGTCGGTTTCGAGACCTTGGATGGTTGCGATTTCTCTTCCGGCATGCTCGCCAAGGCGGCAAAGACCGGCACCTATCGCCGACTGTTCGAGACCAATCTGAACGAACCGCCGATGGACGTGCCGGACGACACCTACGGGGCCGCGGCCTGTGTCGGCGTGTTCTCCTTCGGCCATGTCCGGGCCGAGGCGCTTGACGACGTCTTGCGGGTTGTCCGGCCCGGCGGCGCGCTGGTGATCGGACTGAACGACACTTTCTACCGGGAGGGGTCGCTGATCGCGAAACTCGATGCGCTGGCAACGCTCGGCCGAATCACCATCCGCGCGCAAGAGCACGGCGAACACATTCCGGGGACCGGTCTGACCGGCTGGGTGATCAGCGCCTACAAAATCGCCTGACCGCACAAAAAAGCGGGCCGAAGCCCGCTTTCACAATGTCAGCAATGGTCGCGGCCTCAGCGGGGCGCGAGCACCATCATCATCTGGCGGCCTTCGAGCTTCGGCTCGGCCTCCACCTTGGCGATCTCGTCTGTGTCTCCCTTGACCTTCTGCAAGAGTTCCATGCCGAGATACTGGTGCGCCATTTCGCGGCCGCGGAAGCGTAGCGTCACCTTGACCTTGTCGCCTTCGTCGAAGAAGCGGCGCATCGCCTTCATCTTCACCTCGTAATCATGGGTGTCGATATTGGGACGCATCTTGATCTCCTTGATCTCGACGGTCTTCTGCTTCTTTCGCGCGGCGGCGGCTTTTTTCTGTTGTTCGTATTTGAGCTTGCCCAGATCGACGATCTTGGCAACGGGCGGATTGGCGTTCGGGACGATCAGGACGAGATCCAGCCCGGCCTCTTCCGCGACCCGGAGGGCTTCGGCTGTATCCGTGACGCCCTGGTTCTCGCCTTCGGCGTCAATCAACTGAATCTGTGGGTCGCGAATGTCGCGATTGGCGGTCGGGCCTGTTTTTTGAGCCGGAGGGGCTCGGAATGGACGGCGAATGGTCGTTGTCTCCTGTACTGTTTCGGTACGAGTTCAATGGGAAGTCCGCGCAATGTCGGGATTCCCGGCGCCGAGTCAATAGCACGGCCCACGAGAAAAATCATCATCGTACGGCATGGGGCTTCACATAGGGCGCCGAGCCGCGCAAAACACGGCGCAAAGCCAAAGGAGAGGACCGCGATGACCGAACAGCCCGAAAAACTCGACGTTTCCGGTATCGATATCGCGGTTCGGCACCGTTCCGGCGGCGCTCCCGGCCTCGTCTGGCTCGGCGGCTATCGCTCCGACATGCTCGGCACGAAGGCCGAGCGGCTCGACCAGCTGGCCGGAGACCTCGGCCTCGCCTATACCCGCCACGACTATTCGGGCCACGGAGAATCGGGCGGCGCGTTCACCGACGGCACGATCTCGAAATGGCTGGCCGAGAGCATCGCTGTCTTCGAACGCTACACGAAAGGTCCGCAAATCCTCATCGGTTCGTCGATGGGCGGGTGGATCGCGCTCCGAATGGTGCAGGAGCTCAACAGGGGCGGTCCGGACGACCGGATCGCCGGGATGGTGTTGCTCGCGCCCGCGCCGGACTTCACGCACGAGCTGATGGAGCCGGAACTGACGGAAAACGAGCGCGCCGATATGGAGACGAAAGGCTATTTCGAGGAATTCAGCGAATATTCGCCGGACCCGAACATCTTCACGAAGGCGCTGTTCGAGGACGGGCGGCGCAACCGCGTCCTGGTCGAGCCCCTCGACACGCATTGCCCGGTGCACATCCTGCAGGGCATGGCCGACCCGGACGTGCCTTACACGCATGCGCAAAAATTGATGGAATTCCTGTCCAGGGACGACGCGGCGCTGACCATGATCAAGGACGGCGACCACCGGCTTTCACGGCCGCAGGATCTCGACCTTCTCGCCCGCACCGTGACCGCGATGGTCGAACCGATCCGCGCGGCGCGCTGACCGGCCAGCCGCCGAGGCACGCCGCACGACCTGTTCACGTCCTGTTTTCGACGGTCAAAACAGCCTTTCGGCGGCTCCAGGACAAAATTTTTCATCACGTCCCGTGTGGAGAAAACTCCAGTGAGTCGCCCTCGGAAGCCCGGAACTCCGGGCTTTTCAACTTGCAAAACATCTTGAGCGTACCCACCTCGTTTGCAGGCAGCGACCACCGCCGCCTTGAACTCGAAAAGGGGTAGCGAATGACACAAACCGCTCTGATCCGCCCGGCTTGGACACCCGCGACGATCGCGCTGATGGTTCTGGGTTTCATCATCTTCTGGCCGCTCGGCCTGGCGATGCTGGCCTATATCCTGTGGGGCGACAGGCTCGACGACTTCAAGAGGGACGTGAACATGAAAACCGACGAAGTATTCCGGGGCTGCAGCGGCATCGGCCGCAAACGCCGCGGCCGGCATGCCCACTACCATGCCCGTACGGGCAACGTGGCCTTCGACGACTGGCGCGAAGGGGAACTGAAGCGCCTGGAAGAAGAACGCCGCAAGCTCGACACGATGCGCGAGGAGTTCGACTCCTATATGCGCGAACTGCGTCGTGCCAAGGACCAGGAAGAGTTCGACCGCTTCATGCGCGAACGTCCGAGCCGCCACAACAATGGCGACAATCATGGTCCCTCTGTGCCGAATGTCACAGATCACGGCTGACTTTCGAGCCTAATCTCGGTCTGACCTCCAAACTGACCTCCATGGCTCCAGCCCGCGGTTTTCCAAACCGCGGGCTTTTTTCTTTATCCTACCGGCATGAGAATCGGCTAAATCCCAAGCATGGGATTCGGGTTCATGCGCAAGAAATCCGTCGGAGCGGACGACAAGGCCGTGCAACACCTCACGCATGAGGTGGCAGGGCGGGCCTTGCCGCTCCGTATCACCGAAAATCCCCGCGCGCGGCGCCTGACGCTGCGCATAAGGCCGGGCGCACAGGGGCTCACGGTCACGACGCCCGTCGGCGTGCCGATGCTCGAGGTCGAGCGCTTCCTGTTCCGCAATCGCAACTGGCTGGAGGAAAAGATCGGCACGATCCCCGATCGGCCGCAGGTGCGTCCGGGCATCAAGGTGCCGATCCGGGGCGTCAACCATGAGATCGTGCACGAGCCGGGTCGCGGCGTCACACAGGCGGTGCGCGATGCGGACGGCGCGAAACTGATCGTGCGCGGCGAGCGCATCCATCTGCCCCGCCGCGTTGCCGACCATCTGAAGAAGGAAGCGAAAGCCGAAATCGGCGCCCTGGTCGAAAAACACACGAAAACCATCGGCAGGAATGCGAAATCCATTCGCTACAAGGACACGGTCAGCCGCTGGGGTTCCTGTTCGTCGGAAGGCAACCTCTCGTTTTCATGGCGCATCATGATGGCGCCCCGCCCGGTCATCGACTATCTCGTCGCCCACGAGGTGGCGCATCTCAGGCACATGAACCACGGACCGAAGTTCTGGGCGTTGTGCGAGGAACTCTGCCCGGACACCAAACGCTGCAAAGCATGGCTGAAGAAGAACGGTAGCGCCTTGCAGGCGATCGGATTTGAAAAAGACTGAGGGCGCACGCGCGGCGCAACGTTTCGCACCAAGACGGATCATATTCCCCGACTCGCGTCTCGACTCTTGGCCGCCGTCCCCTTATTTCCCCCGCATGGCACTGGACATCAAAATCTGCGGGCTGAAGACGGAAGAGGCGGTCGACGCGGCGCTTGACGGTAGCGCGAACCATATCGGTTTCATCTTCTTCGAAAAAAGCCCGCGCCACGTGGAGGCCGAAGTCGCACGCGATCTGTCCGTGCGGGCGCGGCAGCGGCTGGCAATACCAGTGGCCGTCACGGTCGATGCCGACGACGCGACACTGGCCGACATCGTCGCCACGGTGGAGCCCGGCATGCTGCAGCTTCACGGCAAGGAAAGCCCGACACGCGTCGCCGATGTGCGTGCGAAATTCGGCCTGCCGGTGATGAAGGCGTTTTCCATTCGCGAAGCCGCGGACCTGGACGCGATCGAGCCCTATTACGGCATCGCCGACCGCTTTCTGTTCGACGCGAAGCCGCCGGCGAATTCGGCGCTTCCGGGCGGAAACGGCGTCTCCTTCGACTGGTCCCTGCTGGCGGCGCTTGACGGTAAGGTGAATTACATGCTTTCCGGAGGTCTCGATCCCGAAAACGTAGCGGAAGCACTGGCGGTTTCGGGCGCCAGGGCCCTCGACGTTTCGTCGGGCGTGGAAAGCGCGCCGGGCGTGAAGGACATCAACAGGATCGCCGCCTTCCTGAAAGCGGCGCAAGCGGGCGAGACCCGCAATCGGGAGTGACGCCATGAACAAGCCGCCTTCACCCAACTCGTTCCGCACCGGACCCGACGATCAGGGCATGTTCGGGATTTTCGGCGGCCGTTTCGTCGCCGAGACGCTGATGCCGCTTATCCTGGACCTTCAGGATCACTGGGCGAAAGCCAAGGACGATCCGGAATTCCAGGCCGAATTGCAGTCGCTCAACACGCATTATACCGGCCGGCCGTCACCGCTCTATTTCGCGGAGCGGCTGACCGAGCATCTCGGCGGCGCGAAAATCTATTTCAAGCGCGACGAGCTGAACCACACCGGATCGCACAAGATCAACAACTGCCTAGGGCAGATTCTCCTGGCACGCCGCATGGGCAAGACGCGGATCATCGCGGAGACCGGCGCCGGACAGCACGGCGTGGCCTCTGCAACGGTCTCGGCCCGTTTCGGCCTGCCGTGCCATGTCTATATGGGCGCGACCGATGTCGAGCGGCAGGCGCCGAATGTCTTCCGCATGAAATTGCTCGGCGCCGAAGTAACCCCGGTGACCTCCGGCCACGGCACGCTCAAGGACGCGATGAACGAGGCGCTGCGCGACTGGGTGACGAATGTCGAGGACACCTATTACCTGATCGGCACGGCTGCCGGCCCGCATCCCTATCCGGAGATGGTGCGCGATTTCCAGTCGGTCATTGGTCAGGAAACCAAAGAGCAATTGATGCAAGCCGAGGGACGGCTGCCGGACATGCTCGTTGCCGCGGTCGGTGGCGGATCCAACGCGATCGGCCTGTTCCATCCGTTCCTCGACGACAAGGATGTCCAGATCGTCGGCGTCGAAGCGGGCGGCAAGGGGCTTTCCGGCGAGGAGCATTGCGCCTCGCTGACGGCGGGATCGCCGGGCGTGCTGCATGGCAACCGCACCTATCTGCTGCAGGATGGCGACGGCCAGATCAAGGACGGACACTCGATCTCCGCCGGTCTGGACTATCCGGGCATCGGGCCGGAACACAGCTGGCTCAAGGATTCGGGCCGCTGCGAATATGTGCCGATCATGGACGATGAGGCTCTGGATGCCTTCCAGCTCCTCTGCCGCATCGAAGGCATCATCCCCGCGCTCGAACCCTCTCATGCACTCGCCGAGGTCATCAAGCGCGCACCGGCCATGGGCAAGGACCAGATCATCGTGATGAACCTGTGCGGACGCGGCGACAAGGACGTCTTCACGGTCGGCAAAATCCTGGGGCACGACCTTTGACCGCGTTCGAGATCTATCAGTCGAAACAGAACCCGCTGCACTATGTGGCGATCGAGGAAGGCGACACGCGCGAAAACGCCGAGGGCGTGCGTACGAGCCAGAACCTGCAATTCCTGACGCGCGTCCCCGACGACGGCGAGCCGCGCATCGCCTTCGATCCCAAGGAAGCCGTCTCGCGTATCGCAAAGAACGGGTTCTACGCTTTCAATGTCACGATCACGATCCGGGAGTCCGCCGACGGATGAGCGTGACGATCTACCACAATCCGAAATGCGGTACGTCGCGCAATGTGCTGGCGATGATCCGCGCATCCGGCGAGGAGCCGGAGGTGGTCGAATATCTGAAGACCCCGCCCGGACGCGAAAAGCTCGTCGAACTGATCGGCGCGACCGGACTTCCGGTCCGCGAGATCCTGCGCCGCAAGGGCACGCCCCATGACGAGCTCGGGCTCGACGACCCGAAATGGAGCGACGACGAACTGATCGATTTCATGGTCGAACACCCGATCCTGATGAACCGGCCCATCGTGGTCACACCGCTGGGCGCGGCGCTTTGCCGGCCGTCGGAAAAGGTACTCGACATTTTGCCGAATGCAGAGGGCGTCGGCACATTTGAGAAAGAAGACGGGGAGCGCGTCGCGGCCCGGACAAAGGACGACAGAACATGACTGCACGCATGGATGCCCGTTTCGCGAAGCTGAAGGAAGAAGGCCGCCCGGCCCTCGTCACCTTCGTGATGAGCGGCGACCCGGATTACGACACCTCGCTCGCCATTTTGAAGAAACTGCCGGCCGCCGGCGCGGATGTGGTCGAGCTGGGCATGCCGTTTTCCGACCCGATGGCCGACGGTCCGGCGATCCAGGCCGCGGGCCTGCGCGCGCTGAAAGCGGGGCAGACTTTGAAAAAGACGCTCCAGATGGTCGCGACGTTCCGCGAGACCGATGACGACACGCCGATCGTCCTGATGGGCTACTACAATCCGATCTATATCTACGGCGTCGATACCTTCCTGGCAGATGCGAAGAAAGCCGGCGTGGACGGTCTGATCATCGTCGACCTGCCGCCGGAAATGGACGACGAGCTTTGCATTCCGGCGCTTTCGGCCGATATCAACTTCATCCGGCTCGCGACGCCGACAACCGACGACAAGCGCCTGCCGGCGGTTCTCAAGAACACGTCGGGCTTCGTCTATTACGTCTCCATGACCGGGATCACCGGCGGCGCGATCGCCTCTACTTCGAAGATCGCCGACGCGGTTACCCGCATCAAGAACCATACGGACCTGCCGGTCTGTGTCGGTTTCGGGGTCAAGACCGCTGAGCAGGCGAAGGTCATCGGCCGCGATGCCGACGGCGTCGTTGTCGGCACCGCGATCGTCCAGGCGGTGGCCAATACGCTCGACAAGGACAATCGCGCCACCACCGATACGGTGGAAGCGGTCGCGACACTGGTCGGCGGGCTCGCGGCGGGCGTTCGCGCCTCGCGCCTTGAAGCCGCTGGATAGACGCGCCACATTGGCCTGACTGGATAAAACGGGACAAATCCCATGAACTGGATCACCAATTACGTCCGCCCGCGGCTTAACTCGATGCTCGGCCGGCGCGAAATGCCGGAAAACCTCTGGATCAAATGTCCCGAGACCGGGGAAATGGTGTTCCACCGCGATCTCGAGGCAAACCAGTGGGTGGTGCCGTCATCCGGCTATCACATGAAGATCTCGGCGCGCGACCGGTTGCAGCATTTCTTCGACAATGGCGTTTACGAGGTCCTCGACAATCCCGAAGTGCCGGTCGATCCGCTGCGCTTCCGCGACCAGAAGAAATACACGGACCGGTTGCGCGAGAACAAGGCGAAGACCGGGCTCGACGATTCGATCGTCAATGCGCTCGGGTCGCTCGAAGGCATGCCGATCGCCACCTGCCTGCATGATTTCAACTTCATGGGCGGATCGCTTGGCATCGCGGCGGGCGAGGCGATTGTCAAAGGCTTCATGACCGCGATCGAGAAGAAAAGGCCGATGGTGCTGTTCGCGGCTTCCGGCGGCGCGCGCATGCAGGAAGGCATCCTTTCGCTGATGCAGCTGCCGCGCACCACCGTCGCGGTCGAAATGCTCAAGGAAGCCGGGCTTCCCTATATCGTCGTTCTGACCAATCCGACGACCGGCGGCGTCTCGGCGTCCTACGCCATGCTCGGCGACATCCACATCGCCGAACCGGGCGCGGTGATCGGTTTCGCGGGCGCGCGCGTGATCGAGCAGACGATCCGCGAGAAACTGCCGGAAGGTTTCCAGCGGTCCGAATACCTGCTCGAACACGGCATGGTCGACATGGTCGTGCACCGCCACGAATTGCGGCCGACCATCGCCCGGCTGCTGCGCATCCTGATGAAACAGCCCGCGGCCACCCCAAGCTTGCCCGCGCCGGAACCGGAGGCCAAGGCCGAGGAGCCGCCACAGGAAGCCGAGACCGCGCCCGAAACAGCGGACGCATCCTGACCCGCCCAGACGATCGGACACCGACTTGACGATACCGGCACAGCGCCGATCCGACCCGATTGCCGGAAACGGCGCCGGTGGCGCGGCAAAACGCGAAATCGAGCGACTGGAAACCGTCCACCCGCAGGGATTCGACCTGTCGCTGGACCGTCTCCATCGCCTGCTCGACCGGCTCGGCAATCCGCAGGACAAGCTGCCGCCGGTGATCCATATCGCCGGCACCAACGGCAAGGGATCATGCGCCACGATGTGCCGCGCCCTTCTGGAAGCAGACGGCAAGTCGGTGCATGTCCACACCTCGCCGCACCTCGTGCGCTGGCACGAACGGTTCCGCATGGGCCGCACGGACGGTCCGGGACAGTTCGTCGACGACGAGACTCTCGCTGACGCCATCCGCCGCGTCGCCGAGGTTAATGGCGACGAACCCACCACCGTCTTCGAGATCATGACAGTCGTCATGTTCGTGCTGTTTTCCGAACATCCGGCCGATGCCGCGATCGTCGAGGTCGGTCTGGGCGGCCGTTTCGACGCGACCAACACGATCAGCAATCCCGCCGTCAGCGTGATCATGCCGATCGGGCTCGACCACGAAGCCTATCTCGGCGACCGGATCGAACTGATCGCCATGGAAAAGGCCGGCATCATGAAACCGGGTGTACCGGTTGTGATCGGCGCACAGGACAATGACGTCGCCCGAGAGGTGCTGATCGACACGGCGGAGCGCAGGGGCTGCCCGCTCGCGGTCTACGGCCAGGATTTCCTCGCTTTCGAGGAACATGGACGCATGGTTTTCCAGAGCCAGGCCGGGCTGATGGACCTGCCCCTGCCGAAACTGCCGGGTCGCCACCAGATCGCCAACGCGGCGACTGCGCTGGCCGCGGTCGCGACAGCGGGTTTTGACATTCATTTCGAGACCGCCGAGCGCGCCCTGACCGACATCAAATGGCCCGGACGCATGCAGCGCCTGATCGAAGGTCCCCTTCCCGCCCTCTTGCCCGGCGGCTCGGAACTGTGGCTCGATGGCGGCCACAATCCACATGCTGCGATGATGATCGCCGAGACGCTGGCCGGAATGCAGGACCGTATCGAGCGTCCGCTTTTCCTGATCACCGGCATGATCGACGGCAAGGATGCGCGCGGCTATTTCCGCGCCTTCGAGGGCATGGCGCGGCACGTCTTCACCGTACCGGTCCATTTCAACGATGCAGGACTCGATCCCGAAACGCTGGCGCGAAGCGCGGAGGAAGCCGGGCTGACGGCCCAGCCGATGAAGGATGTCGAGGAAGTGTTGAGATTGCTCGGCGAGGGCTGGAACAGGCTTGAGCCGCCGCCGCGCGTCCTGATCGGCGGGTCGCTCTATCTCGCTGGCGAGGTGCTGCGCGACAACGGGATGCCGCCGGAATGAAAAAAGCCCGGCCGAAGCCGGGCTGATTTCGATTCTCGGAAACGGTCGCCGTTCAGGCGGTGGCGTTCTTGATCCAGTCCATCAGGCGCGCCTTCGGCGCGGCGCCGATCATCTGGTCGGCGATCTCGCCGTCCTTGAACATGAGCAGCATCGGGATCGAACGCACGCCATACTGCACGGCGAGATCCTGGTTCTCGTCCACATTGACCTTGGCGATCTTCACCTTGCCTTCCATCTCCGCGGAGATTTCCTCAAGTGCAGGCGAAATCATCTTGCACGGGCCGCACCATTCGGCCCAGAAATCCACCACGACCGGCTCGGAAGATCCGAGAACGTCGCTCTGAAAATTGCTGTTGTCGATATTAACGGTCGCCATGTCGGCACTCCTTGTCTCAAAAGTCCGTCTGCATCTGGGTATCATCGACGCTGATTCAAGACCAGCGCAACATTTGCCGCAGGGTCAAAGCTGCGTGAACGAGGCGAGCGCGGCGTCGAGGATCGCGGGCGGCAATGCGATCATTCGAGGGCCCGCAGTATAAAGCAGTTTCGCCTCGATGGCGCTTTCCGGGTAGAGCGGCGCGACGAGTGCCCGGTAGAGCGCCATCTGGCGCAGATAGACATCGGGCACACCCGACGCATCGGTCGGCGGAAACGCATTCGTCTTGTAATCGACCAGCAGGACGCGGCCCGGCTCCACCGCGATTCGGTCGATCACGCCAGAGATCGCGCGATCCTCGCCACCCAGCCGCAATGTTCCCATCACCGGTGCTTCGGCGGCCGTGTTCTCGCCGAACAGGAGGGCATGAGCCGGATCGTCGACAATGGCGAAAGCCTGGTCGAGAATTTTGCCGATGTCCTCCGAAGTCCAGCGGCTCTCGAAGCGGCGGCAATATTCGGCAGCCTTGTCGCGCCGCTCTGTCGGCGGCACGGATGGCAGCATCTGGAGAAGCCGGTGCATGGCGATGCCCCGGCGCACCGAGAGCGAGGGCGGTTCGCCACCTCCCGGCGCGAGAAGCGACGGCGCACCAGCGGCTTCGGCCGTGTCGCGTTCGCGCTCAATGGCGATACCCGACGCGCCGGACGGCGAAAGCGGACGCGGCAGGGGCGGTTCCGGGGAAACTTTGTCTCGAAACCAGCCGGGAAGCGCGGTCGAAGCGGGCCTTTCCGGTTCATCGCCGGATGGCGGCGCCACCGGCGGCGCTTCGGTGACCTGGAAGCGCAGCGCCTCGAAGTCCGGATAGGAGACCGGTTGAGACCGCGGTTCCAGGGCCCGCTCGACGACGGCGCGCCACGTTTCGTCGCCACCACCGCGCGGACCGGCATAGCCGGCAACGATCAGGCGGTCGGCGGCTCGCGTCATGCCGACATAAAGCAGCCGGCGATATTCTTCTTCGGCGGCAAGCGCGACCTTCGCCTTCGCCGCTTCACCCACTCCCGATTTCACGTTGCTTGCGCCGTTCCACAGGACGGCTTCGACGCCGCTTTCCGATTCGACGTCAAGAAATGCCCCCGTATTGCGCGAACTGTGAGGCGGCGCGCCGCGATCCACCAGGAAGACGACCGGCGCTTCGAGACCCTTGGCGCCATGCACCGTCATGATGCGCACCTGTTTCTGCGACGGGTCCATCTCGCGCTTGATGACCGGGCTCGCCGACTCCAGAACGGAGACGAAGTTCTGCAGCGACGGGAGACCGGCTCGCTCCTGCGCGAGCGCGAAGCGCATGAATTCATCGAGCATGTCGGGCGTTTCCGGTCCGAGGCGGCCGACCAGCCTTTCACGGCCACGCTCGCCCGCGAGGATCTCCGCGTAGAACTCATAGACCGGCAGGTGCCGCGCGCGCTCCCGCCAGCGCGCAAGCGTGGTGTGAACATCACGCAGCGCCGCATCACCTTCCGCCATATCCGCGAGTGCCTCGAACAGGGTCGCATCGCCCCGATCGTGGGCCAGGCGGAACAGGGCTTCCTCGGAGAGGTCGAACAGCGGCGAGCGGAGCAGGGCGGCAAGCGACAAGTCGTCGGCAGGCTGGAGCACGAATTTGGCGACGGCAAGCAGGTCGAGGACCGCGATATGGTCGGTCATCTTGAGCCGGTCAGCGCCCGCGACGTCGACGCCCTTTTCCTTGAGCGCGCGCGAAAGGGTGGCGATGAACCCGTCGCGGCTCCTGACAAGGATCAGGATGTCGCCCGCCGTGACGGGATTGCCGGTCCCTTCCAGCCTCTCGCCTGTTTCGATCCATCCGGCGATCGTTGCGGCAACGCGCTCGGCGACCGTTACGGCCGCGGGGCGCGGCATGTCGACAGGCGCGGTCCAGTCCTCCTGTTCGCCGCCATCCTCGTCGCGCACCAGCGGCCAGACCTCGACCCGTCCCGGCTGGCCGCTTCGCAAGGATTTATGCCGGATCTCGCTGCGGCCATAGGCGACGCCGCGCTTGTTCGTGTCCGATTCGAACACGATATCGACGGCGGCAAGCACATCCTCCGTCGAGCGGAATGAGGTTTCCAGCGGCACGTCGCGAAACGCGTCCTCGCCATGGGCGGCTTTGGCGAGGTCCCGCACCGCATCTCCGGTCTCGCCGAACAGCTTCGGGTTGGCCCCCTGGAAGGAATAAATCGACTGCTTTTCGTCGCCGACCGCAAACAAGGTCCGCGTCACCTCGCGCGCAGCCTCGCCAGAAAAGAACTCGTCGGACAGCGCGCGAATAACCGCCCACTGTTCCGGGCTCGTATCCTGCGCTTCGTCGACGAGAATATGGTCGATGCCCTGGTCGAGCTTGTAGCGCACCCACGCGCCGACATCGGGCCGTGCAAGCAGGCTGGCGGTACGGCCGATCAGATCGTCAAAATCGAGATAGCCCCACGACCGCTTGAGCGCTTCATAGCCGGCTAACAGCCTGTCGATCACCGTTAACGCGGCGAGCGTATTTTCGATCTGGACGAGCAGCGCCGACCGGTCGCGCGCCGCTATGACGGCCGCCAAGGCTTCGGCGTGGGCCGGCTCGAAACCCGGCACGGCCTGTACCGCCTTGTCCTTGCTCAGATTGCCCGTCGAACGCGGCTCGCCATCCTTCTTGAGAAACAGCGATTCCAGTTGCTCAAAGGGGTCCGTCGCGCCGAGCGCATCGAGAAAGCCCTGCGCGAAATTGCGCCCGGTCTTCGTGGACACACCGGCGGCCGCATCGAGGACCTCACGCATGACGGACGCGAGGGCGCGCAATTTTTCGACCGCATCGGCGGCGAAGCGGTCCGGCGTGTCATCCGGCCGAAATCCGAAAATCTCTCGGTAGAAAACCGCGCGCTCGCCGTGAGCTCCAAGGCCACGCAGGAAATTGGTCAGCTTCGAGCGATTGCCGACCGCCTCGTCGAGAAGCCTGTCGAGGCCACTTTCCCCGGCAAGGTCGATGACGGTTCGGAACGCCTCCGCAGTCTCGCCGCCATCGCCGCGGTCAATGCGCGACAGCATCTCGGCGCGTGCCTCGCCGATCAATGCCGCGATCATGTCCTCGTCGAGCTGTTCGAAATGACCGGGCACGTTGGCTTCAAGCGGGAAGCGATGCAGCAACGCGTCGCAGAAGGCGTGGATGGTCTGGATCTTCAGCCCGCCGGGGGTCTCGAGCGCCCGGGCAAACAGGCAGCGGGCGAAAGCGATCCTGTCGCGATCCGGCGTGCGGTCCTCAAGCTCCGCCAGCGCTTCACGCAGCTCCGGCTCCGGCATAGTGACCCATTCGCCGAGACGCTTGAAGACGCGGTCCTTCATCTCGGCGGCGGCGGTCTTGGTGTAGGTCAGGCAGAGGATGCGGGAGGGGTCCGTTCCCGACAACAGAAGCCGGATCACGCGCGTGGCCAACACATAGGTCTTGCCCGAGCCGGCATTGGCCGACACCCAGACCGACCGTTCCGGGCCGGCGGCGATCTTCTGGCGCGACAGCGTGTCGGTGTCCGGCAGAACCTTGCGGGGCGCCTCACTCATCGCCGGTTCCTTCGGATGTGCGCCATTCCTGCACACGGGCGAGATGATCGTAGTCGCCCGTGCGGTCGAAGCTTTTCTGCGGCATGCGCTGCGACAGGTAACCGGTCGTTTCGGCTCCGTAATACGCCAGCATCGCCAGGAGCTTCTCCCAGGCGCGTTCGCTGATGTCGACCGGATCGATCGGCCCGTTTTCCCGGTCGCCCTTCAGGACGTCTTTTTCCGTCACCGCGCCTTTCGCACCGACCTGCACATAAGCCATGGCGGCAGGGTTCGCTTCGCCAAGGTCCGGAAAGGCGCCGCGTTTCAGTAGCGCTCCCTCCAAGGGCAATTGCGGCGCGAGGAGCGCGGCAACCATGCGGGCGCTCGGCGGCGATCCCGTCTTGAAATCGATGATGTCGACGCCTCCTCCGGGCCTGACATCCATGCGGTCGGCGCGACCCGTCAGGCGGATACCGGTCGGTCCGACTTCCGTCGGAACCGCCTTGACCTCGGCGTGGCGGTCTCCAGCCGAAACGAAGCGCTCCGCTTCCCACTCGACCAGTCCGGCGACTGCCGTCTCGACGCGCGGCCACCATGTCGCACGGATGTCCGGCGGCAGTTCCTCCGCATCGAAGAGCCGGCGCGCCACGGCAAGCGTGCGTTCCAGCGCGTCGGGCGCAAACGGATCGATCTTTTCGGTAACCGCCGTTTCGAAGATCGCGTGAAACAGCGAACCGCGTTCCGCCGCACCGGGATCGCGCACCAGTTCCTCGACCGGGCGCAATTTCAGAACCTTCTTCGCATAGATCGCATAGGGATCGCGGATAAGGGTCTCGACTTCCGTAACGGATAGGGATTTCGGACGCGCCGACAACGGCGGGGCAAAACAGGGGCGCGGCGCTGGTCGTGATGTTATCCCGGCCTCCATGGCGCGTGCGAATCCCAGATAGCGATCGCCGGCAGACTTCATCGACCTGACGGTTTCTTCGCCGGCAAAGGTCATGAGCCTTTGCAGCCAGCGCGAAGCAATGGAGGGCGCGCCGTCGGCGCGTTCCGACCGCGACAGGATCACCCGTTTCTGGCCCATCGCCATCTGGAAATCATGCGCAGCGAGGCCGATCCGGCGTTCCGGCGGTTCGAGGCCGAGACCTTCCTTCATGCCGCGCGTCAGAAACTGGTCGTTCTGGGTCTGGCGCGGCCAGACGCCCTCATTGAGGCCACCGAGGATCATCAGGTCGACGGTTTGCAGGCGCGCCTCCAGCGTACCCCAGATGGAAATGCGCGGATGTCCGCCCGGCGCGGGTTTGACCGCGAGATCGGCGATCAAAGCGCGCACCGCCTGCGGCCAGTCGTCGGGCTCGAGAAACAGCGGTACATCGCAGGCAACGAGCCCGGACAGGAAATTGCGCAGCATCGCACCGGATTCGCCATCATAGAGCGGATCGTGAAAGCCGGTCTCATCGCCTGCCATTGTCTCCAGAACGCGTATCGTCGCGGCGACAAGCGCATCAAGCGGGACGGAACCATGTCGTGCGACGAGGTCTGCAAGCGGCGCCAGTCCGGCTTCGATGCGCGCGGCGAATTGCGTCAGGCGGTCGAGATCGTCCGACGTCAGGGACGCCAGCCACGGCGGAAGATAGACACCATCCTCATTCTTGCGGCCGTGCTCCTTCTTCCGCTTCTCCACGAGCGTGACAAGGCTGTCCGGCCCGATGCGTCCCGTTCCGCCACGCAGGATCGCCATCTCGAACAGGCTGGCCAACGCCGCATGATCGTCCGGCGCCGCGCCAAGCGCCACCAGCGGATGCTTGAGGAGAGCGAGGAGCGCGGCGGGGTCACCGGGATTGAACACGGTCTCCAATGCGAGTTCGAGCAGGCGGCCCTGCGCGGTCGATGCCAGCGGCGTGCCGCCCGTATCGGCGGCGGCGATGCCGTAGCGCGCCAGTTCGGCGGCGACGCGACGCGCCAGTTCCCGGTCCGGGGTCACGAGCGCCGCGGTCGCCGTCGGATCGGCGACGGCATCACGCAGCGCCGCAGCGATCGACGCCGCCTCCAGATGCTCGTTCGGCGCCTGCAGCAAGGCGACATCTTCAAAGGCGATATCAGCAACTTCCCGACGCGTTTCGGTCCAGCGGTCGGTGACCGGCGATGGGCGCAAGCTTTCCGACACCCACAGTCGCCGCGCGGCCAGTGAAGCGGATTCGGGGCGGCCCAGCGTTTCGACCTGCTCCGGCGCGATCCCGATCTGGCCGACGAGCTTGTAGAGCCCATATTGCGGATGGCCGATAACGGAGGCGATATCCTCGTCGCCGGTCAGCAGCGCCCGCGACGCGTCGTCCATCGCACCGTCGAAACCCGGCAGGACGACCGCGCCGGACGGCAGCCGGGCAACGGTCGCGATCAGTTCGGCCGTTGCGGGAATCGTGCCCGTCGAGCCGGCGACGATAACCGGCCCTTTCGGCGGATTGCGGGCCAGGCGCGCTGCCTCGGCGAGGAGCCGGCGATTGCGGTGCTCGCCCGGATCGAGCGCGCCCCGCCCGGCCAGAATGTCCGGCCATTCACGGCGCATGATCTCCAGAAACGCGAGAGTGACTTTCCACCACTCCGACAGTTCCGCCGTTTCGAGGCCGGCAATCTCGGAAACAGGCACCTGACCGGTGGAGAACTGGTCCATCAGCGCGGCGAGATCCCGCGCCAGCCAGAACGCGTCGGCGGTCGAGACCGGCGTCTCGATGGCTTCGCCGCCATAAAGCCTCTCGACATCGACCTTCAAATGCTTCGTCCATTGCCGAACCAACGTGCCGAGCAACAGAAGCCGCTCGGTACTGTCGATGGCGGGCGGTATGTCGAAAAAGCCCGTCTCACCGCTCTCAAAGAAATCGACATCCTCGTCGAATTCGCCAAGCGGGCGGATATGCGGCAGCAAGATCGTCTCGCCGCCGAGATGGTCGAGAAAGGCCGAGCGCAGCTCGCGGGCGGCGCGGCGCGTCGGCACATAGATCGATACGGTGGACAATCGCAACGGATCGCCGCCATGGCTGAAACCCGGCACCAGATCCCCATCGCAGAGCGCGCGTGTCACCGCCGGCAGGAAGGCAATGCCGGGTGCAACGGAGTAGACGCGGGGATGGACATATCCGGCCAAGACAGTTCTTTCGATCGGGAAGCGAATCCGGTCACAGTTTCCATGGCCGGGCAGGACCGGTCAATCGGCGCGCTGTGCCTGCAATTGTTCCAGTTTGCGTTCCGCCGCCGGAAGAGCCTCGGGCGTGCCGACCGTGAACCAGTGACCATCGGCCATCAGGTGACCGAACAGACGGCCTTTGGCGATTGCGCGATCGTAATAGAGGTTGAGCGAATGCGGTTCGGCGGTCGCGCCGTCAAAGATCGCGGGATTGTAGATCGTCGCGCCGGCATAGAGCAGACCCGCCGGATCAGTCTTGTCGGCAAGCCGCGTCAGGCGGCCTTCTTCATCCATCTCGAAATCCCCGCCGCCCGCATGGCCTGTGGTGTCTTTAAGCCGGCAAAGCATCAAGAGGATGTCCATCCGCGCCGGATCGAAACCCGCCATCATGGCAGCAAGGTTGGGCGCTCCCCATTCGATCCAGAACGTATCGGCATTGAGCAGCAGGAAAGGATCGTGACCCAAAAGCGGCAACGCCTTGACGACCCCGCCGCCGGTTTCGAGGATCCGGTCCGTTTCATCGCTGATCGTCACAGGCGGATGGGCACGGGCGCGGCAATGCCCGATAATTTGATCCGCGAGGTAGTGAACATTGACCACGGCATTCTCGACACCCGCCGCTTCGGCGAGATCGAGACTGCGGTCGAGCATGGTGCGCCCGCCAACGGGAACGAGAGGTTTCGGGATCGTCTCCGTGATCGGACGCAGCCGCTTGCCGAAGCCTGCCGCCAGGATCATCGCTGTCTTGATGCGCAAGGTCATTGCCGCGGTCCGATCCGGGCATCGAGGATGCCGTGCTTGTCGTACCAGGTCGCGAGCCCGGCAAGAGCCGGATGGGCGAGGCTTTCGCGCAGATAGGCCTGCAGGCGCGGAATGTGGCCGATATAGGCGGGCTTGCCGTCCCGCTCGTCGAGACGCACGAAGATGCCGAGGATCTTGGTCGCCCGCTGGGCGGCGAGGATCGCGAAGGCGAGGCGGAACGCCGCCTCGTCGAAACCGCCCTGCGCGGTTCGCGCCGCGCAATACCGGTCGAGCAGCGTGTTCTGCAGGGAGGACGGGATATCGACGCGTGCATCCTGAATAATAGACGCGACGTCATAGGCGGTCGAACCGATCATCGCGTCCTGGAAATCGATCAGCCCGATCCGCGACACACCCTCGGCCGAGCCATCCCAGATGATGTTGGGCGAGTGGAAATCGCGCATGAGCAGGGTCTTCTCGCCCGCATCCACGATGGCGAACAGTTCGATCCAGAGGTCGCGGAACGCCGCCACCGCGTCGGCGGTCGGTTTGCTGCCGGATATGCGGGGCAGAAACCAGTCCGTCAGAAGCTCGGTCTCGATCAGAAAGGCGTCACGATCGAAATCCGCGATGGCATACTCCCTTCCATCGACTTCAAGTCGATGCGGCCAATCCCGCGCATGCATTGCGGCGAGACAATCGACTGCCGCCGCGTAGCGGTCCGGCAGAGGCGTGCGGTTCTCGTCCAGCACGCCGTCTGACCCAAGGTGCTCCAGAAGAACGAAACCCTGATCCAGGTCGAAGGCATGGATTTGCGGTGCCCGAAAACCCGCTTCGGCAAGGTGTCGGCCTATCGCGACAAAGGGCAGGATGTCCTCGGCGAGATGCGCGATCTGCGAATAGGGTTTGCCGTCGCGTACCGGCGGTCCGTCCGGGCGGCGCGGCGCGTTCATCAGGATCAGGAGATCGCTTCCACGCTCAACGGTTTCATAAGCGCGCGTTGACGCATCACCGAGGAGAAAACGGCGAAACCAGTCGCCGCGCCCATGCGCTTGTAGAAATGCGCGCATGGCAAGGCTGCGCTCCAGCCGCGCCATGAATTCTGCCGGACCGGTTATCGTCACTTCGCGGCTGTCCGCGCTTTCACCGGTTTCCTCGATTTCAAACAGCATGCTGTTTGCGGGTAGGCGGGATTCGGCGCGTTCCGGCCATTCGACAAGTGCGACGCCTTCGGCCAGCGCATCCGTCAGACCGAGTTCGTCGAGTTCGTCCGGGTCGCCGAGACGATAGAGATCGAAATGCGAGACGGGAAGACGGAGATCGTAGGTCTGAACCAGCGTGAATGTCGGACTCGGCACTTCGAGCTTGCCTGCCGGATCGCCGGCGAGCGTCCGGATGGCGGCGCGCGCGAAGGTGGACTTGCCGGCGCCGAGATCGCCACGGAGGAGCAAACAGTCGCCCGGCTTGAGGGCCATGGCGACATCCTGCGCGAAACGCGTCAGGGCTGCTTCGGACGGAAAGGACTGTTTCACGGGGCGGTTTCCGATGCCACGCTCGATGCCGGGCTTCTATTCGGCCGCGACGCGCGCGCCGGGCGGGACCTGGGGGAACTGCAAGATGACTTCCGTGCCGCGCTCCGGCGAGGAATCAATTGAGACCTCCCCTTGGTGCAGCGATACGAAGCTCTTGACCAGCGAAAGACCGAGACCTGCACCGCGCTTGCGCCCCGGCTTTCCGGTTTCGAACGGATCGAAGATCTCCTTGAGGGCCTCGGCCGGAATGCCCGGGCCGCGATCGCGGACCTTGAACACAACGCCGTCCTGCAAACGCTCGCAGGTAAAGGTGACGGTCGAACCTTCCGGCGCGAAATCGGCCGCATTGGCGAGCACGTTGAACATGATCTGGCGAAGCCGGTCGGCATCGGCGAAAATGGCACCCGTATCAGGCGCGACGCGTACCACGAGGTCGAGGTTGTGCTCCCCGAAGCGCGACGCGAGCCCGGCAGCGACCTCGCGCATCATGGGCTCGATCTCCACCTCGGCGAAATCGAGTTCCATGATCCCGGCATCGATCGTGGCCAGGTCGAGTATGTCGTCAACGATAAGCTTCAGCGCCTCGGAGGACGAGGCGATATAGCCCAGATAGTCCTGCTGTTTCTCGTTGAGCGGGCCGGTCGACGGATTTTGCAACAGCGTCGTGAAGCCTGAAATGTTGGTCAGCGGCGTGCGCAGTTCATAGGAAACGTGGCGGATGAAGCGTGTGCGAAGGAGCGCCGTGGAGACCAGCGCTTCATTGCGTTCGCGAAGCGCCCTTTCGACCTCCTCCGTCGCGGTGACGTCCACAAAGGTAATCATCGTCTGACCGTTGGGCAGCGGCACGACCATCCAGGACAGGATCGTGTCACCGACGGCCCAGCGACCCGTTTCGTCGGCCCGGTCGTCGCTGAAGCCGGTGACCATCCCGGCGAACTGCCGCCATGGCTCTGCATCACCCAATCGCTGATGGCAGGATTCCGCGATCTCGCGGATATGGACCGAATCCTTTTCGAGCAGCTCTTCGATGCCCCAGAACCTGGCGAATGCAGGATTGGAAAGTCTAAGCTTACCGTCTTGTCCGAACACGGCCACGCCTTCTGCCAGGTGATCCAGCGTTTCACCCTGCACGCGCATGAGCGTCTTGTAGCGGCTTTCCAGATCGATCTGTTCGGTCAGGTTCTCGAACACCCAAGTCAGGCCGCCCTTGGGATGCGGATTGGCGACGACGCGGATCGTCTGGCCGTCGGGCAGGTACCAGACGTCTTCCTGTGGCTCGACGGCGCGATAGGCGGCGAGGATACCTTCCTTCCAGCGCCGCCACTCCGGCTTTTCCTCGAGCCGGCCGTCGGCGCGCAGCCGATCCAGGAACATCGCGTTGTCGGGCTTGGAATCAAGGAACCCCTGGTCGAGGTCCCACATTTTCTGGAATGCCTGGTTGTGGAAGCGCAGACGCGCATTCTCGTCGAACATCGCAACGGCTGTGGTCAACCGGTCGAGCGTCTCCTCGTGGCTGCGGATGGTCCTGTTGAGCTCGCTTCGCATGGCGTCGTAATCGGTCTTGTCGACGGCGAGCCCGGCCGAGCCGTAAGGCCCCTTCGCATCGGCGACGTCGTAGACCAGCCGATCTCCGCCGACGACGGTGGAGACGGAAGCCCTGTATTCGCCATCGGCCTCCAGTCCCGTTGAAATCGTCTTCAGCGCCTGATTGCCGAACAGCTCGACATTGGCCGCGATCGTGTCCGCCGAATTGGCGTGACCGGTCGCTTCCGCGAAGGCGCGGTTGACCCAGGCAAGCGCGCCATCGGCGTTGCGCAGCCAGAACGGGGCGTCCAGCGAATCGAGAAGCGCTTGGAGGGTTTCCAGCGTATCGACGACGCGATTGTGTTCGAGCGCAAGACGGGCATGCTCTGCGCGTTCGCCGGTCAGGCTCTCGAAACGGACGACTGCGCTCGATCCATTGGTCCGACCGGTCACCTCGATTGGAACGCCATGCCGGGTCTCGACCGTATCGTTGAAAGGCCTCGCCTCGTCACGCAGCTCGGCGACAAGATGATCGATGCGCGCCGCCGAACGCGGTTCCAGCCACCGTCCGAAAGCGAGGAAAGCACTCCGCTCGGCGGGCGCGCCGCTGGCGGGGTCAAGCGTGCCGATGATGACGGGTTTCTGTTCGCGGTCTTCCCAGATAATGGCGCGCTGGCCCTCGGTGGTCGCCAGCGCTTCGAGCTTGGCGACCTGGGCGTTGAGCGCGGAGACCCTGGCGCGCAGCGTCGTGTTCTGGCGCGCGGTGCGGCCGCGCTCGCGGATCAGCCACAGCGCGGAGGCGAGCGCGGCGGTCATCGCTCCGGTGAAAAGCGCGAACTGGACGACTTCCGGGGTGCCGAGATGATAGGACAGGACCGCGTCGAGAAAGGAGATCTGATCCTGCGCGGAAGCAGGGGCCGGTGCAGCGAAAAGCGCCGTCGATGCGCCAAGCAGCGCAAGGCGTCCGGAGCGAAAGACGCTTCCGCCCGGTCTTCTTGCACTTTGCGATTCCGGCATTCTTCGTCCCCTCGCCGCAGGCACGCGAAACGGCCACTTTCATGTGAAGTCCGCGCGGACACTTCGCGATTTCTGCGCCGCCCGCGCGCATTCGCGAATCACCCCAAAATACCCGCACGACGAATCGGCGTGAAGCGTCAAGGTCGTAAAAAAAGGCCGAAGAACAGAATGCGTTCTCCGGCCACAATATCTGGTATGCTCAGGTATTGCTTATCAATACCTGTAGTGTTCCGGCTTGTAGGGCCCCGACGGCGTAACGCCGATATAGGCGGCCTGCTCGTCCGACAGCACGCTGAGCCGTGCGCCGAGCTTGTCGAGATGAAGCCGGGCCACCTTTTCGTCGAGATGCTTGGGCAGGACATAGACCTCGTGGCCGTATTCATCGCCCTTGGTGAAGAGCTCGATCTGGGCCAGCACCTGGTTGGTGAAGGACGCGCTCATGACGAAGCTCGGATGCCCGGTGGCATTGCCGAGGTTCAGCAAGCGGCCTTCGGACAGCAGGATCATGCGGTTGCCGCCCGGAAACTCCACCATGTCGACCTGCGGCTTGATGTTGGTCCATTTCAGGTTCTTCAGCGCCGCAACCTGGATCTCGTTGTCGAAGTGGCCGATATTGCCGACGATAGCCATGTCTTTCATCGCACGCATGTGCTCGAGACGGATGACATCCTTGTTGCCGGTGGTGGTGATGAAGATGTCGGCCGAGGAGACGACATCTTCGAGCTCGACAACCTCGTAGCCGTCCATCGCCGCCTGAAGAGCGCAGATCGGGTCGATCTCGGTGACTTTGACGCGCGCGCCGGCGCCGCGCAGCGACTGCGCCGAACCCTTGCCGACATCGCCATAACCGCAGACCACGGCGACCTTGCCGGCCATCATCACGTCGGTGGCACGGCGGATGCCGTCGACCAGCGATTCCTTGCAGCCATACTTGTTGTCGAATTTCGACTTCGTGACGCTGTCATTGACGTTGATCGCCGGGAAGGGCAGCAGGCCCTTTTTCTGCAACTGGTACAGACGGTTCACGCCGGTCGTCGTTTCCTCGGTAACGCCCATGATGGCGTGGCGCTGCTTGACGAACCAGCCGGGCGAGGCCGCCATGCGCTTCTTGATCTGCGCGAACAGGACCTCTTCCTCTTCGGAACCGGGGTTCGACAGGACATCCTCGCCCTCCTCGGCGCGGGCGCCGATCAAGATGTACATGGTGGCGTCGCCGCCATCATCGAGGATCATGTTCGACAAGCCGCCATCGGCCCATTGGAAGATGCTGTCCGTGTAGGACCAATATTCCTCCAGCGTCTCGCCCTTGACGGCGAAGACAGGCGTGCCGGTCGCGGCGATCGCGGCAGCGGCGTGATCCTGGGTGGAGAAGATGTTGCAGGACGCCCAGCGGACTTCGGCGCCGAGCGCCTTCAGCGTCTCGATCAGCACGCCGGTCTGGATCGTCATGTGAAGCGATCCGGAGATGCGCGCACCGGCAAGCGGACGCGCTTCGCCGAATTCCTCGCGGCAGGCCATCAGGCCCGGCATTTCTGTTTCGGCAATGTCGAGTTCCTTGCGGCCGAAATCGGCAAGCGAAAGATCCGCGACCACATAGTCGTTCGAATTGGACATGGGAGTACTCCGTTCGGTTTGGCGCGCTGACTAGCAGAGCGCGACCGAACTGACAATCATAATATAAGGAAATCCTTATATGCTGATCCGCGATTGTTACTCGCCCTCGCCGAACTTGTCGTCCAGAAGGGCGGCGACCGCGTCCAGCGCGGCGTCGGCATCGGGTCCCTCCGCGGTCACCTCGATATGACAGCCGGGACCGGCTGCGAGCAGCATCAACCCCATGATCGACGTTCCATGAACCGAAAGCCCGTCACGGGCCACGGTGATGACGGCGTCGAACTGTTCGACCAGCTTGACGAATTTCGACGATGCACGGGCGTGAAGGCCCCGTTTGTTGGTGATCTTCAGGCTGCGCGTCGCAGTCTTCATCACACCGCCCAACGTGTCATTTCCCTGCAAGGATCTGGCTTGCGACATTGATGTATTTGCGACCTGCCTCGCAGGCCTGGGAAAGCGCTTCGCTCATGGGCTGGTCCTCGCGCGCACGCGCAAGCTTGATCAGCATCGGCAGGTTCATGCCGGCAAGGATCTCGATGCGGCCGGTTTCCATGACGGAGATCGAGAGGTTGGACGGCGTGCCGCCGAACATGTCGGTGACGATGATAACGCCCTCTCCGCCATCGACATCGGCCACCCGCGCGAGAATGTCCCGGCGGCGCTGCTCCATGTCGTCATCGGCGCCGATGCAGACCGTGGCGAACTGCACCTGGGCGCCCACGACATGCTCGACCGCATTCTTGAATTCTTCCGCGAGGTTTCCGTGCGTTACGAGCACGACGCCAATCATTACGTTGTTTCTCCCGTCCTGCCCAACGGTGTCCGGCCGTTCGACGACGGCCACCTCCCCTCCGGGCGCCCGCATCATGATCAGCAATTTTCCCGCATGACAAGGTGTTTCCGGTCAATTCTCGGCAATCGCTTTCGCTTTGTTCGAGATGTGCGATCAGAGGATGCGATCCGACAAACCGAGCCATCCGAGGATGGCGCAGGCCGATACGGTGTGCTGGCGCATGGGAAGTGCCAGTTCCGGAAGATCGAGGCCGTTGGAGGAAAAGACCCGATCCGGATCAGCGACCCGCTCCGTTTCTTCCTGCGGGCACAGCAGTGCGGACAGGGCAAGGCGGGTTTGCGGACGATACCGGTCGGGCGCGACATTCACTATGCCGAAGCCCCTGAACTCGATCTGGCCAGCAGTCTTCTCCGGAGCCGCCGCGACCAGACCCGCTGGTTCAGCATCGGATCTTAAAAACGCATAATCGTCGGCGATCAGGGCCGATGATATGCCGCAGAGGCGGCACCGGAAGAGAAGCTCGATGGCGAGCGCTGTCTTGCCCGATCCGGAGGCGCCGCGTATCAGCACGCCGCGCCCGTCGATCTCGACCACCGTGGCATGTTCCAGCGATTGGCCAATATCGCCGGTTCCCGCATTCGTCATTCGCGCGGCAACCGCATGATGAAGCGCGCGCCGGCCGGCTGACCGTCGGGGCCCCCTGGGATGTTCTCCGCCGTCAGCTTGCCGCCATGCGCTTCGACGATCTGGCGCGAGATCGACAGACCGAGACCGGAGTTCTTGCCAAACTGATCGGGCCCCGGCCGGTCCGTGTAGAAGCGCTGGAAGATGTTCTCGATGTTTTCGGCCCGAATGCCGGGACCGTTGTCCTCCACCGCGACGACCACGTGGGTCGGCGTCATGGACAGATGGACATCCACGCGGCCGTTCTTTTTCGGAATGAAGGAAAACGCATTCTGAACGAGATTCGTGATGACCTGGCCGATCCGCAATTCGTGACCGTTGACATGGAAGCCTTTCGCGCCGGCCGGCAGCTTGCCGACATGAAGCTTGAGCTTCGCATTTCCCGCGGCGACGCTCTGATCGAGGATACCGATCAGTTCCGAAAGCAGCCGGGACAGATCGACGGTCGATGCGTCCTCGCGAACCAGTTCCGCATCGAGGCGCGAAGCATCCGAGATGTCGGAGATCAACCGGTCAAGGCGGCGGACATCGTGCTCGATCACGTCCGTCAGGCGCTTGCGCATGTCATCGTTCTTCGCAAGCGGCAAGGTCTCGACGGCGCTGCGAAGCGATGTTAGCGGATTCTTCAGTTCATGACTGACGTCGGCGGCGAAACTCTCGATGGCGTCGATACGCGCATAGAGCGAATTCGTCATGTCGCGCAGCGCGACCGACAGATTGCCGATCTCGTCCTGCCGTGACGAGAAGTCGGGAATTTCCTCGCGCAGCTTGATCGAGCGCCGGACCCGCACCGCGGCGGCGGCAAGGCGGCGCAGCGGATTGGCGATGGTGCCGGCCAGAGCGATCGACAGGATAATGTTGACGATGACGGCGACCCCGAACACGCGCATCATCGCGAAACGCTCGGCCTTGACGATCTTGTCGATATCACCGCCCTGCGTCGACAGCTGCAACACGCCGAGAACCGCGCGAAAACGCTGGATCGGCACGGCGACCGAGACGATAAGCTCGCCCTGCGGGCTGATGCGAACGATCTGCGAGCGCCCGCCGGCGAGCGCCGCCATAACCTCCGAATAGGCCGTCCCGCTGCCGCCCGGTTGCTCTGTGTAGACGCTCAGGTCGCGGCGGCGGAAAATGCGCGAGATCAGCCGGTCGATCCGGTCCATCAGGCCCTGATCGTTGTCGTCGATCTCCGGCAGGTCGTAGCGCAGCACCTGTCCGCCAGCGTAGAGCCGGCGGGAGTCGAGCAGCAGGATCGCCTCGCGGTCATAGATGCGCGCGCGTGTGCGGGTCGGCGAAATCAATCGTTGAAGGACCGGGGCGACGCGCTCCGGATTGATCGGGAAATCCAGATTGTCGAACCGGTCGGCATTCGGAACGATCGACTCGCCTGCCTGCAATTCGAGCAGCTTGTCGGGATCGATCAGAATCGCGTTGGTTTCGACATTGGCCGAGGCCGCGATCGCACCGGCTATGATCTCGCCCTGGATCATCAGGCTTTCGACGCGCGCATCGATCAGCCCGTCTCGGAACTGGTTGATGTAGAGGATGCCCGACATCAACACGCCCAGCGCGGCGAGGTTGAGGAAGAGGATACGATGCGTCAGCGAGGAGAAGATGTACCCGCCGAACAGTCTGCGCAGCGGCCGAAGGAAGCCGCCCCGCGACGCGCCCGGAACGCGCGACGCGGCCTTTTCCCGGCCGCCGCGCGTTTCGGGTTTTTCGGTCCCGGTCCTGTAGGCGATGTGATCGGCTTCCAGCGTCATTGCGCCTCGTCTTCAGCCTCGGATCGGCGGCGGTTCAGCTTTCCCGGAACCGGTAACCGACGCCATAAAGCGTTTCGATCATGTCGAAACTGTCGTCGACGACCTTGAACTTCTTGCGCAGGCGCTTGATGTGGCTGTCGATCGTCCGGTCATCTACATAAACCTGGTCATCATAGGCCGCATCCATCAGGGAATCACGGCTTTTCACGACGCCGGGGCGCTGCGCCAGCGCGTGCAGGATCAGGAATTCCGTCACCGTCAGCGTGACGGGCTGGTCCTTCCAGGTGCAGGTGTGGCGTTCCTGGTCCAGAACGAGGTTGCCGCGCACGATGGACTGGGCCTGGCTGGCGGCATCGCCCTTGACCGCGATCTCGCGGGCGGCGGTCCGGCGCAGCACGGCCCGGACGCGCTCGACCAGCAGGCGCTGGGAAAACGGCTTGGTGATGAAATCGTCGGCGCCCATCTTCAGGCCGAACAACTCGTCGATCTCGTCGTCCTTGGAGGTCAGGAAGATCACCGGCAGGTCGGTCTTCTGACGCAGCCGGCGCAGGAGCTCCATGCCGTCCATCCGCGGCATCTTGATATCGAGGATCGCGAGATTGGGTGGACGCGTGACCAATCCCTCGAGCGCGGAGGCGCCATCGGTAAAGGTCTCGACCCGATATCCTTCCGCCTCAAGGGCGATCGATACCGAAGTCAGGATGTTCCGGTCGTCATCGACCAGCGCAACTGTCTGCATGCTGAAATTCTCCCCAGCCATAACGCCTTGTCCCTTGCTCGCCTCCAGAAGGTGAGCGGTTGACGCCGAAACTTGGCGCAAAATGTGGCACAGAACGCAACTGGTGTCATGGAGCGCCCCTTTCCATGGGCGGACGATGAAACCAGTGCGCTCCGACAAATTGCCGTGCGACAAGGCTCCCAACTACGTGTTTTACGCACAGCTTGAACCGATTAAATTATTTTTTCAAAGATTAAATCGATTAATTATTTGAAATCCATGGTTATTTCTGTTTCACGCTCTAACCCTGTTTAAACTCAGACCTAAACAGATTTAAAATTTTCGCGGCTGCTGGCGGCGACAGGAGCAACCAAAAGAGACCCGACTGGTGAGGACAATGAAGACAAACGGATTGTACAATACGGCGCACGGACTCGAGAAACACGGCTTTCGGGCACCGTCCTCCGTCTATTACAACCTCACCGAGGCGGAACTCTATGAGGAGGCGATCGACCGCCGCGAAGCACAGCTCAGCGCGCATGGCGCCCTCGTCGCAAAGACCGGCGTGCATACCGGCCGCTCCGCCAAGGACAAGTTCGTCGTCAAGGACGGAACCGTCGATGACCACATCTGGTGGGACAACAACAAGGCCATGACGCCGGAGGACTTCGACCGTCTCCTCGAGGATTTCCTCGAACAGGCACAGGGCATGGAGTTGTTCGTCCAGGACCTGATCGGCGGCGCGGACGCGGATTACAGCCTTCCGGTGCGCGTCATCACCGAAAATGCCTGGCATTCGCTGTTCATCCGCAACCTGCTGATCCGGCCGGACCGCGACACGCTTTCCGCCTTCGTGCCGGAAATGACGATCATCGATCTTCCCTCCTTCGAGGCGGATCCGGAACGGCATGGCTGCCGCTCGGGCACGGTGATCGCGGTCGACCTGACCCGCATGATCGTGCTGATCGGAGGAACCTCCTATGCCGGCGAGATGAAGAAATCGGTCTTCACCGCGCTCAACTACATCCTGCCGAATAAGGGCGTCATGCCGATGCATTGCTCGGCCAATGAAGGGCCGGATGGCGACGTCGCGGTGTTCTTCGGCCTGTCGGGCACCGGCAAGACCACGCTTTCCGCCGATCCGGCGCGTACGCTGATCGGCGACGACGAGCATGGCTGGAGCGAGAACGGCGTCTTCAACTTCGAGGGCGGCTGCTACGCCAAGACAATCCGCCTGTCGCGCGAGGCCGAACCGGAAATCTACTCGACAACGGAGCGCTTCGGCACCGTGCTCGAAAATGTCGTGCTCGACGACAACAAGATGCCGGATTTCCACGACGCCACGCTGACCGAGAACACGCGCTGCGCCTATCCGCTGCACTTCATCCCGAATGCCAGCGCGACCGGCAAGGCCGGCCAACCGAACAACATCATCATGCTGACCGCCGACGCCTTCGGCGTGATGCCGCCGATCGCCAAGCTCACGCCGGCGCAGGCGATGTACCACTTTCTTTCCGGCTACACGGCGAAAGTCGCCGGTACCGAAAAGGGCGTAACCGAGCCGGAAGCAACGTTCTCGACCTGCTTCGGCGCACCGTTCATGCCGCGCCATCCGAGCGAATACGGCAATCTGTTGCGCGACCTGATCGCCAAACACGGCGTCGATTGCTGGCTGGTCAATACCGGATGGACGGGCGGCGCCTATGGCGTTGGCAACCGCATGCCGATCAAGGCGACGCGCGCGCTGCTCAAGGCCGCCTTGTCGGGCGAACTGAACGACGTCGAATACCGCACCGATCCCAATTTCGGCTTTGCCGTTCCGGTCGCGGTCGAAGGCGTGGACAGCGCCATCCTCGATCCGCGCTCGACCTGGGCCGATCCGCGTGCCTACGACCTTCAGGCCGAGAAGCTCGCCGGCATGTTCACGGATAACTTCGAAAAATTCGCCACCCATGTCGATCTCGATGTGATGGACGCGGCGCCTCGATTTCTCCAGGCCGCTGAATAACAGCAGCCCGCAAGGGTGAGTCCACGGCGTCTGCTTCGCGGCAGACGCCGTTTTTCTTTTGCCACGGCTTTTTTCGAGCCGGCGCAACGCTTAACGTCTCGTGCCATGAGATGGCATTCTAACCCGGGCGAATACGATGAGCGTCGATGACCTGCCGATCCGGCACGGGATGATCCTGCCCGGCTGGTCGATGACGGAGGATTTCGTACTTGCCTCCGGGCCCGGCGGGCAGAACGTCAACAAGACGTCGAGCGCCGTGCAGCTGCGCTTCTTTCCCGGCTCCGCCGGCGTGTTCAACGATCAGCAATTGAAGCGACTCGTCCAGATTGCCGGCAAACGCGCCGCAAAGGACGGGTCGATCCTCATCCATGCGAGCCGGCACCGGGCGCAGGAGCGCAACCGGGAGGACGCGCGGGAACGCCTGAAGGACCTCGTCCTCAAGGCACTCGAGCCGCCACCCCCTCCGCGCAAGAAGACGAGGCCGACGCGCGGTTCGGTCGAACGTCGGCTGAAGGCCAAGGCCGGCCGGGCGCAGATCAAGAAAATGCGCGGCAGCGTCGATACCGAGGACTAGCCCGCCGCAATTGCGCGCATTAAGGTCGATCCGGTCGCGAGGCGCGGCGTTGTAAAGTTTATCGGGAAGGATGTTGCGATGGGATTTTTCGATTTCGTGAAATCGGCAGGCAAAAAACTCGGCTTCGGCGACGATGAAGAGGAAAACGCAAAAGAACTGAAGAAAGAACTCGATTCGCACGCCCTCGGCACGGAAGGCGTGGAAATCGAGGTGAAGGGCGATACCGCGATCATCAAGGGGGCCGTCGAAGACCAGTCGATTTTCGAAAAGGCGGTCGTCGCGGTCGGCAACACGCTCGGGATTTCCAAGGTCGAAGCCAGCGAGCTCAAGGTCGCCGATTCGCCGGCCGGAGACCCCAAATTCCACACGGTGGAAAAGGGCGACACGCTCTGGGCGATTGCCGAGAAGGCCTATGGCAACGGATCGAAATACAATCTTATCTTCGAGGCGAACACGCCGATGCTGACCCATCCCGACAAGATCTATCCCGGGCAGGTCCTGCGCATCCCGGACGCTGACTGATACTCGAAAAATCCGGCGGCGGCGCATGGCGTTTCGCCGCCGGAAACCCATATCCTGACCATGCTGGTACTTCCAAAGGGCGTCCGCCACATACCCGGCTGTCTGTCGCCGGATGAGCAGCGCGGACTGGTCGAGGACATTCGGGCGGTTGTTGCGAAGGCGCCGCTGTTTACGCCGCGAATGCCGCGCACCGGCAAGGAAATGAGCGTTCGCATGACCAATTGCGGATCGCTCGGCTGGGTCACCGACAAGGAGCGCGGCTATCGCTATCAGGCGACGCACCCGGTTTCCGGCAAGCCCTGGCCCGATATCCCGGCGTCCCTCATGAAACTCTGGGAAGACTACAGCGGCTATCCGCATCCGCCGGAGGCATGCCTCGTCAATTTCTATGAGGACACGGCGAAGATGGGTCTTCATCAAGACCGCGACGAAGAGGATTTCGACGCGCCGGTTCTCTCGGTCTCGCTCGGCGATACCTGCCTGTTCCGGATCGGCGAGACGACACGGTCCGGTCGGACGGTCTCGCTCAAGCTGGACAGCGGCGACGTCATCCTGCTCGGCGGGCCGGGCAGGCTTTGCTATCACGGCGTCGATCGGATCTATCCGGCGACCTCGGCGCTCCTGAAGAACGGCGGACGCATCAACCTGACACTGCGCCGGGTGACGAAGCCCGCATAATCGCGATCAGAGCTTCCTGAGCAAAACTTCCTCAACGAGGTGGTCGGAGCCCTTCTTGAGGATCAGATCGGCGCGCGGGCGCGTCGGCTGGATATTTTCCTTGAGGTTTTTCAGGTTGATATTAGTCCACAACCCCTCCGCGATGCCGAGCGCGGAATCCTTCGACAGTTCCGAATAGCGGTGAAAGAAGCTCTTCGGATCGCGAAACGCCGTTTCGCGCAGCCGCATGAAGCGGGTCACGTACCAGTCGTGGATCTGCTCCTCGTCGGCATCGATATAGATCGAAAAATCGAAATAGTCCGACACGAATGGCACCATCTTGCCGTCCTCCGGCAGGTCGCGGACCTGCAGAACGTTGATCCCTTCGAAGATCAGGATATCCGGCCGGTCGATGGTTATGTATTCGTCCGGCAGCACGTCATAGACGAGGTGCGAATAAAGCGGCGCGCGCACCGAATGCTCGCCTGCCTTGATGGCCGACAGGAATCGCAGGACGGCGGGGACATCGTAGCTCTCCGGAAAGCCCTTTCGTTCCATCAGCCCCTGTTCGCGCAGAACGGCATTCGGCAGGAGAAACCCGTCCGTCGTCACAAGGTCGACCTTCGGGTTGGACGACCAGCGCGCCAGCAATTCCTTCAGGATGCGCGCCGTGGTCGACTTGCCGACAGCGACCGATCCGGCGATGCCGATGATGAAAGGCGTTTTGATCGCCTCATCAACATTGAGAAAGGTCTTGCGCTGCTCGAACAGGCTCTGCGACGCCTCGACATGGGAATAGAGCAGGCGCGACATCGACAGGTAAATGCGCCGGACCTCCTCGAGGTCGACCGGGTCGTTCAGCGAGCGCAACCGCATCACCTCGTCCGATGTCAGGGTCAGGGGCGTATCGGCCCTGAATTCGGACCATCTGGCCGCCGAAAAGCGCCGATAGGGCGACAGCTCGCTGCCCGACAACTGGTCGAGTGGATCGGTATGCACCGTGTGCCCGCTGCGCTTGACGGATTGGTCCATGAAGTTGCCTGTGATTACTCCCCGGGGCGGGACGCCTTTTCCTCGATCCCGGTCCGGCCCGTGCGGCTTTCAAGTTCTGCCAGAACCTCGTCCAGCGCCACGCCGCGAATGTGGAGGACGACAAGGAGATGGTATAGCAGGTCGGCCGTTTCTCCCACAAGCTGTCCGCGATCCTGACCGATCGCCGCGATCACGGTCTCGACCGCTTCCTCGCCCAGCTTCTTGGACGCCTTCTCGATGCCCTTGCCGACGAGTTTCGCCGTCCAGGAGCTTTCGTCTCCGGAGGCTGCGCGCGCGGCGACGATTGTCTCGAGGTCGGCAAGCGTGAAATCGGTCATTGTTTCTTTCCGTTCAGGCGTCGCGGCGTACGGCGATGCCGGCTTCGGCCATATGATCCTTGGCCTCACCGATCGTATAGGTTCCGAAATGGAAGATCGAGGCGGCAAGCACGGCAGTGGCGTGACCATCGCGGATTCCCTCGACCAGATGATCGAGCGTACCGACGCCGCCAGACGCGATCACAGGTACGCGCACCGCATCGGCGACGGCCCGCGTCAGCGGAATGTTGTAGCCAATCTTGGTGCCGTCGCGGTCCATCGAGGTGAGCAGGATCTCGCCTGCGCCGAGCTCGGTCACCTTGCGCGCGAACTCCACCGCGTCGATGCCGGTCGGCACGCGACCGCCATGGGTGAAGATTTCCCAGCGCGGCTCGGCGTCCCCCTCATCGACCGCCTTGGCGTCGATGGCCACGACGATGCACTGATTGCCGAACTTGTCGGCGGCTTCGGCGACCAGTTCCGGCCGCTTCACGGCAGCCGTGTTGATAGAGACCTTGTCAGCGCCGGCAAGCAGCAGCTTGCGCACATCCTCGACCGCGCGCACCCCGCCGCCGACCGTCAGCGGCATGAAGCACTGTTCGGCGGTGCGGGCGACGACGTCATAGATCGTCTCGCGATCATCGGAAGAGGCGGTGATGTCAAGGAAGCAGAGTTCATCGGCCCCCGCCGCATCATAGGCCTTGGCCGCCTCGACCGGGTCGCCGGCATCGACCAGATCGACGAAATTCACGCCCTTGACCACTCGGCCACCGGCGACGTCTAGGCACGGGATGACGCGGGCTTTCAGGGTCATTTTCCCCTCCCTTCGCCGCGCAGAACCGCCAAAGCCTGTTCCGGGTCGATCCGACCGTCATAGAGCGCACGGCCGGAGATCGCGCCTTCCAGCTTGGCCGCATCCGGCATCGTCATGCGGACGACATCCGCAATCGACGCCAATCCGCCAGATGCAATGACGGGGATCGAGACGGCATCGGCGAGATCGATGGTCGACTCCCAGTTGATGCCGGTCAGGATGCCGTCACGGTCGATATCGGTGTAGATGATCGCGGCGACGCCGGCGCCCTCGAATTTCTTCGCCAGCTCGATGACGCCGAGTTCGGAGGCTTCGGCCCAGCCTTCGACGGCAACCTTGCCGCCCTTGGCGTCGATGCCGACCGCGATCTTGCCGGGAAACTGCCTGCAAGCCTCGATGACGAGATCCGGATCGCGCACCGCGACTGTGCCTAGAATGACACGGGCCAAGCCCTTCTCGAGCCAATTCTCGATGTGCTCGAGCGTGCGAATGCCGCCGCCGAGCTGCACAGGATTGGTTGTCGCGGCGAGGATCGCCTCGACCGCCGCGCCATTGACCGACTGGCCCTCGAAAGCGCCGTTCAGATCGACAACATGCAGCCACTCGAAGCCCTGATCCTCGAAGGCTTTCGCCTGCGCGGCGGGGTCCGGGTTGTAGACGGTCGCCTGGCCCATGTCGCCTTTGACGAGGCGCACGCACTGGCCGTCCTTCAGGTCGATGGCGGGAAAGAGGATCTTGTTTGCGGGCATGGCCTTACGGCGTCCATTTCAGGAAGTTGGCAATCAGGGCGAGACCCAGTTTCTGGCTCTTTTCCGGGTGAAACTGGGTGCCGAACATGTTGTCACGCGCCACGGCGGCGGTGACCGCTCCGCCATAGTCCGTGCGGGCGACCACCTCCGCCTCGTTTTCGGCGGCAAGGTGATAGGAATGGACGAAATAGGCATGCAACCCGTCCTCGCCGGTCTCGATGCCGTCAAAGAGCGGGTGCGACCGGACAAGATCCAGCGTGTTCCAGCCGATCTGCGGAATCTTCAGGGACGGGTCGGACGGCGTCATCTCGACGACATCACCGGCAATCCATCCCAACCCCTGCGTGACTGTCTTTTCCAGCCCGCGCGACGACATGAGCTGCATGCCGACGCAGATGCCGAAGAAAGGGCGGGCTTTTTCGAAAACCGCCTCGTTCAGCGCATCCACCATGCCGGGCACCGCATCCAGACCGGCGCGGCAATCGGCATAGGCGCCCACGCCCGGCAGGACGATCCGGTCCGCGGAGGCGACACGGGCAGCGTCCGAGGTCAGGTCGATCTCGGCGGAAACGCCCGCCTCGCGCGCCGAGCGTTCGAAGGATTTCACCGCCGAGCGAAGATTGCCCGAGCCATAATCGATTATCGCAACACGCATGGCGCTCATCGTCCCGTATCGTCGTAGCCGAACAGCATGTCGGACTGTGGCGGCAATGGCGGCGGAAGCACGCCGGATCTCATGGCCGCCGGCCGGGGGCGGTCGACCGATTTCGGTGCGCCGCGACCGGCAAACCAGCGAATTTCCGCGTCGTCGAGATTCGACGCGATCACTGCGCCGACCTCGCTATAGCCGAGCCGCCGGAAACGCGCGAGCCGCCATGCCGGCCCTTCCAGCGCGACATAGACGCTGACGACCAGACCGGCAAAAAACATGGCCGCGCCGGGCGCGACATATTCGCCCGCCAAGCCGATCCCGGCGGAGACGAGCAGCAACATCAGGGCAGCGAACCAGAGGCGGTGCCAGACCAGCCAGACAAGCGGAACGATCAGCGCGGGAAAAGAGAATTCATCACGCACGAAAGTCGTGTCCGGGCGCGACGGTGCCCCGGAGCGACGCTGCATGACAACATAGCTCGCCATGATATCGGCCTATCCGTTCAACGTGCCCTTGGTGGACGGGATCGCATCCGCCTGGCGCGGATCGATCTCGACGGCCGCGCGCAGCACCCGCGCCACGGCCTTGAAGCAGGTCTCGGCGATGTGGTGGCTGTTGGCGCCGTAGAAATTCTCGACATGCAATGTGATCCCCGCATTCTGGGCGAATGCCTGGAAGAATTCGCGCACCAGTTCGGTGTCGAACGTGCCGATCTTCTGGGTCGGAAAGTCGACCCTGAACACCAGGAAGGGCCGACCCGACACGTCGATGGCAGCGCGCGTCAGCGCCTCGTCCATGGCAAGATCGAGGCTCGCATAGCGCGTTACGCCGCGCCGGTCCCCAAGCGCCTTCGCCAGCGCCTGTCCGAGCGCGATGCCGGTATCCTCCACGGTGTGGTGGTCGTCGATGTGCAGATCGCCCTCGGCATTGACCGTCATGTCGATCAGCGAATGGCGCGCGAGCTGGTCCAGCATGTGGTCGAAAAAACCGATACCGGTCTTCATCTCATGCTTGCCAGTTCCGTCCAGATCGACTGCGACGGAAATGGCGGTCTCGTTTGTCTTGCGGCTGATTTCAGCCGTGCGCGCGGTCATGGCGAATGCCCCTTTTTCTCGGCGACTGCGCCTCATAACAAGGGTTCGGAGCAAATGCCAGCGTATCGCCAGCGCGTTTGCATTTGCCGACGGCCCGCTTACATAGCGGGGACGAAACAGGGCCGTCGCGCCCATGCCAGTTTATTATCGCGTTTCCGAACAGCGAACCGGATTTCGCTTCGCCCGGAAACGCCCTGAAAAGGACGGACCATGAGCAAGGACGAGAATCCCTACGGCACGATGCATGCCACGACCATCGTCACCGTGCGCAAGGGCGACAAGGTGATCATCGCCGGTGACGGACAGGTCAGCCTTGGTCAGACGGTGATGAAGGGCAATGCCCGCAAGGTCCGCCGCATCGGCAAGGATGGCGAAGTGATCACCGGTTTCGCAGGCGCGACCGCCGACGCTTTCACCCTGCTCGACCGGCTGGAGAAAAAGCTGGAGCAGTATCCGGGCCAGCTGATGCGCGCCGCGGTCGAACTCGCCAAGGACTGGCGCACCGACAAATATCTGCGCAATCTCGAGGCAATGATGCTGGTCGCCGACAAGTCGGTGTCGCTGTGTGTCACCGGCAACGGCGACGTGCTGGAACCCGAGGAAGGCGTGATGGCGATTGGTTCGGGTGGCAATTACGCACTTGCCGCGGCCCGCGCGCTGATCGACACGGACATGGATGCCGAAGCCATCGCCCGACGCGCCATGCAGATCGCCGGAGAGATCTGCGTTTACACGAACGGCAACGTGATCGTTGAAAGCCTGGATGCCGAATGACACGCCAATGATCGCATTCGCGGCGATGACGCCCGCCGACTATCCGATGCTGCAGCATTGGCTGGAAAACCCGCCCATGAACGAATGGTGGGGTGACCCGGACAAGGAAATGGCCGGCATACGCGACAAGGTGGAGGGGCGCGACAAGACGCGGCCCTTCATCTTTTTCCATGAGGGCGAACCGGCAGGCTATATCCAGTATTGGTCCGTCGGCAACGAGGTCGATAGCGGTCATGGCGCCGAAGCGCCATGGTTGCTGGAATTGCCGAGAACGGCGGTCGGTGTCGATTTGTCCCTCGGCCGGCCGGAGCTTCTCGGCAGGGGCATCGGCACCGCAGTGTTGCGCGCCTTCCTCGCCCGGCTTTTTGCCGAAGGGCACGAAACCGTCGTGATCGATCCCGATGAAGCCAATTCGCGCGCGATCCGCGCCTATGAAAAGGTCGGGTTTCGCGAGTATGGCCGCTATCCACACGGATCAGGTGTAACAGTGCTGATGACAATCACCTCGGAACGCTTCGCGGAGATAGAGGGATGATTTCCCAGAACACGCTGTCACACGCCGTGGAGCACGGCATCATCACCGCGGACCAGCGCGACAGGCTCGTTGCGCTGGCGACCGAACCGATCGATCGGGGCAGCGACGATGCGATAACCAATGACGAGCCGATGCGGCTTGTCGGAGGCGGAAACGATCTCTTCGTGACGATCGGCATCCTGCTGCTGTTCGCCGGCGGGTTGTTCGCGCTGCAATCGGTCTCGCAGTTTTCCACTCCCGTGATCGCGGCCATTCTCGGCGTGTTCGCATGGCTGGTCGCCGAATTCGTCACCCGCCAGCGGCGGATGCGTCTGTCGAGCACGGTTCTGGGGCTCGGCTTCATCGCCGCCATACTCTTTCTTCTCGGCAACTATCTGGAGACCCGTTTCGGTTTGGCAGGTGTCGAAAACCCGGTGCAACTGGCTGGCCTGCGCCCCCAGGCCGAGTTGGTCGCGGCCATCCTGTTCGGCGGCACCGCGATTGCTGCGATCATCTATTTCGCCCGTTTCCGGGTGCCGATCATGGCTGCGGTCCTGGCGTTGTCCTTCACAGGTGCGGCCTTTTTCCTGACGACGCTTTATTTCTACGACGGCGTGGTCGATGGCCAAATGCTGCTTCCGACCATGGAACAGATCCCCGACGTTCTGGCGAGAGCGCTCTATGTCCCGCTCATCTGCGGGTTCCTCGTGTTCGGGGTCGGGCTGGCGCTCGATCTGCACGACCGCGAACGCTTCACGATATGGTCGGACTGCGCCTTCTGGCTGCATGTCATCTCGGCGCCGCTTCTCGTCCATCCCCTCTTCATTCTGGCGACGGGCCAGGATGTCGTCTTCGGCGAGATCGAGCCGGGGGCATCCGCATCGATCATGCTCGGCGTGCTGATCGCGGCATTCGTCTATGTAGCGCTCGCCATTGACCGGCGGTCGCTGCTGATCCCCACGCTTGCCTATTTCGGATCGCTCGGAATTTACTATCTCGTGAACAGCGCTGCGAACACGACGGGAATCCCGCCATTCGCCCTGATCCTGCTGGTGATCGGCGCGCTGATCATCCTCTTCGGCGCCGGCTGGCAGCGCATCCGGCGCTTGATTGTCGGGTCGACCCTACCCACATCGCTGCTTTCGAAACTGCCTCCCATCAAATCGTGAGTGCCCATGTCTGAATTCTCTCCGCGGGAAACCGTTTCCGAACTCGACCGCTTCATCATCGGCCAGCAGGACGCCAAGCGCGCGGTCGCAATCGCGCTGCGCAACCGCTGGCGGCGGCAGCGTCTCGAAGGCACGCTGCGCGACGAGGTCATGCCGAAGAACATCCTGATGATCGGGCCGACCGGTGTGGGCAAGACCGAGATTTCACGCCGCCTCGCGAAGCTGGCGGGCGCGCCCTTCGTCAAGGTCGAGGCGACCAAGTTCACGGAAGTCGGCTATGTTGGCCGCGACGTCGAGCAGATCATCCGCGATCTCGTCGAGGCCGGCATCACGCTGGTGCGCGAGAGAAAGCGCGAGGAGGTCAAGGCCAAGGCGCATGTCAATGCCGAACAGCGCGTGCTCGACGCGCTCGTCGGACCGACCGCGAGCCCGGCGACCAAGGAAAGCTTCCGCAAGAAACTGCGCGACGGGCTGCTCGACGACAAGGAAATCGAGGTCGAGGTCGCCGACACGGCTTCGGGCGGAATGCCGGGCTTCGAAATCCCGGGCATGCCCGGCGGCAATATCAGCATGATCAATCTCAACGACATGCTGGGCAAGGCGTTTGGCGGCGCGAAGACGAAAACGATCAAAACGACCGTGCGCGAGTCGCACGACATGCTGGTTGCCGACGAATCCGACAAACTGCTCGACCAGGAGCAGATTACCCAGGAAGCGCTGCGCTCGGCGGAAAATGACGGCATCGTCTTCCTCGACGAGATCGACAAGATCGCCGCGTCGGAAGGCCGGTATGGCGCCGGCGTCAGCCGCGAAGGCGTCCAGCGCGACTTGCTGCCGCTTGTCGAGGGCACGACCGTCGCCACGAAATACGGTCCGGTGAAAACCGACCACATCCTGTTCATCGCGTCGGGCGCCTTCCACGTCTCGAAGCCCTCGGACCTGCTTCCGGAACTGCAGGGCCGCCTTCCGATCCGCGTCGAGCTGAGGGCGCTGGAGCGCGACGACTTCCGCCGTATCCTGACAGAGACCGAGGCCAGCCTTATCAAGCAGTATGTCGCGCTGATGAAGACCGAGGACGTCACCATCACCTTCACGGACGATGCGATCGATGCGCTGGCGGACATTGCCGTCGACCTGAATTCGACGATCGAGAATATCGGCGCGCGCCGGCTCCAGACTGTCATGGAGCGCGTGCTCGACGAGATTTCCTACGAGGCGCCGGACAAGTCGGGCGAGGAGTTCACCATCGACGGCGACTATGTCCGCAAGCAGATCGGTGACCTGGCGCGCAATGCGGATCTGTCGCGGTACATACTGTGACCGAACGGCTATAGCCGGATTTTCGTTGCGGCAGGCTCTCGACTCCTGCCGGCGCATTTCATACTAGCAAATGAGGGGCGCGCTGGCGGAAAACCAAATGATGTCGTCATTCCGATCATTAACGGCAGGTATGTTCGTGGCCCTGACGCTGGCCGCGACACCGGCCGCTGCCGTAACCAAGGTCGAGCCCGGCAATCGCAATTCGGAACAGCCGTCGATCCCCGGAGCATCGAAAAACCGGACCAAGGCGCTCAAGACCACCTTCGACAGGAAATACGAGAAGGTTCTCGGCCTGCTGCGTCGCGACCGCCGGCTGATCGCGCGGATCAAGGACGCCGCTGAAGACTTCGGCATCGATCCAATTCACATGATCGGAGCCATCGTCGGCGAGCACACCTACAATGTGGACGCCTATGACCGCGCCCAGACCTACTACATCAAGGCGATTTCCTACCTGAAGGGTTCGATCGACTTCCAGTATGACGGCGAGGACATCGACGATTTCATCGCCAGGCCGCAATTCGACAAATGCAATGAGCTGACCGGCAGCAAAGCGATCTGGACCTGCCGCGAGGATGTCTGGAATGCGAAGTTCCGGGGCAAGAAGGTCGACGGCAAGGCGTTTCCGAACGACCGGTTCAGCGCCGTCTTCTTCCAGCCCTTTTATGCCGGACAGACATTCGGTCTCGGCCAGCTCAACCCCCTGACCGCCTTGATGATGACCGACCGTGTCAACGCGGTGACAGGCGCGCGCAAGCTGTCCCACACAGACGGCAAGGACGTCTACAAGGCGATCATGGACCCGAAAGAGACCGTGCCCTACATCGCCGCCACGCTGGCGAGCGCGATCGACGATTACCGCGAGATCGCGGATTTCGACATCTCCGCCAATCCGGGCCTCACCGCGACGCTTTACAATACCGGCGACGCCGCCGGCCGGGCACGCGAGCTTGCGCGGCGCAACAAGCGCTCGGGCAAGACGGTCTATCCGGAAGAAAACTACTATGGCTGGATGATCAACGACCGCGAAGACGAATTGCGGGCGCTGCTGGACAACTGATACCGGCGTTCAGGACATCCGGTCCGGGCGATTGAGCAACACCTTGATGCGATGCATCAGGTGGTCGAGGTCTTCCGGACGCAAATCTCCGATCGACTGTTTCAGAAGATTGGCGAGTTCGGTCGCCATCGGATTAAGGCCTGACGTATCGATCGTGACCTTCGGGTGCGACTGCAGCGCAAGCCGCTGCAATTCGTCCGCTTCGTCCCAGATGATATTGAGACAGGCGATAATCCGCTGGAGCAAGACCCAGGAGGGGACGCCGCGATGGCCGTGCTCGAGCGCCGACAGATAGGCCGCCGATACGCCGACCTTTTCGGCCATCTCCTTCTGACTGATGCCTTTTTCGGCACGAAGCTGGCGCAGGCGTTCCCCGAATGGCGTCATCGGCGCATACTCCCGTCCGGCCGCGAAAGCCGCCGAAGCCGGACATAGATCGCCCCCTCGCCACCATGATGCCGACTCGCGGAGGAGTATCCACTCACCAGTTCCGAAAAACGCGGGCCATTGAGCCAGACAGGCACCATTCGTTTTAAAACTCCCTCGCTGCCCGGAGACCGGCCCTTGCCGGTAACGACGAGAACGTGGCGGTCGCCCCGCGACCTGGCGCTGGCGAGAAAGGCATAGAGCCGGTCATGTGCCTGGTCTTGTGTCATGGCATGAAGGTCGACACGGGAATCGATGGAAATACGGCCCTTGGCGATTTTGCGGGTGGTTGGTCGATCGATCAGCGGTTCGGGTTTTCGCGATCTCGGCGCCGGCGGCCGGTGATCATGCTGGATCGGCGATCGAATATCGGCGGCGCGTCTCTTTTCAGGCTTCGGCGATTGGTCCCCGCCGGACAGCGCCTCGCGGAATTCCCGTGCCATTTCGTCCTGATTGAATTCGGGACGAACAACAGCCCGGTCCCGCAGCGGCGTCACCGTCCGCTCCACGCGGTGCCAGAGTATGGTCTCCTCGTCGCTCAGTTTGCGTCGCGTCTTGCCGTCCTTCATGGCGCGACCACCCTGCCGGGCTCGATCGCAGCGGATTTCGGAACCAGCAGGAAAAAGTCGGCAAGCGACCGGACCGCGCTCGCGCGATGACCCGCTTCCTCCCCGGAGCCCATGAAGAGATCGCCACGCGCCGGACCGACGATTGCGCTGCCGGTGTCCTGCGCGATCATCAACTTGGCCCAGGCTTCGCCATTGACCGCATCCGCCGAAACGAAAACCGGCGTAGAGAATGTGTGAATCAGGCGGTCTACGGCAAGCGACCGGCCGGCCGTCAGCGGGACCTTGGCGGCGGCAACCGGACCGGCATCGGCATCTGCGAACCGGGCCTCGCGGAAGAAGATAAAGGAACGGTTCTCCTGCATCATCGCGCGCGCCCGATCCGGATGCGCGGCGAGCCAGGAACGGATCGCCGCCATTGAAACCGCATCCGGCGCGATCTCGCCGCGCTCGACGAGTCGTTTGCCGATTGCGGTAAAGGCGTGGCCGGTCTTGCCGTCATAGGTGATGCGCATGACGGAACCGTCGGCGAATTTCAACCGTGCCGCGCCCTGTATGTGCGTAAAGAAGGCATCGATGGGATCCTCGACCCAGGCAATTTCCAGGCCCTGATGGTCCAGAAAGCCTTCCTCGATCCGCTTTCGGTCAGGATAGGCTTCGAGTGTCCCGTCAGACATGAGACGGGCAAAACGAATATCGGGATCCCAGTCGGAGGGCCGGTTTTCCGGCGTTACCGCAACAAGGTCGGACGGCCGCCGGTAAAACGGCGTTGCAAACCGCTCCGTCCGGCCGCGGGAGGCATCGATTTCAGGTTCGTAGAATGCGGTTACGAAGCCCCGCCCGCCATCATCGTCGGCAAGTGCGTAGCAGTCGAAATTGTCCTCGAAGAAACCGCGAGGATTTTCCCTGGCGGATTTTTCGCCGGCAGCTTCGCAAAGCGCGTGAAGGCTTTCCGGTGACACGCCGATCGATCCCCGCCGGTAGATCTCATCCGCGGGTCGGCCGGCATGGCGAGCAAACGCCGCCAATGCCTGCGAAACATCGTCCCGGTCCCATCCCGGCAGGCCGGAAAAGGAAATGGGGCGAAGTGTCCACACGACGCGGTGATGTCAGTCTTCGGATTCGGTGGCGACCAGACGCCAGTTCGGATCGCGGTCGCGGGTATCTCGCGCGAAGGTCCACACGTCCTTGACCTCCACGACCGCGTCAGGATCGCCGTCGATCACGTTGCCGTCCTTGTCACGGGTCGCCGAGATGAGCTGGCTTACCACGCGGATCGTGACCAGCGCGTCATCGTCGCGCATCTCCGCCGCGATGATATCCGCATTGTCGATGCCGATAAAGCTCGACTGTACGGTTTCGCCCTTGGCCTCGCGCTCATCGAGGGCCGCGGCAAAACCATCATAGACTTCGTTCGACAGGAGATTTTTCAGTGTCTTGCGGTCGGCGTCGGCGAACGACATGACGATCATCTCGTAGGCCATCTTGGCCCCGGACAGGAAGCTGGCCGGCTCGAAATCAGCCGAGCGGTCCTTGATGGCGCGCATGCCCGTATTGAGATCCGTTCCCGGCTTGGCGACGCGATCGATGTCGCGATACGGATCGGCGCGCATTTCGCCGCGTCCGGGAAGGGTGATGACATTGTCGGATTCCTCGGCTGCTTCCGCATCCTCCTCGCCCGGCGCTTCGCGCTTGCTCGAATAGGGATCGAAAGGCCGACGCTCGTGTCCGGTGCGTTTGCCGAGCACATTGCGCAGCTGCAGGAACACGAAAACCGCCGCTACGACGAATATCAATGTGACGAGGTTGGAGCCTTCCATCAAATGTCCCGCATTAAGAGAAATCCATTGCTCTCCATATAACCATGAATGGCGAGCATTCAAATCGCGTCGCGAATAACTACATTGAGATCACAAAGCTTAACGAAGAAGGCGGTTTGATGCCCTTTTCCCTGATTCCGTTCGCACTGTTGATCATCCCGCTGCTGGAAATCGGCGTGTTCATTGCCGTCGGCTCGCAAATCGGCGTGTTTCCGACACTCGGCATGGTCGTCCTGACCGCGATCATCGGCTCCATCCTGTTGCGGGTTCAGGGCTTCGGCCTGATGACGCGGATGCGCACCGAACTCGACCAGGGACGGATGCCCGGCCGCGATCTCGTCCATGGCGTCATGATCCTCGTCGCGGGCATTTTGCTGCTCACGCCGGGATTCGTTACCGACACGCTCGGTTTTCTCCTGTTCGTTCCGCCGCTGCGCGACGCGGTGTGGCGTTTCGCGCGCTCGCGCGTTCATGTCGTATCGGCTGGCGGAACCCGTTACGAGACACGCCCCGGCCATGACGCCAATACGATCGACCTTTCGGAAGACGAGTATTCCGGAGAAGGCAGTGACGACAGTCCATGGTCGAAGGACCGATAGGCGCGGACACCCTGTCCTTGCCAGCCTGCAAGGGCCGTGCTAGCCAGCCGCGACTCCAATCCGCGCGAGTAAAACCGCGCTCTCATTATTCAGACAAGAGGCTTTCCACATGGCAGAAGACGGCAAGAACGGCGGTGAAAACCAGCCCGCGGGTGCAGCAACCAGCAATGGAAACGGCGCGGCTCCGCAGCTCTCCGTGCTGACCCAATATGTCAAGGACCTGTCTTTCGAAAGCCCCGGCGCGCCGCTGTCACTGCGTCCGCGCGAGAAGTCGCCGGCAATCAATATCAATGTCAACGTGCAGGCCAATCCGCTCGCCGACACGGATTACGATGTCAGCCTGACCCTGACCGCCAAGGCCGAGGACGGCGATAACGTCCTGTTCAACGTCGAACTGGTTTATGGCGGCGTTTTCCGCGTGGCCAATTTCCCGCAGGAACACGTCCTTCCGGTGCTGTTCGTCGAATGCCCGCGGCTGCTCTTCCCCTTCGCGCGCCAGATCATCGCCGAGTGCACCCGCAATGGCGGCTTCCCGCCGCTGATGATCGATCCGGTCGATTTCGCGCAGATGTTCCAGCGCCGCATGGCTGAAGAACAGAGCAAGCAGAAAGCCCAGGCCTGATCGGCTTCGGCTCAATCGGATTTGTCAGAAGGGCGGCTCTGCCGCCCTTTTCATTTTCCGGCGTTCCAGATCGCGCTTTCGCCGAGCCGGGCCACCATCTCGGCATGGGCGGCGACTTCCTGTTCACTCAGGCGTGACGGAAGCGGTTCCGGCCTCGGGCGCAGTTTCATCCCGCCTGTGGAGCCGCCATCGGTTTCCTGCGCCGTTTGATCGGCCGTTTCCTCGACTTCCAGGCCAAGCTTGGCCTGCTTGCCGCCGACCAGTTCGATGTAGACTTCCGCCAGCAATTCGCTGTCGAGCAGGGCGCCATGCTTCTCGCGCATCGAATTGTCGATGCGATATCGCTTGCAGAGCGCATCGAGCGAATTGGGGCCCATCGGGTGTTTGCGACGAGCCAGGTGCAAGCTGTCGACGACACGGTCCGGGTCGACCGGGCCAAAACCGAGCCTGGCATATTCCGCGTTGAAAAAGCCCACATCGAAGCTCGCATTGTGCGCGATCAGGGTCGCACCCTCGGTGAAGTCGAGCCAACCTTGAAGGACTTCGGCGAATTTCGGCTTGTCGGCGAGCTGTTCGTTGGAAATCCCGTGAACTGCCAGCGCCTCCGGATGGACCTCCCGCCCGTCCGGGTTCACGAAGACATGAAATGTCCGCCCGGTCAGAAACCGGTTTTCCAGTTCGACCGCGCCTATTTCAATGATCCGGTCGTTTTTTGCGTCGAGGCCGGTGGTCTCGGTATCGAATATGATTTCCCGCATGTCGTCATCCCTGCTCGATGCCATATCATGGGCGTCGTCACGGAAGCCCTCAATGGGGCGAAGCCGTCATCCAACGCTTAGTCCGCTTCTGTGCGCCGTTTTTCGCGGCCGTCGGCGGACAGTACGGAGACAAGGTCGCGCACCTTGGCGCGGGCGCAGTCCATGCCAAGCGACGTGTCGATGATGAAGTCGGCGCGGCGTCTCTTTTCCGCATCGGGCGTCTGGCGCGTGAGCAGGGCCTCAAACCGTTCTTCCGTCATGCCGGGCCGGCTCATAACGCGTTCGCGCTGCACCTGAGCCGGCGCGGTAACCGTGACGATCCGGTCGACGCGGCTGTCGCCACCGGTTTCAAACAACAGCGGAATGTCCAGGATAACGAAGGGTCGGTTTTCGGCGCGCGCCTTGTCGAGGAATTCGATTTCCGCTTCGCGGACCAGCGGATGGACGATGGCTTCGAGCCTTGCCATCGCATCCGGATTGCCGACGACATGCTTGCCGAGCTCCGACCGATCGACGACGCCGTCCTTCACCGTTCCGGGAAACGCTTTCTCGATCAGAGGCGCGGCCTTGCCTGAATAGAGCGCATGAACGGTTGCATCCGCGTCATGGACGGGCACGCCTTCGTCGGCGAACATTTTTGCCGTGGTCGATTTTCCCATGCCAATCGAACCGGTCAATCCGACGACGATCATCCGTGATCCGCCTTGTCGAGATCCGCTATGACGAGATTGCGCAGCGCGTCATCCACATCCGGCCAGGTTCCGAACCAGTGCTCGAAGCCGGGCGCCGCCTGATGAAGCAGCATGCCGAGGCCGTCTGCGGTGCGCAGGCCCGCGCGCGACGCCATTTTGAGGAAGGGCGTTTGCAGCGGCACATAGACGATGTCGGTCGCCATGGCGAAAGTCCGCGCCCGCCCAATGTCGAGCGACAGCGACGGCTGGCCCTCCATGCCCAGCGAAGTCGTGTTGACGATGAGATCGGCCTCAGCGAGCCGGTTGTCCGCTTCGTCCCAGCCATGCGCAGTCACTATTTCCCCGAACCGGGTGGCGAGCTGTTCGGCGCGCGAGACAGTTCGGTTGACGATGTCGATCCGTTCATAGCCAGCTTCGATCAACGCATGCAGCACCGCGCGGCTCGCGCCGCCGGCGCCCAGCACCAAAGCCGACGATCCGTCTCGCCAGCCGGCAAGGCGCTGATCGAGATTGGCCGCGAAACCATAAGCGTCGGTGTTGCCGCCGACCAGTTCCTCGCCTTCCATCCAGAGCGTATTGACCGCGCCAACGGCCTCGGCAGCGGTATCGCGCCGATCGACAAGTTCGAAAGCGCGCTCCTTGTGAGGGATCGTGACATTGCCACCGGTCCATCGTCCTGAGCGGATGTCGATGAGAAGCGCAGCGAAATCCTCCGGCGCGATATCCACGGTGCTATAGACGCCGTCGATCCCGTAGCGCATCATCCAGCTTCCGTGAATCAGCGGCGAGCGCGAGTGACCGACCGGATGCCCGGCCACGAAGGCACGAGGCGCGTTAGCCATCGATTTCCCCCAACTCGCGCAGTTTTGCGAGAAGCGGAAGAAGCGGCAGACCGATGATCGTGAAGTAGTCGCCCTCGATACGCTCGAACAGCTGGATGCCCTCGCCCTCATACTGGTAGCAGCCGACGCTGGACAGGGCGCTGTCGCCGACGGATGCGAGGTAGCGTCCGATAAAGTCCGGCGCGAGCGGGCGCATCGTCATATGCGCGACCGACACATGCCGCCAAATCGTTTCACCGTCGCGCGCAAGCGCCAGCGCGCTCCACAATTGATGGGTCTTGCCGGAAAAGCGCAGGAGGTTGTGACGCGCTTCTTCCATGTCCGCCGGTTTGTGAAACAGCGCACCTTCCAGCGAAAGGGTCTGATCGCCGCCGAGGACAAGAGCACCGGCATTGCGCTCGGAAACATCCAGTGCCTTGGCTTCCGCGAGAATGCCGGCGACATCTTCGGGCGTCGCATCGGCCTCGAGCAGCGGAGCCTCGACGGCGCGCTCATCGATGTTCGAGCCCTCCGCCCTGAATCCGATGCCGGCATTCATCAGGATCGCGGCACGAAACGGGCTGGTGGACGCAAGAACGATGGACATCTCATCTCTTTCTGTTGGGCAGGCGGTTAGACGCTTGAACCGGTTTTTGCAAGTTGGTCCGCCGCGACGTCGCACGGGAGAGACTGTGGACAATTCGTGCTTCGACATGACCGGACCGTCCCGCTCGAAACGAAAGTGATGGTCATGCACAATTCACACCCGCCAGACGGCATTCTGTCCACTGTGGGGAATTGTGTGGATGATACTTCCTTGCCACGAATTTCAGAAATTTTCCACAACCAGCTTCGGGTGACATAATCTAACTATTTGAATTTACGATGGAAATTTATCCACATTGATTCACAGGCAGATATGGCCTTGTTTCCCGCGGCCGAATTGTCGCGGCGGTCGATCCCGGCTTCTGCATAAGTGGCGATACCTGCTATTCACAGACTCATAGAATCATCAATCAGCTTCGCTGACATATTTTATGGAAAAGAAAGTAAGCGAGGAAACGGGGATAATGGCTGTCGAGCGGAAGATCATGAAGGTCCTGAACGGAGAGACGCTCAGTCCTCCGCCTGTCTGGATCATGCGGCAGGCCGGTCGTTATCTGCCTGAGTACAGGGAAACGAGAGCGACCGCGAAAGGCTTCCTCGATCTCTGTTACACCCCGGATCTGGCCGTGGAAGTGACCCTGCAGCCGATCCGGCGGTATGCCTTTGACGCATCGATCCTGTTTTCGGACATTCTGGTTCTCCCCGATGCGTTGAAACGCAATGTTCGTTTCGTGCAGGGCGAAGGACCGCAGATGGATCCAATCGATGCGGAGGGTATCGCGAAACTCGATCCATCGGGCATGCATGATCATTTGGCGCCGGTCTATGAAACGGTGAAGCGCTTGCGGCAGGAATTGCCGGAGGAAACGACGCTTCTGGGGTTTTGCGGCGCGCCCTGGACCGTCGCCACCTACATGATCGCGGGGCACGGGACTCCGGACCAGGCGCCGGCGCGTCTCTTCGGTTATCGCGACCGGGCTTCGATGATGCGATTGCTCGACCTGCTTGCGGATATGTCTGCGGACTATCTTTTGCAGCAATTCGAGAATGGCGCGGATGCCGTCCAGATTTTCGATAGCTGGGCTGGCGTCCTCGACGAGGATTGTTTCGATGCTTTTTGCGTCCAGCCGATGAAGCGGATTGTCGGGAAGGTGCGCGCGGTAAGGCCGGACGCGAAGATCATCGGATTTCCGAAGGGCGCCGGAAGCCTTTATCGGGGCTATCGGGAAAAAACCGGTGTTGATGCGCTGGGTCTGGACTGGACCGTGCCTTTCTCGTTTGCGGCGGAGCTTCAGAAAGAAGGTCCGATTCAGGGCAATCTTGATCCGCTGCGGCTTGTGGCGGGCCGGGACGCGATCCGTGAGGGTGTGGACCGTATTCTCGATGCGCTTGGCAACGGACCGCTGATTTTCAATCTCGGCCATGGGGTGACGCCACAGGCGGACCCCGATGATGTCGGCTATCTGGTCGATCGCGTGCGGGGCAACGCATGAGCGAGATTTCTGCGCAGAGCGGCCGCAAAGCGGCGAAACGCGCGGTCATCGCGCTGGTTGTTTTCGGCCTGCTTGCGGCGCTGATCTTCTGGCTGGATCCGGATGGGCTCTATCTCTGGATCAAGGCACTCCATGTGATCGCGATCATCGCCTGGATGGCGGGCATGCTCTATTTGCCCCGGCTTTTCGTCTACCACGCCGATACAGAACCCGGCTCGCAGCAGAGCGAAACCTTCAAGGTGATGGAAGGTCGGCTGTTACGGGTGATCATGAATCCGGCGATGGTCATCGCATGGGCCGTGGGATTGTGGCTGGCTTGGTCCGGCGGCTTTCTGATGGACGGGTGGTTCCATGCCAAATTGGCCTGCGTTCTTGCATTGTCGGCCGTGCACGGCATCTTCTCGCGTGCGGTGCGGCTCTTCGCCGAGGATCGTAACGATCGGAAACCGCGCTACTGGCGTATGATGAACGAAGCCCCGACGCTCCTGATGATCGCCATCGTCGTGCTCGTTATCGTCAAACCCTTCGCCTGACTGCTTCATCAAAAGTGACTTGAAGTCGAAATGGCTACGGCTTATGTGAAGGTAAACGCGCCCCGGGATTCCCCTCCCCTTTCTACGGGCCGACTTCCCTTCTTCCATTTTTCTTCCAAGAACAAAGCACGTTTTCATGCAACAAATGAAACTACAGGACCTCCAGAACAAGTCCGCCACGGATCTCGTCGAATTCGCCGAGAGCCTCGAGGTCGAGAACGCCAGCACGATGCGCAAACAGGAATTGATGTTTGCGATCCTGAAGAAACTGGCCGCGGACGATGTCGAAATCATCGGTGACGGTGTCGTCGAGATCCTCCAGGACGGTTTCGGCTTCCTGCGTTCGGCCAGCGCGAACTACTTGCCGGGCCCGGACGATATCTACATCTCGCCATCGCAGATCCGTCGCTTCTCCCTGAAGACCGGTGACACTGTTCAAGGTCCGATCCGGGGTCCGAAAGAAGGCGAACGCTATTTCGCGCTTCTCAAGGTCAACACGATCAATTTCGAAGACCCGGAAAAGATCCGTCACAAGAGCCATTTCGACAATCTGACGCCGCTCTATCCGGACGAGCGGTTCAACATGGAAATCGACGGCGCGCCGACCAAGGACAATTCGGCGCGCGTCATCGATCTGGTGGCGCCGCTGGGCAAGGGCCAGCGTGGCCTGATCGTGGCGCCGCCGCGGACCGGTAAGACCGTTCTGCTCCAGAACATCGCCCATTCGATCACGGCCAACCATCCGGAATGCTACCTGATCGTGCTTCTGATCGACGAGCGACCGGAAGAAGTGACCGACATGCAGCGTTCGGTGAAGGGAGAGGTTGTGTCCTCCACCTTCGACGAGCCGGCATCCCGTCACGTCCAGGTCGCGGAAATGGTCATCGAAAAGGCCAAGCGCCTGGTCGAGCACGGTCGAGACGTCGTCATTCTGCTCGATTCGATCACCCGTCTCGGTCGTGCCTACAACACGGTTGTGCCGTCTTCGGGCAAGGTGCTGACCGGCGGTGTCGATGCCAACGCCCTGCAGCGTCCGAAGCGTTTCTTCGGTGCGGCGCGCAATATCGAGGAAGGCGGGTCGCTGACGATCATCGCGACGGCGCTGATCGATACCGGTAGCCGCATGGACGAAGTGATCTTCGAGGAGTTCAAGGGCACCGGTAACTCGGAAATCGTCCTCGACCGCAAGGTTGCCGACAAGCGCACATTCCCGGCGATCGACGTGCTCAAGTCGGGTACCCGCAAGGAAGACCTGCTTATTCCGCGTCAGGATCTGCAGAAGATCTTCGTTCTGCGCCGGATCCTCGCGCCGATGGGCACGACGGACGCGATCGAGTTCCTCATCGACAAGCTCAAGCAGACCAAAAACAACGCAGAGTTCTTCGATTCGATGAACGCCTGATTGGATTATCCGGCTCGTTAGCCGGATTCATATCCCGCTTTTCAGAAGCCTCTCGAGTTCGCCGTCGGTCTTGACCGGCGGCGAACATTTCATTTCAGCGCAGAGATAAGCGCCTCTGTCCTGAAATTGCGGGTTGTCGGTACCAGCAGGAAGGAACACATCCAGTCGGCGCGGGTCGGGGTGACGCGTCGTCCAGGACCATAGAGAGTCGGTCTCGGCGCTGTCTCCGACGACGACCAGCTTGCGCGAGGCGTGCACAGTGTCCGCCGCGTTGAGAAAACCTGCCTGGCCGAACCGGCTTTGCATGATGCGTCCCGCGGCCTGCGCCATCAAATCGTCGGTCAAACCGGTCAGTTCGACGTCGTCCGTGGCAAGCGCCAAACGTGAAAGCGCTTCGAGAATTTGTGCCGTCGCCGATGGATTCGCCTCATCGAGATCGTTCCAGGTCAGCATGGGGGTATCTGAGCGGTTCTGCTCCTGCATCCAGAATCCCCGACTCGATTCGAAATCGAAATGATTCCGCTTGAGCAAACCGGCCAGCTTCAGCGCCTTTTCCAGAAATTCCGTGTCAGATGTCGTTTCATACAGAGCGAGAGCTGCGCTGATCATGGCGGCGTAGTCGGTCGCGAAACCGAACCCACTCGCTTTCTCGCCATCAAAGACATGGGAGAGCCGTGTGTGGGACAGCATCCGTTCCATCAGGGCCCGAAAATGCCGGGTCGCCAGCGCGGTCCAGGATTCGGATCCGAAATAACGTGCCGCTTCGGCGATGGCCCGAATTGCGTAACCGTTCCAGTCCGCCAGTATTTTCCCGTCCTGGCCGGGTGGAATGCGACCGACGCGATGGGCCAGCAAGGCTTCGCGGTTTTTCGAGTGATGAGCGATGACTCTTGCGGCTTCGTCCGGATCGGCGCGGAGGGTCGAGAGGTTGAGGATATTGATTCCTTCCCAGTTACCGCCGCGCGTGACGTCGTAGTCCGACGCAAAAGCCTCGGTCGATCCGGCGAGGATCTCCTCGATCTGGTGCAGAGACCATACATAATACTTGCCCTCCTCGCCCTCGGAGTCGGCATCGAGGCTGGCCGCAAATCCGCCGCCGGGCATCGTCATTTCCCGCTGCAGCCAGGCAATGGTTTCCTCGATTCGTAACCGGAACAAATCGGACTCAGTCTGCGAATGCGCCCAGATACAGTGGCGGATGAAATAGGCATTGTCGTAGAGCATCTTCTCGAAATGCGGCACCAGCCATTGGCCGTCGACGGAATAGCGCGCGAGCCCGCCACCGAGGTGGTCATAGATCCCGCCCAATGTGATGGCGGAAACCGTCTCGAGGAACCGGTCGCGAGCGTTTTCGTCGCCGTCGCGCATCCAGCTGCGCCAAAGGGTTTCGAGAAATGGCGCGTTCGGAAATTTCGGCGCGCCATTCAGACCGCCGTGATCAGGATCGTACAGCGTCGCGACACGTTTGGAGAAGCTGCTGATCGTTTCCGGGGTCAATGTCGCAGGCGTCGCCGCGCCGGCGAGCTGGTTTTGCAAATGCGCCTGCAGGCGATCGGCATTAGCGTCGATGTCGTCGCGGCGTTGGCGCCATGCAGTTTCGACCTGGACAAGAACATCTACGAAGCCGGGCCGTCCGTAGCGGGCTTGTTTCGGAAAATAGGTGCCGCCCCAGAATGGTTTTCCGTCCGGTGTCAGCACCATGGTCAGCGGCCATCCGCCCTGTTCTCCCATCGCGGTCAGGGCGGCCATATAGAGCTGGTCGATATCCGGCCGCTCTTCGCGGTCGACCTTGATGTTGACATAGAGGCTGTTCATCAGCTTCGCGACGTCGGCGTCTTCGAAGCTCTCATGCGCCATGACGTGGCACCAGTGGCAGGCAGCGTAGCCGATGGATAGAAGGATCGGCCGGTCGAGGTCTTTTGCCGCCGCGAGCGCGGCCTCGTCCCAGGGCTGCCAGTGGACAGGGTTGTCCTTGTGTTGCAGTAGATACGGGCTGGCGGCGTCCGCGAGCCTGTTGTGCAGGGCATCCGTCAAATCAGCTTCCTTCGTCGCATCGGGCCTTTAAGGATATGGAAACCATATATGCATTGTCGAGCGGCGGTCTTCCGTCCGGTGTCGCGGTCGTGCGGGTTTCCGGTCCTGGCGCTGGCGATGCGGTGAAGGCGTTGTCTGGATTATTGCCCGAGGCGCGAGAAGCGGCGCTTCGTTCGATTCGCAGCCGCAATGATATGGAAATCGACAGGGGACTCGTTCTCTGGTTTCCGGGTCCGGCCAGTTTCACGGGCGAGGATGTCGCGGAATTCCATCTTCATGGCGGACGGGCCGTTGTGGATCGACTTCTGGAAGAGTTGTCGGGTTTTGATGATTTTCGGCTGGCTGAGGCGGGCGAGTTTTCAAAGCGAGCTTTCGCCAATGGAAAATTCGACCTGACCGAGGCGGAGGGCCTAGCGGATCTTATAGCGTCGCAGACGGAAGCGCAGCGGATACTGGCGCTTTCACAGGCCTCGGGCGCTTTGAAGGAGGTGTATGAAGGCTGGCAGAAGCGCCTGCTCCATGCGCGGGCGATGATCGAGGCTGAAATCGACTTTACGGACGAGGAGGACGTTCCTGGTTCGGTTTCGGATCGAGTCTGGCAGGATATGGAGGTGCTGGCCGATGAGATGCGCCGCCATCTCGCGGGTGCGGATCGTGCCCGGGCTGTGCGAGACGGATTTCGAATCGTGATCATAGGCGTGCCGAATGCCGGCAAGTCGAGCCTTCTTAATGCACTGGCGGGTAGCGACGTCGCTATTGTATCGGACGTACCCGGGACGACACGGGACGCGATAGAGTCGCGGCTTTCCATTGGCGGACAATTGGTCGTTATTACCGATACGGCCGGGATTCGCGATGCGGGAAATGTGATCGAGACGGAAGGCATCCGGAGAGCGCTTGTAAAGGCTAGCGAGGCGGATCTTGTGCTTCATCTTTCTCCGGATGGGTCATGGGAAGCGATAGAGGATCTTTGGGGCGTTCCGGTGTGGCGCATCGCGTCGAAGGGCGACATAGAGAATGCAGGAATCGATTCGGATGCGTTATCGATTTCGGTGCGGCAAGATGATGGCTTGGATGAACTCCTGAATCGGCTTGGTTCCCATCTGGCAGAGTATGTCGCGAATGACGTTAGCTCGCTCCCGACCCGTCAGCGGCACATCGAGAATGTGCGGTCGGCGTTGTCCGAACTCCTGAATGCAACGGAGAATGGTTCTTTGCCGCTGGAACTTCGTGCGGAATCGCTGCGTCTTTCGGCCTATAGCCTGGGGCGGATAACCGGGCAGTTTGGCGTCGAGGACGTTCTCGGTGTCATCTTTTCAGAATTCTGTATCGGCAAATGATTCACGTGAAACGGATCAGAAGGCCTGGAATGGAATGTTTCATCAGCGGTCAGTGTTTCACGTGAAACATGGCGGGTCTTGACGCGGGCCTGATCCTGCTTCATCTCCCGGACATTCAAACAGGTGGAACCATGAAACGCGAATTCGATGTCATTGTCATCGGTGGCGGCCACGCCGGGTGCGAAGCGGCTCGCGCCGCGGCAGTTATTGGCGCGCGCACTGCGTTGGTGACGCACTCATTCGCGACGATCGGAACGATGTCTTGCAACCCCGCCATTGGAGGGCTCGGAAAAGGGCACCTGGTCCGAGAGATCGATGCGCTGGACGGTTTGATGGGCCGTGTCGCCGATGCAGCGGGTATTCAGTTCCGAATGTTGAATCGCCGCAAAGGGCCAGCTGTGCGCGGGCCGAGGACCCAGGCGGATCGCAAGCTCTACCGCGAAGCCATGCAGCGCGAAATTTCGGCCATAGAGAACCTTGAGGTCATTGAGGGTGAAGTCGCCGATCTGGAACTGGATTCATCCGGAACGGTTGGCGGCGTGATTATGGCGAATGGGGAAACCATTTCGTGTCGCGCCGTCGTGCTCACGACCGGGACCTTTCTTCGCGGCCTGATCCATATTGGTGACGAGACGATACCGGCCGGCCGAATGGGCGAGGCACCGAGTGTTGGCCTGTCTGTAACGCTTGAGAAGCTTGGCGTTCCGCTGGGCCGGTTGAAAACCGGCACTCCTCCGCGCCTGGATGGCCGTACGATTCATTGGGATAGGCTTGCCATGCAGGCAGCCGATTCGGATCCGGTACCATTTTCCACGATGACGAATCGGATCACGAATCCGCAGATTGAATGCGGGATTACCCGCACGACACCGGAAACGCATGCGATCATCGAGGCCAATCTTGGCCGGAGCGCCATGTATTCCGGAAATATCAAGGGCGTCGGTCCGCGCTACTGTCCGTCGATAGAGGACAAGATCGTCAAATTCGGGGAACGGGACGGTCATCAGATATTTCTGGAGCCGGAAGGGCTCGACGATCATACGGTCTATCCAAACGGGATCTCCACCTCGTTGCCGGAAGAGGTGCAGAAAGCATTGCTCCGAACCATCCCCGGTCTCGAGGATGCGGAGATACTCCAGCCGGGTTACGCGATCGAATATGATCATGTCGATCCGCGGGCGCTTGAAATGTCGCTGCAGCTGCGTGGGACTTCCGGGTTCTTCCTGGCGGGGCAGATCAATGGAACAACCGGATATGAAGAGGCGGGGGCGCAGGGTCTCGTTGCAGGGCTGAACGCTGCGCGTATGGCTTCCGGTGGAGATCCTGTCGTCTTCAGTCGAACGGACTCCTATATTGGCGTGATGATTGACGACCTCGTCTCGCGCGGGGTCTCGGAGCCCTATCGCATGTTTACGTCGCGTGCGGAGTACAGGCTTTCTTTGCGTATCGATAATGCTGATATGCGGCTGACACCGAAGGCTATCGAGGTTGGTTTGGCCGGGAGTGACCGCTCTTCTCATTTTGAAGCGGTTCTCGGAGAGCTGAATGCTGCACGGGATTTTGCGAAAGACCATATGGTTACGCCGCAAGGGGCTATTCGATTCGGACTCGAAATCAATCAGGATGGCGTCCGTCGTTCGGCGTATGATCTGATGTCTTACCCATCCGTCTCCTCAGACGATATCGCGCGTATTTGGCCGGAATTCGCTGAATTCCCCGCTTCGATTCGGGAGCGTCTCGAAATCGAAGCGCGGTATGCGGTCTATTTAAGACGTCAGGAGGCCGATATCGCGGCTGTGCGCCGGGAAGAGCAAACGGCGATTCCAGCCGATATGGATTATTCTATTATCGCGGGGCTATCGAATGAGTTGCGACAGAAGCTGGATAGCCGGAAGCCTGAGACACTGGCAGCGGCGCAGCGCATAGAAGGCATGACGCCGGCGGCGATTGCGCTGGTTATCGCCCACATTCAGCAGCAGCGGCGCGCTGCGAAGTCGCGCGTCGCTTGATCATGGTCGGAAACGCTGCCTTCGACGATACCGATTTCCTGGGTGGTGTTTCACGTGAAACACATGCGCGCTTGCGTGACTACGCGGCGCTCTATGAGAAGTGGTCGTCGAGGATCAATCTGACTGCGTCGTCTACCCAGAAAGATTTCTGGCGGCGCCATATCGCCGACAGCGCTCAACTCTTCGATCTGGCGCCTCAGGCCCGACACTGGGCGGATCTCGGTTCGGGCGGTGGATTTCCGGGCATGGTGATCGCGATACTTCTGCAGGATCAACCGGATGCGCGGGTTGAGTTGATCGAAAGCAATCGGAAGAAAACGGCGTTTCTGCAGGCGGTCAAGGCACAATGCGCACCGTCGGCGATCATTCATCCGGCCCGTATCGAGGCAGTAATCCCGGCGATAAAAAGGCCCGATATCGTAACGGCGCGGGCGTTGGCTGCGTTGCCGGCGCTTCTCGACATGACCTCCGCCTGGCTCTCGTCCGGCACCCGCGCTCTGTTTCACAAAGGCCGTGGATATGCCGGCGAGATCGAAGAAAGCCGTGCCAAACACGTTTTCGATCTGGTAATACACAAGAGCCGGATCGACGCGGATTCCGTCATTCTCGAAATCGCGAATCTGCAACCGAAACCGGCCTGAATCTTTCCTGCAACCGGGGACTTTCGATGTCGGATCGTTGTCGCGTGATAACCATAGCGAATCAGAAGGGCGGCGTGGGAAAGACGACCACGGCGATCAATCTGGCGACCGCGCTTGCCGCTATCGGCGAGCGCGTTCTCATTGTCGATCTCGATCCGCAGGGCAACGCGTCCACCGGGCTCGGCATCGACCGAGAGGATCGCGAAATTTCCTCCTATGACGTCCTCCTCGGTGAGGCTGACGCGCTTGACGCGGCTGTGCCAACGGCTGTGCCCAATCTCTCCATCGTTCCGTCCACAATGGACCTTCTGGGTGTCGAGATGGAGATTTCGGGCAAGCAGGATCGTGTATTCAGGCTGCGGTCCGCGCTCGATCGCGTCTCGACCCGGTTCAACTATGTGCTGGTGGACTGTCCTCCGTCGCTCAATCTCCTGACGCTCAATGCAATGGCGGCCGCTGATTCGATCCTCGTGCCGCTGCAAACGGAGTTCTTCGCGCTCGAAGGCCTGAGCCAGCTTCTCAAGACCGTCGACCAGGTCAAACGGTCGATTAATCCGAAGCTCGAAATCCAGGGTATCGTGCTCACCATGTTCGACAAGCGCAACAACCTTGCCTTGCAGGTCGTCGAGGATGTGCGGTCGCATCTTGGAGACAAGGTCTACGAGACGGTCATCCCGCGCAATGTCCGGGTTTCGGAGGCCCCATCGCATGGAAAACCGGCGATCCTTTATGATCTGGGTTGCGCCGGCAGCCAGGCCTATCTGCAACTGGCGTCGGAAGTAATCCGGCGTGAACGCCGGCTGACGGCGGCCTGAAGCGATTCGATAACGAAACAAACGGTACGACCATGGCAGACGACGCTTCCCGCAAAAGACTTGGACGCGGCCTCGCGGCACTGATCGGTGAAATGGACCAGCCCGCGGAAGAGGCGAAGCAGCCGCAACCCGCCGATCGCCGGCTTCCGATCGAGTTTGTCGTCCGCAATCCGAACAATCCGCGCCGCGAATTCGCCGAGGAAGAACTGGCCGATCTCGCGGCTTCGATCCGCGAGCATGGCATTATCCAGCCTGTCGTCGTGCGCCCGCAGGCCGGCCATGCCGACATGTTCGAGATCATCGCGGGCGAGCGGCGCTGGCGGGCTGCCCAGCGGGCAGGGCTTGTCGATATCCCCGTTATCATCCGTGACGTGGACGACAAGATCGCGCTCGAACTGGCGATTATCGAGAACGTCCAGCGCGCCGATCTCAATCCGATCGAGGAAGCGGCCGGATATCAGCGGCTCCTCGATGAATATGCCTATACCCAGGCCGACCTTGGCGATGTCATCGGCAAGAGCCGAAGCCATGTCGCCAACACGCTGCGCCTTCTCAAGCTGCCGGATCCCGTCCGCGAGCAGGTTCGTATCGGTGCATTGTCGGCCGGCCATGCGCGGGCTCTGATCACCGCGTCCGATCCGGAATCCCTTGCGCGTCGAATTGTCGAAGGCGGTCTTTCGGTTCGGCAGGCGGAACAACTTGCGCAAGACGCCGATAGTACGCAAAAGACCAGCCGGTCCGTTGGCGCCGCCGCCAAACAGAAAGACGCCGATACGCTGGCCCTGGAGAAATTGTTGACCGATCAACTCGGTCTCCGCGTCGAAATCGCCCATAGCGGCCAGGGTGGAGAATTGAAGGTTCGCTACAAGACGCTTGAACAGCTCGATTCGCTTTGTCATCGGCTGCAGGGTGTTTGAATTTTCGGGATTATAAGCCGACTAACGTCTTCTGGCGCTTTGTATCGTGATGGCGAGCAAAGCCGTTCTCGCAACCGGCACTGTCAACGCCGAATTCATACGGCTTTCCAGAACGCAATCCTGTAACCGTCTCAATGCGTGGCGAATTCCTTGCGCCGTCCAGCGTGTCAGCGCCTGCTCCACCGTCTTGCGCCGGGCAAAGAACACTGGCGGCCGCGCGGCGGCGATGACGGCACCCGCCGGCTTTCCCGATTTGTCCATTTCGGCGCGTAGAAGATCGAGCTGCTGGAATTGTCGAATCGCCGCGGCAAGCAGCGGCTGAGGATTCGAGCCGGCGGAAATGAAGGCCTGCATCGAATCATCGAAATCCGCCAACCTGCCGGTTATGACCGCATCCACGACCTCATCAAAGGAGACCGCCGACGCGTCACCGATGCTCTGGCGCGCCATGTCGAGCGTGATTTCCTCTTCGCCATGGGCGTAGAGCGCAAGTTTCTCCAGTTCCCCTCGCGACGCGCGCCGGTCGCCCCCTATATGATCCTGGATATAGCGACGCGCATCGAGCGACAGGCGCTGACCCGCTTCGCCGAAGGTGGCGTCGATCAGTCCGTTGAGAGCCTGCGCGTTGTCGGCATAACAAGGGAGCGTGATCCCGTTCGGCGATTTCTCGACGATCGCCCGAAGGCCGGTTCCCTTCTTCAGGTCGCCTGCCTCGACAAGGAGTTTTACCGCTTCGGGCGGTTCCTTGAGGATCTTCTCGATATTGGCGGAGACATCCTTGTGATTGCCCGCATTGCGGATCCAGATCAGCCGGTCGCCGCCGAACATCGCAACAGTATATGCTTCATCGACCAGGCGAACGGGATCGCTTGCCAGTTCATTGGCGTCCAGCTTGATGGTGGAAAAGGTGTCGGAAAGATCGACACCGGTCGAACGCGCCAGCCTTTCGGCCCGTTCGGAAACCAGTCCGCGATCCGGCCCATAAACGAGATAGACGAGCCTCGAAGTGTCCGGTTTCGCGAGGAACCGGTCGACTTCACCGGCCTTGAGTTCGCTCACGCCTACTGCCTGCCTGCGCGCGCCAGGTCGGCGGCGAGCAATGCGCGAATTCGTTCGGCGACGTCGCGGGCGGCCCGGTTCTCGGCATCCCGCTCGGCGCGCGCATTGGCGAATTCCTGGCCCGAAACATCATAGGACGCTGACGCACTGGCACGACGTGCGGAGATCTTCGTCTCGTCGACCGTGTCGGTCAGCGTGTAATTCGTGGTCACGGTGACGGTGCTCGCGGTCGGTTCGCCATCGTTTGGCGTCTGGATGACGAGCGTACCGCGATTCGATCTCGAAACCTTGAGGTCGAGTTCGTATGCCGGATTGGCCGGCTGGCCCGACCCGCCATTCAGGAGGAAGATAAGCGCGTTCCGCACCTGCTGACCGACCCGATCGTCAGCCGGCTTAACATATATGGAGGCAAGCGCTGCATTTTGCACGGCGGATGCCGGCCCCGATGGCGCATAGAGCGGCTGAACCGTGCAGGCCGTGGCCAGGAAGCCCGTGATGGCGAGGGTGGCGATCTTCGCGCCAATTCTTATCATCGAACAAGCCTTTTCATTGCAATCGGGCTCCCGTCTGCATCAGGCGACAATGTTGACGATGCGGTTGGGAACCACAATGATTTTTTTCGGCGCGGCCCCGCCGAGGTGATGAATGACGAAATCCGCCTCCAGCGCCAACTTTTCGATCGACTCCTTGTCGGCGTCCTTGCCCACGGAGATTTCGCCGCGCCGCTTTCCGTTGATCTGGACGGGGAGCGTGATCGTATCCTCGCGGACGAGGTCCGGGTCGAATTCAGGCCAGGCGGTTTCGGCGACCATGGTCTCGTGGCCGAGAACGCGCCAGCATTCCTCCGCCAGATGCGGCATGACCGGTGCGATGACCTGTACCAGGATCGAAAGCGCCTCATGGGCGGCTGCCTTGTCGGCCGGAGATCCTTTTCCGGCTTTTTCCGCCGCCGGCGCGATCTCGTTGACCAGTTCGTGCACACGGGCGATGGCACGGTTGAAGCCGAGCCGTGACAGGTCTTCGCCGATCGCCTTCAGCGCCTTGTGGGCGGCCTTGCGCATGGCGAGCGCTTCCGCGCCGGCCTCGTCGGGATTTCCGGCGGCGATTGCAGGCGCCGCGCCCGATACGACACGCCAGATGCGCTGGACGAAACGGTGCGCGCCCTCGGCGCCGCGATCGCTCCATTCCACGTCGCGGTCGGGTGGCGAATCGGAAAGCATGAACCAGCGCGCCGTGTCAGCGCCGTAACTCTGGGTGATTTCTTCCGGCCCGATCGTGTTCTTTTTCGATTTCGACATCTTCTCCAAAGAACCGATCGCGGCTTCCTCGCCGGTTTCGATCACGATGGCGCGGCGCTTTCCGCCATTGTCCTCCAGACGAATCTCGGATGGCGCATGCCACTGCCCCTTCGCGCTGGTTCCGGTGCGGTAGGTCTCGTGCACCACCATGCCCTGTGTAAACAGGCCCTTGAATGGTTCCGCCAGGTCGAGATGGCCGGTTTCACGCATCGCGCGGGTGAAGAAGCGCGAATAGAGAAGATGCAGGATCGCGTGTTCGATGCCGCCGATATACTGGTCGACGGGCAACCAGTCATTGGCCGCGACCGGATCGGTCGGGTTGTCGGCTTTCGGTGCGGTAAAGCGCGCGAAATACCAGGACGAATCGACGAACGTATCCATCGTGTCGGTTTCGCGTTTCGCGGCTTTTCCGCAGGCCGGGCAGTTCACGTCGCGCCATGTCGGGTGGCGATCGAGCGGATTGCCGGGCTTCTCGAAGTCGATATCGTCGGGCAATTTAACCGGCAGATCGGCTTTCGGTACTGGGACGACACCGCAATCCTCGCAGTGAATGACCGGGATCGGGCATCCCCAGTAGCGTTGCCGCGAAATACCCCAGTCGCGCAGGCGGAAACGCACCTTGCGCTCGGCCTGCGGTGCGTTTCCGATCGCCGTTTCCTCGAGCCGTTTCGCCACTTCTTCGAAGGCGGCTTCCGGGCTCATGCCGTCGAGAAAGCGCGAATTGATCATGACGCCATCATCGACATAAGCCTCCTCGGTGACCTGGAAGGTCGCCGCATCAGCATCCTTGGGCATGACAACCGGGATGACCGGCAGGCCGTATTTGTTGGCGAAATCGAGGTCGCGCTGATCGCCGGACGGACAGCCGAAAATCGCGCCGGTGCCGTAATCCATCAGCACGAAATTGGCGACATAGACCGGCAGCGTCCAGCTGGCATCGAAGGGATGGACAACCCGGATACCGGTGTCGAAGCCCTTCTTCTCGGCTGTTTCGAGCTCTGCGACCGAGGTGCCAGCACGCCGGCAATCCTCGCAGAAGGCCGCAAGGTCCGGATTGTTTTCCGCGGCCTTTTTCGCCAGCGGATGATCGGCCGCGATCGCCATGAACGAAGCGCCGAAGATGGTGTCGGGGCGGGTCGTGTAGACTTCGAGCTCGGTCTCGCCTTGCGGGGCCGTGTCCCCGGTCAGCTCCCAGCGGATCTGCAGACCCTCGGATCGGCCGATCCAGTTGCGCTGCATGACGCGCACTTTCTCTGGCCATTCGTCGAGCGTGTCGAGCGAATCGAGCAGATCCTGGGAAAAATCCGTGATCTTGAAGAACCATTGCGTCAGTTCGCGCTGCTCGACCGGAGCGCCGGAGCGCCAGCCGCAGCCATCGATCACCTGTTCGTTGGCGAGCACGGTCATGTCCACCGGGTCCCAGTTCACCTTTGACTGTTTGCGGTAGACGAGGCCCTTGTCGAGGAAATCGACGAACAGCATCTGCTGGCGGTGATAGTAATCGACGTCGCAGGTGGCGAATTCGCGCGACCAGTCGATCGACAGGCCCATCAGCTTGAGCTGCTCGCGCATCGTCTCGATATTGGCGTAGGTCCATTCGCCGGGATGCACCTTGTTCTGCATCGCGGCGTTTTCAGCCGGCATGCCGAAGGCGTCCCAGCCCATGGGATGCAGCACGTTGTAGCCGAGCGCGCGGCGGTGCCGCGCGACGACGTCCCCCATCGTGTAGTTGCGCGTGTGGCCGATATGGATGCGGCCCGACGGGTAGGGGAACATTTCCAGCACGTAGTATTTCGGCCGCGGGTCGTCGTTGTCGGTCTCGAAAAGCTTCGCGTCCGCCCAGGCCTTTTGCCATTTCGGTTCGGCTTCGCGCGGATTGTATCGTTCGGTCGTCATGGAGTTGAAACTCTTGAATTCTTCGTGGCGGCGTGCAGGTTTGCGCCGCGAAACAAATCAACGGTCTCTTGCCGGTAAAAGGGCAAGCCGTCAACAACCGGCCGGATCGGCCAGAACGAAGCCGGAGGCATAGATGTCGGCAGTGGATGGTTTGAAGGACGTGCGAAGCCGCGTCGATTCGGCAGCGCGGGAGGCGGGTCGCCATAGCCAGGATGTCGAGCTGATCGCCGTTTCCAAGACCTTTGACGCCGATGCGATCCGGCCGGTGCTGGACGCGGGCCAGAGGGTGTTCGGGGAAAACCGCGTCCAGGAAGCGCAGGGCAAATGGCCGGATCTGAAAGCCGACTACGCCGATGTCGAGTTGCATCTGATCGGGCCGCTGCAATCCAACAAGACGAAGGAAGCGGTCGCCCTTTTCGACGTGATCCAGACGGTCGATCGCGAGAAAATCGCGCGCGCCATTGCGAAGGAAATCGAAAAACAGGGCAAACCGGTGCGGCTCTATGTCGAGGTCAATACGGGCATGGAACCGCAAAAAGCCGGTATTGCGCCAGATGATTGCGCGGCGTTCATCAAAGTCTGCCGCAATGAACTTGGCCTGACGGTCGAGGGGCTGATGTGCATTCCGCCCTTCGATGAAAACCCGGGACCGCATTTCGCGCTGTTGCGAAAGCTCGCCGGCGAGAACGATGTCGAGAAGTTGTCGATGGGCATGTCAGGCGATTTCGAAACGGCTATCGGGTTTGGTGCGACAAGCGTGCGGGTCGGCACTGCGATCTTTGGCGGGCGCTAAATGGACGTGATTTTGGTATGAAATCAGCGCTGACTTTTCAGCTTGAATAGGGCATGTTCCGCGCGGGGTGACCGAATTTACGCTTCATCTGGAGAACATGGCATGAAATCGAGATTGGCGAGACTGGCATTGGGTGTGGTCGTCGCGACGGCGATGCTGACCGGTGTCGGGCACGCGGCCCAGTGCGGCAACAATGCCGGCGGATTCGAGCGCTGGAAGGCCCAGTTCGCGGCGGAAGCCAAGGCGAACGGCATTCGAAACAGGGGGCTGCAAGCGCTTGCCGGCACCCGCTACGCAACAAAGACCATCCACGCCGACCGCAATCAGAAGAGTTTCCGCTATTCGCTGCAGAAATTCATGCAGGTGCGCGGTTCCAGCACGATCATCTCGCAGGGCAGGCGGCGCAAGGCGTCCAACGCCAGCTTCTTCGCCGCGATCGAGCGCAAATACGGCGTTCCGGCCGGGCCGCTCCTTGCCATCCATGGCATGGAAACCGGATTTGGCCGTTTCATGGGCAACGCCAATGTCGTCTCGGCCATCGCGACTCTCGCCTATGATTGCCGCCGCTCGGCGTTCTTCACCGAACACCTTTATGCCGCGCTTCAGCTGGTCGACCGTGGGGTTCTGTCTTCAAAAACCAGCGGCGCGATGCATGGCGAGGTCGGGCACACGCAGTTCCTGCCGGGCAGCGTTCTTCGCTATGGCGTCGATGGCGACGGCAATGGACGGGTCGATCTGGCGGGATCGCAGTGGGACGCGCTCGCCTCGACGGCGAATTTCCTGCGCGCGCATGGATGGCGGCGCGGTGCCGGATATCAGCCGGGACAGGCGAATTTCCGGGCGATCCAGGGCTGGAATGCCGCCGGGGTCTACCAGAAGGCCATCGCCATCATGGCCGCGGAAATCGACAAGTAAAACTCAAACAGAAAAAGCCCGCATCCTCGTGGATGCGGGCCTGATACGCACTCGAAGGCGAGAAAGGCCTCAGCCTTCCTTCGGCTCGAGAACCTGGCGACCGCGATACATGCCGGTCTTCAGGTCGATATGGTGCGGACGGCGCAGTTCGCCGGAATTCTTGTCCTCCACATAGGACGGGTTTTTCAGTGCGTCAGTCGAACGGCGCATGCCGCGCTTCGAGCGGGTCACTTTTCGCTTCGGAACAGCCATTTTACGTCTCCAGTTACATCAGGCGAGCCGGTGTGCTGACCGCTCCGGTCGACAATCGCCCGACATGTGCTTGAAAAAGATTGCGGGCCTATACACGCTCAAATGCGTCTTGACCAGACTCGCCGGCAAATTTTGTGCCGCTCTCAGTAGAGGCAGCGGACATAAGCGCCGGATGAGGCCGCGCGTCCGAGTATGACATTCGCCAACCGGCTGAGCCGCGGTCCGGGGGATAGCGGATCGCGCTTATAGGGGTTCGGCAGGGTCACAGCCAGCAGCGCCGCCTGTCGCGCGGTCAATTCGGATGCCGGGCGACCGAAATAGGTCCAGCTCGCCGCCTCTATGCCGTAGATGCCGTCACCCCACTCGGCGATGTTCAGGTAAATCTCCATGATCCGCTTTTTTGGCAGGACGAGATCGATCCATACCGCCAACGGCACTTCCAGGCCTTTTCGCAGAAAGGAGCGGCTGGACCACAGGAACAGGTTCTTGGCGGTCTGCATGGTGATGGTGGATGCTCCACGCGTCGGAGAGCCGTCCAGCGCATCGATGATAACCGCGTTCAGGGCGCCCCAGTCGACGCCGTTATGGGCACAGAACTGACCGTCTTCGGACATCATGACGGACTGGACCAGGACCGGGGCGATCGCGTCGAACTCGACCCAGTCACGCTCCCAATGCCTGAGCAGCACGGTGTCGCGCAGCATCAGGGTCGATATCGGACGAACCGCCTCGATGCGATAAAGGGCAGCAACCACGACCGGCGCGATCAGAAGCACCACAAGGCTGATCAGCCCGTAGCGCAGCACGCGGGCACCGCGATTGCGCCACGCCGCAGCGGACCAGCGGGATTTTTTCTTCCCGGAGGATGCGTTTCCGCTTTTCCTGCCGGCCGCGGCGGCGGTTTTCCGTTTCGGGGCCAAATCGTCGATGGTCCTGGGCGTTGCGTATCTGCCGGGCGCGGCGTCGCAGATTCCTAGGCAATTCGACGGGACCCCGCAACATGGATCGTGTTGCGGACTTGACCGGAACGCGCGGAGCGGCCATCGGAAAGCCATGTCCGACACGTCTTTCACTCGAGCGCTCACCGCTCGCGCCGCCGAAATCGAAACCTATCTGGAGCAGGTGCTCGGTTCCGTCGCGTTGCCGGGCGAGACGATGCGTCCGGAACGCCTCATGGCGGCGATTCGTCACGGTGTTCTGAATGGAGGGAAGCGCTTCCGGCCGTTCCTCGTCCTCGAGACAGCACGGCTGTTCGGCGCAGCGGAGGGTCAGGCGTTACCGGCCGCCGCCGCGCTGGAATGCGTGCACTGCTATTCCCTGATCCATGACGATCTGCCGGCCATGGATGATGATGACATGCGTCGGGGCCAGCCTACGGTTCACCGCGCCTATGATGAGGCGGCGGCGATTCTCGCCGGTGACAGCCTGCTGACCTTCGCCTTCGACCTGGTCAGTTGCCGGGACAACGGATTGTCTGGCGATATCCGGGCCGAACTGGCCAACCGGTTGGCGCGTGCCGCGGGGTTCGGCGGCATGGCGGGCGGTCAGGCGCTCGATCTTGCGGCGGCGGAGCAGAAACCGGACGCCGACGGTATCGTTACGCTGCAGGCGATGAAGACGGGCGCGCTGATCCGGTTTGCCTGTGAGGCCGGGGCGCTGGTCGCCGGCGCAGGCGATGAAGATGTCGCCCGCATGCGGTCCTTCGGGGAGATCATCGGTCTCGCTTTCCAACTGGCCGACGACCTGCTCGACGTGACGCAGACGCCGACGGCCATGGGCAAGGCGACCGGAAAGGATGCCGACGCGGGGAAGGCGACGCTGGTCAGCCTGCGCGGGGAAGACTGGGCGCGGGGCGAACTAGACCGCCTGGTTGGTTCGGCGGAAGCGCTTCTTGCTCCGTTTGGTGCGAAGGGAACGGTGCTTGCCGAGGCGGCGCGGTTCGTCGCCGATCGTCAATCTTAGCGGGAAGCGATCCCAAAAATTCTGAAAATTCAGGGATCGATTCGGAAACGGAACGGGTCAGTTCCGGACGACGACACATGATGCGCCGGCGATACGGAGCCGGTTGCACAGGTCGCTCGCCTCGCGCCGGTCGGACGCTCCGATCTGGACCACATGCATCGCCTTGAGACCGATCGCACCGCGCTTGGCGAAAATCGCGGGTTCGACGTCGCCTATGATCCGCGCGTGGCGATCGCGGATGCGCTCCCATTTCTTCACCGCGATCCCGAGATTGAAATTGCCGGCCACCTGTACGCCCCAGGGCGGAATGTCGGTCGATGCATAGAGGGTGGCCGTGGCCGGTCTCACTGGCAGTGCGCGGCATGCCTCCTCGAAGGGCTTTTCGGCGTCGAGCGGCTGCTGGATTTCGTCTTCGGTCATGTTGCGAAAATTCTCCGCGGACTTGCCGAGAATGGTCAGGACATAGTCCTCGGTCTCGTATGGCAGGCGGCCACCACGCACCAGCCAGCGCGAAACGCGATCCTCGCCGGAATTGTAGGCTGCGGCGGCAAGGCCGAGATTGCCGAAATCCCGGCGCAGATCGGCGAGATAGGCCGCCGACGCCGGAAGCGCCTGTTCCGGATCGAATGGATTGCGCAGTTTGCGCCGCAGGGCGGTCGCCGGCATGAATTGCGCGATGCCCTGCGCACCGACCGGCGAGACGGCATTGATGTCGAACCGGCTTTCCTTCCAGATCAGGCGGGCGAAAAACGGGCGCGGCAAACCATGCTCGTCCGCCGATGCCGCGATCATGTCGCACAAGGCACCGATATCGTAGGTTTTCTTGCCCTCGTCGGGATCAACGCGCTCGAAATCGGCATCCGGAGACGCACCGTCGAGTTGCAACGGCAGGACGACGCGAACGCCGTCATCTTCAGCAAATCCCGGATGGGCGGACAGGAGCAGCGCCGCGATAGCGCAAAGGGCGCGAATTGCAGCGGAAACTGCCCCTCGCTGCCTTCTCATTAGCCAGCTTTCCTTTGCGTTCCGTCACCGAATCGCTGTTCGATATAGTCGCTGACCATCGCCTGGAAATCGCGCGCTATGTCGGGGCCGCGCAGGGTCGCCGCTTTCTTGCCGTCGATGAAGACCGGTGCGGCCGGTGTTTCGCCGGTGCCAGGCAGGGATATGCCAATATCCGCGTGTTTGGATTCGCCGGGTCCGTTGACGATGCAGCCCATCACCGCGACCTTCAGATTCTCGACGCCGGGATATTTGTCGCGCCAGACCGGCATGTTGTCGCGCAAATCGCCCTCGATGGTCTGGGCGAGCTCTTGAAAGACGGTCGAAGTCGTTCGGCCGCAGCCGGGACATGCGGCAACCACCGGCAGAAACTGGCGGAAGCCCATGGTCTGAAGCAGTTCCTGCGCGACCTGGACTTCGCGGGTGCGGTCGCCTCCGGGTTCCGGTGTCAGGGAGATGCGGATCGTGTCGCCGATTCCCTGTTGCAGCAGAATGCCCATGGCCGCGGAGGACGCCACGACGCCCTTCGTGCCCATGCCGGCCTCGGTGAGGCCGAGATGCAGGGCATGGTCGCTTCGGCGGGCCATTTCGATATAGACGGCGATAAGGTCCTGCACCTGGCTGACCTTGGCCGACAGGATGATCTTCGAGCGCGGCAGGCCGACATCCTCGGCGAGGTCGGCCGAAAGCAGGGCCGACTGGACGATGGCTTCGCGGGTTACCTCGCGGGCGGTCAGAGGCGCGCCGTTCCCATGGTTCTCGTCCATCAGGCGCGTGAGCAGTTCCTGATCGAGCGAGCCCCAGTTGACACCGATGCGCACCGGCTTGTCGTGGCGGATGGCCATTTCGACGATGTCGGTGAACTGGCGGTCGCGTTTTTCGCGGAAACCCACATTGCCGGGATTGATCCGGTACTTGGCGAGGGCTTCGGCGCAGGCCGGGTGATCGGCGAGAAGCTTGTGGCCGATATAGTGGAAATCGCCGACCAGCGGCACAAAGACGCCAAGTCGCTCCAGCCGTTCGCGGATCTTTGGCACGGCCGCGGCGCTCTCGTCTCGATCCACCGTGATGCGCACGATCTCCGAGCCGGCGCGATGCAATGCCGCGACCTGCGCGACTGTCGCGTCGATGTCGGCCGTGTCCGTGTTGGTCATGGACTGGACGACGACCGGCGCGTCGCCGCCGACGATCACGCCGCCGACATCGACGCCGACGGTGCGGTGGCGGAGAAGGGGTTCGCTCTGGTACTGGCTCATCGGTTACCTGTGCCTGCCATTGGCGGCTTCCATATCGTGTCGCCGGATCGGGCGCAATCGCGCCCGCATGTCACCGGAAGGCGGCTTCCCATTCCGGCTGCTTGAACCCGGTTAGCACCGTCTTTCCATCCGTGCCGACCGGCCGCTTGATCAGGCGCGGATCGGCGGCCATTGCCGCGATCTTTGCGTCGTCGCTCGCCGTGATCGCCTGCTGTTCGGATTCCGGCATCTTCTTCAGCGTCTGTGCGCGGTCGTTGAAGACGGAATCGATGCCGGCCTTTTCGATCCATTCGGCGAGGCTGGCTTTCAGGTCCGGCAGTTTCGAGAAATGCGCATAGTGCGGATCCAGTCCCTCGGCCTCGGCCCATTCGCGCGCTTTCTTCACGGTCGTACAGCCCGGATAGCCATAGATATGAACGGTCATCGGATTCATCAATTCCCTTGATTATCGGCAATGCGTGACAGGATTTCGAAACGCGTCCCGGTCCCGCCGTCATCCGCGAAAAGATTCGATCGATTTGGCAAGGTCAAGGCAATCTAAGCCTGACATCGCGATTGCGGCGCACTATGTTGCACCGCAGCAGAAACCTCGCGGAGACTTATCATGACGAAGACGGCTGTCATCACGGGATCGAATTCGGGCATCGGGCTGGGCGTCGCCCATGCGCTCGCCGCCGAAGGGCACAATGTCGTCATCAACTCCTACAGCGATCGCGACGAGGACCATGCGCTGGCCCGCGAGATCGCCGAAAAGCACGGCAACAAGACGGTCTATATCAAGGCCGACATGTCGAAAGCCGATGAGTGTCGCGCCTTGATCACGAAGGCGGCGGCGGAGTTCGGCTGCGTGGATATCGTGGTCAACAATGCCGGCATTCAGCATGTCGCGGCGATCGAGGATTTTCCCGTCGAGACCTGGGACCGGATCATCGCGATCAATATGAACTCGTCCTTCCACACGATGGCCGCCGCCTTGCCGATGATGCGCGAGGCCGGCTGGGGCCGGATCGTCAACATCGCCTCGGCACATGGCCTCACGGCCTCGCCTTACAAATCGGCCTATGTTTCGGCCAAGCACGGCGTTGTCGGCATGACAAAGGTGGTGGCGCTGGAGACGGCCGAAGACCCGATCACCTGCAATGCGATTTGCCCCGGTTACGTGCTGACACCGCTGGTCGAGGCGCAAATTCCCGACACGATGGAGAAATACGGCATGGACCGCGATACGGTGGTGCGCGAAGTGCTGCTGGAACGCCAGCCATCCAAAAAATTCGCCACGGTCGAACAGATCGGCGGCACGGTGGTCTTCCTCTGTTCGCCGAATGCCGAGCAGATCACCGGGACAACGATCTCCGTCGATGGCGGCTGGACCGCGCTCTAGGCATGGCTAAGAATGGCAAGGCCGAGAAACCGAAACTCGTCAATCTGGCGCTGCAGGGCGGCGGCTCGCATGGCGCGTTCACCTGGGGCGTGCTCGATGCGCTGCTGGAAGACGGGCGGCTCGCATTCGACGGGATTTCCGGCACCAGCGCCGGCGCGATGAATGCCGTCGCGCTGGTGGACGGTTATGAGCGGGATGGGCGCGACGGTGCGCGCGAGGCGCTGCACGATTTCTGGTACGCGGTGAGTCTGAAAGGCCGGTTCTCGCCGGTGCAGCGTACGCCGATCGACATGCTCTGGGGCAATTGGAGCATGGAAAATTCGCCGAGCTACCGCATCTTCGACCTCTATTCGCGGGTGTTTTCGCCTTACGATCTCAATCCGCTCGATCTCAATCCGCTGCGCGATGTCGTCGAAAGGCGGGTGGATTTCGATCGCGTGCGCAGATGCACCGCCATCAAGACCTTCGTTTCCGCGACCAATGTGTGGACCGGAAAGGTCCGGGTCTTCGACCATAACGAGATCACGCCGGATGTGGTGATGGCGTCGGCCTGTATCCCGACGATCTTCCAGGCCGTGGAAATCGACGGGGTGCCCTATTGGGACGGCGGCTTCGGCGGCAATCCGGCGCTGTTTCCGTTCTTCTATGACTCCGGCACCGATGACTGCCTGCTTGTCCAGATCAATCCGATCGAAACGCGCAAGACACCGCGCACGGCGTTGGAAATCCAGGACCGCATGAACGAGATCACCTTCAATGCCGGTCTGCTGCGCGAATTCAGGGCTATCGAATTCGTGCGGCGGCTGATCAATGACGGTCGGCTGGAGGGTATGAATTACCGTGACATCCGCATGCACCGGATTGCCGCCGACGCGGTGGTCGAGGAGCTTTCCGCTTCGTCCAAGATCAATGCGGAGTGGAATTTCCTGCTCTATCTCAAGGAGATGGGTCGTGCGGCGGCGGCCGATTTTCTCGAGCAGAGCTTCGATGCCGTCGGAGAACGCGCGACGCTGGACCTCTCGGAGGAGATCAGCCCGCATATCCTGCCGGAGGCGTCGAAGAAGACCACTGGCCACCGCATGCGCGAAGCGATGAACAGGCTTCGCACGAAACGCGGCTAGTGCATTTCAGGTCGCACCAGAATCGAAGTGTGCTGCCTCGCGCCTTCGGCTCGAACGCGCATTCCAATGCTGATGTTCAACCAGGACCTTATTTGCACTCGCTGATGGTTCTTCTGGAAATGGCGAGGGCACCGGCGACGAAATTCACCATGTGGCGAACATCGTCCTCGATCGGTTCTCCACGCAGGTATTTCGCCTTCATGCCTTCCATAGCCTGCATGACGATTGTCGCGACCCGGTGTGCATCCACACCGAGCGGCGCGAGCGCGATCTCGCCCTTGCTTTCGGCTTCGGTGACGCCCTCGGCAATCGCATCGACCATCATGTCGCACCATTTCTCCTCGATGTCGCCTGCGACTTCCGCGTTGACGCCCATGAGTTCCGCGCCATGCGGGGTCGCATCGATCTTGCGGTGCAGCGAGAGAATGCTCTGGTCGATGGAGTTGAAAAGCCGCTCGGCGAAGGGCTTGTCGCTATCGAAAGCGGCACGCGTCTCGTGGCCAAACTTGACGAGAAGGCTCTGGCTGGCGGCGCGGAAAATCTCCGTCTTGTTCCGGAAGACCTGATAGAGCGCCGGACGCGACATGCCGGCGGCGCGCGCGATATCGTCCATCGATGTTTTCCGGAAGCCGTAGCTTATGAAAACCTCGAAGGCGGCGGCGAGGATCGTTCCGCGTTTGTCTGGGGTGGTGTGGAGCATCATCACTTGACGGTATGACATTTTTCGTTATTTTGTCAAACGGCGTATGCGCTGAACATCGTTCTGCGTTCACGAGATTCCCAAGAGGGAATACTATTTCGCAACTTGCCTCTTAACAGAGAGATTCAATTCGCGTAGTCGATGATGGATTGTTTTGTGCAGTGCAATATGTGGTAATCCAACAACAATCGGTCCCGTAAATGTTAAGAATCGACCGGTCATGGGATCGGAAGTGTTGAATAAGTAGTGCTCGCGGCCATTTGAAGTCAGTTTCCTGGCGCCGGCCCGTTCCCGATGTATCGAAGAGACGAATATGAAAGCGAACCGCTACATAGCCATTCTTGTTTTCCTTGGTTCGGCCGCATGGATCGCCACCGGCGAATTCTCGTCGGTTGGAAGCGCCCAGGAAAGTGCGAGCGAAACGCCGGCCGAACAGGCCGCCGCTTCCGAGCCATCCAAACCGCTGCAGGTTGTTGGTGTCGCGGTGATCCCGCAGATCCGGCACGCACGGTCGGTCAATATTTCCGGCGTGACCAAGGCGGACAAGGTGACCAAGCTGACGGCTCGCGCCGCCGGTATCATCGGTGAACTGGCCGTCAAGCAAGGCGCTATCGTCAAGGAAGGCGACGTCATCGCCCGTATCGCGCCGGAAGGCCGTATTTCCGCGCTGCGTTCAGCCGAACAGGCGCTGGAACAGGCGAAGGCGGAAGCCGAAGCCAAGATGAAGCTCGTTGAACAGGGCACGCTGGCGAAACTGCAGGGCGATGCCGCGCAGTCCGCGTTGCGTGCCGCAGAGAGCCAGGTCGAGGCGGCGCAGGCCGAAGTCGACAAACTGGAAGTCGTGGCTGCCTATGACGGGGTGGTCGATTCCGTCGATGTCGAGGAAGGCGCGTCTGTGTCGACCGGGACGCCGGTTGCCACTCTCATTGCGCTCGATCCGATTATCGGCACCGGCGAAGTCAACGAAAGCGACCTTGGCGTGGTCAAGGTCGGCAACCCGGCCGATCTGCGGCTGGTTGACGGGTCCACGGTCACGGGAACGATCCGCTACATAAGCCGATCCGCGCAGGCGGCGACCCGCACCTATACGGTCGAGGTCGAGGTATCCAACCCGGAACTCGCGATCCCGGCCGGCATGACGGCGGAAGTCGTTCTGCGTGGCGAGCCGGTTCTGGCGACACCGGTACCGCGGTCCGTCGTGGCACTCAATGACGACGGAGAGATCGGCGTGCGCACGGTCAACGAAGATGACGTTGTCGTCTTCCATCCGATCGACATCGTCGACGATTCCACGGGCGCGCTGATACTTGGCGGCATTCCGGAAGGCGCCCGCGTGATCGTCGCCGGCCAGAATTTCGTCGGTGACGGCGTGAAGGTGAAACCGGTCGAGGCCGATGGGGAGACCATCCAGCGGCTTATCGAGGAAGCATCCGCGGGAGCGATCTGAACATGCTGAATTTCCTCGGAGTCGCGGTCAACAACGCCCGACTGACGATCACGGCACTGATCTTCATCATCATTGCGGGCGCCGTGGCCTATATCAACGTGCCGAAAGAGGCCGAGCCGGATGTCCAGATTCCGGTGATCTATGTAAGCCTGCATCTTCAGGGCATCTCGCCCGAAGATGCGGAACGCATGCTTGTGCGGCCCGTCGAGACCCAGGTTCAGAATATCAAGGGCGTCGACAAGATGACGTCCAACGCCTACCAGGGCGGCGGCAACGTCGTTCTGGAATTCGAACCCGACGCCGATCTTTCGACGGCGCTGGAGGATGTCCGCTCAAAGGTCGACGACGCCAAGCGCGAGTTTCCCGACGGGACCGACGAACCGTCCGTCAACGAGGTCAACATCTCGGAATTCCCGGTTCTGGTCGTGACGCTTTCGGGCGATGCGCCGGAGCGCGTCCTGACGCGTGCCGCCAAGGAATTGCAGGAAAAGATCGAGGACGTGTCCGGCGTGCTCGAGGCCAATTTGCAGGGCTCGCGCGACGAGATGGTCGAGGTCATCATCGATCCGGCGAAACTCTCCTCCTACAATCTCCAGCTTGACCAGATGATCGGCGGCGTGAGGGCCAACAACCAGCTCGTCGCGGCCGGCACGCTGGAAGGCAGCGAGGGCAAATATGCCGTCAAGGTGCCGGCGTTGATCGAGACGGTCGAGGATGTCGCCAACCTGCCGATCGCGGCGAACGGCAATGCCGTCGTACGCGCACGGGACCTGGCGACGATCCGGTCCACCTTCGAGGACGAGAAAAGCAAGGCGCGGCTGAACGGCAAGCGGGCTGTCGCGATCGAGGTTTCGAAGCGCACCGGCGCAAACCTGATCGAGACCGTGGACGGCGTGAAAGCGGCGGCCGAGGAGTTCAAGGCCAACTTGCCGACCGGTGTGGAAGTCACCTACAGCCAGGACAAGTCGACCGATATCCGCACGCTGCTTGAGGACCTCCAGAACTCGGTTCTGACGGCGGTCATCCTCGTCTTCATCGTGATCCTCTATTTCCTCGGCATCCGGTCGTCGATCCTGATCGGTCTGGCGATCCCGACCTCGTTCCTGATGGGCATCCTTGCGCTTTCGCTGGCCGGGCTGACCGTCAACCTCGTCGTGCTGTTCAGCCTGATCCTGGCCGTCGGCATGCTGGTCGACGATGCGATCATCGTAACGGAATACGCCGAGCGGCGCATGACCGAGGGTATGCCGTCGGGCCCGGCCTTCGCGGAAGCCGCCCGACGCATGTTCGGTCCGGTCGTGGTGGCGACCGCGACGCGTATCGCCGCGTTCTCGCCGCTTCTTTTCTGGCCCGGCATTGTCGGCGAGTTCATGGGCTATCTCCCGCTGACGCTGATCTTCACCCTGTCGGCCTCCATTCTCTACGCCCTGTTCTTCGCGCCGACGCTCGGCTCGATCTTCGGCAAGGCCGTCGTCGAGGAGCGCAAGCCGGACGGGCTCTACATGGCGGTCGTCAAGAAAGCGGTGCGTCATCCGCTGCCGACGCTTGGCCTCGTTTCGGCCCTGATGGTCGGAATCGTCTTCGCCTATGGCAAATACAATAGCGGGACCGAGTTTTTCCCGAGCGTCGAGCCGCAATATGGGCTCGTCTATGTGCATGCGCGCGGAAACCTGTCGCTCGACGAGCAGGACGAGGCCGTATCGACGGTCGAGGAGCGTGTGCTCGGTTGGCCCGGAATTGAAACCGTCTATACCCGCGTCGGCGCTTCCAGCGGTGGTGGCGGAATGGGCGGTTCGCCGGACGAGGATGTCATCGGAACGATCCAGTACGAATTTGTCGACTGGCGCGAGCGCAAGGAAGCGAGCGAGATCCTGACGGATCTGCGCGGCGCGCTTTCCGGTCTTCCCGGCGTCGAGGCCGAGGTTTCGGTTCCGGATGCGGGTCCGCCGCAAGGCAAGCCGATCCAGGTCGAACTGTCCGCGAGCAATCCGGAGGGGCTCGACGAGGCTGCGGCGACAGTTGCGAATTACCTGCGCACGATTCCCGAGGTCATCGACCTCTCGGACGGTGCGCCGCCGCCGTCAATCGACTGGGAGCTGAAGGTGGATCGCACCGAGGCCGCCAAATACGGCATCGGGCCCGGTTCCGTTGGGACTGTCGTGCAACTCGTGACGACCGGCCTCAAATTGTCGGATTATCGCCCCGCCGGCGCCGATGACGCGGTCGATATCCGGCTGCGCCTGCCGGAAGACCGGCGCACCCTGTCGACACTCGAGCAATTGCGGATCGAGACCCCGCAGGGTTCCGTGCCTCTTTCGAATTTCGTGACACGCGAACCGGCCAAGAGCCTTGGCACTCTCAAGCGCATCGACGGCACGCGCACGGTCATCGTGTCCGCGAACCTCACCGAAGGCGCGCAGGATTCGGTTTTCCAGCAGCAGGTGGCGGACGCGTTGCCCACGCTCGACTTGCCGGAAAACGTGCGCTGGAAGCTTGGTGGCTCGAACGAGGAAAGCGCGGAAGCTTCGGCCTTCCTCGGCAAGGCGTTCGGGGTTGCGATCTTCCTGATCTTCGCGTTGCTGCTCGCCCAGTTCAACCGGTTCACTTATGTCTGGCTGGTGCTGACAGCCGTGGTCATGTCGACGGTCGGCGTGTTGCTCGGTCTTCTGATCATGCAACAGCCTTTCGTGATCGTGATGACAGCGGTTGGCACGATCGCGCTGGCCGGTGTGGTCGTGAACAACAACATCGTCCTGATCGACACCTATGTGCATCTGCGTTCGGAAGGCTGGGACAAGCTTGAAGCCGTCCTGGAAACCTGCCGCGAACGCGTGCGTCCGGTCATGCTGACGGCGATCACGGCCATTCTGGGCGTGTTGCCGATCGCCTTCGGCGTCAATCTGGCGCTTCTGAGCCATGAGGTGACGATCGGCGCGCCATCGACGCAATGGTGGATCTCCCTTTCGAGCGCGATCGTGTTCGGCCTCGCCTTCTCCACCATGCTGACGCTGGTGGTGACCCCGGCCGCCCTGATGGTGTTCACGCGCGACAATGCCTGGATTGCCGATGATCGCAGCCTGCTCGCCAAGCTGTTTCGTCGCAAGAAGAAGGCAGTTGCCGAACAGCCGAAGAACGAAGAAGCCGAGACCGGAGAGCAGTCCGAGCCCTATGAGAACGTGCACGAGTTTCCGAAAGCCGCCGAATAGGCCCCGGACGACAGATGGATCAAAAAGGCCGGCTCTCGTAGCCGGCCTTTTTTTGTTCAGGAGAGGGCCAGCAGATCGGTGCGCAGACGGTCGGGATCGGCGATCATTTTGTCGATCAGCGCATGGGTTTCGCGCCAGATCGGATAGGCCCTGTTCATCAGTTCCTCGCCCTCGGCGGTCAATGCCAGACGCCGGCTGCGACGATCGTTCGGATCGGGGGAAATGACGACAAGGCCGCGCCTTTCAAGCGGTTTCAGATTGGCCGTCAACGTAGTTCGATCAAGCGCCAGCAGTGCGGCGACATCGCCCATGACGGGCGGTTCCGGTCGGTTGAGCGAAATCAGGAGCGAAAACTGCCCGTTGGTAATGCCCAGCGGCCGAAAGGCGTCGTCGAAAATGCGCGCGACCTTGCGCGCGGCGCGTTGCAGATGCAGGCACAGGCATGCGTCGCGCACCTCGAGCGTGGACTCGAAGGGAAAGGCAGATGTTTTCTTCATCGCCGAATTATATTGATATCAACCTAAGCATTCCAGTGCGTCTGCCCGGAATGCACAATTTGCCGCGGTGCGGCGCATGAAAAAGGCGGGGAGGTTCCCCTCCCCGCCCGGTATCGAACAGTCGCCAATCAGGCGGCCTTCTTCTTCGGCTCGATCAGGTGGCGATTGACCAGGAGCTCGGCGATCTGGACCGTGTTCAACGCGGCGCCCTTGCGCAGATTGTCGGAGACGACCCAGATGTTGAGGCCGTTTTCGACCGTGGCATCCTCGCGGATGCGGCTGATATAGGTCGCGTCCTCGCCGGCGCTTTCATAGGGCGTGATGTAGCCGCCGTCCTCATGCTTGTCGATGACCAGGCAACCCGGGGCCTCGCGCAGGATCTCACGGGCCTCGTCGGCCGTGATCGGCTTCTCGAACTCGATGTTGACGGCTTCCGAATGGCCGATGAAGACGGGCACGCGCACTGCGGTGCAGGTGACCTTGATCTTCGGATCGAGCATCTTCTTGGTTTCGGCCAGGACTTTCCATTCCTCCTTCGTGTAGCCGTCCTCCATGAAGACGTCGATATGGGGAATGACGTTGAAGGCGATGCGCTTGGTGAACTTCTTGTTCTCCAGCGGATCGGACACGAAGACCGCGCGCGTCTGGGTAAAGAGCTCGTCCATGCCTTCCTTGCCGGCGCCGGAAACTGACTGATAGGTCGATACCACGATGCGCTTGATGGTCGCCGCGTCGTGCAGCGGCTTCAGAGCGACGACGAGCTGCGCCGTGGAGCAGTTCGGGTTTGCGATGATATTCTTTTTCCGGAAGCCCTCGACCGCGTCGGCATTGACCTCGGGAACGATCAGCGGAACGTCGGAATCGTAACGCCAGGCCGAGGAGTTGTCGATGACGACGCAGCCCTTGGCGGCGATCTTCGGCGACCACTCCTTCGACACATTGCCGCCCGCCGACATCAGGCAGATATCGGCTTCCGAGAAGTCGTAGTTTTCCAGCGCCTGGACCTTGAGTGTCTTGTCGCCGTAGGAGACTTCCTGCCCGATGGAGCGGCGCGAGGCGAGCGGCACGACCTTGTCTGCCGGGAAGCCGCGTTCTTCCAGTATGTTGAGCATTTCGCGACCGACATTGCCGGTTGCGCCTGCGATGGCGATTGTAAAGCCCATGGCCCTTCTTGCTCCTCTCTCCCCTTTGCTTGGCAAGCACCACTCGTCCCGCCCCCGGGAGAGTGAGGGGCGGAGCGGTCAGGTCGTCTTCGTGGTTTTCGACGTTGCGGTGCTCATGGTGGCGGCGTTTTGATGCAGGACTGTGCGAAAGTCAACATCGGGCTTCAGTCGGCCGCGTTTAGTCTCCCCGCAAACGCCGCTTCCGGCGACGCAAGGAGAAAAGACCATGCACATCCTCATCAAGGCCGCGGCCGTCCTGGCCGTGATTGTAGGCGCGACATCCGAAGCCAGCGCCGACTTCATCCGCTGTCCGCTCGACCAGGCGCGGCGCACGATCACCGACAATCTCCCTTCCGGCTGGTGGACCACACCCATGATCAACCGGCTGTCGGAAACAAAGGTTCAGGCCATCGGCGGAAAGCCCGCCTTGATGTGCATTTACGGGTCGTCGGGCAGCATCCAGCGCGAGGCGCCGCGGGGCCAGACTTGCCGGGCCGCGCGCGGCGGGTTCGATTGCCAGGCGTCCGGCGGTGGCGGACCGAGAACCTCGGCGACCGGGCGGCTTGATATCCCGCAGACTTACCTGTTCGATCTCGACCGCGGCGCGGTGACGCGAAACGGCGCGGATTTCCGGTTCCAGGCCGAGACGCGGGCGTTGTTGTATCTCGTTCCGCAGAACGGCGCGCGGATCGGCGTCGGCAACCGCGCCAATCGCGGTGCGGCGGGCTGCGCCTCTGCGCGGATGACCCGGGATCGCGTGTCGTTGAGCGACCTTCCGGTCGGCAGCTATATCTGCGCCAAGACGAACGAAGGCCGGATTTCCCAGTTCCGCATCAATGCGCTTTCCGGCGGATCGCCCAAGACCCTGTCAATTGGCTTCACGACCTGGCAGTAGGCCGCATTCTCCGGGAGTTGACGACCGAGGCGGGGATCACCCTGTCTCAGCGCGTCGGGCTTGGCTAGCCTGTTCCCTCCGGTCGGGTCGCAAGCCGTTCCAGGCTCGACGTTTCGAAACGCAACGACACCTTCTGGCGCTGGATTTCCGCGCCCTCGCGTTCGTAGAAGCGAATTCCGTCGTCGTTGTCGGCCGCAGTTGTCAGGTCGATGCGTTCGATGTTTTCGGAAAGACAGAATTCGGCGAGAAAGGTGAGCAGTTCTCGGCCGATGCCAAGGCTTCGCACGCTGTCTGAGACGTACAGCTCTTTCAAGTAGAGCGCGGCGGAAAGCCCCATGGCAGGCGGGGTGACCGCGACGCTCGCATATCCCGCCGCAGTATCATTCACCAGTGCAATGGCGAAGAGCGCATGGCCCGGTTTCGATGTGAGCCAACCAGCGACGGCGGCTTCCGTCGCAGCGTCTGTTTCCGGCTCTTCGCCATAGTGGCGCTTTGTCTGTTCGACGAGGTCGGCGATCGCGGCGCGATCGCCGGGTTCCGCCCAGCGGACGGTGATGGCGTCATGCTCCGGCATAGGCTTCGAGCACGGCGTCTCCCATTTCGCCTGTTGTCACCTTCGTGCAGCCTTCCGACATGATGTCGCCGGTGCGAAGACCCTTGTCGAGGACGGTGGAGATCGCCTTTTCCAGCCGGTCGGCCTCGTTGATCAAGGCGAAGGAATAGCGCAGGCACATCGCGAAGGACGCAATCATGGCGATCGGGTTGGCGATGCCCTGGCCGGCGATGTCGGGCGCGGAACCGTGTACCGGCTCGTAGAGCGCCTTGCGCTTGCCGGAAACAGGGTCCGGCGCGCCGAGAGACGCCGAAGGCAGCATGCCCAGCGAGCCCGTCAGCATGGCGGCAACGTCGGACAGCATGTCGCCGAAGAGGTTGTCGGTGACGATGACGTCGAACTGTTTGGGCCAGCGCACGAGCTGCATGCCGCCGGCATCGGCCAGCATGTGGGTCAGCTCGACATCGGAATATTTCGCCTTGTGGGTCTCGGTGACCACATCCTTCCAGAGCACGCCCGATATCATCACATTGTGCTTTTCCATCGAGCAGACCTTGTTGGCGCGGGTGCGCGCCAGTTCGAAGGCGACGCCGGAGATGCGCTCGATCTCGAACGTATCGTAGACCTGCGTGTCGATGCCGCGCTTCTGGCCGTTGCCGAGATCGATGATCTCTTTCGGTTCGCCGAAATAGACGCCGCCGGTCAGTTCGCGCACGATCAGGATGTCGAGGCCTTCCACGACTTCCGGCTTCAGCGAGGAGGACGCGGCGAGCGCGGGGTAGCAGATGGCAGGGCGCAGATTGGCAAACAGCGCCATGTCCTTGCGCAGGCGCAGGAGGCCGGCTTCGGGGCGCACATCGTAAGGCACGCCGTCCCATTTGGGTCCGCCGACCGCGCCGAACAGCACCGCATCGGCCGCCATCGCCTTTTCCATGTCCGCGTCCGAAATCGCCTTGCCATGGGCGTCATAGGCCGAGCCGCCCACCAGCCCCTCGTCGGTGACGAAGCCGGCGCCTTCCTTCTCGTTCATGTGGCTGATCAGCTTGCGGACCTCGGTCATGGCCTCGGGGCCGATACCGTCGCCGGGGAGAAGGAAGAGAGAACGCGTCGTCATGTCTGGATATCCGTCGGTTTGAAGTGTCGATGAGGGCAATAGAGGCTGTACGGCGCGAATTCAACTGGCCGTTGCTTCCTGCCGCCAGGCGGCTAGCCGCGCAGCGCGGTCACCTCGATCTCGATCTTCATTTCCGGCCGGATCAATCCGGCGACGACCATTGTGGCCGCGGGCCGGATTCCGTCGAAATAACGTCCCAGGATCGGGAATACTTCGTCGGCAAAAGATGCGTCGGTCACCGTATATTGCGCGCGCACGACATCGCCGCGCGAAAAGCCGGCTTCGGCCAGCGCATCGTCGATGGTGCGCAGGATGTTCTCGGTCTGCGCCGCGACGCTTTCCGGCATGGTCATGGTCGCGTAATCGTAGCCGGTGGTGCCGGATACGAAACACCAGTCACCATGGACGACGGCGCGCGAATAGCCGGCCTCCTTCTCGAAGGGTGAACCGGTGGAAACGAGGCGGCGCTTTTTCATCGTGTGTTCTCCGTCTTGTCGGCGTCATCGGAATGGCCAAGCAGGTGATCGGCGATACGGCGCATGCAATCGCCGACCATCTCGCATTCCTCCGGTGTCGACAGCGACATGATGTCGTCGATGATTCCGGCCTGTATCGCGATCGCTTCTTTGGCAAGCGCCTCGCCTTGCGGCGTCAGGTAGAGGCGCAGAGCCCGACGGTCCACCGGATCCGGCCGGCGTTCCACGAGGTCGCGCTTTTCGAGTTGCGGCAACAGCATGGTCATGTTGGACCGGCCGACGAACAGCTTGCGGGCGAGGTCCTGCTGGCTGATGCCCGGAGACCGGACGAGGTTCACCATGATGTCGAGATGTGGCGTCTTGAGGTCGAGCGACTTCAGCTTGCGCGCCAGCTCCTGCTGAACGAGATGGCAGGCGCGGGCGACGGCGATCCAGTTGCGGAATCGCGGATTCGCCCACATCGGCACGTCTTCGACGCCGGAGTCCTTCGCGGCACCTTGCTTATTGTTCATCGTTGTACTATTCTGTTCATGGTTGAACATAAGGTCTTATGCCGATGATGCATGCGGGACAACGAATTGCAAAGGGATTGGTCGCACGCGCGGGCACCCTCTGGCCGAAAACCACCGCCGATTTCGCGTTCAGGCTCTTCACGCGGTCGGCGCGGCGGAAGGGAACATCCGGGACCACGGGAATGCCGGAGGGCGTCCGTCCCCTGATGCTGCAACACGCCGGCGGTCTTGTCGCGACATGGGACATGCCGTCGGCGCAGCCGATCGGCCGGAAGGCGTTGCTCGTGCATGGCTGGAACTCGCGCTCGCTGCATCTGCTGGCGCTTGCCCGATCGCTCAACGACGCCGGTATCGACACCGTGCTGCTGGACCTGCCGGGTCATGGTGCATCGACCGGTCGCCATCTGCATCTCGGCAAAGGTATCGAGGCGGTCGATGCCGCATGGCGTCATCATGGACCATTCGACGTGATGATCGGGCATTCCTTCGGCGGCGCCGTCGTGCTGAACACGGCGCTCGGCTCGGCGATGTGCGTCCCCGCACGGCGGCCGAAGAGGCTGGTCACGATTGGTGCGCCCAATTCCCTGCCGGCGCTGTTTCGCTGGTTTGGCCGTCGAATCGGCTTGCCGCCAGTGGCGCAGGAGGCGCTGGAGCGGCGCGTTTTGTCATTGCTCGGCCGGTCGCTCGACCTGTTCGTTGCGGGCGACCAGCTCGCCGATACGGATCTCCCGGTCCTTGTCATTCACGACATGGACGATACGGACGTTCTCTATACGGACGCGCTGCGCATGGCGCGGGCCGGACGACATGTCCGGCTGCATACGACCAGTGGGCTTGGTCATCGCCGCGTGCTTCGCGACGAAGGCGTTCATGCCGCGATTGCAGCCTATGTCACGGCCGGACAGGATGATGCCGACGAAAAGCCGATTGCGCTGGTGCGCGATTACGCCTGATCGTATGCGCGGAACGCCACGACGGCATTGGCGCCCCCGAAGGCGAAGGAATTGCTGACCGCCACGCTTACATCGCGCTTGCGGGCTTCGTTCGGCGTGATGTCGAGATCGCATTCCGGATCGGGCTCGGTGTAGTTCACCGTCGGCGGTATGACGCCGTCTCGGATCGCGTTGATGCAGGCGATGGCTTCCAGCGCGCCGGATGCGCCAAGACAATGGGCATGCATCGATTTCGTCGAAGACACCGAAATCCCGTCCGCATGCTTGCCGAAAACCTCGCGGATCGCCGAAGTCTCCGTGCGGTCGTTGCCGAGCGTCGCCGTGCCGTGCGCGTTGATATAGTCGACGTCGGAAATATCCAGGCCGGAATCGGCAAGGCATTCGCGTATGGCTGTGACCGGACCTTCGAGCGTCGGCGCGACGATATCGCTCGCATCGGCCGACATGCCCGCGCCGAGCAGCTCAGCCAGGATCGGCGCACCGCGTTTTTGCGCGCTTTCAAGCGTTTCCAGCACCAGCGCGCCCGCGCCGTCACCGAGCACCAGGCCCTCGCGGTCGGCGGAAAACGGCCGGCAGCCGGTCTTGGCGAGGATCCGCATGGATTCCCAGGCCTTGACCACCCCGTAGGACAGCGGTGCATCCGAGCCGCCGGCGACGATCGCGTCCGCACGGCCCGCACGCAGGAGGTCGAGCGCTGACAAGAATGCATGATTGGAGGAGGAACAGGCGGACGTGACGCCGAAAACCGGGCCGGTCAGGCCATGGATCATGCTGGTATGCACCGCGGCGGTGGACGGCATCGCCTTTGGCACCGTGAAAATATCTGTGCGTTTCTTGTGATTCAGGAAAATCGCCCGATAGGCCGCCTCGACGGCATCGCCGCCATAGACGCCGACACCGGTTACCGCGCCGATGCGCATCGGTGGTCGGTCCTCGGCCGATAGTCCCGCCTGTTTCAGCGCTTCGGCAGCCGCAAGTGCGGCCAGAAGGCCGATCCGACCTGTCGAGGTCAGCTTGCGGCGGTCGAATTCGTGCGGCGGGAGTTCCTTTATCTCGCCCGCGATTTCGGTTTTCAGGTCGTCCTTGTCGGGGATGGTGAGCGGACCGATGCCGCACCGTCCCGCCTGCATCGATTGCCAGATTTCATCGACGTTCCGGCCGAGGCAGCAAAGACCCCCGATACCGGTGACGACCACGCGCGGTCTTGTCATTCAATTGCCCTTGTCGATCAGGGCCGATACCGAATCCGCGATATCGGAGACGGTCTTGAGCTTGTCCCATGCGGACGCCGCGTTCAGGTCGATATCGATGTCGAATTCGTCTTCGAGCTCGAAAATGATATCCGCGAGGTCGAGCGATTCGATTTCAAGCGACTCCAGCTCGGTGTCCGGCTTGATCTTGTCCGGATCGATTTCCGTCTTTTCCGCGATGATCCGTATTGTCGTGTCGAGAACCGTGGCCGCCATTTAAAAAACTTCCCTGAAACGCTTCACCGGCAAACTGTTTGCCGACCCCCGCCATCCTTTTTGCTCCGAAGGAAAAACGAATGTCAATCTGGCGGACCGGTATGCGTTCGATCAGTTGATGTCGAGGCGGCTCAGCTGAGTGCGTGCCGGCTCGGGCCATTTGTCGAGTTCCGGCCAGTGCGCGACGGTGTTTCCGCGCATCTGCGCGAACCAGGCCGTTTCCGACTTCAGATCGACCACGAGCAGCGAATCGGCGCCGCCGCAATTATGCGGCACGCATCCGCTGGCGGCGAACAGGGCGTCGCCGACCTCCTCCATTTCCGAAGAGACGCGCAAGCCTGTCGCATATTCCTCCAGATCGTCTCCGAGCGCGTTTGACGCGGCTGTGAACAGCGCCTCGTTCAGGAAATAGTCGATCGGATGGCGTGCGGGGTCGGCGGTCAGGTCCGGCCACGTCGTGCCCGGTTCGGGGGCGAATCGCAGCATTCCGGCCATCGAGAAGCCCGCATCCGGCTGCCAGCTGCGGATCGCCAGTTCCTCTCCGGGCCCGACCCAGGGAACGAAAAGGATACGGTAATCGGAGACGGCTGGAGCAGGCCAGCCGCAGTCGCCGGGCAGCGAATCGGTCTTTACGCCGCCTTCCCCGTCAGACCAGACCATCAGCGTGTTAGCCCCGCAGGCATTGCCGCCCGGTCCGACGGAAATCAAGGCGACGTCGGTGTCGTTTACGGAGACGATCCGGTCGAAAAAGACCATGTAGTCGCGCGCGATCTCGCGGTCGTCGAAGGTGACGACACGTTCGTAATCGTCGTTTTCGGCGATGCGGATCGTTCCGCCGGCAAAAGGGATTCCCTGATCCTGGGCCTTGACCGGCATTGCCATGCCGGCAAGCGCCATGGCCGCAACCAGACAACCGATGAACGTCTTCATGTCCCGCCTCGCTTTCCGGATCAGTCGGGCTTGACGATCCTGTGGAGGATTTTGCGCACAATCGGCGTGACGACAAGTACCGAAGGGAATGCGAGCACCCATGACGACAGCCATGCCTTCGCCCAGAGCGCGGCGAAACCGGCCACGGCGCCAGCCGCGAGAAAGGTCGAGAGGCCGGACACCAGCGCACTCATCATGCCGGTCAGCAGCAATCCGAATATGACGGGCTCGAGCCGCCGGGGAATAAAGGGCTTCAAGGGTGCGTCAGGCCCAGGGGCGGTTTTCGGCGAGTTGCGATTCGAACGTGTCGATCTTGGCGGATTTCGCCATGGTCAGGCCGATATCGTCGAGGCCGTTGAGCAGGCAGTGTTTCTTGAAGGCGTCGATATCGAACTTCACCGAGCCGCCATCGGGACCCTTGATCTCCTGGGATTCGAGATCGACGGTCAAGGTGGCGTTGGAGCCGCGCTCGGCATCGTCCATCAGCTTGTCCAGGTCTTCCTGGCTGACAACGATCGGCAGGATGCCGTTCTTGAAGCAGTTGTTGTAGAAAATATCGGCAAACGAGGTCGAGATCACGCAGCGAATTCCGAAATCCAGCAGGGCCCAGGGCGCGTGTTCGCGCGAGGAGCCACAGCCGAAATTGTCGCCGGCGACAAGGATCTTCGAATTGCGGTAGGCCGGCTTGTTGAGGACAAAGTCCGGATTCTCGCTGCCATCCTCATTGTAGCGCATCTCGGCGAACAAGCCCTTGCCCAGGCCGGTGCGCTTGATGGTCTTCAGATAGTCCTTCGGAATGATCATGTCGGTGTCGACATTGACGATCGGAAGGGGCGCGGCGACGCCGCTCAGCGTGGTGAACTTGTCCATGGTGACCGCTTTCGCTTGGAATTCTCGGCAGGCCAATAGCAAAGCGCGCAGCAAAAATGAAGCGCTGTCGATGCGTCAAATGATATTGCGCTCGGCAAAGGGCCGTTCGGCGGCGACGCGATCGGGCGCGAAGGCCGTGCAATCGACCGATCGATACTTGCCGAATAGGATCAATTCGGCGAGCGCTTCGCCCGCCGCCGGGGCCTGCTGTACGCCGTGGCCGGAAAAGCCGGATATCGCGTAAAGCCCGCCGATACCGGGCACGTTGCCGATCAGCGCGTTGCGATCGAAGGGATTGTAGTCGTAGTGACCGGCCCATGCCGAATGCAGCTTGATCGCCTCGAATGCGGGAACGCGTTCTGCGAGAAGCGGCCAGATCGTCTCCTCGAAAAGCGGCCAGTCCGGGTCGAAATCGTCGGCGTCGGCCGGACCGTCCGCGTCCGGATGCGGTGAAATGCCCGTGATGTAGCCGTCACCCTCGGGTCGGACATAGAGGCCTGTCGGGTCGACGGTCAGCGGCATGTCCGGAAAACGGTCCCTTGCATGAAAGAAAAACACGGTGCGCTTGCGCGGCTCGACCGGAAAGTCGAGGCCGGCCATGCGCGCGACCGCACCGGAGGATGGCCCGGCGGCAATGACGATCGTGCCGCAGCGCCATTGCGTGCCGTCATCGAGGCGTAGACCGTTGATCCTGCCATCAGCGCTGTCGATCGAAGCGACCGCACCGGTTGCGAGTGTCACGTTCGGATGCGCTTTCAGGTTTCGCCGGAAGGCGGAGAGCAGCGCCATGGCGTCGAACCAGCCTTCGCGCGACAGTCCGAAGGACCCGGCTGCGACGCCCTCCACATTGAGCCAGCCGAATCTTTGGGCCAGCGCGGCCGGATCGAGCAAGACGACATCGGCCTCGCATGCCTTTTGCACCGCATGATTGGCGGCGAGCGTTTCGCGGCCGGCATCGCTTGCGAGGAGGAGATAGCCGTTTTCGTGAAAGCCGATATTCGTTTCGCCTCCGAAATTTTCTGAAGCATTCAGCATGAAATCCAGCGAGCGCCGGGACAGGGCGATGTTTTCGGCGCGCGAGAATTGTTGCCGGATACCCGAGGCCGAAAGGGCTGTGGCCGCGCGGGAAAAGGCGGGATCGCGCTCAAACACGGCGATGGAGGCGCCGGGATCGAGCCGGGCGAGGTGCCAGGCTGTCGCCGCGCCGGCCAGTGCGCCGCCGATGATCGCGATATCGCAGCTGTGATGGGTCATGGGCGACTCCGTTCGCAACGCTACTTGCGGGGTGTCGCGCAATATTGTCAAACGTGGCGATGACCAAGCGCCCGCTTCGCATTCGCCGCTCCGTTCTCTACGTGCCCGCCTCCAACGAAAAGGCCGTCGCCAAGACCGTTTCGCTGCCTTGCGACGCGGTAATCTACGATCTGGAGGACGCGGTCGCGCCGGCCGCCAAGGAGGAGGCGCGCGAAAGGCTGCGTGATCATTTCAAGGCGAATCCCGAAAGCCGCTGCGAGCGCGTCATCCGCATCAATTCGCTTTCGAGCGCGTTCGGCCCGGAGGATTTCCTTGCCGCGCGCGCCTGCAAGGCGGACGCGATCCTGATCCCGAAAGTAGACATGCCGCGCGATATTGCCGATGTCGCCGACATGCTGGCGGAAACGGACGCCGCCGACGCGATCCGCTTGTGGGCGATGATGGAGACGCCAAAGGCCTTTCTCAATGTCGGCCAGATCGCCGAATGGGGCGAAACGCCAGGTTCCCGGCTCGATTGCCTCGTGGCGGGCACCAACGACCTCGCCAAGGATCTTCGCCTGCCGGGCCGCGACCATGCGGTGCTGGGGCCTCTCATGGCGGATCTCGTCCTGTCCGCCCGCGCCTTCGGGCTCGACGTGCTGGACGGTGTTTTCAACGCGTTTCGCGACGAAGAGGGTTTCCGGTCGGAATGCGGCCGCTCGGTCGCGATGGGCTTTGACGGCAAGACCCTGATCCATCCGGGCCAGATCGCCGTTGCGAACGAGATTTTCGGCATTTCCGAGGCGCGCGAGGCCGAAGCAAACGCAATCGTCGAAGCGTTCGAGCGGCCGGAAAACCGTGATGCCGGCGTGATCGGGCTTGACGGACGCATGGTGGAACGATTGCATCTTGAAGAAGCGCGCCGCACGCTGGCGCTTGCCGCTCTCCAGCAGGGCGGCTGAAAGGACAGGAAATTCATGCAGCTTTATCGCCTGCTGACAGGCCCGGACGATTCGACCTTCTGCCACAAGGTGACCGCGGCGCTGAACAAGGGCTGGTCGCTGCATGGCTCGCCGTCCTATGCCTTCGATGCCCAGACCCATTCCCTGCGTTGCGCGCAGGCGGTGGTGAAGACGGTCGAGGGCGTGGAATACGACCCCGCGATGAAACTCGGCGAACAATAGGAGCGGCGGTATCCGGGTTCTTGTCGCGATAGCCTTTTTCTGCGGCCTCTTGTCGGGCCCGGTCTCCGCTCAATCGCGATGCGGCGTGTCCCTGGTTCTGGCGCTCGACGTTTCCTCCAGCATCGACGAGAACGAGTTCGCCCTGCAGATGGGCGGCCTGTCGCGTGCGTTGCGCGATCCCTCCATCGTGCAGGCGATCGTCGAGGCCGGCGGCATCCAGGCGATGGCGTTCGAATGGAGCGGGCGCACCCAGGTCGTCGACATCGTGCCGTGGACGTTTCTTGCCAGCGAGGCGGATGTCTTCGCCTTCGCGGGGGCGATCGGGCTGCATGAACGCGGGTTCGACGAATTCCCGACGGCGCTTGGTTACGCGCTCGGCCATTCGGCGATCCGCCTGTCGCGCGCGCCGCTTTCCTGCGCGCGGGCGGTGGTCGATGTGTCGGGCGACGGCGTCAACAACGAGGGTTACGAGCCGGCGCTCGCCTTCAAGAATTTCGATTTTTCCAATGTCACGGTGAATGGCCTGGTCATCGAGGGCGAGAAGCCGGACCCGGTGGCCTATTACCGCGCCGAGGTGATCCACGGTCCGGGCGCCTTCGTCGAGATCGCGCGCGATTTTGCCGATTACGAGGCGGCGATGAAGCGCAAGCTCCTGCGCGAGATCAATGGTGCGGCGCTCAGTTCGCTCTCCGCGCCGGGCGAGCGAAAAGCGGACGACGTTCCGGGTTCGCGCTACCTCCGCTAAACCTGCGGAAAAAACCGCCCTTTTGCGGCGCCGATGGTGAAATCCTGCCAGGCAGTATCGCCCGGCCTTACTCCGCCGCTTCCTCGATGCGTTCCATGTCGGCGTCGGAGAGGCCGAAATGGTGACCCAGTTCGTGGATCAGCACATGGGTGATGATGTCGCCCAGCGATTCCTCGTTTTCCGACCAGTAGTCGAGGATGGCGCGGCGATAGAGCGTGATGCGGTTGACCTGCTCGCCGGTGCCGGGGTTCCAGCGCTCGGCGACGCCGCGCCCCTCGAACAGGCCGAGCAGGTCGAACGGGGTTTCGAGGCCCAGATCGTCGCTGATCTCCTCGGTCGGGAAGTCCGCAATGACGATCTGCACGTCGCCGGTGAGCGCGCGGAATTCCTGCGGCAGGTGCGAATAGGCCGTCAGCGCGATCGATTCGATGGTGGCGAGGTCGGGCGAGAGCCGGTCGGCCCAGTCGCCGCTCTGGTCAGTGCGGTCCATGGCATTTTCTGCATCGTTTTCGCGCCCTCTATATCGCGTCTTTGCGGCCCGCGCGAGGGGGCGGGAAATGACGCGGATTTAGAGGAATAAATTCTTTTCCCCATCCGCCTTGACTCTTTGGCGGTTTGTCGGAATCAATAGGAACATAACAAGAACATAGCCGCGAATGCGTGAATGAACCCGCTGCGGCCGGATTTTGAAACAGGAACACGGGACGAACGCCATGGCGTCAGCACAACGCGCCGCGGCGCGGGCGACGCTTTTGTCCCTGCGCCGGCAGATTGCCAGTATCGAGAAGGCTCCGCCGGCCCTTGCCGAAGGGGGCCGGGGCTGGTCCGGCGGCCCGGAAGCCGAGCGGGACACGGTCCTGGCCACCGGCGTCGCGGACTTCGACCGGGAACTGAATGGCGGTATCGCGCTGGCCGGACTGACCGAGATCCACGCCCGCGCGGCGCGTGATGCGGGAACGGCCTCCGGCTTCGTCGCTGCGCTGCTGTCGCTGGCGGCCGCGCCGGGCTTCCTGTCGGGGCTTCCCGTCCTGTGGATCGGCGCGCGCGGCGCTTTCGCCGAGGCCGGGCTGCCGCACGGGCGCGGGCTTTGCGCGCTCGGTCTCGCGCCGGAGCGGCTCCTGCTGGTCGAGCCGAAACGGCTTTGCGATGCGCTGTGGGTCGCCGAGGAGGCGGCGCGCACGCGCGGCCTCGCCGCCACGGTGCTCGACATGCGCGGCGCCGCGCCGGGCTTTGGCCTGCGCGAGACGCAGCGCCTGCATCGGCGCGGCCAGGCTTCCGGACGGCCGGTCCTGCTGCTGCGCCAGTCGGCGGAGGCCGACGCGACCGCCGCTCCGCTCCGCCTCGTCCTCGCGCCGGCTCCGTCCGCGCCGGCAATGGTGCTGGCAGGCACGCCGCATGCCCGCGCCGTGCCGGGCGGCATCGGCCCGCCGGGATTCGCAGTGACGATCGAGAAGAACAAGGCCGGTCCCGCCGGGCGGACCCATCTGCTGCACTGGAACAGCCATGAACGCATATTCTTTACCGAACGGGACGAACGCCGCCGCGACCGCCGTGATGCCGCCGCCGGCGAACGCGGCACGCTCGTCGCATTCCCCGGCGCGGCGCATCCTGGCGCTGACCTTTCCGCATCTTTCGACCGACCGCATCGCGCGGGGGCGTCACGGCAGGACATGGCGGCAGACGGGAGCTGAAGCGCCGCCGCTCGTCACCGCGCACAAGGAGAAGAACGCCATGCGCATCGCCGGCCTCGACGCGGCAGCGGAGGCGCGGGGCCTTCGGCGCGGTCAGGGATTGGCCGATGCGCGCGCCGCCCATCCCGATCTCGATATCGTGCCCGCCGACGCGGAGGCCGACCGCCGCCTGCTGACCGCGCTGGCTGACTGGTGCGACCGCTACACGCCGCTGGTGGCGCTCGACGCGCCGGACGGGCTGTTTCTCGACATCACCGGCTGCGCGCATCTGTTCGGTGGCGAGCAGGGGCTTCTGGCCGATCTGCTCGCGCGGCTGTTCGAGCAGGGGTTCACGGCGTGTGCCTCGGTCGCCGCGACACCGGGGGCCGCCTGGGCGGCGGCACGGTTTGCCGACGGGCCGCTGATCGTCGAACCGGGCGCGGAGGCGCCCGTGCTCGGCCCTTTTCCGCTTGCCGCGCTCAGGCTTGACGGCGAGACGCTGGCCGGTCTCGCCAAGGTCGGTCTGAAGACCGTCCGCCAGCTCGCCGAAGCGCCGCGCGCGCCGCTGGCCCGCCGTTTCGGGCGGCAGTGCCTGCTTCGTCTCGACCAGGCGCTCGGCGCTGTCGAGGAGGCGATCTCGCCGCGCCTTCCGGTGCCGACGTTGTCGGCGGAGCGCCGTCTTGCCGAGCCGGTCGGCCGTATCGAGGATGTCGAGCAATTGCTGCTGGCGCTGGCGATGCGGCTGCAGGGCGGGCTGGAACGTCGCGGCGCGGGCGCTCGGGCGCTGGAATATGCACTGTTTCGCGTCGATGGGGTCGTCTACCGGCTTTGCGTCGGTGCGTCGCGCCCGGTGCGCGATCCCGAAACCGTCGTCAAGCTGTTCCGCGAACGGCTGGCGAGCGTCGGCGACGAGCTGGATGCCGGTTTCGGCTTCGACGTGGTCCGGCTGTCCGTGCTGGCGGACGGCGCGATGGATGACGGGCAGGGCGATTTTTCCGACGGGACGGATGGTGGCGATCCCGATCTCGCCATCCTGCTCGACCGTATCGCCGCGCGGCTCGGCGCCAATGCGCCGGTGGATGCGCGGCACCCGGTTTCGCGCCTGCAGGCGGTCGAAAGTCACGAGCCGGAGCGCGCCGAAGAGTTGCGGCCCGCTTCGCAAGACACACCTCCTTTGCCGGCAAATAAAATGTCTGTGCCGCCCGCCGTGCCGCGTCCCGCGAGGCTTCTCGCCCGGCCGGAACCGGTCGAGGTGGTGGCCGGCGTGCCGGAAGGTCCGCCACAGCACTTCCGCTGGCGCCGCGCGCATTACCGTGTGACCAGGGCGGAAGGGCCGGAGCGGATCGCCGGAGAGTGGTGGGGCCACGAGGCGCCCGAAGATTTGCATCCCGCGCCGCGTGACTATTACCGCGTCGAGGATGAGGACGGGCGGCGCTACTGGCTGTTCCGCCGCGGGCTTTACGGTGCGGCGGGCGGTGGCGTTGCGCCGGAGTGGTTCCTGCACGGTATGTTCGCATGACGGAGGATGAGCCGGCCTATGCGGAACTCGCCGCCGCGTCGAATTTCTCCTTCCTGCGCGGCGCGTCGCATCCCGAGGAACTGGCGGTCACGGCAAAGCGGCTGGGGCTTGCCGGGCTGGGGCTCGCCGACCGCAATACGGTTTCCGGTACGGTGCGCGCGCATATGGCGGCCAAGGAGGCGGGGCTTTCCTACCGGCCCGGCGCGCGGCTGGTCTTTTGCGACGGCACGCCGGATGTGCTCGCCTATCCTGTCGACCGGCGCGGATGGGGAAACTTGTGCCGGCTTCTGACCGCTGGCAATCTGCGCGGCGAGAAGGGCGCGCCGTTGCTCGAGCGCGGCGACCTGCTCGAATGGGGCGAGCGGCTGGCGCTTGCCGTCCTGCCGCGCCCGGAGGCGCTGGACGAGGCCTGTCTCGACTTCCTGAACGCGTTGCGATCCGGCTTCGGCCGGGCGGTGCGGCTGGCGCTGACCCCCGGCTATGACGGGCGCGACCGGGCGACGCTCGAGGCGAGCCGCGCTCTCGCCGCCGCATCGCGCGTTTCGCTGATGACGGTTGGCGACGTCATCTATCACGATCCGCAGCGCCGCGTTCTCGGCGACGTGCTGACCGCGATCCGCGAGCACAGTCCGCTCGGCGAGGCCGGCTATCGTCTTTCGGCGAACGGCGAGCGCTATCTGAAGCCGGCAAAGGAAATGGCGCGGCTCTTCCGCTCCGAACCTGCCGCCATCGCCGAAAGCATGGCCTTTTTCGGTGAACTCGACTTTTCGCTTGAGGAACTGCGCTATCAATATCCGGAGGAGCCCTATGGCGACAGCGCCTCGCCGCAGGCGGAGCTGGAACGGCTGGCATGGGAGGGTGCGCATAATCGTTACGGCGCGACTATCCCGGAAAAGGTCACGAGCCAGATCCGCCACGAACTGGCGCTGATCGCGGACCTTGATTACGCGCCCTATTTCCTGACCGTGCACGATATCGTGCGCTATGCCCGCGCGCAGAACATCCTGTGCCAGGGGCGCGGTTCCGCGGCCAATTCGACGGTCTGCTACTGCATCGGTATCACCGAGGTCGATCCGGCGCTGACCGATCTCCTGTTCGAGCGCTTCATCTCGCCGGAGCGGCGCGAGCCGCCCGATATCGATGTCGATTTCGAGCATGAGCGCCGCGAGGAGGTGATCCAGTACATCTACGAGAAATATGGCCGGGAACGGGCCGGGCTGGCGGCGACCGTCATCACCTACCGGGCGCGGTCGGCGGCGCGGGAGGTTTCCCGGGCTTTCGGTCTCTCGGAGGATGTCGCCGGCGCCATCTCCGGTTCCATCTGGGGCTGGTCGAACGCCGATCTCGGCGACCGCGAGGCGAAGGCGGCCGGTCTCGACGCCGACGATCGCACGACGCGCAACGTCCTGCAGCTGTCCTCGGAGATCATGGGCTTCCCGCGGCATCTCTCGCAGCATGTCGGCGGGTTCGTCATCACGCGCGACCGGCTTGACGAGGTGGTGCCGATCACCAAGTCGGCGATGGACGGGCGCACCATGGTCGAATGGGACAAGGATGATCTCGATTCGCTCGGCATCCTGAAGATCGACATCCTGGCGCTCGGCATGCTGACCTGCATCCGCCGCGCCTTCGACCTGCTGGAGGATCATTACGACCGTCCACTGTCGCTGGCCTCGATCCCGAAGGAGGAGCAGGCCGTCTACGACATGATCTGCCGGGCCGATACGCTGGGCGTCTTCCAGATCGAGAGCCGGGCGCAGATGACCATGCTGCCGAGGCTTCGGCCGCGCACTTTCTATGATCTCGTCATCGAGGTGGCGATCGTGCGGCCCGGCCCGATCCAGGGCGACATGGTGCATCCCTATCTCAGGCGCCGCCAGGGTCTCGAGGATGTCAGCTATCCGAGCCGGGAACTGGAAGGCGTGCTCGGCAAGACGCTCGGCGTGCCGCTGTTCCAGGAACAGGCGATGAAGATCGCCATCGTTGCCGCCGGCTTCACGCCTGGCGAGGCCGACCGGCTGCGCCGGGCCATGGCGACGTTCCGGCGGGTCGGCACGATCCATACCTTCCAGAAGAAGATGATCGAGGGCATGGTCGCCAATGGTTACGAGGCCGATTTCGCCGAACGCTGCTTCCGCCAGATCGAGGGGTTCGGCGAATATGGCTTCCCGGAAAGCCATGCCGCCTCATTCGCCCTGCTCGTCTATGCGTCCTGCTGGCTGAAGGCGCATTACCCGGATGTCTTCTGCGCGGCGATCCTCAACGCGCAGCCGATGGGCTTTTATGCGCCGGCGCAGCTGGTGCGCGACGCGCGCGAGCATGGCGTCGAGATCCGTCCCGTCGATATCAATGCGTCAGCCTGGGACAACGCGCTGGAAGACCGGGACGCGGACGAGGCGGAGACCGCCGCGCGCATCGCACCGCGCCACCGCGAAATGAAGACCGTCATCGATGCGATAAAGGCGGTGCGGCTCGGCTTCCGGCAGGTCAAGGGCCTGCTCGAGGAGGATATGGCGCTGCTCGCCGCGCGGCGTGGCGCGGGTTACGACTCGGTCCGCGACCTGTGGCTGCGCTCCGGGCTCGACCGGGCATGCATCGAGCGGCTTGCCGACGCGGACGCCTTCCGCTCCATCGGGCTCGACCGACGTGCCGCGCTCTGGGCGGTCCGGGCGCTGGATCCGAAATCCGCAGAGGAGAACCTGCCGCTGTTCGAGCGCGGAAGCGCGGCCGTCGACCCGGACGAGGCGGGCATCGAGATCGCCGGCGAGGCCGAGATGCGGCTTCCGCCGATGCCGCCCGGCGAACAGGTGGTGCATGATTACCGCTATGTGTCGCTGTCGCTGAAGGCGCACCCGGTCTCGTTCCTGCGCGGCCGGCTCGACCGCAAGGGCGTGATGCGCCACGAGGCGCTGGACGCTGTCCCGTCCGGGCGTCGGGTCGATGTCGCCGGCCTCGTTCTCGTGCGGCAAAGGCCGGGATCGGCCAAGGGCGTGATCTTCATGACGCTGGAAGACGAGACCGGGGTCGCCAATGTTATCGTCTGGCCGAAGACCTTCGAGCGTTACCGGGCGCTTGTGCTGGGTTCCCGGCTGGTGCGCGTTTCGGGCCGGCTGCAGAACGAAAAGGGCGTGATCCACGTCGTCGCCGACCGGATCGAGGATCTGACCCCGATGCTTGCCGAACTGGAACGCGACGACCTTTGCGACATGGAGCTCGGCGATGCGGGCCTAGCGAATGCCGATGAGGTTCGCCGGCCGGTCATCGAAATCCGCGAAAAGCTGCGACCGCGCTCACGGCTCGCGCAGCTGCTGAAGGATGCGCCGCAACTGCGAGGCGATTACGAGACGCTAAAACATGACGAGTCCACCGCCAGGGCCATGCCCCGGGGGCGCAATTTTCATTGACGGTCGAGACGGCGGTCTGTCGCGTGTGACAAGGTCTTGGGCTTTGCCAAAGAATTAAGCCTGCTCAGCGCGATGGCAGAACCCGGCTCGACGTCGCGCAGCACGACTCCTGTCGCCCCGTCCGCGCATTTCACCATGCCCGAAAAAGCAAAAGCCCCGGAAACCGGAGCTGCTCCCTGGCTCTTCGCCAGTTACCTCACGGATTGCCGCCCATAGCGCCTGAGAAAGCCGCTGGATGGCTTTGTAGTCATCGCTGAGAGCGAGAGGGCGATTAGGTAGGGTGCAAGCCTGTGATGCGCGTCCGTGGCTTCCCGGACGAATTGCAGGCGGTCGGCTTCGGTGAGGGATTTGCGGCGGGCGGCGCGATCGGACATCGGTAATCCTTCCCTTGGTAAGTGTCGCCGCAATTATCGCGGGCCTTCAACCATGCTCGCTGTACGGACAAGATGCCATCGGCAAGAGCGATCTCCGGATTGTCACGGAGACTCGGACGCCCGGTCGGGCCTGCTGATCCTGCGGGTTCGAAGCGTCTGCGCCGAATGCCTGCCCAAGTTGACAAGACAGACGCGCCTGTTGTCAGATATGACCCTGCGTCAAGAAAGCATGAATTTGCCGATTGCGCTGCGACAAGTCGGGTCTTCGTCTTGAGACGCCGTGATTGACGCTGGCGCACAGTTTCGGGGGGAGCGATGTCCGGCAAGACATTCAGCGGTGCTCATTTCGTCCGGCGGGCGGTTCAATGGCGATGATCTCAAGCTGGTCTCAGGCGGTGACGCCATGACGAGTGCTTCTTCGTCACGGAAAACGCGTTTCGTTTCCGCCATGGCCGGGCTTGCGCTGTGGACGTTGCCGGCCGTGCCGTCGGCGGCCCAGACGATCGAGGATCTGCCGCGCATCGGCCCCGAGATACGGGCGAGCCGGCTGGCCTACGAGACGGCGAAAGAGGAAGAACGCAACTTTGTCGCGCGCATTGAGGCGGTGGAGACGCGCGCGGAGGCGGCGCGACGCTCCTATCTCTTCTCCCTGGTGGAATACAATCGCCGCACCGAAGAACTCGGACAGGCTGTGATCGATGCGCAGAAGGCCGTCGAAACCACCAGCGCGCGCGAGGTCGAGGCTGACAGGCTCTATCAGCAACTCAGGCCGGCGCGCGGCGAACGTGTCTCCGAACGCGCCAGCGAGGCCCAGAAGACAAGGGACGCGGCGCGCGAGGCGAGGCGTCAGGCAGAGGGGAGGCTGGAGGCGGCGCGTGCCGCATTGTTCAAGTTCGAGCCACTCGAAGCCGGCACATTCTACCTGAAATGGCGGGCGGCCGACCTCGCGGCGCAAAGAATGTCGAGAACGCTGGGATATTTCGAGGATCAGGTCGCCAAGGCCTTCGAAGCCTATACCACGCTGGTTCTTCGCCATCCGCCTCCGCACCTCGCCGCAGTCACCATGGATGCGGGCGGTGACGTCTTCTATACGGGCGTCTGGTCGCCGGACCCCGACGCCGATGCCGAGGGCGGCGCGGACGATCCGGAATACGAGGCGCTGCTGGATGGCGCGATCGCGCGCATCGAGTCGGAGATCGCCGAGGCCGACAAGATCCTCGAGACCCTCAGCCGGGCGCGCGGCGATCTCATCGGTTATCAGCAATCCTCCAATTTCAGGCTGGTGTTTCTCGCGAAATATGTGGCGCTGACGGAGCGAAACGAGGTTATCGCGCCGGCCTTGCTGGAACTCGCGGCGGCCGTGACGGGTGCGATCAATGCGGGAACGGTCGTTGAAGGCCTGGATGGGGTTTTGGAACTCGCAAAGAAGAACTCCAAAATCACCGCATTGTCGCAGACCAGTCTCGGCGGAGCGAACGATGCGTTCGGCAAGCAGTGGGCTGCCATTCTTCTGGATCACTGGAGCTTCGATTTCATCGGCTGGACGTCGGATTTTGTCGGCATCACCGGGGATCTTCCGATCGCCACCGGCAACGCGAAAGACGTCATCATCGGCGATACGATCGAAACGCTTCTCGCGGCAGGAGCGGACGCCATCACGACCCAGTCGTCCCTGCAGACGTTGAAGTCCTTGCCGGGGCTCAGGAATTTCGTCTCCAAGCTCGGCTCCGAGGCCAAGAACTTCGCGCTCGTCACGGGAATGAAGGCGGTCATCGCTTCCATCACCGAAGCGACCAGCGAAGGGGTCATGAGGGATTTTAATCAGGAACTGGTCACCGCGGTCTGGTTCGCCGGCCAATACGACCTGGCGCTCCGCGCGGGTCGCGGCGTCGAGGAGATGCGGGCGCGGCTGAAGGCGCGGCTTGCCTATCTTCGATACATGAAAGAAGCGGGCGAGCAGCCGCTGGCGCTGTCGGTCGCACGCAATGGCGCGCCGAGCTTCCTGGGGGATCTGACGATCGCAATGCGCTTCTCGCAGCCGCTGGACCGGGCGCCGCAAGTCCTGCTCGATGAAACGCCCATGACCGTGACGGGCGGGGCGGGGAATGCGACCGGCTGGCGGGCGACGCTGGGCGGTGGACGGGGCGTCGGAATCGACACGAACGGCGATGGCTACCTGCAGCTCTCGGTGTCGCCGGGGCCGGGCGCGACGCCGTGGCCCAGCCTCGACAGCAATCCCGCGACGCCGGTGAAGCTCGATCTGGGGCAACTCCTCTGGCTGTCCCGGGAGGACGGCCCCGACCTCAATCACCGTTTCCGGCTGGGTATCGAGGGGTTGTGGAAAGATCAGTGGGGCACGGTCGTCGAGATCAGGGCCAGGGGGGAAACCGACCTGGTCAACACGGACAGCGCGCAGGGAACGCTCTACGAGGCGGCGATGATCGAAGCCGGGCGCCATTGGGCCGATCATGGCTATACGCCCGGCAACCTTCTCTTCTCGTTTCGGGCGAATCCCTCCACCTTGCTGATCTCGGACGGCTCTTTCCGCTACCGCTATCCGCAGGCCACTGGGGCGACCTGCGCGCCGGGCAGCCGCGACCTGCGAGCCAGAATGCAGTACCTCGCGTCGAACGACACGATCTCCGCATCCTTCAACGTGCCGTGGATCAGCGATCGAGAGACCTGCGCGATTTCCGACAATCTGCTGCGGTATTTCGAGTATTCCCGCCTCGATCCTGGCGTAGAGGCCGAATTGCGCAGCAAGTTCGCGCCGGACGGCGGCTAGCATGGAACATGGGCTGCCCATTCTCCGGACTGACGGTATCGTCGGGCTTCGGGACAGCGGCGGCCTCCACGACAATCGCAGGGAAGGAAGCCGGTCATGAGTGATGCGAGAAAAGTCAGTCTGATCGCACTGGCGCTGGCGGGATACCTGTCCGCGTCCGTCGGCGCGAAGGCCGAGGACTGTCCGGTTTGCGAAGCGTTGACCGCGTTCGGAAAGGACGCGCCGACCGAGGAACTCGAGACGGTGTTGAAATCGGTCGATAAGGGCCCGTTCGCGCCTCCCGAGGCCAATCCGGCCGCCGCGTGCTCCAACGCCTCGCTGCTGGCCGATCCGGGCGACCTTCGCGCGATGAGCGACCGGGCGTTCTTGCGCGCCGAACGTCTGGCCGTTTCCATCGAAACCTGCGGCGGAACGTGTGCGCCGGTGCTCAACGAAGCGGAACGGTGCGGGGCGCAGATGGGTCTCGATGCGCGGGCCGCCGCTTTCGCGCGCGCGGCGTCGGCGCTCGGACAGGCGAGCGTTCTGGCGGAGGAGGCGGTGGCGCGGGCGGTCCCGTTCGAAGCCGCGCTCGCCGAACGATACAGCCTCTACGCGGGAGGCGTCTTGCGGCTGCTGGAGCGAGCCATGGCGTCCGTTTCCGGAGGATCGGGAGCATCGGTCGCGGATCCGGAATGGAAGGCGTCGGCCGAGGACCTGTCCGATCTGGCGGCGCTTGTCGAAACACTCGACGGTCTGGAGGTACTGGAAGGCGCGGAGCCTCTGGGTGACTCCATGATCGATATCGCGGAGAGGCTGCCGATTCTCGGCGGCGACATCGAAGCGGCTCTCTCCACACCTGCCGAGCTTCAGCCATCGCAGCAGGGCATGTTGCGCGTTCGCCTGCTCGAAACCGCCCGCGATGTCCTCACGCTGGAGGAGCGCCTGACGAAAATGGCCGAAGCCGCGCGGATGGCGTCCGCGGACGTCTCGACGGACGCCAATGCGCTGTCGTCCGAAGATGGCGCGACCGTATTGCGCGACTCCGCGAAGTGCATGGACGATCTGGCGCTCGATCTGGGCGTCGCCGCCACCGCGGAGGAACTCGCCATCGAGCTTCTGGAGTCTTGCGGCGCGAGGCCGACATGCAATCAGTCCATGCCGCCGAGGCTGTCATTGCCGGCACTGGTGGATGCGGAAGGCAAGGCCGACAAGGAGATCGCTTCGCTGGCTCAGGCCCTCTGCGTGCGATAGCCGCCGGTCAGTCTTCCGCGTTCCCGGTGGTCGTCTCGTAATTGGGCTGCAGCACCGACCGGATCGCGGCGGAATCGGTCTCGACCGAACCGCGTATGAAATCCTCCAGATCCCGGTCCGACCGCGCCCCGGCGTCGGTCGTCGCGCGATAGTCCAGAACCGCTTGCAAGATTTGCCCGGCTTTTTCGGGAAAAGGCGGCTGCGGCATGCGCAACCGATATGTCCAGCCTTCGTCGCCGGACCATCCGCGACCGTCCGGCGCGAACTGCAGATCGCCGAGCGGCGGCGCGGCCGCGAGGCGGTCGTCGACCGCCAGCACGACATGGACCGCATCGGCGTCGTTCGCGTCCGCCAGGTTTCGCGCGGCCTGGCGCAACAGGACCTCGTGCAGGGAGTTCAGATGCGGCCCAATGGGCGCTGCGGGCGCGATCGTGACCCGAATCCGCGCGCGGCCCTCCATCGACAGGTCCTCGCGGTCGATCTCGGTGAAAAGGATCTTGTCTTCGGCGGGCGTCGGCTGGAAGGCCTCCGGGAACAGTAATTGACCGCCGAAGAAGACGCCGAGCACGACGGCTAGGCTGACGACGACATAGAGCAATGCCCGCTTGGCGAGCCCCCCGACCCAGTCCATCCGTCAGCCCGCAGTCAGGATGGTGACGCCGTCGGCGAGCCGCACCTGGCCCGCCGTGGCGTCCGGATCGGGCTCCAGTTGAAACCGGAAGATGACCGTCGACTCCATCCCGTCTCCGTCTTCCACGCCGGCCAGATCGAGAAACAGGTCGCACTGGAAACCGTCATCCTCCGCTGCGCAGTCATGATGCACAATGACAAGTTGCGGCTCCGCGGCACTCGGCGCATCCGGGCCGTTGATCGTGAGAACCGCGGCCAGCGCGCCCGGCAGATCGGCGCGAAAGCCTGCTTCGGACAGGTATGTTCGGAAACTGGGATCGGCTATCTCCACCGGCCGGGAATCCCCCGCGCGAAACAGGGCGGCGAGGACCTGGCCTGAGGTGAGCTCCTGGGCCCGGGCGGAACCGGCGCAAAGGCTCAGCGCGACGGCTGCGATCAGGCTGCGCTTCAAAAACATACTCATGATTGCCCTCGGCTGGTCGGGATCGATGTCGTAGGGGAAGATGCTAGCAGCTTCAAAGGTCGATAGCCAAGCGCTATCGGACCAGTGTGGCGCAGGGCAGAGCTCGACCGCAGGGTCTTCGACATCGGCGCGGGCTGAGCGCCGCCGCCCCTCGGTTCACAACATTCAGGGGATTGCCGTCGAGATAGCCGGAGATGTTGCACATGGGCTGGTCGGCGAGGGTCTGCGTGGCGCGTCGGCTCGCCCGATGAACGGTTCGAGACATACTCTAGTATCCTGTCGACGATCACGTCTTCATCGAAGTCATTCGGATCAAATGACGGCAGATCGTCGCCGTCACCAGAGAGTTGGCCTTTCGCAGCGGAAAAAATCGGATTTCAGGGCTTTTGCTTGCCTCGCGCGCATGATCACGAGCGCATGGGCGCGCGTATTGCTGAGGAAAAATATTCAGGGTCGTCGGAAAAATTGGTCGGCTATCTTCGGCGCTGTGGCTACTTGGTGGCTACACGGACGCAAGCGAAGCGAAATGGCAGATATCCTGCCGCCAACAATGGGTTGAAATTGTTGGAAGAAAACTGGAGCGGGCGATGAGATTCGAACTCACGACCCCAACCTTGGCAAGGTTGTGCTCTACCCCTGAGCTACGCCCGCTCGGCGCGCCTTGAAATCGGCTGCCGCGCTCTATGCCGCAAGCGCAGATCGAATGCAACACCAAAATACGGGGCCGTCGCGCAGTTTTTCGGCGAAAGGCCGTCCGGCTTGCCAAGTGGCGGGGCCAGACCCTATTGAGACGCCAAACCGGACAAGGGCGGACAGATGAGCGACACGGCGCACAAGACGAGGGACGATCTCTTTTCATTTCTCGACGGTCTCGGCATCGAGGTGACCACGAAGTACCATCCGCCGGTCTTCACGGTAGAGGAATCCAAGGCGCTTCGTGACGAGATTGCCGGCGGTCACACCAAGAACCTGTTCCTGAAGGACAAGAAGGGTCGGTATTTCCTGCTCACCGTGGGCGAGGATGCGACGATCGATCTCAAGACGATTCATACGCTCATCGGGGCCAGCGGCCGGGTGTCCTTCGGAAAGCCGGAGCAGATGATGGAGTTTCTCGGCGTGATCCCGGGCGCGGTCACGGCGTTCGGTGTCCTCAACGATACGGAAAACGCCGTGACGCTGATTTTCGACGAAGCGCTGGCCGCCCATGACGTGATCAATGCCCATCCGCTGACGAACGACGCGACGACCTCGATCGCGATGTCCGACATGAAGCGTTTCGTCGAGGCAACCGGTCACAGCTGGAATGCCTTGAAACTGGCCGGTGAAAACGCGACATAAGCGGACAAGTTTTGGCACCTGGTGCGAAGGAAGACATGATGAACTCGAACGACAATCCGTTTGCCTCCGATCAGGGCGGTTACGGCGCACAGACGGTGGGTTTCGGCGCGGCCGGTAACGGTGCCGCTCAGCCCGCGCCCGCAATGGGCGGCGCGCCGGCGGAAGACCTGATCAAGGACACGACAACCGCCGATTTCCAGCAGGACGTGATCGCGGAATCGCGCAACCAGCCGGTTCTGGTCGATTTCTGGGCGCCGTGGTGCGGTCCGTGCCGGCAATTGACACCGCGCATCGAGGCTGCGGTGAAACAGGCCGGCGGCAAGGTCAAGCTGGTCAAGATGAACATCGACGATCACCCGGCGATCCCGGGCCAGATGGGCGTTCAGTCGATTCCGGCCGTGGTCGCCTTTCACAACGGCCAGCCGGTGGACGGGTTCATGGGGGCGGTGCCCGACAGCCAGCTGAACGAGTTCATCGCCAAGCTTGCCGGTGCGTCGAAGGGTGACGACAAGGAAAAGGCGATCGAGCAGGCGCTCGGCGCGGCCGAAGCGGCGCTCGAGGCCGGCGACACGGGCCAGGCGGCGCAGATCTACCAGATGATCCTGCAGCAGGTTCCCGACAACGCCGCCGCCTATGCGGGGCTTGCGGGCATGCTGCTTGACGCGGGCGAGACGGCTCAGGCGAAGCAGATGGTCGAAGGCGCGCCGGAAGGCATCGCCGAATCGGCGGAACTGGGCTCCATCAAGGCGCGGCTGGAACTGGCCGAAAAAGTCGCGGGTCTCGGCGATCCGGCGGAGCTGGAACGCCGGCTGGCCGAAAAGCCGGACGATCACGATGCCCGTTTCGACCTTGCGCAGATCCGCGCCGCGACCGGCGATCGGGCCGCTGCGGCGGACTTGCTTCTCGAGATCATGAAAGCGGATCGCGAATGGCGCGAGGATGGCGCGCGGCTGGAACTTCTGAAGTTCTTCGAGGCGTGGGGACCGACCGATCCGGCGACCTTGAAAGCGCGGCGCAAGCTTTCGGCGCTGCTGTTTCGCTAAGGGGACGTCCCGCCCCTTGAGTTTGGCGGCGTCCGACACAGATTCGAAATGGTGAACCCGGGGAGGAGCGCTTTCGAAAATGCAGGCCGGCAACAAGACATACAGCACCGAAAAGGACATCCCGGCTTGCGTGCCGGTGTTTCCCCTGTCGGGCGCGCTGCTTTTGCCCGGCGGGCAGATGCCCCTGAACATCTTCGAACCGCGCTACCTCGAAATGATCGACACAGCGCTTCGCGGCGATCGCACGATTGGCATGATCCAGCCGAAATTCTCCGGTGACACCGGTTCTGCCGACAGGCCGCATTTGTGCGCGGTCGGTTGTCTCGGCCGCATCGCCTCCTTCGCCGAAAGCGGAGACGGGCGCTATCTGATTTCGTTGCAGGGTATCTGCCGTTTCCGCGTCGCGGAGGAACTGGCCGTGCGCACGCCGTTCAGGCAGTGCCGCATCAGCCCTTTCATTTCCGATCTCGACGAGGATGCGGATGGGTCCTGCGTCGATCGCGAGGCGCTTTTGCGCGTGTTTCGGGCCTATCTGGAAGCCAACGAACTCGAGGCCGACTGGGAAAGCGTCAAGCGCGCCGGCAATGACACGCTGGTCAACGCGCTGTCTATGATGTCGCCCTATGGACCGGCGGAAAAGCAGGCGCTGCTCGAAGCGCCCGACTTGAAGAACCGCGCCGACACGCTGATCGCGATCACCGAGATGGCTCTGGCGCGCGACACGGATGACTCCGCGCCGACGCTGCAATAGGGTCGCTTCGAAGGCGGAGCGCGCGACATGTCCAAGACCACTGCAGAAATGCCCGAAGAAGGGCGCGCCGAGAAGAGCGAGGGGATCGATCCGAAGCTGCTCGATCTGCTCGTCTGCCCGCTGACCAAGACGCGTCTGACATTCGATCGCGAGCGCTGCGAACTGGTGTCGGACGCGGCGAAGCTCGCTTATCCGGTGCGCGGCGGCGTGCCGATCATGCTGCCGTCGGAAGCGCGTTCGCTCGACAAAGCCTGAATGGCGGATAGGCTGGCGGGAACCGAATCGGGGAACGCGGCAGGTGGAAGAAAAGCCGAAACGAAAACGCGGAGAGGCCCGTCGCGAGGCGCTGGTTCAGGCGGCGGCGGAACTGTTCTGGACACGCGGTTTCGAGGCATCGAGCCTCGCCGATATTGCAGGCGCCGCCGATGTGCCGCTCGGCAATGTCTATTACTATTTCAAGACAAAGGGCGATCTCGCGGGCGCGGTCGCCGATCTCTTCGTCCACCAGACCGAAACGCTGATCGAGGATGTGCGCACGGAGACGCCGGAGCCGCGCCGCAGGCTGAAACTGCTGGTCGCACGATTGCAGGCGGGCCAGCAGAGCCGGGTGCAGCATGGCTGTCCGATCCTCGCGGGTGCGCGCGAGTTCCGCCACACGCTGCCTGAGCATGGTGCGCGTGCGGCCGAGAGCTTTTCGCTCCTGACCGGCTTCGTGGCGACGGAACTCGGGCGCACGGGCCTTAGACCGTCCATTGCCCTGCAGCGCGCGCGTGCGGTCATCGCCGACTGGCAGGGCTCGATCGCGCTTGCCCATGCGCTCGGCGAGCCGCCGGTGCTGGCCGAGTGCTTTGCCCGCATGGAACGCACGCTCGGTCTTGCTTCCGCCTAACTTTCGCCGCCGGGTCACGCTGGAATGACCGCCGTATGAACCGATTGCCGCCGCGATCGTCGATCTTGCTGCTGCGGCACTGCCCGGTGAGAAGGCGGCTTAATCCATCAGATCGGCTCGCCGCGCAAAAGACGCGGGGCGGGCCCGGACAGGCCGGCTGCCTGTCCGATGAAGAAATTCTTCACGCCCGGCATCCGGTCGACCAGGCCAAGGCCGATATCGCGAACGGCCCTGAGCGGCGTGAAGTCGTTGGAAAAGAGCCGGTTGAGCACGTCCGTGGTCACGCCCATTTGCCAGGTGTCGAAACGCCGCCAGCGCTCGTAGCGTTGCAAGACGTCGAGCGCCCCGATGTCGAGGCCCAGCCGGTCGGCCTCCACCACCGTCTCCGCGAGCGCAGCGGCATCCTTGAAGCCGAGATTGAGACCCTGACCGGCGATCGGATGGATGCCATGCGCCGCATCGCCGACCAGCGCCACGCGCGGCTTGACGAAGTCGCGCGCCAGGGTGAGACCGAGCGGATAGGCGCGTTTCGGACCTTCGACCCTGATTTCGCCAAGCTTCAGGCCGAAGCGCTGTTCCAGTTCGACGTCGAAGGTAAAATCGTCGCCGGCGAGCAGCCTTTCGGCGGTTTCCTTCGTCTCCGACCAGACGATGGAGGACCTGTTTCCCTTCAGTGGCAGGATCGCGAAGGGGCCGGCGGGCAGGAAATGCTCCTCGGCGCGCCCCTCATGCGGCCGCTCGTGCGCGATCGTGGCGACAATGCCCATCTGGCCGTAGTCCCAATGCACGGTCTTGATGCCCGCGAGACCGCGCAGCGCCGATTTGACGCCATCGGCTGCGACCAGCAGCCGCGCCTTGACCTCTTCGCCGTTGGTCAGTGACACGGTTAGCGGCGCGCCTGGCGCCTCCTCAAAAAAGCCGGAAACGGCGACGCCCTGCGAGATGGTGACGCCCGAGGCCTCGCATTTCGCGCGCAGCGCGCCGTTGAGTGCGGCATTGGGCAGCATGTGAGCGAAGGGTTCTCCTTGCTGCACCTCGCCATCGAATGTGAGGAAGACCGGCCGCGTCGGGTCGCCGGTCTTCGAATCGGTGACGATCATTTCCCTGATCGGCTCGGCCTCTTCCAGCAGTGCATCCCAGCAACCGAGTTCGGCGAGCATGCGCGAGGCGGCCGCCGCGATCGCGGAGGCACGCGCATCCTTTTTCCAGACGCCTTCGGGTGCGGGATCGACCACGCGGATGACGAGATGCGGCGCGGCATGCGCGATCGCCGCGGCGGTCGCGAGCCCGACATAACCGGCTCCCGCGATCAGGATATCCGGATTTTCGGGCGCTTTGGCTGAGCCTTTTGCCGTGGTCTTGCGCTTGGCGGTGGTGGCCATGGTGTTCTCCGTGGCGCGGAACCTGTCGCGCCGTAAACTTGACTTGTCCGGCTTCCCCTGTAGCAAAGCGCGGTCACATATCCAAACCGGATCACCGTCATGTCGTCTGCCATCGAGGAACTGATCTCCATTCTCGACCTGGAGGATCTGGAGCGCAATCTGTTCCGTGGTCGCAGCCCGCAAACGGGCTGGCAGCGCGTCTTCGGCGGCCAGGTGATCGCGCAGGCGCTGGTCGCCGCACAGCGCACGGTCGAGCCGGACCGGGCCGTGCATTCGCTGCATTGCTATTTCATGCGGCCGGGCGATCCGGCGGTTCCGATCATCTACGAGGTCGACAGGATCCGCGATGGCGGCAGTTTCACGACGCGCCGTGTCGTGGCGATCCAGCATGGCCACGCGATCTTCTCGTTGTCGGCCTCGTTCCAGATCGACGAACCCGGCCTCGAACATGCCATCGAGATGCCCGAGGGTATTCCGGGTCCGGAAACGCTCCTGCGGGAGAAGGACCTGATCGCCCAGTTCTTCGACCAGTTGCCCGAGCACATCAAGCGATACTGGCTCAGCGAGCGACCGATCGAGTTGCGCCCGGTCTCGCTGACCCATTACATCACGCGCGAGAAGCTGCCGCCGAAACAGCATATCTGGGTGCGCGCCACCGGCGAGATACCCGATGACAGGGCGCTGCAGTCGGCGGTTCTGGCCTATCTGTCGGACATGACATTGCTCGACACGTCGCTTTTCGCGCATGGCCGGTCCGTCTTCGATCCGGAGATCCAGGCGGCGAGCCTCGATCATGCGATGTGGTTTCACCGCCCGCACAAGCTCGATGACTGGCTTCTCTACACCCAGGACAGCCCGAACGCGTCCGGCGCGCGGGGCTTTACCCGCGGCTCGATCTACGCGACCGACGGGACATTGGTCGCATCGGTGGCACAGGAAGGCCTGATCCGGCTGCGGGCCAAAAACGCCTAAAAATTCATCATTTCCTTGCATTTTGCCAATTTGTCAGGCGGCATTCTGGTGAATTTCCGGTCATTCGGGAGATAGTTCCCCAATTTCCGGCGATTCGGGCGAAGCGTGAACTGGCATGACTTTTGATTATTGATTTGCGCCGGGATCGGTCCGGCGCGGGCGAAACCGCTCATTTTTCAGGGAGGAGCCGTCATGAAACTCATCATGGCCATCATCAAGCCGTTCAAGCTGGACGAGGTGCGCGAGGCGCTGACCGACGTCGGTGTCGAGGGACTGACCGTATCCGAGGTCAAGGGATATGGCCGCCAGAAGGGCCACACCGAGATCTATCGCGGCGCGGAATACGCGATCAGTTTCCTGCCGAAGATCAAGATCGAGATCGTCGTCGATGACGACATGGCCGACAAGGTGATCGAAGCCGTTTCCGGAGCCGCCAAGACCGGCCAGATCGGCGACGGGAAAATCTTCGTCTACAGCATAGAAAACGCGGTGCGCATTCGCACCGGTGAAACCGACTCCAGCGCGCTCTGACGCGGGATTGCACAGGGGCTTTCCATGAAAAGCAAATATCTCTCCGGCGCGGCGGCGCTTTTCTCACTCCTCGTTTCGACCGGGGCGGTCTTCGCCCAGGATGCCGCGACGACGACCATCGACAAGGGCGATACCGCCTGGATGATGATGTCATCGCTGCTCGTCCTGTTCATGGTCATTCCGGGTCTCGCGCTCTTCTATGGCGGTCTCGTGCGGGCCAAGAACATGCTCTCTGTGCTCATGCAGTGCACGCTGATCACCTCGGTGGTCATGATCATCTGGGTCCTGTGGGGCTATTCCTTCGCCTTCGGGGGATCGACCAGCCCGTTCTGGGGCGGCCTTGGAAAGATGTTCCTCGCCGGCGTGACGATGGACAGCGAGGCTGCGACCTTCACCGACGGCGTCATGATCCCCGAATATGTCTTCATCTGCTTCCAGATGACATTCGCGGCCATCACCCCGGCGCTGATCGTCGGTGCGTTTGCGGAGCGCGCCAAGTTCTCCGGCGTCATGTTGTTCACCGTGCTGTGGGTCACTTTCATCTATTTCCCGATCGCCCACATGGTCTGGGATGGTTCGGGCCTGATCTTCAACTGGGGCGCGATCGATTTCGCCGGGGGCACCGTGGTGCATATCAATGCCGGCATCGCGGGGCTTGTCTGGGCCATCATGCTTGGCAAGCGCATCGGCTTCGGCAAGGACAACATGGCCCCGCATTCGATGACGCTGACCATGGTCGGCGCGGCGATGCTGTGGGTCGGCTGGTTCGGCTTCAATGCCGGCTCCAATCTCGAGGCAACCTCCAATGCGACACTGGCGATGATGAACACCTTCATCGCGACGGCCGCCGCGGTTGTTTCCTGGTCGGTGGTGGAAGGCTTCATGCGCGGCAAGTCGTCCGGCCTTGGCGCTGCATCGGGCATGGTGGCGGGTCTCGTCGCCGTCACGCCGGCCTGCGGTACCTCGGGTCCGATGGGCGCACTCGTGCTCGGTCTCGCCGTCTCGCCGATCTGCTACTTCTTCGTGACGACGATAAAATCGAAGTTCGGCTATGACGACAGCCTGGACGTTTTCGGCGTCCACGGTGTTGGCGGTATCGTCGGTGCGATCGCCACCGGCATCCTGTGCGCGCCGTCGCTCGGCGGAGCGGGTTATGTCGTGGAGGCCGGCACGATGGGCGCCCAGGTTCTCGCGCAGGTGCAGGCCGTGCTGCTTACCGTGGTGTGGTCGGGTGTCGGTTCCGCGGTGCTGATCCTGATCACGAAGGCGATCACCGGAATCCGGGCCAGCAGCGATGCTGAGCGCGAGGGCCTCGACCTCGCCTCCCACGGCGAATCGGCTTATCACGCCTAAAAACAGGGATATTTCTCCCGACAGGAAACCCGGGTTTCGGCCCGGGTTTTTGGTTTCCGAAGCGTAAAGATTAAGAAATCATCAAGATTTCAGAAATGCCTAATAATTAGGCATGTTGCACTGCATATTAATCGGTGCGACAAAAAGCATCACGTAAATATGCTTTTTTTTCAACGCGTTGCGCGGTTTTCGACAATTTGGCACGGGTCTTGAATGGTGTTTCCCGACAGCGTTCGGCATCGATGTCGCGCTGCACCCAGTATCGCCGGCCAGCCGGCGAAAATGAGTAAACATAGGGAACTACAGCGCATGAAAATAGTCATGGCCATCATCAAGCCCTTCAAACTGGATGAGGTGCGCGAAGCTCTCACCGGGCTTGGCGTCCAGGGCCTGACCGTCACCGAGGTGAAGGGGTATGGGCGTCAGAAGGGGCACACCGAGATTTATCGCGGAGCGGAATACGCCATCAGCTTCCTCCCGAAGCTGAAGATCGAGCTCGCGGTCGACGACGACATGGTCGAGAAGGTGATCGAAACCATCTCCGGAGCGGCCAAGACCGGCCAGATCGGCGACGGCAAGATCTTCACCTACACGATCGATCAGGCCGTTCGTATCCGTACGGGCGAAACCGATTCCGAAGCGCTTTAAGGCGCCGGTGCAAGTTACTTCAGGAGTTCAATCACAATGACCATGTCCAAAGGTTTTCGATACGGCCTCGCCGGCCTTGCCGCAGCGGTGGCGTTGAGTGCGGGACCCGCATTCGCGCAGGACACCGAAGCGGCGGCAGAGGCCGCGTCCACCGTGGCTTCGCCCGACGTGCAGTATATCTTCAACACGTTGCTGTTCCTTATCGGCGGCTTCCTCGTGATGTGGATGGCTGCGGGCTTCGCCATGCTCGAGGCCGGCCTCGTGCGTTCCAAGAACGTGTCGATGCAGTCCCTCAAGAACATCGCGCTCTATTCCATCGCCGGCATCATGTACTGGCTGGTGGGCTACAACCTGATGTATACCGGCGTTGACGGCGGCTACATGGGGTCCTTCGGCACCTACGCCTTCGATCCGGTCGGCGGTGACGCTCTCGATGTCGGCTATTCGACGGCTTCCGACTGGTTCTTCCAGATGGTGTTCGTCGCAACCGCCGCCTCGATCGTGTCCGGTACGGTCGCCGAGCGCATGAAGCTCTGGCCTTTCCTGATCTTCGTCGTTGTCCTGACCGGCTTCATCTACCCGATCGCCGGTTCCTGGCAGTGGGGCGGCGGCTGGCTCTCCGAGATGGGCTTCTCCGACTTCGCCGGTTCGACGCTGGTTCACTCGGTCGGTGGCTGGGCTGCTCTCGCCGGTGCATTGCTGGTCGGCGCGCGCGCTGGCAAGTATGAAGGCGGCAAGATCAACCCGATGGTCGGCTCTTCGATCCCGCTCGCCACGCTCGGTACGTTCATCCTGTGGCTCGGCTGGTTCGGCTTCAACGGCGCGTCTCAGCTCGCCATGGGCACGATCGCCGATGTCACGGACGTCTCGCGCATCTTCGCCAACACCAACCTGGCCGCCGCGGCCGGCGTGGTCGCCACCACCGTCCTTCTGCAGATCCTCTACAAGAAGGTCGACGTGACGATGGTGCTCAACGGCGCTCTTGCCGGTCTCGTCTCCATCACTGCCGAGCCGCTGGCTCCGGCCGTATGGCAGGCGCTTCTGATCGGCGCAGTCGGCGGTGCCATCGTGGTGTTCACGGTTCCGCTGCTCGACAAGCTGAAGATCGACGACGTCGTCGGCGCAATCCCGGTCCACCTGTTCGCGGGTATCTGGGGCACGCTGATCGTTCCGTTCTCCAACGCCGACACGAGCTACAGCACGCAGCTGGTCGGTATCGTCGCATACGGCGTCTTCACGTTGGTTGTCTCCTTCGTCGTCTGGTTCATCCTGAAGGCGATCATGGGCATCCGCGTCTCCGCCGAGGACGAGATGATCGGTCTCGACAAAGCCGAAACCGGCGTCGAGGCTTACCCGGAATTCTCTCGCGGCTGACGTCGCGCGTGAAACCCGGAGACGGGCGATACCTCCTCCCATCGCCCGTCTCCGTGACTTGATCCCGTCGTGATGTTTGACATCACACCAACTGGCCCGGTCTTCGCGACCGGGCCTTTTTTATGCCTGCGCGCGATCTCCTGCCGGACGCGATTGCATGGTTAATGCCTGTTTAACCAAGCTTTACTAGGCTGCGGCCGGGAAATTGTGTCCGCCGCCGTGGCGGAGGGAAGACGGGAATTTCGGATGCACGCCGATCACGCCATATCACTTCACGCCGACCGGACGATGGGGAGGAGCCATCGCCGCGACCGATCGCTAACCGCGGGCATGGCCGATCTCGTTCGCCGACAGGTGGAGTTCATGGCCGGCATCCTTCTCTGGGGGCTGAGTGCCTTCGCGCTTTTTGCGCTGGCCACCTGGAACGCCGGCGATCCGAGCTGGAGCTATGCCGCCGACGCGCCGGTCAGCAACGCGATGGGCTATCCCGGCGCGATCGTTTCCGACATCTTCATGCAGTTCTTCGGCCTCGCCGCGCTTCCTGCCCTGCTGCCGACCGTGTTCTGGGGCTATGCGCGCATTCGCGGCCGCTACTGGCCGCATGCCGCCCGTCGGCTGGCGATCTGGCCAATTGCGGCCATCCTGGCCGCGGCCGTCGCCGGCTGTTTCCCGATGACCGGCACCTGGCCGCTGCCGACAGGCCTTGGTGGCGTGTTCGGCGACATGGTCCTCAGGCTTCCGGGCATGCTGAGTGGCGGCTATCCCGCGGGATGGGTGCGGGTCCTGTCGTTCATCGTCTTCGCGCCGCTCGCCTTCTACGCGCTGGCGGTTTCCTGCGGCTTCCTTTGGGGCGCTGCCGACGCGATTCCGGTCCGTGAAGCGGAAACCGATATCGAGGACGAAGAGGACGACGACGCTGACGGCAACGGCCGCTTCGTCACGATCGGTGCGCTGATCCATGGCTACTATACGGCGCGTGCGGCGGTGCGGCGGATGTTCCGGTCGCGCCGTGCCCATGTTCGCGATGTCGCGCCTCCGGACGTCGGTGAGCGCCGGGAACCGGGCTTCGGTGACGAAGCACCGTTCGACCCCGATTTCGACCTTGGCCCAGACGACGATATCGACACAGAACCGCAGGACGAATGGGCACCGCGAGCCGCGCCAGCGACATCTGAGCATGCCGATGCAGGCCCGTCTTCGCGCGTGGCGTCCGCCGCGCCAAAGCCGAAACCCAGTGTTCGGGTTCAGCGAGAGGCGCAGGCGAGCTTCATCCAGGACGCCGGTTTCGAATTGCCGGCCATCCACATGCTCGCCGAGCCGAAGAGCCAGAGCAAGGATCCGGGCCTCTCGCCGGAGGCGCTGGAACAGAATGCGCGACTGCTCGAGGGCGTGCTGGAGGATTTCGGCGTGCGCGGCGAGATCATCCATGTGCGTCCGGGTCCCGTCGTCACGCTTTATGAACTCGAGCCCGCGCCGGGCATCAAGTCCTCGCGCGTCATCGGACTGGCTGAGGACATCGCGCGGTCGATGAGCGCGATCGCGGCGCGCGTCGCCGTCGTTCCCGGCCGTAACGCGATCGGTATCGAATTGCCGAATGCGCGACGCGAGACGGTTTTCCTGCGCGAACTCATTTCCGCGCAAGCCTACGACAATTCCAAGGCCAAGCTGGCGCTGACGCTTGGCAAGACGATCAATGGCGAGGCGGTCATCGCCGATCTTGCCAAGATGCCGCACCTGCTCGTCGCCGGCACGACCGGCTCCGGCAAGTCGGTCGCCATCAACACGATGATCCTCTCGATCCTCTACAAGATGTCGCCCGAGGAATGCCGCCTCATCATGATCGACCCGAAAATGCTGGAACTGTCCGTCTATGACGGCATTCCGCATCTGCTGACGCCAGTGGTGACCGACCCAAAAAAGGCGGTCGTGGCGCTGAAATGGACCGTCCGCGAGATGGAACAGCGCTACAAGAACATGTCGAAGATCGGCGTGCGCAACATCGACGGCTTCAACGCCAAGGTGCGCGAGGCCCAGAAGAAGGGCAAGGAGATCAGCCGCACGGTGCAGACCGGTTTCGACCGCGAGACCGGCGAAGCGATCTACGAAACCGAGACGCTCGATCTGGAGGCGATGCCCTATATCGTCGTCATCATCGACGAAATGGCCGACCTGATGATGGTCGCCGGCAAGGATATCGAAGGCGCGGTACAGCGGCTTGCCCAGATGGCGCGTGCCGCCGGCATCCATGTCATCATGGCGACGCAACGACCGTCGGTCGATGTCATCACCGGCACGATCAAGGCGAACTTCCCGACGCGCATCTCCTTCCAGGTCACGTCGAAGATCGACAGCCGCACCATTCTCGGCGAACAGGGCGCCGAACAGCTGCTCGGCATGGGCGACATGCTTTACATGGCCGGCGGCGGGCGCATCCAGCGCGTGCACGGCCCGTTCGTCTCCGACCGCGAGGTCGAGGATGTCGTGGCGCATCTCAAGATGCAGGGCGTGCCGGAATATCTGGAAGCGATCACCGAGGACGACGACGAGGACGGCGGCGATGGTGGTGGCGGCGGCAACAGCGGCGATATGAGCGATTCCGAGGACCCCTACGACCAGGCTGTGGCGGTCGTGCTGCGTGACGGAAAGGCATCGACCTCCTATGTGCAGCGCAGGCTGGGGATCGGTTACAACCGGGCGGCCTCGATCATCGAGCGGATGGAGGATGAGGGTATTATCGGACCCGCGAATCATGCCGGCAAACGCGAGATCCTGGTGCCAACCGAAAACGACGAGATGTAGTCGGCGCACTGTGGCCAACGCCACAGAGACGCCCAACTGTATGATTATCTATCGCGTACAAACAACAAATCGGAAAACCGGCTGGAGCGGTTCATGACGGATCACACTTTCGCGAAACCGATGGCGATCACGCGGCGCGGCCTTGTTGCCGGCGCCATGGCCACGGCAATTGCAATCACGGCGCTGCAACCCGCCTTCGCGGCGCCCGAGACGGCGCAGCGAATCGCCAATCACTTCTCGAATGTTCGGTCCATGGCCGGCGAATTCGTGCAGTTCGGTCCGTCCGGCGAGCAGACCGGCGGAAAGTTTTATATCGAGCGGCCGGGCAAGCTTCTTTTCCTCTACGAGAATCCGTCGCCGATCCGCGTCGTGGCCGACGGCAAGTCACTCGTGGTCAACAACAAGAAGCTGGACACCTGGAGCATCTATCCCCTCGGCAAGACACCCCTCAACGTGCTGCTCGGCGACCGGATCGACCTGAGCGGCGATCGGGTGCGCAATGTGAGCGAAGCGGATGACCTGACCACGATCGTCATCGGCGACAAGCAGATCTTCGGCGACAGCCAGATCACGATGATGTTCGACCCGAAGAGCTTCGATCTGCGCCAGTGGACGATCCGGGACGCGCAGGGCAAGGACACGACTGTCATGGTCTACAACGTCCAGCAGGGCGTGCGCTTCGGCAAGGGGACGTTCGACATTCCCTATCAGAAGATCAACGAAGATCGTTTCCGCTCCGACTGACGCCCGTATCCGTCTCTTAATTGTGGGTTGCCGGCGCGAAGGCGCCGGCTGGCGCTTGCCATAGACCCGGTGCGTTGAGACAAGCAATCGAACGCACCGAGGGCCTCCCATGACATTTTCCGTCGCCACGTGGAATATCAACTCCGTTCGCCTGCGTCTGCCGATTGTCGAGTCGTTCCTGCAGACATATCAGCCCGATGTGCTGTGCCTGCAGGAAACGAAGTGTCCGAACGATCAGTTTCCGACAAAGGCCTTCCACAAGCTCGGATATACGAATGTCGAGATCCACGGGCAGAAGGGCTATCACGGCGTTGCCACGATCTCGAAACATCCGCTGGAGGAGGTCGCATCGCGCGATTTCTGCGGCATGGGCGATACGCGTCATCTCGACAGCATCGTGAGGGCGCCGGGCCGCAGCATCCGGGTTCACAATTTCTACGTGCCCGCGGGTGGCGACGAGCCTGACCCGGCAATCAACCCGAAGTTCCGCCACAAGCTGGATTTCCTGGACGAGATGCGGTCGATTCCGGCTGATCCGGGCAAGGCGGATTCGGCGATTCTCGTCGGCGATCTCAACATCGCGCCGCTGGAGACCGACGTCTGGTCGCACAAACAATTGCTGAAAGTCGTCAGCCACACGCCGTTGGAGACGGAGACGCTCGAAGACCTGCGGATGAAAGGCGGATGGTCGGACCTGATGCGGGTGTTCATCCCGCCGGAAGAAAAGATCTTCACGTGGTGGAGTTACCGGGCTCGCGACTGGGATGTATCGGACAGGGGCCGGCGCCTCGACCACGTCTGGGGATCGCCCGATCTCGAAAGCCTGGTCGAGGACATTACCGTATTGCGCGAGGCGCGCGGCTGGGAAAAGCCGTCGGATCACGTGCCGGTCATCGCACGCTTCGCAATCTGAGGGCTAAAAGCGGCTTTCAGCTGTCGTTGAAATGAACGTCCAGTTCGCCAATGCTGCGCAGCAGCGCGCGAAGTTGCTTGCTCAGCTTCGCATGCAGATAGGCGGCGCTTTCCGGATATTCCTCCAGCATCCGCTTGAACAGGCTGCGATTGATGCGCAGCAGTTTCGTGTCCTCGGCGGCGACCGCACCCGTGAGACGCGTGGTCTCGGTGATCAGCGCCAGTTCGCCGAGGATCATGCCTGGTTCGATGCGCTTGAGAACACGGCGGCCATTCTGCGAGTCGCGGAAAAGGTCGATCGCGCCGGACACGACGATGTAGCCGCAATCGGCGCTGTCGCCGTCACGATAGAGATCCGTGCCCTCGGCAAGCGACTTGCTCTCCGCGCCGAAGGCAAGCAGACGCAACTGCTCGCTGGACAATTCCTCGAACAGTGAAACACCGGAGATGATGCGGATGTCGTCTTCAAGAGACAAAAGCTGGACCCGCCGCGCAAAAACTCAGTAAAGCCGCTGTTATATGACCGATTCGCGAATGAAAAGTCCGGGCGGGCGGAACGCCCGGTTTATCCGGACACAATGCGCTTCAATACCGTAATCTGGCGGATCACGGGTTCAGCTTGTAGCCGCCGCTTTCCGTCACGAGAATTGCCGCGTTGGACGGGTCCTTCTCGATCTTCTGGCGAAGCCGGTAGACATGGGTCTCCAGCGTGTGGGTCGTCACGCCGGAATTGTAGCCCCAGACTTCCTCGAGCAGCGTATCGCGCGTCACGACCTTGCGGTCGGCGCGGTAGAGATACTTGATGATCGCCGCTTCCTTCTCGGTCAGCCGGATCTTCGACCCGTTTCCGTCGATCAGCAGCTTCTGGCTCGGCTTGAACGTGTAGGGCCCGACGACGAAAGTGGCATCCTCGCTCTGCTCGTGCTGGCGAAGCTGCGCGCGGATGCGGGCCAGCAGCACGGCGAACTTGAACGGCTTGGTGACATAGTCGTTGGCACCGGCCTCCAGCCCGAGGATCGTGTCGGAATCCGTGTCGTGGCCGGTCAGCATGATGACCGGGGCCTTGAACCCGGATTTTCGCAGCAGTTTCACCGCTTCGCGGCCATCCATGTCGGGCAGGCCCACATCGATGATCAGGAGGTCGATCACGCTGCCGCGGGCGGTCTGGATGCCCTTCGTCGCGGTGGCCTCCTCCATGACCACGAATTCCTCGTAGAGTGAGAGCTGTTCGACCAGCATCTCGCGCAGATCCTCGTCGTCATCGACAAGGAGAATTGTCCGTGGGTTCATCGGCTGTCTTGCCTCGATCGTCAGTTTTCTTGCGTTTTCACGCTGTTTACACATTTCCTGTCATGAAAATGTGAACGGCGAAAGCGCTTCACGCAGCATTGCACCAAGTTGTGACTGATCGGTCATAAACGTGAGCGAAAAAGGGCAGGCGGAAAAACAGCGTGATTTCAACCATCTTTGTTCGACGGGCGCCGCGCGATGGGCGCAGGGGCGTGCTGGTTGCCGGCGGCTGGAGCTTCGATTGCGCGCTCGGGCGAAGCGGCCTGCGACCGATCAAGCGCGAAGGCGACGGCGCAACGCCGATTGCGGCGATGCGTATCGTTTCCGGCTGGTTTCGAGCCGACCGGATGCCACGGCCGCAAACGGCGCTGGAACTGAAACCGATCGGGCCGCGCGACGGCTGGTGCGATGCGCCGACGGACCCCAACTACAACCGGCCGGTGCGCCTGCCTTTCGGGCCAAGTCACGAGACGATGATGCGCGACGACCGGCTCTACGACGTCTGCCTCGTGCTCGATTGGAACCTCCCGCCCTTCGGATGCATGCGAAATGGCGGTTCGGCGATCTTCCTGCATGTCGCCAAGCCGGGTTTCCCGCCGACGGAAGGCTGTATCGCGGTCGCGCCGGAGACGATGCGCCGGTTGCTGCCACGCATCGGCCCGTCGACGATGGTTCGAACGCTGGCCTAGTGCTTTTCAGGTTGCAACGGAATCAGAATGCACTGCCTTTCGCTTTTGGCTCGAAAGCGCATGCCGATGCTGATGGTTCAACCAGGACCTGAATCGCACTAGACGCCGAAGGCGCCGAGAATGCCGCCCATCAGCAGCGCGACGATCAGCCAGTGCAGGCCGTCGATCAGGCTGAGATCCCATCCAAAACCCTGATAACGCTGGTTGACGGTCAGCGTGGTCGCCATGAATCCAAGCCACAGCAGGAATCCGGAAATCAGGCCGGTTTTTATGCTGACGTCACCGAAATGGCCGATCACGCCGGCCATGACCCACGCCATGATCAATTCGCAAACGAAGCCGACGGCCATGAGCGGCAGCGACATTTTAGCGTCGGCCGGATCGATTCGCGCCGCCTTCATCCACGTCTTGCCCATCCAGCCATAATAGATCGCGCCGGCCAGATAGGCCGCGACCGCCGCGACGAGGATCGCGATGTAGTTCGCGCCGCCAAATGACATGAGTTTTCCCTCCCCTAAGTCACTCCCGTGGAGAGGAAACACCGCGGCACGGGAAAACTCAAGCAGCCGGGCGCGCTGTGGCTCCGAATCGCCACACACATGTGCGCTTCACCTCTGCATCCTCCAGCGCCCGCGTCACCGGCACGGCATAGTCGGCGAGAAGGGTGAGGTTCTCGCGCGGCAGGTAGGCGCGGCCGGGATCGCCGATCAGGATTTCCGTGCCGCTGTCGGCGAGCGTCGAAAACCACGGGACGAGCAGGGAGCTCATCTCCCGGTCGAAGAACACGTCACCGGCGAGCACAGTCTCGATCTGCGGCAATGGGCTGCCAACGAGATCGCGGTCCTCACAGGCGATGTCTATGCCATTCAGCGCCGCATTGAGCGTTACGGCGGTTTCGCAAAATGGATCTATGTCGGCGGCGGTCACGGATTTTGCACCGGCCAACGCGGCTGCGATGGCGACGAGGCCGGAGCCGGTCGCGAAGTCGAGCACCCTACGGTTTTGCACACAAGCGGGATTGTCGAGCACATAGCGCGCCAGACCCTGCCCGCCGGCCCAAGCGAAAGCCCAGAAGGGCGGCGGCAGGCCGATCTGCGCCAGCTCCTCCTCCGTCTTGTGCCAAAGGTCGTGCGCCTCGTCAGCGATGTGCAGGCGGATTTCCGGCACATGCGGCGGCGTCATGATGGCGGTATTGGCGCGGATGAAGCCGGCCTTGTCGCCGTTCATCGGATCAGCCCGCTATTTCGGCGGATTGTCGAGCCCGCCCATGCGGCAGACCTCGATCCACTCGGCCTCGGTCACCGGCTGGACGGACAGGCGCATCGAGGTCACCAGCGACATCTCCGCGAGCTTCGGATTGGCTTTCACGTCTTTCAGCGTCACCGGCTTCGGCATGTCGCACACTGCCTTGAGGTCGACGCACTCCCATCGCGGGTCGTCTGTGGTCGAATCCGGGTGGATCTCGTTGCAGACCTCGGCGATGCCGACAACCTCAAGCCCCTCGTTCGAGTGGTAGAAGAAGCCCTTGTCGCCGAGTTTCATGGCGCGCATGTTGTTGCGCGCCTGGTAGTTGCGGATGCCGTCCCACTCCTCGCCGGCCTCGCCCTTGTCTTTCAGCATCTGCCAGGAAAACTTGAAGGGCTCGGATTTGAACAACCAGTAATTCGCCATGAAACGTCTCCGGACCGGAATTTGTGCTGCGCCCTTGCTAGCGAACACGGCGGCGCGGTCAAGTCTCGGTCTTGAGCGGCCGCGACATCAGTTCGGACATGGCCGCCTCGACGGTCAGATTGCCGGCGAGAATGGCGTCGATGGCCGAGATGATCGGCGCGTCGAGGTCGTGTTCGTGCGCCAACCTCGCCGCCACCGACGCGGTAAAGACGCCTTCGGCAAGCGGCCGGTTCGAAAGATCCTCGCCGCGGGCGAGCGCCGCGCCATAGGCGAAATTGCGCGACTTCTCGGATCCGCAGGACAGGATCAGGTCGCCGAGGCCCGACAGGCCGGCCAGCGTGTCGGGTTTCGCGCCGAGCGCATCCGCGACGCGCTGCAACTCCGCGAATCCCCGCGTCGTCAGGGCGGCGACGGCGCTGGCGCCCAGATTGGCGCCGTGGACAATGCCGGCGGCGATCGCCAGAACGTTCTTCAGCGCACCGCCCAGTTCGACACCCATCAGGTCGTCGGAGGCATAACAACGCAGCGTCCTGCTCGACAATATCTCGGCCAGCGCCTTCGCCGTGTCGAGATCGTGGGCGGCGACGGTTACCGCGGTGGGCAGGCCCGCCGCGACGTCGGCGGCGAAACTGGGGCCGGACAATACGGCGGAGCGTTCCGGCCCGGCGACTTCGTCGATGATCTCCGACATGGTGTGACCGGTTTCGCGGTCGATTCCCTTTGCGGTCGATACGAAGACCGATCCGGGCGCCGTCGATCCGCGCGTGTCCGCAAGAAAATCGCGAAGCGTCTGCGCTGGCACGGCGAGTACGATCACGCCCGCGCCGTCCAGCGCTTCGGCCATGTTTCCGGTTGCGCGAAGGGTTTCCGGCAAGGCGATATCGCCCAGATAGCGTGGATTGCGATGTCGGCTGTTGATTGCGGCGACGGAGTCGTCATTGCGGCCCCAGAGCAGGCAGTCGCGTCCCGCGCGGGCGAAGGAAGCGGCAAGCGCGGTGCCCCATGCGCCCGCGCCGAGCACGGCGATGCGGCTTTCCGTCGGAGCGCTTTTCATGCCTTCGCTCCCCGGCGGCCGCCGCCGATGAGCGCTTCCGCCGACGGGTCCAGCGGCCAGCGCGAACGCGGCGCGACATCGCGATCGCCGGTTTCGCCGGCCTCGAACCGTTCGAGACCGGCCCAGGCGATCATCACGGCATTGTCGGAACAGAGATTGAGCGGCGGCGCGTGCAGTTTGAAATCATTGGTGGCACAGAGATCGCCCAGCCTTGTCCGGATCGCGGCATTGGCGGCAACCCCGCCCGCGACGACCAGCGCCGCCGGTCCGTCGCCGAACTCTGCGCGGTAGCGCGCGAATGCCCGTTCGATCCGATCGGCGAGCGTATCGGTAACCGCCGCCTGGAAGGAGGCGCAGAGATCGGCGATATCCGTCTCCGTCAGTGGCGCAAGCGCGGTCGCTTCGCGCCGTACGGCTGTCTTGAGGCCGGAAAAGGAAAAATCGAGCCGCTCCTCGCCTTTCATCGGACGCGGGAAGGCGAAGCGTTTCGGATCGCCTTTCGCGGCTTCGCGCTCCACTGCCGGCCCACCGGGATAGGGCAGGCCCAGAAGCTTGGCGGTCTTGTCGAAGGCTTCGCCCAGCGCGTCGTCGATGGTCGTGCCCCAGCGGCGATAGTCTCCCAGCGCATTGACCAGCAGGATCTGCGTGTGCCCGCCCGAAACGAGCAGCAGGAGATAGGGAAAATCGAGGTCGTCGGTCAGGCGCGGCGTGAGCGCGTGGCCTTCGAGATGGTTGATGCCGATCAGCGGCAGGTTGCGTGCCGAGCAGATCGCCCGCGCCGTCATGACGCCGACCATCAGCCCGCCGATCAAGCCGGGACCCGCGGTCACCGCCACGGCGTCGATCTCGTCGAAACCAGTTCCGGCTTCCGCCATGGCGCGCGCGATGATCGCGTCCAGTCCCTCGACATGGGCCCGCGCCGCGATCTCCGGCACGACCCCGCCATAGGCGGCGTGGTCGGCGATCTGGCTGTAGACCGTGTTGGAAAGGATTTCCGACGGTGCGTCCGGCGTGGCGCGGCGCACCACCGCGGCGGCGGTCTCGTCGCAGCTCGTTTCGATGCCAAGCACAGTGGTCATGGAGGTCGGCGCCGCTTTCTGGAACGCCGCGTCATTGGGTGCGGTTGCCGATGCGCGGAATTGGGGTTACCTGTCCGGCTTCGGGTATCACGGAACGGCGGGCTTGCAAACAATCATGGCGGCAGCGGAAAAAATCAAGATCGGTACGCGCGGCAGCCCGCTCGCGCTCGCGCAGGCGCACGAGGTTCGTGACCGGCTGGTCGACGCGCACGCCATCGCGCCTGACATGATCGAGGTCTGTGTCATCTCGACGGCTGGCGACCGCATTCAGGACAGGCCTCTGTCGGAAGTCGGCGGCAAGGGGCTTTTCACCCTGGAACTGGAGGAACAGCTTCGCGACGGGCGGATCGATCTTGCCGTGCATTCCTCGAAGGACATGCCCACCGTGCTTCCCGAAGGGCTTGCCATTACCGCTTTTCTCGACCGGGAAGACCCGCGCGACGCGTTCATCTCGAACAAGGCGAAATCGCTGGCGGATATGCCGGAAGGCGCGGTGGTCGGTTCCTCGTCATTGCGCCGGCAGGCAATGATCCGGCGTATTCGGCCAGACCTTTCGGTTGTTCAGTTTCGCGGCAATGTGCAAACGCGTCTGCGCAAGCTCGAGGAAGGCGTCGCGGATGCGACGCTGCTCGCCAATGCCGGGCTGCGCCGGCTCGGCATGGAACATATCATCACCGATCTGATGCACCCCGATGTCTTCCTGCCCGCGCCGGGGCAGGGTGCGATCTGCATAGAGGCTCGCGCAGGCGATCCTCGCACGGACGCGCTGGTCGAGCCTCTCAATCATGAACCGACGGCGACAGCGCTTGCCTGCGAGCGGGCGTTTCTCGCGGAACTCGATGGTTCCTGCCGAACGCCGATCGCAGGGCTCGCCCTCGTGACCGAAAGCGGGATCGCCTTTCGCGGCATGATCCTGACCCCCGACGGCACGGAGGCGCACGAGATCGCGAAGGACGGCCCGATGAGCCAGGCCGCCGATATCGGCCGCGCTGCGGGGCGGCATCTGCGCCTTGAAGCGGGCGACGGTTTCTTCGCCTCGTGGTCGTGAGCGGATCCGGCGCTCCCCTCGTCTGGATCACCCGCCCGCAACCGGGCGCGGACAAGACCGCCGCCGCGCTGGCTGATGCGGGATACAATTTCCTCGTCCTTCCGCTGACGGAGATCGTCGCGTGCGATCCGGAAATCGATCCGGGCGACGTGGAGCGCGCGGATTTCGTCGTTGCGACCAGCGCCAACGCGTTTCGTTTTCTCCCCGAGCCGCTTCTTGCAACGCTTGCGGACAAGCCGGTCTATTCGGTCGGCGACGCCACGCGCGCCGAAGCCTTGGCGCGGGGTTTCGTTCACGTCCGCTCCGCCGACGGCGCGGTGGACGACCTCGTGTCGCTCGTTTCCAGGGCAGAGCCAGCCAGCGCCCGCTTCGTTTATCTTTGCGGGCAGGTGCGTACCGGCGACCTTGAGCAGAAGTTGGTCGGGAACGGCTTCGATGGGGGTCTCGCAATCGTCTATTCGAGCAAAATAGTCAGTCATATGACTTATTTATTGGCCGACGCCTTGTCGCACCGCAGGCCGGACGCCATCCTGTTTCATTCCGCGCTATCGGCACGCGCATTCGCCGATGCGGTTTCGACGACGACCGAATATCTATTTGATAATACTCAATTTATCGCGATTTCGGCGCGTGTCGCCGATGCGTTGCCCAACATTTTCAGGCCCTGCGTGATAGTTTCCGCCGCGCCGAACGAACACGCTCTATTGGAAGCCTTGCGTGCGGCAGTGCCATCGTCGGGCGCCTGAATTTCAATCAGGCGCTTTTGCTTTGCGAAAGGCATGCTAAGACAGTCGTCAGCAGCCCCGCAGGAGACCTCCGATGGTTCAAAAGCCGAAGAGCCGGCGCAGCAAACCGACCCGCAAGCCCGTGACGATCGATCTCGAAGCAAGCGAAGTCAAAACCGAGTCCGAAACCGGCGGAGAAGCGCCGCCGGCGGAGCCGGTCGCTTTCGAGAACGCGACCGGAGCAACCGACAGGCAGATGTCCGGGGACGGGAAACCCGCTGAAGCTTCGCCCGAGACCGTTATGCCGAAACCGAAGGCCGATGAAGCCGCACGCGAGGCGATCGAAGGCGGAGACGGTCCGTCGCCCGATCCGGAGCCCGTGCCGTCATCGCCCTCAGGTGGCAGTGGACGTTTCTCGGCAATCGGCGGCGGTGTGATCGGCGGACTGGTTGCGCTTCTGCTTGCGGGCGGATTGCAATGGGCTGGTGTCCTGCCGTCCATGCGCAGTGCCGAGCCGGTCGATCTTTCGCCTCTGCAGGGTCAAATCGACGCCCTGTCGTCCGAACTCGAAACCGTGAAAGGCGCAACGCCTGCTGTGCCTGCCGATCTTGAAGGACGGGTCGAATCCGCGGAAACGGCCTCGACGGCCAATGGCGAGGCGCTCGCCGGATTGCAGGAGCAATTCGCCGCGCTTGGCGATCGTGTATCATCGCTCAACCAGGCCGTCTCTTCCGGCGGCGCGGGCGAGAATGCCGGACTCGAGGCGTTATCCGAACGCGCCGACGCAATCGAGGCAACCCTGTCGGATCTCTCCGGGAAAGTCGCCACGCTCGATGCCGCACCTTCGGATGATACCGCCGGTGAAGCCGATACGGCACTTCGCGGAGAGGTGGCGGACGCGATGCAGGCGGCCCAATCCGCCGCCGATGGCGTCGCGGATCTTCGCGGCGAAATCGAAACGCTTTCGGCTGGTCTTGCCGAGGCGCGGTCATCGCTGGCGGCGTTGGCAGACCGGATTTCCGGCGTCGAGACCGATATCGAGGCGGGCGCCGGCAGCCGCGTCGCCGCGGCCATTGCCGCCTCGGCGCTGAAATCGGCCGCGGATCGCGGCGGCGGCTTCATGAACGAACTGGAGGCCTATGCAGCTGTGAGCGACGATGCGCAAAGCATCGAGGCGCTGCGCGACTACGCGGCCTCCGGCGTGCCGACACAGGCGCAGCTGACGGAGCGTTTCCCGGCGGTCGCGAATGCCATCGTGGCGGCGCAGAGCGGGGTCGGGTCCGATGCGGGCATACTCGACCGGCTGTCCGCCAGCGCGCGATCCCTCGTGCAGATCCGTCCGGTTGGCGAAGTCGCGGGCGACAAGCCGGGCGAAATCGCCGCACGCATGGAGGTTGCCCTGCAGCAGGGGGATTTCGATCGGGTGGTGACCGAATGGGACAGCCTGCCGGAAGCTTCGCAGCAGGCCTCTGCGGACTTCATTGCCGACGTGAAGGCGCGGCGCGAACTCGACACGCTGATCAGCCGTGTGCTGAGCGGCGCGATGAAGGCCGGCGAAGCGCCGGCGAGCGAATAGGAGCCGCGAACCATGTTGCGTGTACTTTTCTTCATCGCCGCCGTCGCCGTTCTGGGGCTCGGTTTCGCCGTGATCGCGGATACGCCCGGCACCATTATGGTGACCGTTGCCGGACGCGAAATCACGCTGTCGCTGATGGTCGCCGCCGTGGCGGTTGCGGCCGCGATTGTCGCGGTCATGCTCGTCTGGTGGGTTTTCAAGATCGTGTTGACCTCGCCGCAGCGCGTGCAGCGGTTCTTCCGGGCGCGCCGCCGGGACCGGGGTTATCAATCGCTCTCGACGGGTATCATCGCTGCGGGCGCCGGAGATGCCGTGACCGCGCGCAAGATGCTCAAGCAGGCGAACGGTCTTCTCAGTTCGACGACCGAGCCTTTGCTACAGCTCCTCGACGCCCAGGCCAGTATCGCCGAGGGTCATCACGCCGAGGCGCGCGGCAAGTTCGAGGCGATGCTGGAAGATCCCGAGGTTCGCATTCTCGGCCTGCGCGGCCTCTACATGGAGGCCAAGCGCCTCGGTGACCGCGCGGCGGCGAAGCATTACGCCGAGAAAGCCGCCGAACTCGCGCCGCATCTTCGATGGGCTGGGACGGCGGCCCTCGAACTCAAGACTGCCGCTGGCGATTGGGATGGCGCGATCGCGCTGCTGGAAAGCCAGAAGAAGGCCAAACAGATCGAGACGGATGAGGCCAAGCGCAAGCGCGCTGTCCTGCTGACCGCGCTTGCGCGCGACAATATCGAGAAGGACTCCGCGAAGGCCAAGACGGCCGCGATGGAAGCGCATCGCCTCGCGCCTGAATTCGCTCCGGCCGCTGTTGCCGCCGCGCAGGCCTGCTTCCGGCTCAACGAGTTGCGCCGGGGTGTCCATATCCTCGAGGCGACGTGGCGCAAGGCGCCGCATCCCGAAATCGCACTCGCCCATGTCAATGCACGCCCGGGCGATTCGTCGCTCGACCGCTACAAGCGAGCTCAGCGGCTGCAGAAGCTGAAACCGAACAATACCGATTCCAGCCTGATCCTGGCGCAGATGGCGCTGGAAGCCGGCGAATATGAAGACGCCCGCAAGGCCATCGCTCTCGTGCTGCGCAACGAACCGCGCGAGGGCGCCTTCATGCTGATGGCCGATATCGAGGACGCCGACACCGGCGACCAGGGCAAGGTGCGCGAATGGCTTGCGCGGGCGGTTCGCGCGCCGCGCGACCCGGCATGGACGGCAGATGGCTATGTTTCGGAGGAATGGGCCCCCGTTTCCCCGATCAGTGGCCGGCTTGACGCCTTCGAATGGAAGGTGCCGGTGGAACGCCTCGGCCCCGTTGTCGAGAACGATCTCGACCCGATGGTGCGCGGCATCCCCGTCGCGCCGCCGACGGAAGCGCCCGATCAAGCGGAGGACGCCGAAATCGCCGAGACGGCCGGCGAGGGGGACCTGGTCGATGAGGCGGCGGCCGCCGAGGAACCGGGACCGGTTATCGAGGCCGAAGCCATCGAAGCGCCGGTGACAAAGGAAGAACCCGAAACGGAAGCACCGGACGAGGAGCCCGCCGAGACGGAAGAGACCGAACCGGTCGGCCAGGAAGAGCCCGAAAAGGAAGAAGCGTCCGTATCCGAGAAGCCGGAACCGGCCGGCAACGCGGAGCCTGAATCCGGCACGGAAGAGACCCGTCCGCCGATCCCGGACGATCCGGGAATCGATCCCGATGCCCAATCGGAGGAACCTTCACGGCGTTTTCGACTTTTTTGAATGTTGCACCGCACGGGGCAAACTGACACTTTCCCCGGACAAGGTGGATGGACATGTTTGAAAAGATCGCGACTTTCCTGAAGACGCTGAACCTGCAGCCGGACGAAGAGGGCGGTGACGCCTTCTCCCAAGACGATCCAAGGCTTGCCGCCGCGGCGCTTATGTATCACGTGATCGGCGCCGACGGCGTTTACACGGAAGCGGAGATGGACCGGCTGGGCGAAGTGCTCAGCGAAACCTACTCGCTGGACGAAGAAACGCTTTCGAAGCTGGTCGCCGCAGCGCGCGCCGCCGACAGCGAGGCGGTCGATCTCTACCAGTTTACCAGCGTCCTCATGCGCAGCCTGTCCGCCGAGGAGCGTGTCGGGTTCATCGAGCTGTTGTGGGAGATAGTCTATTCGGACGGCGAGAACCACGAGCTGGAGGACAATCTGGTCTGGCGGGTCTCGGAACTGCTTGGCGTCGACGGGCGCGACCGCGTTCTTTTGCGTCAGGCTGTACAGGCACGCGCCACCGGGGAGGGCGACGCGCAGGCATGATCTCCCCTCCGGGCCCGAAGCCGATCCTGATCGTCCTGCACCAGGAGACGTCGTCTCCCGGCCGCGTCGGGCAGCAACTCGAACGCATGGGTTTCCCGCTCGATATCCGCAGGCCGCCGCTCGGCGATCCGTTGCCGGACACGATGGAAGCGCATTCCGGCGCAGTGGTGTTCGGCGGCCCGATGAGCGCGAATGACGAGGCCGACCATGTCCGCGTCGAGACGGACTGGATGGCTGTCCCGCTTGCCGAAAACAAGCCGCTTCTCGGCATCTGTCTCGGCGCGCAGATGCTGGTCAATCATCTGGGCGGCAAGGTCGAAGGCCGGCAGGACGGCCTGGTCGAGATCGGCTGGTATCCCTTGCGCCCGACCGAGGCGGGCGCGGCGCTGATGGATTGGCCGGATATGATCTACCAGTTTCACCGCGAGGGCTTTTCACTGCCGTCGGGCGCGGTCCGCCTCGCCGAGGGCGATACCTACGAGAACCAGGCGTTCCGATATGGCGAGAATGCCTGGGGCGTGCAGTTTCACGCCGAACTGACGCAGGTGATGATGCAGCGCTGGGTGACGCGCGGTGCGCATCGTTTCACGCTGCCGGGATCGCAGATCGGACGAGACCATTTGCGAGGCCGGCTTCTCTATGACCGGCCGGTCCTCGCATGGCTGCAGTCTTTTCTCGATCTTGTCTTCGTGCAGGGGGGAGAAGGGGCCGGCGCGATACGCAAGCGCTCCGCTTAGTGCAATTCGGGTTCGGATTGAAACATCAGCATCAGAATGCGTGTTCGCGCCAGAGGTGAGAGGCCGCGCATTGTGATTCCATTGCAGTCTGAAATGCACTAGCCCTGTCGGTGCAGGTAGCGTGCGTCGCGCAGTTTCGGGAACAGGATCGCCCAGGTACCGGCAATCGCGATGGCGCCGAATCCACCCAGAACCACCGCCGGCACGATGCCGATCCATGCGGCCATGAAGCCGGCGCGGAATTCACCCAACTCGTTCGAAGCGCCGAGAAACACCATGTTGACCGCGTTGACGCGGCCGCGCACGTCGTCCGGCGTCCAAAGCTGCAACAGGGTCTCGCGGATGTAGACGCTCACCATGTCGGTCGCGCCGACCAGTATCAGCGCGACAATGGACAGCCAGGCGATGGTCGACATGCCGAAGATCGCGGTAAAAAGGCCGAACAGGGCGACGAAGACGAGCAGGATGCGCCCGGCATGATTGTTGATCGGCGAGGCGGCCAGATAGGCGGCCATGGCGATCGCGCCTATTCCCGGCGCGGCGCGCAGCAGGCCGAGTCCCCACGGCCCGAGATGCAGGATGTCGCGTGCATAGGCCGGCAACAGTGCCACCGCGCCGCCGAGAAGAACGGCGAACAGATCGAGCGAGATCGCGCCGAGCACGACCTTTTCCTTGCGGATGAAACGGAGCCCGTCGAACAGCGACGAGAACGTGACTTTTTTCACCTCGTCGCGCGCCGGAGGCTTCGGGATCAGCGCGACAAGAATCGCCGACGCGGCGAACAGGCAGACGGCCACCGAATAGGCGACATTGGCGCCGACGCCGTAAAGCAGGCCGCCCGCCACCGGGCCGACGATGCTCGCCACCTGCCATGAAGAGGCGTTCCAGGCCACGGCGTTGGCGAAATCCACCTTCGGCACGAGATTGACGACCAGCGACTGCGAAGCCGGCCCGTAAAATGCGCGCGCCGTACCCATGCCCACCAGGGCGATAAAGACCGGCAGCGGGTCTGTCAGGCCGCGAATCGAGAAGAACAGGATCGCGCCGGCGCACAAAAGCTCGAGGCCGGTCGCCGCGCCCATCACGAGCCGGCGGCCGTAACGATCGGCGACAGTGCCGGTCACGAGCACGAGAAGCAGCAGCGGCAGGAACTGGACGAGACCGATAATGCCGAGATCCATCGGATCGCGGGTCAGGTCATAGACCTGCCAGCCAACCGATACGGCGACGATCTGCACCGCAAAGGTGGTGAGGAAACGCGCCGACCAGTAGCGCACGAATGCCGGATGCGCGAAAGCGGCGAATCTGCGGTGGCTGATCGTTTCGGGGGAGTCTGCGGACATGGCCAGCCACCGTTATTGGCTTTGCCGCGCTTTGGCAAAGGAGAAAATGTACCCCTTCGGGACATTGGCCCTATCCGCTTTGCCTTGCAGCGGCGTGTGCGAACGCCTAAGTGAACCTTCGGCTAGACAAGGGAGACCGCGCGTGGGCCTGACGATCATTCAAACGCTTCTCTTCGCGATCGGCATCTACAAATGGATCGTGATCGCCATGGTCATCTTTTCGTGGCTGTACGCGTTCAACGTCGTGAACAACTCCAACCGGTTCGTCGCGATGATCGGCGAGTTCCTCTACAAGGCGACAGAGCCTTTGCTGAGGCCGATCCGCAACATCATCCCGGATCTCGGCGGTATCGATATTTCGCCGATCGTGCTGTTCGTGGCGATCTTCTTCATCGAACGCATCATCATCAACGTGCTTGCCCCCGCCATCATCTGATGGCGCTTCCGGGGTTCGTTCGCCGGGGCGAGAGCCATTACGATCTCTTCCTGCGGGTGACGCCGAATGCCTCGCGCAACGCTGTCGAGGGCATCGAAATGCGCGATGACGGGCAGGCGCGCTTGCGCGTGCGCGTCACGGCGCAACCCGAGAAAGGCAAGGCGAACAAGGCGGTGACGGCTCTGCTCGCGAAGGCGCTCGGTCAACCGAAATCGGCATTCACCGTCATCGCCGGCGAAACGGCACGCGACAAGACGATCCGCGTCGAAGCCCGGGATATGGAACAGGCGCTGGCCGAATTCGTGCCGGCGCCCGAAAGCTGACGCCGGTTCAGGCTTTCGCCGATTTCGCGCGGTCGACGGCTTCCATGATCAGGCGCTTTGCGACCTCGGCATTCTGCCAGCCGCCGATCTTCACCCACTTGCCGGGTTCCAGATCCTTGTAGTGCTCGAAGAAGTGTTCGATCTGCTTGAGCGTGATATCCGGCATGTCGTCATAGTCCTTCACGCTGTCGTAGCGCTTGGTCAGTGCATGCGTCGGCACGGCGATGATCTTCTCGTCCTGACCGGAATTGTCCTCCATCAGCATGACGCCGATGGGGCGCACATTGATGACGCAGCCGGGAATCAGCGGCCGCGTGTTGCAGACGAGCACGTCGATCGGATCGCCGTCGTCGGACAGGGTGTGCGGCACGAAACCGTAATTTCCCGGATAGGTCATCGGCGTGTAGAGAAAGCGGTCGACGACCAGCACACCGGCATCCTTGTCCATTTCGTACTTGATCGGCTGGCCGCCGACCGGAACCTCGATGATGACATTGACATCCTCGGGCGGATTGCTGCCGATGGCGATGGCTTCGATACGCATCCGATTCTACTCCTTCGATTTCCGCGGCTGATACCGGCTTTTTGTGTGCGGTGCAACATCACCGGCACCGGATCGCCTGCGCCACATTGCCCGTTTCCTTCGCCGATGGCATTCTGCGCCGCAATGGAGACTTTAGGCAATGCGACACCGGATTTCCGCCCTTGCCCTCGCGATATGCCTCTGCACTGCAATGCCACAGGCGGTGCGCGCGGACGGTGAGATCGTCAGTATCTACACGACGCTCGACTTCGACAATCGATGCGTCGAACTGCCGGTCGAGGAGGCGGAAGCGTGGTTGTCCTGCGCCGGCCATGGCGGCTACGGCATTCTCTATTCGGAAGGCGATCTGCGCCAGTCGCTTTTCTTTGGCTATGTCGGCGACTGGTACGCGTCCGGTGCCTGGGAGAGCTTCACGAGCTTCAACCACGTCAACGACACGGTCGAATGGCGGCTGCGCGACGGTGTTCCCTTCGCCACGATCCTGCGATGGTTCGTCGACAATCCCAATCCCGAGACCGGCGCGCCGGATGTTCGCCATCAGGGACAGGTGCTGGTGGTTTCGAAGGTAGGCCAGCCGCGCGTCGGTGATGCATGCGTCGTCGGCTATGTCGATGCCCTGCAGAATGCCGATGCCAACGAGATGGCACGCCGCATCGCCGACACGCTCGTGGAGAGCTTCACCTGCCGCACGGACAAGCCGCAGTATTTCGGCGATCCCGGCCCTTTTGCGGGTTTTCCGAGCCGCTATTTCGGAATACTCGACAACCCCTGACGGGGTTTCTGTCACGGCGCCCAGTCATCGATCGCGAGGACAGAACCGTTTTCTCCCGCACCGCGATGCGTCGATACATAGAGGTCGTTCTCGACAAGGAGCACGCTCCGCGGCTCAAAACCGCCGAAGGATGTGGAGATCGTCCGCAGCAGGCCGAGATCCGTAGAAAAGACAGCTATTTCGCCGGCGCGATCGATGGCGACGACATGGCCGGAATCCGCCGTCAGGGCGGAGAGGAAACCGATGTCGCCGTTTCGGTGTCGTTCCACGCCAGTTGCGGGATCGAACGCCACGATCAGTCCCGATACGCCGTACTCCCCGCCTGCGGCGAACAGGCCGTCTTCGCTCGTGGACAGCATGTAGGCGTAGCCGTCGAACGTGGTCTGATGCGTGACGATGAGCGTGTCGGCGTCCAGGCCGACGAGCTGCGACCGGTTTTCCCCGTCCAGCCGATGCAGTGTGCAGATCGTCGCGTCCGTGGCGGCGATATCGAAACCGTTCTTCGGCAACACCGGTGAGCGCGTCTTTTCACCTGTTGTACGATCGATGCGCACGACCGCTGTTTTGCTCGATGACCCGCCGATCCAGGTGAGGACGTGGATTGCGTTCGGGCTGGCGGCAATTGCCTGCGGATAGTCCTGCAACTGCGCGAGCGTGCCGCCACCATTGCCGGAGCGCCAGATGGTCTTGTCGGTCGCGACCGCGGCGAAGATCTCTCCATCTGGCGAGGCGGTCATGCCGACGGGCAAGCGGCCGACCCGGATACGCTCTGCGACCGTCCGTGTCTCGGGGTCGAGACGGGCGACCCGACGCGCGCCGCTTTCGGCCACCCATAGGCTTTTGCCATCATGCGCAAGGCCCTCCGGCCACTTGCCGACCGCAATAACGGCCGCTGTCCGCTCGATGCGGTCGGGTGCGCCCGTTGGCGTCTTGGGCAGTGCTGGAGACTGCGAGGCCGCGTCAGGCGCGTTGCCTGTCAGGAACTCGTAGACATGGTTCGCGGCCGAACCGCCGCATTGCTGCGAGGCGTCTCCCGCGCATGGCGTGTCGCATACGGCGTTCCCGTCGAAACGCCCGTAGTCGGTCCCGCAGTGACACTCGGTCCCGGCCTGCAGGCCGGCGAAGCGATACCCCTCCGCAAAGCAGTATTCGAGACACATGGTGACGGTCATGGCGGTGTCTTCCGTGAAGCCGCCATCCAGGTCGCGCGCGCCTGAAGCCGTGGCGTTATCGGCGTGGCACCCGCGGTCCGCAACCGAGACGGTATCGTCTTGCGCCTGCGCCGCAGCGCCCGGTATCGAGAATGCCAGCGCGGCCAGGAACGCGAACCGGGTGGACGGGTTGATGAGCTTCATGGACCGGTCTCTTTCCACCTAGTATTTGGCGAGCGCAGCGGGAGGACCTTCCAAAAGGAAGGACGTCGTATAGACGATCGGCTTGCCGTCGCCGATCTCGCAGGATGTTTCCCAGCGGATCGAGAAGGAGTTCTCCGGACCCATCAGCACGCCCTGGTTGCCGAAGAAGAACGGGTAGGCGTGATATCCGCCTTCTCCCGCAAGGGTAAACGCCTTGATCAGCAGTTCCGCGCCCAATCTTATCAGACTCGACGGGTCGAGAATGACCGAGGCGAGGTCGTCGACGCCGATCCCGAACACGTCCCATTCATCGACGGGGTGGGTCGGGTCGATCTGCTCGAAGCGGAACCATGTCACCTGTGCGTCGTCGGGATAGGCATGCGCCGCATCGTCGAAGAACTGGTCGTAGCCCTTCTCGCCGTCATCATCGAATGTTCCGCAATCGGGCACATGCGTCACCAGCATGGCCTTGCCGTTCGGCGTCTCGATCTTCTCGCCGAGACTGTCCCAATCGAGTTTGAGCCATTTGTAGCCGGAGACCCATTTGTAGGACATCTCCGGACCGAATGCGACGGGTTCGGCATTGGCATAGTCGTCTCCGACATGCAGGTTGATCCAGGCCGGATGGGTCGCGAAATACCCCTTGATCGGGGAACTGACGACTCGTGCCTCTATGGAAGTGGATGACCATTTCGTAACATCGAGTTTCACGCTGATGCCGGCCGGACGCGACTCGTCGGGGAATTCCAGCGCCAGCGTACCTGGCAGCTTGCCGTTCAGTATCTCCCCGAACCGCTTGCCCGCGATCACGATTTTACTGCCCGGCTGCAGCCAGGGTTTCTTGTCGAGGCCGCAATGCGGCGTGTCGAGGCGGCCGGGGGCCGGCCAGTAGACATAGTTGTGACTTTCTGGAAGCCGCGACCACGTTTCCGTGCCGATCGGGCAGCAGCATCCGATTTCTCCGCCGCTGCTTGTCACGGAAGCGATGACCGGGGCGCTGCTGGCATGCAGCAGGACGGACAGTTTAACCTGTGCGCCGTTTGGCTTTACGAGCGCCAGTTCCGCATTGCGAGCGCCGCCGAGCATCTGGCCTGGCAGATCGTCCGGCACGCGAACCACAATCACCGTATCGTGCCAGGCTGCGGCCCAGGAGTCGTTGACCGGTTCGAGTTCGACATCGTGAGACAGGCGCGACTCTGTCAGTTCTCCCGAGCCCGACTCGTAGCGCATAAAGACCCGGCCCGCTTCATCCCCGAAGCCGGTTCCCTTTATCACGACATAACCGCCGGGTTGCAGCGCCTCGGCTTCCGGAAAAACGAGAAGGTCGGTGACCTGCGGCTTGGCGCTGACCGCGTTCATGTCGGGCTTGGCCTGACCGAGGCCGGGGGCGGCCGAGGCCAGGAATTCCTCGCTGATCGCAAGCGCCTTGTTCTTTTGCAGATTGTCGATCAGGTCTGGTCCATCCAGGATCGGAGGACGCAATCCGCCTGGCCCTTCCTTGATGCGCAGTGTTGCGCTTTGTCCGGTCAGCGCGTCGAGTTGATCCATGCTGTCGTTGAGCACGGACAATCCGCTTTGCGTAACGTCCGCCAGTCGGTTCTTCCACTGCGATACATCGATCTGGGGGGCGCTCGGTTTGGTTGTCGCGGCATCAGGAATGATCTCGAATTTCGGTTTCTTTTCCGCCTGCTGCGCCTCCGGCGCGATCACGGCGTCGGGAATGATCTGGAATTGTGGCTTCCTCAATGCCTCGAGTGCCTTCGGAATCAGCGTCAGATCGGGCTTTGCGGGTCCTGATTGTCCGGCTTGCGGAACGATGACCGCATCCGGAATCACGTCGAAATGCGGTTTGGAGGTCTCTTCGGGCGAGGGTTGACCGACCTGCGGTTGCGTCTTGGCGACCACGCCACCCGGTAGAGCGCAGTTGCCGTACCATGTGTAGACGTGATCGTTGGACCCGGCGATTGCGACATCGATGATCTGCGGGGTCATGAATCCTTGCGCATTGTCGACCGCCTGCGGCGGTGTCGCGGCGTCCAGATCGGTCGATGTTCCCGAACTGACCGTCCCGTTGTCATACCAGACGAAGACGCGGTCGTTTGATCCGGCGATGCCGATTCCGACCACCGATTGCGGTGTCTTGCCAGGTGGCAGGCTGTATGGTCGTGGCGGGCGATGGCTGGCAAGGTCCGTGCTCGATCCGGCGCTCATCGATCCGTCCCGGTACCACGTGTAGACCCAATCGTTCGATCCCGCGACGGCCATCGCCACGATGTCGGCGGGCGACCGACCCTGCGGCATGCTGTAAGGTTGCGGCGACCGGTAACGGGCAAGATCGCTCGTCGATCCGGAACTTACCATCCCGTTTCGGTACCAGACATAGACATGGTCATTTGATCCGGCGATGCCGATACCGACGATGTCGCACAGCGAATAGCCCTGCGGTGTCGAAGAGTCATACGGCGCCCTGTAGGCATCGAGATCGCGGCTCATCCCGGCGCTGACCTCGGCATTCGCCGATGGTGTGAAAAGTGCGGTGGCCAGCGACGCCACGAAAAGCGTGCGCCTCGCCTTTACGAAACTCAAAACGGCTTTGACGGACATCGATAATTCCTCCCGGACCGCCATGCCCCGTGGTTCTCGCGCGCGGTCCTCTAGCGTCGGCGACCCTTGGGCAGGGAAAGCCTAGGAAGGAAAAGATTCCCGACATTGACAGGCGTCAACGCACTTGACGTTAGGGAAGAAATTTCGGCTTTTTGGGAAGAAGTGACTTACTTCCAGACGAAGGCAAGCTTGCGCAGCGCCTTGCCCTCGAAGGTCTCGTAACCCTGGGCGACATCCTTGCCGTCATGGCCGAGATAGAAGTTCACCGCCATGGCGTTGTCTTCCAGCGCCCAGACGACGAGGCCGTCGCATCCCAGATCTCGGAGGCTGGCGCGGGCGGCGGAAAACAGCCGGGAGCCGATGCCGATTCCCTGATATTCGGGCAGTATGTAGAGTTCGTAGACCTCGCCATCCTGCGGCAGGGCGCGGGCGCGGTTCAGCCCGAAGGTGCAGTAGCCCGCGATGGCTCCTCCGAAATCGACCACCATGACCGATGTGCCGCGACCGATCGCCCGTTTCCACCAGCCGGCATGGCGCCGCGCGATCATCGTCTGCAACGATTTGTGCGGTATGAGGCCGGCATAGGCGCCACGCCACGCGATCGCATGGACATCGGCGATCTGGGCGGCGTCACGTTCCGAGGCGGGCCGGATTTCAACGGTTAATTGGGACATGGCCGCGCAAGAATGCGTTAACGGATTCGGGGCGGCAAGTCGCAAACGGTGAATGTTACCGTCTATTCACACCCTGATCCGGTTATCCACTAACGTTGCGTTTCAGACGGCAGGAATTCGCATGGGGGCGACATTCGCGAGCGCCGTGGGGCGGGTCATTCGCCGGTCATACGCGGCAGGATTTCGGTCTCGATCGCCTCTGGCGTGAGCGGGCCCGTGTGCTTGTAGAGGATGGTGCCGTCCGCGCCGACGACAAAGCTTTCCGGTACGCCGTAGACGCCCCATTCGATTGCCGCGCGCCCGGAATTGTCGGCGCCGGCAAACGCGTAGGGATTGCCGAGCCTGCCGAGGAAACCGAGCGCGTTCTCGGTCTTGTCCTTGTAGTTCAGCCCGGCGACGGTGACGCCTGCCTGCTCGGCCAGCGCCATCAGCAGCGGATGCTCCTGCCGGCAGGGTACGCACCACGAGGCCCACACATTGACCAGCACCGGCTTTCCGCCGAACTGCGCCGGATCGAATGCGGGCGTCGGCGCGCCGTCGGGTCCGGTCAGTCCTTCGATCGCGGGCAGGGCGATTTCGGGCGCGGTCTTGCCGATCAGCATGGACGGCACTTCCGTGATGTCGCGGCCCGGCCGGAACATCAGCACGGCGAAGACCACGGCCAGCGCCGCAAAGGCGGCGAAGGGAATGAAGACGGCAAGATTGGTCTTTTTCTTTGCCTTGGTGTCGCTTGTCGTCTCGCTCATGGCTTTTTCCGAAATTGTCGTCCGCGCCTCATATAGGGTTCGGCCGTTGTCGCGTCAGCCCGGAAGCGTCACGACGATCGGTCCGTTCCTGGTGGTGACGATGGTGTGTTCATATTGCACGGTCGGCGCCCGCGGTGCGCTGAACAGCGTCCACGGGTCGTCATCGGTATCGTCCGCCCATTCCGCGCCCATCGACAGGAAGGGCTCGATCGTGAAAACCAGCCCCTCGGTCATCCGCCGGCGTTCGGACCGGTCGGGCCATGTGGCGATTTCACCCGGTTCCTCGTGCAGGGACCGCCCGACGCCGTGGCTCGCGAGGTTCTTCACAAGGGTGTAGCGGTTCTTGCGCGCGAAATCGCCGACCGCATTGCCGATATCGGCGAGCGGCCTGTCGGTCGCCACCGTCCGGATGCCCGCCCACATGGCGCGCTTTCCGTCCCGGCACAGTTTCAGAACCGCCTTCGACACGGGCGGGACCGCGAATGAAGCGCCGGTATCGGCGAAGAAGCCGTCCTTTTCCGCCGAGACGTCGATATTGACGAGGTCGCCCTTGCGGATCGTCCGGTCCCCGGGAATGCCGTGGGCGATTTCCTCGTTCACGCTGATGCAGGTGGCGCCGGGAAATCCGTAGCAGAGTTCCGGCGCGGGCCGTGCGCCATCGTCTTCCATGACCTTGCGGCCGATCGCATCGAGTTCGGCGGTCGTCATGCCTGGCTCGAGCGCGGTGCTCATCGCCTCGACGGCATTGGCAACGATGCGGCCGATTTCCTTCAGGCCGATGAGTTCGTCTTCTTGCGTGATCGTCATGTCGGTTCCTGTGCCGGCTAAGCGCTTGGCGGCTTGGCTGTCAGCCTTCGGAGCGGCGGCGTACGCCCGCCTCTTCCAGCCGCTTGAGTTCGGCGAGGCGGCCGCGGCGGTCCAGCCAGAGCCACAATCCGATGCCGCCGAGAACGACGGCGGTCAGCGCATAGGAGACGAAAACATATTGCTCGTGCGTCATGGACTACTCCGCCAGCACAGGCCGGGCTGTCGACCGTTGTTCGCGCGCGCTGGCGCGGCGCATCGAGGCTATACGGCGGCGCCAGATCTCCGTGCGCATGGCGACCATGTGCAGGAAGAAGAACAAGGCCGTGAAGCCGACCGCCATGACCAGTAGCGGCCACAGCAGGCTCGGGTCGATTGTCGGGCCGTCCATGCGGAAGACGGCGGCGGGCTGGTGCAGCGTGTTCCACCAGTCGACCGAGAACTTGATGATCGGAATGTTGACCGTGCCGATCAGGACGAGGATCGCCACCGGACGCGCCGCCTTGACCGGATCGTCCATGGCGCGCTGCAGCGCGATGACCCCGAGATACATCAGGAACAGCACGAACATCGACGTCAGCCGCGCATCCCAGACCCACCATGTGCCCCACATCGGTTTGCCCCAGAGCGAGCCGGTGGCAAGCGCCAGGAAGGTGAAGGCAGCGCCGATCGGCGCGGCGGCCTTGATCGAGACATCGGCCAGCGGATGACGCCAGATCAGCGTTCCGAGCGCCGAAACGGCCATCACCATATAGCCCATCATCGCCAGCCATGCGGCGGGCACATGCACATACATGATGCGCACCGTAATGCCCTGCTGGTAATCCTCGGGCGCGGTGAAGGCCATATACAGGCCGACAATGAGCAGGATCGCGCTCAACCCGCCGAGCCACGGCAGGATCTTCCCGGAATAGGAAAGATACCGCGTCGGATTGGCGAGGGCGGTGAAGCTAAAGCGGGCCTGTGCGGTCGTGTCATTCATGCGCGTTACTTAATGTGAACGGGCCTGCTGTGCAATTGACCCGATCAATCCGAGCTTGCCTTCAGCGCGGCGCCGGCCGCGAAGGGTCCCAGAACCGAAAAGAACAGGGTCAGGGCGCACATCAGCAGGAAGGGCTGCGTGAAGGGCGCCGGGTTTTCCACCGCTCCGTAGGCGGCCATCACGCCGAAAATAAGGACGGGGATGACGAAGGGCAGGACCATCACCGAGACGAGCAGTCCGCCGCGCGGCAGGGCGACGGCGAGCGCCGCGCCGGTCGCGCCGATGAAGGTGATGGCTGGCGTGCCGGCGAGCAGTGTCGCGGAGGTCGCGAGGATCGCCGCCGGCTGCATGTTCATCAGCAGGCCGAGCGCCGGCGAAACGATCACGAGCGGCAGTCCTGTCGTCAGCCAGTGGGCGACGCATTTGGCGAAGACGGTCAGCGCCAGCGGGTGTTCGTGGCCTTGCAGGATCAGAATGTCGAGCGATCCGTCCTCGCGGTCGGCCTGAAACAGCCGGTCGAGGCCGAGCAGCGAGGCAAGCAGCGCCCCGATCCACAGGATCGCCGGCCCGATGCGGCCGAGCAGATTGAGGTCAGGCCCGACGCTGAACGGCACCACGGCGATGACCGCGAGAAAGAACAGGATGCCGATCAGCATTCCACCGCCGGCACGCAGGCCGAGCCGTATATCGCGCAGGATCAGGGCGGTCATGCCGCCACCCCGCCGAATTTCAGTTCCTTCATCCCGTCGACCCGGATCGGCAGATGCGTGGCTGCCGCGACGATGCCGCCGCCCTCCATGTGTTCGCGCACCAGTTCGGCGAAATGCAGTTCGGAGGCCGCGTCGAGGCCGGAGGTTGGTTCGTCGAGCAGCCAGACGGGCCTGTGGCTGATCAGCAGCTTGGCGATCGACACGCGGCGGCGCTGGCCGGTCGAGAGATAGGAGAAGGGCAGGTCGCGAGTGTGCTCCAGCCCGATGCGCTCCAGCGCCTCGTCGACACCGAGCGCGGGCCGGCCGCAGAAGGTTTGCCAGAATGAGAGATTCTCGAAGACAGTGAGCGCCGGCTTCATCGCGTTGATCGGTCCGAGATAATGCGAGGCCGACGGCACGTCCGGCCAGTCTTCCGTAGCGCCCTCGATCTCGGCCGTTCCCGCGGAGGGGCGCAACAGGCCGGCGATGGCGCGGATCAGCGTCGATTTGCCCGCGCCGTTCGGCCCGGTCACCAGCAGGCCCTCGCCGTTGTGCAACGCGAAGGCTATCGCTTCGAAGATCGGTCCGGAACCGCGGTCCGCGGCAAGATCGGTGACGACGAGCTTCATGGTTTCCCCTGTTTCGCCGGGCATGTCGCATGGTTTGCGCCACACAGGCAATAACCCGCGCTTTTTTGCCCCTCGCCGCTCTGGAATCGTTCAAAAAACTGATCTATATCGATTTCGCAGTGCACCAGCGGCCGGTGTTGAAACTTATTGAGCCGACCTGATTGTCGGGCCTCTTCGTGTGGTCTGGCAGGGACGGACAGCGGAAATGGCCGCACCCGCATCTTCTCGGGTGGCGTTATCATGCGCATGCGGAAGAGTTCGTCCCTTGCAAGGCAACCCGAACTCGAAAGGTGAATTCCCGTGTCCAATATCGACAGCTTCAAATGCCGCAAGACCCTGAATGTCGGCGGCAAGGACTATGTTTATTACAGCCTCACCGAAGCCGAAAAGAACGGCCTCGAAGGCATTTCCCGTCTGCCCTATTCGATGAAGGTTCTGCTTGAGAACCTGCTGCGCAACGAGGACGGCAATTCGGTCAAGAAGGCCGATATCCAGGCCGTCGCCAACTGGCTGAACGACAAGGGCTCCGCCGGCTACGAAATCGCCTATCGCCCGGCGCGCGTGCTGATGCAGGACTTCACCGGCGTTCCCGCCGTCGTGGACCTCGCGGCGATGCGCGACGCGATGGTGTCGCTCGGCGGCGACCCGAAGAAGATCAACCCGCTGGTGCCGGTCGATCTCGTCATCGACCACTCGGTCATCGTCGACGAATTCGGCACGCCGCTCGCCTTCGCCCACAATGTGGAGAAGGAATATGAGCGCAACGGCGAACGCTACCGCTTCCTCAAATGGGGCCAGCAGGCGTTCGAGAACTTCCGCGTCGTGCCGCCCGGCACCGGCATCTGCCACCAGGTGAACCTCGAATATCTCGGCCAGACGGTCTGGACCAAGGAAGACGGCGGCGAGACCGTCGCCTATCCGGACACCTGCGTCGGCACCGATTCGCACACCACCATGATCAACGGCCTTGGCGTTCTCGGCTGGGGCGTCGGCGGCATCGAGGCCGAGGCCGCGATGCTCGGCCAGCCGATTTCCATGCTTCTGCCGGAAGTCATCGGCTTCAAGCTGACCGGCAAGATGAAGGAAGGCGTCACCGCGACCGACCTCGTTTTGACCGTCGTGCAGATGCTGCGCCAGAAGGGCGTGGTCGGCAAGTTCGTCGAGTTCTTCGGCGACGGTCTCGATCACCTGACACTGGCCGACGCCGCGACCATCGGCAATATGGGTCCGGAATATGGCGCGACCTGCGGCTTCTTCCCGATCGATTCGGAAACGCTGAACTACCTGAACATGACCGGCCGCAAGGCCGACCGCATCGAGCTGGTCGAGGCCTATGCGAAAGAGCAGGGCATGTTCCGCGAGACCGGTTCCGAGCATCCGGTCTTCACCGACACGCTGGAACTCGATCTCGGCGACGTCGTGCCGTCGATGGCCGGTCCGAAGCGTCCGGAAGGCCGCCAGGCGCTGGAAACCGTTGGCGCGAAGTTCCGCGAAGCCTTCGAGGCCGAATACAAGAAAAACCCGGCCGAACTCGACAAGCGCTACGCCGTCGAAGGCGAGGACTACGATCTGGGCAATGGCGACGTCGCCATCGCGGCCATCACGTCCTGCACCAACACCTCGAACCCGTCGGTGCTGATCGGCGCCGGGCTTCTCGCAAAGAAGGCCAATGAACTCGGCCTCAAGCAGAAGCCTTGGGTCAAGACCTCGCTGGCGCCCGGCTCGCAGGTCGTCGCGGAATATCTGGAGAATTCCGGCCTGCAGAAAGAGCTCGACCAGATCGGCTTCAACCTCGTCGGCTTCGGCTGCACGACCTGCATCGGCAATTCCGGCCCGCTTAACGCGCCGATCTCCAAGACGATCAACGACAAGGGCCTGATTGCCGCCGGCGTTCTTTCCGGCAACCGCAACTTCGAGGGTCGCATTTCGCCCGACGTGCAGGCGAACTACCTCGCCTCGCCGCCGCTGGTCGTCGCCTATGCGCTGGCCGGCACGGTCAATATCGACCTCTCCAAGGAGCCGATTGGCCAGGACAAGGACGGCAACGACGTCTTCCTGAAGGACATCTGGCCCTCCAATGTCGAGATCCAGGAGTTCATCGCCAAATACGTCACGCGCGAAATCTTCGAGAAGAAATACGCCGACGTGTTCAAGGGCGACGAGAACTGGCAGGCGGTGCAGGCGCCGACCGGCCAGACCTACACCTGGGACGACGATTCGACCTATGTGCAGAACCCGCCCTACTTCGTCGGCATGGGCAAGTCCGCCGGCGAGATCTCGGACATCAAGGATGCCCGCATCCTCGGTCTCTTCGGCGACAAGATCACCACCGACCACATCTCTCCGGCCGGTTCGATCAAGGCGCAGTCCCCGGCGGGTGCCTATCTGATGGATCATGGCGTCGGCGTCGCCGACTTCAACCAGTACGGCACGCGCCGCGGCAATCATGAGGTGATGATGCGCGGCACCTTCGCCAATATCCGCATCCGCAATCACATGCTGGGCGAGAACGGGCGCGAGGGCGGCTACACGATCCACTATCCCTCAAAGGAGGAGATGCCGATCTACGACGCCGCCATGAAATACAAGGAAGAAGGCCGTCCGCTGGTCATCTTCGCCGGTGGCGAATATGGCAACGGCTCGTCACGCGACTGGGCGGCAAAGGGCACCAACCTGCTCGGCGTCAAGGCGGTCATCGCGCAGTCCTACGAGCGCATCCACCGCTCCAACCTCGTCGGCATGGGCGTCGTGCCCTTCGTGCTTGAGGAAGGCACGTCGTGGCAGTCGCTCGGCCTAAAGGGCGACGAGACGGTCACCATCGAGGGCCTCGAAACCGTCAAACCGCGCCAGAAAGTGATCGCCAAGATCACCTATGCCGACGGCGAAACCAAGGACGTCCCGCTGATCTGCCGCGTCGATACGGCCGACGAGATCGGCTACCTCAACAATGGCGGCATCCTGCAAACGGTGCTGCGCGATCTGGCGGCGTAAGCGCCCTTCTCTCTCTCCCCTTGCGGGAGAGAAAGCAAAAGCTTGGGCTTGGCGAAGCCAAGTCCTTAGCTTTTGCAAGTGAGGGGGAAATGCTCCGAACATGACGAACCCGCCGGGCGGCAAGGTCCGGCGGGTTTTTCTCGCCCTATCCCCCCCTTGCGGGGGAGAAAGTGATTTCCTGGGCTTAGCTTGCTAAGTTCTTGGAAATCACAAGAGAGGGGCAAGAGCACAAATGCCTCACAGGGAGCCGCCTAAAGCGCATCGCCGATACGCACGGGCCATGCGCGTTGATGCGACGAGGGCGGAAAATCTGTTGTGGCAAGCGTTGCGCGGGAGCCGTCTCGAAGGCTTTAAGTTCAGACGTCAGGTTCCGCTCGACGGATATATCGTCGATTTTGTCTGCTACGCGGCACGTCTGATCGTTGAAGTCGACGGCGGACAACATTCGGAAAACCCAAAGGATGAGGCGCGCGACGCTCATTTCGCCCGCGAAGGCTTCGAAATGTTACGCTTCTGGAACAACGAGGTGGAGACGAATCTGGACGGGGTGTGCGACCACATCCTTCATCACCTGCAAGGCAGGATGCGGAGCCGGTAGCCCCTCTCTTGCAAAAGCTAAGGACTTGGCCAGGCCAAGCCCAAGCTTTTGCTTTCTCTCCCGCAGGGGGAGAGATACGTCCTCGCCCGTCTCTGGCCACCAAACTTATCCACCGCGCTGCCCTCTCTTCTACGCTTGCCGAATGATGAACGCGCAAGGACACACAGCCGGCTGGCAAGGCGCAATCACCCGCAACCGCGATGCCCTCCTGCGCATCGTCGCGGCGCTGTTCTTCATGGCCGGGCTGGACGAGGGCGGGGCGGATGCGGTGCCGCGCCGGGTTTGGCGGAGGATCATGCGTCTGTTGCGCCCGGCCGAAGCCGCCATCCGGCGGCTGATCGTCATCGCCGCGCGGGGCATCGCCGTCGATCTCCCGAAACCTCGGGCCGCGCGAAAGCCGACAGCCGCCGCCCCGAAAGTCGCCAAACCGCAAGCTCCCGCCTTTCCCCTTGCCGATCCGCCACGCCGCTTCGACAAGCTGCGCTGGGAGGGCCTGCGTCCCTTCCCGCAGGACGGATTCGAGCTGGCGGACGCAGACGAGGAAGTGGATGCCCGCCCGCTCTGCCGCCGCCTCGTGGCGCTGAAACACGCGCTCGACGATCTCGACGGACAGGCCATGCGCCTTGCCCGCCGGCAGGCGCGCCTGGCTTCAGGGCTGTACCATCGAAAAATACTTCGCGCCGGCCGACCGCCCGGTTATTGCAAGCGGGCGAATCAAGAGATCGATGACGTGCTGCGCGAGTGTCATTCGCTGGCCCTCAGCGCGCTTAAGGCGCCGAATTCCTCATGAGGCCAGTGGCCCCGCCAGACTGCCCCGATCCCGCTTTGGAAGCGAAGCGCGGAGACGATTACGCACGTCCTTCCATCGCGCTCAGGAAGATGAAACTGGCGCGAAGCCTATCAAGTCGCGCCTCACCCGAAAAACTCGACTATCCCCGTTGCCGCAAGGCTCTCCTTCCAAAGCAGCGCCTCGCCTCCCGGGTTCCGCTCCGGCGGCAACAGCACGGCGGGGCCGCCTTTCCCTCGGCCTTCGGGGCCGTAGAAGGCGCCGCTTTCGGCACCTTGTTCGCAGCAGCAGCGGGTGATGCCCGACGCGCCGTCCTCTACGGAATGCGCCGCCTTCAGCGTTCGGGCGAGAATGTAGCGGTCGAACAGTCCGGTGCCGCCCGCCTTGGTCGTCTTGGCCTGCAAGCCGCTGTCGGTGGGGCCGGGATGGGCGCAGAGGCTCTTCACCCGGTTGCCGGGGCGCGCATTGGCGCGCTCGTGCAGCGCATAGGTGAACAGCAGATTGGCGAGCTTGGTCTGCCGGTAGCGGGCCCATTTCGCCAGGCCCGGAAAGCCGTCACCGCCGAGATTGCCGCCGTTCTTTTGCAGGTATTTCCCGATCAGCTCCTGGCCAGGCTTGCCGCGTGCGCCGGAACTGTGATTGACGACTCGTGCCTCGCCGCGCAATTCGGCGGCCTTTTCGAGCAGCGGCCAGACCTCGTGTGTCAGCAGGAAATGCGACAGATGGTTGGCCTGCATCTGCACGTCGAAGCCGTCGCCGGTCGCCTGATCCGGCAGGCCCATCACGCCGGCGTTGTTGCACAGCACGTCGCAGCCGCTGTCCGCGAAGCGCTCGCGCAGCATCGCGCCGGCTGCACGCACGCTGTCGAAACTGGTCAGGTCGCAGGGAACGAGGACGGCGTCCGCGCCGGCGTCGACGAGCTGCTTCAACGCCCTGTCGGCGCGTTCGGACGGTCGGTTCAGCATGACGACCCGCGCACCCAGTTCGCCGCAGGTCTTCGCCAGGACCAGCCCGGTGCCCGATGTGCAGCCGGTGATGAATACCGTCTTGCCCGTCATCGGCGGGAAGCCGCGGACGAGATCGTGGTAGTATCGCGTGGGAGGCGTGTCATGCGTGGGCATCGTCCGGTCCGATCAAATGTTTCCAGTGTATATATTATCTGCCGTGGACGTGGCCGTGAGTCAAGGTTATATTTACAGCGGAAATAATTGACATTTAAGGCACTGATATTGCGCGATAAAAAATATCATCATGGCAATCTGAAAGAGGCGCTGATCGAGGCGGGGCTGGAAATCCTGTCGGAGTCCGGGCTTTCCGATCTGTCGCTTCGCACATGCGCGGCGCGCGTGGGCGTCAGCCATACCGCGCCGAAAAACCATTTCGGCAACATGAACGGGCTGCTGACGGCCATTGCCGCGCGCGGTTACGAACAGCTCGCCGATCATATGCGGCGGGGGTTACCGGAGAACCCGACCCGGCAGGAGGTGCGCAACGCCGCTTTCGAAGGCTATGTCGAATTCGCCAGGGCGCAGCCGGCCCTTTTCGAACTGATGTATTCGAGCGGCCGGACGAACCGTGACGATCCGGCGCTCAAGGCCGGGGTCGGCGCATGTTTCGAGATTCTGCGCGAGGCGTCGATGAATCTTGACTGGGACAAGGCCGGCGCGCCCGACGCCGAATTGCGCGCGCAGATCATGTCGTGGAGCCTCGTTCACGGTTTCGCGCAGCTTCTCCTCGCCGGGAAACTGGACAAGGACGCCACGAAAGCGCTTGGCGTTCTCGATGTCGTGCCCGACTTCGGCTTTCGCGCTTAGGGGAAGCCGAGATCGCATTCCGGCCGGGCCGACGTCTCCTTCGATGGGGCCGCCGGAGGAGTTTTCCCGGAAACTGTCTCACGGATGAGACAGTTTCGCCGGTCGCGGCGTATCGCCGTCTTCTCCGACCATTGGCTGGTTTGATGCGGGGGCAGCTGGTGCTACTCTTTTCGGGCTATTGGTTCGGGAGGAGCCCCAGTGGCGCAGGCAAATCATATAGACATGGTCATCGAGGCAGCGCGGTCTTCATCCGCAGCGGCCGTCTCGCCGCTTGCCGCGTCCTGGCGGCGATCGCTCATCAATCACGGGCTCGATCCGTCCAACCAGCGCGCGCCGGACCGGGTGGATGAATCGGCGCTCAATCTGCGCCGGTCTGCGGTGGACCGGCTGATGACCATCGCCGCGCCCCGGCTCGACCAGCTGTTCGGTCTCGTCGGCAATTCCGGCTGCTGCGTCCTGCTCACCGATGTCGATGGCGTCGTGCTCGACCAGCGCGCCGGTTCCGGCGATGCGGAGACTTTCGACGACTGGGGGCTTTGCGCCGGTGCGGTTTGGAGCGAGGCGGCCGAGGGAACGAACGGCATCGGCACCTGCCTCACCGAGCGCCGGCAGGTTGTGATCCACCGTTCCGACCATTTCTTCGCGCGCAATACCGCGATGAGCTGCATGGATGCGCCGATCTATGGCGCCGATGGACGGCTGATCGGCGCCCTCGACGTGTCGTCCTGCCGCGCCGACCAGACCGAGGCTTTCTCGCGGCTGATCGCGGCGCAGGTCGCCCAGACCGCGCGCCAGATCGAGCAGGACAATTTCCGGGCCGCCTTTCCCGGCGCCCGCATCATCGTGACCTCCGAGGCGAATGCGAGCGATGCGCTGCTTCTGGCGGTCGATGAGGACGACATCGTCATCGGCGCGACCCATGCGGCACGGCGCGCCTTCGGGCTCGGGTCCGAGGATACGATACGGCAGCAGCCCGCATCCGATCTTCTCGGCCGGACTGGCGAGGCTACCGGTTTCGAGCGGGCGGAGCGCGCAGCTTTGAAACGTGCGCTGGCGCGTGCCGGCGGCAATCACTCGCAGGCGGCCAAAGCGCTCGGTATCAGCCGGGCCACCCTCTATCGCCGCCTGAACCGCCTCGAAATCGACTGACCTGCCCGAACTGTCTCAACGGTGAGACAGTCTCCTTCTTCTCCGTCTCCGGCCGGGCTGACCGCCCGGCCTTTTCCGTTCTAACGGTTCCGCATGCCGGAACGGTCCGGCCCAGGAGGAGAAAATCCATGAATGTGATGACCAAACCCGAAGCGGGCCAGCACGTCTCGCCCTTCAAGCAGCGCTACGACAATTTCATCGGCGGCAGGTTCGTCGCCCCGGTCAACGGTCGGTATTTCGATAACACCACGCCGGTCACCGGTCAGGTGATCTGCGAGATCGCGCGCTCAGACGCGGCCGATATCGATCTGGCGCTCGACGCGGCGCATGCCGCCAAGGACGCGTGGGGTCGCACTTCGCCCGCCAACCGTGCCCAGGCGCTTCTCAAGATCGCCGACGTGATGGAGGAGAACGCCGAACTGCTCGCCACCTGCGAGACCTGGGACAATGGCAAGCCGATCCGCGAGACCATGGCCGCCGACATCCCGCTGGCGATCGACCATTTTCGCTATTTCGCTTCCGCCGTACGCGTGCAGGAAGGCACGATGGGCGAGATCGACAATGATACCGTCGCCTATCATTTTCACGAGCCGCTCGGTGTGGTCGGGCAGATCATTCCGTGGAACTTCCCTGTGCTGATGGCGGCCTGGAAGCTGGCGCCGGCGATCGCTGCCGGCAATTGCGTTGTCATGAAGCCGGCCGAGCAGACGCCGGCCACCATTATGGTTCTGGCCGAACTGATCGCGGATATCCTGCCGGCGGGCGTGCTCAACATCGTCAACGGTTTCGGCATCGAGGCCGGCAAGCCACTGGCCTCGTCGCCGCGCATCGCCAAGATCGCCTTTACCGGCGAGACCTCGACGGGCCGGCTGATCATGCAATACGCCACCGAGAACATCATCCCGGTCACTCTGGAACTGGGCGGCAAGTCTCCGAACATCTTCTTCAAGGATGTGATGGCCGAGGATGACGCCTTTTTCGACAAGGCGATCGAGGGTTTCGTCCTTTTCGCGCTCAATCAGGGCGAGGTCTGCACCTGCCCGTCGCGCGCGCTCATTCACGAGGATATCTACGACGCCTTCATGGAGCGCGCCATCGCTCGCACTGCGGCGATCATCCAGGGCGATCCGCGCATTGCCGAGACGATGATCGGCGCGCAGGCGAGCTCCGAGCAAAAGGAAAAGATCCTCTCCTATTTCGATATCGGACGGCAGGAAGGCGCCGAAGTCCTGATCGGCGGCGAGGCGGCGGATCTCGGCGGCGACCTGTCGGGCGGCTACTACATCAAGCCGACGATTTTGCGCGGCCATAACAAAATGCGCGTCTTCCAGGAGGAGATCTTCGGACCGGTGGTTTCGGTCACGACCTTCAAGGACGAGAACGAGGCGCTCGAAATAGCCAATGACACGCTTTACGGCCTCGGCGCCGGCGTGTGGTCGCGCGACCAGAACACTTGCTACCGCTTCGGCCGCCATATCCAGGCGGGCCGGGTCTGGGTCAACAACTATCATTCCTACCCGGCACATGCGGCCTTCGGCGGTTACAAGCAGTCGGGCATCGGCCGCGAGACCCACAAGATGATGCTCGACCACTACCAGCAGACCAAGAACATGCTGGTCAGCTACAATCCGAACAAGCTCGGCTTCTTCTGACCTTCTCCTCCCAAAGAAGCCCGGGGCCCCTGCGGGGGCCCCTTTTCGTCAGCAGGAGGAGGCGGAAATGACGAAACAACCCAACCGGGTCGAGGCGACGGATGCTGCCCGCGAGCTGATCGCGGACATCCGGCGGGATCATCCGGAGATCATTTTCCACCAGTCCGGCGGATGCTGCGACGGATCCTCGCCAATGTGTTATCCGGCGGCCGATTTTCGTGTCGGCGCGAGCGACGTGAAGCTTGGCGAGATAGACGGCGTCGCGGTCTATATATCCGGCCCGCAATTCGCCGCCTGGAAACAGACGCAGCTGATCCTCGACGTGGTGCCGGGACGTGGCGGCATGTTCTCGCTCGACAATGGGCGCGAGAAGCGTTTTCTCGCCCGTGCGCGCGTCTTTTTGCAGGAGGAACAGGCGGCGCTGGAAAGGGCCTAGCTCCCGGTGGGCAGTGCCTTCTCGGCGGCGCGGCAGCCAAATTTCGAAGGCGGGCCGCACCACGCCTTCAGCCGCGCCGACTGCGCCGGTGACCAGCCATCCGGCGGCGCGACCTCGGCCCAGCTGTCGATATAGTCGTCCACCACGTAGTTGTGCCCATAGCCGAGCGGCAGATGTTTCGAGACGGCCATGTCGAAGGCCAACTGGAACTGCGTCACGACGGGCATGAAGCTCAGCTCCGGCGAAACATCGGGTGCTGGGGGCTCGCGCATCCAGACCGGCCGGTTCAACAAGGCGTTCCGGTCGAAGAAAACGATCGGGTCGGAGGCGTATTGCAGGAAGACGATGCGCATGCGTCCCCATCGGTCGCCGTTCTCGCCGGGTTGCGCATATTGCGAGGCGAAGCGGAACAGTTCGCCGTTTCCGACCCGCGGAAGGACGAAGGGCGAACCGGGGTCGCGCCGCGCGACCGCGCGCCGCCACAGGTCCGAGGTGAAGGGCGGGCCGGACCACAGCGCGCCGTCGATCGGGTCGTTGACCATCTGGAAGATGTCGAAGGCGTACATGGAGCTCCATGCGCCGAGGCTGATGCCGTGGATGTAGAATTTCGGCCGGGTTTCGGCAGGGAGCGTGGTCCAGTAGCGGTAGATCGCGTCCATCGTCGCGGTGGCCTGATCGAGGCCGGAGGCGGTGTCGAAGACCAGGGCGAGTGGCGATTGCAGGTAGGAATACTGCACGGCGACCGTCGCGACATCGCCGCCATGCATATATTCGATCGTGTCATGCGCGCCCGGGTCGAGCCAGCCCGTGCCGGTCGGGCTGGCAACCACCAGGATTTCGCGTTCGAACGCGCCGACGCGTTTCATCTCGTCAAGCGCGATGCGGGCCCGTTCCTCCGGCGTGTCCGCCTGGGCGCGTCCGACATAGACGCGGATCGGCATTTTCGCCGCCCCGCCGGTGAAGGCGCCGATGTCGCCGGCGTCGGGACCGTTCAACACGAAGTCTCGGCCCGGCTTGCCCATCGCACCCCAATCGACGAGCGAGGCGACACTGCCGGCGATGCGCGGATCGGAGGGCGGCGGGCGCTGGGGGTCGAAGAGGTCCTGCGCGGCCTCGTAGGAATCGTCGGCGAAATTCATCAGCGCGGGGGTGATGCCGTCGCGGGTCACCACGATCAGGATCAGGGCGACTGCGACGAGACCAAGAACATTGGCCGTGCGCCTGCGCATCACCCTGTCCAGCCGGTTGCGGACCAGGTCGTAGAGACGGCGTACGAGAAACCCGATCAGCAGGCAGAGAAGGAAAACCGCCGTCGCGAGAAGGAACAGGCGCAGCGTATGAGCCTCATCGGTTGCTTCCATGCCGACGCGGACGCGCACCGAATTTTGCCAATCGGCGGCGCGGAGCAGATTCCAGAGCGCAAGGCTCGCAGCGGGGAGAAGAACGATCGCATCACCGGCGGTCGCCCACCGGCCTCGGGGCAACGGCAGTTCCATCAGACGCCACACCGTCAGCGACAGACGCCCGACCATATAGCCGATGCCTGCGACGAGGCCCGCAAGCACACCTTCGAGGAGCCATTCGCGGGGAATGAGGGAAGGGGTCAGGGCCGCCGCGAAGAACACGAGCCCGACAGACAGCGGCAGCACCGGGATCGGTGTCTCGCGAATCGGATGATAGTCCTTTTCGGCCATGGTTTCCCCGTGATGTCGCCGGTTGGATTTTCCCTCGGCCCTGCGCGCAACCGCGATTGTGATGCATGGGTTTCAAGCGGACAAGGCATGCGCGGAACGATGCATGCCCATCCGCGTTTTCGAGAGAGAGCGGCGGGCCGCGTCAACCGGGCGTGGTGGTACAGGGCACCGGTCAGGTTTTCCCGGTTTCCCGCCGGGCCCAGGGAATGGCTCCCACTCTTGTCCCACCCGGCCCGCCGCTTCACGGATCCTCGGGCTTGTCTCCTATCAGGTATCGTGGGCCGGCGCCTTTGTTCGCCGCGCGGTCCTGTGGATTGTAGAGCGTGCAGTCGGTCAGCGAGAGGCAACCGCATCCGACACATTTGTCGAGCCGTTTGCGCAATTCGGTCAAAGTCTCGATCTTGCGGTCGAGTTCGGCGCGGAATGTCTCGCCGATCCGGGTCCAGTCCGCCTTGTTGGGGGTCCGGCCGTTCGGCAGCCTGTCCAGCACCTCCCTGATCTGCGGCAAGGTGAAACCGAATTGTTGGGCGATCAGGATGAAGGAAAGGCGACGAATGTCGGAGCGCAGGAAACGCCGCTGTCCGCCGGTATTGCGCTCCGATACGACAAGGCCCTGATCCTCGTAGTAACGGATAGCGGAGACCGCGATGCCGGTGCGTCGCGCCAGCTCGCCGATCGGCAGGCGGTCGGTCGCTTTCAGGGCCATGAAAACTCCTCTGAAAAATAGCTTGACCTCAAGTTAACTTGAGATCGTAAACAGTGCAAATCCGAAATCCCGATATGGAGAAAATCATGGCCCAGGCGGCTCTCGAACATGTCAACATCACCGTTTCCGACCCGGAGAAAACCGCGCAGCGCCTGTGCGAGTTGTTCGACTGGAAAATCCGCTGGAAGGGGAGCGCCAAGTATGAAGGCTTCACCGTGCATGTCGGCGCAGAGGACAGCTATCTCGCCGTTTACGCCAAGGGCACGCCGGGAGACCCGGCCGCGGAAAGCTATTTCACACGCGGCGGCCTCAACCATATCGGCGTTACCGTGGACGATCTCGACGCGGTGGAGGCAAAGGTCAAGGCGATGGGATACGAACCGTACAACCATGCCGACTACGAGCCCGGCCGCCGCTTCTATTTCGACGATGAGGACGGCATCGAGTTCGAGGTGGTGAGCTACGCGTGAGTTCTCTCACCTGCGTGCGGGAAGAGCAGCCGGCGCTCTTCAGACCAATCCGCCGAGATCGAGCGTCTGTCTCGGCGTCCAGCCGAGCGCTTTCAGCCGCGAGCAGTCCATCGCGTTGTAGGCGGAGGCGTCGGAGGGGCGAGGGAGCGGACGGTCGATGCCCGCAGCTCGCGAATAACTGGCGAGCAGGTCGTTGCGATCGAGCAGAAGGTCCGAGACGTTGAAGACGAGGCTCGGCGAGGCGGCGCGGATCGCGTTTCCGTCCTCCTCCAACATCAGCCGTACGGCCCTTGCCATGTCATCGCCATGGACCTCGGTGCCGACGCGCGGCGCGATGTCGCCGGCGGCTTCGTAGTCGGCAAACAACCCCGCCCATTTGTGTGCCCGGCCTGGCCCGGCGGGGCCGTAAATGCCGGTCACGCGCAGCGAGGCGGGCAGGAAATTTTCATCCGCCATCTGTCGCAGCGCGTTCTCGACATCCAGTTTCACCGCTCCATAGAGCGTGTCCGGATGCGGTTCGGTCTCCTCGGTCAACGCCGCGCCGGGCGGCTGCGTCCCGTAGACCGCCCGGCTCGACAGGAAGACGGCGCGGCCGACCCCCGCCTGTCTCGCGGCCTCGAAAAGCGCCAGCGATCCATCGACATTGAGCCGACGAAAGGTCTTCGGATCGTCTCCCTCGCCGCCACGGAATTTCCCCGGCACATGATGAAAGGCGGCGTGGACGAACCCGTCGATGCCCTCGAACAGTCCGGGCGAGGCGTTTTCAGGGTCGAGATCGCCCGCGATGAAATCCACCGGGGTCGAAAAGAAACCATCTTCGGGTCTTGTCCTGCCCATCACGGTGACGCCGTGCCCACCCGCCAGCAAGGCTTCGACGATGAAACGGCCGGCATAGCCGGTTCCGCCGGTGACGAGGACTTTCATTCGGGCAAGGCCGGATTGGCGAGTGTGTCGATATCCGGGATGTTCTCGCCGGTGCGGTATGCCTGCCAGAGATCGATCAGGGGCTGCAATTGCGCGCGTTTCGGATGATCGGCCTGCCAGGGCTTTTCATACTGGTAGTGGACGACATGGACGGATTTCCAGTCCCACAATTCCGGCATGTTGAACCAGACATATTGCAGCATATTGTCGAAGACCGGCAGGCCGTGCCACTGCGGAAAGAAATCCTGCAGGAAGGTCTGGTCGGTGCGCCGCCAGAAGACGTCCGGCCGGTCGAGCCGCTGCATCATCGCGGCGAAGGTTTCCCGCGAGGGCTTGGCGGTGAAGACGCCGGAATTCAGCCGGTGGAAGTCGCCTAGCCCCTCGTAGACATTCGGCGCCGCGGAAAATTCCGGGTAGGCGAACAGCCGGTCGATATTGCGGACCACGATGGCGTCGGCGTCGATGAAGACGCAATTGTCGTATTGTTCGAGTTCCCAGAGCCGCAGCTTGGCGAAATTGTCGAGCGGGGTGTGGAAGGCTGGCTTGTTGCCCTTGGTGAAGGGCGCGTCCGCGTGCAGCCGGTCGCGCTGGTGGCGGGCGTTGAATTCAGGCGAGGTGTCGAGCAGTTCCGCCTCGATGCAGCGCGCGCCGAGCGCCTTCAGGGGTTCCAGATCCTTCGCATCGACCGCGCCGGTATGCAGCACGACGATATCCGCCTTCGTACCGGTCAGCGTGATGGAGCGCACCAGCGCGATCGCGGCATCGGCGTAGTCGCGATTGGTGACGAGCGTGACATATGCGTTTCGTTCGGCGTTGGCGGTCATGACGATCCTGCTGGCGGTCCCTGTTGGCGGGTGGCGGGGAATGTGTTCAATGAAGGCCGCTACCGGGAGACGTTTCAGTGCATGTGATCGACAATATCAAGACCATTCACGACGGCTGGGGCCGGTTTCATCTTGTGACGATGAAAAGTCCGGACGGATCCGAGCATCCCCGACAGGTCGAGGATCATGGCGACGCGACCTGCGTGCTGCCCTACGATCCGGAGCGCCGGGTCGTCACGCTGGTCCGCCAGCCCCGCGCCGGGCCGCTCTTCGTCGGCGCGGACGCGCTGCTGCTGGAAGCGCCGGCGGGTGTCACCGATGGCGAGGACCCCGCCGATGCCGCGCGGCGCGAGGCGATGGAGGAAACGGGGCTCCGGCTCTCCGATCTCGAGCCGGCGGGCGCGCTTTGGACGATGCCGGGCTGCGCGACGGAGAAGATGCATCTCTATCTCGCGGCCTATGGCGCGGCAGACAGGGTGGGCGCGGGCGGCGGCGCGGAAGACGAGCATGAGGAAATCGAGGTCGTCGAGATGCCGGCTGCAGAGGCCGTCCGGCAGGCGGCCAGCGGTGAAATCTGCGACATGAAGACCGTTTTCCTGCTGCAGGCGTTGCGGCTGCGCCGTCCTGAGGTGTTCTGACCCGGGTCAGTTCGCCAGCAATCCGGCGATGACTGCAACAATCGTGATTCCGACCAGAATCGCAACCTGACCGCGTGGCGCCTTCGTGCCGCCACTGGCGAACAGCGTGGTCGTCACGCCGAGTGTTACAAGCCCGATCACGAGGCCCGGGAGCGCGACGAGCGGGGCCGGAATGGCGACACCCGTGGCATAGAGCCAGAGCATCCATGCGGTCGTGCCGGCTGCCGCCATCAGCGCGCCGCCGAACAGGCGCATGAAAGCACCGATGACAGTGCGCACGCCCGGGTCGAGATCCTGCCAGGCCTTGCCGGTAACCTGCTGATGATAGGAAAAATAGGTTTTCGCCAACAGGAGCTTCAGCGCGAAGGCGAAAGTTCCGAGCGTTGCCAGCGCGAAGAGCGCGATTGAAACCGTTTTCATGTCTGTCCCCTCCCGGTGCGCGACTGGTCACGCTACGGAAGGCTAACACGAAAAAGACCTCCGGGCCTATGGCCCGGAGGTCCGCATATCAGGGATATCGCGAGGAACCCGGCCGCAATCAGGAAACCGACTTGAGGCGCTTGCCTTCGGGATCCTTCTCGACCGTCTTGGCGATGTCCTTGGTCCATGCGGACACCGCGGGCACGCGGCTGCGGTCGACGCGGTAGGCGAATTTTTTAGCGACGTCGACGACCTCGTCGAGCAGCCCTTCCTCCAGCGTGATCGGGTCGAGGCCGAGGCCGAGGAACTTGTCGTTCTTCACGATCAGGTCGTTCTCGGCGGCCTCCTTGCGCGGGTTGGGCAGGTAGGCGACTTTCGCACCGGTCATCTTGGAGATCATCTCGGCCAGGTCGCGGACCCGGTGGGTCTCTGTCATCTGGTTGAAGATTTCCACCTTTTCGCCGGCTTTCGGGGGATTGTTCAGCGCGATCTCGATGCAACGCACCGAATCCTGGATGTGGATGAAGGCGCGGGTCTGGCCGCCGGTTCCGTGCACCGTCAGCGGGTAGTCGATGGCGGCCTGGATGAGGAAACGGTTGAGCACCGTGCCGTAGTCGCCGTCATAATCGAAGCGGTTGATGAGCTGCGGGTGCTTGCGGGTCTGCTCGGTATGGGTGCCCCAGACGATACCCTGGTGCAGGTCGGTGATGCGCAGCCCGTCATTCTTGGCGTAGAACTGGAACAGCAACTGATCGAGGCACTTGGTCATGTGGTAGATCGAACCCGGATTGGACGGGTAGAGGATCTCCTGGGAGACCGTGTCGCCTTCCAGCGTCTCGATGCCGACCGGCAGGTAGCCTTCCGGAATCGCGGCCCCGATGGTCGAGTAGCCATAGACGCCCATCGTCCCGAGATGGACGAGATGCGCATCGACGCCGGTCTCGACCAGCGCGTTCAGCACGTTGTGGGTCGCGTTGACGTTGTTGTTGACCGTGTAGTTCTTGTGGCGGTCGGATTTCATCGAATAGGGCGCGGCGCGCTGCTCGGCGAAATGGATGATCGCGTCGGGCGTGTGTTCGACGAGCCACTGCTTGAACACCTCGTAGTCGCGGGCGAGGTCGATCAGGTGGAAATGGATCTTGCGGCCGGTTTCTTCATGCCAGATGCGCGTGCGCTCCTGGATGGAGTCCATCGGCGTCAGGGACTGAACGCCCAGTTCGGTATCGATCCAGCGACGCGACAGGTTGTCGACGATATGGACTTCATGGCCCTGGTCGCTGAGATGGAGCGCGGTCGGCCAGCCGACGAAGCCGTCGCCGCCGAGAACTGCGATTTTCATGGGTATATTCCTGATTCCTGACGTCGTTGATGCCTGATAAAAGCGTTTTGTGACAGAAATGAAAAGCGGCTGTCACATTTCTCCGCCTTTAACAGGATTTCGTTGCGAAGGCGCGGGTTTTGGGATATGCGGCGACCAAGTATCGCACGGGAGAGACCGGGTCCACACAGGAGCCGGCGCCGAAGGAGCAACCGCCCCGGAAACTCTCAGGCAGAAGGACCGTGCGATCGGCAACAATCTGGAGAGTGGCGGCCTGCCGCCCACCGAAGGAGAAAGCCCGAGCCGGACGGTCCGGCCAGCGGCATCCAGCCAAATATGGCGGAGCCCCGGGCAAAGCTCTCAGGTTCCTGACAGATGGGGTGCGAACCGAAAAAGCGCGCGAAGCGCCGGTTCGCCATGGTCATCTGAGAGGAACCGACATGACCCGAATAGCAGTCATTGGTGCCGGCATTGCCGGAACGACTTCCGCATGGTCGCTGATCCGCCGCGGCTACGACGTCACCCTGTTCGACCGCCAGCGTTACGCGGCGATGGAAACAAGCTTCGCCAATGGCGGCCAGCTTTCGGCGTCCAACGCCGAAGTGTGGACCCACTGGTCGACGGTGCTCAAGGGTCTGAAGTGGATGATGCGCAAGGATGCGCCGCTTCTGTTCGACCCGAAGCCCGGCTGGCACAAATTGTCCTGGGTTGCCGAATTCATCGCCAGCATTCCGCACTATGAGCGCAACACGATGGAAACGGTGCGTCTCGCCCTGGCCGCGCGCGGCCATATGGAGCGGATGGCGCAGGAGGCCGGCATCGAGTTCGACCGCGAAAAGCGCGGCATCCTGCATGTCTATCGCGATCGCAAGGGTTTCGATCACGCGGCCAAGGTCTCGCAGCTCTACGCGCAGGCGGGTCTCGACCGGCTTGCCGTTTCGCCGAAAGAGATGCGGCGGATGGAACCGGCGCTGACCGGCGATTTCCATGGCGGCTTCTACACCGAGACCGATTCGACCGGCGATATCCACAAATTCGCGACCGGTCTCTCCGACGCGGTTGGGCGGTCCGGCGGGCTTTTCGTCGGCGGGGCGTCGGTGACGCGTCTCCAGCGCGATCCCGACGGCGTGACCGTGTGGTTCGAACAGGGCGGTGAACGTCATGAGGAACGCTTCGACGGCATCGTGATCGCCGCCGGCATCGCCAGCCGGGCATTCGCCGCGCAGCTGGGCGACCGCGTCAACATCTATCCGGTCAAGGGATACTCGATCACCGTCAATCTCGACGGGGCCGAGAGCCGCGCCGCCGCGCCGTGGATCAGCCTGCTCGACGACGACGCCAAGATCGTCACCAGCCGGCTCGGCGCCAACCGTCTTCGCATCGCCGGAACCGCCGAGTTCACCGGCGAAAATCGCGACATTCGCGCTGACCGGATTCGCCCGCTGACGCAGTGGTGCGAGACGATGTTTCCCGGCGTGAGCACGGAAAATGTCGTGCCGTGGGCCGGCTTGCGGCCGATGATGCCGAACATGATGCCGCGTTTCGGACGTGGCCGCGCGCCGCGCGTGTTCTACAACACCGGTCACGGCCATCTCGGATGGACCTTGTCGGCCGCGACCGCCGAGGCGGTGGCGGACGTCATCGGAAACGACCTTCCGAGTGAAGGCCGCGCGCCGTTCTTCCGCCCGGTTCTGGTCGCAGCGGAATAACGCAAAGCCGCATTTCAGCCCGCCGGACACCGTTCGGCGGGCATTTGTCACCCTAACGTGACTTTCTGTTGAACCGGTGAGCGCCTATTCTCGGGGTCATGAAGGGAATGGGTGGCATTTGGTGAAACGGACTTTCGCGATAACGGCAATTGCCGCAAGTCTTCTGGCACTGTCTCCGGCGGCCGCGCCGCAGGCGGATGAAAGCGTGCAGAAGCCGCTCGGGGTTGTCGAGCTCTTCACCAGCCAGGGCTGCAATTCCTGCCCGCCTGCCGATTTGGCGCTCGCCAAGTTCGCGGCGCGCGACGATGTGGTCGCCCTGGGCTACCACGTCGACTATTGGGATTATCTCGGCTGGCAGGACACGCTGGGTTCGGACGCCAATACACGGCGCCAATACGAATATGCCGAAGGGCTGAACCGTCGCGGCGTTTACACGCCGCAGGCGGTCATCAATGGCCGGTCGCATACCAATGGCGGGCATTACCGCGAAATTTCCGAGATGATGGCCCGCGACAAGGACCGCGGGCTCGGCCTGACCGTCGGATTGAAATTCGAGGATATGGGCGACCGCATGCGGGTGAGCGCCGAGGGCGCGCCGACCGGCGGCGACAAGATCCATCTCGTTCTGGTCTATTTCGTCCGGCAGGCCGATGTCGCGATCGACCGCGGCGAGAATGCCGGCAAGACGATTTCCTACGTCAATGCCGTCACCGACTACCAGACCATCGGAATGTGGGAGGGCGAGGCAATGACGGTGGATATTCCGCGGTCGGAACTTGCCGCCAAGAACGCCGATGGCTGCGCCGTCCTGCTCCAGAAAACCACGAAAGGCGGCCGTCCCGGTGCGATCATAGGCGCAGCCATCCTTCCCCGCCAATCATCCTGACGCTTTTTGAGCGAATATCGGCAGATCGCGAAAGCAAGGTACGGACCGGTGCGGTGTGGCATCGGGGGGCTGGGGGGCTAGAGGTTTCCAATACCTCAACCGAACCGGTCCTTCGGTGACAAAGCCTAGCGCCGTGAACCGGCTGCCACCTACCTTGCTAGTTGCGCTCCCCGAAACTTGTCGCGGAACACAATCGGCAACACCCAAAAATTCATCCGCAATCCGGGCCGAGTTGTGTCTCAACTGCGGCGAAAAGGTGTCAGGGATTCACTGATCGGAACACGATGTTCCAAACTGTGAGCGAAACGGCAAGAAATTGTTAAGGATTTCAAATCGGTTCTGTGATGCGATTTTTCGTTCACGCCCTTGCAACCACGCCAAAACACGGCAAACTTCCCATACGAACCAGCGGGAGAAGGAATGTCCGAGGACGAAATATCAAAGGGCGCGGTCCGGCTACGGGAGGAGAGCACGGATCGGGGCGAAAAGGTGGTTCCCCTCCCGACGGCCGCGACAGGCCGGCAGGCCTTCGAAACAGTCCGTTTCGACCGCCGCGAACTGGACCAGATCCTGAGAATCTACAGCCTGATGGTGGGCGCCGGCGAGTGGCGCGACTACGCCATCGACAGCCTGAAGGACCGGGCGGTGTTCTCGGTCTTCCGGCGGGCGTCGGAAAGTCCGCTTTACCGCATCGAGAAAAACCCGAAACTGGCGCGCAGACAGGGCGCCTACAGCGTCGTTTCGGCCTCGGGCATGGTGATGAAGCGCGGCCAGGATCTCGCAAACGTGCTCAAGGTCTTCGACAAGCCGCTGCGAATCGTCGCCTCGAACTGATCCTGGTCAGCGCGTGTTCGCGGGCGGACGATAGAGCGTTCCCGGATAGGCGTTCTCGTCGGGCGCTGTCGTGTCGCCGCCATTCAGCGCCTTCTGCATCAGCACCGTATCGAGCCAGCGGCCGAACTTGAAGCCGGATCCCTTGAAGGTGCCGATCATTTCGAAGCCGAGGCTTTCATGCAGGCGGATCGAGGCGACATGCGCCGAGCCGCCGATGACCGCGATCACCTGCCGGAAGCCGAGTGATTCCGCACGGTCGAGCAGGGCGATCATCAGCGCGCGGCCGGCGCCCTTTCCCTGCAATGCGGGGTCGATATAGACCGAATTCTCCACCGCCCAGCGATAGGCAGGCCGGGTCCGGAAGGCGTTGGCGTAGGCGTAGCCGGCAATGCCGCCTTCATCCGTTTCCGCGACGATATAGGGATAGCCGCCCGCCAGAACCGCTTCCTGTCTTTTCGCCATTTCCGCCTCGTCCGGCGGGTCCAGCTCGAAGCTGGCGGTGCCGTTGAGGACGGCGTCGCGATAAATGGCGGTGATGGCGGGGATGTCGGAGGGGCGCGCGTCGCGGATCGTAAGGGCGGGCATGAATCGGGCCTGGAGATGCTGTCGCGCCAGTGAAGCCGTTTTCGGCGCGCCGCACAATTGAAAAAGGCGGCCCGAAGGCCGCCTTTTTGGGTCGGAATACCGACTTGTCCTATTCGCGGTTGCCGAGGAACTGCAGCAGGAACATGAACAGGTTGATGAAGTCGAGATAGAGGCGCAACGCGCCCATGATGGCCTTGCGGCCGGCAACGGCTTCGCCGTCACCCTCGTAATACATCTCCTTGATCTGCTGCGTGTCGTAGGCGGTCAGGCCGGCGAACACCAGAACGCCGATCACGGAGATCGCGAACTGCAGCGCGGACGATGCCAGGAACAGGTTCACCAGCGATGCGATGATGATGCCGATCAGGCCCATGAACAGGAACGAACCCATCGCCGACAGGTCGCGCTTGGTCGTGTAGCCGTAGAGCGAAAGTGCGCCGAAGGCCGTCGCGGTGATGAAGAAGGTCTGGACGATGCTTGCCGCCGTGTAGACGAGGAAGATCGACGAAAGCGACAGCCCCATCAGGCCGGCAAAGACCCAGAAGGCCATCTGCGCGCCCGAGACGCTCATCTTGTTGATGCGGGCGCTCAGGAAGAACACCATGCCGAGCGGGGCGAGCATCACGACCCAGCGCAGCGGCGAGCCGTAGAGTGCACTGCCGACGCTGGTCAGCATCTTGCCGTTTCCGAGCTGTGCGACAGCCGCGGACGGATCCGTCGTGGTCGCGAGCATCATGGTTCCGAGTGCGGCGAAACCGGTGATGGCGAGACCGAGCGCCATCAGGTTGTAGACGCGGATCATGTAGGCACGAAGGCCCTGATCGATACTCGCGTCGTAAGTCCGAGCCTGGCCGGCGCGCGCGTTCATGTTTCGAAGGTCAGCCATTTTATCCTCTGTGCTTCTCAAATCCCGTCGGGTGTCCGGCCGGCGTCAACATGCCGTACCGCGGCGCCGCTGGCGGGACTCCAGCATGCCTGTGGGTAATATGATGTGCCAATGCGGCGCAGACAAGACCGCGCATGCGCGAAAAGGTGCCGCACATATTCGTCATTTCGCCGCCCGGAGGGCTGCCGTACGGCATGGTTAAGGAATGATTGCCGGAATTCCTACAAATTGCGCAAAACCGGGGCGGCCTTCTGTCCGAGGATACGCCAAGTGCCCGCCAGCCCGAATCCGACCGTCAGCACGAGCGCGGTGACCAGCGTCCCGGCGGCGACACCCGGCAGCAATTGCCAGGGCAGGTTCATGATCTGCGTGATCACGAACCATGCGGCAACCCCGCCCGCGAAGAGCGCGAACAGCGCGGTGGCCGCCCCGAGCATGAGATATTCCAACGAGAAGGCTCCGATCAGCATTCTGCGGGTCGCGCCGAGCATTTTCAGCACGACGGCATCGTGAACGCGCGCCCTGTTTCCGGCGGCAAGCGCGCCGCCCAGTACGAGCACCGAGGAAATCAACGCCACGGCGGCTGCCGCCCTGATTGCGGTGGCAAGCTGGCCGATCAGCCGGTTGACGAGATCGATCGCATCCTTGACGCGCACCGAGGTCACCGCCGGAAAGGCCTGCGTCACGTCGCGCAGGATTCGGGCTTCGCGCGCCGTGTCCGCATCGGGCAAGGTGAGTGTGGCGAGCCATGCATGCGGCGCGCCGGCAAAAGTGTTCGGCGAAAAGACCATCACGAAATTGATGGCGAGCGATTCCCACTGGACCTGACGCAGATTGGCGATGCGGGCGGTAATGTTGCGGCCGAGCACGTTGATCGTCACCGTATCGCCGATGCCGACGCCAATCTCGCCGGCTTCCTCGGCGGAGAAGGAGACCAGCGGTTCGCCGGCATAGTCCTCCGGCCACCAGTCGCCCTCGGCCAGCGTCGAATTTTCCGGCAAGACGGGCGAATAGGTGATGCCGCGGTCGCCGCGCAGAACCCAGCCGCCTTCGGGCGGGAGTTCCATCGTCGCGACGTCCTGTCCGTTGAGTTCCACGATGCGCCCGCGCAGCATCGGCACGCGCTGGAGAACGGCTTCGGAGCCGGCCTCGTCCGTCAGCAGTGTCGAGAAATCCGAGATGATGTCGTTCTGAATGTCGACGAAGAAGAAATTCGGCGCGCGTTCGGGCAGGTTTCCGGAGATCTGGCGGCGCAAATTGCCGTCGATCAGTGCGAGGCTGACCAGCAGCGTCAGGCCCAGGCCGAGCGACAGGACGACGGACGGTGTCAGCGCGCCGGGGCGGTGGATATTGCCGATGGCGAGGCGGAGCGAGGTCGAATGCACGCGCGGCGCACGTTTCGCCAGCAGCTGGACACCGATCGAAACCGCCCGCAGCACGCCGAAGGAAAAGGCGATGCCGGCAAGAAAGGTCATCGCGATATTCCGGCTGAACGACGTTTCGACGGCGAGCCACGCCAGAAGCGCGATCAGGAGGATCGCGGCGGCGAGATAGGCCGGTCGCGGATTGGTTTCGCCGTCGAAGGTCTGTTCGCGGAAGAGCGCGGTTGCGGGAATGTCGCGGGCGCGGCCAAGCGGCAGGATCGCGAAGGCCAGGGTGGTGATAACCGCGAAGGCCGTGGCCAGCGCCAGCGCACCGGGATAGAGCCCCTGGCTTGCGGGGAGCGGAACGAAATCCGCCAGCGCCCATGCCGCGACCCACGGCATGAGCGATGCGAGGACGAGGCCCATCGCGATGCCGACCCCGGCGATGGCCAGGATCTGGATCAGATAGACCAGCGTCACGAATCCGCCCGGCGCGCCGAGGCATTTGAAGGTGGCGATCACATTGCGTTTGGAATCGAGGAAGGCGCGCACCGCATTGGCGACGCCGACGCCTCCGGTCACCATCGCGGTGAGGCCGACCAGGGTGAGGAACTGCGCGAAACGCTCGATATTGGCCGTGAGGGATGGCGCGGCATTGCCGCGATTGCGGATCGACCAGCCGGACGTGCGGTATTCGGTGTTGGCGCGTTCCTCGATGGCACGCAATTCATCCGTCGTCGTTCCGGCAGGGGTGCGGATCTTGTAGACATATTCGACCAGCGAGCCGGGCTGGACGAGCCCCGACGCGTCGAGACCGTCGAGCGAGACCAGAAGGCGCGGCGCGAAGGCGAAACCGTCGGAAACGGCGTCGGGCTCGCTTTCGATGACGGCCCGCAACTCGAATGTGGCATTGCCGAGCCGGACGCGGTCGCCGGTTTCAAGGCCGAGCCGGTCGAGCAATATCTGCTGGGTCGCGGCGCCATACACGCCATCGCGTTCGCCGAGCAGGTCGTCTCGCGCCATGTTCGGCCGCGTGACGAGTTCGCCATAGAGCGGATAGGCCTGGTCGATGGCTTTCAACTCGACCAGCGACTGGTCCGACTGGTCCTCCAGACGCGCCATCGAGCGCATGTCGGCCAGAACGGCCACGTCGCCGAGAGAATCGAGGAAGGCATATTCGTCGTCCGTGGCGGTGCGGTGGTTCAGCTCGAAACGCAGGTCGCCGCCGAGGATGACCTGGCCCTCCTGTTCGATCCCTTCGGTCACCGATTGCGATACCGCATTGACGCCGCCGATCGCCGCCGTGCCGAGCGCGATGCAGGCGAGGAAAATGTAGAAACCGGACAGGCCTCCGCGCAGTTCGCGCAGCGCGAAACGGAAGGCAAGCGCAATGCTGCGCCGAAGCGGCATCCGGTTCATTCGGCCGCCTTGTCGAAATCGCCGCGTTCGCGGACCTGGCCGGAATCGACCGAAAGCTGGCGGTCGCACTGTCCCGCAAGCTCGGGGTCATGGGTGACGAGAACGAAGGTCATGTCGCGTTCGCGCTGCTTGGCGAACAGCAATTCGGAAATCAGGTGGCCGGTCGCGCCGTCGAGATTGCCGGTCGGTTCGTCGGCGATCAGGATTTTCGGATCGGGTGCGAGCGCGCGGGCGATGGCGACGCGCTGCTGTTCGCCGCCGGACAATTGTCCCGGATAATGCGTCAGCCGGTCTTTCAGGCCGACAGCGGCGAGTTCGGCTTCCGCCTTTTCGAAGGCGTCCCGCTCGCCGGCCAGTTCGAGCGGTACGGCGACATTTTCCAGCGCGGTCATGTTGGGGATCAGGTGGAAAGACTGGAAGACGATGCCGATATTCTGGCCGCGAAAGGCGGCGATGGCGTCCTCGTTCATCGTGTTGAACGTTGCGCCGGCAACCGTCACGGTCCCCGAATCTGGGCGTTCGAGGCCGGAAAGGACCATCAGAAGGGTCGTCTTGCCGGACCCTGACGGCCCGACCACGCCAACCGATTCACCGCGGCCGATTTCGAGGTCGACGGATTTGAGCACATGGACGGCGTTGACACCGCCCCCGAGCCGCAAATCCACGTCGGTGAGGGAAATCAGCGCTTCTGTCACGGGAAAACAGTCCTATATGTGCGGCGATTGGGTGAAAATGGTATCGGACACGCAATGTTCAAATCTTTAATCCGCATTTTTCTCCTTGCGGGCGCGTTGGTCGGCTGTGTTTCTGGGGCCAGCGCGGACACGCTCAAGGGTGTCGGTTTCGGCGACAGCCTTATGGCTGGCTACCAACTCGCCCCAGGCGAGGGGTTTCCGGAGCAACTCGAGGAGGCTCTCAAGGCACAAGGTCACGATATCGTGATCGCCAATGCCGGCGTTTCCGGCGACACGACGTCCGGCGGGCTTGCGAGGCTCGACTGGTCGGTGCCCGACGATACGGATTTCGTGATCCTGGAACTTGGTGCGAACGACGCGCTGCGCGGCGTTTCCCCGGACCTCACGCGGGAAAATCTCGACGCGATGATCTCCGGGCTCAAGGCGCGGGGCATCGATGTCATCCTTGCGGGCATGCTGGCGCCGCCGAATATGGGCGACGATTACGCCGCGGCCTTCAACCCGATCTATCCCGACCTCGCCGAAAAACATGATGTCACGCTCTATCCGTTTTTTCTCGACGGCGTGACGGCGCAGGAGGACAAGCTACTCGCCGACGGGATGCACCCGAATGCGGTCGGCGTCGCGGAGATGGTCGAGCGTTTCCTTCCGCTCATGGAGGATTATCTCGCCGGCCGCGAAAGCTGACGCCTGTGGAGCGGCGAAACGCCGCCGGAATTTTAGCCTTGCACCGCCGGGCGGTCCGTGATTCGATTCAGCTGTGGACAGGGTGATTTGCCCGTCACGCCACGGACTGAGAAGGGAGAGCGCCATGCCGCGTTTGTTTGCCGCCCTTGAAATTCCGCACACTGCGGCGATGTCCCTTTCACTGTTGCGAGGCGGTCTCCCGGGCGCCCGCTGGATCGATACCGAGAATTACCATCTGACGCTGCGCTTCATCGGCGATGTCGAGCACCACATGGCCGACGAGGTCGCCCATGCGCTGGACAGGGTGCGGCGCTACGAATTCAAGCTCGGTCTTTCCGGGTTGGGCGTCTTCGGCGGAAAGAAACCGAGGGCACTTTTCGCGACACCCACGGCCTCGCCCGACGTCATCGAGCTGCAGGCCGAAATCGAACGTATCTGCCAGCGTTTGCGGCTGCCGGCCGACCCTCGCAAATTCACGCCGCATGTCACAATTGCCCGGCTGCGCAATACGCCGCCGGAGGTCATCGCGCGCTATCTTTCCAGCCGGGGCAATTTCTTCGTGCCGCCGTTCACGGTCGGCCGTTTCGTGCTGATGTCGTCGAAGGAATCGGTTGGCGGCGGTCCCTATATCGTCGAGGAAAGCTATCCGCTGACCCCGCGCATGTCGGCGCCAAGCTTCTCGAACAGCGAGCAGGCGGCAGCCCGGATCATCCGGTAGACCTCCTCGAACCCGTCATCGCCACCATAATAGGGATCCGGCACGTCACGCGGCGTGCCTGTGGAAAAATCATGGAATTCGGCGATCCGGGCGCGGCTCGAGGCAGGCGCCATCGCCGTCAGGTTCGCCACATTCGACCGATCCATGCCGAGGATGAGGTCGAAACGGTCGAAATCGGATTGCGCCACCTTTCGGGCGCGCAGCCCGGAGAGGTCGATGCCGTGACGCCGGCCGACTTCGACAGAACGCGGATCGGGCGGATTGCCGACATGCCATGCGCCCGTTCCCGCCGAATCGATTTCGAAGCGGCGGGCCGCGCCGGCGGTTTCGACAATGTCGCGAAAGACGGCTTCCGCCAGGGGCGAGCGGCATATGTTGCCAAGGCAGACGAAGAGGATCGACTTTCGGTTTTCGTGCGTCATGTGTAACCCGAAGCAGAAAAGGAGGCCGCCATGTCAAAACCCAAACTGGATGCCGATGCAATCGCCGCCGGGCTGGAAAAACTCGAAGGCTGGACCGCGAGCGAGGACGGCAATGCCATTCACCGCAAGTTCAAATTTGCGAATTTCCGCAAGGCGTTCGCCTTCATGAGCGAGATGGCGATGGTCGCCGAGAAGATGAACCACCATCCGGAGTGGTTCAATGTCTACAACCGTATCGAAGTCACGCTGACGACGCATGATTCGGGCGGCGTGACCGAACTGGATCTTTCCCTCGCCGAGGCGATGAACAAGGCCGCCGCTTGAAGCATCGGGCGGAAAATCCCACATTGTAGCCATGACTGGAACCGGCAACGGCATGGACGAGGCGCGGATCGGCGAGATCCTGGAACCGGGCTCCGAGGAGGAGCAGGGCCGGCGCGAGAAGCGCGTGCGCGAACGTTTCTGGGCCACAGCGAAGAAAGCGGCGAGGCGCGTTCCCTACATGGACGAGGTCGTCGCGGCCTATTTCTGCGCGCTCGACCCGAAGACGCCGGTAAAGGTGCGCGGTACGCTGCTGGCGGCGCTCGCCTATTTCATCCTGCCGATCGACATCATTCCCGATTTCATCCTGTCGATCGGTTTCGGCGACGACGTCGCTGTGCTGATGGCCGCGATCGCGGCGGTTCGCGGTAGCATCACGGATGCCCATCGCCTCGCGGCCCGCCATGCGCTCGCCGATCACGACATCGACACGCCGGCGGACGATGACAAGCCGACAATCGACCTCTGACGACGCAAACACTCCCGAAAACCGGACGATCGCCATTCTCGACGCGGCCTATGGAAACGGCTTCGCCGCCGGCGCCTGCGTCCTGATCGACGATGTCGCGTCGGCTGAACCACTCGCAACGCGGCTGATCGTGTTGGCGCATGAGGCCGCGGATTATCGTCCCGGTGAGTTCTACAAGCGCGAACTGCCGGTTCTGCTTGCCCTGCTCGACGGGTTGGATGCGCCGGATCTGATCATCATCGACGGTTATGTACATCTTGGCGCCGACGGCCGTCCCGGTCTCGGTGCGCACCTGCATGCGGCGCTTGGCGGGCATGTTCCAATCATCGGCGCGGCCAAGACCCCGTTTCGTGGCGACGACTGGTCGTCGCTCGTCTTGCGCGGGCAAAGCACGCGCCCGCTGCATGTAACGGCTGCCGGAATGGAGGGCGGTGACGCGGCGCGGATCGTCCGATCCCTGCACGGCCCGCACCGTATCCCGGCCATGTGCAAGCTCGCCGACAAATTGGCGCGCGAAGCGCTTGCCGATGCCTCGGCGAAGGCCGCAGATCCGGCATAGATCCGCGTTTACGGATCGATGTCGATCAGTTCGTCTGCCGATATCGTCTTGCGCAGGCGTCCGAAAGCCAGCCGGATGCGCGATTTCACCGTTCCGAGCGGCAGCCCGGTCTCCTCGGACAATTCGCTGTGCGACATGCCGAGATAGAATGCCTTGCGGACCAGTTCGAGCTGCTCGGCCGGCAGTTCGTCCAGCGCCGCGCGCACCCGCTCGTCGCGCCTCTCCGCGTCGAGCATCGCGTCGGCAGGCTCCGGTTCTTCGGGGCGGAATACCGGATCGTCGGGATCGAGCAGGTCCGACCGGTCTCGGCGCACGAGATCGATCCTGCGATTGCGTGCGATGCGGAACAGCCATGTGCCGAGAGAGGATTTCGCCGGATCGAACAGGGTCGCCTTGTGCCACAGCACCATCATCACCTCCTGGGTGATTTCCTCGGCCTGCCCGGACTCGAGCGACAGGCGGCGCAGATAGGCATTGATGCGCGGCGCGAAATAGTCGAACAGCTCGGCGAATGCCGACTGGTCCCGGGTCTCCGCAATTGCGCGGGCGAGCGATGCGAAATGCTGATGCTGCGCGTTCGTCATGCGGTTGCCGGTATGCCGGGACCTCTCTTATCGGACATGGTCAAAGGGGATTTTGCCCCGGGACGATGATAGTTCCGTGACGTCGCTCCTGTCATCCGCTTTGGGAAACAAAGTCAAACTGTTGCCTCTTTCAGGGCACATTTCTCGTGCGTTGGGACAACGTGTCGCGAGGCCGAGGACGTTGTGACGGAAATCGATAAACTCATTTGCGTTTCGTTCACAGTTTGGTAACCCTGCTTCATCCAGATTGGGCTGGCCAAATCCTCAAGTTTCATGCGTGACCGATACGAACCGGTAGGGAATATGTTCATCCACACGAAAGCTATTGCGGGATTGATGGCGGCTGGAATGGTTGCGGCGAGCGCAACCGGCGCCTGGGCGCAAACGCCGACGCGAATCGGCGATTACAACGACTGGAGCGCTTTCAGCTACAATTCCGGCGGCTCGAAAGTCTGCTACACGCTCTCCGTTCCGATCCCCGGATCCGAGAAGCCAAGCGGCGTCAATCACGGCACCAATTTCTTCATCGTCACCCAGAGGACGAATCAGAACGTCTCCTATGAGCCGCAGTTCATGGCGGACTACAGTCTGCAGGACGCCTCCAAGGTGACCGTGACGATCGGCGACCAGAGTTTCACCTTCTTCACGAAGGAAAAATCGGCCTGGGCGGAGAATGCCGCACAGGAGCCGGCGCTGGTTGCCGCGATGAAGGCGGGCTCGAAGATGACCGTGACGGCAACATCCGCGCGCGGCACGAATACGAGCTACGATTATTCGCTGTCCGGCGTGACCGCGTCGCTCAACGCCATTCAAGACTGCAACTGACGGTTTTTGTCATCCGTTGCGGATGGATGCCGGGCATGACCCGGCTTTCGCCGTTTGCGGTGGCGTGACGCGGCGTGCGGAGTGTGTTATTGCGCGCGCTTCTTGAGACATGACGGATTGACCATGGGCGTTTCCATCGACCTGACCGAAAAGGCTGCGCGCGACCTGCATGGCGCGCGGGCTTCCGCAGCGCCGGCCGAAAAGCCGACGCTGATCGGCTTGACGCGTCCGCAGCTGGCGGAGGCCTTGAAGGACGCGGGCGTGCCGGAGCGGCAGGCGCGCATGCGCGTACAGCAGATGTGGCACTGGCTCTATGTGCGCGGCGTTTCCGACTTTGACGACATGACCAACGTCTCGAAAGATCTTCGCGCGCTGCTCAGGGAACGTTTCTCCATCGCGCGGCCGGAAATCGTCGAGGAGCAGATTTCCAATGACGGCACGCGCAAGTGGCTGCTGCGCTTCCCGCCGCGCGGCGCCGGTCGCCCCGTCGAGGTCGAAACGGTCTACATTCCCGAAGAGGGGCGCGGCACGCTGTGCGTCTCGAGCCAGGTCGGCTGCACGCTGACCTGCACCTTCTGCCATACCGGCACGCAGCGGCTGGTGCGCAACCTGACATCGGAAGAAATCGTTTCCCAGGTGCTGCTGGCGCGTGACCGGCTTGGCGATTTTCCGGACCGGGACACGCCGCAGGGCGCGATCGTTCCCTCGGAAGGCCGCAAGGTCTCCAACATCGTCATGATGGGCATGGGCGAGCCGCTCTATAATTACGACAATGTCCGCGACGCGCTGCTGGTTTTCGCCGATGGTGACGGACTTTCGCTGTCCAAACGCCGCATCACGCTCTCGACCTCGGGCGTTGTGCCGGGGATCGTCAAGATCGGCGAGGAGACCGGCGTCATGCTGGCGATCTCGCTGCACGCGACCAACGACGAACTGCGCGACGTACTGGTGCCGATCAACAAGAAGTATCCGCTCAAGGAACTGCTCGATGCCTGCCGGGCCTATCCCGGCCTCTCGAACGCGCGCCGCATCACCTTCGAATATGTGATGCTGAAGGGCGTCAATGACAGCCTCGCCGATGCGAAGGACCTGGTGCGGCTGCTCAAGGGCATTCCGGCCAAGATCAACCTGATCCCGTTCAACAAATGGCCGGGCTCGGCCTATGAATGTTCCGAATGGGAAGAGATCGAGAAATTCGCCGATTTCATCAACGCCAACGGCTATGCCTCACCGATCCGTACGCCGCGCGGACAGGACATCCTGGCTGCCTGCGGCCAGCTGAAATCCGCATCCGAGCGCATGAAGAAGACCGAGCGTCTGGCCTATGAGGCGATGATGATCGCCGGGCATGGCGACTGATTTCAGCGCGCCTGCGTGAACAGGATCTTCACTGCAAAGGCGGAGAAGACGCTTGCCATCAGCCAGTCGATCACGCGCGTGACGACAGGTTTCCGCCTCAGCGTTTCGGACATCCAGCCCGCCGCCAGCACCATTGCGGAGGTGATCGGCACGGCGATGACGATGAACATCGCGCCGAGGAAGAAGAACTTGCCTGTCGCATGCGGATCGCCCGTCGCGACGAATTGCGGCAGGAACGTCATGAAGAACAGGATGATCTTCGGGTTGAGCAGGTTGATCCCGACACCGGTCAGGAAGCTCGCGCCGACATGCGGCGCCTGTCGCCGTTCCGTCTTCATGGTCAGAGACGATCCCCTGCGGATGGCATCGATCGCCAGCCAGACGAGATAGCCCGCGCCGATAACCTTCAGCGCGGCAAAGGCGGCCGGCGCGGCGACGATCAGCGCCGACAGACCGAGCGCGACCATCGCGGTGTGCACGACTATCCCCGCATAGGCGCCGAACATGCAGGCGAAGCCCGCCGCGCGGCCCTGGCTCAGCGTGCGCGACAGGAACAGCGTCATGTCGGGGCCCGGCGTGATCGCCAGGACGATCGCGGCGACCGAGAAGGCGGCCAGGGTCGGCCAATCGGGAATGAAGGCGGGCATTGCGCGTCTGAAGTCCTCGGCGGATCGCTCTTGAAGGTCGAAACGCACCATGCCACAGGGAACGTCAACCCAACAGAGGCCCCGACATCTTGACTGCCCCGAAATCCGACAATCCGTTCGGACGACTGGCCGACCCGCTTGTCGCCACCGTCCTCGCGGCATCCTGGCTGCTGCTGCTGTTGCGCTTCCGGTTGGCACCGGAGATCGACCTGGCGGTTGCGGGTTGGTTCTTCGACGCGGAAGCCTGTGCGGCGAGCGTGGCACCCAACGGCCGCAGTTGCGGGGGATTCCTCTACGCCGAATCCGGATTTTTCGGTTTGATCCGGGAGATACTGCATCCGTTGGCGGCGATTCTCGGGATCGTCATGCTGATCGTCGTTGCGGTCGATATCCGGAAGGGCCGGCGGTGGCGCAATCCCGGTATTCGCATGAAGGTGGTGCTTCTCGCCACTCTGATCCTCGGGCCGGGTCTGATCGTCAACGGCGTTCTGAAGGCCTATTGGGGCCGACCCCGGCCAAGGGTGACGGAGGATTTCGGCGGAACGCTGCCTTTCGTCGAAGCGGGCAGTATCACCGATTACTGTAACGCGAACTGCTCCTTCGTATCCGGCGAGGCGGCCGCGGCCGGGTGGCTGATGTGCATCGCGCTCCTTTTCGCGGTGCATCGCCACCGATGGGCGGCAATCGTGGTCGGCGCGGTGTCGGTGTTCATGGCCGGCCTGCGCGTCGCATTCGGGGCGCACTACTTGTCGGACGCCGTGCTCGGCTTCCTGATGACGGTGGCGATTTTCTCGATCCTGGCCGCCATTTCGGAAGCACGCGATCGCCGCAGGGCCTGATCGGGCGCAAAGCGCTTGCGCGACGCCGCAAACGCAATATGGTGCGCGCGATTTCCCCGATCCGTTATCACTGGACAAGAACAGACATGAGTGCCGTACACAAAGACGTCAAGAAAGTCGTGCTCGCCTATTCCGGCGGGCTCGATACCTCCATCATTCTGAAATGGCTGCAGACCGAATTCGGCGCCGAGGTGGTGACCTTCACCGCCGATCTCGGCCAGGGCGACGAGCTGGAGCCGGCACGCAAGAAGGCCGAGATGCTCGGCATCAAGGAAATCTACATCGAGGATGTCCGCGAGGAGTTCATCCGCGATTTCGTCTTTCCGATGTTCCGCGCCAACACCGTCTATGAGGGCGTCTATCTGCTCGGCACGTCCATCGCGCGGCCGCTGATCTCCAAGCGTCTCGTCGAGATCGCCGAGGAAACCGGCGCGGACGCCATCGCGCATGGCGCGACCGGCAAGGGCAACGACCAGGTTCGCTTCGAATTGTCGGCCTATGCGCTCAACCCGGATATCAAGGTGATCGCGCCGTGGCGCGACTGGGCGTTCAAGTCGCGTACCGACCTGATCAACTTCGCGCAGGACCACCAGATCCCGGTGCCGAAGGACAAGCATGGCGAAGCGCCGTTCTCGGTCGACGCGAACATGCTGCACTCGTCGTCCGAGGGCAAGGTGCTCGAGGATCCCTGGGAAGAAGCGCCGGAATACGTCCACATGCGCACCGTCTCGCCGATGGACGCGCCCGACCAGCCCACCGATATCGAGATCGAGTTCAAGAACGGTGACGCCGTGGCGTTGAATGGCAAGGCGATGAGCCCGGCAACGCTGTTCGCCGCCCTGAACGATCTCGGCCGCGACAACGGCATCGGCCGTATCGATCTCGTCGAGAACCGCTTCGTCGGCATGAAGTCGCGCGGTGTCTACGAGACGCCGGGTGGCACCATTCTCCTGCATGCCCACCGGGCGATGGAATCGATCACGCTCGACCGCGGCGCGATGCATCTGAAGGACGAGTTGATGCCGCGCTACGCGGAGTTGATCTATAACGGCTTCTGGTTCTCGCCCGAGCGCGAGATGCTGCAGGCCGCGATCGATCATTCCCAGAAGGATGTCGAGGGCACGGTGCGGCTGAAGCTCTACAAGGGCAATGTCATCACCACCGGCCGCAAGTCGCCGAAGTCGCTTTATTCGGAGGAACTCGTCACGTTCGAGGACGATCACGGCGCCTACGACCAGAAGGACGCCGCCGGCTTCATCCGTCTCAATGCACTTCGCCTTCGCACGCTCGCCGCGCGCAATCGCAAGGGCTGAGCCGCATCACTACGCAGCGGGCGCGGTGATCTCTTCCTGCATCCGCTGCGTTTCGTCTTCCTCGCGCCGTGCCTTTGCGGTGACGCGGGAGAACAGGAGATAGGTGAAGAAACTCGTCACCCCCATTGTCGGGATGACGATCGTGATCGACAGCACGGGATCCCCGATCAACGTGCCGGTCACACCACCGGTGAAACCCGACCCGATCTGGAAGAAACCGACCATGGCGGAGGCCTGTCCGGCGATATGGGGAAAGGGGCGCATGCCGGCCATCAGCATATACGGCATCATCATCGCCACGCCGAAAGAGCAGATCGCCACCGGAATCATGATCGTCAACAGGGCCGGTCCGACAAGGTTCGGAACGATCGCCAGGGAAATGCTTCCCGTCAGGATCATGATAAAGCCGGGCAGGACCGCCTGACGCGGTGTAATCCAGCGCATGAGCAGCCGGAATGCCACGGACCCGGTCATGAAGGCGCCGGACTGGAACAGCATGGACAAGCCGAACTGCGTCGGCGTCAGGCCGACGACGTCGATCAGGACAAAGGGCAGGATCGTCGCCAGCGCGTAGAAAATCCCGACGCCGCAGGCCACTGCGACGGATGCGGTCATGAACTCGGCATTGGATAGCAACTGACCGTAGGATCGCGCGATCCTGATCGGCCGGAGGCGCGACAGGTCGGGCTCGATCGTTTCGCGCAGGGCAAAGAGCCCGATGGCCGCAATCGCGAAGCCGAACATCGCCATCATCACGAAGACGGAGTGCCATCCCGCCACCCCGATCATGACGCCGCCGATCGCGGGCGACATGGCCGGCGCGATCGCCAGGATGATTCCGACGAGATTGAGAATGCGCGCACCACGGTCGCCGGGATAAAGATCGCGTATGATCGCGCGCGATACGGTTACGCCGATCGCCGCGCCGATGCCCTGGATCAGCCTTGCGGCCATGAGGATCTCGACTGACGGCGCGAGGACGGCTCCGAGGCTTCCGAGGATATAGATCGAAATGAATACCAGGGTCGAAGACCGCCGGCCGAATGCGTCGGCAATCGGGCCGGCGAAAAGCTGCGAGAAGGCGAAACCGGCGAAATAGGCCGTGAGCGTGGCCTTGATCACGCCCGGCGTGCTGTCGAAGGCCCTGACGAGTTCGGGCATGGCGGGCGTGTAGAGCGCCATCGATGTCGGACCGAGAGCGACGAGTGCCGAGGCGATCAGCGTGGTCCGGCGCACGCTCATGACGGGCTCGGTCATTGGCCCGCCTTGTCGTCGTCAAGAGAGGTCGAGAGTTGGCGCGCAAGATTGGAGCGCGCGCGGCGAAGCGCCGCCATCAGCGTTTCGCGTTCCGCCGGGTCCAGTCCGTCCAGCGTCTGCTCACGCATGCCGGCGGCCTGCTCGACGACGGCGTCGATCAATTGCCTTGCCGTGTCGGTTGTCCGGACCTTTTTTGCGCGCCGGTCGTCCGGATCGGTTTCGCGCACGACAAGGCCCTGTTTTTCGAGCCGGTCGATATAGCTGCACGCGGTCATCGGCTCGACGCCCATGCGTTCGGCGATCTGTGTCTGCCGGCGGCCTTCCCGGGCGGCGATGTGAAGCAGCGTCCGGGCCTCGCCCGGCGTGATGCCGAGGCTGGCGGCGGCGATGCGGCGTTCCAGCATTGCGCGCGACATGCGCGCGATGTCGGTCACTATGAAGCCGAATGCATCCGGATCGACCAAGGGGCGGCTTTCGTAAGCGAGAAAGATAATAAGGCAGGCTTAGTATATTGCGTCGCGCTGTCAAGCGCCGATTTCGCGCCAGTCGGCGCTTGCACCCGTTCCGGGGCCCCTCTACAGCTTTGAAAACAGGCGGGGCGGACGGGATCGAACAGTGGCGGTGAAGGGGACAGGCAGGGCGACTGTGGCGGCCGAAGGCGTCGTGCCGAATGCCGCGTCGTACACGGTGCGTGTCCGCCGTCTCTCGTTTTTCCTGGCGCTCGTTGCGGTGGTGCTGGCCGTGGCCGGTACATGGTTCTGGATCGAACGCGAGCGCGAACCGGTCACGCTGGCGGTCGCGACCGGGCCGCTTGGCTCCGACACCTACAATCTGATGCGTGAGGTTGCCGACGTCGTGGCGCGGCACTCCGAGACGGTGCGGCTCGACATTCGGGCCTCGCGCGATTCCTCAGAGAATATCGCGCGTCTCAACACGCACGATGTGGATCTGGCGGTGATCCGGTCGGATACGCCGGTCGTTTCGGACGTGCGTGTGATCGCACGGCTGTTTCCGGATCTTTTCCAGATCATCGTGCGCGGCGATACGGCGATCCGCGCGGTGACCGACCTGGCGTCGGGCTCGGTGTCCATCCCGCAATTCGGCACCGACGCCTTCCGGTCCTTCTGGGTGCTGGGCGATCATTACGACCTGCCAATCGACCAGTTCGACTGGCGCGCCGAACCTTTTGAAAAAGGGGCGCAGCGGTTGCTCGCAGGCGATGTGGATGCGCTCTTCACGATCCGGTCGTTGCGCGATTTCGATCTGATCCGCCTGTTCGAGGATGCGCAGCTGAAGTCGATATCGTTGCGCTATGTGCCGGTCGGCCAAGCGGAGGCGATCGCGCTCAAACGGCCGTTCCTGACAGCCGGTGTTATCCCGCAGGGCGCCTTCACGGGCGCGACGCCGGTGCCGTCTCGCGATACGCCGACGGCGGCGGTCGACCGCATTCTCGTCACGCGGACCGGAGTGGGCGCGGAGGCGATCCGTGAAGTGACGCGGATCCTGTTCGAATACCGGCTCGACCTGACGATCCGCTTCGCGCTGGCATCGGCGATTTCCGCGCCCGACACGGATGCCGGGCTCAGCGTGCCGCTGCACGAGGGCGCGCAATCCTTTTATAATCGCGACCAGCCCGGTTTCCTGCAGGAAAACGCCGAACCGCTGGCGCTTCTCGTAACCGTGCTGACCCTGATCGTCTCGGCGTTGCTGGCGTTGCGTTCGCGTTTCGTCGCGAACCAGAAAAACCGTGCGGATACCTATAACTACCAGTTGCTGGAAATACAGAAGCACGCCGAGGATGCCGCCGATCCGGTGGAGCTGCGGCGGCTGAAGCAGGAACTCAATGCCGTATTGGAAACCGTCGTGGTCGCGCTCGACACGGATGCGGTCACCGACGAGGGTTTCCAGTCCTTCTCGCTCCTGTGGGACGCGGTGCGCGAGACGATCAACGACCGAATGGTCGAATTGTCGAGAACGCGACGCCCGGCAACACGCCATTGACGGTTGCGGCCCCTTCTGACCTTGGCAAGACGGGCCGCACCGCCTAGCTGATAGGCGACACGTCATCACTCGAAGGACCCGCCATGACCGCCTCTTCCGCCGCCCTGACCGACTGGACCGGACCTTATGGCTTGCCCGATTTTACGGCGATCAGGGACGAGGATTTCGAACCGGCGATCCGCGACGCCTTCGCGGCGCATCTGGACGAGATCGCGGCGATCGCCGCCGACCCGTCCGAACCGAGTTTCGAAAACACGATCGAGGCGCTGGAGAAGGCGGGCGAGGCCCTCTCGAGAGTGTCTGCCATCTTCTTCAACCGCGCCGGGTCGCACACCAATGACACGATCCGCGCCACCGAGCGGACCGTTTCGCCGCTTTATGCCCGTCATCGCACCGAGATTGCCATGAACGGTCCGCTCTTCGATCGGGTCGATGCGCTCTGGCAGAGGCGCGACGACCTCGGGCTCTCGACCGAGCAGATGCGCGTGCTCGAGCGGCGCTGGAAGGGCTTCGTGCGCTCGGGCGCGGCGCTGGCGGGCGATGACCGGACCCGTTACGCGGCCATCACCGAGCGGCTGGCGACGCTCGGCACGCAGTTCGGCCAGAACGTGCTCAAGGACGAATCCGACTGGATGCTTCTGCTCGAAAGCGAAGACGATCTCGCCGGTCTGCCGGGGTGGCTGGTCGATGCGCTTGCCTCGGTCGCCGAGGAACGCGGCCATCCTGGAAAGCATGCCGTCTCCCTTTCGCGTTCCATCGCCGACCCCTTCCTGACGTGGTCTTCGCGTCGCGACCTGCGCGAAACGGTCTACAAGGCGTGGCTGGCTCGCGGCGAAAACGGTGGCGAGACCGACAATGGCGAGGTTATTGCCGAAACGCTGAAGCTGCGCCAGGAACAGGCGGCGCTGCTCGGCTATTCGACCTATGCCGCCTACAAGCTCGACGACACGATGGCGAAAACGCCGGACAATGTCGGCCAGTTGCTCGACACGGTCTGGGAAAAGGCGGTTGCCCGGGCGAACGAGGAAGCCGGCGACATCGCCGAGCTGATCGTTGCCGAAGGACACAACTACCAGCCGGCGAAATGGGATTGGCGCCATTACGCGGAGAAGATCCGCCAACAGCGCTTCGATTTCTCCGACGACGAGGTGAAGCCCTATATGCGGCTCGACAAGATGATCGAGGCCGCCTTCGCCGTGGCGACCCGGCTTTTCGGCATCACCTTCGAGGAAATTCCGGATGTGCCGCTTTATCATCCGGATGCGCGGCTGTGGCGGGCGAAGAACCCGGACGGATCGCACCGGGCGCTGTTCATCGGCGATTATTTTGCGCGGCCCTCGAAGCGCTCGGGCGCGTGGATGAGCGGGCTGCAGTCGCAGTCGAAACTGCTCGGCGAGACGCCGATCATTCTCAACACGATGAATTTCGCCAAGCCGCCCAAGGGCAAGCCGGCATTTCTCTCCTTCGACGACGCACGCACGCTGTTTCACGAATTCGGCCACGCGCTGCACGGCATGCTGTCCGACGTGACCTATCCGTCGGTCTCCGGCACCTCTGTTTCGCGCGACTTCGTGGAACTGCCGTCGCAGCTCTACGAGCATTGGCTGACCGTGCCCGAAGTGCTGAACACCTACGCGCTCCACTCCGAAACCGGAGAACCGATGCCGAAGGAGCTGCTGGACAAGGTACTGGCGGCGCAGACCTTCAATGCCGGCTTCGAGACGGTGGAATACACCGCTTCCGCGCTGGTCGACATGGCCTATCATGCGCGGCCCGACGCACCGGAAAAGCCGCTCGATTTCGAGGCGAAGGTGCTCGCCGACATCAGCATCCCCGACGCCATCGCGATGCGGCACCGCTCGCCGCATTTCCAGCACATCTTCGCCGGCGACGGTTATGCCGCGGGCTATTACTCCTACATGTGGTCGGAAGTGATGGACGCCGACGCCTTCGCGGCCTTCGAGGAGACCGGCGATCCGTTCAATGCCGAGATCGCCGAGAAGCTGAAGACCCACATCTATTCGTCCGGCGGCACGGTCGATCCGGAGGACGCCTACACGGCGTTCCGCGGTCGCCTGCCGACACCGGACGCGATGCTGAAGGGGCGCGGGCTGATCTGACTCGCCGGTCGGCGCATCCGAAAATTATCGGGTTCCCGGCTTCTCCTTTTCGTGAACCGCAGCTATAGGACGGCGAGGGCCTCGGGCGCCCGCCGCCTGCGGACGAAAGTCACGGTGAAGTCCCGCCAGTTGTAGCCACTGACCCTCGAAGCGTTTCGAAGGTGGGCAATGCAGGCTCCCATCATGCACGAAACGCCTCTTGCGGGAGTGTGCTATGCCGACTGAATTCTCGTCCGAAAACCGGTTCCTGACCGCGCCGACCGGGCGGCTCTTTGCCGCCAACGCGCTGCCGATGCTGCTGATCATGACCATGAGCGGCCTGCTGAATGTCGTTGATGCGGCCTTTCTCGGCCATTTCGTCGGCGCGGACGCGCTGACCGCCGTCAGCATCGTCTTTCCGGCGGTGATGATAACCATAGCGCTCTCGACGCTTGTCAGCGGCGGCATGTCGAGCCTGCTGGCGCGACGCCTTGGCGCCGCCTCTCGCGACGGCGCGGCGGCGGTCTTTGCTCACGCGCACGGTCTGTCGCTCTTCGTCTCCCTGTTGCTGATCGCGACCTTCGCAATCGGCGGGCGCGTCGCGGTCGAGCGGCTCTCGGGCGGCGAGGCCAATGTCGCCGGCATGGCTTATGCCTATCTGTCGATCATGATTTTCGCGACGCCGGTGCAATTCCTGCTTGGCGTCCACGCGGATGCATGGCGCAACGAGGGCCGGGCGGTGCTGATGGCGGCGATGTCGGTCGGCGTAACGCTCGCCAATATCGCGCTCAACTACGTTCTGATCGTCAAGCTGGATTTTGGTGTCGCCGGTTCGGCATGGGGAACCGTGCTCGCGCAGTCGCTCGGGCTTGTGCTGCTGGTCGGCATCCGGTTGCGCGACGACGATTTCCTTCCGCTCTCGTCGCTTCTTAAATATCGCTGGACAGGGCAATGGCGCGAGATGCTGTCGCTCGGCGCGCCGCTCAGCCTCAGCTTCATCGGCATCGCGCTGGTTTCGGCGACGGTGATCGCGACGCTGCGCCTGACCGCCGGAGAGGGTTACTCCGATACCGTTGCGGCCTATGGCATCGTGACGCGCATTCTCAGCTTCGCCTTCATGCCGCTGATGGCGATCTCGCTGGCGATGCAGGCCATCGTCGGCAACAATGTCGGCGCAGGGCTCTTCCGGCGCTCGGACGCGGCGTTGCGCCTCGCGGTCATGGTTTCATTCGCCTACTGCCTTGGGCTGGAGCTTCTGTTCATCGGTCTGAGCGAGCATATCGGCGCGTTGTTCGTCGGCTCCGACGCGGTCGTCGCGAGGACGGGGGCCATCCTGCGCCCGATGGTGTCGTTCTATCTCTTTTCCGGCCCCGTTCTGGTGCTCGCGCTCTACTTCCAGGCCGCCGGCCGGCCGCGCCGTGCCGCTTTGCTGACGCTGGTGCGTCCGTATTTTCTGGTCCCGGTCCTGATATTCGCATTGACAGCGATATGGGGGACGCAGGCACTGTGGTTCGCGTTTCCCGCCGGCGATGCGGCGGTCGCACTGATAGCGGGGCTGATTGCGTTTGACGGGTTGAAAGGCAGCCGGGCGGGAACGGGCTTCGGGCTCGGGCCGGCCGCCGATTAGGCGTGATTCAGGATTTCTTCTCCAGATGCCCGCCAAAGGCGAGGCGCATGGCCGAGAGCGTCCGGTCCGCGAAGTCGGACTGGCCGCGCGAGGAAAAGCGCTGGAACAGGGCCGCGGAGAGAACCGGCATGGGCACGGCGGTGTCGATGGCGGCGTCGAGCGTCCAGCGGCCTTCGCCGGAATCGGAAACATGGCCGCTGAACGTTTCGAGCGCAGGGTCGTCCTTCAGCGCATCGGCCGTGAGGTCCAGCAGCCAGGACGAGATGACGCTGCCGTGGCGCCACACCTCGGCGATTTTCGGCACGTCGAGGTCGAAACGGTAATATTCGGGGTGGTCGAGTGGCGTCGTCTCGGCATCCACGTCGTGGTCCTGCGACCCGGTATTGGCGGCTTTCAGGAGGTTCATGCCCTCCGCATAGGCGGCCATCATGCCGTATTCAATGCCGTTGTGGACCATCTTGACGAAATGACCGGAGCCGGCCGGGCCGCAATGCAGATAGCCCCGCTCCGCGGGCGTGGCGCCGTCGCCGCCCGGCGCAAGGGCCGCGAAAACAGGATCGAGGCGGGCGACGGCCTTTTCGTTGCCGCCGATCATCAGGCAATAGCCGCGTTCCAGCCCCCAGACGCCGCCGCTGGTGCCGACATCGACGAAATGCATGGCTTTCGGCGCCAGCCGCGCCGCGATGTCGACCGCGTCTGTGTAGCGGGAATTGCCGCCGTCGATGATGACGTCGTCCGCCTGCATCAGGGTTGCCAGCTGTTCGACCGTCTCGCCGACGATTGCCGCCGGCAGCATGATCCAGGCGGCGCGCGGCGGCTTCAGCAAGGCTGTGAATTCCTCGAGGCTGGCCGCGCCCGTCGCGCCTTCGGCGACCAGCGCCGCGACGCTTTCCGGATGGATGTCGTGGACAATGCATTCGTGTCCGGCGCGCAGCAGCCTGCGCACCATGTTGCCGCCCATACGGCCGAGCCCGATCATTCCGATCTGCATGCGACTGTTCCTTGCTGTTTCGTCCCCAGAGGGCCACTTAAGTAGAAAACAGTCACCTTGTCAGCCGCGCCAGGGAGATTTCACCTGTCGCCAGGCGGTTTCGGAGTTGATGTCATGCAATGGTCGTTTCCGGTCGCGAAGGTCGCGGGCAGCGAGATCCGCATTCACCTGACCTTTTTCCTGTTGCTGCTGTGGATCGGGATCGCCTCGTTCCAGCAGGGCGGCGGGGCTGCGGCCACCGAGGGCGTGGCGTTCATCATCGCGGTGTTCGCCTGCGTCGTGCTGCACGAGCTTGGTCATGCGGTTGCCGCGCGGCGCTATGGCATCAAGACGCCACGCATCACGCTCCTGCCGATCGGCGGCATCGCGCAGCTGGAGAGGATGCCGGAGGATCCGCGCGAGGAGATCGTCGTCGCCATTGCCGGGCCCCTGGTCAATGTCGTCATCGCCGCCGTTCTGATCGTGATCCTGGGGGCCTTTCCCAATCTCGCGGCCATATCGAATATCGACAATCCGGAACCGGGTTTCCTGGCGCGGCTGGCGACGGTCAATGTCATTCTCGTGCTGTTCAACCTGATCCCGGCCTTCCCGATGGATGGCGGACGGGTGCTGCGGGCGCTGCTGGCCATGCGCTTCTCGCGGGTGCGGGCGACCGAGATCGCCGCGACGGTCGGGCAGGTCGCCTCCTTCATCTTCGGTTTTCTCGGTCTCCTGTCGGGGAACGTGCTGCTGATCTTCGTCGCGATCTTCGTCTACATCGCCGCGACGGGCGAATCGCAAGCGACGTCATTCCAGGCGATGGTGTCGCGGGTTCCGGTCCGCAGGGGCATGATCACCAAATACGAGGCGCTTGGATCGGCATCCACGCTGGGGGATGCGGCGGATGCGCTATTGAGGACGACGCAGCACGAATTCCCGGTCATCGACGGCGGCGGCAATCTGCGTGGCGTGCTGACGCGTTCGGCCATGGTTGCCGCGCTGCAGCAGCACGACCGGAGCTATCCGGTTCACGAGGTGATGGCGCGCGACATTCCGCTGGTGCCGGACACCGCGATGCTGGACGCGGCCTTCAAGCTTCTGCAATCGCCGGGCGATGACGTTCCGGCCGTCGGCGTGACCGACCGCGAAGGCCGGCTGGCCGGCTATGTCACGACGGAAAATATTGGCGAGTTGATGATGGTCGGCGAAGCCGCGCGCCGTTAGCGCGGCCTATTCGGGAAAGCAGGCGAGCGGGATATCGGGCCATTTGGCCGCGTCGCATCCATTGACCCTCTGCTGTTGCCTGAAAGACTTGCTCGTCGGGCCGGTCACCATCGCATCGACGCCGTAGGGCGCATCGGCATAGGCCAGTTCCGCCTCGGTTGGCGCGTCGTCCGGGCCGGGCGCGACCACGCCTCCGAAAATCGTCAGGGCGGATGCCAGAGCGGCTGCGGGCAGGATGTGAAGGGCCATCATTCGTTCTCCTTGGAACGCAGATTGCGCTTATTGCGTTAATGCTTCGTTAGGAAACAGGTTCCGCCGCCGCTAATTTTCAATGGTCTTTCGCATTTGCGAAAAAGCCTGTATGAGCGCGGCAACGACAATGCCGGGCGTTTGGTCCGGCCCTCGATTTCCGGATACACACAATGGCACTACGCAACATCGCGATCATCGCGCATGTCGATCATGGCAAGACAACGCTCGTCGACGAACTTCTCAAACAGTCGGGCGTCTACCGCGACAACGAGCGCGTTCAGGAACGCGCGATGGATTCCGGCGACATCGAGAAGGAGCGCGGCATTACCATTCTCGCCAAGGCGACCTCGGTGGAATGGAAGGGCACGCGCATCAACATCGTCGATACGCCCGGACACGCCGATTTCGGCGGCGAGGTCGAGCGTATCCTCTCGATGGTGGACGGCGCGATCGTGCTGGTCGATGCCGCCGAGGGTCCGATGCCGCAGACCAAGTTCGTCGTCGGCAAGGCATTGAAGGTCGGACTTCGCCCGATCGTCGCCGTCAACAAGATCGACCGGTCCGACGCGCGCGCCGACGAGGTGATCAACGAGGTGTTCGACCTGTTCGCCGCGCTTGACGCGACCGACGAGCAGCTCGATTTCCCGATCCTGTACGGATCCGGCCGCGACGGCTGGATGGCGCCCGAGACGGAGAAGCCGGCGGATGCCTCGCTCGCGCCGCTGTTCGACCTCGTCGTGGAACACGTGCCGGAGCCGAAGGTGGAAGCCGGCCCGTTCCGGATGATCGGGACGATCCTGGAAGCGAACCCCTTCCTCGGCCGCATCATCACCGGGCGCATCGAATCCGGCTCCATCAAGCCGAACCAGACGGTCAAGGTTCTCAATGCCGACGGCAAGCTTGTCGAAAACGGCCGCATCTCGAAGATTCTCGCCTTTCGCGGGCTGGAGCGCCAGCCGGTCGAAGAGGCGCATGCGGGCGATATCGTCGCCATTGCCGGCCTGTCGAAGGGCACCGTCGCCGACACATTCTGCGATCCGTCGGTCACCGAGCCGTTGACGGCCCAGCCGATCGATCCGCCGACCGTGACGATGAGCTTCCTGGTCAATGATTCCCCGCTTGCCGGCACCGAAGGCGACAAGGTGACCAGCCGCGTCATCCGCGACCGGCTGCTCAAGGAAGCCGAGGGCAATGTCGCGCTGAAGATCGAGGAAGCCGATTCAAAGGATTCCTTTTACGTCTCCGGCCGCGGCGAATTGCAGCTTGCCGTGTTGATCGAGACAATGCGCCGCGAAGGCTTCGAACTTGCCGTCTCGCGTCCCCGCGTCGTCATGCACAAGGACGAGAGCGGCACATTGATGGAGCCGATCGAGGAAGTCGTGATCGACGTCGATGACGAGCATTCCGGCGTCGTGGTGCAGAAGATGTCGGAGCGCAAGGCGGAGATGGTCGAGCTGCGCCCGTCGGGTGGCGACCGCGTCCGGCTGGTCTTCCATGCGCCGACACGCGGCCTGATCGGCTATCAGTCCGAGCTCCTGACGGATACACGCGGCACCGCCGTGATGAACCGCCTGTTCCATGGCTATCAGCCCTACAAGGGCGAGATCGGCGGCCGCGTGAACGGCGTCCTCTTGTCCAACCAGGCCGGCGAGGCCGTTGCCTATGCGATGTTCAACCTGGAAGATCGCGGTCCGATGGTCATCGATCCCGGCGCGAAGGTCTATCAGGGCATGATCATCGGCATTCACACGCGCGACAACGATCTCGAGGTCAACGTTCTCAAGGGCAAGCAGCTGACCAACATCCGCTCCGCCGGCAAGGACGAGGCCGTCAAGCTGACCCCGCCGATCAAAATGACGCTCGACCGGGCGTTGTCCTGGATTCAGGATGACGAGCTTGTCGAGGTGACCCCGAAGAACATCCGTCTGCGCAAGGCATTTCTCGACCCCAATGACCGCAAGCGGTTCGAAAAGGCGAAGGCCACCGCCTGATGGCGGAACGCGTAATCGACCTTGCGACATGGCCGCGTGCGGAGACCTTCCGGCTCTTCCGCGGCTTTGAGCGGCCGCATTACGCGATCACGTCGCGCGCCGATGTTACGCGGCTGGTCACGGAACTGAAGCCGGCCGGTGTCTCGGCCTATCGCGCCTGCATCTATGCGATCGGCGCCGGCATTCACGCGGTGCCGGCGCTCAGGATGCGGTTTCGCGGTGACGCTGTCGTGGAACATGACCGCGTCGATCTCTCGATGACCGTACCGCGCGCGGACGGCAGTTTCGGCTACGGCTATGTCGGGTTCGATCCCGCCTGGGCGGTGTTCGATCCGATTTGCGCCCGCGAAATCGCGGAGGCGGCCGAGCGGGACGGGCTCGGCGCGAATGAGGGCTTCCGCGATGACGTCGCCTATCTGTCCTGCCTGCCCTGGATGGACTTCACCAGTCTCAACAATGCGATGCCCGGCCCGGACGAGTGCATTCCGCGCGTGTCATGGGGACGGTTCACCGATGACGGCAACGGCCGACACTCCGTCGCCGTGACGATCGAAGTTCACCATGCGCTCGTCGACGGGCGGCATCTCGGACTTTTCTACGAGGCGTTGCAGGCCGCGTTGGATGCGATCGAACCGGGCTGAGCTTGCACGGAGCGGGCGCCGGGCCTACTGAGCAGAAAGCTCACCGGAGTTGTCCCGCAGTGTTTTCATCCCTTGCGCTTGTGCTTCGCGATCCGCTGCTGCGGCTGATTCTGGCCGGCCTGTTCCTCGTCGGGGTGGCGGTCTCTTCGGTCATGCCTTTTGCCTCTCTGGTGGGTGTCGAGCGGTTCGGGCTTGCCGACGCGACCTATTCGAGCATCCTTTTTGTCGCATCGCTCGTCACCGTGTCGGCATCGATCGTGATCGGCATCGTTTCCGACCAGCGCGCCAATCGCCGCAAGTTGCTCGTCGCGACCTTCGCGATAGCGGCCGTCGGGTATTTCCTCGTCTTCGCGGCGAAATCTCCGCTGGTTTTCGCGGTCGCGCACATGACGCTGATTCCGCTCGGGGGGACCGCCTTCAGCCAGCTCTTCGCGCTTGCCCGCATCGCGGTGCGCACGCGCGCGCCCGACAGTTACGACGAGATTTTCGGCGTCGTGCGCGCGAGCTTTTCGCTGGCTTTCGTCATAACGCCGCCGCTGTGGTCGATGGCGCTGGCCAGCGGTGCGGACCTGACCGACATCTACATTTCGGCGGGTTTGGCGACGGTCATATGTTTCGCGCTGGTCGCGATATTCTGGCCGGCGGGTGCGGCCGGCGCGCTGGAGGACACGAGATCGGGGCTCGGTATCATCGCGGCCCTGAAGGAAATGCTGGCGCCGTCGATCCTCGCTCGGATGCTGGCCGTCGGGTTCATCACCGGTTCCAACCAGCTCTATATGGTCCTGTTCGGGCTTCTGATCGTCAGGGAAATCGGCGGCGAGACGGCCGATGTCGGGCGGTTTCACGGCGCGATCGCACTGCTCGAAATCCCCTTCATGCTGATGTGCGGGATCGCCCTGAGGCACCTGTCGAAGCCACGGCTGATCGCTCTGGGCGGGACGATCTATGCGGGCTTCCTGTTCCTGTTCGCCTCGATGACGTCGATGGCCGTCGCCTACTTTCTGGTCGTTCCGGCGGCGCTCGGTGCGGCGGTGATCCTGTCTGTCTCGATCTCCTATCTGCAGGACCTGATGTCGGCACGGCCTGGAGCCGGCGCCGCGCTGATGGCGGCATCGAATTTCGTCGGGCAGATGGTCGCCGCGATCGCCTTCGCCGTCGGTACGGCGGTGACGTCCTATGCGGGAACGGCGGTTATCGGGGGGATGCTGGCGCTGGCGGGCGTCACGGCATTGCTGGCGATGGACAGCCGAAGCGGACAGGCGCGGGCGCGGGCCTGAAGCGGCCGCCCGCGCGAGGCGGGCAGCCGGAACGATCGTGCGTCAGAGCGCGGGGAGGTCCGGCAGTTCTTGGCCGAGCCATTTTTCGGAGAGGCTGTTCAGGTCGCCGCCAAGCTTCTTGTGCAGGATGAAGACATTCACCCACTGGAGAAGATCGACATTGCCCTTCTTCACACCGATGAAGGCCGGCGATTCCTTGATGATGAACTTGGTCTCGACATCAAGGTCCGGATTGTCGGCCGCAAGCTGTGCGGCGACCGTGTTACCGGTCACGATGACATCGGTCTGGCCGGAAACATAGGCGGCGAGGTTCGCCGCGTTATCGCCGAAGCGGATGATCTCGATGCCTTCCGGTCCCTTCTCGGTCAGTTCGAGGTCTTCCAGCGTGCCGCCGGTCACGCCGACCTTGAATCCCGAGAGCTCTTCCACCGAGGAGATCGCCTTGTCCGACGAGGCGAATGCGCCGGAGAAGAAGGGCGCATAGGCGCTGGAGAACCAGATCGACTTGGCGCGTTCCGGATTGGCGCCCATCGAGGAGATGACGAGGTCGACCCGGTCGGTTTCGAGGAACGGAATACGCTGCTTCGAGGTCACCGGAACAAGCTCGATCTCCACGCCGAGATCGGCGGCGATCAGGTTGGCGACATCGACGTCATAGCCGACATAGTCGCCCTCGGCCCCGAGCGAACCGAAGGGCGGAAAGTTCTCGGGAATGGCGATCTTGATCGTGCCGGCCGAGAGAATGTCGGAAAGCTCTGCCTTTGCGGGCACGGCGACGATCAGGGCGGGCAACAGCGCCGCCATCGCGGTCTTCATCAGTCTTTTCAGCATGTCGATTTCCTTTCTTCTGGGTGAAACGGGTCAGGCCGCCGGTTTGACCACCCTGCCGCGCACGCCGCCGAGACGCTTTTCGAGATGGCGCGAATAGAGCGACAGCGGGTAGCAGAGGGCGAAATAGATGAGGGCCATCAGCGGGAAGATGACGAAGGGCTCCGTGCCGTCGACCGGCGCGTTGGCCCAGCGCTTTCCGGTGTTCATCAGGTCGTGGAAGCCGATGATGTAGGCGAGCGACGTGCCCTTGATGATCTGAACCATGAAGCCGACGGTCGGCGCGAGCGCGAAGCGCACGGCCTGGGGCATGATGACGAGGCGCAAAACGGGAATGAAACGCAGCCCGAGCGCGGCGGCGCCTTCCCACTGTCCGCGCGGGACGCTCTCGATCGCGCCGCGCCAGACATCGGCGAGGTAGGCGCTCGTATATAGCGTCAGGGCGCAGGAGGCGGCGATCCAGGGATTGATGTTCGAGCCGGTCAGGCGCGGTACGCCCAGCCCGAGCAGGAACAGGAGCATGAGCAGCGGCACGGACTGAAAGACCCAGGTGTATGCCGCCGAGACGCGCTTGGCGTTTTTCGATGGCGCGACGCGCAGAATGGTGATTGCCAGCGCGACCAGCCCGCCGCCCAGAAAGGCGATCAGCGCGAGGTAGATCGTGAACTGGGTCGCATCGAGCAACTGGTAGAGGACGATGCCGAAGGGCTTCCCGAAGATTTCCGCGAACAGATCCTTCATGCGGTGGCCCGCCATTTGAACATCGTGCGGTAGAGCAGGTTCAGCAGGCCTTTGAAGGCGAAGGCCGTCAGCAGGTAGATTACCGTCAGGACGATGAAGACCTCGAAGGACCGGAAGGTCCGGCTGTCGATATAGAGCCCGGCATAGGTGAGGTCGCGAACGCCGATCTCGGAGATGATGCCGGTGGTCAGGAACAGAAAGATGAACTGGCTGTTGAGCGAGGCGTACATTTTCCCGATCGCCTGCGGCAGCACGATCTTGATGAAGATCAGCCGTTTGCGCACGCCGAGCGCTGTGGCTGCCTCGATTTGCCCGTCGGGCACCGAGCCGTAGCCCGCGCGCAGGATCTCGGCGAAATAGGCGGAGAAGTTGATCGTCAGGGCGAGCAGGGCATGCGCCGTGAAGTTCCACTGGTAGCCGAACAGCATCGGCAGGCCGAAGGCGACGAAGAAGAGCTGCACGATCAGCGGCGTGTTGCGGATGAATTCGACAAAGGCGGCGGAAACTTGCGCCAGCACCGGTACGTGAAAATAGCGCGAGGCGGAGAGGAGGATCGCGATCGCCAGGCCGATCAATCCGGCCCCCGCCGACAGCAGCGCACTGCGCAACGTGCCCTCGAGCAGCAGCTCAAGATATTCGGCGTTTCGGTAGATCTCGAAGAACCGGAATTCCATGCCTCTTGATCAGGCAGGTTCCGTGCCAAGCGGCGAAATGCCGCAACTGGCCGCCGCAAGTTGTAAAATTATGCGAGTTCAGGCGGAAGGACGCTCATTTTTTGAGCATCCGGCTGAAATCAGGCTTCGTCGGGACTTTCGTCCAGCGAATGGCGGTTGATCAGCGGCATTTGCGCCATGGTGAAGATGATCGCCAGCGGGGTGAAGCCCCAGACCTTGAAGGCGACCCAGAAATCGGTCGAGAAATTGCGCCAGATGATCTCGTTGACCGCCGCCATGGCGAGGAAATAGAGGCCCCAGCGAAGGGTCAGCTTGTTCCAGCCTTCGGCATCGATCTTGAAGGCGCTGTCGAAGACGTAGCGCAGAAGCGACGTCTTGAAGAAGACGAGGCCGCCGAGCAGGATCGCCCCGAACATCGTGTTGATGATGGTCGGTTTCAGCTTGATGAAGACTTCGTCCTGCAGCCAGAGCGTCAGCCCGCCGAAGACGACGACCACGACGCCGGAGACGAGCGGCATGATCGGCAGGGTCCGGGTCAGTATCCACGACACGATCAGCGCGACCACCGTAGCCGCCATGAACAGGGCGGTGGCGATGAAGATCGGACCGCCGATGTCGGTCAGCGCCGGGAAGCGCTCGGCCAGCCATTCGCCGCGCGAATTGCCGAAGAAGAACACGACCAGCGGCCCGAGTTCCAGAGCCAGCTTGAGGAGGGGATTGATCTTTTCGCGTTCGGGATCGGCGGGGTCGCGCTCGAAAACCGGCTTTGTCATGGGGTATCCGCTTCGAATGGGGCCGTTCGCTTTCACCTAGGCGATTGAATCGCGATTTGCCAGTGCGAAGCGCGAAAAGCCGGATCGGCGGATTATGTTGCAGTGCAGCAAAAACTGGTGTTATGCTTAATCATTCGTCAACGAATCGGGCTCACACTCGGTTGGCGATGCTACTTTCGTAGCAGCACCACGATCCGGGAGGACACGGCCGTCTAGCGAGGCCCGCCTCCCGCGCGCTTCGCTCAAAGCAAGGAGCGCGACATGCCGAATCCGTTGATCAAGTCAGTCCTGTCAGTCTTTCTATGCCTCGCCGCGAGCGGGGCATTTGCCTGCGAGTTCCGTCCGAACGGTGCGAGCGGGCCGGATCCGGCGGCGACGCTCGACATGCTGCCGGAGGGCATCGTTTCCGGCACGCTTCGCTGCGGTGCCAGGGCGCATGCGGCGCTTGTCTGGACACTCGGCGTCGATGGCGGCCAGGAAAATCTCGGCGTTCGCGACGACAAGCTCTTCGAGGTTCGTCACACGGGACCGCTGAACCGGCTTATGGCGGCGCATGTCGAGGACCACGCGCACATCACGGTTTTCGAACGCAGCGAGACGGTGAAGATTTCGAGCGGTCCTCTTCCCGAGGGGCGCTTCAGCATACGCCGGTTCTTCACCTTCTGCGATATCGACCATGCGGCCGACCCGCTGGACTGCTCGATCGGAAAGGCGCGCATCAAGGGCCGGCGCACGGCGCAGGACACGAACAAGGACGGGTATCTCGATATTACCGAGCACGAGATCAGCTATTACGACGGCGACTCGAAGCTGCACGTCTTGAGTTTCGCGACACCCTATGGCGACAGCCTGACCGCCGATGCCGGACTGTGGATCGAGGCGGTCAATGCGGTAAGCGACGTGCTGAAGCCGCGGGAACTTGCCTCGGCCGAATAGCGTCAGGCGGCCACGCCCGCGATCGCGGCGGCGAAATCCTTCGCGCGGAACGGTTCGAGGTCGTCGACGCTTTCGCCGACACCGATGAAATAGACCGGCAGTTTGTATTTCGCCGAGATGGCGACGAGGATGCCGCCGCGCGCCGTGCCGTCGAGTTTCGTCATGACGAGGCCGTTCACGCCCGCGACGTTGCGGAAAATCTCGACCTGGTTGAGCGCGTTCTGACCGGTTGTCGCGTCGAGTGTCTGCAGAACGGTGTGTGGGGCTTCGGGATCGTGTTTCTGGAGCACGCGGACGATCTTGGCCAGTTCGTCCATCAGTTCGGCCTTGTTCTGCAGGCGTCCGGCTGTGTCGATGATGACCACGTCCGAGCCGTTGTCCTGCGCCGTCTTGAACGCGTCCCATGCGAGGCCGGCCGCATCCGCGCCGAGCTTCGTGCCGACGAAGGTCGAGTCCGTCCGGTCAGCCCAGATCTTGAGCTGTTCGATGGCGGCCGCACGGAACGTGTCGCCCGCGCCGAGCGTCACCTTGAGGCCGGCGTCGCGCAGCTTGGCGGCGAGCTTGCCGATGGTCGTGGTCTTGCCGGTGCCGTTGACGCCGACGACCAGGATGACATGCGGCTTGTAGGAGAGGTCGAGTTCCAGCGGGACGGCGACCGGGTCGAGCACCTTGGCGACCTCTTCCGCCATGATGGCGCGCACTTCCTCGTCCGAGACCTCGCGCCCATAGCGGCCCGAGGCCAGCGTGTCGGTGATGCGCATTGCCGTCTCCAGGCCGAGATCGGCCTGCAGGAGGACGTCTTCCAGCTCCTCCAGCGTCTCCTCGTCGAGCTTGCGCCGCGTGAAAATGCCGGAAATGGAATCGGAAAGCTGGCGTGACGACCGCGACAGGCCCGACGTGAGGCGGTTCAGCCAGTTGCGGCGTTCGGGCTCGGCGGGGGCGGATGGAGCCACGGGAGCGCGTTCCTCGCCGATGAGCACCTTGCCCGCCGGATCGGTCGGGCGCGCATCGGCGACAGGCTCGACATCGGCTTCGTTTTCGGATGCCGTTTCAGGCTCAGGCTCAGGCTCAGGCTCAGGCTCAGGCTCAGGCTCAGGCTCAGGCTCAGGCTCAGGCTCGACCGTTTCGGAAATGGCGGGCTCCGGCGCGGGTTCGCTTGCCGGTTCCGGTGATTTCGCTTCGGCCGAAGTGAATTCCGCCGGGAAACTGCCCGGCGGAATCTCTGACGGCGTGTAGGACGGAACCTCGACGGGTTCCGATGGAACCTCGTTCGGCGGTTCGTAGACGGGCTCATGGACGGGCGGCGCTTCCGGCGGAAAATCCGGAGGTGAGATGTCAGGTCCGTGATCGGGCTCTGGCGTTTCCGGGCCCGGCGGCAATTCCTCGGGCCATTCGCCGGGAACGGGTTCCTCCGAGGGTGGCGTCTCGGGCGGCGCGTCCGGCGCCGGTTCCTCGGATGGCTGCGGCGGTTGCGGCTGCTCCGGCGGTATCGGCGGAATATCCGGCTCACCACCGGCGGCGATCACGCTTTCGGGCGCGGTTTCGGCGATGGTCGTTTCCGGCGTTTTTTCCGCAGTGTCTTCCGCGGGAACGTCCTCGACGGTCTTCCTGCCGAAGGAGAAGATTTTCTTGACGAATCCTAGAGCCATGGCGCGGACTATACTTACTCGGCCGCAACCGCGAAAGCGGGTTTCGCCGTGAGTTTCGCTCCGTCATGTCCGTCGATGACGACCGGGACGATATCGCCGGGCTGCGCATGGGTCGCGCTGACCTCGACCAGCGAGAAGTCGCCCGCCCGGCCGAGCGTTTCGCGCTCGATCAGAACGTCCTGCCGCGTGCCGATCAGGCCGTCCATGTGGCGCAGCCACGCCGCATCGGCGGCTTCGCGCAGGCGCTTGGCACGCGCCTTGACGATCTCGCGCGGCACTTGCGGCATGCGGGCCGCGGGCGTTCCCTCGCGCGGGGAAAACGGGAAGACGTGGAGATGGGCGAGGCCGCATTCCTCGACGATCTTCAGCGAATTCGCGAAATGCGCGTCCGTCTCGGTCGGAAAGCCGGCGATGATGTCGGCGCCGAAGGCGGCATCGGGGCGCAGGCGGCGGACCTCTTCGCAAAAGGCAATCGAGTCCTCGCGGGCGTGGCGGCGCTTCATGCGCTTGAGAATCAGGTTGTCGCCATGCTGCAGCGACAGGTGGAAATGCGGCATCAGGCGCGGCTCGTTGGCAATCGCTTCCATCAGGTCGTCGTCGGCCTCGATGGAATCGATCGAGGAGAGGCGCAGCCGGTCCAGTTCCGGCACCTCGCGCAGGATCGAGCGCACAAGGCGGCCGAGCGTCGGCTTGCCGGGCAGGTCGGGGCCGTAGCTCGTCAGGTCGACGCCGGTCAGCACGACTTCGCGATAGCCGTTCTCGGCCAGACGCTTCACTTGGTCGACGGCCGCACCCATCGGCACGGAGCGCGAATTGCCGCGTCCATAGGGTATGATGCAGAAGGTGCAGCGGTGGTCGCAGCCATTCTGGACCTGCACGAAAGCGCGCGCTCGGCCCTCGATGGCATCGACCATGTGCGACGCCGTCTCGGTGACCTCGAAAATGTCGTTGACGCGCACCTTCTCGAACTGGTTGACGCCGAATTCCGGCAGGGCGCGGTAGCTCCGCGCCTTGAGCTTGTCGTCATTGCCGATGACGAGATCGACTTCCTCCATCTCGCCGAAGGATGCCGGCTCGGTCTGGGCCGCGCAGCCCGTGACGATGATGCGGGTATCCGGATTTTCCCGGCGCGCCTTGCGGATTGCCTGCCTTGCCTGGCGGACGGCCTCGCCGGTGACCGCACAGGTGTTGAAGACGATGGCGCCGTTTTCCAGTTGCCCGAGGCCGGCGGCCTCGGTCTCGCGGCGCATGACCTCGGATTCATAGGTGTTCAGCCGGCAGCCGAATGTGACGATGTCGACCGCCATTACATCGCCTCTTGTGCCGGTGTGTCCGCGTCGCGCGCCCATGCGCCGGTGACGGCGTCGAGATGGCCGGAGAATTCCCATTCCGCGGGTCCGGTCATGATGATCCGGTCATCGTCGCGCCATTCGATCAAAAGGTCGCCGCCGGGCGGCGTCACGGTCGCCTTGCGCTCGGTCTTGCCGATGCGCGCCGCGCAGACCAGCGTGGCGCAGGCGGCGGAGCCGCATGCCTCGGTCAGGCCGGCGCCGCGTTCCCATGTGCGGATGATGACGTGATCGCGCGAAACCACCTGGGCGATGGTGATGTTGGCCTTTTCCGGGAAGATCGGATGATTTTCCAGCAGCGGCCCGAACCGTTCCAGGTCGTAGGACCAGACATCCCCGTCGACCCAGAAGACCGCATGCGGATTGCCGATGCTGGCGACCGATGGCGTGTGCAGCACTGGCGCGTCGATCGGCCCGATCTGCAACTCGATGCCGGTCGTGTCGTGGAATTCCTCCTCCAGCGGGATCTCGTCCCAGCGGAAACGCGGACGGCCCATATCGACGGAAATCGTCCCGTCCTCATGCTCCTCGGCGTTGAGAATGCCAGCCGGCGTCTGGAACGTGTAGACGGCCTTGCCGGTTTCGGCGGCCAGCGCCTGCACGACACAGCGCGTGCCGTTGCCGCAGGCCTGGGCACGGGATCCGTCGGAGTTGAGGATGTCGATGTAGTTGTCCGTGCCGTCGATGCGCGGATCGTGGATCGCCATGATCTGGTCGAACCGGGTCGCCGGATCGGCATTCAGCGCCACGGCGGCTTCGGGCGCAATCGTCCCCTCGCGCCCGCGCATGTCGGCCACGATGATCAGGTTTCCAAGCCCATTCATTTTCGCAAACGGAACGTCGAGCGCCATTTCGTCCGGTTTTCCCTTGTTTCCGGGCCTATATGGCGGATCGGACTTTAAAAAACCAGTGTCAGGAGCGTTCGCGAAGCGGCTTGCTTTCGCAACCTGTTCCAACGCAGTCTCTGCGCCGCCCATGACCGCCACGATCGACAACAAGACCGCCCGTCGCGCCTTCCTGGCGCTGCAGGGGCTTTCGGACCCGCCGCACAAGGGGCAATCGCGCGGTGATCTCATGGAAACGATCCGCCGGCTTGGTTTCGTGCAGATCGATTCGATCAATACGGTGGCCCGCGCGCATCACCAGATCCTGTTTTCGCGCAACGCCACCTATCGCGAGAAGAACCTGAAACATCTGGTCGAACGCGATTGTCATCTCTTCGAGAACTGGACCCACGACGCGTCGATCATCCCGTCGGAGTTCTTCTGCTACTGGCGGCACCGCTTCGCTCGCGAGGAAGCGCGGCTGCAGGCGAAATACGAAAGCTGGCAGGGATCTCGCTTCCTGCATGAATGTGACGGTATCCTGGACCGGGTCGCTCGCGACGGCCCGGTCATGACGCGCGATTTCGAGGGCGACAAGCCGTCGACGGGCTGGTGGGATTGGCATCCGTCGAAGACGGCACTGGAATATCTGTGGCGGACGGGAAAGCTTGTCATCGCCCGGCGCGACGGGTTCCAGAAGGTCTATGATCTCACGGAACGGGTCATCCCCGACCATTGCCACCGCCCCGAAGTGGAGCACGATGCCTTTGTCGACTGGGCCTGCCGCTCGGCGCTCTCGCGGCTGGGCTTTGCCACGCGGGGAGAGATCGCGGCGTTCTGGGACCTCGTGAAGCCGGACGAGGTGGCCGCCTGGATCGCGGAGCACGAGGACGAACTGGAAACGGTTCTGGTCGAGAGCGCCGACGGCTCGAAGCCCCGCGCAAGCCTGCGCTTCAGGGATTATCCGCGCCTTCTGGACGAACCGCCGGAGCCGCCGGGCCGCGTGCGTGTGCTCAGCCCGTTCGACCCGGCGCTGCGAGACCGCAAACGCGCCGAGCGTCTTTTCGGTTTCTCCTATCGCATCGAGATCTTCGTGCCCGAGCCGAAGCGGGTCTATGGCTACTACGTTTTCCCGGTCATGCGCGGCGACCGCATCGTCGGGCGTATCGACATGAAGGCCGACCGCAATGCCGACGTGCTGGCGGTGAAGCGGTTCTGGCCGGAAAAGGGCGTTCGGCTGTCGAAGGCGTTCCTGACGGAACTGGAAGCGGAACTGGACCGGGTCAGGCGGTTTGCGGGTGTCGCCGGCATCGATTTCGCCGGCGACTGGATTGCAACGGCCTGATTCAGGCGGCTGCTACCTGCGTCCGGCGGTATTCGCGAAACGAGATCATGCGCTGGCGGGTTTCGTCCCACAGTGCCAGCGGGACCGTCTTCAGGCTGTCGAGCAGCGTCATCCGGTTGATCTCGCGCAGCTCGGGATGATCGCGCAGCACCCGGCCGAGCCGGTAGAACGGAATGCGCGCCGACAGGTGGTGAACATGGTGCACGCCGATATTGGCGGTGAACCAGCGCAGGGGCTGCGGCAGGTCGTAATGCGACGATCCATGCAAAGCCGCTTCCTGACGTTTCCAGATCGGCAGGCGTTCCCAGCTCGTTTCCTCGAACTGGTGCTGCACGAAGAACAGCCACACGCCGGCGGTTGCCGCGAGCAGGGTGACCGGCAACTGGATTGCGAGAAAAACCTTCCAGCCGACAAGCCAGATCAGCGCCGCCACGAGTGCGGCGAGCGCCAGATTGGTGCCCATGGTCGAGATCCAGGGCTGCCAGCCGCGGCGCATCGCGCCCAGCGGGAGACGATGGTCGAGAATGAAGAGATAGGCCGGGCCGATGCCGAACAGGACGAGGGGATGCCGGTAGAGCCGATATTTGAACTTTTTCCACGTCGACAGGGCTTTGTATTCCTCGACGGTCAGCGTGGCGATCTCGCCAAATCCGCGATGATCGAGGCAGCCCGAACCCGCGTGGTGCAACGCATGGGAGCGTTTCCAGTTGGAATAGGGCGTCAGGGTCATCACGCCGACGGCCCGCCCGACCCAGTCATTGGCCTGGGTGCTGCGGAAGCAGGCGCCATGGCCGCAATCGTGCTGGATCATGAACAGGCGGAGGAGGAAACCGGCAGCCGGCAAGGCGAGGATCAGGCCGGCCCAGTAGCCATGGCTGATCAGGACGGCCATCGCGGCCCATATCAGGGCGAACGGTACAAGCGAGAGCGCGAATTCAAGGCTGCCGCGCGCATTCGACGGCTGGCTGTAGGCGGCGATGGTCTTCGCCCAGGTGCGGGCGTCTTTCGTCGCGGAGGGGTGATCGGTTTGAGACACGTGTAGGCTTCCGGTTCTGATTTCACGGCGGATACGCGGTAGCGAGCACGATCCTTTGCTTTTCAAATGGGGGAATTCGATCCCGAATACCAGCAATAATCCGTCATGCGACGATCTGGAGCGTCTCGCCGTAAAGCGCGCGCCGGCCCTATAGCGGCACGTCCCACGTTTCGCCGGGTTTGAGCGGGCGGAACACGTCCGGCGCGACTCCATGCTTCGCGAGCGCCTCTTCGAGCGCGGTCAGCGGGTCCTCGATTCCCTCGTCGGTCAGGTTGAATGTGCCCCAGTGGTGGCCGGCGGTATGCGCCGCGCCGCAAAGCGTGTGGCCGCGCACGGCTTCGTCGGGGCTTTGATGCTGGGGCGTCATGAACCAGCGCGGTTCGTATGCGCCGATCGGCAGAATGGCGAGGCGGAAGGGCCCGTGTTTTTCGGCGGCCGCGCGATAGTTGATGCCATCGTGGAAGCCGGTGTCGCCGACATGGTAGACCTTGCCGCCCGGTGCCTCGATGACGAAGCCGGCCCAGAGCGCCATGCGCCGGTCGGTACCGCCACGCGCCGACCAATGATGGATCGGCTCGAAATGGGCCGTGACATCCGGTGAGAGAGAGGCCGTGTCGCCCCAGTCGCCGGTGACGATCCGCTCCCGATCGACGGCGTTGCCGATGATCGCGTCATTGCCGAGCGGCGTCACGAATATCGGGTCGTGTTCTCGGGCGAGGCGTTGCAGCGCCGCGAGGTCAAGGTGGTCGTAATGATTGTGGCTGATGAGAACGGCGTCGATTTTCGGCAGTTTCTCGAAGCGCACACCCGGCGGGTTGCGCCGCTTCGGGCCGAACCATTGAACAGGACTCGCGCGCTCGGCGAAAACCGGATCGAAAAGCATGTTCAGCCCGGCGGTTTGCAGGAGTATGCTCGCATGGCCGATCATGGTGATGCGCAGGCCGGTTCCCTCGACGCGTTCTTCCGGATGATGATCGTCATGCGGGCTCGCATAGGTTTTCGGCCAGGACGTTTTGCCGCCCGCGAAGCGCCAGCGCAGCACCTGGAGAAAACCCGGTGGCGGGGTCCCGCCGGGATTGAAGAAAACAGTGCCGTCGAAATGGTCGGTGACCGGGCCGCGGTAGTAGCGGTTGGCGGATTCGCGGTCCGAGGCGCGGAGGGGCTTTGAGGGCAATTGCTGGTCCATCTGAGCAAAGTGGACGCTTCGGCCGCAATTGCAAGCCTGTGACGGCGCGTTGAGCGCGTCGCGACCTTGACTCCATCCCCCTTTTCCGCCATAGCCCGCGCGACTAGCGACGAGTGACAACTCCGAGCCACCGACCGGGACCCGCAAAGGTATAAAGAGATCCCGGAGGTCAACACCCGGCAGCGCGATGCGCCCCCGGGTGCTTTTTGGCTTTGGGGTTTTGCGCGGCGCAACGGACACCTACCTTCCGGAAAAGACCGGAAGTGGAGAAACGCATGTTTGAATCGCTTCAGGACCGCCTCGGTTCGATCCTGAGTAACCTGACCGGACGCGGCGCGCTGTCGGAGAAAGATGTCTCCGCGGCGTTGCGCGAGGTGCGCCGTGCGCTCATCGAGGCGGACGTGGCGCTGGAAGTCGTGCGCGGCTTTACCGACCGGGTGCGCGAGAAAGCGGTCGGGGCCGACCTGCTGAAAAGCGTCAAGCCCGGCCAGATGGTCGTCAAGATCGTCCATGACGAACTCGTCGAGATGTTGGGTTCGGAAGGCGAGGTGATCGACCTCAACGCCCCGGCGCCCGTCGTCATCATGATGGCCGGCCTGCAGGGCTCCGGCAAGACGACCACGACCGGCAAGATCGCGAAGCGGCTGAGCGAACGACAGGGCAAGAAAGTCCTGATGGCCTCGCTCGACACGCGGCGTCCCGCCGCGCAGGAACAGTTGCGCCAGATCGGCGAACAGACCGGCATTGCCACCCTGCCGATCATCGAAGGTCAGGGCCCGGTCGATATCGCGAAACGCGCGGTGCAGGCTGGCAAGCTCGGCGGCCATGACGTCGTCATCCTCGACACGGCCGGCCGGACCCATATCGACGAGCCGATGATGGTCGAGATGGCGGATGTGGCGAAAGCCTCCAATCCGCACGAGACGTTGCTCGTCGCCGACTCGCTGACCGGTCAGGACGCGGTCAATCTCGCCAAGAGCTTCGACGAGCGTATCGCGCTGACCGGTATCGTGCTGACCCGCATGGACGGCGACGGCCGCGGCGGCGCGGCGCTCTCGATGCGCGCCATCACCGGAAAGCCGATCAAGCTGATCGGTACCGGCGAAAAGATGGAAGCGCTGGAGGAATTCCATCCCAAGCGCATCGCCGACCGCATTCTCGGCATGGGCGACATCGTCTCGCTGGTCGAAAAGGCCGCCGAGACCATCGACGCGGAAAAAGCCGCGGCGATGGCGAAGAAGATGCAGTCGGGGAAGTTCGACCTGAACGACCTCGCCGACCAGCTTCAGCAGATGTCCAAGATGGGCGGCATGGGCGGCATCATGGGCATGATGCCGGGCATGGGGAAAATGAAGGACCAGATGGCTGCGGCCGGGCTCGACGACAAGGTCTTCAAGCGCCAGCTCGCCATCATCTCTTCGATGACGCCGAAGGAGCGGTCCAACCCGGATCTCCTGAAGCATTCCCGCAAGAAGCGCATTGCCGCCGGCTCGGGTACCAGCGCCGCCGACATCAACAAGCTCCTGAAGATGCACCGTCAGATGGCCGACATGATGAAGTCCATGAAGGGCAAGAAGGGCGGCGGCATGATGGGCAAGATGATGGGCGGCCTCGCCGGAAAGATGGGGCTTCCCGGCGGCATGGGCGGGATGGGCGGCATGCCCGATCTTTCGAAGATGAGCCCCAAGGAACTCGAGGAACTGCAGAAGCAGGCGCAGGCCGCCGGTCTCGGCGGCGGCGGAATGCCCAAGCTTCCGGGCCTCGGCGCTTCCGGGCTTCCGGGCCTTGGCGGCGGACCGGGATTGCCCGGCCTGCCGAAGAAGAAGTGAGGCGGGGGATATGGACACGGTGAACACGGCGGAGCAGGCCCAGTCGGTCCTCAAGGATCTTCGGCGCTCGATCGACAATTTCGATGCGATCCTGATCCATACGCTGGCCGAGCGCTTTCGCTGCACGAAAGCCGTCGGCGAGATGAAGGCGACGCATGGCCTTCCGCCGTCGGACCCGGACCGCGAGAAGCGACAGATCGAGCGGCTGCGCCAGTTGGCGAAGGATGCCGACCTCGATCCCGATTTCGCAGAGAAATTCCTTGCCTTCATCATTCGCGAAGTGATCCGCCATCACGAGGCGATCGCGGCGAAGACCGAGGATAACGCCGGCTAGCGCCGGCATGAAAACAAGAGACGAACGAACAGGCTGTTACAGGAGTAAACCATGGCACTGAAAATCCGTCTGGCCCGCGCGGGCTCCAAGAAGCGTCCCTACTACCACGTCGTCATCGCCGACGTGCGCAGCCCCCGGGACGGCCGTTTCATCGAACAGGTCGGGTCGTGGAACCCGATGCTGCCCAAGGACGGCGAAGCAAAGCGCGTGACGCTGAATGAAGAGCGCATCAAGCATTGGCTCGAAGTCGGCGCGCAGCCGACCGACCGTGTCCTGCGCTTCCTCGACGAGGCCGGCCTTGCGAAGCGCGACGCGCGCAGCAACCCGAACAAGGCGAAGCCGGGCAAGGCCGCGCAGGAACGCATCGCCATGAAGGCGCAGAAGGAAGAGGAAGCCAAGGCCGCCGCGGAAGCCGCTGCCGCCGAGGCCGCCGAAGCCAAAGCCGCCGCTGCGGAAGCGCCTGCCGAAGAGGCTGCTGCACCGGAAGAAGCCGCCGCGGAGTAATTCGCGACAGGCGACACCGTTTCGGGAAGGCGGGCTTTGCGGCCCGCTTTTTCGTTTTCTGCACGGAAAGCTGGCCGGCGCTGTTTCAGTTTGGGACCGCCAGGTTGTAAGGAGCAGTTTGTGCAGAAAAGAAATCGTCCGGTCGGTTAAGGTTGTGTTTTCCTTATTTCGCCATTTTATTGGGTGACTGAAGGGCGTATCTGCCCGTGGCGCAAGCGCGGGCGAACAGGAGAGAGTAATGCAGAAATCTGCGTTTGCCGCGGGTGTGTGTCTGGTCGCCGCGGCTATTGCCGTCAGCGGGTGCACGAGCTCGCGATTCGGGACCTACCCCACCCAGGGGCAACCGGCTCCGCTCGATCCCGCGCCCAGAGGCTCGGTAACGTCAGGCCAGCTGCCGCCGCCGTCGCAGCCGGGTGTCGATCCCAATGCGCAGGGGCAGTTCCCCAACGCGCCGGGCGCCAATGGCGGTATGCCGGGTGATCCCAATGCGACCGATTCCAGCATCCAGGAGGTTGCGACTGCCCAGCCGGTGACGCGCGAAGCGCTCGTCGGGGCCTGGAAAGTCACCACCGCCGGCTCGTCCTGCCAGATGTTCATGGCGCTCACCAAATGGACCGGCGGTTTCCGCGCCGCCTCGCGCGGCTGTCCCGGCGATGCGGCCAGTGTCGCGGCCTGGGACGTACAGGGCCAGCAGGTGGTCCTCAGCGATTCCAACGGCAACAAGGTCGCGTCGCTGTTCGCCTCGGGCGCCGGCGCGTTCAACGGACAGACCACCAGCGGCGCAGCGATCTCGCTTACGCGCTAGGAGCGGCGGGCGCCGATGCCTGACCAGCTACATCCTGGAGATTCGGTGCGGGCGCGTTACGATGCGCTCGCATCCGACGGCAAACTCGATCCGGATCCCGCGCAGGAAGCGCTCGCCAGCCGATTCGACGCTCTCAACGACGAAATCGGTTCGCTGCGCCTTGCCTCGAAATCCTCGTCGCTCGGGTGGCTTTTTGCCAAGAGCGCGCCGAAGCCGGGCGTCGTGAAGGGAGTTTATGTCCACGGCAGCGTCGGGCGCGGCAAGACGATGCTGATGGACTTCTTCTTCGCGGCCTGTCCGGCCAAGCGCAAGCGGCGTGCGCATTTCAACGATTTCATGGCCGATATCCATGACCGGATCGCCGCGCATCGCGCCGCGCTGAAGGAGGGAACGGTCAAGGAGAACGATCCCATCGGGCCGGTTGCGAAGGACGTGGCCAGTGAGGCGCGGGTCCTGTGTTTCGACGAGTTCTCCGTGACGGATATCGCCGACGCGATGATCCTGTCGCGGCTGTTCACCGCACTGTTCGCGCAAGGCGTCATCCTCGTCGCCACCTCCAATGTGGCTCCCGACGATTTGTATCGCGACGGCCTCAACCGGTCGCTTTTTCTGCCCTTCGTCGACGTGCTCAAGGAACACACGCAGATCATGAGCCTCGACGCCGACCGGGATTACAGGCTCGACCGGCTGTCGAATTCCAAGCTCTATGTCGCGCCGCTCGGCGATGGCGCCGACAAGGCGCTGGACGATGTGTGGGGCCGCCTGACGGGCGGCGTGGAAGCGCATCGCGAAATGATCGAGGTGAAGGGCCGCGAGATCGTCATTCCGGCGGTCGCCATGGGCGCGGCGCGGTTTTCCTTCGCCGATTTGTGCGAAAAGCCGCTTGGCGCGCGCGACTATATGGCGATCGCGCGCAATTATCACACGGTGTTCGTGGAAAACGTCCCGGTCCTGCGCGAGGGCCGGCGCAACGAGGCCAAGCGCTTCATCAACCTTATCGACACGCTCTACGACAATCGCAACCGCATCGTCGTGTCCGCGGAAGCCGAACCGCAGGAGCTCTACCAGGCGAAGACGGGCGTCGAAGTGTTCGAATTCGACCGTACGGCTTCGCGGCTGATCGAGATGCGGTCGGAGGAGTGGGTGAAGGGCGTGGCGGAAGTATAGTCTTCAATTCTTGCCCTGAAACTCCGGAGCTGTACTATTGTTGCTGTGCCGGAGGGACCTATGTCGGAAGACGCAACTGCTCAGAAGCAAGATTCGCCCGATTCTGACATAGAAATTCGCGCCGAGCCTGACGGGGCTTCATCGCCGCCAAGGAAACGAACGGTCTTCGCCTCGATCCTGATCGAATTGCGGGAGGCGTCGCCGCTCAACAAGATCCTGATCGCCCTCTCGGTCGCCGGCTTCGTTCTCGGCACTGTCGGCTGGAACGTCCTTTCCGGTTTGAACGATGAGCCCTCTACTTCCGATGTGATGGAGCTCAATCAAAAGGTTGCTGACAAGGAAGCTGAACTCGACGCTTTGCGGCACAGGGAGTTGTTGGACGAACTCGCGCGGCAAAAAGGGGTTAAGCCAGAGCACCTGTTGCCTCTCTTTCAGGCCGCGGAGCGAGAATTGCCACGGGAAGGGTTCGAGCAGGCCATTGGCGATGCGGTTGAGGCGCTGCTTGCCAAGGCGAACGAGAGAGTTCCCGATTTCAAGGATGATGCGGTTATCGAGGACGTGCTGCGCCAGGCGCGAGAGAAGCTGAAAACCCTCGACACAGAAGGGGCAATCGCCCTTCTTGAAGGCAGGCTGAGGGAGAGCGACGAAGCGCGCCAGGCCGAGCGGCTCGGCGAAGCGAGGGTCGCGCGCGAACTGGCCGAAATCGCCGCGGATGCATTCCAATGGAACAAGGCGGCCGCGGCCTACGAAAAGGCGGGATCGCTAAATTCCGCCGACGTCTGGGCGTGGTTCAAGGCCGGCGATATCCATAAATTGCGCGGCGATTTGTCTTCCGCGTTGACGGCCTATGAAACCGGACGGTATTTCGCGGAAAGTCTCGGAAAGGAACGCGACCGGTCAGTCGGCTACATCAGGATCGGCGATGTGGAGATGGCGCGTGGCGCTCTGGATGCTGCGCGTGCGGCCTATTCCGCCAGTCTGGAGATCAGGCAGACTCTTGCCGGGCGGGATCCGTCGAACACGCAGTGGCAGCGCGAGCTGTCGATTAGCCACACCAGGATCGGCGACGTTGAGGTGGCGCGTGGCGCTCTGGATGTGGCGCTTGCGGCCTATTCGGCCGGTCTGGAGATCAGGCAGACGCTTGCCGTTCGGGATCCGTCGAACGCTGAGTGGCAGCGGGACCTTGCGATCAGCCACAACAGGATCGGCGATGTGGAGATGGCGCGTGGGGCTCTGAATGCCGCGCTTGCGGCCTATTCGGCCAGTCTGGAGATCGCGCAGACGCTTGGCGGGCGGGATCCGTCGAACACGCGGTGGCAGCGCGACCTTTCGGTCAGTCACACCAGTATCGGCGATGTGGAGATGACGCGTGGCGCTCTGGGAGCTGCGCTTGCGGCCTATTCGGCCAGTCTGGAGATTACGCAGACGCTTGCCGGGCGAGATCCGTCGAACACGCAGTGGCAACGAGACCTGTCGGTGATCCAAACCAGGATCGGCGATGTGGAGATGGCGCGTGGCGCTCTGGGAGCTGCGCTTGCGGCCTATTCGGCCAGTCTGGAGATCGTGCGGGCGCTTGCCAGTCGGGATCCGTCGAACACCCAATGGCAGCGCGACCTGTCGATTAGCCACATCAGGATCGGCGACGTTGAGGTGGCGCGTGGCGCTCTGGATGCGGCGCTTGCGGCCTATTCTGCCGGTCTGGAGATCGCCCAGGCGCTTGCCGGTCGGGATCCGTCGAACACGCAATGGCAGCGAGATCTGTCGATCAGCCAAGATCAGATCGGCAACGTTGAGGTGGCGCGTGGGGCTCTGGATGCCGCGCTGACGGCCTATTCGGCCAGTCTGGAGATCAGGCAAACGCTTGCCGGTCGAGATCCGTCGAATGCCGAGTGGCAGCGCGACCTGATCGTTTCAAATGTGAAGCTTGCCAGTGTGGGCAACAAACCTGCCCAGCGATACGAGGCGGCCTTGGCGATTGCTCGCGACCTCCTCGAAACGAACCGTCTTGCGCCACGCGATGCGTGGATGGTGGAGGATCTGGAGCGGCGCCTGGGCGAGGAACGGGCGGGCGAAACCCGATGACTGCCGGCATCGCCGCCGTCACCTTTGCCGCCCCCTGTTCCGACACCGCCATCGCCTCCGAATGCGGCGCGCCCGGCATGGTGATCTTGGTCGGCGACCGGTGGAGAACCGCCACAATCCGATCCGGCCGCGCTGGCAAAAGCGGTCAAAAAGTCATGCATATGAGATTTTCGTCGATAAAGTTTTGACGTTTACGTAAATCCCAAATTATCTAAACGTTTGAAAACATTAATGACGAAAGTTTCAGTTGATTTTTTTCCGGGAGTGAGTCACGTCCGTTCCCGATAATGCGGTTTGTGCGACCAAGGGTCGCGCCCGGTAAATTCACCCTACGGCACTTTAACGGAAACATTCCCACATGGCACGCAACAAGATTGCACTCATCGGTTCCGGCATGATCGGCGGGACGCTCGCACACATGATCGGTTTGAAGGAACTGGGCGACGTCGTCCTGTTCGACATCGCGGAAGGCATCCCGCAGGGCAAGGGTCTCGACATCGCGGAATCCTCGCCGGTCGACGGTTTCGACGCGACGTTCGCGGGTGTCAATTCCTATGAGGGCATCAAGGGCGCCGATGTCTGCATCGTGACGGCCGGCGTGCCGCGCAAGCCCGGCATGAGCCGCGACGATCTCCTCGGCATCAACCTGAAGGTGATGGAGCAGGTCGGCGCGGGCATCAAGAAATACGCTCCCGACGCTTTCGTGATCTGCATCACCAACCCGCTCGATGCGATGGTCTGGGCGCTGCAGCAGTTCTCCGGCATGCCGAAGAACAAGGTGGTGGGCATGGCCGGCGTTCTTGACTCGTCGCGCTTCCGCTACTTCCTCGCCGAGGAATTCAAGGTGTCCGTCGAGGACGTCACCGCCTTCGTGCTCGGTGGCCATGGCGACACGATGGTGCCGCTGGCGCGCTACTCCACGGTCGCCGGCATTCCGTTGACCGACCTCGTCAAGATGGGCTGGGTCTCCAAGGACCGGCTGGACGAGATCATCCAGCGCACCCGTGACGGCGGCGCGGAGATCGTCGGCCTGCTGAAATCCGGTTCCGCCTATTACGCTCCTGCCGCCTCGGCGATTGCGATGGCCGAATCCTACCTCAAGGACAAGAAGCGGGTTCTGCCCTGCGCGGCTTATCTCGAAGGACAGTATGGCGTCTCCGACATGTATGTCGGCGTGCCGACGATCATCGGCGCCGGCGGTGTCGAGCGGGTTATCGAGATCGAGCTCAACAAGAGCGAGCAGAAGCAGTTCGACAAGTCCGTCGAATCCGTCGCCGGCCTCTGCGAGGCCTGCCGCGGTATCGCTCCGAACCTGAAATAGGGTCCGCGCGATGCCGCAAGACGCCGACCCGATATTTTCCCGAGCCGCCCTGCGGAGCATGGCGGCCGGGATTCTCGTGATCGGTGCGTGGGCCGGTTCCGCGCAAGCGGCGGAAAGCGTCTATACGGATCTCGATCTCGACGCCTGCACGGTTCTCGAAACGCACGAGGAAGGCGCGGGCGTCGAACTCGAATGCGCGGGCCATGACGGCATTCCCGTCTATGTCAGCGACGGCGATGCGCGCATGGATGTCGATTTCGGCGCGCCGAACGATCTCTTCGAGACCTTCGGCCCGTTCAACACGATCGGCGACAAAATTGAATGGCGGCTCGATGAAAACGGCGTGCCGTTTGCGGCGATCATCCGTTTCCATCTCGATTCCGGCGTAACGGGCGGTCCGGAAGATCGCGCGCAGGTGCTGGTCGTCTCCAGCATAGGGCAGCCGGGCGCGCCGGGTTGCGTTGTCGCGGCGGTCGATGCGGCGACCGAACAGGCCAACGGCGTTGCCCGCGGCGCTGCCGCCTTCGCCGCGCGCCATGTATGCGGAACGGATGCGCCGGTGGTGATCGGCGGCGACGATCCGAAAGTGTTTTCAATGGGCGGCGCAGTGCCCGAAGGCCAATAACGGCAAGATTTTGAACAAGGGAAATCCTCATGAATATCCATGAATACCAGGCCAAGCGGCTGCTGCATGAATATGGCGCTCCCGTCGCCGGCGGCGTGGCTGTCTATTCCGTCGAACAGGCAGAGGAATGGGCCCAGAAGCTGCCCGGACCGCTTTACGTTGTGAAGAGCCAGATTCATGCCGGCGGACGCGGCAAGGGCAAGTTCAAGGAACTGGGCGAAGACGCCAAGGGCGGTGTGCGGCTTGCGAAGTCCGTCGAGGAAGTCGTCGAGAACGCTAGGGAAATGCTCGGCAACACGCTGGTGACCAAGCAGACCGGCCCGGCCGGCAAGCAGGTCAACCGCCTCTATATCGAGGACGGCGCCGATATCGACCGCGAACTCTATCTCTCGATCCTTATCGACCGCACCGTCGGCCGTCCGGCTTTCGTGGTATCGACCGAGGGCGGCATGGATATCGAGGCGGTCGCGGAAGAGACGCCCGAGAAGATCCTGACGCTGCCGATCGACCCGGAGACAGGCGTCACCGATGCCGACTCGAAGAAACTCAACAAGGCGCTGAAACTGACGAAGGACGCGGCCAAGGACGGGATGAAACTGTTCCCGATCCTCTACAAGGCGTTCATCGAGAAGGACATGAGCCTGCTCGAGGTCAACCCGCTGATCGTCATGAAGGACGGCCATCTGCGCGTTCTCGACGCGAAGGTTTCCTTCGACGGCAATGCGCTGTTCCGCCACGATGACATCATGGCGCTGCGCGACAAGTCGGAAGAGGACGAGAAGGAAATCGAGGCGTCGAAATACGACCTCGCCTATGTGGCGCTGGATGGCGACATCGGCTGCATGGTCAACGGCGCCGGCCTCGCCATGGCGACGATGGACATCATCAAGCTCTACGGCAAGGAGCCGGCGAACTTCCTCGATGTCGGCGGCGGCGCCTCGAAGGAGAAGGTCACCGCGGCCTTCAAGATCATCACCGCCGATCCGAGCGTCAAAGGCATCCTCGTCAACATCTTCGGCGGCATCATGCGCTGCGACGTGATCGCCGAGGGCGTTGTCGCCGCCGTGAAGGAAGTGGGCCTGAAGGTTCCGCTGGTCGTCCGCCTCGAAGGCACCAATGTCGAGAAGGGCAAGGAGATCATCAACGAAAGCGGCCTGAACGTCATCGCCGCCGACGATCTCGACGACGCGGCGCAGAAGATCGTCAAGGCCGTCGAAGACGCGTAACCGAGCCGGATCGGCCTTCGCGGCCGGACCACAGGAGAACCCGAAGTTGAACCAGCTCGACACGATGATCGTCGCAAGCGCCGCCGTTCTGGCCGCGGCGTTCGTCGTGCTGTTCGCATTCGGCAAGCCGGCATCCTTCGGCAACTGGTGCCGTAGCCGGCTGCTGCCTGGCGTGGCGGGTCTTGTCGGCCTGACCGCGCTATCCTTGTGGTGGCTTTACGGGGTCGCGAAAACGGACGCGGCCGCATGCCGGATCGAGGCCGCCAAGGGCCTCACCCATGATTGCGAGGACGCCTTCCTGATCGTGCCGGCGGCGATGTTTGCCGGTGCGCTGGCGGTGCTGCTCTTCGTGATCGGGCTTTCGGGCGTCCATGCTGCCCGGCACTACGGGCAAGCGAGGGCATCGTCGTGACAGGTTTGTTTCGCGCCATCGCGATCCCCTTTGCCGTTTTCGCGTTCTCGGGCGCCGCGCAGGCGCATGTGCCGGACGGTGAAACCTTCGTCAATGCGTTCCGCCAGGCCTGCGTGCCGCAACGGCTGAGCTATGCGGGCACGCGCGACCATGTCCGTTCACTGGGCTGGAAGGAACTCGAGCCAACCGACGATGCAGACCTTCAGAAGCTATTGCAGAAATCGGACAAGGCGATCCTCGAAGAGGCGGACAAGGGCTGGACCTACGAGCGGTCCGCCTTTGGCGGTTTCATCGGTGGCGATCCGCATTTCGTGGTGGTGACCCGTGTGCATGCGCCCGAGATCATCACGCTGATCGGCTGCTATCTCTACGATTTCGGCGCAACCGCGCCGGTCGACCCACAACTCGTCACCGATTTCCTCGGCACGCCGCCCGGCGAGACCATCGAGGAAAAGGGCATGACGGGCTACACATGGGGGCCGTCGCCGAAGCTGCCGCGAACCCTCGACACCAATCTCTTCTTCATCACCAAGGGCAGCCCGATGCGCGATGCGTCGGGATTTGCGGGTGTACTTTTAAAATTCGAAACGTCCGAGCCGGACGGCGCGGAATAAGGAGCTGCAAGGCATATGTCCATTCTGATCAACAAAGACACCAAGGTTCTCGTGCAGGGGCTGACCGGCAAGACCGGCACCTTCCACACCGAGCAGGCGCTGGCCTATCACGGCACGCAGATGGTTGCCGGCATCCACCCAAAGAAGGGCGGAGAGACCTGGACGGCCGGCGAGGGCGCGGGCGAGAAGGCCGGTGCGGAACTGCCGATCTTCGCCACCGTCGGCGAGGCCAAGGAAGCGACCGGCGCCAATGCGTCGGTGATCTACGTGCCGCCGGCAGGCGCGGGCGCGGCGATCATCGAGGCGATTGAGGCTGAGGTTCCGCTCATCATCTGCATCACCGAGGGCATCCCGGTGATGGACATGGTCAACGTCAAGGCGAAGCTCGACAAGTCGAAGTCGCGCCTTATCGGACCGAACTGCCCGGGCGTCCTGACGCCGGAAGAGTGCAAGATCGGCATCATGCCGGGTTCGATCTTCAAGAAAGGCTCCGTCGGCGTCCTGTCGCGCTCCGGCACGCTCACCTATGAGGCGGTGTTCCAGACCACGAATGAAGGACTGGGCCAGACGACGGCCGTGGGCATCGGCGGCGACCCGGTCAAGGGCACCGAATTCATCGACATGCTGGAAATGTTCCTCGCCGACGACGCGACCGAGTCGATCATCATGATCGGCGAAATCGGCGGCTCGGCGGAAGAGGACGCCGCGCAGTTCCTCAAGGACGAGGCCAAGAAGGGCCGCTCGAAGCCGATGGTCGGCTTCATCGCGGGCCGCACCGCGCCTCCCGGACGCACCATGGGCCATGCCGGCGCGGTGATCTCCGGCGGCAAGGGCGGCGCGGAAGACAAGATCGCGGCGATGGAGGATGCGGGCATCCGCGTCTCGCCCTCCCCGGCGCAACTCGGCAAGACGCTTGTCGAAGTGCTCAAGGGCTGAAGACTGAACCGGGGCGGTTCGCCGCCCCGGCCAAGACGGGGCAGGCGGCGAAAGACCGCCAAGGAAACGCAAAAGCGCCGCAGGCGTATCGAACCCAGGAGGGCCGCAGGGCCCGCACAAGGTGAAGCAAATGGCACGCACCGACGAACTCAACGATCTTTTCGCGCAGACCTCGTTCCTCTATGGCGGCAACGCCCACTACATCGAGGAACTCTACGCGCAGTACCAGGACAACCCGGCGTCGCTGCCGTCGGAATGGCAGGCGTTCTTCGGCGACCTGCACGACAAGCCGGATGATGTGCGCAAGAACGCGCAGGGCGCGTCGTGGGAGCGCGACAACTGGCCGCTGACCCCGAATGACGACCTGACCTCCGCGCTCGACGGTAACTGGGCGGAAGTCGAAGCCCATATGGGCACCAAGCTGAAGGAGAAGGCGGCCGGGAAGGCGCTTTCGATTTCCGACGAGGACATCGTCAAGGCGCAGCGCGATTCTGTGCGCGCGATCATGATGATCCGCGCCTACCGCATGCGCGGTCACCTGCATGCCGAACTCGACCCGCTGGGCATCGCGAAGCCGCTCGAGGACTACAACGAATTGTCGCCGGAAGCCTATGGCTTCACGCCGGAGGATTACGACCGGAAGATCTTCATCGACAATGTGCTCGGGCTGGAATTCGCCACGATCCCGGAAATGCTGGACATCCTGAAGCGCACCTATTGTTCGACGATCGGCGTGGAATTCATGCACATCTCCAATCCGGAGGAGAAGTCGTGGATCCAGCAGCGTATCGAGGGGCCCGACAAGGGCGTGACCTTCACCCCCAACGGCAAGAAGGCGATCCTGCAGAAGCTGGTCGAGGCGGAAGGCTTCGAGCAGTTCATCGACGTCAAGTACAAGGGCACCAAGCGGTTCGGCCTTGACGGCGGCGAGTCGCTGATCCCGGCGCTCGAGCAGATCATCAAGCGCGGCGGCGCGATGGGCATGAAGGACATCGTCTTCGGCATGGCCCACCGCGGCCGCCTCAACGTGCTGAGCCAGGTCATGGCGAAGCCGCATCGCGCCATCTTCAACGAGTTCAAGGGCGGATCCTTCACACCCGACGAGGTCGAAGGTTCCGGCGACGTGAAATACCACCTCGGCGCGTCTTCGGACCGCGAGTTCGACGGCAACAAGGTTCACCTGTCGCTGACCGCGAACCCGTCGCACCTCGAAATCGTCGATCCCGTGGTCATGGGCAAGGCGCGCGCCAAGCAGGACCAGCTTGCCGGTGGTTCGCAGCGCGACGAGATCGTCGGCCTCGAGCAGCGCTCCAAGGTGCTGCCGCTGCTGATCCACGGCGACGCCGCCTTCGCGGGCCAGGGCGTTGTGCCGGAATGCCTCGGCCTGTCGGCGCTGCGCGGACACCGCGTGGCGGGCACGCTGCATTTCATCATCAACAACCAGATCGGTTTCACCACCAATCCGCGCTTCTCGCGGTCCTCGCCCTATCCGTCCGACGTGGCGAAGATGATCGAGGCGCCGATCTTCCACGTGAATGGGGACGATCCGGAAGCGGTGGTCTATGCCGCGAAGGTGGCGACCGAGTTCCGGATGCTGTTCCACAAGCCGGTCGTCATCGACATGTTCTGCTATCGCCGCTTCGGCCACAACGAAGGCGACGAGCCGGCATTCACCCAGCCGCTGATGTACAAGAAGATCCGCCAGCACAAGACGACGGCGCAGATCTATGCCGATCAGCTGATCTCGGAGGGCCTGATCACGGTCGACGAATACGACAAGATGAAAGCGGACTGGCGCGAGCATCTCGAGGTCGAGTTCGAGGCCGGCGAAACCTTCAAGCCCAACAAGGCGGACTGGCTCGACGGAAAATGGTCGGGTCTGTCGAAAGCCGACAACGAGGACGAACGCCGGCGCGGCAAGACCGCGATGCCGATGAAGGCGCTCAAGGAGATCGGCAAGAAGCTGACGTTGGTGCCGGACGGCTTCAACGTCCATCGCACCGTCAAGCGCTTCATCGACAACCGCGCCAAGATGATCGAGACCGGCGAGGGCATCGACTGGGCGACCGCCGAGGCGCTGGCCTTCGGGGCCCTTGTCCAGGAAGGCTACGGTGTGCGGCTGTCCGGCCAGGACTGCGAGCGCGGCACTTTCTCGCAGCGCCATTCGGTCCTGTACGACCAGGAGAATGAAAGCCGCTACGTGCCGCTCAACGCCATCTCGGCCGGACAGGGCCGCTTCGAGGTCATCAACTCGATGCTTTCGGAAGAGGCCGTGCTCGGCTTCGAATACGGCTACTCGCTGGCCGAGCCGAACGGCTTGACGCTTTGGGAAGCCCAGTTCGGCGATTTCGCCAACGGGGCGCAGGTCGTCTTCGACCAGTTCATCTCGAGCGGCGAGCGCAAATGGCTGCGTATGTCGGGCCTCGTCTGCCTGCTGCCGCACGGCTATGAAGGGCAGGGACCGGAGCATTCCTCCGCGCGTCTCGAGCGCTTCCTGCAGATGTGCGCGGAAGACAACATGCAGGTGGCGAACTGCACGACGCCGGCCAACTATTTCCACATCCTGCGCCGGCAGTTGAAGCGCGACTTCCGCAAGCCGCTCATCCTGATGACGCCGAAATCACTTCTGCGCCACAAGCGCGCGGTCTCGACGCTCAACGAGATGTCGGGCGAGAGCGCGTTCCACCGCCTGCTGTGGGATGACGCGGAATACCGCAAGGACGGCCCGATCAAGCTGGTGACGGATTCCAAGATCCGTCGCGTCGTGATGTGCACCGGCAAGGTGTATTACGATCTCTACGAGGAGCGCGAGGCGCGGGGCATCAACGACATTTACCTGCTGCGTCTGGAACAACTCTATCCGTTCCCGGCAAAGGCGCTGATCACCGAATTGTCGCGTTTCAAGAACGCCGACATGGTGTGGTGTCAGGAGGAACCGAAGAACATGGGGGCATGGGCCTTCATCGATCCCTATCTGGAATGGGTCCTCGCCCATATCAACGCCAAGCACCAGCGCGTCCGTTACACCGGCCGCGCCGCCTCGGCGTCGACGGCGACGGGCCTGATGTCGAAACACAAGGAACAGCTCGCGGCCTTCCTGGAAGACGCGCTCGGCGACTAAAGCCGCACCGAAACACGGATCTGGAAAGACGAAACGATGGCAAAAGAAATTCGCGTACCGACGCTTGGCGAATCCGTCACCGAGGCGACGATTGGCCAATGGTTCAAGAAGCAGGGCGAGGCCGTCAGCGACGGCGAGACGCTGCTGGAACTCGAAACCGACAAGGTGACGCTGGAAGTGCCGGCGCCGGCCGCGGGCACGCTTGGCGAGATCATCGCCAAGGAGGGCGACACGGTCGAGGTGAACGCACTGCTCGGCATGCTGGAGGAAGGATCAGGCGCAGGAGCCGCCGCATCCGACTCCGGTGGAAAGAAGGACGAAGCACCCGCGAAGAAAGAGCCTGAACCGGCTCCGTCCGGCTCCGAGGTCGACACGGTCGGCATGGAAAATGCCCGTGGTCGCGACAGCGACATGCCGCCGGCCCCGTCGGCCGCCAAGATGATGGCCGACAAGGGCGTTTCCGCCGAGCAGGTTTCCGGCTCCGGCAAGCGCGGCCAGGTGCTGAAGGGCGACGTGATCGAGGCGCTCGCCTCCGGCGCGCCGTCATCGCCCTCCGAGACGCCGAAAGCCGCCCGCGCGCCGTCGCCGGAAGGCGATGCCGACCGCGAGGAACGCGTGCGCATGACGAAGCTGCGCCAGACCATCGCGCGCCGGCTCAAGGATGCGCAGAACTCGGCTGCCATGCTGACCACCTATAACGAGGTGGACATGACGGCGGTCATGGAGATGCGCAAGAAATACAAGGACCTGTTCGAGAAAAAGCATGGCGTGAAGCTTGGCTTCATGGGCTTCTTCACCAAGGCCGTGACCCACGCGCTGCAGGAAGTCCCGGCGGTCAATGCCGAGATCGACGGCACCGACGTGATCTACAAGCACTTCTGCCACATCGGCGTCGCGGTGGGCACCGACAAGGGTCTCGTCGTTCCGGTGGTGCGCGATGCGGACCAGATGTCCATCGCCGAGGTCGAGAAGGAAATCGGCCGTCTCGGCAAGGCGGCGCGCGACGGCAAGCTCGGCATGGCCGACATGCAGGGCGGCACCTTCACGATCTCGAATGGCGGCGTCTACGGCTCGCTGATGTCGTCGCCGATCCTCAATGCGCCGCAGTCGGGCATTCTGGGCATGCACAAGATCCAGGAGCGCCCGATGGCGATCGGCGGACAGGTCGTGATCCGTCCGATGATGTATCTGGCGCTCTCCTACGACCACCGGATCGTCGACGGCAAGGAAGCCGTGACCTTCCTGGTGCGCGTGAAGGAAAGCCTCGAGGATCCGGAGCGTCTCGTCCTCGATCTCTGATCCGGAGCAGCGAAAGGCGGCCGGCATGCGGATGCAGGCAATCGGTTCGATCCTGGCGGCGGGCACGTTCTTTGCGTATCCCGCCGTCGCGGCCTGTCCGCAGGAGCTTGCGGTCTATGAAAGCGCCGACGGCAACACCGCGCTTGAATTCGTCGGCCGTGGCGACGCGGTGATGATGGCGCATGAGGTGCGCCTGATCTTTCGCGACGGGCCGGTGATGACCGGCTATGTCGAGGCGACGCACGGGTTGCGCCAGCCGGAGATCGTTACGCCGCACAATTGCCCCGAGGGCGACGTGACGGGCGAGGAACTCGACGCCTGTCTCCTCGACCGCAGCGTGGTCTACGGCACTGACGAGGCCGGGAAGCTCATCGAACTGCCGGTGGCGGGCGAGGACGCGGCTCACCAGATCCTTTTGCCAAACCTCACCGCCATGCTCTGGATGAACCCTGCCTTCGATGGTGAAGGCCCCATCCACAAGCCGGCGGAAATCCTCGAACTCAGCGGATGTCAGGAATGAGCGCAGATTCCAAGGTTCTGATCGTCACCGGCGGTTCGCGCGGTATCGGTGCGGCGACGGCTCTGCTGGCCGCACGACGCGGCTGGCGGGTCGCGGTCAACTATGCCCGCGACGAGGCCGCCGCGGCCTCCGTCGTATTGCAAATCGAGGCGGAGGGCGGCGAGGCTTTCGCGATCCAGGCAGACATGGCCCGTGAGGTCGATATCCTGGCCATGTTCGATGCCGTCGACACCCGTTGGGGACGTCTCGATGGCCTCGTCAACAATGCCGGCATCGTCGATGTGTCCGCGCGGCTCGACGAGATGAGCGCGGAACGGATTTCGCGGATGTTCGCGATCAATGTCACCGGTGTTTTCCTTTGCGCGCGGGAGGCGGTCAGGCGCATGTCGACGCGACATGGCGGCGACGGTGGCGCCATCGTCAACCTGACCTCGGCGGCGGCCAGGATCGGCGCGGCCAACCAGTATGTCGACTATGCGGCGTCGAAGGGCGCGATCGACACGCTGACGATCGGGCTGGCGCGCGAAGTCGCGACCGAGGGTATTCGCGTCAACGCGGTGAGGCCCGGCATCATCGACACGGAGATCCATGCCTCGGGCGGCGAGCCGGAACGCGTGGCGCAGATGCGGGAACAGGTCCCCATGCAGCGCGGGGGATCCGCGGACGAAGTCGCGCAGGCGATCGTGTACCTCCTGTCGGAGGATGCCTCCTATTCGACGGGCGCCACGCTCGACGTGACGGGCGGGCGCTAGGGCGACCATGGCGATCGTCGCGATCAGGATGAGCGTGGTGCGGCCGGTCGATGGCGGAAATCGGGTTGCAGCACGATCTGATCGGCATTTCGACCATTTTCGGCATTGGCATATCGTTGCTGGTTGAAGGTATGATAGTCCTCGTCATATCCCTTGCATCCGTCGATGGAACGCGAAACCGCATGCCGCGCGGAGCGGCCGAACCTCAAAGCGAAACCATTCATGAAAGTCAGGAAATCTCATGAGCAGCTATGACGTCGTCGTAATCGGATCGGGACCGGGCGGGTATGTGTGCGCTGTCAAATGCGCGCAACTCGGCCTCAAGACCGCGATCGTGGAAAAACGCGAAACGCTTGGCGGCACCTGCCTGAATATCGGCTGCATTCCCTCGAAGGCGCTTCTGCAGGCGTCCGAGGCTTTTCAGGAAGCCGAGCACACGCTGCCGAAAATGGGTGTGAAGGTGAACAAGCCCAAGCTCGATCTCAAGGCGATGATGGCGCACAAGGATGCGACCGTGAAATCGAATGTCGATGGCGTCGCCTTCCTGATGAAGAAGAACAAGATCGACTGGATAACGGGAACCGGCAAAATCCTCGGTGAGGGCAAGGTCTCGGTGACCGGCGAGGACGGCAAGGAGCAGGAGATCGAGGCGAAGAACATCGTCATCGCCACCGGCTCCGACGTCGCCGGCATTCCGGGTGTCGAGGTCGAATTCGACGAGAAAACGATCGTCTCATCGACCGGTGCGCTGGACCTGTCCAAGGTTCCCGGTCACATGATCGTGGTCGGCGGCGGCGTTATCGGCCTGGAGCTCGGCTCGGTGTGGAAACGCCTCGGTGCTGAGGTTACGGTCATCGAGTATCTCGACAAGATCCTCGGCGGCATGGATGGCGAGGTGTCGAAGCAGTTTCAGCGGATGCTGGAGAAGCAGGGCATCAAGTTCAACCTCGGCGCGAAGGTGACCGGCGTCGAGAAATCCGGCAAGGGCGCGGATGTGACGTTCGAGCCGGTCAAGGGCGGAGACGCGGAAACCGTTTCGGCCGACATCGTGCTGGTCTCCACCGGCCGCAAGCCCTTCACCGACGGTCTCGGACTGGAAAAGGCCGGCGTCGTGCTCGATGAACGCGGCCGCGTCCAGATCAACGACCACTGGCAGACTTCGGTCACCGGTATCTATGCGCTCGGCGACGTGGTCGAGGGGCCGATGCTGGCGCACAAGGCCGAGGACGAGGGCATGGCGGTCGCGGAGATCATCGCGGGACAGCACGGGCACGTGAATTATGACGTCATTCCGAGCGTGGTCTATACCGAACCGGAGGTCGCGTCCGTCGGCAAGACCGAGGAAGAGCTGAAGAAAGCCGGGATCGAGTACACGTCCGGCAAATTCCCCTTCGCGGCGAACGGGCGTGCGCGGGCGATGCTGGCGACCGACGGTTTCGTCAAGATTCTCGCCGACAAGAAAACCGACCGCGTGCTCGGCGTGCACATGGTGGGCCATGGCGTGGGCGAAATGATCCACGAGGCGGCGGTGCTGATGGAGTTCGGCGGGTCGTCGGAGGATTTGGCGCGGACATGCCACGCGCATCCGACCATGTCGGAGACCGTGCGCGAAGCGGCGCTGGCGACTGCCTTCGGCAAGCCGATCCACATGTGATCGGGGTTGAAAAGCCGCATAAAAAAACGGGCCCTCGCGGGCCCGTTTTCGTATCGAGGCGGTTACTCCGCTGGCGGGGCCGGAACGACCTCCTCGGGAACGTCGATCGTAACGCTGACATCGTTCGAGCCTGTCAAAGCGCCGGACTGGTAGAGGTAAAATCCACCCATGCCGATAACCACGAGCAGCAGGGCGGCGATGAGCCAGCCGGCGCCGCCATTCGTGTAAACGATACGAGTTTCACGGTCCTGAGTCGTCATAATCGTCTCCTTTGTGCGATTGGGATGACAACGACGACATGCGCAAACCGTTCCATCGACGCGGGTGACAAAAAAAACCGGCGCCACTCGGACGCCGGTTTCAGTCGATTGGAGATCAGTCTTTTCTCAGGCCTGTTCCCAGGCGTCGAGATACTTGATGAGCCATGCGTCGACAGGCACCTTCGCCACTTCCATCTTTTCGAGTTTGGAATAGTCGACGGGCGTCTGGTTTTCTGCAACCACGTCATGCATCGGGCAGGCGATAGCGCTGCCGGATACGAAGAGCGCCGCTGCAAGGCCGAGGGCCAGTGCTTTCGGTGTCATGCGCTGCTCCTATTGCTGACCCGGACGGGTCCGGGCAGGGAAAGGCTAGCGCAGAAAAGGCAAATCGCCAAGTTTCACGCCGATCACAAGACCGGGAGCGGTTTATTCGTAGACCGGCGTGACCTTGTAGCCCGCTTTCTCGAACAGTGCCGCGAGGCCTTTGTCGCCCGGCAGGTGCAGGGCGCCGACGGCGATGAAGGCGCTTCCCTTGTCGAGCAGCGGCAGGGAGCGCTCGACCATGGTCTCGTTTCGGACATGAACCATGGTTTCCTCGAACTCGGCATAGCTGTCGGCGAGTTCGCCGTCGGTATCCATCTCGGGGCTGACAGTGCGCAGCATCGGCCAGATCGCGCCGGTATCGCCGGCGACGTAGAGCTGGATCATCGTCTCGATGATGTCGTCGATACGGTCGCGGAGCGCGATGGTCTCGACGAGACCGGCGACATGGAATTCCATCGGCAGTGAGGCCATCGCCTCGAACTGTTCCATGATCGTTTCCAACCCCGCGAGGTCCTTGCCCGCCTTGTCGGCGTCCTGCGCCAGTTTCAGGTCGAGAAAGGACTGGCCCGCCTTCTTGCGGTCGAGTTCGCAGGGCGGCAGGGCGATCATGCCGGTGATCAGCCAGGGTTTCATGCGCTCGACAAGCGCGAGCTGGACGCCGCGCGCGGCAAGTCCCGTCTTGAGGATCTCGCGCTGTTCGTCGGTCAGATAGTCCGAGAGATCGTCGCTCCCGGTGAACATTGTAAGCTCGGGCTTGGAGAAAAGCGCCAGCTGCGCCTTGGCCGGATCGAGGATTTCCGTCGATTCGATCGCCACCGTGGCCGAGGTCTCGAAAGCCTTGCGGGCGTTCTCCGGCAGGTCGATCACCCGCTCGTCGGTCAGGTGCATGGTGCCGAAGAGCCAGGAGGGCTCGACGCCCGGCTTGTCGATGCGGAAAAGGAGCGTGTCGCCGTTGCGCGTTGCCTCCGCCTCGGCGCGCAGGCGCTTGTAGGCTTCCGGGTCTTCGTCGCGCATCGCGGCGAGGATATTCTCGCCCCGGCAGTCGTCGGCCACGGCCGGCATTGCATGCATGGCGACAAGCAGCACGGCGAGGAAAATCAACGCGAAGAGCGCGTTGACGGCGCCGAGCGCGGCGAGAAGCGGACCGGTCATCCGGTCGAGACGGTCTGTCATGGCGTTCATACGGGCAATCTGGCAGCCTAGGACAATGATTCCGTTAATATCGGCGTAAAATCCGTCTCTATCCGCCACGCGCGCGCGGATGCGCGTTGCGATAGACGTCGAGCAGTCGCGCGGTATCGACCCCTGTATAGACCTGTGTGGTCGAGAGGCTGGCGTGGCCCAGCAATTCCTGGATCGTCCGCAGGTCGCCGCCGCTGCCCAGCAGGTGGGTTGCGAAGGAATGGCGCAGCGCATGCGGCGTCGCCGTCTCGGGCAGACCAAGGGCGCCGCGAAGCGCCCGCATGTCGCGCTGAAGGACACCGGGCTGCAATGCTCCGCCGCGCGCGCCGCGAAACAGCGGCTGGTCGAGTTCGAGATCCCAGGGGCAAAGCCGGCGGTAGAGATCGACCGCGTCGAAGACCACCGGCAGCAGCGGCACCATGCGGGTTTTCAAGCCTTTGCCGGTGATCGCGATCGCCTTTTCGCGCCGGTCGCGCAAGGCTTCTCCGGTCAGGTCGAGCGCTTCGCCTATGCGCAACCCGCAACCATAGAGCAGCGTCAGGACAGCCGCGTTTCGCGCCGCGATCCAGGGTTCGGCGTGCAACTGCTCGGATGCATCGACCGCCTTACGGGCATCGGCGGCGGTCAGGGGCTTGGGAAGCGATTTGGGCTGTCGCGGCGCGCGCAAGCCGGTGGCTGCGGCGGCATTGGCCAGCCCTTGCCGTTCGAGATAGCGCATGAAGGACCGAATGCCGGCGAGGCCGCGTCCCAGCGTTCGAGCGCCCGCACCGCCCGCGCGGCGCCTGGTGAGGAAGGCGCGGTAGTCGAGCGTTTTCAGTTCCGCGATATCGGCAAGGCCGGGCGGGCCGCCGAGATGGCCGGTCAGGAATTGCAGGAATTGGCGCGTGTCGCGTTCATAGGCCTCCAGCGTTTTCGGCGCGAGGCGGCGTTCGCCTTTCAGCTGTTCGAGCCAGGCGCGCCGCGCGGCGGCGAGATCGGGTTTCGCATTGACGAGAAGGGCGCTGTCATCGGACATGCCCCATTTTGCCTCGCAATGGTTACCGGGTGATTTCCCGAATGCTTGGCGAAACCCGCAAAAGCCTGTAATCGGCGCGCACCGAAACGGAGCAAAACATGGCAAAGCCCGACAATCCGGTCCTGATGGGTGTGATCGGCGCGCCGCATGGCGTGCGCGGGGAATTGCGCGTGCGACCCTATACGGGCGACCCGCTGGCGCTTGCGGATTACGGCACGCTCTACGACATGCAAGGCCGCGCTTTCGACGTGGTCGATATCCGGCCGCAAAAGACGGTCGTCGTCGTGCGTTTCGAGCAGGTGCGCGACCGCAGTGCGGCGGAAGCGCTGAACGGCGTCGAACTGTTCGTGGATCGGACCCGGTTGCCGGACGAGGACCTCGAGGATGACGAATTCTTCATCGCGGACCTGGTGGGCCTGTCGGTGCTGGAAGACGGCGACAGGACGGGGGAAGTGATCGCCGTTCACAATTTCGGGGCCGGAGACCTGCTGGAGATCGCACCCGTCACGCCGGGCGGCGGTCTGGCGCGCAAGCGGACATTCCTCATGGAATTCTCGCGCAAGACGGTGCCGGAGATCGATTTCGATGCCGGCACGCTGGTGCTGGTGCGGCCGGACGAAATCGAAGTGCGCGGCGAGGAAGGCGAGGAGGCATGAGCTTCCGTGCCACGGTTCTGACGCTCTATCCCGAAATGTTCCCGGGGACGCTCGGCCAGGCACTGGCCGGCAAGGCGCTGGGGCGCGGCGACTGGTCGCTCGAAACCGTTCAGATCCGCGATTACGCCACCGACAAGCATCGCAGTGTCGATGACACGCCGGCCGGCGGCGGTGCTGGCATGGTGATGCGCGCCGACATTGTAGCGGCGGCACTCGATGCCAATGCCGGCGATGACGATCCGCGTCCGCGGTTGCTGATGAGCCCGCGCGGCAAGCCGCTGACGCAGGCCCGTGTGCGCGATCTCGCGGCAGGTCCGGGCGCGGTGATCGTCTGTGGCCGTTTCGAAGGGGTCGACCAGCGCGTGATCGATGCGCGCGATCTCGAGGAGGTCTCGATCGGCGACTATGTGTTGTCGGGCGGCGAGGTCGCGGCGCAGGTGCTGCTCGATGCGGTCATCCGCCTCCTGCCGGGCGTCATGGGCAATTCCGCTTCCGGCGAGACCGAGAGTTTCGAAGGCAATCTGCTGGAACATCCGCATTACACGCGGCCGCCGGAATGGGAGGGTCACGCCATCCCCGACGTGCTGACCTCCGGCAATCATGCGAAGATCGACGCATGGCGGCGCGAGGAAGCGGAGAAGCTGACGACTGAAAGAAGGCCGGATCTGCTGGGCAAGTAACGCGCCGCGCGCCTTGTCACTTCGTGAAGTAATACCAGCTCAGCAACAGGCCGACCGCGATCACGAGCGCGCGGACAACCCATTGCGGCACGCGCTTGGCCATCCAGACGCCGGCATAGCCGCCGAGCGCGCCTGCCGGGATCATGATCGCCGCCGGAAGCCAGGCGATCACGCCACCGCCGACGAAGACGATGATCGCCACCGCCGCGATCAGCACGGCGATGAAGTTCTTCATCGCGTTGAGCCGGTGGTAGTCGCCGCCCTTCGCGATGCCGAGGACGGTCAGCGTCATGATGCCCAGGCCGGCGCCGAAGAAGCCGCCATAGATGGAGGTGACGAATTGCGCGAACAGGCCGATGGGCCCCATCGGATGGTCGGGGCTGAGCGATCTCGGCCGCAGCCATGGCCCTGCGGCGAACAGCGCGGTCGCGCCGATCAGCAGCCATGGCACGATCTGCTGGAAGGTTGGATTGGAGAGCGCGAGCAGCGTCAGCGCGCCCGCGAGGCCGCCGACCACCGAGATCGCGCCAAGCTTCAGCGCTTCGCGCAGATCCTTGCGGATCTCGGTGTAATAGGCCAGCGCAGACGTCACATAGCCCGGAAACTGCGTCACCGAAGAGGTCGCATTGGCGACGATCGGCGGTATGCCGATCAGCGTCATCGCCCCAAAGGTGAGGAAGGTGCCGCCGCCGGCGATCGCATTGACCGCGCTGGCGAGAAATCCCGCCGCAAACAGCATCAAAATACTGAACAATGTCATGGCGCTCCACCCGGTCGGGCCGAATGCCCGTTTTTGCCTAGCTGACGCCATGGCCTGCGTGCAATGGGTGTCATGTTGTCCTCGTCGCCGGTCGCCCGATTTACGGTGAAAAGGCGTGACAAATGTCCCTTTCTCCTGTATGGACGCGCGGAATTCGGGCGGATTGCCCTAACTCAACAGCAAATACGATCTCGTGAATACGCTCAGGTCTTCGGGCCAGGCATGACGGTCAACGCACTTTCTGCCCTTGTCGAGCGCTCTGGCGGTTCAAAAGAACAAGAGGAATGAAATCATGACGGACATCATCCGCCAGCTCGAGGCCGAACAGGCCCAGAAAATTCTCGACAAGCGCACCTTCCCGGATTTTTCCCCGGGTGACACGGTTCGCGTGCAGGTCCGTGTGACGGAAGGCAAGCGCACCCGTCTGCAGGCCTATGAAGGCGTCTGCATCGCCCGCAGCGGTGCCGGCTTCAACGAGAACTTCACCGTTCGCAAGATCTCCTACGGCGAAGGCGTGGAACGTGTGTTCCCGATGTTTTCGCCGATGGTCGAGGCCGTCGAAATCGTTCGCCGAGGCAAGGTGCGTCGCGCCAAGCTCTATTACATGCGCGGCCTGACCGGCAAAAAGGCCCGTATCTCCGAGAACACCAATGCCCGTTCCCGCAAGCTGAACGACGCCGAACGCCAGAAGATGCTCGACGAGAAGGCGCGCATCGAGGCCGAGAAGGTCGCCGCAGCCGAAGCGCTTGCCGCCGAGAAGGCAGCCCAGGAAGCAGCGGAAGCGGCAAAGGCAGCCGAGACGGAAGCCGCGGCAGCCGAAGCACCGGCAGAAGACAACAACGCATAAGACATTCCCTGCTCCGGCAGGTCTTTCAAAGGCGGGCTTCGGCCCGCCTTTTTTGTTTGCGATCGAGGCCGCGTCGAAAGGGCGACACCGGACCGCTGCTTTGTTTCAGCGACATTCGCCCTGATCGCCATTGAGATCGTCCGGCGGCCGATATTCGGCACCGATACGCCGTGCAGCCACCCGTTTCGCCGCGTCGAGGCGATCATAGACGGGTGCACGAAATTTCGTTCCGTCCTTTTATTGTCATAATGAAAATGAACTGCAACTATCAGCTGTAACAAGAGGATGGTTCATGGACCGCACGGAGGTGCGCGCGTCCGGCGAGGTATCGCACGACGCCGACGCACAGGACGATGAAGAAAGATCCGGACGCGAGAGCGGTGCCGTGGATGGCCATCTCTCGCAACTGCATGCGTGCCTGCGAGACTATTTCGCCGTCGATGACGACGACTTCATCCGTTTCATGGAAGAAAGTTCGACCTTTCTCGAACTCTATTCCGGTGACGTCCTGATCGAGCAAGGCGCCCGCGACGATGATGTGTTCTTCGTCCTGTCGGGCCGGTTGAGAGCAATCCTGATCGAGGCCGATGGCAGCCGGCGGATTCTCGGCGATATCGGCCGGGGCGAGCCTGTCGGCGAACTTGCGATGTTCACCGACGAGGCGCGCAGTGCGGAAGTCGCGGCGATCCGCAATTCGCTCGTCGCCAGGGTTTCGCGCAAGGTGGTCGAGCAGGCGATCGGCCGCCAGCCGGATCTTGCGCTGGTAATAACCCGCCACGTGATCTCGCGGTTTCGCCGCCAACAGCAGAAGACCCGCGCGCCTGCGCCGCCGATCATCGTCACGATCCTGCCCGTCGGCGAAGATATCGATATCCAAAGCTTCGTCCACCGGCTGGCCGATGCGCAGAAACCATGGCGCGAGAGGATCGCCATCCTCGATTCCGATACGGTGCACCAGCGTTTCGGGCATCTGTCGCGACCCGATATCCTGCGTCCGCGCGGTGAGATCTCCACCGAGATCGGCGCGATGGAAGGCGAGCACGACGCGATCTTCCTCATCGGCGATCCGGAGGATTCCGTCTGGTCCACGACCGCGATCCACCACGCGGACGAGATCCTGCTTGTCGCCAATGCGGACGACGATCCCGCGCCCGGCCGCTTCGAAAAGCAGATGCTGGAGGGCGACCATTCGGTTCAGGGTCGCGTGGCCCTCGTCCTGTTGCATCCTGCCGGCGCGGTTGCGCCGCGCGGCACGTCGCGCTGGCTGGCTGCCCGCAAGGTCGACCGTCATTTCCACATTCGCCCGACGCTCGACCGGGACATGTGCCGGCTCGGCCGTATCCTGACCGGCAATGCGATCGGGATCGTCTTCGCCGGGGGAGGCGCGCGCGGCTTCGCTCATATCGGCGTCGCGTGCGCCCTGACCGAGATGGGCGTCGAGTTCGACTATGTCGGCGGTACGTCGGCGGGCGCCATCATGGGCGCGTTTCTGTCCATGGAGGTCGAGGGCGATGATTTCATCGACATGGCCCGGCGGGTCTTCGTCACCTCGCGCTTCGGCAACCTGACAGGCGACTATAGCTATGCGCCACTGGTATCGCTGATCAAGGGACAGCGCGCGCGCCAGATCACCGACATGCTCGTTGCCGAGCGCACCGGCGGCCAGGAGCTCGATCTCGAGGATACGTGGAAGACCTTTTTCGTCGTCGCCTCGAACTTCACGAAACATCGCGAGCAGGTGCTGATGCATGGCGACTTCGCCCGCAATCTGGTGGCGAGCTTCTCGATACCGGGTCTCTTTCCGCCTGTTCTGAAAGATGGCGAGGTGTTGTTCGACGGCGGCAGCTTCAACAATTTTCCAGTCGATGTGATGCGCGGAAAGCTGGGTGCCGGCAAGATCATCGGCGTCGATCTGCTGCCCAATGTCGAGAAACGGTACAATCTTGAGGATGTGCCTTCGCCGCGGGCCATCCTGATGGACGCGCTTCTGCCGCGCAGAAAACGCCGCTATCGCCTGCCGAGCCTGCCCGACACGCTGCTGACCGCGTCCATCGTGACGGCGATGGCGCGACAGAAGGCGATGCGTGACGAGGTCGACATGCTGTTCCAGCCGAATGTGCGCGGCGTCTCGATGCTCGACTGGAAAAAATACGATCAGGTCGTCGGATCGACCTACAAGCAGGCGCTTGGGCGATTGAAAGAGATGGAGCCGTCCGAGCTCGCTGCTTTCTTGCCGCCGCCGGCCAACTGAACGCGGTTTACGCGGCGCCGGCTTGCGTCCTGCTCTCCAGTGGATAGTCTCTGCGGTTCCAGCTTAGCCACAAATGGAGCCATCCATGATTTCCCGTCGTCTTCTCCTCGGCCTTGGCGCCGTCCTCACCCTTTTGCCGGTTGCCGCATCGGCGCAGGACCTTCCCGATCTGGGCGGGCGTACAGTCGTCATCGTCACGGAGAACGCCTATCCGCCGCTGCAATTCGTCGACCCGAAAACCGGCGATGCGATCGGCTGGGAATATGACGCGGTCGCCGAAATCGCGAAGCGTCTGAATTTCACGGCCGAATACCAGAACACGTCCTGGGACGCGATGATCCAGGCCGTTTCGGACGGACAGTACGACATGGGCATGACCGGCATCACCATCACCGAGGAACGCGGTGAGAAGGTCGATTTTTCCGATCCCTATATGCGGTCCGAAATGCACATGCTGGTGCGTGCCGACGAGGAGCGTTTCACCGACGCGGCGTCGTTCAACGCGTTTGAAGACGGGCTGGTCGGCGCTCAGGCCGGCACCACGCCTTTCTATGTCGCGGTTTATGACGTGCTCGACGGCGACGAGGGCAATGCGCGCATCAAGCTGTTCGAAACCTTCGGCGCCTCGGTGCAGGCGCTGCGCACCGGCGATGTCGATCTTGTCCTGACAGACGGCACAGCGGGCCAGGGCTATGTCGAATCCTCCGGTGGCGCTCTCAAGATGATCGGCGAGCCGCTCGGAACCGAGGATTTCGGCTTCATCTTCCCGAAGGGTTCCGACCTCGTCGCGCCGATCAACGCCGCCATCGCCGCGCTGAAGGCGGATGGAACGTTCGATGCGCTGAACAAGAAATGGTTCCTCGACTACGAGCTCGGCCAGTAACCGCGCCGTGAAGTTACGGGCAGGGGCGGGGCGGCGGTAACAGCGTGGTGCGTCGCGAGAATTCCGGCGAGAACGATTTTCCGTGGTGGCTGCTGGCGATCTGCGCCATCGGCGCCACGCTGGCATTGGTGATCGCCTCCAGCGATCTTTACGCGCAGGTCTTTTCCACCGTGGCGCGCGGCGTGCGCATTACCATTTTCGTCACGCTGGTCGGCTTCGCGCTTGCCACGTTGCTCGGTCTCGGTCTGGCGCTGATGGGCTTGTCCGGCTCGCTGATATTGCGGCAGGTAGCGCGCTTCTATGTCGAGGTGATCCGCGGCATCCCGATTCTGGTGCTGCTGTTCTACATCGCCTTTGTCGGCGCGCCGGCCCTGGTCTGGCTGATCAATCTCGTCACCCAACCGCTGCAGGCGGCGGGGATCATGGATCCGGTTCTGGTGCGAGACATCTCGCTTCTCTGGCGGGCGATCCTGGCGCTGATGATCGGCTATTCGGCCTTTATCGCCGAGGTGTTCCGCGCGGGCATCCTCGCCGTCGACGATGGTCAGGTCGAGGCGGCGGAAGCGCTCGGGCTCAATCGCTGGCAACGTTTCCGGCTGATCGTCTTTCCGCAGGCGATCCGCACGATCCTGCCACCGCTTGGAAACGATTTCGTCGCCATGGTCAAGGATTCCTCGCTGGTCTCGGTGCTCGGCGTCGCCGACATCACCCAGATGGGCAAGGTCTATGCGGCGGGCTCTTTCCGCTTCTTCGAGACCTATTCCATCGTCGCCTATATCTACCTGATCCTCACAATCGGCCTGTCTCTCCTGCTGAGGCGGCTGGAGAAACGGATGCGTCGCGCGCAGGAGCGGAACTGAGCCATGCAACGCCTCGTCGCCTCGCGTGTTATGCTTCGACCATGCAGGAGACCCCGACCGCTCATTTCGCAACCGTGTTGCCGTTCTCCGTCATCGCGCTTCGCCTCGTGGCGGCGTTGCTGCTCGGCGCGGTGCTCGGCCTCGAGCGCGAGTGGCGGGAACGACCCGCGGGATTGCGTACGCATATCCTCGTCAGCGTCGCCTCGGCGACTTTCGCGTTGATCGCCATCGAACTCGTCAACCAGCCGGAATTCTCGTCCGACGCGCTTCGCACCGACCCGCTCCGGCTGGTCGAGGCGATCACCGGCGGCGTCGCCTTCCTGGCCGCAGGCTTCATCGTTTTCTTCAAGGGCGAGGTTCACGGCGTGACGACGGGCGCCGGCATGTGGCTGGCTGCGGCGATCGGGCTCGCGGCAGGCCTTGGCCTATTCTCCATTGCGGCGCTCGCGACTTTCCTCGGTATTCTCACGCTGACGCTGATCCGCCGCTTCGAGTTCTGGTTCGATTTGAAGGAAAAGAGTCGCCGCCGGCGGAAAGAGCACAGCGGTTCGGGGGACGAGGCTTGAGGGCGCGACCCTTGCATCGACCGTGCGGGATCCCAGATTGCTGTCCATGACGAAACTTGGTATGAGCGCCGCCATGGAACAGCTGTTCGGACATCCGGGCTTCAAGAGCTTCACGCTGCAGGACCGCAAGCGCCTTCCGTCGCGCTTTTTCGCGCGTGTCGCGCTGACGCAGCTTTCGCGGCTCGGCTAAGCGTCCTCCGCTCCCGGCCGAGGCCGGTTTCCTTACGAATTTCATAGCCCTGAATGGAAAATACCATGACCGCACCGCGCACTCTCTACGACAAGATCTGGGACGACCACGTCGTCGATACCGACGAGAACGGCACGTCGCTTCTCTATATCGACCGTCACCTCGTCCACGAAGTCACCAGCCCGCAGGCCTTCGAGGGTCTTCGCATGGCGCATCGCCAGGTGCACGCGCCGACGAAGACGCTGGCTGTCGTCGATCACAACGTGCCGACCACGCCGGACCGCGTCGAAGGCATCAAGAACGAGGAAAGCCGCATCCAGGTCGAGGCGCTGGCAAAGAACGCCGCCGATTTCGGCGTCGAATATTACTCCGAAAAGGATAAGCGCCAGGGCATCGTGCATATCGTCGGACCGGAACAGGGTTTTACCCTGCCGGGCATGACGATCGTCTGCGGCGACAGCCACACCTCGACGCATGGCGCATTCGGCGCGCTGGCGCATGGCATCGGCACGTCGGAGGTTGAGCATGTGCTCGCCACCCAGACGCTGATCCAGAAGAAAGCGAAGAACATGCTGGTCCAGGTGGACGGCGAGATTCCGGAAGGTGTCACGGCCAAGGACATCATCCTCGCCATTATCGGCGAGATCGGCACGGCCGGGGGCACCGGGCATGTCATCGAATTCGCCGGTGAGGCCATCCGCGCTCTCTCGATGGAAGGCCGCATGACTGTCTGCAACATGACCATCGAAGGCGGCGCGCGTGCCGGGCTGATCGCGCCCGACGAGAAGACATTCGCCTATATCAAGGACAAGCCGCGCGCGCCCACGGGCGAGGCGTGGGACATGGCGCTCGAATACTGGAAATCCCTGAAGACCGACGAGGGCGCGCATTTCGACAAGGTGGTCAAGCTCGATGCGGCCGATCTGCCGCCGATCGTTTCCTGGGGATCCTCGCCGGAGGATGTCGTGTCCATCGAGGGCGCGGTGCCGAACCCCGACGATATCGAGGATGCCAACAAACGCGCCTCCAAGAAGCGCGCTCTCGAATATATGGGCCTCGTGCCGGGCACGAAGATGACCGACATTTCCATCGACCGCGTCTTCATCGGTTCCTGCACAAATGGCCGCATCGAGGATCTGCGCGAAGTGGCGAAGGTCGTAGAGGGCAAGACGGTCGCCTCCACGGTCAACGCGATGATCGTGCCGGGCTCCGGCCTGGTGAAGGAACAGGCCGAGGCCGAGGGGCTGGACAAGATCTTTCTTGCCGCGGGCTTCGAGTGGCGCGAGCCGGGATGTTCCATGTGCCTTGCGATGAATGACGACCGATTGGCGCCGGGCGAGCGCTGCGCCTCGACCTCGAACCGCAATTTCGAGGGCCGCCAGGGCTTCAAGGGCCGCACCCATCTCGTCTCGCCGGCCATGGCGGCGGCGGCGGCGATCGCCGGACATTTCGTCGACGTGCGCACGCTCTGACCGAGGGAAATTCGGGTTTTAAACGGCGCCTGCGGGCGCCGTTTTCTTTTCAGCCCTGCGTATCGCCAGCGCGATAACGCAGCCCGTCCACCAGCAGGGCGACCATGCGCCTCGCGTCATCGCCTCCCGCGCTGGCCAGCCGCGAGACGGCGTGCAGCAATTCGATCGCGTCCATGCCGGGGCGGATTTCGCCGGCCTTTTCCGCCGCCTGCAACAGATTTTCCAGCGCAGGCCGGAGCCGTTGGTCGAAATAGGCCGGCAGCGGTTCGTAGGCCGGGTCGCCGGAATGCAGCGCCGCCGACAGGCCGCGCTTGGCCGAAACGAAGTCCACGAAACGCTGCATCCAGCGCGACAGCGCCTCGCCGGGCGGATATTGCGCCGCCAGCACTGGCGCGTCGTCCGCGCAAGCGTCGATCTCGCGCCTGAACACCGCCACGATCAGGTCCGAGCGCTGCGGGAAATGGCGGTAGAGCGTGCCGACACCGACGCCGGCCTTGCCGGCGATTTCACGCACCGGCGCATCCACGCCCGACGTCGCGAACACCTCCATCGCCGCCTTCAATAGGCCGTCGAGATTCCGCCGCGCATCGGCGCGTACGCGCCGTTCCAGCGCTTCGTTCTGTCTGTTTTCGCCTTCGCTCACGGCACGCCTCTTAAAAGCGGAACATGATTCCACTTGATAAGCGGAACATTGTTCCGTATATGCACCGGAACATGGTTCCGTTTCTGCCAGATAACACGGCCCGGCGGCCATGGCCACACGGATCGCAAAGCGAAGGAAATCGTCATGAACAAGCTCATCGACAAGGCCGCGAAAATCCCGGTCGCGGACGCCGTCCCGGTCGTCTCCGTCGCGCCCGTCACGCTGGCCGCGCCCGGCCGCGGGATCGACCTGGAGCTGCGGGTGTCCGCGCCGGTGACCGGAGACCGATTGCCGGTCATTGTCCTGTCGCACGGCCACGGCCCGTCGCTCTATATCCCGTCGCTGGACGGCTATGGGCCGGTCGCCCAATTCTGGGCCGCGCGCGGTTTCGTCGTGATCCAGCCGACCCACCTGAACGCCAAAATTTATGCGCTTGGCGCCGATGCGCCGGGCGCTCCGCTGTTCTGGCGCTCTCGTGTTGAGGACATGTCTATGATTGTCGATCGTCTCGACGAGATCGAGGCGCAGGTCCCGGCGGTTGCCGGGCGGATCGACCATGAGCGCATTGCCGCCGTCGGACATTCCATGGGCGGCCAGACCGTCGGCATGATCCTCGGCGCCGGGTTGATCGATGTCGAGAATGGCGGGCCGGCCATCGTCATGCGCGACGACCGTTACAAGGCCGGTGTGCTTCTGGCCGCGCCCGGGAATGGTGGCGACAGCCTCAGCGACTTCGCGCGCGAGAACTATCATGTCCTCAATCCGGACTTCGGCACCATGGCGACGCCGACGCTCGTGGTCGCCGGCGACGCGGACGACAATCCCCACCTGACAACCCGCGGCGCCGAATGGCATCTCGACCCCTTCACCGACGGCCCCGGCGCGAAGGACCTCCTAAGCCTTGCCGGCGGCAAGCACGGGCTCGGCGGCGTCGCAGGCCATGACGCCAAGGAGACCGACGACGAGGATCCCGACCGGCTGGAGCTGACTCGCCGCATGGTCTGGGCCTGGCTGCGTAGCGCGCTTTATCCCGCGGACACGGCGTGGCCGGAAGCCTGTAGGGCACTCGCCGACAAGGCGGGATCGCTTGGCCGGACCGACCGCAAATAGCAAAACGGCGCCTGCGGGCGCCGTATTCAATTCGACCGCCGCGCAGCCGACGATTAACGGGATGGCAAGCGGGGCCTGTTAGTCATTTTGCCCGACACGATGGCCGCCGCGTGCAGCCAACCGGATAGACGGATGTTCGAGCAGTCTTACTTTCAGCTCCTGACACCTTTGATCTCGCTCACCTTTTCGGGCGGGTTTCTCCTGCTGTGGCGAACTGCGCGCGATATCGGTTCGTTGCGCTTCTTCGCGGTTTCTTATTTCGCTGCTTCCTGCGCGATGATCGTGGATTTCCTGCAGTCCGCGTTTTATCCGGGTGTCGCCTCTGCGGTTCTCAGCACGCTATACCTTGCGACAACCGTCTTATTCTGCGCGGGCCTCCATGCGCGTTACCGGAACCGGGTGCCCTGGAAAACACTGACGATATCCGCAGCGGCGGTGATGGTTTGTTATGCGGCGCTGCGGTACGGCCTCTCCAATGTCGTCCCCAGCGCATGGGCCATCAACACCGGCCTCGCCTTGATCTATCTCCACGCGATCCATGCACTGCGCCACGAGATGCGGGATGGGATCCACCGAATCCTGCAAACGGTGATCGTGGCCAGCGTCGTTTTGCTTCTCCTTCGCACGGGTGTGATCTTCTGGTTCGTCGGCGCGACAATGACGGATACCGATTATGCGGGGTCTCTGGCGTCGGTAACGCTGCAGATGCTGCTCGCCGTCGTCTCACTGGCCGTCGCCGGCGCTCTGTTCACAATGTACGGCACGGAAATTTTGCGGAGGTTGACCGAGGCCAGCCAAACCGATCCGCTGACCGGCACGCTCAACCGGCGGGGTTTCGAGGTGCGCATCGATTCATTTGTCCGCGACGGACAGGCGGGCGGTTCTTCCCGGGCTGTCGTCATGGCCGATATCGACTGGTTCAAGGCCGTCAACGACCGCTATGGTCACGAGGCTGGCGATCTCGTCATCAGCGCGTTTGCGCGTCTCCTATGCGATGCCGCGCGCGACGGCGATTTCGTCGTTCGCTGGGGCGGCGAGGAGTTTCTGGTCATTCTGTCCCATGCCGACGCCTCGGCGGCGCGGCTATTCGCCGAGGGCGTGCGGACTCGCTGGGAAGCGTTCGCGCATGACTGTCTCGGCGGCCGTACGGTCACGGCGAGTTTCGGTGTGGCCGCCTGCGAGAACAACCGCGATGTCCGGGTCATCGGGCGCCGTGCGGACGTGGCGCTTTACCGCGCCAAGCGCGAGGGCCGAAACCGCGTCTGTGTCGACGGCCTGGACCCGGCAGGACAGGCATCCGCCGTCGCCTGACCGAAGGTCACCTGCCATCATCCCAGAACGACGTGGTTGAGGACGTAAATCCAGAACGTCACCGTGATCACGGAGAGCGTCGTCGCCAGCAGGAAGGCCGAGGCGGCAAGGTTGACCGCGCGGTCGTACATCACTGCGAAGAGGTAGATGTTCAGGCCGGGCGGCATTGCGGCGACCGTCACGGCGGCGCGCACGGTGTCTGGCGGGAGGTCGAAGACAAAGTGCGACAGCACGAATGCGATCGCCGGATGCAACAGGAGCGACAACGCGGCGACCATGCCGGCTTCGGGCAGGTTTGCCTTCATCTGGTAGCGTGTCATCGCCGCGCCGACGCCGACAAGGGCGACGGGAATTGCAGCCACCGCCATCATGTCCACGGCCGCCATGACCGGGGCCGGAACCCAGTGTCCGGTCACGTTGACGATGATACCCAGCAGGATCCCGATCATGAGCGGATTGGCGATGATGGAGCGTCCTGCGACAGAGAAGGTCTCGACCAGCGTTCGACCGTTGCGGCGCATCAGTTCCATCGTCACCATGCCGACGGCGTAGATCGATGGCGCATGCAGGGCGACGATGCCCAGGGCGGCCGTCAGCGATGCTTGGCCATGCGAGCGCTCGACGATAGCGATGCCGAGCAGGACGGAGTTGGAGAAAGTGGCGGCAAAGCCGACGGCGACGGCCTCGCCCGGGCGGCGATTGAAGAATTTGCGCGCCAGGATGATGCCGAGCGTGAAACAGGTAAACGCGCCGGCATAATAGCTGATCAGCAGAGGCGGCGAGAATGCGGCGGCAAGGTCGAGCCGTTCGAGCGCGCGGAAGAGAAGCACGGGAACGGCAAGTTTTACGGCGAAGGCGTTCAGCGATTCGGCAATGCCGCCCGGCAGATACCCCGTTCTGACCGAAATCCACCCAAAGGCAATGAGGAGGAAAACCGGCGCGACGGTGGCGAGAATGGTGAGCATGATACCGCTTTAGAGCGGAACCGGGCGAATCGGAAGTGGCTTGGTGCCATGCGGGCAGGCTGCGGGGCGCTTTGGTCGCAGCCCCTTATTAACTCCCTATCAAATTTGACGGCATAGGGTGTACGCGCCCGGGCTGCGCCGCCCGCGGCGTAGTGAGGTCAGGGGTCGTGCAGGAACAGTCCTACTTTCAGTTGATCAGCCCGATGATCTTCCTGGTGTTTTCCTGCGGGTTCGCCGTTTTGTGGCATTTTGCGCGCGATGTCCGCGCATTGAAGGTTTTCGCCTTCTCCTATCTCCTCGGGGCAGTCGGATTACTGTTCGATTTCATACGGCCGCTGCTGGCGACGGACGTTGCGATATTTGTCATCAACCCGGTTTACATGGCCACAGCTGCGACCTTCAGCGCGGCCATGTTCGTCTTTTATCGCGCACGCGTACCTGTGCGTGCGCTGGTCGGCGTTTCCGTCTGCACGCTCGCTCTCCTGACCTGGTTCCGGTTTGGCCATGACATGATCACGGCGCGAACATTGCTGATGAACGCCGGCGGGTTCGTGATGTTCGCCTATCCCGCCATCGCCTTGAGGAGGCAGATGCGCCGAAAGGTCGATCGCGTCCTGCAGGCCCTGGTGTTCTTGAACGGTCTTCAGTTGCTGGTGCGCACGCTTGTTGTGATCTGGTTCGAGGGCGGAACGCTCACTCAGGCCAATTATCCGCAGTCGGCGGCCGCGCTGACATTTCAGCTCTCGGTCTCGTTCGCGGCGCTGGCAATCGCCGTGAACCTGTTCGTCATGTTCGGAATGGAGATCGTCGCCGGGCTGACCGAAACCAGCGAGACCGATCCGATGACGGGCGTCCTTAACCGGCGCGGGCTGGAGTCGCGCGTTACCGGCTTCGCCGCCGGACAGGACCGCATGGTGATCATGGCCGATATCGATCGCTTCAAATCGATCAACGACCGCTACGGGCACGAGGCCGGCGACAGGGTGATAACGAATTTCGCCCGGATCCTCGATTGTTCCGCCCGCGAGGGCGATCTCGTCGTGCGTTGGGGCGGAGAGGAGTTCATGGTCGTGTTCGCGGCAGCGGACCCCGCACTGGCCCGTCTCTATGCCGAATCCGCCCGGTGCGCGCTTGAGGCGCTAAATCAGGACTGTGTCGATGGCGCGACCGTGACGGCGAGTTTCGGTATCGCCTGCTGGCCTGCCGGCGCGCCGTTCCCGGAGGCTGTCCATATGGCCGACAAGGCCCTCTACCGGGCCAAGCGGAACGGACGCAACCGAGTGAACGTCCATGAACAGAACACGCGAATTATGAAGGGCAAGATCGCCGCCGCATAACGGCTTGCCCGTCACAAATGCCGGGACTATGACGGCGACATGACGCTTTCCCGTTCCTTCCTTCCTCTCATCCTTCCGATTGTCCTTGTCGGATGCCAGTCCATCGGGTTCGACGGATTTCCGTCCTCGCAAGGCGGCGATGCACGCTATCGTTGTTCGGACAATGTGACGCTGACCCTCGAGCGCGCGGGCGCGACCGTGACGGCTTCTGACAGCCGCGGCTATTCGGCCGCCATGCCGGCGAGCCCGGCGGGCCAGAAAGTCCGCTACGCGGAAGGTATCCATGCGCTGATCCTGGAAGGGCGCAGCGCGACCTGGTTCGTTTCCGGCCAAAAGCCCATGGTATGCACCCGGTGATGGCTTTTCGCGTTACGAAACAGCGCCTTGAATGCAGCCCTCGGAGACCTTTCCGCCCGCGCTCCAAATCCAATCGATTGAAATGCGGCGATGCTGTTGCAATGCAGCACAATCCCACTAAGGGATGAAAGCTATGATGCCGCGTTCCTTTGACGCGGCGCAAATGCCGCCCTATTAACGGGTGCACTCCAACGTGCACCGGCCCGAGTCACATATGAGGAGCAGCCAGTCGTGAGCGCTTCCAGTCCTGCCAAGAGCGAGCGTCCGCTTTCGCCGCATCTTCAAATCTACAAGCCGATTCCGACAATGATGATGTCGATCGCCCATCGCATCACCGGCATGGCGCTTTATGTCGGCACCATCCTTGTCGCGTGGTGGCTGATCGCCGCGGCGTCGGGTCCCGACTATTTCGCGCTCGTCAACGGTTTCTTCGGCTCGTGGTTCGGCGTGCTGATCCTGTTCGGCTACACGTGGGCGCTGATCCACCACATGCTGGGCGGGCTGCGCCACTTCGCTTGGGATCTCGGATATCTGTTCGGGAAAAGCACTTCGACGAAGCTCGCCTATGCGACGATCACCGCCTCCGTGGCGCTGACCTTCGTCATCTGGATCATCGCCGCGATCGCGGGCTGAGGGGAGAAACGCAATGTCCATCCTGACACCCTACAAGCGCGCCGCCGGTCTCGGTTCGGCAAAGGACGGCACCAGCCATTTCTGGCGCCAGCGCGTCACCGCGGTCGCCAATGTGCCGCTGATGATCGCCTTCGTGTGGATCGTCGCATCCTGCGTCGGCGGATCCTACGAGGAGGTTCGCGCCATGCTCGGTCACCCGCTCGTCGCGGTCATCCTGCTGCTCGTCGTCGTCAGCGGCCTCTACCATGCCAAGCTCGGCATGCAGGTCGTCATCGAGGATTACGTGCACGGCGAAGGCGCGAAATTCGCGGCACTTCTCCTCAATGTCTTCTTCACTTTCGCGATCGGCGCACTCTGCGTCTTCGCCATCCTGAAACTGGGTTTCGCGGGCTGATTGCCCCGGCGAACCCGGATAGCGGCTCCAGGGAACGATACGGATGAATACTGACGCTTCCAAGAACGGCTCGGCCTATCGCACCGAAGACCACAAATTCGACGTGGTCGTGGTCGGCGCGGGTGGCGCGGGTCTGCGCGCCACGCTCGGCATGGCCGAACAGGGGCTAAGAACGGCCTGCATCACCAAGGTGTTTCCGACGCGCTCTCACACGGTCGCGGCGCAGGGCGGCATCGCCGCCTCGCTGACAAACATGACGCCGGACTGCTGGCAGTGGCACATGTACGACACAGTCAAGGGCTCCGATTGGCTCGGCGATGTCGACGCCATGCAGTATCTCGCCATGGAAGCGCCGAAGGCGGTCTACGAGCTGGAACATTACGGCGTACCGTTCAGCCGTACCGAGGACGGCAAGATCTATCAGCGCCCGTTCGGCGGCCACATGCAGAATTACGGCGACGGCCCGCCCGTGCAGCGCACCTGCGCCGCCGCGGACCGAACCGGCCACGCCATCCTGCACACGCTCTACGGCCAGTCGGTCAAGAACAAGGCGCAGTTCTTCGTCGAGTATTTCGCGCTCGATCTGATCATGTCCGACGACGGTGTCTGCACCGGCGTCGTTGCCTGGAACCTCGACGACGGCACAATCCACCGCTTCTCCGCCAAAATGGTCGTGCTTGCGACCGGCGGCTACGGGCGCGCCTATTTCTCCGCTACCTCCGCGCATACCTGCACGGGCGACGGCAACGGCATGATCGCGCGGGCGGGCCTGCCACTGCAGGACATGGAATTCGTGCAGTTCCACCCGACCGGCATTTACGGTGCGGGCTGCCTGATTACCGAGGGCGCGCGCGGCGAGGGCGGCTATCTCGTCAATTCCGAGGGCGAGCGCTTCATGGAGCGCTATGCGCCGTCAGCCAAGGATCTTGCGTCCCGCGACGTCGTTTCTCGCTGCATGACGATGGAAATCCGCGAAGGCCGTGGCGTCGGCAAGGACAAGGACCACATCTTCCTGCATCTCGACCACCTCGATCCCGCCGTGCTGCATGAGCGCCTGCCGGGCATTTCCGAGTCCGCCAAGATTTTCGCCGGCGTCGACGTGACCAAGGAGCCGATCCCGGTGCTGCCGACCGTCCACTACAATATGGGCGGCATCCCGACGAATTTCTGGGGCGAGGTGCTCAATCCGGCCAATGGCGGTCCGGACGCGGTCGCGCCGGGCCTGATGGCTGTCGGCGAGGCGGGCTGCGCGTCGGTTCACGGCGCCAACCGGCTTGGCTCGAACTCGCTGATCGACCTCGTCGTCTTCGGCCGCGCCGCGGCGATCCGCGCCGGCGAGGTGATCGACCGCGAGGCGTCGATCCCCGAAGTCAACGAGGCGGCCTGCGACAAGATCATGGCCCGCTTCGACAAGCTGCGCCATGCCGACAGCGGCACGCCGACGGCGGTGCTGCGCGAGAAGATGCAGCGCGCCATGCAGGAGGACGCCGCCGTCTTCCGCACGCAGGAATCGCTCGAGACCGGGTGCAAGCGCATTTCGGAAATCTGGGGTGAACTCTCCGATCTCAAGGTCACCGACCGCTCGATGATCTGGAACTCCGATCTCGTCGAGACGCTGGAGCTGGAAAACCTGATGGCTTGCGCCATCACCACAGTTTACGGCGCCGAGGCCCGCAAGGAGAGCCGCGGCAGCCACGCCCGCGAGGACTACGCGGAAGGCAAGTTCGCCGGGCGCGACGACGAGAACTGGCGCAAGCACACGCTGGCCTGGGTCAACGAGGCCGGCAAGGTCACGCTCGACTATCGCCCCGTTCATACGGAACTGCTCGCAGACGGCATCGACCCGAAGAAGATCGAACCGAAGGCGCGGGTGTACTGACGATGGCACTCGCGGCGGCCGGATATTCTGGAAAGCCCCTGCCGGACAAGCTCGGCATGAAGGACGGCCATGCCGCGTTGTTCGTCGGGCTGCCCGACGAGGTTGCCGAACTGGCCGGCGCGCGCGAATTCGCCTTTGTCGAAAAGATCGGCTGGGACGCGCTTCCGGGCGAAGGGCACTACGATTTCGTGCATGCCTTCACGGTCGAGAAGTCCGATCTGGCGGAAAACGCCGAGACCCTGCGCGACCGCATCATGCCGGATGGCATGGTGTGGGTGTCGTGGCCGAAGAAGGCCTCGAAGGTCGCGACCGATATTACAGAGGATGGCGTGCGCGATGCGCTGCTGCCGTCCGGCCTTGTCGACGTCAAGGTTTGCGCCGTTTCCGATGTGTGGAGCGGTCTGAAACTTGTCGTCCGCAAGGAACTGAGAACGCACTGATGCAGGTTCCGGGGCATAGGGAGAGACGAATCATGACCGTTTCATTCGCGAGACTTTCGGGTCTGATGACCATTATACCTCTGATGTTCGGCGCTTCTATTGCCCAGGCAAATGACGATTTGATCCTCGCCTCCTGCAAGGCGGAACTCCAACTGTCTGATTCCGGATGCGCCTGCGTTCTCGATAAGGTTCATTCCGATCTGAGCGACAAACAGTTCGAATTCTTCGTAGCCGCGATCAGCAAGAACCAGCCGGCGATGATGCAGGCCCAGATGGGGCTTACCGGCGCGGAAATGATGGAAATCGCCAACTTTATGACCGTGACTCCGCAAACATGTCAGAACCAGTGATGGAAATGCCGCACCATGGTTGAACTCGCACTCCCCAAGAACTCCAAGATCACGCAGGGCAAGACTTGGCCGAAGCCGGAAGGCGCGACCAATCTGCGCGAATACAAGATCTATCGCTGGAGCCCGGATGACGGAAAGAACCCGTCGATCGACACCTATTATGTCGATATGGACGATTGCGGCCCGATGGTTCTCGACGGTCTCCTCTACATCAAGAACAAGATCGACCCGACGCTGACGCTGCGCCGGTCCTGCCGCGAGGGCATTTGCGGTTCCTGCGCGATGAATATCGACGGCACCAACACGCTGGCCTGCACCAAGGGCGTCGAGGAGGTCGACGGGGTCGTGAAGGTCTATCCGCTGCCGCACATGCCGGTGGTCAAGGATCTCGTGCCCGACCTGACGAATTTCTATGCCCAGCATGCGTCCATCGAGCCCTGGCTCGAAACGAAGACGCCCGCGCCGGAAAAGGAATGGCGCCAGTCCCACGAGGATCGCGCCAAGCTGGACGGCCTCTATGAGTGCATTCTTTGCGCCTGCTGTTCGACGTCGTGCCCGTCCTATTGGTGGAACGGCGACCGCTATCTCGGCCCCGCCGCGCTGCTGCAGGCATATCGCTGGCTGATCGACTCACGCGACGAGGCAACCGGCGAGCGGCTCGACAATCTGGAAGATCCGTTCCGGCTCTATCGCTGCCACACCATCATGAACTGCACCCAGGCTTGCCCGAAGGGTCTGAACCCGGCGAAAGCCATCGCGGAAATCAAGAAGATGATGGTCGAGCGGCGGGTGTAGGGCGAGGCGATCGGGCTTTGAATATTGTGCTTTGCCTGCCTGGGAATAACAGCCTGAACCGCCTAGCAGCGGAGTGCATAAATCGGCTAATCATCATCGGATGAGCCAGGAACCTCTTCCCCATCTGAATCCCGTCGAAGCGCGCGTCCTCGGCTGTTTGATCGAGAAGCAGCGGCTGACGCCTGATGTCTATCCGCTGACCTTCAATGCCTTGCAGGCGGCTGCCAACCAGAAATCGTCGCGCGAGCCGGTCATGGCGCTCGAGCCGGCGGACATCCAGCGGGCGCTTCAGTCGCTAGAGCAGCAAAAGCTTGTCCGGCGGGCCTCCGGTTCGCGCACGGAACGGTTCGAGCAGGCGGCGAGCGCCGTGTTCGTCCTGACGATTCCGCAATCGGTGCTGCTGGCGCTGTTGCTGCTGCGCGGGCCGCAGACGGTCAACGAACTGCTGACCCGCAGCGAACGCATGACGGGTTTTGGTTCCGCCGATGGTGTCCGGGAGGAACTGGACATGCTCATCGGCCGCCGTCCGCCGCTGGCAAAGGAGATAGGTCGGGCGCCCGGTCAGCGGGAGACCCGCTTCGCGCATCTCCTGTCCGGCGATGTCGACATCGCCGATATCTCGCCTGCGAGTCCTGCGCGGGAAGCGGCGCCGTCCCGGATGGCGGAACTGGAGCAACGCGTACAGACCCTGGAAGAGGAAGTCGCCGCACTGAAAGCGCGCCTCGATGCTGCCGGCGCGTGAGGCGGCGGGTGTGATCCCGGTCGGTACTACCGGCAGCCTTCGAGCCAGACATCGCCATTGTCGAGCGGCGCGCATTCGCCTTCCGTCAGGCGGGCGATCCGCGCCGTCCTTTCATCAAGTTCGGCGTCCGTGCCCTGCAAGTCGTATTTTACCGGCGCGATCATCACGGCAACGAGCTTGAGAAATTCCGTGCGGCCGATCTCGGCCGGCGGCGCGCCGAAAATCCTCTGCGATGCGTCGAAGAACCCGGTCATCCAGCCATCCGGTCCGCGGCCCATCTCCAGCGTATCGAGCCAGAGCGCCATGATCTCGTCCTTCGAAAGCCGCGCCTCGAGGCCGAGTGCGTAGCCGGTCTGGCGGATCTTGCCGATGCCGGGACGGAAATTCTCGAACGCCAGCCGCTTGGCAAGCGACTGTGTAACGGTGGTGACCCCGGCGCCGGGCGTGCTCATGTCGATGCCGCCATGGTCGCGGAAGGCCGGGTCCTGCACCTTGACAAGATCGTCGAGCCGGCCCTCGCCAAGATCGCTCCCTCCGCGCCCGTCGGCGATCAGCGTGTCGGCGCGTACGCGCAACTGGTCGGCGTCTGCCAGCGCGTCGAGATAGCCCTTGCCGCCATAGGCAAGCCCGGCGACGACGATTGCCAGCACCACGACAGCGACGATTTTGACGAGACGTTTCATCTGCGGACCTATTCCATTTTTTCGATGATCGAGGGTAATTCTTTCCGGCGGGGTTTCGGCACTCAACCGGGCGGGAATGCGGCGAGCGATCTCCCCGGTTTTTCCGCGAGCACGGAAACGGATTTTGCGCGGTGGCGATTTCGTGATGTGACGATTTTATCGTGACGGGTTTTCCCGCCGCGCCATTTTGTGGCGCGACGCGTTTTCTCGCGCTGACCGATCGAGCGATTTTTCGACCGCTCTTTCCCATCGCGGCGCCCGAAATTTTCGAGATCGGGTTTTCGGTTTTCGCGGGCGCGGCCGTTTTCCCCCGCTTTTCGATTCGAGAGGGCTGCATCTCGCAACGCTGTGGTTGCAGATCACTTCTCGCACCGCTTATGAGAATGAAGCCTATCGTCTCGTATGGCCGATATGGTTCGATAGGTTCTCATATAACGGTAAGTGAAAACCCATATGAAACAGTGGCTTGATGGTCACCCGAAGGCGAAGCTGATGGCGCGAAAGCGCGCCGCGATTCTTGACGCCGCGCATCGGCAATTCATGGCGCATGGCTTCGACGGGACCACGATGGAGGCCATCGCGGCGGATGCAAAAGTGTCGATCATGACGCTCTATCGTCACGCCGACGACAAGGACGACCTGTTCCGCGCGGTCGTTGCGCAGGCCTGCGATCGAGCCGTCGAGGCGGGGTGGATCGATCCGGGTGCCGGGTTGATGCAGCCGCTCGACGAGGCGCTGCAGGCCCGCGCCATGCGGTTCCAGGCGCTGCTGGCCGACAGGGAGACTGTCGCTCTTCTTCGCGCCGTCACGGTCGAGACGGACCGCTTTCCCGATCTCGCGGACAGGACGTGGCACGCCCTGATCGGCACGCATCGTGATGGGATGGCCGCCTTCCTCGCATTTCGGGAGGAGACGCGGAGCCTTGGCGCGGAGAAGCGCAGCCGCTTCGCCGCCGCTTTCTTCGACCGGCTCGTCGGAACCGACATGCTCGTTTCCCTGCTGGGCGGTCATGCGGCGTCGTCCGGGTTGCAGGAAGCGCGCGCCCGCGCCGCCGTTACAGACATCCTCGCTGCCATCCCGCCCTACGCGCCTGGCCGTCGAATTGTCTGAGGATTTCAATATCGGCTGATCGGCATGGGCACTTTCTTGAGTAGCCGCCCCTTCCTCTTGCCAGGAAGGAGATCGCCGTTCCTCCCGAAAAGTTCTCTCCTGCGACAGGGGACGAGGATGGCGCGATACATCTCCTTGACCCGCATCAACTCGCCATCGCCGTTTCCGCGATAGGACGTCCGGAAAAATGAAAGGAATGGCATATGGCCGAGACAGACTGGGTTGCATTCACCGATCAGACCAACCAGCGCATGGCGGAACTTCGCAAGGCGATGCCGGAGCCCGCGAAGGGCTTCAGCGCTCTGGCGCAGGCGGCGATCAAGCCGGGCGCGCTCGATTCGAAGACCAAGGAACTCATCGCGCTCGCCATCGGAATCACGGCGCGTTGCGACGGCTGTCTCGCGTTCCACGCCAAGGCCGCGAAAAAACACGGCGCGTCGCGCGAAGAGGTGATCGAGACGATCGCCGTGGCGCTCTATATGGGCGGTGGCCCGTCGATGATTTATGGCGCCGAGGCGTTGTCCGCCTTCGACGCCATGGGCGAGTAACGCTCAGACCAGTTTCGCGTCCAGCGTGATGGTGATCGCCGCCAGCGCACCGGAAACGGGGCAGCCTTCCTTGGCCTTGGTCGCAAGTTCCTGGAAGGTCTCGTCCTCTATCCCCGGGACGGAGGCTTCGAGCACCAGCGCGCTGCCCTTGATACCCTCGCCGGGCACCACTTCCACGGTTGCCTTCGCCTCGAGCTTGTCTGCCGGCGTGCCGTTTTCCGCGAGGAAATGCGACAGCTGCATGGCGAAGCATCCCGCATGGGCCGCGGCGATCAGTTCTTCCGGATTGGTGCCGGCTGTGCCGTCCTCGTCCTCGAAACGGGTGCGGAAGTCGTAGCGCTTGTCGTTGAGCGCGCCGCTTTGCGTCGTCAGGCGACCTTTGCCCTCCTGAAGATTGCCTTCCCAGACGGCTGAAGCATGGCGTTTCATGTTGGTCTCCTTTTGTGAATTCGGGAGTCTAACTGCTGTACCCGGCCTTCGGTTCAAGCCGTGATCAAAAATATTGCTCACGCAAGCGTGTTCAAATCTGATTGGGCGCGGGGTCGGCATTGTGAAATGGGTGCTCCATGTGAGGATGCAGGAACACGAACGGAGGACATCCGATGACCTTGCTCAAAAAGACGATTGCTGCGCTGTCGCTGGCCGCAACGGCCCTGACCGCCATGCCTGCTTCCGCCGAAACCAAATCCCTGGTTGTCGCCGGAGGCTGCTTCTGGTGCGTTGAAAGCGATTTCGATCACATGGAGGGTGTCGTCGCGACGACGTCGGGCTATGCGGGCGGCGAGATGGACAATCCCACCTACCGCGATCACGGCAAGCATCGCGAGGTCGTCAAGGTCGATTACGACGACACCAGGACGGATTATCGCACGCTGGTGACGAATTTCCTTCGCACAATCGACCCGACCGATGCCGGCGGACAGTTCTGCGACCGGGGCCGCAGCTACACGACCGCGATCCATGCGGGCACCAGCGAGGAGGCGGAAGCGGCCCGCGAGGCGATCGCCGACGCGCAGGAGACGCTTGGGAAGCCGGTCGTGACGCCGGTCGAGGGGCCTGCGACCTTCTGGAAGGCCGAGGATTACCATCAGGACTATTATCTCAGCCAGGAGAAGGTGCTGAGCCGATTCGGAATCGTCACCCGCGCCAAGGCCTACAAGGGCTACCGCAAGGGATGCGGCCGCGATGCGCGTGTGAGAGAGCTGTGGGGCGCGCAGGCCTTTCGCGGGGTCGAAAAAGTCGGCAGCTGACGTTACCGTCGTTAACGCACTATTATTTCTTTGAAATTCACGCTGTGGCATAATATGTCGCAGCGTGACGCTTCACTGTATTGGCGGATGTGTCATACTATCGATATACAAATCGGTGAGAGGACGGCGACGACGCCCACCGGACACATGGCCATGGAATTCCAGAGCGCATCTTCGACTTTCTCCGACATCGTGACGGGTCGGGCGGATTCCCGCGCGCTGAAAGACCGTCATATCGTCGATCAGCTGATCGAGGAGCGTGGCCAGACGCTGGTCAAGCATCCGATGTGGCCGCTGATCCGGCCGGCGCTCTACAAGGTCCTCTATTACGATCAGGCCGTTCGCATGGCCGACGAGGTCGCGGAGATCAGCGGCATCGAGTGTTTCGAATATGTCAGCCGAATGCTGGAGCTCGATGTTACCGTCGAGGGCAAGGAAAACATTCCCTCCGAAGGCGCCTTCATCCTTGTTTCTAATCATCCGACAGGCATCGCCGACGGCGTCGCCGTTTACGACATGATCAAGGACACGCGTCCCGATCTCGTCTTCTTCGCCAATCGCGACGCGATCCGGGTCAACCAGCGTCTGTCGGAAATCATCATCCCGGTCGAATGGCGGACCACCGAGAAATCGCATGCGAAAAGCCGCGAGACGCTCGTGCGCACCAGCCGGGCCTTCTCGGACGGCCGGGCGATCATCCTGTTTCCCTCGGGCCGCATCGCCTATTGGGCGAAGGGCGGGCTGCATGAGCGCGCGTGGCAGGCGACCGGCGTGCACATGGCCAAGCGCTACAACGTGCCGGTAATCCCGATGCATATGAGTTCGCGCAATTCGAAGCTCTTCTACCTGTTGTCGCATCGCACGCCCGAATTGCGGGACATGACGGTGTTTCACGAGTTGCTCAACAAGAAGGGCCAGAACTTCCGCATGACGATCGGCAAGCCGATCGAACCCGACATGCTGGAAGGCGACGTTCAGGACCTGACGGTTCGCATGCAAAACCATTGCGAACATGTTCTGCGCGACGACGCCGACGCGGAATTCGCCGGCTGATACCCTCCGTCTCGACGGGCGCTTCCATCATTTTAGACCGGTAACCGCCGGGTCCGCATGTGCGCTCGCGCACAGACCAGTTCCCGTTTTCCACGCAAGGCTGGGCGCAAATCCCGTTCTCAGCCGGAGGAAAACCGGATGCACGTCGTCATTACACTTCTCGGTCTGCTCGGCGCAGGCCTTTTCTGGTGGTATCGCCTCAGGGCGGCGGGGGTTGCTGTTCGCAATATCGCCGACGCGGCGGGTCGCGCCCATGGCGCGGCGAAGAGACGCAGATTCCGCAATCGCGCCGCGGAAAGCCCTTTCGCGGCCATTGACGATCCCGTTGTGGGCGCGGCGACCGTGATTATCGCGATGGCGCAGGACCAGGGCGTGTTTGACGACAAGGCCGAGCATCGATTGCGCGAGGCGCTGTTGCCGGTCGCCGGCAGTCCCGCCCTGGTCGAAGAGGCGGTGATCTATGGCAAGTGGGCGGCCGGCCAATGCGCCGAAGCCAGCACCGCGTTGCGTCATGTAGCGCCCTATCTCAAGCAAACGCTGACGCCCGCCGAACGCGGACAGCTTCTGGCGATTGCGGAGACGGTCATCGACCCGGCGACGGGCACGTCGGCGCATCGCGAGCAGCTGTTGCGAACGCTGGTCGCACGTCTCGAGGTCTGAGGAAAGGCGGAGGCCGAAGCCTCCGCGGGTCAGGCGATGGACTGACCGGTCTTGGCCCAGTCGGCCATGAAGGCTTCGATGCCCTTGTCGGTCAGGGTGTGCTTGACCAGCGCCTTCAGCGTCGCGGGCGGAACCGTCGCCACATCAGCGCCGATCAGGGCCGCTTCCCTGACATGGTTCACCGTGCGGATCGACGCTGCGAGGATCTCGGTCTGGAACCCGTAATTGTTGTAGATCGTGCGGATATCGGCGATCAGTTCCATGCCGTCGATGGCGAGGTCGTCGAGACGCCCGATGAAGGGCGAAATGAAGGTCGCGCCGGCCTTGGCGGCGAGAAGCGCCTGGTTGGCCGAGAAGCACAGTGTCACATTGACTTTGCGGCCGTCGCCCGTGATCGCCTTGCACGCCTTCAGGCCGTCGAAAGTCAACGGAACCTTGATGCAGATATTGTCGGCGATCTTCGACAGGATATCGGCTTCCTTCATCATGCCTTCGTAATCGAGCGCCGTGACCTCGGCGGAGACCGGTCCCTCGACGATATCGCAGATTTCTTTCGTGACCTCCTTGATGCTGCGTCCCGATTTCATGATCAGGGACGGATTGGTGGTCACGCCGTCGAGCAGTCCGATCTCGTTCAGCTCGCGGATTTCCTTCACATCGGCGGTGTCGACAAAAAATTTCATGGATTGCGCCCTTTTATGATCCCGTCTTGAGGGTTTTGCGATCGGGCTTCCGTTTAGACCAAAGAGTGGGCAAGGTCACGGGCAAATGAAGCAAGATTCGCTGCTCGCTCCCGATACCGTTCCCGTGCTCGTCCCGACTCCGTCGGAGCGACCCTATACCTATGCGGTTCCGCAGGGGATGCGTGTCGAGCCGGGTTCGATCGTCGCGGTGCCTCTCGGTCCGCGGCTGGTCCCCGGTGTCGTCTGGGACGCGGACCACAAGGACGACGTCGATGCGAAGAAACTGCGCGCGGTCGAGCACGTCTTCGATTGTCCGCCGCTGAGCGAGGAGACGCGCCGGTTCGTGGACTGGCTCGCGCGGTACACGCTGGCCGCGCCCGGCATGGTGGCGCGCATGGTGCTGCGGGTTCCCGCCGCTTTCGATCCCGAGCCGCCGACGCCGGGACTGCGGCGCACGGATATATTGCCGGAGCGCATGACGACGGCGCGAGAGCGGGTGATGGAAACCGCATCGGACGGTTTCGGCTGGACGCGATCCGGGCTGGCGCATGCGGCCGGCGTGTCGCTGTCCGTCGTCGACGGGCTGCTCAAGGTGGGCTCCTTCGAGGAGATCGATTTGCCGCCGGTGCCGGTCGTGGCGCAACCGGACCCGACATTCGGCGCGGCGCGGCTGTCCGGTGACCAGAAGGCGGCGGCCGAAACGATCGCCGCCCCCGTCCGCGAAGGCGGATTCTCGGTGTCGCTGCTTGACGGCGTGACCGGCTCCGGCAAAACGGAAGTCTATTTCGAGGCAATCGCGGCGGCGCTGGAAAAGGGCAGGCAGGTTCTCGTTCTCCTGCCGGAAATCTCGCTGACGCATTCCTTCCTGGAGCGCTTCCACGACCGGTTCGGCGCGCCGCCGGCCGAATGGCATTCCGATCTTGCGCCGAAGACGCGCGAACGGGTGTGGCGGCAGGTGGCGGACGGGCGCGTGCGTGTCGTCGCCGGTGCGCGCTCGGCATTGTTCCTGCCGTTCTCCGATCTCGGACTGATCGTCGTCGACGAGGAACACGACCCCGCCTACAAGCAGGAGGAACGCGTCGTCTATCATGCGCGCGACATGGCCGTTGTGCGCGGCCATATCGGTGGCTTTCCCGTCATCCTGTCGAGCGCCACGCCATCGGTGGAAACCCGGTACAATGCCGAGACAGGGCGGTATCGCCACGTGAAGCTGTCACGGCGATTCGCCGAGGCCGCCCTGCCGGAACTCGCCACCATCGACATGCGCCGAACGCCGCCGGCGCGCGGCAAGTTCCTGTCGCCGCCGCTTGTGAAGGCGGTCGGCGCGGCGGTGGAGCGTGGCGAGCAGGCGATCCTGTTCCTGAACCGCCGCGGCTACGCCCCGCTAACCCTTTGCCGGGTATGCGGTCACCGTTTCGAGTGTCCTGACTGTTCGAGCTGGCTCGTCGAGCACCGGTTCCGCGGCCAGCTTCTGTGCCATCATTGCGGCCATCACGAGCCGGTTCCCGAGGCGTGTCCGGAATGCGGCACGCTCGATCATCTCGTTGCCTGCGGGCCGGGTATCGAGCGCATCGCTGAGGAAGTCGTCGAAGCCTTTCCGGATGCGCGCGCCATCGTCCTCTCGTCGGACATGCTGGGCGGGGTGAAGCGGCTACGGCTTGAACTCGAGGCAATCGAGAAGGGCGAGGTCGATATCGTGATTGGCACGCAATTGGTCGCGAAGGGGCACAACTTCCCGAACATGACGCTGGTCGGCGTGGTCGATGCCGATCTGGGCCTTGCGAATGGCGATCCGCGTGCGGCCGAACGGACGTTCCAGCTGTTGAGCCAGGTGACCGGCCGTGCGGGGCGAACCGGCAAGAAGAGCCTCGGTCTGATCCAGACCTTCCAGCCCGAGCATCCGGCGATGCGCGCCATCGTGTCGGGCGACGCCGACGCTTTCTACGCCAACCAGATCGCCGAGCGCGAGCGCGGTCAATTGCCGCCATTCGGCCGGCTTGCCTCGATTATCATCTCGGCCAACAGCCGCGCCGAGGCGGAAAATCATGGCCGGGCCCTGCGCGCCGCCGCGCCGTCCGGCGAAATCATGGTGCTCGGCCCGGCCGAAGCGCCGCTGGCGCTGATCCGGGGCAGGCATCGCTTCCGCATCCTGGTGCACGGCCCCGAACGCGCGAACATGCAGGCTTTCCTGCGCGCCTTGATCGCCAGTGCTCCGCGTCCGCGCGGCTCGGTGCGCGTCAGCGTGGATATCGACCCGCAGTCGTTCCTTTGAGGGTGCCGTTCAGGATGTGACGAAGCGTTCCAGCTTGCCGAGCGTCTGGTAACCCAGTTCCACGGCGCCGAAGCCTTTGGCCTGCTGGAATTCGGCCGTGGAGCTGAACACCATGCCAAGCGTGACTTTCGTCGCCCCGTCCTGATCCTCGAACGAGGCCCAGGCATCGGCATGTTTCGGTCCGTTTTCGCCCCACAGCAGGGCGTAGCCGAACCGTTCTTCGTGCCGGACCTCATTATAGAGGTGGTGGTTCGGAAAGACCGTGCCGTCGGGGCCGATCATATCGAACACCCATTCGCCGCCCTCGCGCAGATCGATCCGCTGCGTTCGGCAGGAAAAGCCGTCCGGTCCCCACCATTGCGGCAGCGTTTCGGGGTTCATCCATGCGCCCCAGACCACGGATCGGGGCGCTTGAATGACCCGCTGCAGCACCATGGTTCGCTCGGCCACGCCGGCGAGATTGTCCAGCCCGGCTCCGAAGCCCTCGCGGTAGCCGGCTTCCATATCCCCGGCGAGCGAGGAAAGCTGGACCGTTACGACAAGCCGGGTGCGGTCGCCGTCGCCGGCGAAATCGGCCGTCACCAGCGCGGCCGACTGCTTCGCTCCTTCGCGCGAGATCACCTCGTAATTCACGCTGTACGCCGTCGGCTCCAATGCGAGCCAGCCGATTTCGCAGCGAAAATCGGGCTGCCCCGCGACCTTGCAGAGCGAGATCTCCCGGCCGCCTACCCTGGTATCGGCTTCAAGGAATTCCACGGTGACCGCGGGCGACGGCGGTGCCCAGATCGCCCGCGCGGCAGGGGCCGTCCAGGCTTCCCAAACGGCGGTTGGCGGTGCGGCGATGTCGCGCTCGAATGTCAGGGTGGCAAAGTCGCGGGTCGTCACATCAAGTCCTTCGCGTAGGCTTCGAGTTGTGTCGCAACGGTGCCCCAGCCGTCGTAAAAGCCCATGTCCTCATGCACCTTGCGGCTGTCGGGATTGCGATGCCGCGCGATCGCCGTGTAGGTCGTGCCGCCGTCCGGCGCATCCGCCAGCAGCAGGATCGCGGTCATGAACGGATCGGGCGCGGGCTTCCAGCCCTCTGTGTAGGCATCGGTGAAAACGAGCTTCTCGCCGTCCACGATTTCCAGATAGACGCCCCGGTTCTCCATCACCTGGCCTTCGACATCGAATGTCGTGTCGAACTTCCCGCCGACCCGCAGATCGATATCAACCGCAGTCACCTTGTGCGGGAGAGGGACGAAGAAGTGGGGAATATGCTCCGGCTTCGTCCAGCATTCCCAGATCAGCCGCCGTGGCGCCGCCAGGGTGCGGGTAAAGCTCAGGTCGGTTTTCTCATCGAGGTCCGGTTTCATTGGTCGCGCTCCTTCATCAGCGTCATCACATAGGCATCGAGGCGATCGAGCCGCGCCTCCCAGATAGCCCGCTGTTCGTCGAGCCAGCTGCGGACGGGTTGAAGTGCCTCGGGCACGATGGCGCATGTGCGCACCCGGCCGTCCTTGGACGTGGTGATCAGACCCGCCTCCTCGAGCACCGAGAGGTGCCGCATCACAGTCGGCAGCTTCAGTCCCGTCGGCTCTGCCAGTTCCGTTACCCGTGCGGGCGCTTCGGCGAGCCGGGTGAGCATCGCCCGACGGGTCGGGTCGGCAAGTGCGTGGAAGAGCGGCGAAAGATCGACATCATGCTTAGCCATGTCGCTAACTATCATCCGGCGGACGAGCGCGCAAGAAAAACTTCGACGATCGGCTAAGTAATGTGGTAAGCGGTCGGGACCGAGTGGTCGGTGGTCACGGCGCTATCGGGAAAAGCTGGCAATCAAAAGTGGCTACGGATCGCGCGCTGGTCGCCTTGCCCATCACGCCCGCGCGTCGCGCCCCCAACGGATCCGGCCCCAGGCGCGTTCGTGCAGGAAATAGACTCCGATGCTCATCAGGCTGGCGGAAAAGGCGAGCGTGAGCGCTCCGCCGATCGAGCCGGTCTGCCAGAATCCGAGTGCGCACATCGAGATGAGGCCGAGGATTTGCCAGGTGATTGCCTTGGCGATGGTCCGGATTTTCGTGTCCATTTGCTGTTGCTTTCAGTTCGGGGTTGCAACAGCGACCTAGGCGTCCGGGGCAATGACGGCAATTTGGTATTTTCGAAACTTTTTTCGCGAATGTTGATAATAATCACAATAGGCGGTAATTATCCGGCATGCGCAAGGAAGAACGGGCAGACCTTTTTCGAAAACGCGTCAGCGAACGCATGGCGGCGAGCGGTTTGTCGCGCAGCGGGCTGGCGCGGGAATGCGGAGTCGACCGGTCGACGGTCGCGCAGTTGCTGAACGGTGACGATCCGCGCCTTCCGAACGCGCATCTCGCCGCGGAGTTCGCTTCGGCGCTCGGCGTCAGCGCCGACTGGCTGCTCGGCCTGACCGAGCGCAGCGAAACCGCGGCCGACCTGCTGTCGGCCAGCTTTCGCATCGCAGACGCCAACCGGACGCCGGCGGACGACCAGATCATCGCCTGGCATCGGGAAGCCGCCGGACACAAGATCCGCCACGTATCGGCGACGCTGCCCGATATGCTGAAGACGGAGGAGGTGTTGGGCTGGGAGTACGCCGCCTTTATCGCCAAGACGCCGGAACAGGCGATGCAGTCGTTGCGTGACACCGTGGAGTGGCTGCGCGCGCCGGGCTGCGACTACGAGATCTGTGTCGCGCGCGACATGGTGGAATCGCTGGCGCGCTGCGAGGGCTACTGGAAGGGCCTGCCCCGCGACGTGGCACGACGGCAGATCGAGGCCATGGCGGAGACCTGCGCCCGGCTCTACCCGTCGCTGAGGGTTTATCTCTACGACAGCAAGCGCGTTTTCTCGGCGCCTGTCACGGTCTTTGGCCCCTTGCTCGCCGTCGTCTATGTCGGGCAGTTCTACATGGTGTTCCGCGAGACCCGCCAAGTGCGCGCCCTGACACAGCATTTCGACCAGCTCGTGCGCGAATCGGACATTGATGCGCGATCTGTTCCCGAAGAAATCCTGTCCTATCTCTGACGGGTGGCCTTTACCCTGCGTATCCCCGATACATATTGCGCAGGCAGAAACCGGAAAGCCGATATCGCGTCATGATCTCCATCATCCCCCCTCAATCGCCTGGCGAATGGCTGGCTTGGGCTTCGGCCCTCGTCACACTGTTTTTCGGACTGCTGTGCTTCTTCGCGCCGCGTCTTTCTTTCCGCATCATGCGGCTGAGAACGGAGGAAGGGATTCCGGAAGCGGTATCCGAGAGCCGGGCGACGATCGCGGGCTTCTATCTCGGCACCTCGCTCGTCGCGATCGCGTTCAATCAGCCCTTCGTCTGGATGGTGCTGGGCGCGGGCTGGGCGTTCACCGCACTCGGACGGCTTGTCTCGATCGTGTTCGATCGGGGCAACTCGTCGTTCAACTGGATTTCCATTTCCATCGAGGCGGCGCTGGCCGTTGCGCCGCTTCTTTACGCTTTCGGAATCGTGCGCTAGGCGCTTCTTTTCGCGCCAAAATCGGCGGTTCCTGCGACAAAAGGCGGGTGCCGTCGTGTTGCACCCGCTAAAAGCATGTGCTAGACGGCTCGCAATTCGCAGGCGGGGTGCGACTGCCGTACCATGTTGCGATTCTGAAATATCAACAAGATCAATGCGTTGCGCACAGCCCATCGGCTCCGTTTTGCGTGCGCATCGAGGTTAGACAGAGAAGCGATCGCCAGTGGCCAAATCATCTCTCACTTCCGGTGTTGCCTCACGATACGCTCAATCCCTTTTCGATATCGCTTTGGACTCCGGTTCGCTGGGCAAGGTCGAGGAGCAGCTGGGCGCTCTTGAATCCCTGATCGCGGAAAGCGAAGACCTGCGGCGCCTGATCGGCAGCCCGGTCTTTTCGACCGGCGAACAGCTCCGGGCGATCACCGCGATCGCCGACAAGGCCGGCCTCGACGGGGTTTTCGGAAACTTCCTGAAAGTCGTCGCGTCGAACCGTCGCCTCTTCGCCCTTCCGGGCATGATCAAGGCGTTCCGGGCGATCGTCGACGATCACAAGGGTATCGTTACTGCGCAGGTCACCAGCGCCTTCAAGCTGACCGCCGCGCAGGAAAAGGATCTGAAGGCGACGTTGAAGGACGTCGCCGGCAAAGACGTGGAGATCGACCTGACCGTCGATCCTTCTCTTCTGGGTGGACTGATCGTCAAGATCGGCTCGCGCCAGATCGACACGTCGCTTCGCACCAAATTGTCTTCAATGAAGCTCGCGCTTAAAGAGGTCGGCTGATGGATATTCGCGCCGCGGAAATTTCCGCAATCCTTAAGGACCAGATCAAGAATTTCGGACAGGAAGCTGAAGTTTCCGAAGTCGGGTCCGTGTTGTCCGTCGGTGACGGCATCGCCCGCGTCTACGGTCTCGACAATGTCCAGGCCGGTGAGATGGTCGAATTCCCCGGTGGCATTCGCGGCATGGCCCTGAACCTCGAAGCCGACAATGTCGGCGTCGTGATCTTCGGTTCCGACCGTGACATCAAGGAAGGCGACACGGTCAAGCGGACCGGCGCCATCGTTGACGTGCCGGTTGGCAAGGAACTGCTCGGCCGCGTCGTTGATGCACTCGGCAATCCGATCGACGGCAAGGGTCCGATCAAGTCGAAAGAGCGCAAGCGCGTCGACGTCAAGGCGCCCGGCATCATGCCGCGCAAGTCGGTGCACGAGCCGATGTCGACCGGCCTGAAAGCCATCGACGCCCTGATCCCGGTCGGCCGCGGCCAGCGCGAGCTCGTCATCGGCGACCGCCAGACCGGCAAGACCGCGATCATTCTCGATACCTTCCTCAACCAGAAGCCGATCCACGACAACGGCCCGGAAAAAGAGAAGCTTTTCTGCGTCTACGTCGCCGTCGGCCAGAAGCGCTCCACCGTCGCCCAGTTCGTGAAGGTGCTCGAAGAGCGTGGCGCGATGGAATATTCCGTCGTCATCGCCGCGACGGCATCCGATCCGGCTCCGATGCAGTATCTCGCGCCGTTCGCCGGCTGCACCATCGGCGAATATTTCCGCGACAACGGCATGCACGCCCTGATCGGCTATGACGATCTGTCGAAGCAGGCCGTGGCCTACCGTCAGATGTCCCTGCTGCTGCGCCGCCCGCCGGGCCGCGAAGCGTATCCGGGCGACGTCTTCTACCTGCATTCGCGCCTGCTGGAACGCGCCGCGAAGCTGAACGAAGATCATGGCGCCGGCTCGCTGACGGCTCTGCCGATCATCGAAACCCAGGGCAACGACGTCTCGGCCTTCATTCCGACTAACGTGATCTCGATCACCGACGGTCAGATCTTCCTCGAGACCGACCTCTTCTTCCAGGGCATCCGCCCGGCCGTTAACGTCGGCCTGTCGGTGTCTCGCGTCGGCTCCGCCGCGCAGATCAAGGCGATGAAGCAGGTTGCCGGCTCCATCAAGGGCGAGCTCGCGCAGTACCGCGAGATGGCTGCCTTTGCGCAGTTCGGTTCCGACCTCGACGCCGCAACGCAGCGCCTGCTCAACCGCGGCGCGCGACTGACCGAACTCCTGAAGCAGCCGCAGTTCTCGCCGCTGAAGACGGAAGAACAGGTCGCGGTGATCTATGCCGGCGTGAAGGGATATCTCGACACCCTCGCGGTTTCCGATGTCGGCAAGTTCGAGCAGGGCCTGCTCGCGCATATGCGTTCGGAAGGCAAGGATGTGCTTGAAGCGATCCGCACCGAGCAGAAGCTCTCCGACGAGATCGAGGAAAAGCTGAAGGCTCAGATCGACGCATACGCGAAAACCTTCGCGTAAGGGCGGACCGAAACTAGCAAACGGAACGATCCGGCATGCCTTCACTCAAGGACCTTCGAAGCCGCATTTCTTCGGTCAAGTCGACCCAGAAGATCACGCAGGCGATGCAGATGGTGGCCGCGGCGAAGCTGCGGCGCGCGCAGGAAGCCGCGGAAGCGGCGCGTCCCTATTCGCAGCGCATGGGTGCGGTTCTCGCGAACATCGCCCAGACGCTTGGCGACGCCGACGATGCGCCGAAACTGATGGTCGGTACCGGCGCGAGCGACACGCATCTGCTGGTCGTCTGCACGGCCGAGCGCGGCCTGTGCGGCGGTTTCAACTCGTCGATTGCGCGTCTTGCCCGTGACCATGCCCGCAAGCTTCTCGGCCAGGGCAAAACGGTCAAGATCATCACCGTCGGCAAGAAGGGCTACGATATCCTTCGCCGCGACCTCGGCAGCCACATCATCGACCGTGTCGATCTGCGCGACGTCAAGAGGCTTGGCTTCTCCGACGCGGACGCGATCGGCAAGCAGGTGATCGACCTGTTCGAAAAGGGCGAGTTCGACGTCTGCACGCTGTTCTATTCCGAGTTCAAGTCGGTGATTTCGCAGTTGCCGACCGCGCAGCAGCTGATCCCGGCCTCCGCCGGCGGCGACAGCGACGCCGAAACGGGCGGCGATGCAGCCTATGAATACGAGCCGGATGCCGCCGCGATCCTTTCGGATCTGATCCCGCGCAACATCTCGGTACAGGTGTTTCGGGCGTTGCTCGAGAATTCCGCGTCCGAGCAGGGCGCGCGCATGTCCGCCATGGACAACGCGACGCGCAATGCCGGCGAAATGATCGACAAGCTGACGCTGGACTACAACCGCCAGCGCCAGGCCCAGATCACCAAGGAACTGATTGAAATTATTTCTGGCGCGGAAGCGCTCTAAGGAAAGGTAACACGATGGCAAAAGCAGCAGCGAAAAAACCGGCCGCCGTGAAGTTGGCCAAGGGCCCCGAAGGCAAGGTCGCACAGGTCATCGGCGCCGTCGTGGACGTTCAGTTCACCGACCATCTGCCGCAGATCCTCAACGCGCTTGAGACCGACAACAATGGCATGCGCCTCGTTCTCGAGGTCGCGCAGCACCTCGGCGAGCACACGGTGCGTTGCATCGCGATGGACTCCACCGAGGGTCTCGTGCGCGGACAGACGGTTGTCGATACGGGCGCTCCGATCCAGGTTCCGGTCGGCCCGCAAATGCTCGGCCGCATCATCAACGTCATCGGCGAGCCGGTGGACGAAGCCGGCCCGGTCGAGGGCGAAGAGATGCGCGGCATTCACCAGCCGGCGCCGGAATATGTCGACCAGTCGACGGAAGCCGAAATTCTCGTCACGGGCATCAAGGTCCTCGATCTCCTCGCTCCCTACGCCAAGGGCGGCAAGATCGGCCTCTTCGGCGGCGCGGGCGTCGGCAAGACCGTTCTCATCCAGGAACTGATCAACAACATCGCGAAGGCGCATGGCGGCTACTCGGTTTTCGCTGGCGTCGGCGAGCGTACCCGTGAAGGCAACGACCTCTACCACGAGTTCGTCGAATCCGGCGTGAACAAGGAAGGCGGCGGCGAGGGCTCGAAGGCCGCGCTTGTCTACGGCCAGATGAACGAGCCGCCCGGTGCGCGTGCCCGCGTCGGTCTGACCGGTCTGACCATCGCCGAGTATTTCCGCGACCAGGGCCAGGACGTTCTGTTCTTCGTGGACAACATCTTCCGCTTCACCCAGGCGGGTTCGGAAGTGTCGGCGCTTCTCGGCCGTATTCCTTCGGCCGTGGGTTATCAGCCGACGCTCGCGACCGACATGGGCGCGCTGCAGGAACGCATCACCACCACGACCAAGGGTTCGATCACCTCGGTGCAGGCCATTTACGTGCCGGCCGACGACCTGACCGACCCGGCGCCGGCGACCTCGTTCGCCCACCTTGATGCGACGACGGTTCTCAACCGCTCGATCGCCGAGAAGGGCATCTACCCGGCTGTCGATCCGCTCGATTCCTCGTCGCGCATGCTCGACCCGCAGGTGGTTGGTGAAGAGCACTATGAAGTGGCCCGTCAGGTGCAGCAGACGCTGCAGCGCTACAAGTCGCTTCAGGATATCATCGCCATCCTGGGCATGGACGAGCTCTCCGAAGAGGACAAGCTGACCGTGGCGCGCGCGCGCAAGGTCGAGCGCTTCCTGTCGCAGCCGTTCTTCGTGGCCGAGGTCTTCACCGGTTCGCCGGGCAAGCTGGTCGATCTCGCCGACACGATCAAGGGCTTCAAGGGCCTCGTCGAAGGCGAATACGACCATCTCCCGGAAGCCGCCTTCTACATGGTCGGCTCCATCGAGGAAGCCGTCGAGAAGGCACAGAAGCTGGCCGCCGAGGCGGCCTGATAGGACGCCATGAGCCGTTGGGTCCCCATAGCCGAAACCGCCCTGGCAGGTGCCTTGGTCGGTTACATGATCGGGCCGGAGTCGCTCGAACAGTTTTTCGGCATGACGTTTCGCAACGGCGTCGCGTTCAACATACTCACGGGAACCGCGATCGGCGCGGTTCTCGGCCTGATCATGACCGTATCGCAAACACAGTCCGAGTGAACTGACCCATGGCCGAAGCTTTCAAATTCGAACTGGTCTCGCCCGAGCGGCTTATGGTGTCCGAGGATGTCGAGGAAGTCGTCGTCCCCGGCCAGGAAGGCTATTTCACGGTTCTCGCGAAGCACGCGCCGGTGATGGCCACACTTCAGCCGGGCGTCATCGAGGTGAAAACCGCGGCCGGCCAGACGGAGCGTTACTGCGTGTTCGGCGGCTTCGTCGATATCCTGCCGGAAGCCTGCACGCTGCTCGCCGAATCCGCCGTCAATGTAAACGACATCGACCCCGCCGATATCGAACAGCGCATTTCCAATGCCCGAGAAGATGTCGAGGACGCCAAGGATGATGACAGCCGCTCCAAGGCGATGATGTATCTCGATCAGCTGACCACGCTGCAGGGCGCGATCCTGCCGGCCTGATATCCGGTTGCTGATTTCAGAATAATGACAACGGCCCGCCAATCGCGGGCCGTTTTCATTTCAGACGGCCTCGAACTCCTGCGGGTATCGGACAGCGCCGCGATATTTTGCGACCGCGTCAGGAACTAGTTCCAATGCCTGAAAGGCCGGGCCCGAGAATGGCGCGTCCACATGCGTCGCGAGTTCCGACTTGAAGCCGAAGCGTCCGTAATAGACCGGATCGCCGAGAACGAAGACGGCGTGCCAGCCGTCCTGTCGCGCCCTGTCGATGGCGCGGTTGGTCAATTCGGTCCCGATCAGGAAATCCCGCCATTGCGGGTCGACGCAGAGGGGAGCAAGGGCAAGCGACTTGTCGGGGCCGTCCAGACGGCTCAGCAGGACATGGCCGACGATCATTCCATCGAGTTCGGCCACCATGGATATCGTCTCGACAGGCCCTTCGATAAGCTGGTCCACAAGTTCGGCCTCGGCTTCCCGCCCGAAAGCGCGGCGCTGGAGCGCGAGGATGGCGATCCGGTCTTCCGGCGCGCCGGTTCGGAACTTCGTCTTCTGCAGTATCATCGCGCGTCCGCTCCTTCGGCTTTGCGTTGTCCGCTTTCAGGTCGTCAGTCCTTCAATCCGATCAGTTCGCCCTGCAGCGCCAGCGACACAGCGGAGCGGGCATGCAATGCCGTCGTGTCGAAGACCGGCAGCGCGGCATTTGCGGCCGACACGAGCATGGTGATCTCGGTGCAGCCGAGAATGACCGCTTCGCATCCCGCCCACTTCATATGGTCGATGACCTGCCGGAAACGCGCGGCGGATGCTTCGTTCACCGTGCCTTGGCACAGTTCCTCGTAGATTATGCGATGGATGTCCGCGCGTTCCTCGTCGTCGGGGATCACGACGTCCAGATGGAAGCGGTTTTCCAGCCGGTAGCGATAGAAGCGCTCCTCCATGGTGAAACGCGTCGCCAGCAGGCCGACCTTTTTGTGGCCCGCATTGACGACGGCTTCACCCGTCGGATCGGCGATATGCAATACCGGCAATCCCGAGCCTTCCTCGATCTCGTCGGCAAGCTTATGCATCGTGTTGGTGGCGATGACGAGGAAAGACGCGCCGCCCGCCTTCAGTGAGCGCGCCGCCTCGACGAGGATGCGGGCGCATTCGCCCCATTTTCCCTCGTGCTGTAGGCGCTGGATATGCTCGAAGTCGACCGAGTGCATCAGGATCCGCGCCGAATGCAGCCCGCCGAGCGCCCGGTTCGCGGCGAGGTTCATCTCCCGGTAATAGATCGCGGTCGATTCCCAGCTCATTCCGCCGAGCAGGCCGATCAGCATCATGACGCCTTCGTTCCCGCCAGATGGCCGAAGGCGCGCACGACCTTCTCGTAGACCTCGCGCTTGAAGGGCACGATCAGCTCCGGCAGGTCGGCCATCGGCAGCCAGTCCCATGCCTCGAATTCGCGCTCATGCCCGTCCGGCGGCGGGTCGATCTGGATTTCGCTTTCGTCGCCTGTAAAGCGGAAAGCGAACCATTTCTGCGTCTGGCCGCGAAATTTGCCCTTCAGTCCGATTCCGATCATGTCTCCGGGCAGATCGTAATTGATCCATTCCGGAGCTTCCTCGATCAGTTCGGCCGACCGGATTCCGGTTTCCTCGTAGAGCTCGCGCCATGCGGCCGACTGCGGATCCTCGTTCTTGTCGATCCCGCCCTGCGGCATCTGCCAGAGCTTGGCATGGCCGGAATATTCCGTGTTGCCTTCCTTGGCGCGTTTGCCGGCCCAGACGAACCCGTCGGCATTCAAGACCATGATGCCGACGCATGGGCGGTAGGGCAGGTCTTCCGCTTTAATCTTTTTCTTGGCCATCTCTTTGCCTATCGCGCCAGGGCGGAAACGCCGACGATCTCGAAGCCGCGCTTCTTCGCCGCATTGGCCCAGCTGGCCACGGTATCGACGGTGACCTCGAGCGCCGATCCGCTGCCGATCGCGTAGCCGGTGACCTCGGCGATCTTTTCGAGCTCCGCCAGTTTTGCCTTGATCGCCGCCGGATCGCGCGTGGCGTCGAGGGTCGCGTTTGCCGCGAGATAGGGCACGTCGAGCGCGGCCGCGAGCATGCCGAGTTTCTCGCCCCCGCCGGTCCCGTCATTGAAATAGAGAAGGCCCCGCTCGCCCACTTCGCGCAGAACGGGCGTCATCGCCGCGTCCGCCGTTGCGAGCCGCCCGCCGAGATAATTGACGATGCCGGTATAGTTGGTGATCTGTCCGAGCGCCCAGCGCAGATTGTCGAGATTGTCCTGTCTGTCGGCGTTGACGGTCAGCGTGTGCGGACCGGGGTCGGTGTCGGGATATCCGAAGGGCTCCATCGGCACCTGGACGAGAAGCTCGTGGCCTTGCCTCCGCGCTTCGCGCATCCACCGTCTGAGGCTGTTGCCCTGCGGGGAAAACGCCAGCGTGATTTCCGGCGGCAGTTTCTCGAGTGCGTGCAGAGTGCCCGTCTGCGACAGGCCAAGCCCGCCGATGACGATCGCGATCCGCTTGCCGCCGGCCTGAGACCAAGGCCGCGCATAGATGTCCATCGGACGCCTGCCGTCGGACGTGCGGACGGGAAGCGCGCCCCATTCACTGTCTTCGACCGCCCCGTCATCGGGAAGGTGAGCGACCTGGACCGGCTGTCCCACAGCCGCGTCGCCGGGATCGCGGATGACGATCACCTTCGGGCCGCCCTCGGACAGCCGGCCTTCGGGAATATCGGGGCGCGGTTCCGGAATGGCAGTCGCGGAATCGTCCATGCCGGCCGGCCGTTCGCGGGGTTCACCGTAAACGACTTCGACGCCCGTATCGTTGCCCGGCGCCGTGTCGGCGGACGCGACCGAGCCGGTGGTGCGCGCGTCGGCGACGTCCGGAGCGGCCGCGGCAATGACGATCGGCGCGCTGTCCGGCAACGTGTCGCGCTGCAGGAAGGAAAAGACGTTCAGGCCTGCCACGCCGGTGATGACGAGAGCCGTGACGAGGGGAAATCCGGGGCGCGCCTTCGGGCTCCGCGCAGCCCGGCGCTTGGCCGTGGCAGCTCTTCTGCCGGTCTGTCCGAGAGGTGCGTTCAGATCGTTCATTATCGATTGCCGCCGCGAATCAAAAGGCCACCGGAAACGGTGGCCTCTTGTAACATGGCTGTTTGTCTCTTTGGCAACGGCCTGCCTCAGTTCGGCAGGGCCTTTGCCGGATCCGGCGGGAAGGCCGGGTCGGTCTTCTCGCCGCGGATCAGCGACAGGGCGAAGGCGAGCTGGTCGTCCTCCTCGGGATCCTGCGGCACATAGGCGATGGAGCCCGAGCCTTCCTCGTCCTCCTCGTCACCCGTGATATGGCCGCGCAGATCGGACTCGCCGCGCGACAGGTCCCGACCGAGCAGTTCCTCGGGGATCGTCTGGTCGACGGAGATGTCCGGCGTGATGCCCTTGCCCTGGATCGAGACGCCGGCCGGCGTGTAGTAGAGCGCGGTCGTCAGGCGCAGCGCGCCGCTCTCGCCGAGCGGGATGATCGTCTGCACCGAGCCCTTGCCGAAGGAGCGCGAGCCCAGAACGGTGGCGCGGCGATGATCCTGCAGCGCGCCGGCGACGATTTCGGAGGCGCTGGCCGAGCCGCCATTGATCAGGACGACGAGCGGCTTTCCGCCGGTCAGGTCGCCCGGCCGAGCCGAATAGCGCCGGGTGTCGCGGTCGTCGCGGCCTCGCGTCGATACGATCAGGCCCTTGTCGAGGAAGGCGTCGGACACGTTGATCGCCTGGTCGAGCAGGCCGCCGGGATTGAGGCGCAGATCGAGCACGAAGCCCTTGAGCTTGTCTTCGCCGATTTCCTCGGTCAGCTTCTCGATGCCGTTCTGCAGATTGTCGAAAGTCTGCTCCGTGAAGGACATCACCCGCAGGTAGCCGATGTCGTCCTCGGCGCGGTAGCGCACCGCCTGCACCTTGATGACATCGCGGATGACCGTGATTTCGAGCGGCTTGTCGGCGCCTTCGCGCAGGATTGTCAGCTCGATCGGGGCGTTGACCGGGCCACGCATCTTGTCGACGGCCTGTTCGAGCGTCAGGCCGCGCACTTCCTCGCCGTCGATCTTGGCGATCAAATCACCGGCCAGAACGCCGGCCTTTTCGGCTGGCGTGTCGAACATCGGCGTGATCACCTTGACGAGTTCGTCCTCCATCGTGACCTCGATGCCGAGGCCGCCATATTCACCCTTTGTCTGGGTGCGCATGTCCGCCGCATCCTCGGCGTTCATGAAGGAGGAGTGCGGATCGAGCGAGGCCAGCATGCCGTTGATCGCGTTCTCGATCAGTTCCTTGTCTTCGGGTTCCTCGACATAATTGGCGCGCACGCGCTCGAAGATGTCACCGAAGATCGAAAGCTGCTTGTAGGTGTCTGTGCCAGCCGCATTCGCGGGCATCATAAGACCGTTGCCGGACAGGACCAGCATCGAGGCGGCGCCCATCAGGCCTCCGGCGAACAGCAGCGATAACTTGCGCATCATTTTCAGGTCCTTCCAGAACCGATCGATTCCCACCACGGGTCGGGATCGACGGGTTTGCCTTTTCTTCTGAACTCAACATAGAGCGTCGGGTTCTCGTTTTCAGCAGCCGCCGCCGAAACACTTGCGAGATGAACCCTGCCCATCGTGCCTACCGGTTCCCCGGCGAGGACAAATTGTCCCTGATCCACATCGATGCGCTCCATCCCGGCCAGCACCACATGATAGTCGTCTCCGACATTCAGGATCAAGAGTTGACCGTAAGAGCGAAACGGTCCCGCATACAGGACCCATCCGTCCGACGGAGCGGTCACCCAGGCACCCGGTTCGGCTTCGATCGTGTCGCCCTGCGCCTTGCCGCCAAGTCCGTCATTATCGCCAAATGCGGTAATTGTGCGGCCTCCGACCGGCTGCGCCAGCTTGCCGCGCAGCTCCGAAAATGCGTAGGCGGGCGCGATGCGCGCAGCGGAAAGGTCTTGGTTTTCAGCGCGTTCGCGGCCTTCCTCGAGCCGGCGCTGCGCCTCCAGCCGCGCCGCGTCGGCGGCCTCGCGGGCCGACTGGATTTCCTTTTCGATCGACGCGATCAGATCCTGCAGCGTGGAGGCCTGCGCCGCGAGTTCGGCGGCTCGCTTGCGCTCCGCCGCCAGATCCTCGGCTCGGCGATCCTCGATCGCCTTCTTTTCCTCAAGCAAAAGTGAAAGCCTGGCCTGCTCTTCTTTCTGTTCGACGAGGGTGCCGCGCAGTTCTTCGCGCTCGGCATTGAAGGTCGCGGTCAGGCGGCCGAGTTCCTTCAGGTCGGCGATGAGGACGAGGGTCTCGTCGCGCATGTCGGGGACGACCGCGCTCAGCAGGATCGAACTGCGCACCGAGGATAAAGCATCTTCCGGAGTTACGAGAATGGCCGGGGGCGGGTTGAGCCCCATGCGCTGAAGCGCGCCGAGCACTTCGGCGAGAAGTGCCTTGCGCTCGCGCAGGCTGGCGCGGACGGCATCGGCCTCTCGTCCGGTGGCGACCAGCCGTTCCTCGAGCTCGAAGACGTCCGCCGCGAGTTTCTTCTCTGTTTTCGCCGCCTGGATGATGGCGGTGTTGAGCGAGGCGCGGTCCTTGCGGATGCGCGCGACCTCCTGCTCCAGTTCCTCGCTGCGCTTTGCGGAAACGGCGTGTTCGCGGAGAATGTCGGCGAGTTCGCCGGCGTTTTGCTCCAGGCTCATCGCCAGGGCGTCCGGATCCTGCTCCTGCGCGACCGCCGGCGTTCCGGCGAGACCGGCGACCAGCAGGCAAACAAGGCGGGGCGGAAGGCGCATCAGGCGTCGTTTCGACGAATCATTGGCGGTGTGAACACGAGTCTATCGCGGGACGTCGGCAATGGAACCGGCAAGTTCGGCCAGAACATGGCGGCAGGCGTCAATCGCGATGATAGGGATGCCCGGACAGGATGGTCACGGCGCGATAGAGCTGTTCGGCGAGCATGATGCGGGCGAGCTGGTGCGGCCAGGTCTGGTTGCCGAAGGAGAGGACGAGATCGGCCCGTTTGCGCAGCGCGGGGTCATGGCCGTCGGGGCCGCCAATGGCGAAGATCGCGCGCGATATGCCGGTGTCGCGATAATCTGCCAGCCGGTCGGCGAATTTCCGCGACGCGAGCGATTTGCCGCGCTCGTCGAGAAGGATCAGGACTGTCGAGGGTTCGCGCGCCATGGCGGCGCATTTGGCGCTTTCTTCGGATTTTCGCAGCGCGTCCGTTCGGGCACGGCTTTCGGGGATCTCCGTCAAGCCGTCAAAATCGAGGCCCAGCGCCTTTCCGGCCTTTGCAAGCCGGTCGGTGTAACGCGACACAAGCTCAGCGTCGGGGCCGGGTTTCATGCGGCCCACCGCAAAAATCGTCAATCGCATCGCGCTTCAGGTGCTGTTGGAAATGCCCGGTTCCCTAATGAAGGGTGCCGGCCGCTTCCTCAGGCTCCTGCCACATCTTCTCAAGCGCATAGAAGTCGCGAACTTCCGGACGGAAGACATGCACGATCACGTCGCCGGCGTCGATCAGAACCCAGTCCGCAGCGGACAGGCCCTCGACCTTCGCGGTTCCATGACCCGCTTCCTTCAATGCACGCAGCAAATGGTCCGCCACCGCGCCGACATGGCGGTGTGAACGGCCCGACGCGATTACCATGTAATCGGCCATCGCGGATTTGCCCTGTATGTTGATGGAAACGATGTCCTCGGCCTTGGAGTCGTCGAGACTTTCCATGACCAGTTCAAGAACCCGATTCGCAGCGTCGGTTTCGCCGATATCGGGGGTAGAAGGCGCGAGGTCGGCCTTCTTCAACGTCGTTGTTCTCAAGTGCTTCCTTTCAATTCGGAACAAACGAGGGGAAAGATGATTCGCCTTTCCCACTCCAAAGATAGGCACGAGGCGGTAACAGATTCAAGACAGATGCGTTCAAGCCTTCTTGCGGGCCGATACCTCGCCGTTTCGAATCGCGGTCGAAGACACCGGAGAACGCGGGCCGTGCAGGAAAGTCCATGCGGGCGCGGGGAGGGTCGAAAGCAGCGCGGCGTCGGATTCGTCGATGCGGGCATAGGCGAAGGATTTCGCCATTTTCGAGGAGAGGTAGGACAGGGTCGAGCCGGGCCTGTCGACCACCGCGATCGGGAAGGTGAGCGCGATGTCCTGCCAGTTCTGCCAGCGGTGGAAGCTCGCCAGATTGTCGGCGCCCATAACCCAGATGAAACGGACGCGCGGATTGTACCGCCGAACGAGCGCCAGCGTGTCGGCGGTGAACCGCACCTGGTGGCTCGCCTCGAATGCGGTGACCTTGACCCTGGGATCGCCATTGATTTTCTCGGACCAGGCGATGCGCTCGGCGAGCGGCGGCAATTCGGTCGTGTCCTTCAGCGGGTTGCCGGGCGTTACGATCCACCAGAGCTGATCGAGCCTGAGGCGGCGAATAGCTGTTTCCGTGACGAGCAGGTGTCCTTCATGCGGCGGATTGAAGGATCCGCCGAACAGCCCGACCGTCATGCCGGGTTCCACATGCGGCATGCGCAGATGGTGTCGGGCGACGCCCGGAAAAAGTTCCGCGGTGTCGCTCATGGTTCTGCTCAGGGGCGGATCTGGCCGGTGCCGCGCACCCGGTATTTGAAGGATGTCAACTGCTCGACGCCGACGGGCCCGCGCGCATGCATCTTGCCCGTCGCAATGCCGATCTCCGCGCCCATGCCAAATTCCCCGCCATCGGCAAATTGCGTCGATGCGTTGTGCAGGAGGATGGCGCTGTCGATCTCGTTGAAGAACTTCTCGACGACAGCCGCGTCCTCGGCGATCACAGCCTCGGTATGGTTCGACGAATAGGTGGCGATATGGTCAATCGCGCCTTCGATGCCGTCGACCAGCGCGACCGAGATTAGCGGGCCGAGATATTCGGTCAGCCAGTCGGCTTCCGTCGCGCGCTCCGCCTTCGGCCACATGGCACAGACATCCGCGTCGCCGCGAATGGCGCAGCCGGCGTCATCGAGGGCGTCGAGGATCGGTACGAGATGCGTTTCGGCCACCGCGCGATCGACCAGAAGGGTCTCGGCGGCGCCGCAGATGCCGGTGCGGCGCATCTTGGCGTTGACGGCGATGGCGCGCGCCATGTCGAGATTGGCCGACTTGTCGACATAGATGTGACAAAGCCCCTCGAGATGGGCGAAGACCGGGACACGGGCGTCCGACTGGACGCGTTCGACAAGGCTGCGGCCGCCGCGCGGGACGATCACGTCGATCGTGCCGTCCAGCCCGGTCAGCAACTCGCCGACGGCGGCGCGGTCGGTGACCGGAACGAGCTGGATGGCGTCGGCGGGCAGGCCGGCCGTTTCCAGCCCCTCAGCCAGGCAGGCATGGATGGCGCGCGAGGAGTTGGCGGAATCGGAGCCGCCGCGCAGGATGACGGCGTTGCCGGCCTTGAGGCACAGCGCGCCGGCATCGGCCGTCACATTGGGACGGCTCTCATAGATGACGCCGATGACGCCGAGCGGCGTGCGCACGCGCTCGATCTTCAGCCCGTTGGGACGGTCCCATGCCGCGATGATCGCGCCGACCGGATCGGCCAGGCCGGCGATGGCGCGTATTCCGTCGGCCATGGCCTGCACGCGATCTTTCGTCAGCTTCAGGCGATCCCGGAACGCGTCAGTCAGGTCGGACTTTTCGGCGCGCTCCATGTCGATGGCATTGGCGGCGAGAATGTCGTCGCAGCCGGCCTCGATCGCGTCGGCCATTGCCGCCAGCGCGGCGTTCTTTTGCGCGGTGCTGGCGATTGCCAGTGGCCGGCTCGCAGCACGGGCGCGCGCGCCCATGTCCGCCATGAGGGCGGGAATGTCCTGCGAGTTGATTTCGGCCCTGGTGAGCATCGGTCCTGTTCCTGTTATTGCGAGCGGATTGTTTAGCGCTCAAAGCGGCGAAGGGCAATGAGGGTGGATCGCGGCGAGGTTCGCCACGGTCAGACCTTAACCACCATGTCGTCGCGGTGGATCATGGCGGCGCGGGGAGCATGGCCGAGAATGGCCTCGATTTCCGGCGTCTTGTGGCCGGCGATCAGGCTGGCCTCGTCGGCATCGTAACCCGCGAGGCCGCGCGCGACTTCCTCGCGGGAGCCCTCAAGCACAATGGCGAGCGTGTCGCCGCGCTGGAACGCGCCCTCGACGCCGCGCACCCCGGCCGGGAGCAGGCTCTTGCCCGAGCGCAGCGCGCGCGCCGCGCCTTCGTCGACGATGAGCCTGCCCTGCGGCTCCAACTGGCCGGCGATCCAGCTTTTCCAGGCGGAGACGGGCGCGGCCGATGCGTGGAACAGGGAACATGGCGCGCCGCCGTCGAGCGCCGACAGCGGGTTGTCCACCGCGCCTTTCGTGATGATCATCGCGGTGCCGGCCTGGGTCGCGATCTTACCGGCCTCGACCTTGGTGCGCATGCCGCCGCGCGACAGTTCGGACGCGGCCTCGCCGGCCATGGCCTCGATCTCGGGCGTGATCGCCTCGATTTCGGCGAGGTGACGGGCATCGGGATCGAGGGCGGGCGAAGCGGTGTAGAGCCCGTCGACATCAGACAGGATGATCAGGAGATCGGCATTCATCATCGTCGCGACGCGCGCGGCGAGGCGGTCATTGTCGCCGTAGCGGATCTCGTTGGTTGCGACGGTGTCGTTCTCGTTGATGACCGGGAGCGCGCCCATGCGCAGAAGCGCGCCGATGGTGGCGCGGGCGTTGAGGTAGCGGCGGCGCGATTCCGTGTCGTCGATGGTGACGAGAACCTGTCCGGTCGTGATGCCTTCTTTGTCGAGCGCCTCGTCCCATGCGCGCGCAAGCGCGATCTGCCCGACCGCGGCCGCGGCCTGGTTTTCCTCCAGTTTCAGGGAACCGGAGCGCATGTCTAGAACGGTTCGGCCCATGGCCACCGCGCCGGAGGAGACGACGAGAATCTCGTGACCGTCACGGCGCAGCGCGGCGATGTCGCGGGCGAGGCTGTTCAGCCAGGCGCGTTTCAGGCCGGCCTTGCGGTCGACGAGAAGCGCGGACCCGATCTTGACGATGATGCGCCGGTAGGAAGCGAGACGACCCTGCATCGCATCACGCCTGCCAGCGCGGATCGGGCTCCGACGGCTCCTCGGGTTTCCGTTCTTCCTCGATATGGGTCATCAGCGCGCGCAGGACCTCGTCGAGGCCGTCGCGGCTGACGGAGGAGAAGGGCAGGGGCTCTTTCTTCGCGGCCTTTTTCAGCTGTTTCGTCTTGTCGGCGATCGTCGCCGCATCGACGGTGTCGATCTGCGACAGCGCGAGGATTTCCGGCTTTTCCGTCAATCCGTGGCCATAGGCCTCGAGTTCCGTGCGGACCGTCCTGTAAGCGGCCGCCGGATCTTCCTCCAGCGCGGAAACGAGATGCAGCATCACATTCGTGCGCTCGACATGGCCGAGGAAACGGTCGCCGATACCGACGCCCTCATGCGCGCCCTCGATCAGGCCGGGGATATCGGCGAGCACGAATTCGCGCGCATCGATGCGCACAACGCCGAGATTGGGATGCAGCGTCGTGAACGGATAATCGGCGATCTTCGGCTTGGCGGCCGTGACGCTCGCCAGCAGCGTGGACTTGCCGGCATTGGGCAGCCCGACGAGGCCGGCGTCGGCGATCAGCTTCAGGCGCAGCCAGATGGTGCGTTCCTGTCCTTCGAGGCCGGGGTTGGCGCGGCGCGGCGCCTGGTTGGTCGAGGATTTGAAATGGGCGTTGCCGAAGCCGCCATTGCCTCCCTTTGCGAGCAGGAAGCGCTGTCCCTCCTCGGTCAGGTCGCAGATCAGGGTTTCGTTGTCTTCCTCGTAGATCTGGGTGCCGACGGGCACTTTCAGCGTCACATCCGCGCCTTTCGCGCCGGTGCGGTTGCGGCCCATGCCGTGCACGCCGGTCTTCGCCTTGAAATGCTGCTGGTAGCGGTAGTCGATCAGCGTGTTCAGACCCTCGACCGCCTCGGCCCAGACGTCGCCGCCACGCCCGCCGTCGCCGCCGTCGGGACCGCCGAACTCGATATATTTTTCGCGGCGAAACGAGACCGAGCCGGCACCGCCGTCGCCCGACCGGATGTAAACTTTCGCCTGATCGAGGAATTTCATGGTTTTGTTATCTGCCTGGTACAAGTTTGCGATGCTCTATCGCATAGACGCGCTCCGCGCGACAATGAATTCGGGGATTCCTGCATGGCCTTCACGGTAGCCACCTACAACATACAATTTGGCATCGGACTGGACGGCGCCTACGATCTGGAGCGGATCGTCGAGGCCGTGAAGGACGCCGACATCATCGCGCTGCAGGAAGTGACGCGCGGCTTCATCCGCAATGAGGGGCGCGACATGGTCGCCGAGATCCAGGCGCTCATGCCCGACCGGTTCGCCGTCCACCACATGCCGGCCGATGTCGATTTCGGCAGCGCCGTCGAGGACGGCGTGGCGGTAAACCGGCGGTTCCAGTTCGGCAACATGATCCTGTCGCGTTGGCCGATCCTCTCCGCACGCGGCCACCTTCTGCCGCGCTCGATGCGCACCGCCTCGCTGAATTTGCAGCGCGGCGCGCTGGAAGCGCTGATCGCGACGCCTTCCGGTCCCTTCCGTTTCTATTCCGTCCATCTCGATCACATCGATCCGCAGGAGAGGCTGAACCAGATCGCCGCCCTGAAGGAAATCGCCTTCGCCGTTCCCCATACCGGCATGGCCGTCACCGGGCTCAGCGAATACGGTTTTCCGGAACTGCCGCATGCCGAGGATTTCGTCCTGCTCGGCGATTTCAACATGGAGCCGGATCTCGCCGAATACCGCGACATGCTCTCCGAAACGGGGCCGCTCGTCGATGTGACGGCGACCGATTCCGGCTGGAGCTGGGTCGACCCCGACGATCGCGAGCGGGTCAAGCGCCTCGATTACGGGTTCGCCACCCAGGGCTTCGCCGACCTGGTGACGAAGGCGCATGTGGATCAGAGCGCGGAAGGCTCCGACCACATGCCCGTCTGGATCCATCTCGGCGCGTAAAGGCCGGGCCTATGCCTGTTTGCGGGCCAGCCAGTCGGCGCGATCGAGCGTGTAGCGTTCGACCGGTACGCGGCCGGCAGTGAGACTGTCGATCTCGTCGAGCCCGACGAAGGAAAAGCCGCATTTGGCGATCACGTTGCGCGAACCCGGATTGACCGTGCGACACACCGCATGGATGCGTTCGGCGTCGGTCGAGCGGAACGCCTGATCGACGAGGGCATTTGCGGCCTCGGTCGCGTAACCATGGCCCCAATAGGCCTCGCCAAGCCAGAAGCCGACTTCGAAGCCGCCGCTGCGATCGCGAATCTCGAGGCCGGCAAAACCGATGAGATGGCCGGTATCGGCGAGCGTGATGGCGTAGATATAGCCCTCATGCTCCCCGGTGAGGCAGCCCTCCAGGAACACTTCCGCATCGCTCTCGCGATAGGGATAGGGCATGCGCGACGTCATTTCCGCGATCTGGCGATTGTTGGCGATGGCGGCCAGGTCCTCGACATCGTCCCTGTGCGGCGGTCGCAGCACGAGACGCGTCGTCACGAGAACGGGCGTGTCGTAGCTCAGGTCCGGAAGGTCGGGACCGTAAAGCTGCTGTGCTGGCTGGATCATCGTTTCGTTGCCTTGAATCGAGAAGGGGAGATGGTGGCGTCCCATCTCCCCTTGTATCGCGGCTTTCGCCAAATCCGGGTCATGAGACGCCGGACCATATGGTTGTCCGGCTTATTCCGCTGCGTCCTGCATGGGCATCACGGAAATATAGGTTCGGCCATTGGCCTTCGCCTTGAATTCCACTGCGCCTTCGACTTTCGCGAAGATCGTATGATCCTTGCCAATGCCGACATTGACGCCCGGATGCCACTTCGTGCCGCGCTGGCGCACGATGATGTTGCCCGGGACGACTTTCTCGCCGCCGAATTTCTTCACGCCAAGACGTTTGGATTCGGAATCGCGACCGTTACGCGACGAACCACCGGCTTTCTTGTGTGCCATTGTCTATCTCCTGTCGCGCCAACCGCGCGAATTTCCGTTCTTATGGTGGCTACGGGGCGTTTTTACAACCCCGGCCGGCTATCACTTCGCGATCAGGGCCTTGGCCTGCTCCTGCCAGTCGCGGATCTGATCCGCGCTGAAGGGCATGTTCTCGTCCACCGTCGCGATGTCCGCTTCGCTGAGAGCGGCAATCTGCGCGTAGGTGGTGATGCCCTGCTCGTTGAGCTGGCTTTCGGCAACCGGGCCGATGCCCTTGATCTTGGTCAGCTTGTCGGCCTCGCCTTCCGGCGCGGTGAACAGCGACGCGGCAGCGGCCGGAGCCGCCTTTTCTTCCTTGGCGGCCGGCTTCGGTGCTTCCGCCTTCGGCGCGGGTGCTGCCTCGGCCTTTTTCGGCGCGGCCTTCTTGGACGGCTTGGCGCCACCGGTCAGGATCTCGGCGATGCGGACGGTCGTCAGGTGCTGGCGATGGCCGCGGGTGCGCTTGGAGTTCTGGCGGCGGCGCTTCTTGAAGGCGATGACCTTGCGCGCACGGCCCTGCGAGACAACCTCGGCGGTCACCAGGGCGCCTTCGACGAAGGGCGCGCCAAACGTCGCATCGGCGCCTTCGCCGACCATGAGAACTTCGTTGAACTCCACCATGTCGCCGGTCTCGCCGTCGAGCAGTTCGATCTGGAGCGTGTCTTCGGTAGCAACGCGGTACTGCTTGCCACCGGTCTTGATGACTGCGAACATTTTTTTTCCTTCAGTGTTCGGTCCGGCTCTTGCCACTCGCCGCTGGTGCGGTCCGGGCAGGCCGTCTTTTTGGTCAGTCGTGACGGTTTCGGTTCGGTTTCATGCCCGATCATTGCCGGACACAAACAAAGCGGCGCGGATTTCCCGCGCCAGCGGCACCCCTATGATGCGGGTGCGGTGAAAAGTCAAGCTTTTCGACAGGGAAGGCTTGTCTTCGCCTCCATTGAGGGCTATGGACCGGCCCGCTCATCGAAGCGGTCACGGAGAGGTGGCTGAGTGGTCGAAAGCGCCGCACTCGAAATGCGGTATAGGGGTGACTCTATCGTGGGTTCGAATCCCACCCTCTCCGCCATAGACCAGGACCGAATGCCGGCTTCTCTTGTGAGCCGGGGCGAAAGTGCCAATTTCTCGACAGATTGCCCGGATGTGAGTCGCAGTCGGGCCGCATCCTAAAGCAGTTCGGCGACGGACCTGACCGACAGGATGGAGGCGATTTCCTCGGCGCGAAGCTGGCGGTTCGTTTCGGCCTCGATCGTCAGGACGATCGACATATGGGCCAGGCTGTCCCACGCCGGCAGGGTTTCCATCGTGTCGTCGATCGTCACGTGACCGCCCTCGATCTTGAGGGCTTTTGCGACGATTTCGCAGGCGCGGTCGTCAGGCGTCATCGTTTTTCTCCGCCCAGGGACCGGCCATCCACTTGTCCTTGAAGATCTCGAAATTCAGGAAATCGACGACTTCGCCTGTCTGCGGGTTCTGGTTGCTGCGGTGCCAGCTCCCGACATGGTCGTATCCCAGCCGCCGGTAATTGAAGATGGATGCGGTGTTGCGCGCCTCGACGACACCGTAGAAACGCTCGACGTCGGAAAAGGAAAAGAAGTGGTTCATGAGCTTGGCGCGTACCTCCAGGACGACCCCCTTGCCCCACCATTCGCGATCCCCGATGGCGACGGAATTGAAGGCGGACCGGTATCCGCGCATCTTGACCTTGTGAAAGCCGATGGATCGGCCGCCCGATTTGGGTGTGATCGAGAACGCGAACTTGGTGCGGTTGTCGGGAAGGGACATGGTTCTCGCCCATTTCCACGCCGAGCGCGGTTTCGAAGACTGGAACAGGCCTGCGAGGATTTCCGGGTCGCGGCGTATCTCGCGGGTTTCGATCATGAACCGTATCGCGCCCATCGGCTCGAGGATGAACCGTTCCGTTTCGAGCGGCCGGGCGAGCTTGCTTCTGGCTTTCATGAAGAACGCGCTCACGTTTCGCCGGCGACGAGGTTTCGCACATCGGCGCGCACGATCTTGCCGCGATCGTTGCGCGGGATGGCGTCGAGCCTGTAGAGGCGGGACGGCACCGCGTCGGCGCGGGCCTGTGTCCTGCACCAGGCCTTGATTGCCTCCGCATCGAAGTCCGATCCCGGTTTGAGCACGACCGCGGCCGCAACGGCCTCTCCCGCGACCGGGTCCGGGATGCCGAAGGCGCAGGCCTCTGCGATATCCGCATGGCGTTCGAGCATCATGTCGACCTCCTCGGCCTGCACCTTGATGCCGCCGCGATTGATCTCCGATTTAATCCGGCCGGCCAGCACAAGATGGCCTTCTTCGTCGATTTCGCCCGTATCGCCGGTACGGAACCAGCCGTCGCAAAAGGCCTCCGTCTGCAGATCGGGGCGCTGCCAGTAGCCCAGCATGATCGATGGCGTCTGTACCAGGACCTCGCCGCGTCCCTGGCCGGAAATACGGCCGTTTTCGTCGCGCACGGCGAGTGCGCCGCCCCATATCGGTCCGACATAGCCGTCGCATGCCCGGTCGTCGCGCAGCGAGCCGCCGCTGATCCAGTTCGCGGTCTCGGTCATGCCGAACATGTTGAAGACATTGTCGGTGCCGCCCCATTTCGCGATATCCCGCCACTGGCCGATCGAAAGCGGGGCCGAGCCGACATGGATTCTGGTCATGGGTAAGGATGGTGAGTCGGAGACGCGCAGGGCGATCTTCCAGAAAGACGGAACGGAGCTCATGAAGCCGATCCGGCGTGTCTCGACGACAGAGGAAAGCCCGCGCATTTCCGACATGTCCGGAACCGTCCATATGTGGACATGCCCGCCGGCGAAAAGCGGCGTCAGGCAATTGCCGATGAGGCCATGGCCGAAGAACACCGGCAGCACGCACAGGACCTGGCTCAACGTGTCGCGCCCGATTTCCGCGATGTTCAGGGAAATCCGGACCAGCAGGCTGCGCCGTGAATGGACGATGCCTTTCGGACGGCCCGTGGTGCCCGATGTCATCAGGATCAGAGCCGGCTCGTCCAGTCCCAAGGGCATGGCGGCGGATGCATTGTCCGGGTCCGGTTGCGGCATGTCGCAGCGGCGTTCGCCGATCCAGTGCCTCGCGCCGGTCGCCTCGATGACATTTTCCTGTTCCGCGCCGGTCAGCGCCGAATTGACGCCGACGGCGACGAAGCCTGCTTCCCAGCACGCGAAAAGCGCGATCAGGAAATCGATGCCGTCAGACTCCGAAACCACAATGCGCGCCCCGTGATCGAGGCCGAGCGCCGACAACTCGACTGCGGCCTTCCGCGCCGCCCGCCCGATGTCGGACGCCGACATCTCCCTTCCGGTCCGCACGTCGGAAATCCGGGCGGAAACGGGCAGCATCGACAGGACGGAAGCGGTTTCGGAACTCATTGTCTTTGTCTTGCGGTCCTGTTTTGCGTGACTGTTTAGCTGAACCGGGATCGAAAATGAACTTGGCCGGATGGCCGCCTAACGCAGCTAACGGCGTATCGTTCTCTGTATCCAGCGAAAAGCATGCCTGCGCAGTCGCGACATGCGCGAATACGGGGCCTCGATGACGACCTGCGCCGTAATCAAGTCCCTGCCGAGCGACGCGAGCGGGCCAAAGGTGAAACGGCTTGCCAGTTCCGCCGCGGCCGTCTCATCGAACATTTCCGCGATCAGGCGAAGGCAAAGGGCCGTTTCGACGCTCAGATGCAGGTCGGCGGCCAATTGCGGCAGTTTCTCCCGGTCATTGGTGTCGAGTTTTCTGAAAGCCTGCAGCACATCGACCAGGAAGCGTATCTGGTGGAGTTTGTGGCCGAGCGTTCCGTGGACGACGGCCAGAAAGAACAGGCACAATGGCGCTTCCGGGTCGTCAGGGTCGATCCGTATCAAATCGTCGTAGGAAAAGCTCACGCGCCGGCGCAGCCCCTCGTAATGAACGAGGTTTCCATGGACTTCGATCAGCAATGCCGGAACGTCTTCATGCAGCCATTTTTCTTCCTGGTTGGCGACCGTGTTGTCGAATGCCGCCCGCTTGTGCAGCCGGAAACCGCGATCCGTCAGGAACCCGGCGAACGCTTCACGCGCATCCGGTGAAACGAGAATGTCGATGTCGGTGAAGGGGCGGTCGCCGGGGACCGGATAGAGACGCGTCGCAAAGCTCCGGCCTTTCACCATCGTCGCGGCGATGCCGTTTTCGCGGATGAAAGCGGAGACATCGTTTGCCAGACCGCGCAGGCGCAGGGTCAGCGCGATGGCCGCTTCGACTTCGCGTTTGAGGTCGGAGACGATCTCCGGATCGCATGTTCCGGCCAGTTTGCGCAGCACGACCGGCCCGACATTGTGATCGCTCGCCATCTGCGCGATTCGGGGAAGGTGCCGGGGAGGCACGTTCGGGACCGGCGCTTCGGGATCCGCCAGCCTGCATAGCAGCGCTTCAGTTTGCCTTGACGTCACGGCGCTGCCGATCCTCCGCGATCGCTGTTTCGACCGCCGGTGCGATCGTGCTCAGGTCCGAGCCGGCGCACAGCCTGAAGGTGGGGAGCGTCCTGGTGATGGCGGCCAGCAGGCTGAACTGCCTGATTTCGCCCTCGACCAGACCGGTCTTGCCTATCCGCATGTTGTCGGCCGCGAGCGCCGCGAGGGTTTCGGTCGCGGCGAGCGCGAGCACGTCGCTTTCCGTGCGTCCGCTCCGCTCCAGTTTGAACAGGCCGGCGACCGGTCGCCGCCCGGTGGGTTCGATGCGAATCCGGTCCGCGATATCCGCCTGCAGGAGGCGGCGCTCGTCTTCGTCGCTCCAATCGCCCGAAAGCCGGGGCGCCACCCAATCCAGCATCTCCGCGGTCTTCCGGTGGACCTTCAGATTTCGCGGCAACCCCCAGGCGGTCACGCCGTCGGCATCGACCCGGAAAACCATCACATCGTCCGAGCACAGGCCGAACCCCGCGTCGCAGAGCGCCAGGGTGGTGGTGGTCTTCCCCGCGCCGCTTTGGCCGAAAATGACGACGAGATCATCGCTGCCCGGCATCGTGACGCCAGCGGAATGCAGCAGGAATTGTCCGGTTGCGTTGGCCGCCGCGTGCAGGACAAGCATGGCAACCGACTGGCCCGCGCTTTTTTCGCAGCCGGGCGCAACCGTGATCGACGCGTGGCGCTTGTCGGCGGCCAGTATGAGTGTCACGCGGTCGGGGAATTGCAGGTACTGCGTTCCATCATGTGAAGTGAACCGGCAGTCGCCTTCGTCGAAAACCGGTCCCGCATAGATCAAGGTTGCACCATCCGGCGCGGATTCGGGTTCGCCTTCACGGATCGTCAACGTGAATGCGGCGCTGTCGGCCGCAGCGATCGTTTCGTCGCTGAAAATGCGCGAGAACGAGTTCATTTGCAGTGCGTTTTGCGCATCGACCTGCAAGGCGCCGGCATGAAGATCGAACCAGCGAGTGATCATTGTCCTTCGGTCGCTCCGGTCTGCGAGGGATGCACGTATATCGTGACCTGGCCATCCATACGGTTGTTGATCACTTCCTCGCCATCGATCGATACCCAGCAATGCGCGGAGATCCGGGCCGAACCGATCGACCCCTCGTCCACCGCGAAATGAAGCTGTGGCCGATAGCCGGCCCTGCGGAGGTACTCATAGCCGACCAGCCCGGCCCGCAGGCAGCGCCGATCGCGCATCAGGACCGGGTTGCGAACCGCCTTGCGGACAAACCGCGCGATGTCGGGTACCGGCAGCTGCGGAACGTCGCCCTGGTTGCCGTGCTCGGCAAGTCTCAATATTTCGGAGAAGCTTTTACCGCGAATGCGGAAGGGGAGGAAACGCGCCGCGATCCAGATATCGAGCAGGAGACGCCATCGCTGCCAATGGCCGATTGCAGGCATGACCGCGCCCATCACTCCGCGCTAACGACGATTCCCTCGGATTCCAGTTCGGCGGCAAGCTCATTCAGGTCGCCGATCAGCGTTTCGAGCGCGACGTCGTACTCGCTCTCCATCAGCCGGGCGATCTCGTCGATCGAGCGCTGTCCGTCGACATTCCTCAGAAACGCTTCCGACGTGTCATTGCATGAATAGAGCTGCCCGCTGTCGCCAAGGAGAATGACAGCGCCGTCGCCGACGGTTTCAAAGGAGGCGATTGGCGAAAGCGCGTAAACCTTGGACGCTGACATGAACTCTCACACCTGTCGGAGGAAGCGTTTCAACCTGAAACGAATGCAGAACGGAAACCGGCCGGATTTCGTCATTTTTTCTGTCCGCTCCAGAACGGCATGCGGCTTACGGTGACGAACAGACGTCGATCTCGAATAGTCGACTCTTCCTAATTGTCGCGCGCGGAGCCGCCCGCCACAATCGCGGTCAGCGCCTGCTTCTTCAGGAGGACGGGCTTCGTATAGGTTTTCTTGGCTGACATCTGTTTCTCTTTACCTTCCCCGGATTATGGATAGACGCTGAATTCCAGCGAGGACGATGGGGAAATCTTCTATTTGTTACCCGATCCGTTCGCAACAACGCTGGCGAGCATCGACTGCTTGATCAGCGTCGGCTTCACATAAGTTCGTTTTGCTTGGCGCTTCATAAAATTCTTCCTTTTTTATCGGAATTGGCCTGTCAGATCCGCAGCTTATCGCAACTCGCAGCGCTCCGCAAAGGGGCGGCGAATTGAAAGCCTAAGCGAAACGGGCGGTAAACTTTCTAGGCCTGGTCGGAGTTGCGTGCGACAACGGTTGAAAGCTTTTCCTGCTTCACAAGCGCCGGTTTCACATAAATCCGCTTCGATCGGGTATCCATGGTTCTCTCCGTATTCAGGAAATCTTGCTCAGGCGGGAATATCCCTGCCACAGATGCCGGACGTCAAGCGAAAATGGGACGTGTCAGCCCCGAAGGCTCATACCCCGGTTGACGGTGCGGCAACCACTTTCGAGATCAGTGTTCTCTTTGCGATTGCAGGCTTGCGATATTCTTTCTTTTTCGTCATCAGTTTCGTTCCGCTTATGTCAGAAATCGCTGATTTTCGTACATTCTAGCTGAACGAACGCCGATCGCAAACCCTTGGGCGATCTGAACTTGGCGGTCTCCGAGTGCCGGTCTTGGCCTTGCGGATACGGAACTGAACTTCCGATGAAAACTGACCTTACTTCACGATCATTGTTGGAGAGGGCGTCACGTGCCCTCTCGGATGTCGAATGGGTAATTCGCGCCGCGACAGCGCGTTTCAGCCAAGCGTCGGCATGGTGAACTGCGCGTCGTCGCGTATGCCGCCCGGCCACCGCGTGGTGGTCGTCTTGATGCGGGTGTAGAAACGTACGCCCTCCATGCCGTGCATCGCGTGGTCGCCGAAGATCGAGGCCTTCCAGCCGCCGAAGGAGTGGAACGCCATCGGAACCGGGATCGGCACGTTGATGCCGACCATGCCGACCTCGATATCCTGCGAAAAGGCGCGTGCCGTGTCGCCGTCGCGGGTGAAGACCGCCGTGCCGTTGGCGTATTCATGGCCGTGGATCAGATCGACCGCTTCCTGGTAGGAGTTGCGGCGCACAACCGACAGCACCGGGCCGAAGATCTCGTCGCGATAGATCGACATGTCGGGCGTGACATTGTCGAACAGCGTGCCGCCGACATAGTAGCCGTTCTCGTAGCCCTGCATCTGCTGTTTGAAGGTGCGCCCATCGACAACCAGCTTTGCGCCTTCCTTTTCGCCCGCGTCGATATAGCCGAGGATTTTCTCCCGTGCCTGTTGCGTGACGACCGGACCCATCTCGGAGGAGCGGTCGGCGGCCGGGCCGATCTTCAGCGCCTCGGTCTTCGGCACCAGCCGCTCGATCAGCGCGTCGGCGACGGCGTCGGTGACCGGAACCGCCACCGATATGGCCATGCAGCGCTCGCCGGCAGAGCCGAAGGCCGCGCCCATGAGTGCGTTGGCCGCCATGTCGAGATCGGCGTCGGGCATCACGATCATGTGGTTCTTGGCGCCGCCCAGCGCCTGAACGCGCTTGCCGTTGGTCACGCCGGTGACGTGGATATATTTCGCGATCGGGGTCGATCCGACAAAGGAGATGGCCTTGACGTCCGGATGATGCAGCAGCGCGTCAACGGCCACCTTGTCGCCCTGGACAACATTGAAAACGCCTTCGGGCAGGCCTGCTTCGGTCAGCCATTCGGCGATCAGCAGCGAGGGGGACGGGTCGCGCTCCGACGGCTTGAGAATGAAGGTATTGCCGCAGGCGAGCGCGACGGGGAACATCCACATCGGCACCATGGCCGGGAAGTTGAACGGCGTGATGCCGGCGACGACGCCGAGCGATTGACGGATCGAGTGGGTATCGACACCGGTGCCGACGCTTTCGGAGAATTCGCCCTTGAGATGGGTCGGTGCACCGATCGCGAACTCGACGACCTCGAGGCCGCGCGTCACTTCGCCGAGCGCGTCGTCATGGGTCTTGCCGTGTTCGGCGGAAATCGCTTCGGCGAGCTGGTCCGCGCGCTCCCACAGGATGGTCTTGAACTTGTCGAGTATGCGGGCGCGGCGCAGCGATGGCGTCTTCGACCATGCCGGCCAGGCTGCCTTTGCGGCCGCGACGGCGTCGTTGACGTCCTGCTCGGATGCGAGGATCACTTCCTTTTCCGCTTCGCCGGTGGCGGGGTTGAAGACCGGCTGGGTGCGGTTGGCGGTGCCTCTGGCCGGCGATCCGGCGATGTAATGGGTAATCGTCGTCATGGACGTGTCCTCCTTGGTTGGAGGCGATGTCCCATTTCGTTATTCTCATAACAATGCGATAATATTCAAAGTCGTTATGCAAAAACGCATAGGATGAAATCATGAAGTGGGAAGACGGGCGATTGTTCCTGGCGGTGGCGCGGGCCGGGCAAATGCTCGGTGCCGCGAAGGCGCTGGGCATCAATCAGGCGACGCTCAGCCGGCGCATGGCGTCGCTGGAGCAGCAATTGGGCGCCAATCTCCTGATCCGGCGCGCGACCGGATGCGAACTGACGGATGAGGGCGAGGCGCTGGCCGCGTCGCTCGAACGCGCGGAGGCCGAATTCCTGCAGGCGCAATCGCTGTTCGACCATTCGGGCCCGGAGGTTTCCGGCACGGTGCGCATCGGTGCGCCGGACGGTTTCGGCGTATCGTTTCTCGCGCCGCGGCTCGCGAAGCTTTCGGAGCGTCATCCGGGTCTCACGGTTCAGCTCGTGCCGGTGCCGCAGGCCTTCTCATTGTCGAAGCGCGAGGCGGATATCGCCGTCATGGTCGGCCGGCCGGAGCAGGGACGGCTGATCGCGCAGAAACTGACCGACTATACGCTCGGTCTCTACGCGGCGCGCAGCTATGTCGAAAAAAGCGGTCTGCCCGTGACGACCGAGGATCTTCGGACCCACCGTCTCGTCGGCTATGTCGAAGACCTGATCTATTCGGCGTCGCTGAACTATGCCCCGACCTTCTGGTCCGGCTGGCGATCCCGAATCGAGATTTCGAGCGCGACCGGTCAGTTCGAAGCCGTGCGGGCCGGTGCGGGCATTGGCGTTCTGCATGACTACCTGGCGTCTGGCCACAAGGATCTCGTTGCGGTGCTCCCGGATTTGTCGGTGCAGCGATCCTACTGGATCGTCCATCACGAAAGCCTGCGCGGCCTCGCCCGCATCAAGGCCGCGACGGCATTCCTCGCCGACGCGGTGAAGTCGGATGCGGGGCGGTTCGTCAGGTCGACCCGGTAATCCGGCCGATCCTGTCACGGATATGACAAGCCGGGCGTTTATGGGACGGAAAATTTGCGACCTCGGATCCAGACATGAAACTCGTTCACATCTCCGACATCCACATCAATCCCGAACCGATCCTCGGTCTCGACCCCGTCGAGAATTTCCGAAAGTGCCTCGCGCATGTCGAAGCGCATCAGGGCGATGCCGACCGCATCGTCATTACCGGCGATCTGACGCATCACGGTCGGCCGGGAAGCTACGCGATGCTCAAGAACATCCTTGCCGGAAGTTCGCTGCGCGGCGCAAAGGCGCCACGCCTTCTGATCGGCAATCACGACGACCGGGAGAATTTCACCGCTGCATTTCCCGCTGCCGCGCGCGATGCGGATGGCTTCATCCAGTGGACCGAGGAGACCTCGGTCGGGATTTTCGTCTATATGGACACGGTCATGCAGGGCGAGCATGGCGGATCCTATTGCGAAGTCAGGCGCAAATGGCTGGAATCCGTGCTCGATGACGCCGCGGCGCAAGGCAAGCCGTCATGGCTCTTCATGCATCACAACCCGACGACTGTGCATGTCGCCAATGCGGACCTGATCGGCATTCGCCAGGAAGCCGAACTGAAGGCCCTGCTCGCGCGCTATCGCGGCACGGTGCGCCACATGTTCTTCGGCCACTGCCATTTTACGCTGAGCGGTTCCACCGGCGGCATTCCGTTTTCGGCCCCTCGGTCGACCAACCACGCCTGCTGGCCGGATTTCTCCGGCAATGCGCACCGCATGGGCCATGGCGAATTGCAGCCGAACTACAATGTCTGCTTTCTCGAAGGCGACGATGTCGTCATCCATTCGGTCGACTTCCTCGACGAGGACAAGGTGACGTGGCAGGAGACCGGCGAGGATGGCTGGATCCAGGAGCCGGACGGCGAGGCGTCGCCGCGGCATTCGGGCCTGATGTGACCCGCGCTTGCGCGATTCAGGTCCAGACACCTCCAGATCTCGGGAGTGCCCGTCACGCTCTTTCGGTCGCAGCGGCAGGCCTTGGCGGTATCCGCGCCTCCGACGTTTTCTCCGCGCTCGCCGCGACCAGGACTAATATCCGCCGGAATCCGGTCCGTTCGCGAAACTCTGCAGCGTCTGGCCGCCGTCGATGAGCCAGGCGGCGCCGTTGACATGGCGGGCGGCGTCGGAGGCGAGAAAGGCCACGACTTCGGCGACATCTTCCACCTGGCCGATGCGCTTGGACGGGATGCGGCTCGCGAATTTCTCCACCTGGGACTGGCCGTCCGTGTGACCCTCGCGCAGGCCGGGCACCCCGAGCGTCGTTTCGATCACGCCGGGGCAGACCGCGTTGACGCGAATGCCGTGCGGCGCGAGGTCGAAGGCGGCGGACTTGGTGAGGCCCACCACCGCGTGTTTGGTCGACACGTAGCCGGCGCCACCGGCGAGAACATCCCATCCGGCCATTGACGAGCCCATGTTGACGATCGCGCCGCCCCTGCCTGACTTCACCATCTCGGCGGCGACCGCCTGCAGCGAGACGAACATCGAGCGCAGATTGACGCGGACCATCCTGTCCCACTCTTCGAGCGGCAGTTCGTGAACGGGGGCGACCTCGCCGGAAATGCCGGCATTGTTGAAGGCCATGTCGAGCGCGCCGAAGGTTTCGACAGCGGACGCGACCGCGCCCTTCATCACTTCGGCATCGGAAACATCGCCGGCCTTGGTCTTGACCTTGCCGGGCGCAGCGAGCCCTTCGGCCACCTGTTCAAGGCCCTTGGCGTCGAGATCGACGAGAAGGACATTCGCGCCGCGTTTGAGGAAGGTCCGCGCGGTCGCGGAGCCGATGGCGCCGGCGCCGCCGGTGATCAGCACGGTCTTGCCGTCGAAAGTGTCAGCCATGTCGTTTGCTTTCATTCGGTTTTTCAGTAGTCGCGCCAGCCATATTCCGGCGTGTAGCCGATCAGTTCGGCCGCACGGTCGTTGCTCAGCAGCGTCGTGTGCCCGGGCAGGGGCGTCCGGCGTTCGACGGCCGGATAGGCTTCGTCGAGGAGGCTCGCCGTCTCGCGTTCGGAATAGGTGTCGGCGGCGGAAATGAAGAAACGCTCATGGCCCGCGATATCGGCTTCGGCGGCTTGCACGAAGGCCCGGCCAGCATCGCGGGCATCGATATAGGCCCAGAGATCGAGGCCGGCTTCCTCGCGGTCGCGGCGCGGGCCGACCTGCTCGGGAAAGCTCTTCGCGGTCTGGATCCACGGCATGCGGATGCTGGCGGCCGAATGGCCGGTGCGGCGTGTCCAGGCCTCGACCATTTCCTCGCCGAGCCATTTGGTCACGGCATAGACGTCCTGCGGCGCCTGCGGGTGATGCTCATCGACGGGAAAATAGCCGATCTCGACGGGCTTCGGCGCGAATGGCAGGCCCAGAACGCTGAAGGAGGAGGCGAAGACCATGTTCTCGATCCCGCTCCGTTCCATCGCCGTCAGCACATTGAACATGAGCGTCATGTTGATGCGGAAAACGTCCTCGGCCTCGTAGCCGACCGGCCGCGGCAGAGAGGCGATATGCGCCATGCAATCGGCGGGACCGATCGCCTCCATGGCGGCGTCGAGCTTCGTCAGGTCGATCTGGTCGACGCCGGGCGCGCCCGTGAGGTCCAGAGCGGTAACCGTGTAGCCACGGCTCCTGAATGCAGAGGTGACGTGGCTGCCCAGAAGGCCGGCGGCGCCTGTCACAATGGCGTGCTTTGTCATCCCGGATCTCCGATCGAGAAGCGGTGGAAATACGTGTCCGGAAAGTGCATTTCCGGAGGTTTTTGTTGCGAAAGCCGACTTGACAACAGTCCGTCTTTGCTTCCAACTTTAATTCGTACACGAACAAAAAAACTCGTCAAGAGCCACGCGAGACTGCCGGCAAACGGGCGTTCGGAGTATCTGTAGAAACGGAGAACAGACATGAAGGCGAACATCAGAAATCTGGCGGCCGGGACAGCGATGCTCGGTGCCATGACCGCAGGAATTTCGGCGGCTTCCGCCGACACGCTCAAGGTAGCGGCGATCTCGGGCTACTTTTCACAGGGCTTCGGCATCGCGATTGTCAACGGTCTGAAGAAGGCCGAGCAGGACTTCGACGTCGAGGTCAAGATCGTGGACACGGGCAACCGCGCGCTCGACTATGAAGAGCAGTTCAACAACATCGCGAAAGACGGTGAATACGATCTCGTCTTCGTCATGGGATGGGAACTCGTGGACGCGCTGCAGAAGTCCAACGCCGCCTACCCCGACCAGAAATTCATCTTCATCGACGGCATCCTCGAGAGCGAAACGATGACCTATATCGACTTCGTCGAGGAGGAAGGCTCCTATCTCGTCGGTGCGCTGACGAGCATGCTGACCGAGCAGGGCGTCGAAGGCTTCGATTCCGGCAGCCAGGTCGGTTTCATCGGCGGTCGCGACATTCCGGTCATCCGCAACTTCCTGATGGGTTACGAGCAGGGCGTCGATGAACAGTCGGACGGCGTATCCGTCTCGAGCGTCTTCTCGGGCACCTTCGACGATCCGGCCAAGGGCTCCGAACTCGCGATGACCCTCTACGGTCAGGGCGTCGATGTCATCTATCAGGCTGCCGGCCCGACCGGCGAGGGCGTGCTGCAGGCCGCCAAGGTCGCGGACAAATATGCTGTCGGCGTCGATATCGACCAGTGTCCGACGGCTCCCGGCCATATCCTCGCCTCCATGCTCAAGCGCGCCGACGTGGCCGTCTATGACGTGATCAAGGGCGAGGTTGACGGAAGCGCGCCGGTCAAGGCCGGCCCGGTCTCCTACGGCGTGGCCGCCGGCGGCATCGAGCTCAAGGTCTGCGACGATGTTGCGGACATGATCCCCGAGGACGTGATGACCAAGCTCGAGGAAGTTCGCGCGGGCATCGCGGACGGCTCGATCTCGGTGACGCTCAACCAGTAACAGAATCGGCCGGCGGGCGGCGTTGCTCCCTCCCAAACCACTGCGCAGAACGCCTGCCGGCCCGACCCATTACCGTTCGAATGACGTTGCAAATCTGGAATTGACCGCTATGGCCTTCGCCGTTGAGATGATCGGTGTGTCGAAGAATTTCGGTCCGGTCGCCGCAAACCGGGATGTCAGCTTCGGCGTACGCCATGGCGAGATTCACGCCCTTGTCGGCGAGAACGGCGCGGGCAAGACGACGCTGATGAACATCCTCTTCGGGCTGATGCAGCCGGACAGTGGTGAAATCCAGATCGACGGCAAACCCGTGGTGATGGAATCGCCGCGCACCTCGATTGGCCTGGGGCTCGGCATGGTGCATCAGCATTTCAAGCTGGTGCCGTCGCTGACGGTCGCCGAGAACATCTTTCTCGGCATGGAAATCACCAAAGCCGGTCTGGTCGACCGCAAGGCCCAGTCGGACAAGGCGAGGGCGTTGTCCGAGGAGTTCGGCCTGCAGATTGATCCCGATCGCAAGATCCACGAGCTCTCGGTCGGTGCCGAGCAGCGCGTCGAAATTCTCAAGGTCCTGGCGCGGGGCGCCAATGTCGTCATTCTCGACGAGCCGACGGCGGTGCTCACGCCCCAGGAGAGCCGCGATCTCTTTCGTATCATCCGGCGCTTCGCGGATGCCGGAATGACCGTGATCTTCATCTCGCACCATCTTTCCGAGGTGCTCGAGGTGTCCGACACGGTAACTGTGCTGCGCGACGGGGCGGTGGTCGGCACGCGTCCGACGAAGGAACTCGACGAGGACTCGCTCGTCAACATGATGGTCGGGCGCGAGGTCAATTTCGACCGCCGCGACCGCAAACCGATCTCCGGTCATGCCATCCTCGAACTGCGCGACGTCTTCGCGCGTGACGATCGTGGTCTGCCGGCGCTGCGCGGGATCGACCTCGAGGTCCGGTCTGGCGAGATCGTCGGGATCGTCGGCGTCGACGGCAACGGACAGACCGAATTGTCCGAAGTCGTTTCCGGTCTGCGCGCGCCGAGCCACGGCGAGATCTTTCTGAACGGACAGGCGGTTGAGGGCAGCGACCCGCGCCACATGCGCGCGGCCGGTCTTGCCCATGTGCCAGCCAATCGACTTGTTCGCGGGGTCAATGCGACCGCCAATATCAGCGCCAACATCCTGATGGGGCGGCAGCGCTCCGAGCCATGGGCGAAGAACGGGTTGATCCGCTGGAGCGCGGTCAAGGATTTGGCGCGCGAACTCATGCAGCGTTTCGATATTCGCGCCAGGGACGAGAACGTCACGGTGAAAACCCTGTCCGGCGGCAACATGCAGAAGGTCGTCGTCGCCCGCGAGTTTTCGCAGCACATGCCGCTCATCCTGATCGACCAGCCTACCCGCGGCGTCGATATCGGCGCCATGGAAGGCATTCATGACGAGATCATTCAGCGGCGCGACGCCGGGGCAGCCATTCTTCTGATTTCCGTGCAAATCGACGAGATACTGGCGCTGGCAGACAGGGTTTTCGTAATGTTCGCAGGAAGCATTGCCGGCGCAGTCGATCCGGAGAACACGACCGAAGAGGAAATCGGATATCTCATGGCGGGCGGTTCGCGCAGCTCGGATCAAGCGGCATGAGCACTGAAGCCGACACCACGCCCACCGCGCGCTCGGGCAGGCAATTGCCGGCCTGGCTGGAAGGCCTTCTCGGGCAGATGGTCGCCCTGGTCATCGCCATCATAGGCGGCGGTATCATTGTCATGTTGGTGGGTGAGGATCCGATCCTCGTCTTCACCACACTTCTGCGCGGCGCTTTCGGCAGCAGCGAGCGGATCGCCGGTTCGCTGCTGCAGGCGACTCCAATCATCATCGCCGGCGTCGCCGCCTGCATCGCGCTGCGCGGCGGGCTGTTTAACATCGGTGTCGAGGGACAGCTCTACATGGGCGGCTTCGCCGCCGCCTTCGTCGGCTTCCAGTTCGCTCTGCCGGCGGGACTTCACATGGTCGTCGCGCTCGCGGCCGCGGTTGTTGCCGGCGGATTGTGGATCCTGATCCCGGCCTTCTTCCGCGCCCGCTTCGGCACCAACGAGGTTGTCTCCACGATCCTGTCCAACTACGTGGCGATCCTGCTCACCTCATATCTGACGATCGACGTGTTCAAGCGTCCTGGCGGGTGGTCGGAAACCGCTCCGATTGCGACGACCGCCTACCTCCCGCAACTCTTCGACTTCTCGCGGCTTAATTTGGGGCTGTTCATCGGACTGGCGCTCGCCGTCGGGTTTCACCTGTTCCTGACCCGGACCTCGACCGGCTACGAAATGAACACGATGGGCTCGAACATGAAGTTCGCCGAGTATGGCGGTATCCCCGTGCGGCGGAACATCCTGATCGTGTTGCTTTGTTCGGGCGCGGTCGGCGGTCTGGCCGGCGGCGTCGAAACGCTCGGCGTCCACCATCGCTTCATGGAGGGCTTCGCGCCCGGCTTCGGCTTCGATGGCGTGATCGCCGCTCTTCTGGCGAACGGAAGCCCGATCGGCGTGATCTTCACCGCCATCTTCTTCGGTGCGCTGCGCGCCGGATCGCTGCTCATGGAGGTGGAAACCAATGCCTCGCGTGAGGTGATCACGGTTTTCCAGGCCTTCATCATCCTGTGCGTTTCAGCGCAAGTCCTTCTGCGCCGCCGGCGGGACAGCAACCAGGGAGAACGACGTTGGAGGTTCTAGAAACCATCTTCAACGTGTCGCTGATCTCGGCGACGCTGCGGACAACGGCCCCGATCCTGCTGGTTGCGCTCGGCGGCACCTTCACCACCAAGGCCGGCATTTTCAATATCGGCCTGGAAGGCCAGATGCTTATCGGCGCGTTCTTCGCGGTCCTGGGCTCGATCTGGACGCAATCGGCGTGGGGCGGCGTGGCGATCGGGGTGCTCGCGGCAATGTGCGTGGCGCTGACCTTTTCGATTTTCGTGGTCACCCTGCGTGCAAACGAGGTCGTCGTCGGGCTCGCCCTGAACATCCTCGCGGGCGGGCTGACGATCACCCTGACCAAGGCGATCTTCGGCACGCGCGGTTCGATCGTCAGCGGCGACATTGTCGGACTGCCCCGGATGCATATTCCGATTGTCGAAGACCTCGGCTCGCTCGGCAAGGCGCTCGGCAGTTTCACGCCGCTGATCTATCTCGCCTTCATCTTCGTTTTCGTGGTGTGGGTGATTATCTACCGCACCCGGCTCGGGCTCCATATTCGAGTTGCGGGTGAGAAGCCGGCGGCCGCGGAATCGCTCGGCATTCCAACAGGGCTCATGCAGCATATCGCCTCGCTGCTCTGCGGCCTGTTCGCGGGCCTTGCCGGCGCGCACCTTTCGCTCGGATACATAACGATGTTCGCCGAGAACATGTCGTCGGGCCGCGGCTTCATGGCGGTCGCCGTGTTGATCTTCTCAATCGGCGATCCCGTGAAGGTGCTGTTTGGCTGCCTGCTCTTCGGTTTCGCCGACGCGCTGTCGCTCAGGCTTCAGACCTTCGGACTCTCCTCCTATCTGGTTCTGACGGTCCCGTATCTGGTCACTCTCGGTGCGCTCTTCCTGCTGACCTATCGGCAGCGTCCGAAAACACTGCGCGAGACGGCGGAATCCCTTCAACTCATCAGGCGCGAGAAAGCATGACAGCCACCAAACACAGGATCATTCTCGATGTGGACTCGGCTGGCGACGATATTCTCGCCATCCTCTTCGCGCTCGGATCCGATTTCATCCAGCTCGAGGGCGTCACCGCGGTCACAGGTGCGGCCGGCCCCATCGAGCAGGTGACCAACGTGGTTCTCAACACGGCGACGCTGGCGGGCAGGGACGATCTGCCGGTCGCGGCGGGCGCCTGGCGGCCGATCGTCGGCAATACGAAGGAGGACATGGAAGCTCCGGTCCACTTCGAGAAACAGCTCAAGGACCGCTTTGGCGAACGCCTGAAGAAGTTCAATCCGCCCGCGCCGACGCCGATACGCAAGGCGATGGACAAGCACGCGGTCGACTTCATCATAGAGACCGTACGCGCCAATCCCGGCGAGATATCAATCGTGGCGACCGGGCCGCAGACCAATGTCGCCATGGCGCTCGACATGGCTCCGGATATCGCGCAACTGGTCAAGCAGATCGTCGTGCTCGGCGGTTGTTTCACGACGCCCGGCAACATCACGCCGGTGTCGGAATACAATATCTGGGCCGACCCCGAGGCCGCGCGCGTCGTGCTGCGCTCCGGCGCTCCGGTCGTTCTGGTGCCGCTCGACATCTGCGAGGATAACAGGGTCGCCCCGTCGATGCTCACACGCGACGATCTGGCGGATCTTGCCGCGGACCATCCCGACAGCAAGGTGGTCAGGCACATCTGCGAGAATTTCCCGATCTATATCGATATCTGGCGGGAGTTCTTCCATCTGGTCGGGTTCCCGCTCGATGACGCGATCGCGGTGGCGGCGGTCACGCATCCGGAGTTCTTTGAAATGACGGAACCGCTTTTCGTCGATGTCGCGCTGCACGAACGGCTGGTTCGGGGCCAGACCGTCGCTTTCACCGGACGGCAGATCCTGTCGTTCGATGGACCGGAAACGACGCGCATCTGCAAGGGGCTCGACGGCCGGTCGTTCCTCAAGCTGTTCAAGTCTTCCATCGGTACATTGGCGTAGGAGCAGGTTCGTGAAACCAATCAAGGTCATAATCGATTGCGATCCCGGTCATGACGATGCGATTGCGCTTCTGATGGCCCACAGGCTGCCCGAGATCGAACTTGTGGCCGTGACGACTGTTTGCGGCAATGCGCCACTGGCGCGCACGACCATCAATGCACGGCGGATCATGGAGCTTCTCGGCGCAAGCGACGTGCCGATCGCCGCCGGCTGCGCCTCTCCGCTGGCGCGTCCCCTGGTGCTCGGAACCGCCGACGGGCCGAGCGGTCTCGACGGTTCGCCTTACCTTCCGGAGCCGACGGTCGAAGCCGTCCCTGTGCATGGCGTCGATTTCCTCGCCGCCAAACTGCGCGAGGCGGAGGAACCGATCGTGCTGGTCCCCACCGGACCGCTGACCAATATCGGCATGCTGGTTCTCAAATACCCGGAACTGCTTTCCAAGATCGAGAAGGTGGTGCTGATGGGCGGGGCGTTCTACCGCCGCAGCGAGATCATCACGCCGACAGAATTCAACATCTTCTGCGATCCGGAAGCCGCCGAGATCGTGCTCGCGAGCGGCCTCGACATCACCATGGTCGGCCTTGACGTGACGATGCACGTGCTGGTCGAGGAAGACGAATTCGCGGCCATCGAGAAGATCAACACGCCGCTGTCGCGCGTGGTTTTCGACTGGCTGAAATTCTATGAGAAACTTCACCGCGGCCAGATGGGAATCGGCGGCGCGCTACATGATCCGCTGGCGCTTGCCGTTGTCGTCGATCCGACGCTTATCGAAACGCGCGAGGCGCATGTCTCGATCGACCGGACCGGCACTCATACGTTCGGCGCGACGGTCGCGGACTATTTCAAGCTTAATGGTCTCGAGCCCAACGTAAAGTTGGCCTCGCAAGTCAACTCGGCTAAGTTTTTTGAGATGCTCTACCGGTCGCTGGAAGACTGAAACCGCAGCGGGCGATAGAAAGGGAGTAAAAGCGATGCAAGATGTATTTTCTGCACACCGGCAGGAAGGTTCGACGGTTCTCGATTCGAAGAAAACGGCCCTGATCGTCGTCGACATGATCAATGAATTCTGCAAGCCGGGCGGGAAAATGGTTCTGCCGGGCTATGAAAAACTGATGCCGCAGCAGAAGGCCCTGATCGCGGCCGCGCGCGCCAACGACGTGCCTGTCATCTTCGTGATCGACTCCCACCGCAAGAACATGCGACAGGACCGGGAATTCCTCAAGCGCACGCCGCACGGCGTTGAAAATACCTGGGCGACCCAGATCATCGAGGATCTCGAGCCGCGCGAGGACGATCTCTACGTCATCAAGCATCGCTATTCTGCCTTCTTCCAGACGGATATGGATCTTCTGCTGAAAGACATGCAGATCTTCCAACTGGTCGTCTGCGGGGTGGTGACCAACATCTGCGTCCGCTCGACGGTGCATGACGCCTTCTTCCAGGGCTATGACGTGGTCGTCCCGCACGATGCCTGTGCAGCCACCGGGCCGCGCGAGCATGTCTCGACGCTCTACGATATTGCCACGCATTTCGGCACGGTTGCCGAGACCGACACCGTCATAGAAGGCCTGTCCTCGGGCAAGACGATCCTTAATCAGGTGTTTGAGGAAGACATGGCTCCCGGAATGGCCGCCCAATGACAGAGCGCATCGAGGAGCGAGCCGGCGGCGAAAGTCCGGTTTTGGATGACAGGCCTTCGCCGGCGGAAATTGACCGGCGGCTCAAGGAGATCGGCTACGTTCTCGAAGACCACAATGCCCACCTGGTGCGGCTGGCGCACCAGCGGGGCACGGCGCTTTTTCAGAAGGCCTTCGAGGGGTACGCGGTCACGCCAACGCAGGTCGCGGTGCTGGCGACTTTGCTCCGCTACGGCGATCTTCCGCAGAACCGGATCGGCAAGATCACCGCGATCGATACCGCCACGCTCAGCCCGCTTCTCAAGCGCCTGGATTCGCTCGGACTGACCCAAAGGGTGGTCTCGGAGCAGGACCAGCGGGTCAATCTCATCCAGCTTACCCCCAAGGGCTTCGATTTCACCTTCGAGGTTCTGCCGATCTCCCAGGCGGTGAGCGACGAGTTGCTCGCGCCCCTCAATCAGCGTGACCGCAAGCGCTTCATCGAACTGATCAAGAAAATCGCGCGCTGACCGCGCGACAATGACTGAAAGGATACTGAATGCCCAATTTCGCGATCCGGAAGATCTCCGTCGTTATCGAAGAGATCTTCCATGACGGCGGCCCTGTCGCACAGACGCCCCGGCGCCGTGCGGCTGCCCTGGCGGTCGTCTCCAACCCCTATGCGGGGCGCTATGTCGAGGAAATCCAGGAAGGCATGGAAGACCTCAAGCCGCTCGGCGTGATGATGACGGAAAAGCTCATCGATGCGCTCGGCGGCGACAGCACCGCGATCGATGCCTATGGCAAGGGCGTGATCGTCGGCACGGCCGGCGAGCTCGAACACGGCGCGCTGTGGCATGTTCCGGGCGGCTATGCGATGCGCGAGACGCTGGGCGAGGCGCTGGCGATCGTTCCTTCGGCCAAGAAGGTCGGCGGTTTCGGCGCGCGGATAGACATTCCGATCGGCCATATCAACGCCGCCTATGTGCGCAGTCACTTCGACGCGATGGAAGTCGGCATTCCCGACGGTCCGCGTCCCGACGAGCTTCTGCTGGCGCTCGTGATGGCTTGCGGTTCGCGCGTGCACGCCCGCATGGGCGGTCTGGCGGCGTCCGACATCAAGGTGCGGGACGGCCAGCGCTAGACGGGGGATATTTTTGCCAACACGGTATCTCGCGTTGGAAAATTACTTCGTGTACAAACTAAATATGCCGGCCGTTCCCAACGGTTCGGGCCGGCCAACGACATACGGAAAGAATGAAAATTCCCATGGCTGAAGCTGAGGACAGATTTCGCGGAGTGGTCGCGGGTATCGATGTCGGCGGCACGTTTACCGACCTCATCGTGCTCGATTCCGAAAGCGGCGGCGTCAGGATCGGCAAGGTGCCGACGACCCCTGACGACCAGTCGCGCGCGGTTCTCAGTGTGATTTCGCAGTCGGGCTACAAGGCCTCCGACATCGACCTCGTCATCCACGGGACGACGACCACCACCAATGCGCTGCTCGAGCGCCGTCTCGCCAAAGCCGGCCTGATCACCACCAGGGGGTTCAGGGACGTCATCGAGCTTGGCCGGCGGACGCGACCTCAACCTTACGGCATGGTCGGCTCCTTCGTGCCGTTGGTGCCGCGCAATCTTCGCCTCGAAGTCAGCGAGCGGATGGAGGCCACCGGCCAGGTGCGTCATCCGCTCGACGAGGAGGAGTTCCGCCTCGCGGTGCGCAACCTGATCGACGCCGGGTGCGAAGGGCTGGTGATCCATTTCCTGCATGCCTACAAGAATCCGGCCCACGAAATCCGGGCGGCGGAAATCGCGCGCGAAATGTGGCCCAACGGTTTCATTACGACAGGGCATGCGTTGCTGTCGGAGGCGCGTGAATATGAACGCGGGGTGACAGCGGCGGTCAACGCCTCGGTGCAGCCTATTCTGCAGCGTTACGTCGACCGGTTGCGCAACCAGCTTCTCGAGGACGGCTATTCCCGCGATTTCCTGATGATGAACGGAAACGGCGGGACCACCTCGTCCTCTCTCGTCGTCGGAGAAGCGGCAAAGACCGTGATGTCGGGGCCTGCGTCTGGCGTGATTGCCGCGGCGCGGACCGCTGCGCGCGCCGGCTATACGGATCTCATCACATATGACATGGGCGGCACGTCCTCGGACGTGGCCCTGATCCGTGGCAGCAGGCCGCTGATCTCCAACGAGATCGAAGTCGAATATGCCATGCCGATCCACGTCCCGATGGTCGACGTTCACACGATCGGGGCGGGGGGCGGTTCCATCGCCAAGGTCAATGACGCGGGTCTCCTCACGGTCGGCCCTCAGAGCGCGGGTTCGATGCCCGGGCCGATCTGTTTCGGCCGGGGCGGTGTCGAACCGACGATCACCGACGCCAATCTGCTCCTCGGACGCCTCGATCCCGAGCGCCTGCTGGCTGTCGACAAAAAGGTGTCGATCGACGCGCTGACGGCCATTTTCGAGGACAAGCTCGCCGGACCGCTCGGCGTCGATGCGATGGAAGCGGCAGGCGCGGTTCTCAAGATCGCCAACCTCAAAATGGCCGGCGCCATCCGCATGGTGTCGCTGGCCAAGGGCAACGACCCGCGCGAACTGATGCTTTACGCTTTCGGCGGAGCCGGTCCGCTCCATGCCGCGGACCTCGCGAAGGAACTCGGAATCCCGCGCGTGTTCGTACCTGCCAGGCCGGGGATCACCAACGCCATCGGCTGCGTGGTGGCGGATCTGCAGCACGACTACGTCAACACGCTCAACATGCTCGTTCACGACGTCGAGCCGGCCGAGCTCAACAGCATGATCGAGACGCAGGTCGAAGCCGGGCAAGCCGCGCTCTCCGCGGAAACGATCCGACCGGTCGAAATCCGCATGGAACACAGTCTCGACATGCAGTTCGCCGGCCAGACCCACCTCATTCGCGTGCCGATCGACGGCAAAGTCGACGACATGGACGCGATCCAGATGCTGTTCGAGGAAGCCTATTTCAAACGGTTCCGCGTCCGGTTGCCGGAGGTGCGGGCGCTGATCGTCAACGTCAACACCTCGGTGATCGGCCTGCGTGAGCCGGCGCCGCTCGCAGACCTCATACCACGCGCCGAGCGTGCCGAGACGATCGAGGCCGCGCGCATGGGTACGCGAAAAGTCTGGTTCGACGGCGCGTGGATGGACGCGGCGATCTACGAACGGGAGAAGCTGCCGCTTATGGCACGCATCGAGGGGCCGGCGATCCTGGCGCAGTTCGACGCGACGACAGTGCTGCCGCCCGGCTGCGTCGCCGAGGGCTGCGGCGAGGGCAACATCATCATTCACATTCGGGGAGAAGCGCGTGACTAAGCTCGACTCCATCACGCTGTCCGTCATCCAGGCCGGCCTGCAGCAGGTTTGCGACGAAATGGACACCACGTTCTCGCGCGCGGCCTTCTCGCCCATCATTGCGGAGGCCGACGATCGGTCCGACGGCATCTATTCCGCCGAGGACGGTTCGCTGATCGCGCAGGGGCTCGGCGGTCTGCCGGTCTTTGTCGGCACCATGCAGGCCTCGACGCGAACGATCATCGAATTCATTCGCGACGGAAAGATCCTGCCGCCGGAAGAGGGCGACATCTATGTCGTCAACGATCCCTATCTCGGTGGCACCCATTTGATGGATGTGCGCTTCGCCATGCCGATCTTTCGTCATGGCAAGGTCTATTGCTGGCTCTCCAACATCGGTCATTGGCCGGATATCGGCGGCACGGTCCCTGGCGGATTCTCCGCCTCGGCGACGTCGGTCGAACAGGAGGGCCTGCGCATCCCGCCGGTCAAGCTCTTCAAACGCGGCAAGATGGACAACGAGATCTTCCAGATCATCACCTCCAACATCCGCGTCGCCGAGCAGCGTATCGGAGATATTCGTGCGCAGACCGCGGCGCTCGAGATCGGCCGGGAACGATTGATCGAGCTTCTCGACCGCTATGGCGACGACACCGTCGATCAGGCCGTCGCCGAGCTGCGTGTCCGTTCCGGCGAGCAAATGCGATCCTGCATCGCGCTGATCGAAAACGGCACCTATCACGGTGAAGCGTTCATCGATTCCGACGGCGTCGTCAACGAACCGCTGAAGATCGCCTTGTCGATCACCAAGACGGAGGACAACCGGCTTGTCTTCGACTTTGCAGGCTCCAGCCCGCCCTGCCGCGGACCGATGAACTGCGTCCTGGCTACGACCCATTCATCGGTCTACCTGGCGATGCGGCATATCTTTCCCGATGTTCCGCTGAGCGCCGGTGCATTCGATCCCATGGACATCGTCGACCCGACCGGCACGTTCCTCTACGCCAAATATCCGCGCCCGGTGTCGGGCTGTGCGGCGGAAGTCTCGCAGCGTATCGCCGAGGCGGTCTTCTCGGCCATGGTCAAGGCTCTGCCCGACCGGGTGACGGCGGCGCCGGCAGGTTCGAGCGGGAACTTCGCGCTTGGCGGCAGCGATCCGTTGCTCGGTCGCGATTACGTCATGTATCACATTTCCGGCGGCGGCTATGGCGGCCACGCGGACGGCGACGGCCTGACGAACGGATGCTCGACCATCGGCATTTCCAAGAGCCCGCCGATCGAGATCACCGAACAGGTCTTCCCGGTCTTCTTTCGTGAATATTCGCTGCGCGACGCCTCGGGCGGCGCGGGCGAGCATCGCGGCGGTTTCGGCATCACATATGAGGTCGAGCTGCTGCGCGGCGACGCCACGGCTTCCTTCGTGATGGACCACGGCAAGTTCGGCCCGCAGGGGGCGATCGGCGGCGAGGATGGCATGCCGGGCGAGATCATCGTCGAACGCGACGGCGTCGTTCACCGGCCCGAGCATATCACCAAGGAACAGGATATTCCGATGAAGGCCGGCGACACGGTGCGTGTCGGCACGCCGGGCGGCGGCGGGTACGGCAAGGCCCGTGACCGCGATCCCGCGGCGGTGCTTCACGATGTGCGGATGGAATACTACACGCGCGAGCAGGCCCGCGAATTGTTCGGGGTGGTGATCGGCGCGGACATGACCGTCGATGCGATCGCGACGCGCGATCTGAGGGAAGGGCGGGCGAACGTCGCCTGACATCTTTCAGATCTCGACATGAAAAAGCCGGCGACCCGCAAAGGTCGCCGGCTTCTTTCGTTCAAGACCGACTTCAGCCCTTGAGCGGCGGCAATGCCTTGATGATGGCAAGCGCAAGTTCGAGATCCGACAGGCCGCCAGCGATCGGCGTGACGGGCGTTTCCTTGTCGCGGATGCAGCGGGCGAAATGCTGCCACTCGCGGCGGAAGGCGTCCTCGGGAAGGGGCGTCATAACGGCATCAGCGCCTTTGCCGTTGGCCGGCGTGCGCACTCTGACGGTCGCCGGGGCATTGCGCACGTAAGGATGCTGGAAGTCGATGCGGACGATGCTGGTGTCGCCGTGGACCTCCATCCACTCGTCCCACCATTCATATTGCGCCCCGAAGGAGACCTCGAGCACGGCCGTCACGTCGTTGGCGAAGCCGAGCACGGCCATGATATGCGACATGTTCGGCGCGCGCGCATAAAGCACCGTTTCGGGCGCGCCGAACGCGCCCCGCAGGGCAGCGAGATCGTGGCTGCCGAGCATCAGGAGCATCTGGTAAAGATCGCGATACGCGACGTGGTCGGGGCTCAGTTCCGCTTCGATCCGCGCGGCGGCGTCCGCGGGCTCCTTCGAGAGGAGTTCCGGCGCGACGTCTGAACCCCGGCTCAGCGTGTAGAGCCCGTCATAGGGATCGAAGACACCGGCGAAATCGTGGACCTGGATCGATTTCGGCTTGCCGGCCGCGCGGATCTGTTCGCAGCCCTCGACATAGCCTTCGTCGTAGAACTTCATGTAGCCGATCAGATTGACGGCGTCCGATTTCGCGGCCGCCTCGACGAGCGGCCTTCCTTCGGACGGCGTGAAGGCGAGCGGCTTTTCCACCAGCATGTGCTTGCCGGATTTCAGGCATGCCTCGACGACCTTGCCGTGGTCGAAATTGCAGATCAGCACCGCCTCGACGGCCGGATCGTCAATCAGCGCCTGGAACCCGGTATGCCGACGTTCGACGCCGTACATTTCGCCGACTTCCCCGAGCACTTTCTCCGAGATGTCGCAGATCGCCGCGATTGTGAATTCGGGCAGTTCCTGCAGCGTCGGCAGGTGCATCATCTGGGCGATCTTGCCGCAACCGACCACGCCGACGCCAATTGGTTTCGCTGTCATTTCAACCCTTCGTCGCGCCGGCGGTAATGCCGGCGATAAACTGCCGCTGCATCAGCACGAAGATCAGGATGACGGGCAGCGTGGTCATCATGAGTGCCGCGAAATAGAGGTTCCAGAGGGAATCGTACTGCTGGAAAAAGGCCACGAGCCCGAGTGGGATGGTCTGGACCGCCGGCTGCCTGAGAAGCAGGAAAGCGAGAAAGAAATCGTTCCAGATCTCGATGAAGGCGAAGATTGTCACCAGCGCCATGCCGGGGCGGGCGAGCGGCAGCATGACCTTTACGAGAATGTCGAGCCGGCTGGCACCATCGACGCGCGCGGCGTCCTCGAGTTCCGTGGGGAGCGTGAGAAAGAAGCTGCGCAATATGAAGACAGAAAGAGGCAGCGATGTCGCGGCGTAGATGATCGAGATGCCGAAGAGGCTGTTGACCATCTTGAGCTTTGCCGCGACGACGAAAAGCGGGATCGCCATGACCTGGGGTGGCACCAGCATGGCGCCGACGATGATGGCGAGAACGATGGCCCGTCCGCGGAATCGAAGCCGGGCGAGCGCATAGGCGCAGGGCGTTGCAACGACAATGAGGACGACCAGCGCCAGGGCGGTGACGGTCAGGCTGTTGAGGATGCGGTCGCCCATGCCGGCAATGCGCCAGGCTTCCGAATAATTCGACAGTTCGAGGCTGCGCGGCGGGCCCCAGATGTTGTTCATCATCCCGCCCTTGGTCTTGAGCGAGCCGAAAAGCACCCAGAGCAGCGGATAGATCGTCTGCAGCGCGAGCAGGCTCAGCGCGACATAGACGCCAGCGGTCTCGAGAATCTTGCCAAGATCGCGCGGCGCGCGTTCGTCGTCGAACGTCGTGGCGGTCATACTTCCAGCCTCCAGCGCCGCATCAGCATCAACAGGCCGACGCTGAGGACGACGACGATGAGGAAGAGCACGTAGCCCATCGCCGCGGCATAGCCGATCGCCCCGTCCGAGAAGGCGCGGTTCATCATGTCGGTGAGCACGACCTCGGTCGCATGGTTCGGGCCGCCCTTGGTCAGCACATAGACGATGTCGAAATTGCGGACGAACGCGCCGGAGAAGGCGAGGATCGTGTTGATGAAAATGACCGGCATCATCAAGGGCACGGTGATGTAGCGGAAACGGTGCCAGGCCGAGGCGCCGTCGATCCGGGCGCTGTCATAGACCTCGGTGGGCAGCGCCTGCAGCCCGGCGAGATAGATGACGGAGTGAAAGCCGAGCCATTTCCACACATCGACCGCGATGACCGAGTAGAGGGCGACATTCGCATCTCCGAGCCAGGAGAGCTTGAGGCCCGACATTCCGGTAAAATCGAGGACGGCGTTGAGCAGGCCGAATATCGGATTGTAGATCCAGGACCAGAGCAGGCCGACAGCCACGAAGGACATGGTCACCGGCAGAAAGATCGAAGCCCTGAAAAAGGCGCGGCCGACGCCGGCGCGTTGAAGCAGGAGCCCGACGGCAAGGCCGAGAACGTTCTTCAGGATCACCACCCAGAAGACGAAGATGACGTTGTTTTCGAGCGCGCCGAGGAAGATCCGGTCCGACCACAGGCGGGTGAAATTGCGCAGACCGATGAAGGCCGGCTGGGAGAAGCCGTCCCAGTTGGTCATGCTCAGCCAGACGCCGTAGAAGAACGGCCACAGGAAGAAGGTGCCGAGCAGGAGCGTCGCCGGCAGGATCATCACCGCCGCGGCGAACCCGTCGCTTTCGATGAGACGGGAGAGGCGCGACGGCTGCCACGCCTCCTCGTTGGCCTGTTCCGGTCCGCTCCGGGCCATGTCCTGACTCAGCCTGCCTTGGCGGGGTTGAGGGAGAGGCCAAGTTCTTCCGTCACATAGGCGATGCTCTCGATCGTGCTTTGCTCGGCGGTCTTCTGCGAGACGTCGAGCTCGATGATGGCGAGCCCGTCATATTCGGCCTCGATCAGCACGTCAGCGAGGCCCTTCAGATCGACGACGCCGGCGCCGAGTTCGCAGAACGCGGCATAGCGGTCGAAGCCCTTGAGGGTCGGGTCGACGGCCGAATCCTTGAAGTGCATGTAGCGGATGGCCTCGATATAGGTTCTGGTCGCGTCCACCGGGTCGGAGTTTGTCTGCACCAGATGGGCCGGATCGATGCACAGGCCCGCGCAGTTGGTGTCGAGTTCGTCCATCATCCGGTCGAGCTGCTCGCGGGTCTCGACAAAGGTGTCGAGATGCGGGTGATAGACGGTCTCGACGCCGAATTCCCTTGTGATGCGGCCGATTTCCTCCAGAGACCGGCAGAAGGTCTTGTAGTCGTCGGCGGTGTGCTTGCCGGCGATGGCTTCCGAGGGGCCGCCGCCCATGACCAGAACCGGGGCGCCGAAACCGGCGAGGATGCGGGCGATGGCCTCGAACGCATCACGCTCCCACGGCCACATCTTCGGATCGGTGAAGGTGCCGTTGCAGTAGAGCGAGGAGAGGCGGATGCCCTGTTCCCGCTGCCCTTGCGAGAGTGTCGCCATGCGGCGCAGGAAGGTCGTGTCGGTGATGACCTCGGCCGGCTCCTGCGGGCCGAGGTCCATGTATTTGCGGGCGAAGACGTCCGACAGGGAGTTCCAGGCCAGGATCTCGAACCATTCGAAACCCTGTCCCTTGAGGAATTCCAGCGCGGGCTTGATGGGCAGCCCGGCCAGATCCCAGCTGTTGAGATGGTAGCCGATCGAAAAGAGCTGTTCTTTCTTCATTGTCGCAGTCGTCTTTTTGTTTGAGTTGAACGGTATTTTCCGGTCGGCCAAGTGCCGCTTATTTCGGCGGCCACTGCCCCTGGTCGACGAGGTCGTCATAGGCCTGCTGCACGGTGTCGGCGGCCTCCTGCGGGGTCACCTCTCCGCCCACCACGCCGGCGATGCTGGAAGCAACCGCGCGGGTGACTTCAGACGGCCAGATCCAGTCGAGGAACTTGATGGTGGCGGGGAAGTTCTTCTCGCGCAGAACCTCGGCATAGTCGGCCTGCACGCCAGCGACGCCCTTGATGGAGGTGCCGAGCGGCTCCTCGGGAGCGAGGTAGAGCGTGGCGACTTCCGGACGGGTCAGGTATTCGATGAAGCCCAGTGCGGCATCCATCTTCTCCGGAGCGATGGAGGAGGAGATGCAGATACCGTTGTCGGGACCGCCGCCATGGCCCGGGTCACCCGGTGTGCCGGCCATCTTCGGGAAGGGGAACACACCCCATTCGAAATCGCTGACCTGATCGCGCAGCGCGGGGATTTCCCAGGTGCCGCCGTAATACATCGCGGCCTTGCCGTTGACGAAAGCGGCGCGCATGCCGGCCTGGTCGACCGAAAGCGATTCCGGCGAAAGAATGCCGTCGTCGACCCATTTCTTGATCAGCGCGAAGGCTTCCACGCCGGCCTCGTCGTTGAACTTGCCCTCGCCGGCGAGATTTGCGGAGGTTGCCTCGATAGGATCGCCGGAGGCCTGCGAGAAGGTCTCGAAATACCACATCGGCCAGAGCGGTGCATTGGCGCCCTGGTGGATCATCGGGATGACGCCCATTTCCGCGAATTTGGGAGCGGCGGCGACGACATCCTCATAGGTTTCGGGAACATCGATGCCGAGTTCGGCGAACATGTCCTTGTTGTAGTAGATGGTCGAGGTCGACATGGTCGATATCGGCACGCCGTAGAGTTCGCCGTTCTGTTCGTAGGCGTTGAACGCGGAGGGTTCGACGCGGTCGGCGAAGGCGTCCGTCATGCCCGTGATCGGCTTGAGGAGGCCGCGGCGGATATAGGTGCCGTTGGTATGATAGGCCGAGCAGCTGATCAGGTCGATTTCCTGCTGCGCGAGCATGGCGGTCACGAGCCGCTGGACGCCGTCGCCCTGCGGGCCCTGGGCATCCCATTCCACGGCCTCGACGTCCGGATAGGCTTCGAGGAAGCCGTCGATGACCTCTTTTTCGATGCGGGCCTGGTCGTCGGGTTTCTGGCGGGGGGCGAGCTTGTCGAGCGACGAGCCGCCGAAGACTTTCAGGGTCACGCCCTCGGCGTGAGCGAGCGGCGATGTTGCGGTCATCAGTGCCGCGGCAACCACGGCTGCAAGGCCGAACGCGCGAGGCGACCGGCGGGACTTATTCGGATCGGGGGACGATGATGTGAATGGCATCTGCGGGTTCCACCTCTTTGGGTTTATTAGTTTGTGTACGAAGTAATTCACGCAGGATATGCGGGATATGTCAATGGTGCGAAATCCATAAAATTGGCAAATTTTTCAATGCCTTAAATTGAGGCAAGTGACGCCTTTTGACCCGCGGCCGTGGAGCCGTAGGCGCAAAAATCGTGCGGATTTTCGCCGTATCCGCCGCGGTCAGGCGATACGGGCTACTGTCTCCTGGTCCGCCGTCAGTTCCATTCTCCGGCCGTTGTCGGGGGCGAAGAAATGAAGCTGTTCCGGGCTGACGGAAAGACCGATCCGTTCGCCATGGCGGGCATCCATCCGGTCACGGACGAACACGGTGATCTGCTCTCCCTTCGCTTTCGCGAGGATGAGGGTTTCCGATCCGGTCGGCTCGGATACCGAGACGGCCGCATCGATGGTGTCGCCTGCAACGAGATGCTCGGGCCGGAAGCCGCAAATGACCGGGCGGCCGTCGAATGCCGCCGGCACGGCGCCGACCGGCAGCGAAAGCCCCTTGTCGGACGTGAAGGTGCCGTTTTCTCCCGCCGTGAGCTTTCCCGGCAGGAGGTTCATGGCGGGCGAGCCGACAAAACCGGCGACGAAGGTGGTTTCGGGACGATCATAGACATCCAGCGGTGCGCCGATCTGCTCGACGCGTCCGGCGTTCATCACCACGATGCGGTCGGCCATGGTCAGCGCCTCGATCTGGTCATGGGTGACGTACACGATCGTGGTGCCGAGCTTGCGGTGAAGCTCCTTGATTTCGCCGCGCATCTGTACCCGCAACTTGGCATCCAGATTGGATAGCGGTTCGTCGAACAGGAAGACCTTCGGTTCGCGGACCACCGCGCGGCCCATGGCCACTCGCTGACGCTGACCGCCGGACAATTCGGACGGTTTGCGTCCCAGCAGCGGCTCGAGGTCGAGCATGCGCGCGGCCTCGCTGACGCGCGTGTTGATCTCGTCCTCCGCCATGCCCTTGAGCTTGAGCGAGAACGCCATGTTCCTGGCGACGGTCATGTGGGGGTAGAGCGCATAGCTTTGAAACACCATGGCGATGTCGCGGCGCTTGGGCGGAAGGAAATTGACGACATTGCCGTCGATCAGGATCTTGCCGCCGGTCGGATGATCAAGGCCCGCGAGCAGTCTCAGAAGCGTCGACTTTCCGCAGCCAGAAGGGCCGACCAGGGCCACGAACTCACCGTCGGGAATATCGACATTCACATCGTGCAGGATTTCCGTACCGCTGAAGGATTTGCGTATGCCTCTGAGTTCAACCTCGGCCAAATAACGTCTCCCTTGCGGAGTTGTTTGCCTCGGAGCTCGATTGTCTGGTCAATCACGATCGCTACCGAGGGCGCAATATAGTTCGTACACGAATGATATTCGACGGTGAAAGAAAGCCTGTCAATCCCTCTCGCGCAAAGAGGGCCGGCGAAACCAGACGATGATTTCGAACGCCGCTTTGCGCGATGATCTCCATCTTTGGCCATGTGGCCTTCTCAATCACCGATGTCGCCTGGCTGCCGATTGACCCGGAATGGGGATCTTTGACCGACGTCTGCAAGTGACCACGTTTGGCTCGCCGGTGAGCGTCAGTCAGGCACGGACCGTGCGGCGCTCGATCCGGTTGTAGAAGCCGCGCATCAACAAGGGCGTGAGATACATCGGGATCTGGTAGCAGCCGATGAAGAGCAGCACCGGGTCGGTGACATGCGCGGGCAGGGCGACCAGGAACAGCGCGATGTTGCGGTTGCCGGCGATGATCGCGAAGGGAACCGCGCGGTCGTGCAGCGATGTCCTCGCCAGAACGAGCGCGGCGAGCGCCTGCAGGCCGAAATTGGCGGCGAAGGCGATGGCGAGCCAGCCGAGAAAGGCGAGAGGCGTCCCGATGACCGCCGGTCCGACGGCCGACATCAGCCCGACCACGACGACCGCCATGGCGATTGCCGACAGCCCGTCGAGCGCCTCGACGATGCGCGGAGCCGGATCGCGAAGCAGCACGCCGCGAACAAGGAAGGCCGCCGCGGTGGCGATGGCGATTGCCGCGAAGAGCCGGCTTGCCGCGCCGATCACCTCGGCGGCCGTGCCGAGTTCGGGCAGCAGCCAGAAGACCGGCAGCACGGTGAATGGCAGGATGGCCGTGCCGATGATCAGAAGGCGCAGCGCGGGTGCCGGGTCGTGGCCGGTCAGGATCGTCAGATTGGGGCTGCCGGAGATCGAGGAGGCGGCAAGCATCAGGACCAGCGCGGTGGCGAGAGGAGCGCCGGTCCATCCCGCCATGGCGAGGACCACGATGGCGGCCAGCGGCAGGACAAGCTGATAGACCACGGCGATGCCGACCACGACCGGAAGATTGCGGATCGCGCCCAATGCCTGACGCGGTCCGATCCGCAGCGCGGCGATGAACAGCAACGCGGCGACCATTTCCTGCAGCCAGGGCTTGAAGGCGATCGCCACGCCGGGCAGGGCGATGCCGGCGACGAGACCGGCGACAAGAAGCATGCGGCCGTGGCGCGCGGCAAGCGCCAGAACGGTGATGACGGGGGTCACGCCAGCCCCCGGGCAATCAGGACGATTGCGGCGGTGCCGCTGATCGCCAGGAGCGCGGGGCGGTAGCGCCGGTCGAAACGGCCTCCGATCCGCCGTGCGACCGCCAGCCCGGCCAGCATCGCCGGAGCCATGACGATGGCGAGCATGAAATTGCGCCAGTCCGCCCAACCGGAAAGATACAGACCCGCCAGCGAGATTCCGCAGCCCAGCGCGAAGAAGGCGGCCAGCGTCGGCCGGGCTTCGGCGGCGGGACGGTCCTGATAAACGATGGCGAGCGGAGGCGCGCCGACCGAGGTGATCGTGCCCATGATGCCGGAAACCGTCGCCATGGCGACAAGGCTTGGCGAATTGAAAGGCAGCCGCCAGCCGGCGACCGAGAGGAGGACGGCCAGCCCGATCATCATGCCGAAGACGAGGGTGAAGGTGTCGCGGTCGGCAAGGTTCGCGAGGATCACGGTCGCGAGCGCGACGCCGACGATGCGCGCGATCGAGGCGATGGTGACCTCACGCCAGTGGATCGATGCGCGCTCGGACCATGCGCCCCATGTCGCCGTGGAGAGGCCGAGAAACAGCACCGAGGCGGGGACGAGTTCGGGGTCGATCAGCGCGAGGAGCGGCGCGGCCGTGAGCCCGAACCCCATGCCGAGCTTGACCTGCACGATTGCCGCCGTGAAGACGATCGCGAGGATCGCCGCCGCCAGCCAGGGCGAGGCCCAGAAGTGGAAGAAGGCGTTTTCCAAGGGTTCCTAGCCGCCCCCGGGCCTCTGTCGCATGTTCTCCGGCAACCAGGTGGCGAGATCGGGAAAGGCGATCAGCACGAACACCATCAGCACCATGATGAGGAACATCGGTATCGCGGCTCGCGCGATGAAGTTCATCTCGTGATGCGTCATGCCCTGAAGGACGAACAGGTTGAAACCGATCGGCGGGGTGATCTGCGCCATCTCCACGACGACGACGATGAAGATGCCGAACCAGATGATGTCGATGCCCGCCTGCCGGATCATCGGTTCGACCACCGCCATGGTGAGCACGACCGAGGAAATCCCGTCGAGGAAGCATCCGAGGATGATGTAGAAGACGAGAAGCGCCATCAGCAGTTCGAAGCGGGTCAGGTCGAGCGAGTCGATCAGCGTTGCGAGGCCGCGCGGCAGGCCGGTGAAACCCATGGACAGCGACAGGAACGCCGCGCCGGCCAGGATCAGGGCGATCATCGCGGATGTGCGCACGGCGCCCATCAGGCTTTCCGAGAAGGTCGAAAGCGTGAGCGATCGCTGACCGGCAGCCAGAACGAGAGAGCCGATGACGCCGAAGGCCGCTGCCTCCGTCGCGGTCGCGTAGCCCAAATACATCGAACCGATCACCAGAAGGATCAGGCAGATGACCGGGATCAGGAAACGGGAATTCTTCACCTTCTCCAGAAAGGTCATCGTCGGTTCCGGCGTCGGATTGTAGTCCTTCGATATGCGCGAGTAGATCGCGACATAGCCCATGAACATGGCGGCCAGCACCAGTCCCGGAAGGATGCCCGCGATGAAGAGCTTGGTGATCGACTCGTTGATCGTCACGCCATAGACGATAAGCGTCAGCGATGGCGGGATCATCAGGCCGAGCGTCGCCGCGCCGGCGAGTGTCCCGATGACCATCGTTTCGGGATATTTTCGCTTGCGCAGTTCCGGGATCGACATCTTGCCGACCGTCGTCAGCGTTGCGGCGGACGAGCCGGACACGGCGGCGAACACCGTGCAGCCGACGATATTGGTGTGGATCAGGCCGCCGGGCAGTCGCGCCATCCATGGCGACAGCCCCTTGAACATGTCCTCCGATAATCGCGTTCGATAGAGGATCTCGCCCATCCATATGAAAAGGGGCAGGGCGGTGAGCGTCCAGGAGGAGGACGACGTCCAGATCTTGGTGATCATGGCGTCGCCGGCGGGCCGCGTTGTGAACAGTTCCATGCCGACATAGGCGACGCCGAGCAGCGCCAGCCCGACCCAGACGCCGGAGCCGAGCAGCAGGAACAGGACGAAAAGGAAGATCGCGATCGGGGCCAGTTGTTCCAAGGCGCGTCTCCTATTCGGCGTGGCTTTGTTCGATGAGATCGGCCTTGATCCCGTGCGAACCGGTGAAAATGATGCGGATCAGGTGATCCCAGAAGCAAATGGCGAGCAGGATTGTCCCGATCGACATGGACAGTTGCGGTATCCAGACCGGCGTCGCGTCGAGCCCCTGGCTGATGTCCTTGAGTTTCCAGGACCAGTAGGTTCCGCGCACCGCGTACCATGCGAAATAGGTCGTGGCGGCGGTGCCGATGAGGAAACACCAGAGTTCGCCCCAGCGGCGCTTGTCGCCAAGCGCGTTGAGAAAGATCGACACGCGGATATGCGCGCCGTGATTGAGCGCGTATGCGAACGCGAAAAAGGAGGCGGCGGCCATGCAGTAGCCGGCATAGTCGGTCGCGCCCGGAAACACCTGTCCGGTCCAGCGCGCCAGCATCTGCAGGACGATGATCACGAGGATGGCGATCAGGAACAGCGCCGCGACGACGCCGCCGGCGGTGTAGATCGTGTCGAGTACGCGCCTGAGCGCGCGGCCAGCGGCAAGCATGGGCCCCTCCGTCAGGAAAAACGGGCCGGATCGTGTGATCCGGCCCGGTTCGTTACATGGACTTGTACTCGTCGACGATGGCCTTGCCATCTTCGCCGGCGCTTTCCAGCCACTCATTGGTCATGGTCTCGCCGATGGCCTGGAGTTCCTCGACCAGCGTATCGCCGGCGCGCTGAACCGTCATGCCGCCTTCCTTGAGGCCATCCAGCGTGAACTGGGTGTAGTCCTTGGAGCGCTGCAAACCATCGGCCTTCGCCGCGGCGGCGCAGTCGTTCATGACGGCCTTGGTGGCATCGTCCAGACCGTTCCATGCGTCGTTGTTGACGAAGACGATGTTGCGCGGCAGCCACGCATCGACTTCGTAGAAGTGGCTGAGATGCTCCCAGACCTTGCGGTCGTAACCCGTCGCGCCCGACGAGATGAAGCTCTCGGCAACGCCGGTGGCCAGCGCCTGAGACAGTTCGGCGGCTTCGACCTGCACCGGCAGCATGCCGGTCAGTTCAGCCATGCGAGCCGTGGCGGTCGAATAGGAGCGGAACTTCACGCCCTTGAGATCCTCGATCGAGTTGATCTCCTTGTTCATGTAGAGGCCCTGCGGCGGCCACGGCACGGAATAGAGATAGTGCAGATTGTCCGCATCGAGCGCGGCGGCAACTTTCGGCCCGGCGATCGACCAGAGCTTTTCATGCTCGTCGAAGGAGGAGACGAGGAACGGAATGGAATCGACGCCGTAGAGCGGGTTCTCGTTCTGATGCGCGGAGATCAGGCGTTCGCCGATATTGGCCTGGCCGGTCTGCACCGCACGCTTGATCTCGTTGCCCGAGAACAGCGAACCGGAAGGGTGCGTGACGATCTCCAGTGCGCCATCGGTCCCGTCGGTCACGCATTTGGCGAATTCGGCGCCGACTTCCGAATGGAAGTTGGTGGCGGCATAGGCCATGGGCATGTCCCACTTTTCCGCCAGCGCGGCGCTTGTGCCGAGCGTGGCTATGGCCGTGGCGGCCATCAATGTCTTGACTGTCTTCATGATAGTTCTCCCTGTTGAACCACTTCTGATCTCCTGACGCCCTATTGAAACCGCGTTGGCGAATAGGGCGCAAGGTCCATGTTCGGGCTGCGGCCCGAGACAAGCTGTGCAAGCAAGCGACCGGTTTTCGGCCCGCCGGTCAAGCCGACATGATCGTGACCGAAGCCGAGGAAGGCGCCTTCGACGCCCGGTACCGCGCCGATGACGGGGATGGAATCGGCGACGGACGGGCGATGGCCCATCCATTCGCGCGTTTCCTTCCACGCGATTCCGGGGATCGCAGCCTCGATGTTTTTCTTCAAGAGCGCGTATGGCGCGCGCGAGGGCGGCGCGTCGAGCCCGCCGAATTCGACGATGCCGGCCAGCCGCAGGCGGCCATCCATCGGCGTCGCGACGAACTTGCCGGAAGCGACCATGACCGGCGAACGTGGCATGATGTTCGGCTCCCAGAGCTCAAGGTGATAGCCGCGCTCGCTTTCCAGCGGCACGTCGATGCCGAGTTTCTTCGCCAGCGGGCCGGACCAGACCCCGGTCGCCAGTACGGCAGCGTCGCAGGTGACCGTCTCGCCGCCGACGCGCACGCCGCTGACGCGGCCGTTTTCGCGGACGATGTCGGATGCTTCTCCGATCAGGATGCGCGCGCCATTCGCCTCCGCATGGGCGGCGAGGTCCTTCACGTAGCGTCCGGGATCGGCGATGCGGCCATGGTCTTTCAGGCGCGCCGCGCAGTCGAGCGCCGGTCCGTAGGCCGGGTCGTATGTGCGGAAAGCTTCGCCTTCGAGGAGGTCCCATTCAAAGCCGTGCGCCTTGCGCACCGACCAGCCGAAAGCGTCGCTCTCGTAATGGGCGCGGTCATTGTAGAGGAACAGGTAATCCGACGGCACGACCCATTTTTCCGCGTCGGTCCCCGCGGAGAGCGCCTGGTGGTCGGCGAGGCTGTCGCCGATGATCTGGTGAAGCGCCGCGGCGCGGCGCTGGACGGCGTCGGCATTGGCGTTGCCGAGATAGCGGATCAGCCAGGGCGCGAGTTTGGGCAGGTAACTCCATTTCAGGAACAGCGGCTGGTTCGGATCGAACAGCATGCGCGGGGCTTTTGCCAACAGGCCGGGAACGGTGACGGGGACGATCGAGCAGGAGGCGAGAACGCCGCCATTGCCGTGACTGGTGCCTTCGCCGGGGCCGGCCTTGTCGATGATGATGACGTTGTGGCCGTCGCGCTGCAGCCAGATCGCGGTCGAGACGCCGACAATCCCCGCGCCGATTACGGCGACCGTTTTTCCTGCTTTGGTCGTTTTCTCAGGCATTCGGTTCGTCATCTCCGACCTGCACCCTATCGGGGCATCGTGGCACACATCTACATTTTGTCAACAATTTATCAGCGTTTTGTGATTCTGGTCCGTAGCGGCCTGAATCGCAAACCGTTCGATCCGCCCCATGTCGGGCGAATTTCCAAGGCCTGGCGTGTCCGGCACGCGCACGACGCCGCCCTCGCAGGGAAACGGTTTTTCGAGCAGGTCTTCGGCTAGGAAGTAGCGGGCCTGGTAGAATTCGCAGCCGAGCGTGATCTCCGGTGTCGCGGCGATCATGTGGGCGCCCGCCAGATGGGCGAGCCCGGTTTCGAACATGTCGCCGCCATAGGCCGACAGTCCTGCCGCGAACGCCATGCCGGCCGTTTGCCTTGCCCGTTCGAGCCCGCCGGACTTCATGATCTTGATGGAAACGCCGTCGCAAATGCCCTCGTCGATGGCGCGCTGCATGTCCTCGGGTCCGAACACGCTCTCGTCGGCGAGCAGGGGCACGTCGATCAGGCCGCGAAGTTCCGCCATGGTGCGATAATCGCCGGCGCGAACAGGCTGCTCGATGAAATCGGGCCGGAACCGCGCGGCGATGTCCGGCACCTGTACCAGCGCCGCCTTGCGCGTGAGGCCCTGGTTGTAATCGACGCGGACAGTCATGCCCGGATGATGCTTGCGAATGTGTTCGAGCCGCATGACGTCGAACGTGTGATCGCGAAAGCCGGCCTTCAGCTTGACGATGGAGACGCCGTCATCCTCCAGCCTTTCGAGGAGCGCCCGGTCCGCCTCGAAATCCGGATTTGCGATGGAGCAGGACAGCGGGATTTCGTCGCGGCATTTTTCGCCGAGGAACGACCAGAGGGGTTTGCCGGTCACCTGTCCCGCGAGATCGAGCAGCGCCGTGTCGAGCGCGGCCTTGGCCTCGGTACAGTGAACCACCGTCCTGCTCGCCTCGTCCATGATCGCACCGTGTTCCTTCAGCGACCGCCCGACGACCAGCGGCCGGAAATAGCGATCGAGCGCGGCGAAGCTCGCTTCCGGCGTGCCGGTGAAGACGGTCCATGGCGAGGCTTCGCCGAAGCCGTGGCGGCCGCTTTCCCCGGTCAGGCGCAGGATGACGACCTCGATCGTGCCACCCACGGAGCCGATGCCGTGGTCGCGGCGGCCGACAACCGGCAGCGCGCAATGCCAGACGTCGAAAGCGATGATCCGTTCGTCCGGCAGCGTGCTCGTCATCTCACGCCACCCATTCCGAAACCGGCGCCGCGGCCTCGTGCAGTGGCTGCGAGATTACGTCGACAAGCGTCGGTCCGTCGTGTGCCAATGCCTCTTTCAAGACGGGTTCCAGATCGTCGGGGTCCTCGACGCGCCACGATTTCACGCCGAAGGCGCTGGCGACCGCGGCATGGTCCGTCCGGTTGAAATCGACATTGTAGAAGCGCTGGCCGAAGCCCGAATTCTGTCCGGCCTTGATCCAGCCAAAGGTGGAATTGGAGAACACGATCGAGGTGATCGGCATGTTGTAGCGTGTAATCGTCTCGTACTCGCCGCAGCAGAATCCGAAGGACCCGTCGCCCATCGCCGCGACGGTCTTCACCCCCGGGCGTCCGATATGGGCGCCCATCGAGGCGGCGAGTGCGTAGCCCAGCGCGCCATGCGCGCGGTTGGTGATGAAGTTCCGCCCCGCCTCACGCCAGCGGTAATGCGCGGAAAAATAGGGGCAGGGCGTTCCGGGGTCCGCGACGACGACGGCATCGTCGTCGAGCAGGCGGGAGAGGGTGGCGATGACCCGCTCGGGCCGGATCGGCGTTTCGCCGCTCGTCGCAAGCGGTTCGAAACCGGCAAGCTTGGCGTCCCATGCCGCCTTCGCGCGTGCCGCGCCGTCCTGGCCCGGCAGGCCGTTGCGGGTCCGCAATTCCGTCACGAGGGCGGCGAGCGCGAGGCGAGCGTCGGCGCAGATCGCGACGGCGGTCTTGTAGTTCGCCCCGATCACCATGGGATCGCTGTCGATATGGATGATCGTCTTGTCGGTGGTGGGCGACCGCCAGCGTTCCGTGGTCACCGAGCCGGCGCGGCAACCGATGAAGACGATCACATCCGCTTCATCGACCAGCGCACGCGTTGCCGGGTTGCCGCCATTGGACCCGACGACGCCGACGGCGTTGGGGTCCGTTTCCGCGATGGCGCCTTGGCCGGAAACGGTCGTTGCGACCGGCAGGTCGATCAGTTGCGCCAGCGCGCGCAATTCGTCGAAAGCGCCGGCGATGACCGGTCCGCCGCCGCAAATGGCGACCGCCCGTTTTGCGCCGGCGAGGCATGTCGCGGCCTCGGCGATGGCGTCGGGATCGGGGGCGGCAGGCTCCGCGGGAAATCTGCGATGCCGCTCGTCCGCCCATATCTCGGACGGATCCACCAGGCCCTTTTGCGTGTCGAAGGGCAGCGCAAGATGCGTGGCGCCCGGCCGTCCCGTCGTCATGGCGCGGAACGCCGCACGGACCATGGACGGAAGCCGCGAGGCATCGTCGAGCGAGGCGTTCCACTTGGTGAGCGGCCGAAACAGAGCGGTCTGGTCGAGCTCGGTCAGTGGAAAGCGGCCGCGCGATGTCGTTGCCACGTCCGTTGTGATCGCAAGGATCGGAACGGAGCTTTCGTTTGCTTCCACGACGCCCGGCAGGATGTAGGTCGCGCCGCCGCCGGACGGGCCTTCGCAAACACCGGGCTTGCCGGTGACGCGGGCATAGCCGTCGGCCATGTAGGCGGCGTGGCGCTCGTCGCGGGTCAGGAAATGGGTGATGCCGTGGTCGAGCCGGGCAAGCGCGTCATAGAAGGGCAGAGTCGTGTCGCCGCACAGGCCGAACATGTGGGTGACGCCATGCGCCGCCAGCATCCGGACCATTGCCTCCGCGCCCGTCATCCGGTTCGTTGCTTCGCCCACGCCTTGCTCCCTCATTTGCGCACAGAACTGTATACAGGCTTGTATCTTGTAAAGGACGCCGGGCTGTGTCAACTCAGTTCGCGACAAACCGGTTTGGAACGATGAGCGAAGGCCGCGTCGAGGCGCTGTACGGAAAACTCAAGGAAATGGCGGTGAATTTCCGCATCCGTCCGGGCGAGCGGATCAACGAGGTCGCGCTGGCCCGCGAGCTCGATGCGAGCCGCACGCCGCTGCGCGAGGCGCTGAATCGCCTGGTCGCCGAGCGGCTGATCGAGTTCCAGCCCGGCAAGGGTTTTTTCTGCCGGCCGCTGGATCCGAAGCGGATCTACGAACTCTACGAGTTGCGCGGGATCGCCGAGGAGGCGGCGGTGCGCCTCGCTTGCCGGCGCGGCAGCGACGAGGACTTCGCGGCCCTCAAGGAAAGCCTCTACGCCAACGGCCTGACCTATGTGGGCAAGACCGTGCGGGAAGTCACCACCTTCGACGAGGCCTTCCATGTCGGTATCGCGAAATTGTCGGGCAACGAGGAACTCGTCCGTCAACTCATGCAGATCAACGAGCGCATCCGCTTCATCCGCTGGGTCGACATGGCTGTGCGCGTCCGCGAGACCAAGGGCGAGCACAAGCAGATCATGGCCGCGCTCGAGGCGCGTGACGCCGACAAGGCGGCGTCGATCATGCGGTCCCATATCGCCAAGCGCATGGATCAGGTCGTCGCGGCCGTGAAGGAAGGCTATTCCAGTATCTATATGCCCGGCGAACAGCGGCTGTTCGACCAGCCTATTCCGGCGGAGGCGTGACATGAAGATTCGTGGCGGCAAGTCGGTTTACGGCGCGTCGGTCGGTATCCTGATGCTGGATGCGCGCTTTCCGCGTATCCCCGGCGACATGGGCAATGCGACCACATGGCCGTTTCCCGTTCTCTACCGGGTTGTTCGCGACGCCACGCCCGACCTCGTCGTGCGCAACAGGGCGGCAGGAACGCTCGACGCCTTTATTGCGGCGGCGCGCGACCTCGTGCGCGACGGCGTCGACGGGATCACGACGAATTGCGGCTTTCTCGCTCTGTTCCAGGACGAACTGGCGGACGCCGTCGGCGTGCCCGTGGCCACGTCGTCGCTGATGCAGGTGGCGATGGTCAACCGGCTTCTGCCGCGCGGAAAACGCGCCGGCGTCCTGACGATTTCCGGTTCGACGCTGACCGCGGAACATCTGTCGAAGGCCGGCGTTCCCGACGGCACGCCGCTCGGCACGACCGAGGGCGGGCGGGAGTTTACCCGGGTCATTCTCGACAACGAACTGGAACTCGATATCGAGCTCGCGCGCCGCGACAATGTCGATGCGGCGCTTGCGATGTGTTCCGCACATCCGGACTTGGGAGCTATCGTGCTCGAATGCACGAACATGACGCCCTATGCGGCCGATATCGCGGCCGCGACCGGTTTGCCGGTGTTCACCATCGAGAGCTTCATCACCTGGTTCCAGTCGGGACTTGCGCCGCGTCGTTTCTAGCGTCAGTACTGCCCGACGACTCATGACGGGGGAACTGCGGATGAGCGGATATCTGTTCGAAGCGCCGGAGATCAAATCCATCCCCGTCAGGGGCGAGGACAGGTCCTACCCGGTGCGCCGCATTTTTTGCGTCGGCCGGAATTATGCCGCCCACGCCGCCGAAATGGGCTTCGAGGTCGATCGCGAGGCGCCATTCTATTTCACCAAGTCCGCGACGACGCTGACGCATACGGGCGCGACAATTCCCTATCCGCCCGGCACGTCTGACTTTCACCACGAGATGGAGCTCGTGCTCGCCATCGGCGCGCCGGCGTTCCGGATCTCGCCGGACGAGGCGATGTCGGCGATCTACGGCTATTGCTGCGGCCTCGACATGACACGGCGCGACCTGCAGCAGGCTGAGCGCGTCAAGCAGCGGCCATGGGATCTCGGCAAGGATGTTGAGAACGCGGCCGTCGTCGGGCCGATCACGAAGACGGTCGATTTCGGCGCGGTCGCCCGTCAGCGCATTCATCTCGACGTCAATGGCGAGACGCGGCAGGACGCGACGCTCGACGACCTGATCTGGAAGGTCGAGGAGATCGTCAGCCATCTGTCGTGCTTCTATCACCTCGCACCCGGCGATCTGATCATGACCGGGACGCCCGCCGGGGTCGGCGCGGTCGTCGCCGGAGACAGGATTACCGGCGGTATCGAGGGTCTCGATCCGATCGAACTGACCATCGGCGACGCCGAATAGTCACAGTGCGGCTCCATGTCGCCTGTGGCAACGTGTTACGAAAAATGGCGCCAAAAGCAAAAAAATTGTAGCACTTTGAGGAGAAAGCCGGTTAAACCGGCCTTCAGCTTCAAAACGGAGGAGGAGTCCAATGAAGTTTGTGCGTAGAAATCTTCTGGCCCTGGCGGGCGCGGCCGGTCTCGCGGCGCTCGCGAGCGGTTTCGGCGCGACGCAGGCGATGGCACAGGACGTGACGCTCCGGCTGCACCAGTTCCTGCCGGCGCAGGCAAACGTTCCCAAATACGTACTCGATGTGTGGGCGGACAAGGTCGAGGCGGAATCCGACGGTCGCATCAAGATCCAGCGTTTCCCGTCGATGCAGCTCGGCGGCACGCCGCCAGAACTGATCGACCAGGCGATCGACGGTGTCGCCGACATCGTCTGGACCGTGGCGGGGTACACGCCGGGACGCTTCCCGCGCGCCGAGGTGTTCGAGCTGCCCTTCATGATGACCAATGCCGAGGCCGCGTCGAAGGCTTATTGGGATATCGCCGAGAAATACATGCTCGACGACGATTTCAAGGATTTTCATACGATCGGTGTCTGGGTCCATGGTCCGGGCCTGATCCATTCGAAGGAGCCGATCAAGTCGGTCGGAGACCTCAACGGCGTCAAGCTGCGCGCGCCGACCCGCGTGACGAACATGATGTTCTCCTCGATGGGCGCGACGCCGGTCGGCATGCCGGTTCCGGCCATCCCGGAAGCGCTGTCGAAGGGCGTGGTCGACGCCACTGTCATCCCGTGGGAAGTGGCCGGTATCCTCAAGGTTCCGGAACTGGTGACCAACCACACCGAGTTCGGCGATGCGTCGCTTTATACGACGTCCTTCATCTTCGCGATGAACAAGGACCGCTATGAAGGCCTTCCCGACGACCTGAAGGCGGTGATCGATGCCAATTCCGGTCTCGAATTTTCCGCCTTCGCCGGCAAGACGATGGCCGCATACGACGCACCGGTCCGCAAGATCGCGGTCGATCGCGGCAACAACATCATCGAGCTGACCCCCGACGAGGTGCAGGAGTGGCGCGACGCCTCCGCCGGCACGATCGACGCCTGGGTCAAGGAGATGGACGAGAAGGGTGTCGACGGCACCGGGCTGCTCGAGGAAGCGCGTGGCCTGATTGCGAAATACACCGACGGAAACTAAGACTGGACTGGCCCCGGCGCCTGGCGCCGGGACCGGCCACGACATGCCGGGGCGCAGGGGAGGAGCGGCTTGATTCTCAGGTTGATGGAGCTGCTGGCGCGCGTCATGGCGCTTGTCGGCGGTATCGTGCTCACCGCGCTGGTCGTCCTGACCTGCGTCAGCGTCATCGGGCGCGGATTCAATACGCTCGGCCATTCGGAGTTCCTGGAGGGGCTGGTTCCGGCCCTGGCGGACATGCTGAAGACCTTCGGCCCGGTGAAGGGTGATTTCGAGGTGGTCGAGGCCGGTATCGCCTTTTCCATCTTCGCCTTCCTGCCGATCTGCCAGCTGCATGGCGGTCACGCGACGGTCGATGTCTTCACCAATCTGATGCCGAAGGCGGTCAATCGCTTCATCGTCGCATTCTGGGAGGTCGCGCTGGCCACCTTGCTCGTGGTCATTTGCTGGCGCCTCTATGAAGGACTGCAGTCCAAGATCGGCAATGGCGAGACGACCTTTCTCCTGCAGTTTCCGATCTGGTGGGCCTATGCGGCAAGTTTCGCCGGTTCGGTCGCGGCGGTCATTGTCGGGGTTTATTGCGCCATCGCCCGCGTTTTCGGGCTGATCACCGGCGGCCATTACCTGCCGCGGTCTGAAGGAGCGGCCCATTGAGCATGCTCGAAATGGGATATCTGTCCTTTCCCGTGCTGTTGGTGCTGATCTTCCTGCGCGCGCCGATCGGCCTTGCCATGATGCTGTGCGGCATCGGCGGGCTCTATCTCGCGATGGGTGGGCCGACGGTGTTCCTCGCCAAGCTCAAGACCGAAACCTACACGACATTTTCCAGCTACTCGCTGTCGATCATTCCGATGTTCCTTCTGATGGGGCAGTTCGCAACGCTTTCCGGCATGTCGTCGGCGCTGTTCAAGGCGGCGGAAAGCTGGCTCGGCCACCGGCGCGGCGGCGTCGCCATGGCAGCCGTCGGGGCTTGCGCCGGTTTCGGCGCGATATGCGGTTCCTCGCTGGCCACCGCGGCGACGATGAGCCGTGTCGCGCTGCCGGAACTGCGCCGCTATGGCTATTCGGGCGGGTTTTCCACTGCGACGCTCGCCGCCGGCGGCACGCTGGGCATCCTGATCCCGCCTTCGGTCATTCTTGTGATCTACGCGATCCTTACCGAGCAGAATATTGCCAAATTGTTCCTTGCCGCCTTCATTCCGGGCGTGCTCGCGGCGATCGGCTACATGATCACGATCTCGATCTATGTGCGGCTTTATCCCGATGCCGCCGGCACGCGCGAGCCGCAGCCCTATGCGGAACGTATCCGCGCGCTGCTCGATGTCTGGCCCGTGCTGATCGTCTTTCTCGTCGTGGTGGGCGGCATCTATCTCGGCTGGTTCACGCCGACCGAGGGTGCGGCGGTCGGTGCGGCCGGCACCGGGCTGATCGCGCTTCTCTCGGGCAATCTCAACTGGAAGGTCTTCGCCGACAGCATCCTTTCGACGGCGATGTCGACGGCGATGATTTTCTTCATCGTTCTGGGTGCCGGCTTCTACAATTCGTTCCTGGCGCTCAGCCAGGTGCCGCAGGAGCTTTCCAGCTTCGTCGTCAGCCAGGGGTTCAGCCCGTGGGTCGTGCTGATGCTGATCCTCGTCTTCTACCTTATCTTCGGCTGCCTGATGGATTCCCTGTCGATGATCCTGTTGACGATTCCGATCTTCTTCCCGGTCATCAGCGCGCTCGATTTCGGGATGACGCCGGAGCATCTGGCGATCTGGTTCGGCATTCTCGTCCTGATCGTGGTGGAGGTCGGGCTGATCACGCCACCCGTCGGCATGAATCTCTTCATCATCAATGCGATGGATCGCGAAACCCCGATGACGTCGACCTACAAGAGCGTGCTGTTCTTCGTCGGCTCCGACATCGTCCGCGTCGCGATCCTTGTCATGTTCCCCGCCATCACGTTGTTCCTGCTGCCGGCCTGATCGGTGACGCGGCAATCGCGCGGGCTTCGTTTGGCGATATTGTTATGGCATATAACAATTATCTCTGATATCGGAAATTCAGGAGGCCGATATCATGATGACAGAGACAGCCGAACTGGCGCCTGATCCCGTATCCGACCGGGTTTTGCGGAGCTTCGCGGGTTACGCGCTCAAGCGCGCATCGAATGCCATCCAGGCCGATCTGGTGCGGACGCTCGAGCCGTTCGGCCTGCGCATGATCACCTTCACGGCGCTGCTCCTGATCGTCGAAAACCCCGATCTCAGCCAGACCCAGCTCGCCGGTGTGCTGGCCGTCGAACGTTCCAATCTCGTCACCATTGTCGACGAACTGGAACAGGCCGGCTGGATCGCGCGCGGACAATCGCCAAGGGATCGGCGCAGCCATGCCTTGCGCGCCACATCGGCCGGCGAACGCCTTTGCACCGCGGCGCGGCGCGCCGTGGAGGCGCATGAGGCCCGGCTGTTCTCTTCGATCGGAGCCGACGGCAAGGCCATGCTGGTCGCCGCCCTGGGTCTTGTCGAAAATGCCGGCAACAAGCCGCCGGTCGGCGCGATTTCGGGAGCTGCACGATGAAACCCTTTTCGACGCCAATCGCCGACATCCTGTTCAGCCTGAACGACATTGCCGGCGCGCATCGCATTGCCGATTGGGATGCCGATCTCGCAGCCGAGCTGGCCGGGCATTTCGCCGCCTTCGCGGAGGGCGAGATCGCGCCGCTTGACGAACCGGGCGACAGCCAGGGCGCGCGGCTCGAAAATGGCCGGGTCCGCCTGCCGGACGGGTTCAAACAGGCCTATGCGGCTTATGTCGAACAGGGCTGGCCGGGGCTGACCGCGCCGGAGGACTTCGGCGGACAGGCGATGGGCGGCGCTGTCGCGGCGATCGTCAGCGAGATTTTTTCCGGCGCCTGTCATTCCATGCAGATGGTCGCCGGGCTGGTGCCGGGCGCAATCCGCACGATCATGGCATTCGGGACCGACGACCAGAAGGCGCGGATGATCCCGCCGCTCGCCTCCGGCCAATGGCTGGCAACGATGTGCCTTACGGAACCCGGCGCGGGTTCCGACCTGTCGCGCATCCGGTGTCGCGCCTCTGAAACCGGCGACGGCTGGCGAATCGCCGGAGAGAAGATTTTCATCTCCGGTGGCGACCAGGATGCCAGCTACGGCATTCTGCATCTCGTACTGGCGCGGACCTCCGATGACGGCATTCGCGGATTGTCGCTTTTCCTCTGCCCGTCGGAGACGGCAGGCGGCGTGCGCAATGCGGTGTCCGTCGCGCGGATCGAGGAAAAGATGGGCCTTCACGCGTCGCCCACCTGCCAGATGGTCTTCGACGGAGCCGAGGCCGAACTGATCGGCAAGCCGGGCGAGGGATTGAAGGCGATGTTCACGCTGATGAACCATGCGCGCCTCGATGTTTCCCTGCAGGGCGTGGCGCATGCGTCGCGCGCCGTCGATATTGCCCGCACTTATGCCGCCGACCGTGTCCAGGGCCGGCGTGCGGACGGGTCCCCGGCGACGCTCGACAGCCACGCCGACGTGCGCCGCATGCTCGATGAGATGGACTCGCTGGCGATCGGCGCGCGCGCCATCGCGCATCTGGCCCTCGTCATTCTCGAAACCGGCGAAAATCCGGATCTGGTCGAATTCCTGACGCCGGTCGCCAAGGTGTTCTGTTCTCAGGCCGGCATGCGGGCGGCCGAACTTGGCACGCAAATCCTCGGCGGCTACGGTTATCTGCGCGAATACCGGGTCGAGCAGACCTATCGCGATGCGCGGATCACGGCGATCTATGAGGGCGCGAACGGCATTCATGCCGGTGCGCTCGCGTCGCGGGGGCTTCGTGTGGGCACCGGCGCCGATGCGTTTGCCGAACTGATCAGGGGGATCGCCGAGGAAACCGGCGCGGCGTTGCTGGACGAGGCCGCTGATCTCTGGACGACGGCGCGCGACACCGTACGCGCGGCGGACGATCCGTCCCGTCTGGCGCATGATTTCATGCAGTTGAGCGGACAGGTGCTGTTCCTGGCGTTGTGGGCCCGGATCGCATCGAAAAGCGCCGCGTCGCCCGATCCCGACAGCTACGCGCGCGTCGCATCCTTCGTCGCCCGTCGCGCACCGCATGAGATGCGGGCGCAATTCGGGCGTCTGATGGCCGAGGCCGAGAGCTGAACGCAAGCGAGTTTGCGCTGCACAAAAATAGCCGCTAAAGAATCTGTCTGACTTTCACGCCAGACCGGATTCATAGCCTTGTCCATCAAGAAAATTCTTGTCGCCAACCGTTCCGAAATCGCCATTCGCGTGTTCCGCGCGGCCAATGAGCTCGGGATCAAGACCGTTGCAATCTGGGCCGAGGAGGACAAGCTTGCGCTCCACCGGTTCAAGGCCGACGAGAGCTATCAGGTCGGGCGCGGGCCGCATCTCGACCGTGAATTGGGGCCGATCGAGAGCTATCTGTCGATCGAGGAAGTTCTGAGGGTCGCGCGCATTTCCGGCGCGGACGCGATCCATCCGGGTTACGGCCTCCTGTCGGAAAGCCCGGAATTCGTCGAGGCCTGCGAAGCGGCCGGCGTCACCTTCATCGGGCCGAAGCCCGAGACCATGCGGGCGCTCGGCAACAAGGTCGCCGCGCGCAATCTCGCCATTTCGGCTGGCGTTCCCGTTGTTCCGGCGACCGAACCGCTTCCCGACGACATGGATGTCGTGAAGACAATGGCGCTTGAGGTCGGCTACCCGGTGATGCTCAAGGCGTCCTGGGGCGGCGGCGGCCGCGGCATGCGCGTGATCCGCTCGGAAGGCGAAATCGAGCGCGAGGTGCTGGAAGCCAAGCGCGAGGCGCGCGCGGCCTTCGGCAAGGACGAGGTCTATCTGGAAAAGCTGGTCGAGAACGCGCGCCACGTCGAGAGCCAGATTCTCGGCGACACGCATGGCAACGCCGTTCACCTGTTCGAGCGCGACTGCTCGATCCAGCGGCGCAACCAGAAGGTCGTGGAGCGCGCGCCGGCACCCTATCTCAACGCCGAACAGCGCGCCGAACTGGCGGAGTACTCGCTGCGTATCGCCAATGCCACGAGCTATATCGGCGCGGGCACCGTCGAGTATCTGATGGATGCCGACACCGGCAAATTCTACTTCATCGAGGTCAATCCGCGCATCCAGGTCGAGCACACCGTGACCGAGGAGGTCACCGGCATCGACATCGTCAAGGCGCAGATCCACATCCTCGAAGGCGCGGCGATCGGCACGCCGGAATCGGGCGTTCCGAAACAGGAGGACATCTTCCTCAACGGCCATGCGCTGCAGTGCCGGATCACCACGGAAGACCCGGAACAGAACTTCATTCCCGATTACGGCCGCATCACCGCCTATCGCGGCGCGACCGGCTTCGGCATCCGGCTTGACGGGGGCACGGCCTATTCCGGCGCGGTGATCACCCGCTTCTACGATCCGCTTCTGGAAAAGGTGACGGCCTGGGCGCCGACCCCGCAGGAGGCGATCAACCGCATGGACCGCGCGCTGCGCGAGTTCCGTATTCGCGGCGTGGCGACGAACCTGACCTTCCTCGAGGCGATCATCGGCCACGAGAAGTTCCGCAACAACACCTACACGACCAAGTTCATCGACAGCACGCCGGAACTGTTCGAGCAGGTCAAGCGCGCCGACCGGGCGACCAAGCTAGTGACCTATATCGCCGACGTGACGGTCAACGGGCATCCGGAGACCAAGGGCAGGCCGCAGCCGCCGGCGGAAGCTGCGCCGCCGATCGTGCCGTGGCCGGGTATCAAGATCCCCGAGGGCGGCACCAAGCGCAAGCTGGACGAACTTGGGCCGGAAGGTTTCGCCAAGTGGCTGCGGGCGGAAAACCAGGTCTATCTGACCGACACGACCATGCGTGACGGCCACCAGAGCCTTCTGGCGACGCGCATGCGCACCGACGATATCGTAAAGATCTCGGGCTGCTATGCGCGGGTGCTGCCGCAACTCCTGTCGCTGGAATGCTGGGGCGGCGCGACCTTCGATGTCGCGATGCGCTTCCTGACCGAAGACCCGTGGGAGCGGCTGGCGAAAATCCGCGAGCAGGTTCCCAACCTGCTCCTGCAGATGCTGCTGCGCGGCGCCAACGGCGTCGGCTACACCAACTATCCCGATAATGTGGTCAAGCATTTCGTGCGCCAGGCGGCCGCCGGCGGGATCGACCTTTTCCGCGTCTTCGACTGCCTGAACTGGGTCGACAACATGCGCGTCTCGATGGACGCCGTGTGCGAGGAAGACAGAATCTGCGAAGCGACGATCTGCTACACCGGCGACATCCTGAATTCCGCGCGTCCGAAATACGACTTGAAATATTATGTCGAACTGGCGGGCGAACTGGAAAAGGCCGGCGCGCACATGCTCGCCGTCAAGGACATGGCCGGTCTCCTCAAGCCGGCGGCGGCGCGGGTGCTGTTCAAGGCGTTGCGTGAATCAACTGACCTGCCGATCCATTTCCACACCCACGACACGTCGGGCATCTCGGCCGCGACCGTGCTCGCGGCGGTGGACAGCGGCGTCGACGCGGTCGATGCGGCGATGGATTCCTTCTCCGGCAACACCTCGCAGCCTTGCCTTGGCTCCATCGTCGAGGCGCTGCGCGGCACCGAGCGCGATCCGGGGCTCGACGCGGAGTGGATTCGCAAGATCTCCTTCTATTGGGAGGCGGTGCGCAACCAGTATGCCGCCTTCGAGAGCGATCTGAAGGGCCCCGCTTCGGAGGTCTATCTGCACGAGATGCCGGGCGGCCAGTTCACCAATCTCAAGGAACAGGCGCGCTCGCTCGGTCTCGAAACGCGCTGGCACGAGGTGGCGCGCGCCTATCACGACGTCAACATGATGTTCGGCGATATCGTCAAGGTGACGCCGTCTTCGAAGGTGGTCGGCGACATGGCGCTGATGATGGTCAGCCAGGACATGACCGTCGATGACGTCACCAACCCGGACAAGGATATCGCCTTCCCGGATTCCGTCGTATCGATGATGCGCGGCGATCTCGGCCAGCCGCCTTCCGGATGGCCCGAGGACATCCAGAAGAAGGTTCTGAAGAACGAGAAACCTTATACCGACGTACCCGGCTCGCTGCTGCCGCCGGCCGATCTGGACGCGAAGCGCAAGGAAATCGAGGAGAAGCTGGAGCGCGAGGTCAGCGAGTTCGAGTTCGCGTCCTACCTGATGTATCCGAAGGTCTTCACCGATTTCGGGCACGCCCAGGCCATGTACGGCCCGGTCTCCGCACTGCCGACGCCGGTCTATTTCTACGGGCTCGGTCAGGAAGAGGAAGTGCTGGCCGAAATCGAGAAGGGCAAGACGCTCGTCATCCGCTGCCTCGCCGTTGGCGAGACGGACGAGAAGGGCATGGTCACCGTCTTCTTCGAACTGAACGGCCAGCCGCGCCGGATCAAGGTGCCCGACCGGGCGCATGGCGCAGCCGGCTCTGCCGCACGCCGCAAGGCCGAGCCCGGCAACGAGGCTCACGTCGGAGCGCCGATGCCGGGCGTGATCTCCACCATCGGCGTCTCTGCCGGCCAGGAGGTCAAGGCGGGCGACGTGCTGGTCTCGATCGAGGCAATGAAGATGGAGACGGCCATCCACGCCGAACGCGACGGCACAATCGCCGAAGTCGCGGTCAAGGCAGGTGACCAGATCGACGCAAAGGACTTGCTGGTCGTCTACGAGGGCTGACGTCTGGGGCTAGATCATCCCCAGGACCATCAGGATCACGACGATGATCAGGATCGTGCCGACAATGCCGAGCGGGGCGTTGCCGAAGCGTCCGCGCGCGGGGATGGCGCCGATCAGGAGCAGGATCAGGATAATCAGAAGAATAGTGCCGACAGTCATGGCGGTTCCTTTCAACGGGTTGCCACCCCATAACGTCAGGTGAGTTGAAACGGTTCCCACGCCGGTCGGCGCATCGTAATGCGAATGGCTGTTGACTCCGTGTTGTTGCACGTTTATGCGCGTTTCTGCACGATTTAGGAAACCGTCATGAGCATGCTTCCCGGCGAAAGGCTGGACCTCATCGCAAGCCGTCTTCAGACGGATGGGAAGGTCGTCGCCGTCGATCTGGCGCGCGAGCTCGACGTTTCGGAAGACACGATCCGTCGGGACTTGCGCGATCTGTCCGCGCGCGGCCTTTGCCAGCGTGTCTATGGCGGTGCGCTGCGTCCGGCCGTTTCCACCGGCACGCTCGACGAACGTTCGCGACAGCAGTCCGAGGCCAAGTCGGCACTTGCCCGCGCCGCTATCGACTGGATCGCGGAAGGGTCCAGCGTGTTTCTCGACGCGGCGTCGACCAATCTCGCCATCGCCGATGCACTGCCGCGCGATTTCGGCCTGACCTGCATCACCAACGCGCCGCAAATCGCCAGCGCGCTCACGCTGCGCGGCGATTGCGACGTCGTCTCCATAGGCGGCCTGGTGGACAGGACAGTCGGCGCGGCGATCGGCGCGGAAGCCATGAATGCGGCGCGCAATTTTCGTCCGGACATTTGCTTTCTTGGCGCCTGCGGGGTCGATCCCCGGGCCGGTATCTCCGCGGTTCACGCCGAGGATGCGAGCTTCAAGCGCGCCATTGCCGGCGCCAGCGCAATGACCATCGTGCCGGTGACGACGGCCAAGCTGATGACGGCGGCGCCGTTTCATGTGCTTGAGCTTGCCGATTGCACCGCCGTTCTGGTCGAAGCGGATGCGCCCGAGGCGGCAGTCGAAGCCTGTCGTGCCGCCGGCGCGAAGATAAGGAGATGCGGACAATGAGCGTGGCAAGCACAACCGGAGACGGTGCGCTGCGCGCGCCGCAATACAGGTCCTCGTCGCGCTGGGCGGTTTCGGCCGCCTTTTACGCCAATGGTTTCGTCGTCGGCCACTGGGCGCCGAAGATACCCGTCCTGGCGGAACGGCTGGCAATCAGCGAATCCGTCCTTGGCGCGCTGGTCATCATGTTCGGGGTCGGTGCGCTGATCGCCCTGCTCACGGGCGCGGTCCTGACGACACGTTACGGGTCCGACCGTATCGTGCGATGGACATCCTTCCTTTTGGTGCCGGGCCTGCTGCTGATTTCCCTGTCGCCGAACGTTGCCGTCACGGCTTTTTCAATGCTCTGGCTCGGCGTTTTCATGGGCGCGATGGACGGCGCGATGAATGCCAACGCCGTCAGCGTGGAAAAGGCGCGCGGCCGGGCGATCATGTCGTCATGCCACGGTTTCTGGAGCCTCGGTGGTTTGACGGGTGCGCCGCTGGGCGGCTGGATGCTGTCGCGCTTCGGCGACATGGGACATTCGATCGGCGTGCTGGTCTTGACCGGAATCCTCGTGATCGGCGCGCAGTTCTTCTATTTCAAGGACGCCAAACTGCTGGCCGTCGATGAGACCGCGGAGAAGAAGGCATTCTCGTTCGGGCGTATTCTCGCCCTACTTCCACGTGGCTTCGGTATCTATCTGCTCGGAATCTGCGCCTTCCTGTCCTTCGTGCCGGAGGGGTCCATTCTCGACTGGAGCGCTCTCTACCTCGCCAAGGATCACGGCGCGCCCGTGGCGATCGCGGGTTATGCCTTCGCGGCGTTTTCCGGGACGATGGCGCTGATGCGCTTCCTGGGTGACGGCATTCGCGACAGGTTCGGCGATGGACGGACATTCCTCGTCTCGGCGCTGATCGCCAGCATCGGCTTTGCCTTCGCCGGCCTGTCGGAGGGTCTGCCGATGGTGATTGTCGGCTTCCTGATCTGCGGCCTTGGCCTTGCCAACATGGTGCCGATCGTCTTTTCGGCCGGTGGCCGGTTTCCGGGCATTGAACCGGCCATCGGGATCGGGATCGTCACCGCCTTCGGATATTCGGGCGCGCTGACGGCGCCTGCGGTTCTTGGCTTCGTCGCGGAGCATTTCGGCCTCGCGGTGATCTTCGCCGCTTTCTCCGTGGTGCTGATCGCGACCGCCGCCCTTTCGCTCTCATTGCGCTCGCTCAGGATCTGAGTTCGCCGAGCGACAGGGCCGCGAACCGTTCGGCCAGGAAATCATAGACGCGGCGCACCTTGGCGCTATGGCGTAACTCGCGATGCGAACAGAGCCAGTAGGGCAGCGGGTCGATCCGCAATTGCGGCAGGATGCGCACGAGCTCGGGCGCGCGGGCGGCGATGGCCGCCTGCGCGAAGCCGATCCCGGCGCCGGACCGCAGCAACTGCCATGACGCGATCGGGTGGTCGGTCCGGAAGGTGAATGCCGAGCGCTCGCATGTCATGCCGAGAGCAGCCATTCCGCGCAGGACCAGGTCGCCCCTGTCCTGGCCGATGATGCGGTGGGAAAAGACGTCGTCAGGCTCGCTCGGCGTGCCGTGTCTCGCGAGATAGTCGCGATGCGCGTATGCGCCCATGGCCGCCTCGTTGACCTTGCGGACGATCAGGTCGTTCTGGACCGGGCGAACCATCCGCACCGCGATATCGGCATCACGGGCGATAAGGTTCTGCACCGAGTCGCTGGCGACGAGTTCTATCTCGAGCGCGGGTTCCTCCTCGGCGAGCGCGACCAGCATGTCGGGCAGGAGGAAGGTCGAGACGACCTCGGAAGCGGTAATGCGGATCGTGCCCTCGACGGCGGTCTCCCTGCCGGCGGCTGCCATCGCGAAACTATCGGCACCAGCCTGCATGGCGCGGGCTTCCGCTGCCAGCGCGAGGGCGTTTCGGGTCGGCGTCATGCCGGACCGGCCGCGTTCGAACAGCACCAGGCCGGTCAATGTCTCCAGTTCGTCGACATGACGTCCCAGCGTCGGTTGCGAGGTTCCGGTCGCGGAAGCCGCGCCGGAAAGCGTCCCGGCGTCGAGCACGGCGAGGAAGCTCTTGATCAGGTTCCAGTCGAAGCGGCGATCATCCATTCAATAATGAATAGCATTGATCAATTCTTATTCATATTCATTCGCTCATGAATTCCCTAGATCGTCTGCATCAATCGAACACAAGGAGACGGATCATGCAGACAGTTGCAATTCTCGGAGCTGCCGGACGCAATGGCGACGCGGTGGCAAGGGCGTTTCTCGATACGGGCTGGCGCGTGCGCGGCGTCGCGCGGGGCGCCAAGGTGAAGACTTTGGCGGCCGGCGTCGAGCCGGTGTCGGCGGATGCGTTCGATCGCGATGCGCTGATCGCCGCCTGTGCGGGCGCCGATGTCATCGTGCATACGCTCAATCCGCCCTATGACGATTGGACCGATACAATCATCCCGCTGGCCGAAAACGTCCTGGCGGCGGCCGAAGCGGCGGGCGCGACGATCATGATCCCCGGCAATGTCTACAATTTTGGCTACACGATCCGGCCGGATACGGATGAAGACGCGCCATTTTCCGGCGACACCGAAAAGGCCCGGCTGCGCATCGCGATGGAAGCGCTCTACGAGCGCGCCGCGTGGCAAAAAGGCGTCAGGACGATCATCATCCGTGCTGGCGATTTCTTCGGCGGCACACGGCCGGAAAGCTGGCTCGACCTGATGATCCTGAAGGATCTGAAGAAGGACAGGATGACATGGCCCGGCCCCTGGAACCTTGTCCATGCCTTCGCCTATCTGCCGGATCTCGCAGAAACCTTCGTGCGGGTGGCCGAAAGGCGCGGTGAAACGGATCCGTTCACCGTTCTGCATTTCCGCGGCCATGCCGTGACCGGCGAAGAGATGCATGCGGCGGCCGAGACGGCGGCAGGCCGTCCGCTGAAACGCGCGAACACGCCCTGGATCCTGCTGCGCGCCATCGGCCTGTTCAATCCCGTCCTGCGGGAAATTGTGAAAATGTCCTATCTCTGGCGCGTCCCGCATTCGCTGGCGAATGGCAGGCTGGAAGCGCTGATCGGCCCCGAGCCGCACCGCCCGCTCGAAACCGCACTGGCCGAGGCCATCGCCGACATGAAACTCGACCGTCCGTCCGCGGCAGTAACCGGGCCGGCGCAGCGCACCGTTGTTGCCTGAGCTGGATTCGCGGTCGGCCGCCTGGATTGACGTGGCGCACTGCAAGGTAAACTTGCGGTGCGTTTTGCCGCATGTTTCGCCCATGGATGAGCGCCCTTGGTCTAATTTACCTATGGACTCACTTCGCTATAAACCGCACACAATACGGGTACTTGGGCATGGAGGAGGCGTATTCCGTGCCTGCCCAAATCGTCGAAATCCTAGGAATCCCGGGGAGGTAATGAATGTCCAGTCCTGTCTATCGAGTTTTGCCGGACGCCAAGAAGCGCGCGCTGATCGACGATGACAAATACCTGAAATGGTACAAGCAGAGCATCAGTTCGCCGGACAAGTTCTGGGCAAAGCACGGCAAGCGCATCGACTGGTTCAAGCCCTACACGAAGGTCAAGAACACCTCTTTCAAGGGCAAGGTCTCGATCAAGTGGTTCGAGGACGGCGTCACCAATGTTTCCTACAACTGTATCGACCGTCACCTGAAAAAGCGCGGCAACCAGACGGCGATCATCTGGGAAGGCGACAATCCCTACGATGACAAGCACATCACCTATAACGAGCTCTATGACAAGGTCTGCCGGCTCGCCAATGTGATGAAGTCGAACGGCGTCAAGAAGGGCGACCGCGTCACCATCTACATGCCGATGATCCCCGAGGCGGCCTTCGCGATGCTCGCCTGCGCGCGCATCGGCGCGATCCATTCGATCGTCTTCGGCGGTTTCTCGCCGGACGCGCTTGCCGGGCGCATCGTCGATTGCAAATCCAACTTCGTCATCACGGCCGATGAGGGATTGCGCGGCGGCAAGAAGATCCCGCTCAAGCACAATACCGACCTCGCCATCGAGATCGCGGAGCGCGAGGAAGTGAAGGTCGACAATGTGCTCGTCGTCCAGCGCACAGCCGGCAAGATCGAGTGGTTCGAGGATCGCGACATCTGGTACCACGAGGCGATCGCCAGCGCGAAACCGGATTGCCCGCCCGCCAAGATGAAGGCCGAGGATCCGCTGTTCATCCTTTACACCTCGGGCTCGACCGGCAAGCCGAAGGGCGTGCTGCACACGACCGGGGGCTACCTCGTATATGCGTCGATGACGCATGAATATGTCTTCGACTATCACGAGGGCGACGTCTACTGGTGCGGCGCGGATGTCGGCTGGGTCACCGGCCACTCCTATATCGTCTACGGACCGCTGGCGAACGGCGCCACGACGCTGATGTTCGAGGGCGTCCCGACCTATCCGACGCCATCCCGCTTCTGGGACGTTATCGACAAGCACAAGGTCAACATCTTCTACACCGCGCCGACCGCGATCCGCGCCCTGATGGGAGCAGGTGACGAGCATGTGAAGAAGTCGTCGCGCAAGACGCTGCGGACGCTGGGTTCGGTCGGCGAGCCGATCAATCCGGAAGCCTGGGAATGGTATTACAATGTCGTCGGCGAGAAGCGTTGCCCGATCGTCGATACCTGGTGGCAGACCGAGACCGGCGGCATCATGATCACGCCGCTGCCGGGTGCGACCAATCTGAAGCCGGGCTCGGCAACGCGGCCCTTCTTCGGCGTTCAGCCGCAGCTGGTCGATGCCGATGGCGATGTGCTGGAGGGAACCGCCGACGGCAATCTGTGCATCATCGATTCATGGCCGGGCCAGATGCGCACGGTCTATGGCGACCACGATCGCTTCGTGCAGACCTATTTCTCGGCCTACAAGGGCAAGTATTTCACCGGCGATGGCTGCCGGCGCGATGCCGACGGCTACTACTGGATCACCGGCCGCGTCGATGACGTGATCAACGTGTCCGGGCACCGCATGGGCACCGCCGAGGTGGAATCCGCCCTGGTCAGCCACGACGCCGTTTCAGAGGCCGCCGTGGTGGGTTATCCGCATGACATGAAGGGTCAGGGCATCTATTGCTACGTGACCCTGATGGAAGGGACCGAAGGCTCCGACGAAGTGCGCAAGGAACTGGTCAAGCATGTGCGCACCGAGATCGGTCCGATCGCCTCGCCGGACAAGATCCAGTTCGCGCCGGGACTTCCGAAGACCCGTTCCGGCAAGATCATGCGCCGCATCCTGCGCAAGATCGCCGAGGACGATTTCGGCGCGCTCGGCGACACCTCGACGCTCGCCGATCCGTCGGTGGTCGACGACCTGATCGAGAATCGCCAGAACAAGCGTTGATCCGCGCTCGGGTCGGCACCGACCTTGTGACCTCAAGCACAGGCGGCCTCGGCCGCCTGTGTCATTTTCGTCTCCAGCACACAAATTGAATCCGCAGGCGCAGGCCTCGAGGTTCGTTTCATGGAGACGACAATGAAAAGACTCATCCTTGCCGCGGCGCTCGCCGCGATATCGACCGGCGCAATGGCCGGAGGCAATTTCCAGCAGGGCGGATCGGGACCGTTCGACGTCAAGTCGGCGATGCTCGCGATCAAGTCACCGGCGACGAACGCCTGCCCGGCAAACGCCAAGATGAAGGCGTGGATCTACACGACCAAGGCCGGTCCGGTTCGCTACATGATGATCCGCCACGGCCAGGGCGCCGGTCCGATCCAGACGGTGATGGCGAAGAAGATCAACGGGAAATATGTCGCCGAGATCTCGCGGACGCTTTCCATTCACCACAAGATCGACGCGAAATACCGGATCGCGGCGCGCGGCACGGGCGACTACCGGTTCTCGAACTGGGTGCCGCTGAAGGCGAATTGCACGATCCCGCTGGGCGGCTGACGCGCAGCCCGGACCGTCTGCCTGACGGATTTCGGCCAACCCCTTGCGAAATCGGAGATGTGCCTTCACATTAGGCTTGTCTTCAACAATCGAAAGGAGGTGATCCGATGTCGAGTGGTTCTATGGTTCCGGTGCGGTCTATGCGGGTCTCACTCCGTCGGAGCAGCCTCTGACGGACAGCGATGTCCCGTGCAGCCGGATTGGCGCGCAAGCGCCGCGGTCTGACGACCGACCGGCACCCGGAATTGCGAAGGCCGCCCTCTCGGGCGGCCTTTTCATTTCGTTGCATCGCATGCCTGCCGGTCAGTTGACCAGCCGCAGGCCCTTGATGTCGCGCGCGATCTCGAGGAACGCGGCTTCAAGGCTGTCTTCGTTCGTCGCGTTGTAATAGTTCTTCGATCCGTTGGAGGACGAAGCACAACTCTTCATCAGCGATTCGGCGGAGGAGCCGGCTGCGAAGGCGATCGAATAGACCTTGATGCCGCTGTTCTTCATCGCGCTGCACAGGCCGAGCGCGTAGTCCTCTGACAAGTTGGTGCCATAGCTCGAGCAGGAGTGACCGTTCGATTCGAAGGTGTTGAACTCGCCATCGGTCATGATGATGGCGTATTTGCTGGTGCCCGGCTCGTCGAAATCGGCCGCTTTCGAATCGGTCGGCCATGCCGAGTTCCATTTCGAGGACATCATGTAATAGGCCCAGGCGATGGCGATATGGCCCGCTGTGCACCCGTCGGCTCTGAAGCTGTCGATCCGGTTGTTGAGCGTGCTCTGGCTGGCGGTCAACGGAAGGATCTTGGCGTTCGGGCAGCTATATTCGGACGAACCGATCTTCGCGGACGGGCTTGCGAAGGCATCCGTAAAGCGCTGCGGCCCGGTGCGTTCGCGCACGCAGTCCGGATATGTCGTCTCGGTCCAGCAGTTCTGGTTCCACCACCAGCCGCTGCAATAGGTTTTGGTGACGCCCGTGGTGGAAATCTTGTCGATCACCGGTTCCGCATTGACCGCCTCCGAATAGGGGACGAGTCCGACGCGAATCCGGTCTCCGCTGTCCATATCCTCGAACAGCGTCTTGACGCCGAGCTTGGCGGCATCCTTGAGCGCGGACAGCTTCGTCGGCGAGTAACGGCCGCCAATCTTGCTGTCCATCGAGCCGGTGACGTCGAGCGCCATGACGACCTCGACCTCCGTGTTCGAGAACTGGGCCTTGGATGTCGCGTCTATGCGGTGATTGTCGTAACCGACGATACCGGTGAAGGTCATCGGCATGAGCGTGTGCGCCTTGACCTCGAGCGAGCGGTTGACCTTGTCGACCTTGATGGAATCGATATCGACCGTTTTTGCGGTGATGTTGCGCTCGTCGAGATTGGCGTCGATGTATTTCCGCACAGCGGTTTCGGCGTCCTTCAATTCGATGTCGCCAAGCGTCAGCCCCTGCGTCGTCGCGAGGACGGCCGCATCGACGGCGAAGACAAGCTTGTTGTGAACCTGGAACATCCGCGCCACGTCGATCGCCAGTGCGGACCCCATGAGAAGGGTTGTTCCCATCACGACGAACATGGTGGCGAAGTTCCCGCGTTTGTCGCGGGCGAAATCCTTGACACAGTTCAATACGGTGCGCACGGCCAATCTCCTGCTAGGCTTGGTTTCGGTGTCCGCCGGGCGGACTCCATGCCTCTTGGCGCGCAAAATAGGGTGCACTTCGTTTTCGGATGGCTAATTTCGGCGGGCTTCGGCGATTCGATTATCAAACGCGCTAAACGCGGGGTTAACGCATAAGCCCGAATTCGCGTAATGACGTTCAGATCCGCGAAATCATTGACCGGGAACCGTTGGAATCGCTTGCTTTATCGGATCCCTGTCGGCGCCGGAATCGGCGCCCGGACTCCCGTTCCGGGACAGAGCGCACAAACGGCGCTCAGAAGTCGACGGCTATGCCCTTGACCTCCCAGTCCCCGTATCGGGCCGGATCCTTGCCGCCACGCCCGCCGATTTCGCGGCGGCGCTTTTCCTCGGCGGCGGCCATTTCGGCGCGGCGCGCCTCAGCCTCGGCGAGTGCGCGACGCGCCGCCGGTGGCAGCATGTCCGGTGTCTTCGCCGGCGCGGATTCGGAGCCGGTTTCGCCGACGGCCGTTTCGTCCGCTCCGTCCTTGTCCATATCGTCGCTCATCCTATCCGTCCGGCCATGCCGCTTTGCCGTTGAAAATGCGCCTCGGCGCACACACTATTATAAGCCTGACAAAACCCGAGTCCAACGGGCACCGGACATGGAGACCGCGCGATGAACATGATGAAAACAGCGATGCTGATCGCCTTCATGACCGCCCTGTTCATGGCCATCGGCTACATGATTGGCGGGACGGGCGGCATGATGATCGCCCTCGTCATCGCGCTTGCGATGAACGCCTTTTCCTACTGGAACTCCGACAAGATGGTGCTGCGCATGCACAATGCCGTCGCCGTCGACCGGAAGAACGCGCCGGAATATTACGGAATCGTCGAAAGCCTGGCGGACCGCGCCGGCTTGCCCATGCCTGCGGTCTACTTGATCAAGAACGACCAGCCGAATGCCTTTGCGACGGGCCGCAATCCGCAAAACGCCGCCGTCGCGGCAACCACCGGGCTGCTCGAACGCCTGAGCCAGGAGGAGGTCGCGGGCGTGATGGCGCATGAACTGGCGCATATCCAGAACCGCGACACGCTGACCATGACGATCACGGCCACGCTCGCCGGTGCCATTTCGATGCTCGGCAATTTCGCCTTCTTCTTCGGCGGATCGCGCGACAACAACAATCCGTTCGGCTTCATCGGCATTCTGGCCGCGATGATCGTCGCGCCGTTTGCGGCGATGATCGTGCAGATGGCGATCAGCCGGACGCGCGAATATTCCGCCGACCGGCGCGGCGCGGAAATCTGCGGCAATCCCGAATGGCTGGCGAGCGCCCTCGCCAAGATCGCCTCGGCGGCCGGGCGAACGGTCAATGTCGCGGCGGAACGCAATCCGGCGACCGCGCATATGTTCATCATCAATCCGCTGAATGGCCAGCGCGCCGACAGTCTGTTCTCGACGCATCCGGACACGGAAAACCGCATCCGCGCCCTGATGGCGATGGCCTCCGACATGGATGGCCGGGTCGACAGGGCGCAGCCCGCCCCTCAACCGCTTGAGCCGCAGCCCGAGCGGCCTTCGTCGCGCCCCGCGCGGTCCGGCTCTTCCGGCATTCCCAAGACCGGCCGCAAATGGGGCCGTGGCGGCGACCAGGGACCATGGGGTTGAGCGCGCCGGCCGGCAGGCGGAAAACCAGACCGCGCGCAAAGTCCGGACCGTCCATGCAAACCGACAAACCGGGACTTGCGGCACGCCAGGCGGCGCACCGCATTCTCGGGGCCATTCTCGACGCGAAGGCGTCGATGGACGGTCTTACCGACGAGGCGCACGGTCATCCGCATTACCTCGCGCTGGAACCGCGCGACCGGGCGCTGGTCCGCGCCATATTGCTGACCGCGCTGCGCCATTGCGGCGATCTCGACGACACGATCACGCGCTTTACGGAAAAGCCGCTGCCGGCCGGCGCGACGGCCCTGCATGCCATCCTGCTTGCGGGTTTCGCGCAGATTCTGTTTCTCGACGTGCCCGATCATAGCGCCGTCGACCTTGCGGTCGCCTCGGCGCAGGCGGATCCCCGTTCGCGGCGCTTTTCCGGCCTGGTCAATGCGTTGCTGCGGCGCGCCGCGCGCGAGAAGGAGACATTGCTTGCGCGTTACGCGACCGCGCCGGTGCGCGCGCCGCAATGGTTTGCCGACCGCCTTGCCGAGATCTATGGCCCGGAGACGGCGGTTGCCATCGATGCCTGTCATCGGCTGGAAGCGCCGATCGACCTGACTCTGAAAGCTGCGGAGCGCGACAAGGCGGATGCGTGGGCCGAGCGGCTCGGCGCCATCGTCCTGCCGACCGGATCGCTGCGGCTTGGAGGCCTGAGCCGCGATCTCGTCTCGCTCGACGGGTTCGACGACGGAGCCTGGTGGGTGCAGGACGCGGCGGCCGCCATGCCGGCGCGCCTCTTCGGGAACCTTTCCGGCAAGACGGCACTCGATTGTTGCGCCGCGCCGGGCGGCAAGACCGCGCAATTGGCGGATGCCGGCGCAAATGTGACCGCGCTCGACATGTCGGCGAACCGGCTCAAACGGCTGTCGGCCAATCTCGACAGGCTGGGGCTTTCCGGCAGTTGCCATACGGTCGCGACCGATATGTTCGCCTTTGCGCCCGACGAGTTGTTCGACGCCGTGCTTCTCGATGCGCCGTGTTCCTCGACCGGAACGGTCCGCCGCCATCCGGACGTGCCGTACACAAAGTCGCTTGCTGATATCGCGAAACTCGCCGATCTGCAGGCGCGGATGCTCGACAAGACGGCGGAATTCGTCGCGCCCGGTGGCATGATCGTCTTCTCCAACTGTTCGCTCGACCCGGACGAGGGCGAGGCCGTGGCGCGCGGCTTTGCCGGCAAGCGGACGGATTTCGAAATCGTCCCGATCCGGCGAGAAGAAGCGCCGGGGCTGGAGGATGCGATCACGTCCGACGGGTTCCTGCGGCTGACACCGGCGCATCTCGATCTTGGCGATCCGCCGATCAGCGGCGTGGACGGGTTTTTCGCTGTCCGCTTCCGGCGTCTTGCCTAGTGTTCGAAGAAGCCCCTTGATTGTACAGTGTGGCGAATCGATAAACTTCGATTCGTCATGACTGGCGGGATGGAGAACTTTTGGGCCGACCCACATTGATGAACGATCCCGGCTATTGGCTGTCGGGCGTTCGTATCTTTTGGTCCGGATTGCGTCACCGCATCCAGAAGGGCCCGGTATTTGCCTGGCGGTTCATAGGACCGGTGCCGGAACGGCTGGTCATGGTCCCACCGGACCTGCGCCCCACCGACCCGCTTGTCGCCCGCGATATCTATGAGGGCCGCTATTCCTTTGCCGGTCGGGTCGTCGATACCGGCGGCGCGTCGCCCTTTTCGGTGACGCCTCCATCCATCGGATGGGAGGACTCGCTCCACCAGTTCCGATGGCTCCGGCACATGAAGGGCGCGCAGAGCGACCTCGCGTCCAACAATGCCCGCGCGCTGGTCAACGACTGGATCCTGAGCCACGGGCGCAATCTCTCGGGCAATGCCTGGAAGATGAAGGTGACCGCGGCGCGCGTCATTGCATGGATGCAGTATTCGCGGTTGCTCCTGATCGACAGCGATGCGGTCTTCTACCGGCGTTTCATGGGATCGCTGGCGCGGCAGGTTCGCTATCTGCGCGGGCTCGCCTCATCCACGAATGATGACCTCGACGCCCTGAATGTGCGCATCGCGCTCGCCTACGCCTCGCAGGTCCTGCCGCCGTCGGCGCGGTTCGAAAAGGCGGCGTCGAAAAACCTCGAGAACCAGTTGCGCCTGCAGATCCTGCCGGACGGCGGACACGCCAGCCGGTGCCCCGATGTGCTGCCCGGCTTGCTCGCCGACCTGCTGCCGCTGGCGCAATGCTACGTCTCCGCGTCGAAGCCGGTGCCGCAGGAACTGGTCCGCGCGATCGACCGGATATTTCCGGCGCTTCGGTTCTTCCGCCATGCGGATGGCCATATCGCACTGTTTCACGGAGCGGGCGGCACCAATCTCAACCTGACGGCTGCTGTTCTCAGGCACGACCAGAACGGTGCGCAGCCGCTCGGCCACATGCCGCATTCGGGCTACCAGCGGCTCGCGCGGGGCGGCACGATCATCCTTGCCGACACCGGTGTTGCGCCGTCCGGCGCATACGCCTTCGGCGGTCATGCGAGTTGCCTCGCCTTCGAAATGTCGAGCGGGCGGCAACGCCTGATCGTCAATAGCGGCATCGATGGCCTGCGTCGCGAACGTTATCGCGAAATGGCGCGCATGACGGCGGCGCATTCGACACTCGTTCTGGACGACACGTCCTCGGCACGCTTCGCGGGCATCGCGCGGTCTCCGGGTGATCGCCCGCCACGGATCGCGTCCGGCCCGTCCACCGTTCGCATCGAGCGTCGGGAAGACCCGGCGAAGCCGGGATTCGCGGCCCAGCATGACGGATATCTGCGCCAGTTCGGCCTGTGGCACGAACGCGCCATTTCGCTGCATGACGACGGAACGCGCGTCGACGGCCACGACAGACTGATCCATCCGGGCCGGCAGGGCGTCGATCATCAGTACCAGTTCGATATCCGGTTTCATCTGCATCCGGTCGTTCATGCCTCGCGCGAGGATGCGCGGACGATCCACCTGTCGACCGACCAGGGCGAAAGCTGGCTCTTTTCGGCCAACAGGGGCGACGTGACGCTGGAGGATTCGGTGTATTTCGCGGGCATCGCCGGTCCGGTCCGGTCGCGTCAGATCGTGATCGCCGATTTCTGGCCGCAGACGGACACGGTCGAGTGGATTATCCGCAAGGTCTGACAGTCCATCTTTCACTGCAAAACGAGCCCCTGCGATAGGCAAGGCGCAGCCGTCATGCTAGCAGCGGCGGCAATTGCTTCCCTGTTACCGAAAGTTCGACTTATGGCCGTCGTTTCCAAGAAGATTCCCGCTCCCGACCGCGTGACCGTGCGCCGCGCGCTTCTGTCCGTATCCAACAAGGATGGATTGATCGACCTCGCGCGCGACCTCGCCGGGCGCGGCGTCGAACTGGTTTCGACGGGCGGCACGCGCAAGGCCATCGCGGATGCCGGTCTCCCGGTTGTCGACGTGGCCGAGGTGACCGGGTTTCCGGAAATCATGGACGGGCGCGTGAAGACGCTTCACCCGTCCGTGCATGGCGGATTGCTCGCAGTGCGCGACGATCCCGACCACCTCGCCGCCATGGAGGCGAACGGGATCATGCCGTTCGACCTCGTGGTCATCAATCTCTACCCCTTCGAGGCGGTGGTCGCGGCGGATTCGGATTATCCGACCACCATCGAGAACATCGATATCGGCGGTCCGGCGATGGTGCGCGCCTCCGCGAAAAACCACGCCTATGTCGCCATCGTCACCGATCCGGCGGATTACGGCGAAGTGACCGCCATGCTGGAAGCCAATGACGGCGCTACGACGCTCGATGAGCGCAAGCGGCTGGCCGCCAAGGCATTCCAGCGCACGGCCAGCTATGACGCGATGATCTCCTCCTACATGGCGGAGCAGCTTTCGCTTCCGCCCGTCAGCCGCAACCATGCGACCGGCGGCACGCTGTCGCTCGCCATGCGCTATGGTGAAAACCCGCATCAGGCGGCGGGGCTCTACCTGACCGGCGAAAAGCGCCCGGGCGTCGCCACCGCCACGCTTCTGCAGGGCAAGGCGCTCTCCTACAACAACATCAACGACACCGACGCGGCCTATGAACTCGTCAGCGAGTTCGACCCGGCGAAACCGGCCGTCGCCATCATCAAGCACGCCAATCCGTGCGGTGTCGCGACCGGCGACACGCTGGCCGACGCTTATCGCAAGGCGTTTTCCTGCGACCAGACCTCGGCCTTCGGCGGCATCGTCGCGCTGAACGTCACGCTCGACGCGGAAGCCGCCGAGGAGATCGTGAAGATCTTCACCGAGGTGATCATCGCGCCGTCCGTCACCGAGGAGGCGGCGGCGATCGTCGCGGCGAAGAAGAACCTGCGCCTCCTGACGGCGGGCACGCTCGCCGATCCGCGCGCCGGCGGCGTCTTGGTGAAATCGGTTGCGGGCGGCTTCCTCAAGCAGGAGCGGGACAACGCGGTCGTCGATGATCTCGATCTGAAATGCGTGACCAAGCGCCAGCCGAGCGAGGCGGAACTCGCCGACATGAAATTCGCCTTCCGCGTCGCCAAGCACGTCAAGTCGAATGCCATCGTCTATGTCCGTGATGGCGCGACCGTCGGCGTCGGCGCCGGCCAGATGAGCCGGGTCGATTCAGCGCGTATCGCCGCGCGCAAGGCGGAGGACGCCGCGCAGGCGCTCGGCCTCGCCGAGCCGCTGACGAAAGGCTGCGTGGTGGCGTCCGACGCCTTCTTCCCCTTCGCGGACGGGCTTCTCTCCGCCGTCGAGGCGGGCGCGAAGGCGGTGATCCAGCCAGGCGGTTCGGTGCGCGACGACGAGGTGATCGCCGCTGCCGACGAGCACGGCATCGCCATGGTCTTCACCGGCGTCCGCCATTTCCGGCACTAGTGCAATTCAGGTCTGGATTGAAACACCTGCATCGCAATGCGCTGGCGCCGGTCAGGTCCGCGAGCGAACCGGGATCAGTAGCAGCATTCCAAGAACGAACAGGACGAGGATCGGCGTTATGCCGATCCGCTGGCTGTCGAAGGCGACGGTGACGACGCCGATCGACCATGGCGCCAGAAAGGCCGTGGCGCGGCCGGACAGCGCGTAGAGGCCGAATGCTTCGCCGATGCGGTCCGGTGTCGTCTGGTCGACGAGAAGAGGCCGCGACGATGCCTGCAGCCCGCCGCCTGCCGCGCCGATCAGCGCGCCGGCCAGATAAAAGGCGATGTCCGGTGCGCTCGACCCTTCCGCGACCGGCATGAACAGGATCTGCGTGTCCGTGATCGAGATGACCAGCGCGCTGGCCGCGATCAGCACGAGGATATTCACGATGACCACCGTCTTCGTGCCGATGCGGGTGTCTGCCCAGCCCGACAGAATGCTGCCGCCGATGCCCGTCACGCTCGCCAGGATGCCGAAGACGCCGAGTTGCAGTGTCGTCCAGCCGATCACGCCGACGGCGTAGATGCCGCCGAAGGTGTAGAGGCCGTTCAGGGCGTCGCGGTAGATCATGCTCGACACCAGGAAGGAGAACAGGCTCTTTTCCTTCGAGATATTGCGGACCGTTCGCCAGAGGTCCGCGAGCCCGTCGCGCACCGCGCCCGCGATGCGCTCGCGCCTTGGCGCGTCAGGGGTGAAGAGGAAGAGCGGAATGACGAAGATGACGTACCAGATGGCGGTCAGCGGGCCGGATGCGCGGTCGCCTTCGAGTTGCGTCGCGTCCAGACCGAAAATCGGGGTCAGTCCGATCAGCGTCTTGCCGGTCACCGGATCGGCGACCATCAGCAACAGCATGGCGATCAGGCAGATCAGCCCGCCCGCATAGCCGAGCGCCCAGGCATTGCCCGACAATCCGCCGAGTTTATCGCGGTCTACGAGGCCGGGCATCATCGCGTTGTTGAAGACGGCGGCGAATTCGAATCCGATCAGGGCGACCACGAAGGCGGCGAGGCCGAGGACAATCGTCGATTGGCTGGCGTCGGGCGGCACGAACCACAACGCGAAGACGCCGAGCACGGCGAGCACCGAAAAGCCGAAGATCCATGGCTTGCGGGGGCCGGTCGCGTCCGAGATCGCGCCGAGGATCGGCGAGAGGACCGCGATGAAGAGCCCGCCCAGCCCTGCCGCGAAGCCCCACATCGCCTGGCCCAGGGTCGCGTCGGGCGCGACCTGCGCGGCGAAATAGGGCGCAAAGACGAAGGTGATGACCAGGGTGTGGAAAGGCTGCGCCGCCCAGTCGAAGAACATCCAGCCGAGGATGCCCTTGCGGGAAACGGACGGCGAGGCCGCCGCCGGCTTGTCATCGGAAACCGGCACGGTCATCGCCGTCGAACTCCTGTCGTCATGAAACGAGATCCGCGAGAAGGCCGGCGGCGACCGTCAGGCGCGAAACGGTCAGTCCGCCCGATGTCGTCATGTCGCCGATGCGGTCCTGCACGCGCGCGATGCGCAACTCGTTGGTGTCGTGCCATTCGGCCACCGCGTCGCGGGCCGATTTCTTCTTGCCGGCGGCCGCGAGCGCCGCATTGGTGATCGAGATACGCGCGGAGTAGATATTGTCGAGCGCCCGGTTCTGCGCCAGCCCGTCGAAATAGTCGTCGGTCGACAGGTCGTAGGCGAGGCGTTCGAGACGGCCGATCCGGAACATCTCGGTGACGGCGAACATCGCATCGGCCGAATCAAGGACGGAACGCCCGGAGACCCGCGAGACGCTGAGAATATCCGGCGTCATGGCGAGGATCGGCATCAGAGCGATCTTCCTCGCGACCGCTTCGGAGAGCCCGGCATCCTTCATGGCCTGCTGGCGTTCCCCGACCCAGTCGACCAGATAGGCCGGCATCACCGAAGGCAGTTTCGGCTCCAGCACCTTGGTCGCGTCGCGCAATGCGGTGACGGACCCCTCGATCGGCGCATGGCTTTCACCCGTCTTGATGAAATGCCCGGTCGCCTGGCGCAGCGCGTTGCCGAGTTCCTCGTAAATGGCAATCTGGCGTTCGCCGGATATCTTGTTGTCGAGCGCATCGACGGCCGCGTAAAGCGGCGGAAAGCCGTAGCCGTCGCGCACGGCGACATGGGCGCGCACGATGCCGCTCGGCAGCATGCCGGTGGCATCCTCGAAACGGCTGATCAGCGACGTGCCGCCGCGATTGATCGCCTCATTGGCGAGTTGGGTTGCGATGATCTCGCGCCGCAGCCTGTGATTCTCGATCCGCCCGGCGAAGTTCTTCACCATGCGCGGCGGGAAATAGGCCATCAGATCGCCATGCAGATAGGGATCGTCCGGCAGATGGCTTTTAACGAGATCGTCGAAGAGCACGATCTTGGCATAGGAGAGCAGGACGCCGATCTCGGCGCGGGTCAGGCCGCGCCCCGATTTCTGGCGCTCGGCGATCACGTCGTTTTCGGGCAGGAACTCGACGGAGCGGTCGAGCGCGCCGCGTTCCTCCAGATATTCCATCAGGCGCTGCTGCAGCGACAGGATCGACAGGCCGCGCTTTTCGGCGAGCGAAATGGCGAGCGTCTGGTGATAGTTGTTCTCCAGCACCAGCGCGGCGACCGTCTCGGTCATTTCCGCCAGCAGCTTGTTGCGCTTCGGACGCGGCAGGTCGCCATCGTCCATCGCGGGCTTGAGCGCGATCTTGATGTTGACCTCGACGTCGGAGGAATTGACGCCGGCGGAATTGTCGATCGCATCGGAGTTGCAGCGGCCGCCATGCAGGCCGTATTCGATGCGGGCGCGCTGCGTCATGCCGAGATTGGCGCCTTCGCCGACGACCTTGGCGCCGACCTCCCGCGCGGTCACGCGGATCGGGTCATTGGCCTTGTCGCCGGCGTCGAGATTGCTCTCGCCCGAGGCGCGGACATAGGTGCCGATGCCGCCGAACCACAGGAGTTCGGCATCCGCCTTGAGGATCGCGGTCATGATCTCGTTCGGCGAGGCCTTGGTCTTGTCCAGCCCGATCGCGTCGGCGGCCTGTTTCGACAGCGTGATCGACTTCTGGGAGCGCGGGAAGATGCCGCCGCCCTTCGAGAGTTTCGAGGTGTCGTAGTCCTGCCAGCTCGACCGGCCGAGCGCGAACATGCGCTGGCGCTCCGCGAAACTCGATGCGGGGTCGGGATCGGGATCGATGAAGATGTCACGGTGGTCGAAGGCGGCGATCAGGCGGATCTGCTCCGACAGGAGCATGCCGTTGCCGAAGACGTCGCCTGACATGTCGCCGACACCGACGACGGTGAAGGGCTCGGACTGGATGTCCTTGTCCATCTCGCGGAAATGCCGTTTGACCGCTTCCCAGGCGCCACGCGCCGTGATGCCCATCTTCTTGTGGTCGTAGCCGGCTGAACCGCCCGAGGCGAAGGCGTCGTCCAGCCAGAAACCCATTTCCTGCGAAATCGTGTTGGCGGTGTCGGAGAAGGTCGCCGTGCCCTTGTCGGCGGCGACGACGAAATAGGGATCGTCGCCGTCGCGGCGCACCATCAGTTTCGGCGGCACGACGGTGTCGCCCTCGAGATTGTCGGTGACGGAAAGCAGCGTCGAGATGAAGGTGATATAGGCGGCGCGGCCCGCCTCGAGGATCTCGTCGCGGCTGCCGCCGGCGGGCAGGCGCTTCGGATAGAAGCCGCCCTTGGCGCCGACCGGCACGATCACCGCGTTCTTGACCTGCTGCGCCTTGACGAGGCCGAGCACCTCGGTGCGGTAGTCCTGGGCGCGGTCGGACCAGCGCAGGCCGCCGCGTGCGACGGGGCCGAAACGCAGATGGACGCCTTCAACCTCCGGCCCGAAGACGAAAATCTCGCGGTATGGTTTGGGATCCGGCAGCTCGGCAATGGCGCGCGAATTCAGCTTGAAGGCGAGCGAGGTCCGGGTTTCGCCGTTCGCGCCGGGGCTGAAATAATTGGTGCGCAGCGTCGCCTCGATCACCGTCAGTATGGAGCGCAGGATGCGGTCGTCGTCGATCGACGGCACGTCTGCGAGCTGATCGGCGATCGCGGCCTTGATGTGCTTGGCCGTAACCTCGGTATCCTCGCCGGGATCCGCGGCACGGGCCGGGTCGAACATCGCCTGGAACAGGTCGTGCAATTGCCGCGCGAGCAACGGGTGGCGGATAAGCGCATCGGCCATATAGGCCTGCCCGTAGGGCGTGCCGGCCTGACGCAGATAGCGCCCATAGGCGCGCAACACCGTCACCTGCCGGCAGGTCAGACCGGTCGCGAGGATGAGCCCGTTATAGGGATCGTTGTCGCTCTCGTTCTTCCACACCGACAGGAATGCATCCTCGAAGATCACGCCGTCGTCGTCGAGGGGTACGGATTTGCCGGACTGGCTTTCGATCTGCATTTCATGCAGCCAGACGACGTTACCGAGTTTGCCGGCGACGTCGATGGCGTAGGTCAGTTCGCTGATGACGCGGAAACCCATGTTCTCCAGAAGCGGCACGCGCTCCGACAGCGCCACCGGCGAACCGTAGTGATAGATGCGGACGCCGACTTCCTTGTGCGACTGGCCCGTCGGGCGGAAGAAATCGACATCGATCGGATTGGCCGCGGACAAGCGGGCGATGCGCTGCAGATCCTGAACGGCCTGGGCGGGCAGGACCGTGTCCCGGTAGGTTTCGGGGAAATTCGCGTCGCGCAATTCGCGCGTCGCTGGGCTGATGCCCTCGGCCATCAGTTCCTCGAGGAAATGATCCTCCCAGGTGCGGGTGATTGCCTCGATGTCGCTTTCGAGCTTGGCCTGCGCCGGTGTCGGCGTCTTGCCCTCGCGTCGGCCGATGATGAAATGAACCCGCGCCAGCGATCCTTCGGGGAAGGCGGGATAGTAGGCCGAGACATGCCCCTTGTAGGCGTCGGCGAGATAATCGGCGATTTCCTCGCGGACCTCGGAATTGTAGCGATCGCGCGGCACGAAGACGATCACCGAGACGAAGCGGTCGAACGGGTCGATCCTCGACAGGACGCGCACGCGCGGCCGATCGGCCAGCGCGACGATGGCGAGCACATTGTCGGTCAGCGTGGGAATGTCGATCTGGAAAAGCTCGTCGCGCGGATAGGATTCCAGCACATTCATCAGCGCCTTGCCGGAATGACCGTCGGGATCGAAATGCGAGCGTTTCATGACGCCGTCGATCTTGGAACGCAGATAGGGGATCCGCGTCACCGACCGCGTATAGGCGGTCGAGGTGAACAGGCCGACGACGCGCAACTCGCCCGACAGCCTGCCTTCCTCGTCGTATTTCTTGATGCCGACATAATCCATGTAGGAGCGGCGGTGCACCTTGGACTTCAGGTTGGCTTTCGCGACGATGAGAATGTCCCTGGAGTTCAGGAACTCCCGGATTTGCGGCGTCGTCGTGACAGGTTCGTCGCCGCGGCGCATGACGCGAACCGTCGGATCGGACAGGATGCCGAGGCCATCCATGTCGGCGCGTTCCAGCTGGCCGCTTTTTTCGCCGCCGACATAGTCATATTCGCGAATGCCGAGGAAGGTGAAATTGTCGTCGCGCAGCCATTCGAGGAAGGCCAGCGCCTCGTTGGCGTCGGCCTGGGAGACCGGAAGCACCCGGGTCTGCAGATCCTCCATCACGGAGTCCACGCGCTTCAGCATCGCGCGCCAGTCGCGCACGGCGGCCTTCACCTGCCCGATGATGGTGGTCAGGTTTTCCTGCAGTGCCTTCGCCGTTTCGTCCGTCAGGTCTTCCAGCATCACGTGAATTACACTGGTGCGGATCGTGCCTTCTTCGGCCGTACCGGCGGGCGACTGCTCGATGAGCTCGAATTCCGGCCCGTGGTGCTTCACGTCGAAGATCGGATGCACGACGAGGCGGACATGGTGCGACATGTCGTTGATTTCGCCCATCACCGAATCGAACAGGAACGGCATGTTCTCGTTGACGATGGAGACGACGCAGCAATTGGGGGCGCAGGCCGGCGTGACGCGGACGACCGATCCGCCGCGCGCGTGATTCGCCACCGCATCGGCCGTGTGAACCAGTGCCTTGGCCATACAAGACGGATCGACAAGGGAAAGGTCGTCCTCATGCGCTTCCGAGACCAGCGCGTGGACGAGTTTCTTCATTCGGTCATCGGGAGAGCCAAGATGCTCGATGACGGCTCCGATATATTTCTCGACCGCTTTGCTCGCGTTCTTCGCCATTGTCCCCTCCCGTCCGGTTCAAGGCTCTGTACCGCTCTTTTGGGCCGCTACCATAACAAAGCGATTACGGCTTGCAGCACATTTCTTTTTTCGTCCTCGCCGACTTCCGGCAACACGCCCGGTTGCCGGGCATTGCGGCCCGCGATAGTGTCCGCTCGGTTTCAGAGGATCGGCGGTTCGCCATGGCCAACAAGCATCCCGACGACATAAAAAGAGAAGAAGAAGCGCAAAGAACGCTCGAGCGCGTCGCCGTCGATTCGGAGCTGCTCGGGCAATCGACCCTGGCGCGAACGGTCAATCGCGCGCGTGCCCACATGGCCGCCGACGATGCCGATCCGAACGATCCCGTCGAGGTCTGGGGCCGCCGGACGGGCCGGGCGCTCGGCCTGATCGCCTTTGTCGTTCTCGCCATCTGGCTGGTCGGCTATCTGTCGAGATGAGTGTCGCGCAACGGTCTTCGCGGCCCGCGGTGGTCGCCATTTCGAGCCATGTCGCGCGCGGTTCCGTCGGCAATCGCGCCATTGTCTTCGCGCTGGAATCGCTCGGTTTCCCGGTCTGGTCGGTGCCGACGGTGACACTGCCGTGGCATCCGGGCCACGGGCCCGCGCCGCGCATCGTGCCTGACAACGCCACCTTTGCCGATTTCATGGCGGCGCTCGCCGCCTCGCCGCATCTCGGCGAAGTCGGCGCGGTGGTGACCGGCTATCTCGGTGCGGCTGAACAGGCCCTGCCGGTCGCCGATTTCATTGCCGCCGCGCGCCGCGCCAATCCGGATCTCCTGCATGTCTGCGATCCCGTCATCGGAGACCGGGGCGGGCTCTATGTGCCCGAAGCGGTCGCGTCGGAAATCCGCGACCGGCTGTTTTCGACCGCCGATATCGTCACGCCCAACCGTTTCGAATTCGCCTGGCTGACCGGCACGCAGGCGGGCGACAATTCGCAGATCATCCACGCCGCCGCCGAGCTGGCTGCGCGCCATGTTCTCGTGACCAGCGCTCATTCGATGCTGGCCGGCGGGACCGGCAACCTTCTGGTGAGCGACGGCAAGGCCGTGCTCGCCGAGCACCGCAACATCGACAACCCGCCGAACGGGCCCGGCGACCTGACCGCCGCGCTGTTCCTTGCGCGGCTGCTCGACGGGGGCGATCCGGAAAAGGCGCTGCAACTGGCGACCGCGTCCGTCTACGAACTCGTCGCGCGGGCATGCAAGCGCGGAGCGGACGAACTGATGCTGGAAACCGACCGGGACAGCTTCGCGCGTCCGATGGCCATGGTGCAACTGCGCCGGCTCGCGACACGGCCGCGCCGCGCATGAAGATTGGTGCGCCGCAACAACTTGAAAGCCCTGCGATCCGGCGCTAATTCGATTTCATGACGAAATTTCCGCAAAAGCTGCTCGACGGCTACCAGGGCTTCCTGCACTCCACCTACCGGAAACGGTCGGACAATTATCGCGAACTGGCCGCCAGCGGGCAGAAGCCCGAGGCGCTGGTGATTGCCTGTTGCGATTCGCGCGCAGCACCGGAAATCATCTTCGATTCCGGGCCGGGCGAAATTTTCGTTCTGCGCAATGTCGCCAATCTCGTCCCTCCTTATAACGTGGAGGGGCGCTATCGCTCGTCGGTGGCCTCGATCGAGTTTTCCGTTGTCAGCCTCGGCGTTCGCCATATCGTCGTGATGGGCCACGGGCGCTGCGGTGGCGTCGCGGCGGCTTTGGACGAGCGCCGCGAGATGCTCGATCAGGGCGATGCGATCGGCCACTGGATCAGCCTGCTCGACAATGCCATCGAAAGCGTCGCCGGCGGGGAAGGACATGATCCGATCCGTCACATGCATGCCGATCATGCCGAAGAGGCGCATGTCCATTCCGATCACGATCCCCGGCAGACGGCCGTGGAGTGCATGTCTGTGCGCAAATCGATCGAGAACTTGCGGAGCTTCCCCTATATCCGCGAGCGCGAAGCCGACGGGCGGCTGACATTGCACGGTGCGTGGTTCGACATTTCCGAAGGGGTCTTGTGGGTATACGACCCGGACGCCGACACGTTCGAACCGGCGCTTGAGCAGTCGGGATTGCGCATCGGCACCTGACATCGAAGGAATTCGCGCGGGTAATTCCCTTTGGACCGGAAACGCTCTAGGAACGGCGCGACGGGACAAAGCCAGGAAAGGGGTTTCCGGTGTCGCACATTCCTTTGATGATCGTGCCCTTCATTCTCTACAATCTCGTAATCGCCGGTCTCGCCGGCTTTTCGGGCGGCGATCCGTGGTCGAGCCAGATCCTGTCGGTGACCATGCTGTCCGGTGGCGTATGGCGGATGGATATCGGCGAGGCGCTGATCCTCGCCGGCCTTGTCTTCATGTTCTTCGAGATCCTCAAATCGACCCGCACGTCGAACGCCTCGGTGATCGACCACCTTCTGTCGACCTTCGTGTTCGTCGCCTTCCTGGTGGAATTCCTGGTGGTCTCCGGCGCGGCGACCTCCGTGTTCTTCCTCCTGATGGTGATGGCGGCGGTCGACCTGATGGCCGGTTTCTCCGTCTCTATCCGGTCGGCCGGCCGCGACGTGTCGATCGGCTGACCCGTCAGCCTGGATCGGCCTCGAAACCGGCGGCCTCGATACCGGCGACGGCGCAAGCCTCGTCATTGTCGGACGTGTCGCCGGTGACGCCAACAGCGCCGATGATCATGCCGTCGCGCTTGACGAGGACACCGCCCGGCACGGCGACGATCTTCCCGCCCGAGACGTTCGACAGGCCTTCGAGAAAATGCGGCCGGGTTTCCGCCTGGGCGTTGAGCCAGCGCGAGCCGGCCCCGACGGCAAGGGCGCCATAGGCTTTCCCGGCCGCGATCTCGAACCGCAGGAAGGACGAGTTGTCGGACCGCTGGAACGCGATCAGGTGTCCGCCCGGATCAAGCACCGCCGCCGACAGCGGCTTGATGCCCATCTCGCGGCCCTTGGCCAGCGTGGCTTCGATAATCCGGTTTGCCTCGGCGAGCGGTATGGTTGACATGGTACTGGCTCTCTTGCGTTTTTGAGGTTTATTTCATAGGGCGCGGCGTGCTGCCGGGCTTCGACCCTAGCATGGTTCGGGTTTTCCCGTTCGTTCAAACAGTTTTTCCCGGAGTGTCGAGAATCGATGCGTAATTTCCAGCTTCCCGGCCGTTCGCCGGTCTTCGCCGAGAACGGCCTTGTCGCGACGTCCCATCCGCTTGCCGCGGCGACGGCGCTGGAAATTCTCAAGGAAGGGGGCAACGCCGCCGATGCCGCCGTGGCGGCCGCCGCGACGCTCGGCGTGGTCGAGCCGCAGATGACGGGGATCGGCGGCGACTGTTTCGCCATCGTCTGCCGGCCGGACGGCGAAATCACCGGGATCGACGGCGCGGGCCGGGCGGCCGCCGGCGCCTCCGCGCAGTGGTATGCCGACAACGGATTCGACACGATCCCGCAGCATTCCGCGCACGCCGTCACGGTGCCCGGCATGGTGCGCGGCTGGGAGACGCTTCTGGCGCTGCACGGAACGCTTGGTTTCGACCGCCTCCTGCGCGATGCGATCCGTTACGGCGAGGAAGGCTTCGCCATTGCGCCGCGTGTCGCCTGGGACTGGGCCAAAAGCGCCGAGACGCTGGCGAAGGACGACGGCGCACGACGTCATCTGCTGGTTGACGGCAGGACGCCCGGGGTCGGCGAACGCCGGCGAGCGCCGGAACTCGCTGGCGTCTTGAGACGTATCGCGCGCGAGGGCGCCGATGCATTCTACACCGGATCGGTCGCCGCCGAGATCGCGGCGACATTGCAGGCGAAAGGCGGATTTCTCACCGAGGAGGACATCGCCGCGTGCCGGACCTCCGTGGTCAATCCGCTGGATATCGCTTACTCGGGTCATCACCTGCACGAATTGCCGCCGAGCGGGCAGGGCATGGTCGCGATGATCCTGCTGAACCTGCTCGACCTAATGGGGACACGCGACCTGCCGGCGCTCAGCGCGGCCCGGTATCATCGCGAAATCGAGGCCGCGCGGCTCGCCTACAGCGCCCGTGACGCCTGGCTTGGCGATCCGGACACCATGCCGGTCGCGGCGGACACGCTGATCGGGAAGGGTTTCGCCGAAGAGCTTCTGCGGCAATTCGATCCCGACAAGCGCAACAATTCGCTCACCCTTCCTGAGCTTCCGACATCGGACACGGTCTACATCACCGTGGTCGACCGCGATCGCATGGCCGTCTCGTTCATCAACTCGCTCTATGGCGATTTCGGCGCGCAGATCGTCACGCGGGAAACGGGGATCGTGCTGCAGAATCGCGGCAACTGCTTCAGCGCCGATCCGTCCCACCCGAACGCGATCGGACCGAACAAGCGTCCGATGCACACCATCATTCCGGCCATGGTCACCCGGGATGGGCTACCGGCGATTTCCTTCGGCGTGATGGGAGGACATTTCCAGCCGATGGGCCATGCCCATGTTCTGTCGAACATGCTTGATCACGGCATGGACCCGCAGGCGGCGATCGATCATCCGCGCATGTTCTGGGACGATCAGGGCGTGATCCGCGCCGAAGCGGGCATTCCGGGAGACCTGGCGTCCGAATTGCAGGCGATGGGCCATCCCGTCGAGGCGGCCGTGAAACCGCATGGCGGCGGTCAGGCGGTCGTCATCGACCGCGAAAGCGGTTTCCTGATCGGCGGTTCGGACCCGCGCAAGGATGGTTGCGCGCTGGGGTGGTAATTTCGGCTTATTTATCCATCGAATCGAGCTTGCTCTGCATCGCGGCGATCTGCTCGCGCATGGTTTTGAGCTCGTCGGGCGAGGACTCTTCCGATGACGCATCCTCGGTTGCTTCGCCAGCCGCTTCCGATGCCGCGAAGGGCGAGAACATCTGCATGGCGTTGCGGAACATTTCCATGTTGCGCCGCGTCTGTTCCTCGATCATCTGCTGGCCGGACGCCATGATGTCGATCGGCGTCTTGCCGACCATCGACGTCATCTGTTCGCGGATGCGCTCCTGTTCCTTGGAAAACAGGGCCATCGAGTGTTCCAGATAGCTCGGCAGAACCATCTGCATCTGGTCGCCGTAAAAGGAGATGAGCTGCCGCAGCACCGAAACCGGCAGCATCGCCTGGCCGGTCTTGCCCTCCTGCTCGAAGATGATCTGGGTCAGCACGGCGTGGGTCAGGTCCTCGCCGCTCTTGGCGTCGTTGACGATAAAATCCTCGCCGTCCTTCACCATTTTGGCGAGGTCCTCGAGCGTCACATATGTGCTTGTGCCGGTGTTATAGAGGCGCCGGTTGGCGTACTTCTTGATAACGGTCGGCTCGCCGTTTCCTGCCATGACATAGTCTCCCGTTGGCTGCGCCTTATGTCGGCGCATTCCGCATGTGCGAAATACTAGTGACAAAATCGGCGCATATCAAAGCGTTTTGTTGCAGTGCAGCCAAAGGCGTAGGAACAAGTGCTATCTAGCGCCCGACGGGTTGGATTTATAAAGGCGGCATTGAGTGTTGCTCGCGAGGCTATAAGATATCCGTACGGTCTGGCGTGAGTCCGGACAATCAACGAGGAGTTCCCTTTATGACATCAGTGGTTATTGCAAGTGCGGCGCGTACGCCGGTCGGATCGTTCAACGGCGCGTTTGCCAATGTCCCGGCGCATGAACTCGGCGCGGCCGCCATCCGCGGCGCGCTTGAGCGCGCGGGCGTCGATGCGTCCGAGGTCGATGAAGTCATCATGGGCCAGATCCTGACGGCCGGCGAAGGCCAGAACCCGGCACGCCAGGCGTCGATGGCAGCGGGCTGCCCCAAGGAAACCACGGCCTGGAACCTGAACCAGCTTTGCGGCTCGGGCCTGCGCGCGGTTGCCCTCGGCATGCAGCAGATCGCCACGGGCGATGCCAGCATCATCGTCGCGGGCGGGCAGGAGTCGATGTCGATGGCGCCGCATTGCGCGCATCTGCGCGGCGGCGTGAAGATGGGCGACATGAAAATGATCGACACCATGCTCAAGGACGGCCTGATGGACGCCTTCAACGGCTACCACATGGGCACCACCGCCGAGAACGTCGCGAAGCAGTGGCAGCTGTCGCGCGACGAGCAGGACGCTTTCGCGGTCGCGTCGCAGAACAAGGCCGAGGCCGCGCAGAAGGCCGGCAAGTTCAAGGACGAGATCGTTCCCTTCACCGTGAAGACCCGCAAGGGCGAGACCGTCGTTTCCGACGACGAATACATCAAGCACGGCGTGACTTTGGACGGCGTCGGCAAGCTTCGTCCGGCCTTCGACAAGGAGGGCACGGTGACGGCGGCCAATGCGTCGGGCATCAATGATGGCGGCGCGGCGACCGTTCTGATGAGCGAGGAGGAAGCGGCGCGGCGCGGCATCACGCCGATGGCGCGGATCGTCTCCTGGGCAACCGCCGGCGTCGATCCGTCCATCATGGGCACCGGCCCGATCCCGGCGTCGCGCAAGGCGCTGGAAAAGGCCGGCTGGTCGATCGGCGATCTCGATCTCGTCGAGGCCAACGAGGCCTTCGCCGCACAGGCTTGCGCGGTGAACAAGGACCTTGGCTGGAACACGGACATCGTGAACGTCAATGGCGGCGCGATCGCCATCGGCCACCCGGTCGGAGCGTCGGGCGCGCGCATCCTGAACACGCTGCTTTTCGAGATGAAGCGCAGCGGCGCGAGCAAGGGCCTTGCCACGCTTTGCATCGGCGGCGGCATGGGCGTCGCCATGTGCATCGAGCGCATGTGATCGGCATTTTCGAACCATAATTGACTTCGGGCGGAGGCACGCCTCCGCCCGCGATTTCAAGGGAGGACTTTTCATGAGCAAAACAGCAATCGTCACCGGCGGATCGCGCGGCATTGGCGCCGCCATTTCCATCGCCCTGAAGGAGGCCGGGTATACCGTTGCCGCCAACTATGCGGGCAATGACGAGGCCGCCGAGAAATTCAAGGCGGAAACGGGCATTCCGGTCTACAAATGGTCGGTCGCCGACTACGACGCTTGCGTCGAGGGCATCGCCAGGGTGGAGGCGGATCTCGGTCCGGTGGAGGTGCTGGTCAACAATGCCGGCATCACCCGCGATTCCATGTTCCACAAGATGAGCAAGGAAAACTGGGACGCGGTGATCAACACGAACCTGTCGGGCCTGTTCAACATGACGCATCCTGTCTGGTCGGGCATGCGGGATCGCAAGTTCGGCCGCGTCATCAACATTTCGTCGATCAACGGCCAAAAGGGCCAGGCCGGCCAGGTCAACTATTCGGCGGCGAAAGCGGGCGATATCGGCTTCACACGCGCGCTCGCGCAGGAAGGCGCTCGGGCCGGCATCACGGTCAACGCTGTCTGTCCGGGCTATATCGGCACCGAGATGGTCCGCGCCATCGACGAGGAAGTGCTGAAGTCGCGCATCCTGCCGCAAATCCCGGTCGGCCGGCTGGGTGAGCCGGAGGAGATCGCGCGCTGCGTCGTGTTCCTGGCTTCGGACGATGCCGGGTTCATCACCGGATCGACCATTTCGGCCAATGGGGGGCAGTTCTTCTCTTGATCGAAACGAGCGCCGTGAGCCGGCTTTATACGGCTCGCGGACCACAGAAACTTTTGTAATGACCGGCATGAAAATGCCGGTCTTTCCATCATTGAGAGGACGGGCGAGTCACCATGGCGGGGTTCGCGGAAGACGTTCCGAAGACATGAAGACCATGCAACGACTCGCGCTGATCCTGCCCGCACTTCTGCTTTTCGCAGCACCCGCGCGCGCGCACGAAATCGACGGGAACTGGTGTTCCGACGACGGCCGCATGCTGAGCGTTCACGAAGGAAACGCGAGTATTCCGTCCGGCGCCAAGGTTATCGGCGAGTACAAGGACCACATATTTCGTTATGTCGGTCCGGCGGAGGATCCGGAGTCGGGACACGATGTGCGGATCCGCATTTTCCACGATGAGGATCTGGTGCTGGAGCGCATCATCGAGGGATCGCCACAGCCTGAAGAACGTTGGCATCGCTGCGGACCCATTGCTTAGCCTCAGCTGCCTTCGACTTCCTCGCGCAGCATTTCCAGTTCGAGCCATTGTTCCTCGAGGGCGGAATGGCGTTCGCGCTTTGCTTCGAGATCGGCGGCGATCCGGTTGAACGCGGCCGCATCGCTCGAAAACAGTTTGGGATCGGCAAGGTTCGCCTCGAGGCCTTCGATTTCGCCGCTCAGTTTCTCGATCTCGGCCGGCAGCGTTTCCAGCGCGTATTTCTGCTTGTAAGACAGTTTGCCCTTGCTCGGCTGAGACGGCTTTGCCGCAGGCGCGGCCGGCGCTTTCGATGCTGCCGGTTTTGCCTTCGTTTTCTGTGACCGTGCGGTTCCGCCCTTTTGGGCGAGCATGTCGGAATAGCCGCCGGCATAGGCGATCCAGCGGCCTTCGCCGGGGCGGGTGTCGTCGGGCGCGATGACCGCGTTGACCGTGCGGTCGAGGAAATCGCGGTCATGGCTGACCAGCAGGACGGTACCGGGAAAGCCCGAAACCAGTTCCTGCAGGAGATCCAGCGTCTCCATGTCGAGATCGTTGGTCGGCTCGTCGAGGATCAGCAGGTTGGCCGGCCGGGCCAGCGTGCGGGCGAGAATGAGACGCGCCTTTTCGCCGCCGGACAATTCGCGAACCGGCGTGCGCGCCTGCTCCGGCTTGAACAGGAAGTCCTTCATGTAGGAGACGACGTGCTTCTGCTCGCCATTGACGATGAGCGACTGGCCGCGTCCGTCGGTCAGGAAATGCTCCAGCGATTCGTTCGGATCGAGCGCGTCGCGGCGCTGGTCGAGGACGGCCATGTCCAGATTGGCGCCGTGCCGCACGGTCCCCGTGTCCGGCTTCAGGTCGCCCGTCAGCAGGTTGACCAGCGTGGTTTTCCCCGCACCGTTCGGGCCGATGAGACCGATGCGGTCGCCGCGATGGACGCGCAACGAAAAATCGCGGACGAGCGACTTCTCGCCAAACGCCTTCGAGATATCCTTCGCCTCGATGACCAGCTTGCCGCTTTCGCGCGTCTCGGACGCCGCGAGCTTGGCCGTCCCCTCGGGCGACTGGTGCTCGCGAAATGATTTGCGCAAGTCCGACAGTTCGCCCAGCCGGCGCATGTTGCGCTTGCGGCGGCCGGAAACGCCATGCGTGACCCAGTGTTCCTCGCGCACGATCTTGCGGCCGAGCTTGTGGTGCTCGCGCTCTTCCTCCTCGTAGACCTTGTCGCGCCAGTCCTCGAAGGCGGCAAAGCCCGCGCCGTTCTCGCGAAGTGTCCCGCGATCGAGCCAAAGCGTCTTGCGAGACAGTTTTTCGAGGAAGCGGCGGTCGTGCGAAATCAGCACGATCGCGGACCGCGACCGGCCGAGTTCGTCTTCCAGCCATTCGATCGCCGGCAGGTCCAGGTGGTTCGTCGGCTCGTCCAGAAACAGGATGTCGGGCTCCGGCGCCAACGTGCGGGCAAGCGCCGCGCGGCGCATCTCGCCGCCGGACATCGCTTCGGGCGAGCGGTCGGCATCGAGCCCCAGTTCGCCCAGCAGGTAATCGACGCGGAACGGGTCGTCGAGCGGGCCGAGTTCGGCGCGCGCATAATCGCCCACGGTCGCGAACCCGGAAAGGTCCGGATCCTGCGGCAAGTAGCGGATCGTGGCGTTTTTCTCGGTAACGACATCGCCGCTCGTCGCGTCAAAAAGCCCGGCGGCGATCTTCAGCAAAGTCGATTTGCCGGACCCGTTGCGGCCGACCAGCGCAAGGCGGTCGCCGGCATGAACCGAAAACGAGATCTCGGAAAAAAGCCGCGCGCCGCCGAAGTTCAGTGTCAGGTTTTCAGCGCGCAGAAGCGGAGGGGAAATGGCCATCGTCAACCCGTTGGAGCTTGCGCCTTCTCGGACGGGCGGCGGTAAAAATCAAGGGTGTCAAAAAGCAGAAGCCGTGGCGCGTGCAATGACGCGCCACGGCTTCAGACTGAGGTCAGGCCAGGTCTTACGGGCAAGCCGCGATGAAGACCGAACCGTCCGGACGCTGGTAACGGCACTGGCCGTTCGAAGAGCGGCCGAGCAGGTAACCACCAACGCCGCCGATGAAGGCGCCGATCGCGGCTCCGCCGATCTTGCCGGTGGTTGCAGCGCCGATTGCGCCGCCGATCAGGGCACCGCCGGTGGCGGTCTGTTCGGCCGTGGTGCAGCCAGCGAGTGAACCGATAACCGCGAGCACGGCAATGGATTTTGCAACTTTCATTGGGCGATCTCCTTTTTTCCCGCCATACGATAGCCAGTCGAAAACAGCTTTAGTGTGACAAATGTCACATCTGAACCAGCGAATTGTCAAACCGACCGATCGCCGCAGCACTGCCTTCCGATAGCAGAATTTCCAAGTCGTCGCCAGAAACATTGGAAAGCGTCCAAGTCGATCCGAATGGAACGTTAACGCTATCCAAAGGCCATTTCGCGCTTTTAACCGTCAATCCCGCCATGAACGTGAAACCCACAACCGAGAAAAGGGTTCCATGAGGCCAGTCGGGAAAAAGCGATTGTCCGGGCTTCAGCGGGATTGCCTCCTCGTCGCCCGATGTCAGCATGATGGTCAGATCCGGCTCTTGCAGGGCCAGGGCGGTTGCAATCGCGAGGTTGAAGAAGGCGTGATCGCTGCGTTCGCCGCCCAGCGCGCCGACGACGACGATTTCGCGCGCGCCCTGATCCAGCGCATGGCGAATCGCGATATTGCCATCGGACACGGCCTTTTCGGCGGGATGGGAATCGCGTGGCACGCCGGCATGGCGTGCGCTGAGGCCGTCATCGACCGAATCGAAATCGCCCAGCCACATTTCCGGCGTCAGCCCGAGGCTTTCCGCGTGACGGATCCCGCCATCGGCCGCGAGAACACGACAGCCTTCCAGCTGTGCGCGCAGCCTGGCGGTCGGGCGCAGTCTGCCGTCGAGCAGGATGGCGAAACGGTTCGAAGATTGTCTGGTCATGGCCAAGCACTACCCAAGCTTTGCGGAACCGCCAAGCGGCAATCGGTGTTTACCTCTTGAAGGCCGGCGGTTCGCATTCTACAAAGGCCTCGCTCTAACGGGGTGCTGCCACGGCAGCTGAGAGGCGAAAGCCAACCCGTCGAACCTGATCCGGTTTGCACCGGCGTAGGGATTAGACGCCTCTATCCGCATAGACGGACAACGCGCCTTGATCCCCATTCGAACCAAGGAGGTGCGTGATGCACAGAACATCGATCATTCTTGCCGCCGCGGCGTCGCTCGCGGCAACCGTCTTTCCTTCGCAGGCCGAGGGAGCGCTGACGGTCTATACCTATGAGAGCTTCACCGCCGACTGGGGCCCCGGCCCGAAAATCGAGACCGCCTTCGAGGCGCAATGCGACTGCGACGTCGAATTCGTCTCGGTCGCCGACGGCGTCGCCCTTTTGAACCGGCTCCGGCTGGAGGGCGGCAGCACCGATGCCGATATCGTGCTCGGACTCGACACGAACCTCACCGCCGAAGCCAGGGAGAGCGGATTTTTCGCCCCGCATGGCATCGACACGCAGGCCGTCACCGTTCCGGGTGGCTGGAGCGACGATACATTCGTTCCCTTTGACTTCAGCTATTTCGCCGTCATCTACGACACGCAGGCCATCGCGGAGCCGCCGCAAAGCATGGAAGAGTTCCTTTCGGGCGATTACGGCAAGATCGTCGTCCAGGATCCGCGGACGTCCACGCCGGGCCTCGGCCTGATGCTGTGGATCAGGAAACTCTATGGCGACGACGCCCCGGCAGCCTATGAGAAGCTGAAGGAAAGCGTGCTGACCGTGACACCTGGCTGGTCGGAATCCTACGGCCTGTTCACGTCGGGCGAAGCGCCCATGGTGTTCTCCTACACCACGTCGCCGGCCTATCACATGATCGCCGAGGAAACGGACCGCTATCGGGCGGCGGCGTTTTCCGAAGGTCATTACCTGCAGATCGAGGTCGCCGGACAGACCAAGAAGGGGGCGGACAATCCGCTTGCCGCCGAGTTCCTCCAATTCATGATCAGCCCCGCGTTCCAGGATGTCATTCCCGAAACGAACTGGATGCTGCCCGCCGCGCCGACCTCCGAACCGCTGGATGAGGCCTTTGGCAAGCTGGTGGAGCCGTCACAGGCGCTGCTCTTTTCGCCGGAGGAAGTCGCCGAGAACCGCAAGGGCTGGGTCGATGAGTGGCTCGAGGCGATGAGCCGGTAGTTCGCCCTGATGTCAATGAAGCAGGAACGGAGTGTGGCGGGCGGCCTTGCGGTGGTGCCGGCCGCCTTCCTCGCCCTCGTGGCTGCAGGCGCCTTTCTGCCGCTCGCGGTGTTGGCGCTGCCGGACGCGGGCGCGGAGATCGGCGATGCGCTCGGCGATCCGGTGATCTGGCGGGCGCTGCGGTTCACCCTTCTTCAGGCCGCGCTGTCGACCGGGCTTTCGCTTGCCTTCGCGGTGCCGGTGGCGACCGCGTTCTACGAATTGCGCCGCTTTCCCGGAAGCGGCGCGCTGCTGCGCCTGTTCGTCCTGCCGCTCGCCCTGCCGCAGATCGTCGCCGTCCTGGCGATCGTCGGCCTCTACGGGGAGCAGGGGATGTTCAGCCGGCTGGCGGAGAGCGCGGGTCTGGGCTTTCCGTCGATCTACGGCCTGACGGGCATCCTGATCGCACATGTCTTCTTCAACATGCCGCTCGCCGTGCGTGTCGTCCTTGGGGCTCTCGGTTCGATGCCGGCGGAATATGACCGCCTCGCTCACCAGCTCGGCATGGATTTCGTTTCGCGGTTCCGCTTCGTCGTTTGGCCCTTCATGCGCCCGGCGCTGATGTCGGCGGCGTCGCTGATCTTCATGCTCTGCGTGACGTCGTTCACCGTGGTCCTGACGCTTGGCGGCGGCCCCCGCGCGACGACGCTGGAAGTGGCGATCTACCAGGCGCTGACCTTCGATTTCGATATCGCGCGCGCGGTGCTGCTCGCCGTCATCCAGGTCGCCGTCACGGCGCTCGCCTTCATCCTTCTGACGCGCGCCGGCGGCGAGGTCTCCGCCGGTTTGACCTTGGGCGGGCTCCGGTCATTCCCGATGCGTCGCGGCCTCCTGCTGCGGGTGGCGTCCTTCGCCGTGATCCTGATTGGCGCCCTGTTCGTTCTCGCGCCCTTCCTCGTCATCATATGGCGCGGTGTCGCCGCCGACCTGCCGGGGCTCGCGGGCCAGGCAAGCGTGCGTGCGGCCGTGATGACGAGCCTGGTGCTCGCCGCACTGGCGGCACTGCTGGCGGTCACAATGTCGCTGATGCTTGCGACCGGCATCGCGAAGGCGGCCGCCGCGCGGCGTTTTTCGGGCGAGCCCGGCACAAGCGAGCGCCTGCTCGGACAGACATCGAGCCTGATCCTGGTCGTGCCGCCCGTGGTGATCGCGGCGGGATGGTTCATCGTGATCCGCCGCTTTGGCGACGTCTATGCCGCCGCGCCGCTGATGGTGGTGATCGTCAATGCGGCGATGGCGATCCCCTTTGCCATGCGGCTCCTGCTGCCGGCGGCGATGAGCGCGTCCGAACGCTATGACCGGCTGTGTCGCCAGCTCGGTCTCGCGGGGTTCGCGCGGTTGCGTCTCGTGACGTGGCCGCTGTTGCGCCGCGTGATGTGGCTTGCGCTGGCCTTCTCGCTGGCCCTGTCGCTGGGCGATCTCGGCGTGATCGCGATATTCGGATCGCAGGATGTCCAGACGCTGCCCTACCTGATCCTGCAGCGCATGGGCAGCTACAGAACCCAGGATGCCGCCGGCCTAGCACTGATCCTGTGCGTGATGACCATGGTGCTGATGACGATCGCGGATCGCGGCGGACGGCTGAGCGAAAGAGACCGGGAGAACGGATGATGACGGAACAAAGGGTCGCGATGACCTGCGAGGATGTGCGGTTTCGCTACCGTGGCGACGCGCCCGAGATGTGGTTCGATTGCGCGTTTCCCACCGGCGCCGTAACGGCTCTGATCGGGCCAAGCGGATCGGGCAAATCCACCCTGATCAATCTGATCGCGGGCTTCGAGACGCCGGATGAAGGCGCGATCCGTTTCGGTGATCGCGACATCACGCAGGAGCCGGTCTCCGAGCGGCCGGTGTCGATGGTGTTTCAGGAAAACAACCTGTTTTCGCATTTGTCCGTTTTCGACAATGTCGCGCTCGGGGTCTCTCCGTCCCTGCGGTTGACCGGGGAAGACCGGGGCCGTGTCGAAGTGGCGCTGGCCGGTGTCGGTTTGTCCGGCTATGGCGGCCGGCTGCCGGCGCAGCTTTCCGGCGGAGAACGGCAGAGGGTCGCGCTGGCCCGGGTGATCGTCCGGCAAAAGCCTGTACTGCTGCTTGACGAGGCATTCGCCTCGCTCGGTCCGGCGCTCCGGGCCGACATGCTCGACCTGCTGGCCTCGATCCATGACGAACGGCACATGACCACTGTCATGGTGACCCATTTCCCGGAAGATGCGCGGCGGATCGCGGCGCATACGGTCTTTCTCGCAGACGGGGCAGTCGTCCTGGAGGGCGATACGGCGTCGCTGCTCGATTCGGAGACGGCCCCGGCGCCGGTTCGTGCCTATCTCGGCGCGAAAGAGGCGGTCTCCGACTGACCGCCGCGGGGACAGTCGGACGCGGTTTCGCCCAATTTGAATGGCAGTGCGTCCTCCATGAGGGACATGTTCGCAGCTGGGCCTGCGCAAGGGACTTGTCGTCGGCATGGGCTTGCCTGTAAGCCGGCACAAGGGATCCTGGGGCAAGTCCCGCCGATTCGAGTGCCGGATACTGTTACCCGCATGAAGTGCAAGACGTTCACGATGAAAGCGGCCCCAGGACGCAGCGCCACCCCTCTGCGCGGCGCACGGCTGGCGTTTGTCGCCGCAGCTTCGCTTATGGTCGCGTCTTGCCAGAACCTGTCGGAACTGATGGGCGATTCCTCGATCAAGCCCTCGAACAATCCGGTCATTGCCGAGAATGTGCGCTCCGGAAAGCTCGCCCGCGTCGGCGAGGCCCAGCATCCGAAGATTCTCGCCACCTATGGCGGCGAATATTCCAATCCGAAACTGGAGCGGATGGTCGCGGGCATCGTCGGCAAGCTGGTCACGGTTTCCGACAATCCGAGCCAGGTCTACCAGATCACCATCCTCAACTCGCCGAACGTCAATGCGTTTGCCTTGCCGGGCGGGTATCTCTACATCACGCGCGGCCTGCTTGCGCTTGCCAACGACACGGCCGAACTCGCTGCCGTGATCGCGCATGAGATGGGCCATGTCACGGCCAATCACGGTATCCTGCGCCAGCAGAAGGAAGCCGAGGTCGAACTGGCAAGCCGCGTCGTGTCGGACGTGCTGTCGGACAAGGACGCCGGGCGGCGCGCGCTGGTGCGCGGCAAGCTGCGCCTCGCGCAGTTCTCGCGCAACCAGGAGCTTCAGGCCGACGCGATCGGGATCGCGGCCATCGGCGAAGCCGGCTTCGACCCCTATGCCGCCGCCGATTTCCAGAAGACCATGGCGGCCTATATGGAATTCCGCAACAAGTCGGGTGACGGCGACACGAGCCTCGATTTTCTCGCGACGCATCCCTCGACGCCGCAGCGCATCGAACTGGCGATCGGCCATGCGCGCAAGTTCGGCTCGCGCGGCCAGGGCGAGCGGAACCGCGAGAGCTATCTCGCCGGTATCGACGGAATGCTGTTCGGAGACACGGCCGAGGAAGGCTATGTGCGCGGACAGGTCTATTCGCACGCCGCGCTCGGCATCACCTTCACCTTCCCGAAAGGCTTCGACATCGACAACCGGGCGGAAGCTGTGCTCGGTTCGCGCGAGGCCGATAATGCCGCGATCCGTTTCGACGGCGCTGAGGTGTCGTCCAACCAGTCGCTGGCGGCCTATATCGCAAGCGGCTGGGTGGAAGGGCTCGATCCGACATCGATCCGTCCAATCACCGTCAATGGCATGAATGCGGCGATGGCGCGCGCTACCGCCGACCAGTGGGATTTCGACATTACTGTGGTTCGCGCCGGCAGCTCGGTTTACCGCATCCTGACCGCAATGCCGCGCGGCTCATCGCAGCTCGGCGCGCTCGCCCAGTCGGTGCGCGGCAGTTTTCGGCGGTTGTCCGCCGCCGAGAAGAAGGCGCTGAAGCCATTGACGCTGGACATCGTCAAGGCCGTGCCCGGCGAGACCGACAGGTCGATCGCCGCCCGCATGCGCGGCGTGTCGCGCCCGCTCGAACTGTTCCGTGTGCTCAACGGGCTTGCTGCCGGCGAGAGGGTCGAGACCGGGCGGTCCTACAAGATCGTGACCGACTGAACCGGAACCGTGGTTCCGGGTGCAATTCAGGTTTGGATTGAAACAACAGCATCGGGAATGAGCGTTCGCCCCAAAGGCGAGAGGCAGCGCATTTCGATTCTATTGCAACCTGAAATGCACTAGGCGTGCATGGCCGCCATGTCGGGATTGCCGCTGACGAGTGCACCGCGCAGCTTTTCCAAGGCCCGGTTCTCGATCTGTCGCACGCGTTCCTTCGAGATACCAAGCTCCGTTCCGAGCGTTTCCAGCGTCGCGCCGTCCTCGGTCAGGCGCCGCCTGACGATGATCCGTTTTTCGCGGTCATTGAGGATCTCCAGCGCGTCCTGCAGCCACTCGGAGCGGCGCTTGTCGTCGATCATCCCTTCGACCACCTCGTCCTGCAGCGGACGATCGTCGACGAGAAAATCCATGCGCGCCGCACCGGCTTCATCCTCGGAGGAGACCGGGGCGCTAAGCGAGGTGTCCGGCCCGGACAGGCGCGAATCCATCAGGGCGACATCCTTTTCCGAGACGCCGAGCGCGTCGGAAATCTGCCGGTACATCGATGACTGGGACGATGTCGAGCCGCCTTGGGCGAGGCGCGCGCGCAGCCGGCGCAGATTGAAGAACAGGGATTTCTGGGCGGAACTCGTGCCGCCGCGCACGATCGACCAGTTGCGCAGGATGTAGTCCTGCATGGAGGCCCGTATCCACCATGTCGCATAAGTGGAGAAGCGCACGTCACGTTCCGGCTCGAAACGCGCGGCCGCCTCGAGCAGGCCGACATGGCCCTCCTGGATCAGATCGTTCATCGGAAGGCCGAAATTGCGGAATTTCGACGCCATGGAGATGACGAGGCGCATATGCGCGGTCGTGATCCTGTGCAGCGCGTTCTGGTCCTGCTTCTCTTTCCACAGGACGGCGAGATCGTGCTCTTCTTCACGTTCGAGGTAAGGGGCGGCCATTGCGGCCTTGACCATCGAACGTCTTGCCAGTTCCGAACCCATGCCGCTCTCCCGATCGTTTGAATTTGGAATGTTTATCCACGATACGCCTTTTTATGGCGATTAGATCACGTTTCGGCTGGACGGGCCGTCAATGCCGGCTGAACAACGCGCGCAAGTTGTTCTCCGCAAAAGAAAAACCCGGCCGCAGGGGCCGGGCTTCACGATTTCGTGACGAAGGTTCGTCGGCCTGTCAGGCCGCTTCTTCCTGTGCGTCGGACTCGTCGTTTTCCGCCTTGGCGCCGCGCTTCGGACCCTTGTTGAGATTGGTCTCGATCAGGCGGACGGCCTCGGTGTCGGAGATCTTGTTGACGGCCGCGATTTCGCGCGCCATCCGGTCCAAGGCAGCCTCGTAGAGCTGACGCTCGGAATAGGACTGCTCCGGCTGGTTCTCGGCGCGATAGAGATCGCGAACGACCTCGGCGATGGAGATCAGGTCGCCGGAATTGATCTTGGCGTCATATTCCTGCGCGCGGCGCGACCACATGGTGCGTTTCACGCGGGCACGGCCCTGAAGGATCTTCAGCGCGCGTTCGACGAAATCCGGCTCGGACAGCTTGCGCATGCCGATCGCCACGGCTTTCGCAACCGGCACCTTCAGGCGCATCTTGTCCTTCTGGAACTCGACGACGAACAGTTCGAGCTTGTGGCCCGCTACTTCCTGCTCTTCGATGGCCGCGATCTGGCCAACACCGTGAGCCGGATACACGATGAACTCGCTGGTCTTGAAACCCTGCCGTTGAGACGTCTTTTTCGAGGCAGTCGCCATACTTCGCTTACTCCCTGTCGGGCGCCCGCCGGACCATTCCGCCGGGGCCGCAACTCGTTTCTTGCCATTCCCGCACATGCGCATGCGCCAAACCGGAGCCGACTGGAGTCGTAAAGACCTACCCGATAGACTACCGGTTGCAGAGGCGTTCCTTCATAGAGGGAGCGTCAAACAGCCCAAAAGCGTGACGTGCGATGACATTCTTGTGTGTATAGCACAAAAATGCGCGTTTTTCAATGCGTTGCACAAATATCAGGCCGAAGGGTCGCGGCTTTCGCGGAATTGCCTTAACGGAAATGGAAATCCCACGCCCGTTTTTCAAGGCGCTTTGGCCCTCCGGAACGCGCGCGTCCGGGCGGTCAGTCGCCTTCGCCCGGTTCGGGAGAGAAGTATTTCTCGTATTTCCCGTCAACGCCGTCGAGGTCCTTGGCGTCGGCCGGCGGTTCGCGCCGAACGGTGATATTCGGCCACTTCTCGGCATATTCCGTGTTGATCTTGAGCCAGTTTTCCAGACCGGGCTCGGTATCCGGGCGGATCGCGTCGGCCGGGCACTCCGGTTCGCAGACGCCGCAATCGATGCATTCGTCCGGGTGGATGACGAGCATGTTCTCGCCTTCATAGAAGCAATCCACCGGGCAAACTTCCACGCAATCGGTATATTTGCAGCGAATGCAGTTGTCAGTGACGATGTAGGTCACAGCCACGCTCCAGTACGGTCGGGGGCCGGCGGAGAGCCGGCGAAACAGTCGCGCGGATGGGTAGCGGCTTTGCCAGAAGCGTGCAAGAGGGCAAAAACGCGCGGTGCCGAACCATTTTTCGACGGATCGGGCCGCGCGCGCAAACTGGTTCTCAGTTGCCGCCGATGGCCTGCCGGAAGGCCTCGAACGAGGCTTTCGGCGTGCGGACCTGCGTCTCGTAATCGACATGGACGAGACCGAAGCGCGGTGCATAGCCCTCCGCCCATTCGTAATTGTCGAGCAGCGACCAGCCGAAATAGCCCTTCACCGGCGCGCCGTCCGCGATCGCGCGGTGCACGGCCTGGAGATGGGCGTCGAAATAGGCGACGCGCTCGCTGTCGTCGACACGGCCGTTTTCGATCCTGTCCGGCCAGGCCATGCCGTTCTCCGTGACGATGATCGGAGTCTCGCCGGTATAGTCGCGTGCGAGCCGCGTCAGGAACCCGTGGAGACCTTCGGGATAGATCTCCCAGCCCAGTCCCGTTTTCGGCAGCGGGCCCGGCACGGGCTTGAGCGACGGCCACGCCGCTGCCGGATCATGGGCGATATTGGAGCGGGTGTAGTAGTTCACGCCAAGCCAGTCGATGGGCGCGCCGATGGCGTCCAGATCGGCCTCGTAGCCATCGGGCATGTGTCCCGCGAAGCCTTCCAGAATGTCCTCCGGATAGCTCTTTTGCGTCAGCGCCTGAATGAACCAGCGGTTGTAGTGCCCGTCCTGTCGCCTCGCCGCGGCGATGTCCTTTTCTATGTCCGATGCCGGGTTGGCATGTTCGAAATTGAGCACGATGCCGAGGTTTTTCTGGCCGGCGGCGCGGAGCGCCTCGGTCGCGCAGGCGTGGGCCAGAAGAATGTGATGCATGGCGCGGGCCGTCGCGCGGATATCGCGCAGGCCGGGCGCGTGGATGCCGAGGAAATGCGAGAGCCAGGCGACGCACCATGGCTCGTTGATCGTGGCGACGGTTTCCATGCGGTCGCCGATACGGGCGACGACCGTTTTCGCATAGTCGGCGAAACGGGACGCGGTGTCGCGGTTGCGCCAGCCGCCGAGATCCGCCAGGGCGGCTGGCAGGTCCCAGTGATAGAGCGTCAGATACGGTTTCAAACCGCGCTCGACGATTGCGTCGGCGAGCCGGTCGTAGAAATCGAGGCCTTCCGGATTGACCGATACGCCGTCCGGCATCACCCGCGCCCAGGAGGTCGAGAAGCGGTAGGCGTCGAAACCGCCCGCGCGCATCAGGTCGAGGTCGTCCGCGTAGCGGTGATAGTGGTCGCAGGCGACAGCGCCGGTATCGGCATTTCGGACATTTCCCGGAGTGACGGCAAAGGTGTCCCAATGCGAAGGGCCGGCGCCTCCGAAGGACGCGCCCTCGATCTGGTAGGCGGCCGTCGCCGCTCCGAAAATGAAATCGTCGGGAAAGTCGGAACGGCGCAAGGAGAAGGTCATCGGGCTCACTTTATCGTTACAGTTGGCTTATCGCGATGAAACCGCGAGGCGTCAATCGTCATCGCCGGTCAATTTGTCGAGCGCGCGCCTTTCCTTCTTGGTCGGCCTGCCCGCGCCCGGCTCGCGCTTGCCGGAAATGCGGTCGAGCGCATTTTCGGGCTTCGGCGGCGGAGGCGGGGAATGGTCTTCGTAGAGCAGGCGGGCTTCCGGCGCGGGGCCGCGCCGGGTGCCGCAATCGATCACCTTGTAGACGATGACGCGCCGGGGCAGCGTGATGGTCAGGACGTCGCCGGGCCTAACCTCATGGCTTGCCACCGAGATCTTGGCGCCGTTGACCCGGACATGACCGCCCTGGGCAAGCTTCGCGCCGAGCGTCCGCGATTTCGCCACGCGGGCGAAGAACAGCCATTTGTCGATACGCTGGCGTTCAGCGCTCATGGCCTTTGCGGATCATTTCTTCATCTGGTCCTTGAGGGCGGCGAGTTTTGCGAAGGGCGAATCCGGATCCAACGGCTTTTCGCGGCGCGGTGGGCGGGCAGACGCGGCCGCGTCGCCTTTCGGCTTGCCCTTTTGGCCGTGATCGCGCTTGCCTTTCGGCTTGCCCTGGCCGCCCTTGCCCCTCCGGTCGCCGTCCGGCCGCTGGCCTTGCGGGCGCTGGCCGCGCCGGTTGCGGTCGCCGCGCACCTGGTACCAGACCATGACCGGCTTTGGCTCCTCGGCTTCTTCCGGTTCGGTGGCCTGTTCCGCCGGTTGTTCGGCGGGCGTCTCCACGGCTTCGGCCGGTGCCGGCGCTTCCGGTGCCACCGGTTCCGGGGTCGGCTCGGTCGCGTCGGCTTCGGGGGCGGGCGTTTCCGGTGCGGCTTCGGCGGTCGTCGTTTCCGCGCTTTCCTGCGGCGCGGGCGCTTCGGCTTGTTCCGGCGTCTCCGGTCGCGTTTCCGCAGATGCGGGCTCCTCTGCCGGCGCCTTCGGTTGCGCTTCGGCGGATGCGGCCGCTGGCTCCTCGGTCGGTGTCTCCGGTGCGGCGGGCGCGTTGGCGGCTTTCAGTGCCGCGAGCTTTGTGTCGAATTCCGCCGGTTCCACCTTGTCGTGGCGGTAGCCGAGGCTGCCGAGCACGGCTTCCATGTCCTCCGCAGTTGCGCCGAGGATCGACATCATCGCCGGGGTGACGAAGAAGCGGCCGCCGCCGGCCGCGCCTTCGGGCAGCGTCCCGGAGCCTTCGCGCCATTGCAGCGCCGGGCGGATCAGGTCGGCCAGCCGCTCGAGGATATCGACACGCACCGCGCGCGATCCCAGATGCCGGTAGCCGGCGAGTTTGTAGAAGGCGGTGTCGTAGGACGGGTCGGGCACGAGCGACGTGCGGCCTGTCGCCAGCTGCTGCACGACATCACCGTAGCCCGGCTTGTCCTTTCCGTCGTTCTGCAAGGCCCAGAGCAGGGTCAGAAGGCCGGCGGGCGCCGGTTTGACGAGAGACGGAACGAAGATGTGGTAGAATCCGAAACGCGCGCCATAGCGGCGCAGCGCTGCGCGGCCGTCCTGGTCGAGCGACTTGATTTCGTCGGCGATCTCGCGGCGCGGAACGATGCCGTAATTCTCGATCAGGCGGAACCCGATGCCGCGCGCGATCCCGGACAGTTCGTCGGCGCGGCCGAGATCGACCAGCGGCTTCAGATGCGTCTCGATGTGATGTCCGACGAAACGCTCGGCGCGGGCGCCGACCTTGTCGCGCGCCGGGCCGGTCAATTGTTCGTCGGCCAGCAAGACGAGACGCGGCTTCAGCCATTCCTCGCCCGCCGTCAGCGTTCCGACCGGCTGGCCGAGCCAACGCAGCACGCCATCGGAACCGAGGGCGAAATCGGAATTGCCCGCCGCGGCAAAGCGATCGGCGCGCGCCTCGAACTCGGTTGCGAGCGCCTTTGCGGCGGCTGCCTTTACGGCCTTCGCATCCTCGCCCTCGGCGGATTTGTCCGCTGAAAAACGGAATCCGTCCAATTGGCCGATATGATGGCCTTCGACAGTTACATCGCCGCTAGGGCTTATTTCTGCTTCCATTGTCACGTTCTCTCGCAACCGCTTCATGAGCACGGATGTCCTGCGGTCTACGAAGCGTTTCGTCAACCTGTCATGCAACGCGTCGGACAGCTTGTCCTCGATGGCGCGCGTCTTTTCCTGCCAGTATAGCGGATCGGCAAGCCATCCGGGCCTGTTGGCGACATAGGTCCAGGTGCGGATTTGCGCGATTCGGGCCGACAGCGTGTCGATCTCGCCGTCGGCGCGGTCGGCGCGAAGCACCTGCTCGGCCATATAGTCCTCGTCGACATGGCCGCGCCGGACCAGATCGAGGAAAATCTGGGAAATGATGTCGGCATGCTGGGCTGGCGCGATCTTGCGATAATCGGGCAGGACGCAGGCGTTCCACAAGAGCGAGACCTCGTCGCGGCCCCGGCATGTGTCGGCGACGGTCGCGTCGCGCGACAGGAAGTCGAGCGCCCGCTGATCGACCGCCGGCAGCGCCTTGGTCAGGCCCGGTGTTTCCGGCGGCACTTCCAGCGAGTTGCGCAGATCGGCGATCGAGCCGAAGTCCAGATTGCGCGAGCGCCATTGCAGCACCTTCACGGGATCGAATTCGTGGCCCTCGATGCGCTTCACCGTCTCGTCGTCGAGCGGGTGGGCGTGGCCCGACACGCCGAACGTGCCGTCGCGCATGTGGCGGCCGGCGCGGCCGGCGATCTGGCCCATCTCGGCGGGGTTCAGGTCGCGAAACGCATAGCCGTCGAACTTGCGCAACTGTGCGAAGGCGACATGATCGACATCCAGGTTGAGGCCCATGCCGATGGCGTCGGTGGCGACGAGGTATTCCACGTCGCCGTTCTGGTAGAGTTCGACCTGGGCGTTGCGGGTGCGCGGGCTCAGCGCACCCATCACCACCGCCGCGCCGCCGCGCTGGCGGCGGATCAGTTCGGCGATGGCGTAGACCTCGTCGGCGGAGAAGGCGACGATCGCCGAACGGCGGGGAAGACGCGTGATCTTCTTCGAGCCCGCATAGGCAAGATGTGACAGGCGCGGGCGCGAGACGATATCGATGCCGGGTATCAGGGCGCGCAGGATGCCGGTCATGGTTCCCGCGCCGAGCAGCAGCGTCTCCTCGCGGCCGCGCAGGTTGAGGATGCGGTCGGTGAAGATGTGACCCCGTTCGAGATCGCCGGCCAGCTGAACCTCGTCGATGGCGACGAAGGCCACGTCGGTCTGTGACGGCATCGCCTCGACGGTGCAGACCGAGTAGCGCGCCTTGGGCGGCACGATCTTTTCCTCGCCGGTGATCAGCGCGACCTGGCCCGCCCCGACCTTCTCGGCGACGCGGCCATAGACCTCGCGCGCGAGCAGGCGCAGCGGCAGGCCGATGACGCCGCTCGAATGGGCGACCATACGCTCGATGGCATAGTGGGTCTTGCCGGTATTGGTGGGGCCGAGTACCGCCTTGACCGTATGGCCGTCAAAAAAATCGGAAGGCATTGACTCTGTCTTGAAGTTCGAGTCCGGGGGATTCCGGCGCTGATGGGCGTCCCGGAGAGCTGACACAGCGTTTAGCACGCCGTTTCGGCAATTACAGGGCGAAAAACACGCGAAAATGCATGGGTTCTACCGCTCCAGGGTTGTGGAAATTAACAACCAGAACGAGTCTGGAACGAATCGGCGACGAATCGGTGACTCTCATAGGTTGCATCTTTGTTCCCTACCAGATGTGGTGGCGCAGTGGCTGGTGCCTACCAGTACGTGAATCATTGCGTGAGTCATTCGAGGTGTTCCGGCCCGGTTTGTTAACACTTGGCGAAAGCCCCGGTGTCGCGAATTGTGAGGCTCGTTAACGAATTGAATTCAATGGACTTTCTTCATGTCTCGTAAACCATACAGGTTAACCTCCCGGTAAGTTTCCGTTAAGAAACAGAACCGAGGCGGAACGAATCGGCGACGAATCGCTGTTTGCGATGATTTCCCGTTTTGTTCTCACCACATATAGCGTCCCTGAAGTCGCGGCGGACACAACTTTAACGATTCATTGCCGCGAGACGGGGTCCTTGTGTCGCCTGCTGTTAACCTTTGGCGGTTCGGCGCGGCCTGTTCATTCGTTTTTTGCCTTAACGGCGTCGATCAGGCGATAAGCGTCTTCGCTCGCCCATTCGGCCGGGCCATTCATGTTGGCGACGACGCAATTTTGCGAATCGACCAGCACCGTGACCGGCAATCCGAAGGCGAGACCTTCCTTTTTCATCGTGTTGAAGGCCCCGATTGTCGGATCGTGATAGAAGCCCAGCGTCTCGATGCCGATCTCCTCGAAGAAGGCGCGCGGCTTGGCGTCGTCACCGCCATCGACGGATATCGCCACGACCTCGAAATCGTCGCCGCCCTTCTCGGCCTGCAATGCGTCGAGCGCCGGCATCTCGGCGCGGCATGGCGCACACCACGTCGCCCAGAGATTGACGAGGCGGGGCTTGCCGCCCGTATCGGCGAGCGTGATCGCGTTGCCGTCTCCGTCATTGAAGGTCAGCCCGGAAAGATCGTTGGCCTGCGTTCGCGGCGCCATCGCCGCGACCTCGCCGGTCAGGAGCGGTTTCAGCGATGCGCCGGTCTCGATCGCGGCGGCACAGGCCGTCCCGGTCCCGCCGGCATTGCCAGAGAGCATTCCGGTGGCGTATATCCCGCCCGCGCCGGCGATCGCCCCTATCGCGACCGCGATCGCTGTGATTTTCAGGATGGAGGGACGGCTCTCCGCCGACTTTCCGTCACTCGTTTCCGGGATTTTTTCGTTCATGTCCGACGATACCAAAAAAAGCGCTTCCAATCAGATGTGGGGCGGACGTTTCGCGTCCGGCCCGGCGGCAATCATGGAGGAGATCAACGCCTCCATCGGTTACGACCGCAAGCTCTACGCCCAGGATATCGACGGATCGATCGCGCATGCCACCATGCTCGCCGACTGTCACATAATTTCGGCGGAGGATCGCGACAAGATCGTTCACGGCCTGAACACGATCCGGTCAGAGATCGAGGCCGGCGATTTCGCCTTCTCGCGCAAGCTCGAAGACATCCACATGAATATCGAGGCCCGCCTGTCCGAGCTGATCGGTCCGACGGCCGGGCGGTTGCACACCGCGCGGTCCCGCAACGATCAGGTCGCGCTCGATTTTCGCATGTGGGTGCGCGGCGAGGCCGAAAAGGCGGCCGGGCTTCTCAAGAGCCTTGTCGAGACGCTTTTGACCCGCGCCGAGGAACACCGCGCGACCGTGATGCCGGGCTTCACCCATCTCCAGACGGCGCAGCCGGTCACCTTCGGCCATCACCTGATGGCCTATGTCGAAATGTTCTCGCGCGACCGGTCGCGGATGGCGGATTGCCTCGAACGCATGAACGAGTGTCCGCTTGGCGCGGCGGCGCTGGCCGGCACCGGCTTTCCCATCGACCGTCACCAGACGGCGAAGGCGCTCGGCTTTGCCGCGCCGACGCGCAATTCCATCGACACGGTGTCCGACCGCGATTTCGCGCTGGAATACATGGCCGCCGCCTCGATCTGCGCCACGCATCTTTCGCGCTTCGCCGAGGAAATCGTGATCTGGTCGACGCCGCAATTCGGCTTCGTCACGCTGTCGGATGCGTTCTCGACCGGCTCGTCCATCATGCCGCAGAAGAAGAATCCCGACGCCGCCGAGTTGGTGCGCGCCAAGACCGGGCGCATCAATGGCGACCTCGTGTCGCTTCTGACGGTGATGAAGGGACTGCCGCTTGCCTATTCGAAGGACATGCAGGAAGACAAGGAAGCCGTGTTCGACGCGGCGGAGGCGCTGGAACTGGCGCTGGCCGCGATGACCGGCATGGTCGCCGACCTTGCCGTCAACGAGAAGGCAATGCGCGAGGCCGCGGCGTCCGGTTACTCCACGGCGACCGATCTCGCGGACTGGCTGGTGCGCGAACTGGGCATCCCCTTCCGTGAGGCGCATCACGTCACGGGGCGCGCTGTGGCGCTTGCCGAGGAGAAGGGCGTGCGGCTCGACCGGCTGACGCTGGACGACCTCAAGTCGATCCATGACGGCATCACGGATGCGGTTTTCGACGTGCTGACGGTGAAAAAGTCCGCGGCGAGCCGCAAGAGCTTCGGCGGCACCGCGCCGCAGGAAGTCGGCCGCCAGATCCGCTATCACCGGCGCAAGCTCGACAAGGAAGGCTGAGCGTTTCGCCGGGGGTGTTCATTCACGCATGGCCGCGCTAGGAAAACGATTGTTCGGGTCCGGCGCGCGCCGGAAACAGCGGAAAAGGTTGACGACGATGGGTATCGGCATCACGCGCATTCTCCTTCTGGCGGCGTTCGCCGCGACGCTTGCCGCCTGCGGGCGTGCGGGCGATCCGGAATTGCCTCCGGCGGCGGCAGCGGCGCAGAAGGAAAAACCCGCCGACGCGCCCGCCGAGGACCGTCCCTTCATCCTCGATCCACTGATCTGATTTCGCCTCTTCGCAGCAGGGCTTTCCGGTGAACCATTTCGACTATCGCGATGGCGTGCTTCACGCCGAAGACGTGCCCCTTCCGCTGATCGCGGAGGCTGTCGGCACGCCATTCTATTGTTATTCGACCGCGACGCTGGAGCGTCACTACCGTGTCTTCGCCGAGGCTTTCGGCGATATCGACGCGCTGGTGTGCTACGCGATGAAGGCCAATTCCAACCAGGCGGTCCTGCGGACGCTGGCCGAACTGGGCTCCGGCGCCGACGTGGTGTCCGAGGGCGAATTGCGGCGGGCCCTCGCCGCGGGCATCCCGGCGGAGAAGATTCTTTTCTCCGGCGTCGGCAAGACAGCGCGGGAGATGGATTTCGCACTTGCCGAGGGCATCCATTGCTTCAACGTCGAATCGGAGCCCGAGCTGGAGCAGCTTTCGGCGCGGGCCGTCGCGGCCGGCAAGACCGCGCGGGTTTCGCTGCGCATCAACCCGGATGTCGACGCGAAAACGCACCACAAGATTTCGACGGGCAAGAAAGGCGACAAGTTCGGCATTTCCTGGCTCCGGGCGCGCGACGTCTATCGCCGAGCCGGGGCGTTGCCGGGCCTGCGCGTCGCCGGCATCGACATGCATATCGGCAGCCAGATCACGCAGTTGCAGCCGTTCGATGACGCGATCCGCCTTCTGACCGACCTGGTCGCGCAGCTGCGCGCCGACGGGCACGTGATCGAACATGTCGATATGGGCGGGGGTCTCGGGATTCCCTATCGCAACGACAATGCGCCGCCGCCGCTGCCGGCCGCCTATGGCGAGATCGTCAAGAAGCACATCCGGCCGCTCGGCGTGAAGGCGATTTTCGAGCCGGGGCGGATGATCGCCGGCAATGCGGGCATCCTCGTCACCTCGGTGATCTTTGTGAAGCAGGCGGAGGAGAAGAATTTCGTTATCGTCGATGCGGCGATGAACGACCTCATCCGCCCGACGCTCTACGAGGCATGGCACGACATGATCCCGGTTCGCGAACCGGGCGCGGACGAGACGCGCACGACGGCCGATATCGTCGGCCCGGTCTGCGAATCCGGCGATTACCTCGCAAAGGACCGCGATATCGCGCAGTTGGCCCCCGACGACCTGATCGCCTTCGGGTCGGCCGGCGCCTATGGCGCGGTGCAGGCGGGGACCTACAATTCGCGGCTTCTCGTCCCCGAGGTGATCGTGAAGGGCGGAGACTATCACGTCTGTCGGCCGCGCCCGAGCTACGAGGATCTGATCGGCCTCGACAGCGTGCCGGACTGGTTCTGAGCCGCATTTCCCGTTCGCTCTGACAAGAGTGTGATCGCAATACCGGGTATTGGGCCTCGCCTTTGCCATGAAGAGTGCTACTCTTTTGGTCAGGAGAAACGAGGCGCATGGCACCAGACACCAAGCATTCCGCCCCGCAGGACCTTTCGCGCAGGCTCAGGCTTGTCCGCGCGGCAACCCGCGCCGCCATCATCGGCGAGCGCCTCTTGCCGCGTCTTTTGCCCTTGGCCGGCGTCATCGCGCTCTTCGCGATCCTGTCATGGTTCGGCCTGTTCAGGTCCATGCCCGACACGGTGCGTCTCGGGCTCATTGCCGTCTTCGCGCTTGCCGGCCTTGCGAGCCTCTGGCCGCTGCGCTCGATGCGGATGCCCGGCGTGCTCGAAATCGACCGGCGGCTCGAACGCGAGAACGCGCTGTCCCACGCGCCGATCACCACACAGGACGACCGGCTGTCCGGCGCTTCGGACGACGCATTCGCCGGTGTGTTGTGGCGCGAACACCAGCGGCGTATGGCCGAACGCGTCGATGGCGTTCAAGGCGCGAACGCCCGCACGGACATTCCCCGGCGCGATCCCTTTGCCCTGCGCGCGGCCGTCGCGCTGCTTCTGGTGACGGCCTTCGCATGGTCTTACGGCAATTCCGGCGGGTCGCTCGGCGATGCCTTCCGCAGTCATCAGGTCGCGGAGGTCGTACCGGCGCGCATCGACGCCTGGGTCACGCCGCCCGCCTATACCGGCATGGCGCCGATCTTCCTGACCTCGGAACAGAACGCCGCCCGGAGCGACTTCACCGTGCCGGAAGGCAGTGTCGCCGTGGTGCGCATTGCCGGCGGCACCGGGCAGGAAAACGTGACATGGCCGGGTCCGCAAACGCCGCTGGGCACATCGACCGGGGACGGACGTCCCGAGCCCGCAGCCTCGCGGCGCTTCGAGGTGACGCTCGAACAGTCCGGCTCGTTGTCGATTTCCGGCGGCGCCGAGGACGCGCAACGCGACTGGTCCTTTGCCGTCTCGCCGGACGACGCGCCGACGATCGAATTCGCGGGCGACCCGGTGCGCGCGGCCAACGGCACAATGACGCTCGAATATTTCGCCAAAGACGACCATCGTGTCACCAAGGCGCGCGGCATCGTCGAACTGGCCAATGACGACGCCGAGGGCGCACGTCCGCTCTACGAGGCGCCGGACCTGCCGCTGTCGCTTCCCCGACGCTCGTCGAAAGACGGCGCGGCCAAGACGATGCGCGATCTCAGCGAACATCCATGGGCCGGTGCGCGCGTTGCGATGACGCTGGAGGCCGAGGATGATCGCGGACAGATCGGCCGCAGCGAGACCAAGACGCTGGTGCTGCCGGGCCGGCCTTTCTCCAATCCGCTCGCCCGCGCCATCATCGAACAGCGCCGCAATCTGGCCCTCGATGCCAATTCGGTTCCCGATATCGTCGACGTGATCGACGTCCTGACCCTGTGGCCGGAGGAGACGATCAAGGATGCGAGCCATTTTCTCGGTCTCGTGACCGCCCGTGCGCGGCTTCTCGAAGCGCGCGGAAACGACGAGGCGTTGCGCGGCGTCGTCGATTATCTGTGGGAATTCGCGCGGACGATCGAGGACGGCAATCTGTCAGATGCCGAGCGTCGCATGCGCCAGGCGCAGCAGGCGCTCAAGGAAGCGCTCGAAAACGGCGCGTCGGACGAGGAGATCGAGCAGTTGATGGCCGAATTGCGCGAGGCCATGCAGGACTATCTGCGCGAACTGGCGCGGCAGATGGAAAACAATCCGAACATGGCCCAGCAGCAAATGCCGGAGAACATGCAGGAATTGGACATGCAGAGCCTGCAGGACATGCTCGACCGGATCGAGGAACTGGCGAAGTCCGGCGCGCGCGAGCAGGCGCAGGACATGCTGTCGCAGCTTCAGGATATGATGAACAATCTGCAGATGGGCCAGCACCGCAATCAACAGGGCGACCAGCAGAACCAGGCCCAGCAGCAGATGAACGAGCTCGGCGAAATCCTGCGCGAGCAGCAGGAATTGATGAACGAGACCTACCGCCAGAGCCGGCGCGGGCAGGGCCAGCCCCGGCAGGAGGGGCAAGAAGGCCAAGAAGGCCAGCAGGGTCAACAAGGCCAGCAGGGCGATCAGCAGATGGGCGAAAACGGCGAGCAGGGCCAGCAGGGACAGGGCCAGAACGGCCTGCAGGGGCTCGCGCCCGGCCAGCAGGCGCTGCGCGAGCGGCTGGAGCAGTTCATGGACGGCCTGCGCGGCATGGGCATCAATCCCGGCGAGGAGTTTGGCGAGGCCGGCCGCGAGATGGGCGAAGCCGGACAGGCGCTTGGCGAGGGCGAGGGCGAGCAGGCCTTTTCCGACCAGGGCCAGGCCATGGATGCGCTCCGGCGCGGCGCCGACAGCATGATGCAGCAAATGCAGCAGGCGATGGATGGCGGCACCGGCGCGTCTGAACCCGGCGGCAATCGCAACGCGCTCGACCGTGATCCGCTCGGCCGGCCGCAACGCTCGGCCGGACCGGATTTCGGCGAATCGGTCGAGATTCCCGACGAGATCGACATTCGCCGCGCCCGCGAAATCCTCGAGGCGATCCGCAGGCGTCTCGGCAACGCGCTGTCGCCGCAGCTGGAGAAGGAATATCTCGAGCGCTTGCTTGAGCTGAACTGATCCGCGCCCGGCCGGCAGCGCCTATTGGCCGCCGGGCTTTCCAAGTAGATCGCCGGTGCCCGCGGGGACCGGAACCGGAGCGAAGCCGTATTTGGCGTCGCAGGCGCGCGCATCTTCATAGGCGTCGCGCACCGCGCTGCGATTGGGAACGGATCCGATCCACAGCCCGTCCGCCGCCCTCTGCGCCGCCGTATCGACGATCACGAAGATCTCCTGCGGCGACAGGCCGGGATTGGCGGCCTTGATCGCGTTCGCCGCATGGGAGGACCGTTGAGTGAAGACCTTCCGGGAAACGGCTCCGGCATCGTGATGCAAGAGCGTGGCGTAGCGAATGCCGCATTCCCGGTCGGTTGGCATGCGTGCCGGCGGCGGTCGCTTGAACCGGACGGTCACGGGAATCTCGAAATATGCCTGGCATTCGCGCAGGATCGCGAAGACTTCCCTTGCGATCCCGACCTGCATGAACAGGTCCTCGTCCTTTGTCAGGTCGTTTCCGATCTGTAGCGCCAGCATCGTCGTCAGTTCCGGCGTGTTGTCCTGCTCCAGGCGCATCGCCTTCGCCCTGATCGTGAAGATGTCGCGTTCGAGGTCGAAACCCGTCAGGTCGTTGCCGTCATGTTCGAACAGTCGCGTCAGGTACGAGAACTCCCGGACGGCGGCGTACGCGCCGAGGCAGTTCTGGCCGATCTGGGATTCGGCAATCGCCGTGTCGGACGCCCAGATGTGATAGCGCTCGCTGAACTGTGCCCTGGCGGTCGTTACGGACAGCATGAGCGCAATGATCGCAAGGATGGAAAACCTGATCTTCATCGCATGACCTCGGCCGGGTTCGCATCGACTTTACCCGGCAAGACACCATCCCGCCAACTCAGATCGGACCTTGTCGGGAGCCCGGCTCTCTAGGCCGCGAGCGCCCGGGAAACCGCCGAGCGGATTTCCGCCAGCGTGAAGGGTTTCTGCACGACATCCACGATGATCGCCGACACTTCGCGCGCGCGTTCGCGCTGTTCGGCATAGCCGGTCATCAGCAAGATCTTCAGGTCGGGAAAATCCCTCGCCATCTCGGTCGCCATCGCGATCCCGTCCATCGCGGGCATGCGGATATCCGACAGGACGAGGTCATAGGCGCCGCCTTTTTCCGCCGCGCGGGCAAGGCCGATATCGCCGTCTTCCGCTTGGTCGACCGAGTGGCCGTCGATCTGCAGCGCGCGCGCGGTGAATGCGCGCACCGAATCATCGTCCTCGACAAGCAGGATGGAAGCCATCACGCGTCTCCCGCGACCACGCCGACGAAGGGCAGCTCGCGAAAAGCGTGGCCGACATCCATGCCGTATCCGACGACGAAATGGTCGGGGCATTCGAAGCCGACGAAATCGGCCTGCAGCGGCGTCGCGGCCTGGCGGCGCATCGATTTGTCGAGCAGCACGCAGAGCCCGACGCTCTTTGCGCCGCGCTGCATGATGAGGTCGCGGGCGAATGTCAGCGTCTTGCCGGATTCGAGGATGTCGTCGACCAGAAGCACGTCGCGCCCGGACACGTCGGAATCGATATCGCGCAGGATCCTGACTTCGCCCGCCTCCGTCCCGGCGCCATAGGTCGACAGCATGATGAACTCCACATCCGGCTCGAGCCCGGCATCGTGCATGGCGCGCACGAGATCGGCGGAGAAGATGAAGGATCCCTTCAGCACGGAAATTACCAGAAGGTCCCGGTAATCGCGTTCGCCGATTTCCTTGGCGAGTTCCAGATTGCGCGCTGCAATGGTCGATGCGGAATAGAGAACCTCTATTCGCTTGCCCCTGACGACCGCCATGTTGTCAAACCCCGCTATTGTCGAACCTCAGGCTCGGCGCCTGACCGTAACCGGGTTTTTTCGGCATTCTCACGGTAAACGCAAGGCTTTTGCCGGGTTCGAGCGTCTCGCCGCGCGCCACGCGGTAGACGAGGCTGGCCTGACCGTCGGGAGAACGGAAGGTGAGAAGGACATCGGGAATGCGCTTCGCGTCGTCCGTCGCGTTGCGGACAGTGGCGCTCACGGTCATGACATCGTTGCGTCCGATGAGGGGTCGAACCGGATCGGCGGCGATTTCGAGCGCCGGCGAGTCGAGCGCGGCGGCGCCGGCCTGGAACAGGACGTGGCCACCGGAAATCAGGAAGGCGGCGACGGAGGAAAACAGGACGGAGAGCGCGTAGAGGATCTGTGCGCGCCGGCCGGGCATCTCGCTTTTGCCGGTCTCCGATTTCAGGATCTCGATCTGGTCGTCATGCGCGATGTCGATGCCGGGAGCGGGCTCGACCGGCGTTTTGCGGGCCGGATGCCCGTCGCCATCGCGGCGGATTGTCTCGAATTCCGCGTCGATAATATCCTGCGCCACGCGCGCGCTCCTCGATATTCGGGCCGCGCAACGCGGAACCGCCATGATTGAGATGTACGCGGCTTTGGTTAATCGAAGGTTTTGGAAGGTCGTTGCGCATGCGGGGTCGGTTCCATTCGCGGGTCGCCTGCTCTATTCCTTCGCCATTGCTGTTCTTGCGAATCGGACGGGCCGCTTGATCAAATTCGAGAATGTCGGACTGCGCTACGGAATGGGACCGGAAGTCCTGCGCGACGTCTCGTTCCACATTCCCAAGCAGTCGTTCCAGTTCCTGACCGGGCCGTCCGGCGCGGGCAAGACGACATTGCTGCGTCTGCTGTTCATGTCGCTGCGGCCGACACGCGGGCTGATCACCATCTTCAACAAGGACATGGCGATGATCGAGCCGGCCGAACTGCCGCTTCTGCGGCGGCGGATCGGCGTGGTCTTCCAGGATTTCCGCCTCCTCGACCACATGACGATCTACGAGAATGTCGGCCTGCCGCTGCGCGTGCGCGGCAAGGAGGAGAGCTCCTATCAGCACGACGTGCTGGAACTGCTCAAATGGGTCGGGCTCGGTGAGCGCATTCACGCGTTGCCGCCGGTCCTTTCCGGCGGCGAGAAACAGCGCGTCGCAATCGCCCGCGCCCTGATCGACCAGCCGGAAATCCTTCTCGCCGACGAGCCGACCGGCAATGTCGATACGCCGATGGCGCAGCGGCTGCTGCGACTTTTCCTCGAACTGAACCGGCTCGGCACGGCGGTGGTGATCGCCACCCACGATCTCGGACTGATGGATCAGGTCGATGCGCGGCGCATGATTCTCTCGAACGGGCAGCTCGAAATCTATGAATGAGCGCCCGGCCATAAGGATGAAATTGCCCAAGGGTGCCGGGCCGCGCATGCCGCGATCCGTCGGCCCGTGGAAAAAGGGCACGGGCGAGAAGTCACGCGTTCCGGGCCTGCGGACCCTTGCGCCGATCGTGCCCAACGCCAACGCCGCCAGCCAGGCGCTCATCCTCGTCATCGCGATCATGTCGTTTCTCGCCTGTCTCGCGGTCGGAGCGGTCTCGCTCGTCAACAAGAGCGCGGAAACATGGCAAAGCCAGATCGCGCGGGAGGCGACCATCCAGATCCGTCCCGGCGACGATTTCGACATGGATGCCGCGCTGGAAAAGGCGCGGTCTCTGGCGGCCGGTTTCCCTGGCGTCCGCGGAGCGCGGATCATCGGGCGCGACGAAACCGTGGCCCTGCTCGAACCGTGGCTCGGCTCCGGCCTCGGCTTCGACGAACTGCCGGTGCCGCGCCTTGTCGTTGTCACGGTGGACGAGGCGGCGCCGCCCGAATTTTCCGCGTTGCGCGATACGATCATCGGTTCGGTGCCCAACGCCTCGCTGGACGATCACCGCGCCTGGGTCGACCGGCTCGTCAGCATGGCCCGAACGACAACGGTCATCGGTGTCTGCATTCTGGTCCTCGTCCTGACCGCGCTGGTCCTGACCGTCATCTTCGCCACGAGGGGTGCGATGTCCGGCAGTCAGCACGTCATCGAGGTGTTGCATTTCGTCGGCGCGCGCTCCGGCTTCATCGCCCGGCAGTTCCAGACGCGGTTCCTGCTGTCGGGAATCTGGGGCGGGCTTATCGGCGGCGGCGCGGCGACGGTGGTCTTTCTTCTGGTGAGCTGGTGGGCGGCGCGCAACATCATCACGCCCGAGGGCGAACAGGCGTCGGCCTTTTTCGGCGATTTCGCCATCGGGGCCGGCGCCTATGCCGGCGTTTTCGCCGTCATCGTGCTCGTCGGGTTCCTCACCGCGCTGACGACGCGAATCACGGTCTTGCGCACTCTGCGCGATATCGACGACCGGCGCGCCGATCCCGGCCGGCTGGATTAATAACGCTTTGTCTAATCGATTTTTGCCGCCAGGCGACCCAATCCCGTCTGATTTTGGTCTATCGCGTGCCCCATTTCAGGGCTATCGATTTTGGCATGATCGAAGCAGCTGACACCGATGGGCAAGGTGCGACGTCAGTTTATGCGGGCAATGCGGTGACGGAATCCAAGCAGGCTCCGCACCGGTTGCGCCGGTTTGTGCGCTTTGTCGCGGCGGCGTCGCTTGTCGGCGTCGTGGCCTATTGCGCCGGCTTCTTCGTGTTCCTCGCCGATGTATCCGCCTTCAGGACCCCGACGACCGACCGACAGGCGGACGGTATCGTCGTTTTGACCGGAGGATATTCCCGCGTCGATGAGGCCGTGCGCCTGCTCGATGCGAAGAAGGGCGAGCGCCTTCTGATCAGCGGGGTGCATCCGTCGGCCTCTCCCGCCGTGCTCGCGAAGGCTTTCGCGGTGGACGAGGACCGCTTCGACTGCTGCATCGATATCGATCACGAGGCGTTGGACACGATCGGCAACGCCACCCAGACCGCCGAATGGGCCCGCGACAACGGCTTCTCGTCGCTTCTTGTGGTGACAAACGATTATCACATGCCGCGCAGCCTGCTCGAACTGGGCGACGCGATGGACGGCATAGAGCTCATTCCGCACGCCGTCGTCGCGAGCCAGCGCGACCCCGAGAGCGCCGAGGCGCAGGCGGATCGCTACAGGGTTCTTTTCGGCGAATATCTCAAATACAGCGCGGCGCGGTTGCGGACGCTGGTTACGCCGCATGCGGGCTCCAGCTCCACCTTCGCCAAGGCGTCGCTGTCGCCGTCGGAGTGACGAAACCACTTTGCCGCCTTTGCGTTCTCGTCATGTGGCGTGTATCGCCTGAACCACGTTCGATCAAAGAAGTCCGGGTGCGGCATTGCTGGTAATTCGATCCTTCCTGTTCAATTTCCTGTTTTACACGGTCACGTTGATCGAGATGATCGTGTTCACGCCGTTCTTCTTCCTTGCGCCGCGCAAGATGGCCTGGTTCGTCCCGAAATTCTGGGCGAAGACGCATCTGTGGCTGATGAAGATCGTCGTCGGCACCGACCATGTCGTCATCGGACGCGAAAACCTGCCCGACGGTCCCTACATCATCGCGCCAAAGCACCAGTCCGCCTGGGATACCTTCGCGTTCCTGCCCTGGCTTCCGGACCCGACGCTGATCCTCAAGCGCGAGTTGATGTGGATTCCGCTGTTCGGCTGGTACGTCAAGAAGATGGACATGATCGCAATCGACCGGGGCAACCGCTCCCAGGCGATCGCGTCGGTCAATCGCGGCGCGGCGCGCGCCGTCGCGCAGGGCCGGCAGATCCTGATCTATCCCGAGGGCACGCGCCGCCCGCCGGGCGCGGAGCCGTCCTACAAGAAGGGCGTCGTCAATCTCTACGAGAAGCTGGACGTTCCGGTCGTGCCGATCGCGCACAATGCCGGGCTCTACTGGCGGCGGCGCTCCTTCATGCGCTATCCGGGCACGATCAAGGTCGAGGTTCTCGAACCGATCCAGCCCGGTCTCTCCGGCAAGGAGTTCCAGCAGGCGCTGATCGCGGCGACAGAGGGCGCCTGCGACCGGCAATTGCTCGATCTTGCCGACGACCCGTCCGCGCCACCACTGCCCGAATCGGCGCGCAAGCGTGTCGAGGAGCTTCGCGCCGGGTCTTCCGGCGATGTCAGGGCGTCCGCTTCCTGATCTCCGCCACGACCTGTTCCAGCCAGTGATCGCGTATGCCGAGCAGGCGGATATGCTCGGCGGTGTTGATCACGTAATCCTCGTTCGGACCCATGCCGCCGACGGCGCCGCAAACGCGTTCGACCGCATCGTCGACCGTCAGGCGTCCCGCATATTGCCCGTGCGCGCGGTCGGCCACATAGGCGACGGCCGGTGCGTTCCGCCCGTCCCCCAGCGCCAGCATGCCGGTGCGTTCCAGATAGACATTGGTCACGAGTTCGCGGGCGCGCAGATAGGCCATGACAGGTTCGCGGTCGGCGGCGGCGACGCGAAACGCCACGCCGACGCAGGAGCCGCCGCGATCGAGCCCCATCACGAGGCCCGGCCTTTCGCGTGTGCCGCGGTGCTCGTAGGAGGCGATGCACAGGCTGCGATGATAGCCGAAGAGCCGTGCCCGGCGCTTTTCGACAAAATCGAAGCCCGGCTTCCACATCAGCGACGCGTAGCCGAATACCCAGAAATCTTCCATAAGCCCTTACTGATTCCACAATCGGAGGCGATGGGCGTCTAGCATGGAACAAGCCAAAGCCAAACCGCGCTACAATGCCGGCAAGCGCATCCGCCGTCTCGGCATCGGTATCGTCATCGCCATCGCGGTGTGGACCGTCGGCTGGTACTGGATTGCCGGCAGGGTGGATGCCGGTGCGGATAATCTTCTCGCGGCGCAGCGCGAACGCGGCACGGCGATAGACTGCGCCGATCGCGAGGTGCGCGGATATCCGTTCCGGCTGGAGGTTTTCTGCACCTCCCTCGATTTTGCCCGGCCTGCGGATGGGTTGGCGATCGAGGCGGGCGGATTGCGCAGCGCGGCGCAGGTCTACGACCCGCAACGCATCTATGCCGAACTCGATTCACCGGTCACGGTCGAAAGCGCGCTGGCGGGATCGGCGCGGATCGACTGGTCATTGGCGCGGGCGACCGCGACGCTTGCCGATCCCGTTCCGCAGCGCGGTTCGATTTCCATCGATGACATCGAGGTCGCCTTTGATGGTCTGGAGCAGGCGATTTCCGCCGCCCATGCCGAGGCGCATATGCGCCTCAACGACGCGGATCTCGACCTCGCCCTGCGCTATGAGGGCCTCGTCGTCGATCCGGCACTTTCGGGCGGCCGCCGATTGCCGGTCCTTGCCGGTGACGCCGACTTGTCGGTAGATGACGGCGCGGCGCTTGCCGCCAGCGGGATTACCTCCCTGCGCGGCCTGTCGGGCGACGTGCGGCGTCTGGCGCTTCTATTGACGCCGAAACAGGGCCTTCTGGTCAGCGGCACCTATGCCGTCGGCGCGGATGGCCTGCTTGACGCGGAACTGGAAGCGATCATCGTCGATCCGGACGGCGTCGCAGGCACGATGAAGCCGGCCTTTCCCGAATACGCATCGCAAATCGAAATGCTCGGCGCCCTGCCGGTGCAGGATGGGCCGGACGGGACACCGGAGGTCAAGGTGCCGGTGACCGTGCGCGACGGGCGTATCGCGCTCGGGTTTATCCCGATCGGGCAACTTCCCCCGCTCGACTAGTGCGGTGCATTCCGATGCTGATGCGACCTGAAATGCACTAGGACACTTCCGCTCCGCCGATGAAATCCGGCTCGCGCACCGGTACGCCATTGTGGCGCAAAAGGGCGTAGACCGTCATGTCGTGGAAGAAGAAATCGGGAATGGCGAACCGCAGCACATAGTCGCGGGCGGAAAATATCAGCTCGCGGTCGGGCGTGGCTAGGACGACTGTGTTGTCCTCCTTGCCCTCCATGCTTTCCTTCGGGACCGCTTCAAGGAACGCGCGCGTTCGCACGATCCGCGCCTTCAGATCGTCAAAACCCGTTTCGGTCGCGGGCAGGTCCAGTCGCTCCACACCGCCGACGCGTACGGCGGTAAGCCGCGCGGTATCGCAGGCGAGGCGGACATGGTGGATCAGCGGTTTCATGTCGGGATAGAGCCGCGCCTGCAGCAGCTCGTCATGTTCGAGGCCGCTTTCGTCGGCCCAGGTGCGTCCGGTATCGAGCAGCCCCGACATGGTGTGTAGCGCGCGCGTGAAGACCGGTATGGTCACGTCATAAAGCGACAGGGTCATGGTTTGCCCTCCGGTGACAGTCGAACATGGAGCCTGCCGCGTTTGCCAGCAGGCAGCTGAGGCGGTCAGTCCGTCTCGGATTCCTTCGTTTTCGCGATTTCGCCATGGCGGCCGAAATCCGGTGCATCGACTTCCTGCCCGGCTTCGATGATCGAGCGGCGGACGGCGCGGGTATGCGTGAACAGGGTGAACAGCGCATCGCCGTCGCCCCAGCGTATCGCCCGCTGCAACGCCGCGAGGTCTTCCGAGAACCGGCCCAGCATCTCGAGGATCGCGTCGCGATTGGAAAGACAGACATCGCGCCACATGGTCGGGTCGGATGCGGCCAGGCGGGTGAAGTCGCGGAAACCGGAGGCGGAGTATTTGATCACCTCCGATTTCGACACCGCTTCCAGATCGTCGGCCGTGCCGACGATATTGTAGGCGATGATATGCGGCAGGTGGGAGACGATGGCGAGCACACGGTCGTGATGCTCCGAATTCATCGTGTCGACTTTGGCGCCGCACCCCGTCCAGAATGCGGTGAGCTTGCCAACGGCAGCTTCGTCCGCACCGGGGAGCGGCGTCAGGATTGTCCAGCGCCCCTCGAAAAGCGAAGCGAAACCGGCATCGGGACCGGAATGCTCGGTGCCGGCGATCGGGTGGCCGGGGATGAAATGCACGCCATCGGGCACGTGGGGTGCGACGTCGCTGATCACGGTGCCCTTGGTCGAGCCGACATCGGTCAGGATGGCGCCCTGTTCCAGATGCGGGCCGATTTGCGCTGCAACGGTGCCGCAGGCGCCGACGGGCACCGAGAGGATGACGAGATCGGCGCCCTTTACGGCTTCGGCCGCGTCCGCCTCATAGCGGTCGCCGAGCCCGAGTTCGCGGGCGCGGTCCAGCGTTTCCGGGCTGCGGGTGGAGACGACGATTTCGCCGGCGAGGCCGTCGCGGCGTATCGCATGGGCGAGCGACGAGCCGATCAGCCCGATGCCGATCAGCGCGACACGCGCAAAGAGAGGTTCTGATCCGGGCATGTCTCAGCTTTCCATGAAGCTGGTCAGTGCGGCGATCACGCCCTCGTTGGCTTCCGCCGTGCCGATCGACATGCGCAGCGCGTTCGGCAGGCCATAGGACGTGACGGCGCGGAGCACGTAGCCGCGCTCGGTCAGATAGTCGTCTGCGGCGGCGGCGGATTTCGCCGGATCGTCCTCGGGGAAGTGGATCAGGATGAAATTGCCGACGCTCGGCGTCACCGTGAGGCCGATGCTCGTCAGCGCATTGGTCAGTGTCGGCAGCCACTGTTCGTTGAACAACGCCGCCTCGTCGACATGCTTGCGGTCGCGAATGGCCGCTGCGCCGGCCGCGATGGCGGCCGAGTTCAGGTTGAACGGCCCGCGCACCCGGTTCAGCGCGTCGACGACATGCGCCGGCCCGTACATCCAGCCGATGCGCAGCGCGGCGAGGCCGTGGATCTTCGAGAAGGTGCGCGTCATCACGACATTCTCGCTGCCGGAAACCAGTTCGACGCCGGCGGAGTAGTCGTTGCGGCGGACATATTCGGCATAGGCCGCGTCGATCACCAGCAGGACGTGCTTCGGCAGCGCGGCGTGCAGGCGCTTGACCTCGGCGTCGGAAACGTAGGTTCCGGTCGGATTGTTCGGATTGGCGAGGAAGACGATCTTCGTGCGTTCGGTCACGCAGTCCAGGATCGCATCGACATCGGCGCGCAGATCCTTTTCCGGGGCGACGACCGGCGTCGCGCCGTTGGCGAGAATCTGGATCTTGTAGACGAGGAAACCGTGCTCGGTGAAGATCGCCTCGTCACCGGGCTCCAGGTAGACATGGGCCAGCAGACCGAGCAATTCGTCGGAGCCGTTGCCGCAGATCAGGTTGTCCGGATTGAGGCCATGGGTTTCGGCGATCGCCTCGCGCAGCTGCGTCGAGGATCCGTCCGGGTAGAATTCCAGCGTGTCCGCCCCGGCCTTGTAGGCCTCGATCGCTTCGCTGCTCGGGCCAAGCGGCGTCTCGTTGGAGGACAGCTTGTGCAGCTTGACGCCCGGCTTCGCCTTGCTCTTGCCCGGCACATAGGCCGCGATCTCCATCACGCCGGGGCTCGGGACGGGACGGGACGGGTTTTCGGGCGCGGACATTGCCTTGGTCTTTCTGTTCTCGGGCCTCTCGCGGCCCTGTTGCCGACCGCTGCGCAATAGCGCCGGCGGGCGGAAATGTCGAGACGGGGTTTCGGTCAGTCGCTGCGGTCTCGCGCCGCGCCCTGCGGCGCCAGCACCGGCACGAAGACGCGGCGCGACTGGCGTTCGGCGACCGGCAGCCCCTGGAACATGCGCTTTTGCGCCTCGATGATCAGGACGCCGGAAAACACCGGCCAGAGCCTGAGCCCGATCCGTTCGGTCCGCGCCGCGAGACGCAGCAGCGAGGCGGATTTCACCGGCGGAAAGGCGAGCGCCTCCGTCATCGGTCCGGGTGTGAAATTCGCCTCGCGCAGAAGCCTCGAAATCTGCCCCTTGGAGAAGGGGCGTCCGGTGCCGAACGGAGTGTGTTCGAATCTCGCCCAGATGCCGCGCCGGTTGGGCACGACCAGCACGATGCGGCCGTTCGGGGCCAGCACGCGCCACGCTTCCATCAGCGACTCGCGCGGATTTTCTGCGTGTTCGAGCGCATGCACCATCAGGATGCGGTCGACGGCGGAATCGGGCAGCGGCAATTCCTCGTCGAAGACCAGCGCGGAGCGCGACGGCCCGTTGCGCGGCCATTTGACCGCACCCTGGGCGGCCAGCATGAAGGACAGCGTGCGTTCCGTGTCGGGCTCGAAACGGTCGAGCCAGGGCCGCGCATAGCCGAGCCCCAGCAGGCGTTCATTGGGCATCGGGTGCCAAATGCGGGTCAGTCCCATGGCGATGGAGCGCGTCGCCATTTCGCCGAGCAGGCTGTGATAGAAGCCGCGGATTTCGACGATGTCCATATGCATGGTTTGCCGATGCTCCCCCGGTTGCGTCAGGTGCTGACAGGTGCAACAAATCGCATCGCGGCGGCAAGGGCAATGCCGCGAATGACGCCGAGGGAGATGTCAGCGTGTTGCAGATCGAACAGTTCATGTGCCTGTCGGACAATTTCGGCGTGGTGATCCACGATCCCGAGAGCGGCCGCACGGCGAGCGTCGACGCTCCGGATGCCGAAACGGTCGCGGATGTCGTCAGGCGCAAGGGCTGGACGCTCACCGACATCATGGCGACGCATCACCATCACGACCACACTGGCGGCAATCTGGCGCTCAAGCAGGAATTCGGCTGCCGTATCACCGGGCCGAAGGGTGAGGCGGACAAGATTCCCGGTCTCGACGAGGCGCTCGGCGAGGGCGATGTGTTCTCGTTCGGCGCCTATGATTTCCAGGTCTTCGAGACGCCGGGGCATACCGCCGGCCATATCGTCTACTATTCGCCGAAGGCGGGCGTGCTGTTTGCCGGCGACACGCTGTTTTCGATGGGGTGCGGACGCCTATTCGAGCGCGGCGCGGCGGAGATGTGGAGCGCGTTGACGAAACTCAAGGCGCTGCCCGGCGACACGATGCTCTATTGCGGTCACGAATACACGCTGGCCAATACCCGCTTTGCCGTCACGGTCGATCCGGACAACACCGCGTTGCGGGAGCGCGTGGCGGAGGTCGAGGCGCTGCGCGAGACGGGTCAGGCCACGCTGCCGGTATCGCTTTCGACCGAATTCGTAACCAATCCCTTTTTGCGTGCCGACGATCCCGCGATCCGGGCGCATCTCGGCATGACGGATGCCGGCGACGAGGAGGTTTTTGCCGAGATCCGCCGGCGCAAGGACAATTTCTGATGCAGAACCTGGCCGCGGAGCGGATCAGGAAGGAGCTCGGCCTCAAACCGCATCCGGAGGGCGGCTGGTATGCCGAAACGTTCCGCGATACGGACGGGCCCGATGGGCGCGGGCATTCCACGGCAATCTATTTTTTGCTGGAGGCCGGCGACGTGTCGCACTGGCACCGCGTGACCGACGCCTCCGAGGTCTGGCACTTCTATGCCGGCTCGCCGCTGGTGATCACGCTGTCGCCGAACGGGCACGATGCGCGGGCGCTGCGGCTCGGACCCAATCTCGCCATGGGGGAACGCCCGCAGGTCGTCGTGCCGGCGAATTGCTGGCAGACCGCGACCTCGCTCGGCGCGTGGACGCTGGTCGGATGCACCGTCGCGCCGGGCTTCGACTTCGCGAAGTTCGAACTGGCCCCGCCTGACTGGAAGCCGACGCCCCGCGCGCCGAAGGGGCGCTGAGGCGCGCCGGCATCAGGCCCGGAACACGCCCCATACCGTCAGCACGCCGAACAGGATCAGCACTTGCGCGCCGAAATAGGTCACCCAGACGACCGGACCGGCGAACTGGCCGTAGACGCCATCCTTCTTCAAAAGGAACCGCTCGGAGGCGAGCACCGTGTCGGAGATCATGAAGCTCGCCGCGCCGGCGACGATCAATCCCGCGCCGTTCGACAGGGCTGCCAGCCCCATGACGAGGATTGCCGCGATATAGACCATCACCGGCCAGCGCAGATCGCCGGCCGCGCTGAAGAGCCTGCGGCCCATGAGAAGGGCGATCGCCGCCATCGCGACCCCCACGATGGCGAGGACCGGCAGCGCAAGCGGCGTTTCGGATGCGGGGAGGGCAAAGAACAGCAGGATATAAGCGATGTGACCGGCCAGGAACGCGCCGAGACCGGCCAGAAAGAACTTCTCGCTCATCTGTTCGATGGCGAGGAAGAAATCGCCGATAGCGCACAGAACCAGCGCCAGGGTCAGCAGCCATGGCCCGCCAGCCGAGGCGGACAGGCCGGCCAGAAGCATCACGGACAGCGTTTTCGCCGCGACCTTGAGCGGTGTCGTCCGGCGTTGCCCGTAGAAGAGATAGGCGATCGCCAGCAGGACAGCGAAGACGAGGGTCCCGTTGTCGGTATGCGTAATTCCGCCTTCAAACGGCAACATGGCGCTTCCTCCTGGTTAAAAACATGTCCTTGGCCGCAATCGCCGCGCCGCCGGTGATCAGCAGGCAGGCCAGAGCGATTGTCCAGCTCGCCTCCGACATGCCGACGGCGATCAGGATGACGGTGGAGATCAGCGGCGCGGCGTAGCTGGATGCGCCGAGCACCTGGATGTCGCCATGCTTGACGCCGTGGTCCCAGATATAGAAAGCCGCGCCGACGGGCAGGGCGCCGAGGCCCGCCACCGCGAGCCACTCGATGACGGTTTGCGGCCACACCGTCGTCTCAAGCGCGAAATGCGCGACAAGCGACAGGATGGCGGTGGTGAGGCAGTACCAGGCGACGATTCGTGTCGGGACGGCGGCAAAGCGGCGCGACAGCAGCGAATAGCCGGACCATGTGAAGGCGGCGGCGATCGCGACGGCGTAGCCATAGGCGTATTCCGCCTTGAGCGAGAACCCTTCTCCGCCGGTGACGATCAGTGCCGTGCCGACAAAGCCGCAGGCGACGCCGGCGAGATGATGCCAGCCGAGCCGCTCGCCCGGCATCAGGGCGGAGCCGGTGACGATCAGCATCGGCCACAAATAGCAGATCAGGCTGGCCTCGACGGCGGGCGCGTGGCGCAGCGCCGTGAAATAAAGGAAGTGATAGCCGAACAGCCCGCCGATCCCGAGCGCATAGGCCTGCCAGGGGATCCGCGCCTTCGCCTCGCTGCGGTCGCGCTTGCGGGCGTTGGCGGCGAAACCGATCGCCGCGCCGATGGCGAAGCACATCGCGGAAAGCTGGAATGGCGGCACATCGCCCGAGGCGGCGGTGAACAGCGCGAGAAGGGCCCACATGAGGACGGCGCCAAAGCCGATCAGCGTCGCGGCGAAGCGCTTGCGTCCGGCGGTCATGGAGAGGGATGCGTCGGTCATGGCATCCCGTCGCCGGGGGCGCGGTTTTTGTCAAGGGCGCGTCGGAACGGGGCCGGCGACCGGGTCATTCCATCCGGCGTTCGAGGCGCGTCGCATAGATGCGTACCGGGCCGAGCTGCGTCGATACCGTCGCCTTGACCGGCGCATAGAGGTCGGTGCCCTCGATCGGCGCGAAGGCGACGACGATCCGGCCCTTGTCGCGCAGCCACGCGATTTCCTTCTTGCCGCCGGGATAGCCCGAGACGGGCAGGAACTTCGCACGGCAGGTGACGACGTCACCGGAATAGCCGTCGGCCGAAAAGCGCTCGGTACGCAGGAAGTTCAGCCTGATGTCGGAGCGCATCGCGCCGTCGAAGACGCGCACCGTGCGGTCGCAAACCGCGCCGGGCGTGTCCGCCTTAACGAGCATCGCGCTGATCGGATCGACGGTATTGCGCAGATGCGCGGCATCCACCTCGACCCAGCCCTTGCGTTTCTTGACTTTCGGCTTGTTGACGGCGCTCGTCACGTTGCCGCCCGAAAAGCCGATATCGGTGGTTTGCCGGTCTCCGCCCGAAACATAGTCGAGCGCGAAGCGTTCGGCCTGCACGCCATTTTTGCCGAAACGTCCGGAAACGCTCATGCTGCCGGTGGTCGGCTTGAAAAGCGCCACCAGCCCGCTTGCCTTGAGCGTTCCGGTCATCGAATAGCTTCCCGGCGATATCCTTGTCTCGAACTTCGAGACGCCGACCGGCAGGCCAAGCGCCGAGATCGCGTATCGGGAGTGGATGACGCTCGTTTCCGCATGCGCGGCCGTCGCGCACAGGATCGGGACAAGCAGGGCGAGTGCATTTGTTGTGATGCGCATTTCTCGAAATCCGTTTCTATGTCCCTCAACCGGCCTTCGACCGTAATCGCGACATTTCTGTGATGACGCGTTGCGGCGCGCAAAATGCACCGGGACGGTTGACGAAAATGCCGGTTGTCACTATAGGACGCTGACTTTTCCGCTCCAGCCGTTTCCGTCCGGCGACGCCGCCAAGCCCGGCGCGACACGAGACTGCGTTCGGCAAGCGGCATTATGAAACAGAATTCGAAGGTGATCATCATGTCTCGCGCATGTGAACTGACCGGCAAGGCTGTCCAGTCCGGCAACAATGTGAGCCACGCCAACAACAAGACCCGGCGTCGGTTCCTTCCCAATCTTTGCCAGGTCACGCTGATGTCCGAGGCATTGGGCCAGAGCTATCGTTTCCGCGTGTCCGCTGCGGCACTGCGCACGGTCGAGCATCGCGGCGGCCTCGACGCTTTCCTCGTCAAGGCGAAGGAAAACGAGCTGTCGCAGCGCGCCCGCCTGCTGAAGCGCCAGATCGCGAAGAAATCCGCCGAGCAGGCCGCCTGATCAAGGCGACTCTTCGCTGAGACTGCACAGGCCGGACCTCCGGCCTGTTTTCCGTTGAACCCTAGCTGGTGGCATCACCCAGGATAAAAAAATGCGTAAAGCACAGTCTTATCTTCCCTTCATTCTCGCGATGTGCGCGGTTGTCGCCGCATCGAACTATCTCGTCCAGTTTCCGGTCCAGGCGACGCTCGGCTCGATCAATCTCGCCGATCTCCTGACCTGGGGCGCGTTCACCTATCCGGTGGCCTTCCTCGTTACCGACCTCACCAATCGCCGGTTCGGTCCGTCCGCGGCGCGTGTCATCGTTGCCTTCGGCTTCGTGCTCGCGGTCGCGTTCTCGATCTGGCTGGCGACGCCGCGCATCGCCATCGCCTCCGGCTCGGCCTTCATCGTCGCGCAGTTGCTCGACGTCTCGGTATTCGAGCGCCTGCGCCGTTCGGCCTGGTGGAAAGCGCCGCTGGTCTCCTCGCTTATCGGATCGGTGATCGACACCGTGCTGTTCTTCGGTGTGGCCTTTTCGGCCGGCTTTGCCTTCCTCGACACAGGCTTCGGTCTGGAGGACGGCTCGCTGGGTTTCCCCGTGCCGTTTCTCGGCGTCGGCGGCGAGGTGCCGCTGTGGGTGTCGCTCGGTGCCGGCGATTTCTGCGTGAAGATCCTGGTCGCGCTGGTGCTGCTCGCACCCTACCGGGTGCTGCGCGGCCTGATCGCCGACCGGTCCGCGGTCACCGCCTAGTGCAATTCAGATTTGGAACGCACCCATCCGCATCAACCTGAACTGCCCTCACCGGCGTCTCCGACCAGCCTGAATTCCAGCAGCAGGTTGCGCTGCAGGATGGAGTGGTTGTCGTCGGAGACCACGGTCAGCCGCGGCACGCCGTCGGGATCGATGGTGACGGACAGGCCTTCCATATTGTCGATCTGGTAGAGCAGATTGGCTTCCAGCAGCACTTCGCCGTCGACCGTCGCGCCGGCCGCTATGTCGGAGCCGTCGATCCGCCGCAGCCGCATCGCCACGCCATCGGTGAGGTTGAAACGGCGCTCCAGCAGAACCAGATCGCCATCCGGCAGGAACTGGCCGTCGGTGATGTCGAACTCGCCGCTGCGCTTCACCGAGAATTCGAAGCTTTCGCCGTCAAGCTTGCGAACGAACGCCATGATGTTGCGGTTCTTGTCGAGGCTCTTCTCGCTGACGCCGACAAGCGCGCCAGGAAAAGCCGTGGTCGCGGGGGCGACGGTGACCGTCTCGAAGCCCCGATTCTCCCGCAATTCGTAAAGCGGAACCGGCGGCTCGTATTGACGCCTCAGCGCGGGAAAGCCGCTGTCGTCGAGATCGTATTCGGCGATCCTGTGCCGGCGTTCGAAGCTGACATAGACGGTATCGCCGCCGACGGTGATGCCTTCGGCGTCGCTCGCCCACTTGCCGGGACCGAACTCCGTCATCTCCCACATCGTGGTGTCGGACAGGCCGGTCGCCCGGCCGGTTTCGTCGCGCTCGATCCGGGAGGCAAGCCAGAACCCGGTGTCGGCGACGCTCAGCACGCGGGACTGGTCGTCGAAAAGGTGGATTGCCGAAATTGCGCCGAAATGCCGGGAAGAGGCGGTCATTTCCAGTCCACCGGCGAATTCCAGCTTGCCGAATCGCTGCTGGTCGGAGCCGATGCGGAAATTCGTGATGGGACGGGCCTTGACGGTCATCGCGACGATTTCGGGCGCGGCTTGCGCCGGCCAAACCACGGACGCGAGAGGCATGGCCACGAGAACAATGGCCATGACCGCCTGAAGGCGTGACCGCACGGTCTAGCCTGCCCGTTGGCGGCGCGAGTCGCGGGATTTCTGCTCCTCGAACAGGCCCGCGAGCTGTTCCGTCATCGCGCCGGCCAGTTCCTCCGCATCGACGATCGTGACGGCGCGGCGATAATAGCGTGTCACGTCGTGGCCGATGCCGATCGCCAGCAATTCGACTTCCGAGCGGGTCTCGATCTCCTCGATGACGGCGCGCAGGTGCCGTTCGAGGTAGTTGCCCGGATTGACCGACAGAGTCGAATCGTCGACCGGCGCGCCGTCGGAGATCATCATCAGGATACGGCGCTGTTCGGGACGCGCCGCCAGCCGGCGATAGGCCCAGGTCAGCGCCTCGCCGTCGATGTTTTCCTTCAGCAGGCCTTCGCGCATCATCAGGCCGAGATTGCGCCGGGCGCGCCGCCAGGGCGCATCCGCGCTCTTGTAGATGATGTGGCGCAAATCGTTGAGACGGCCGGGCTCGGCGGGCTTGCCGCCCTTCAGCCATGCCTCGCGCGATTGCCCGCCCTTCCAGGCCCGCGTGGTGAAGCCGAGGATCTCGACCTTGACGCCGCAGCGTTCCAGCGTGCGCGCAAGAATGTCCGCGCAGGTTGCCGCGACGGTGATCGGGCGGCCGCGCATCGAGCCGGAATTGTCCAGCAGCAGGGTGACGACCGTGTCGCGGAAATTGGTGTCGCGCTCGCGCTTGAAAGACAGCGGCGCGAAGGTGCCGGCCATTTCGTCGATGATGATGCGCGGAAGGCGCGCCGGATCGAGATAGCCCTCCTCGAGATCGAAATCCCAGGACCGGTTCTGCTGCGCCATCAGGCGGCGCTGTAGCCGGTTCGCAAGCCGCCCGACGACGCCCTGGAGATTGGCGAGCTGCTTGTCGAGGAAGGCGCGCAGGCGTTCCAGTTCCGCCTCGTCGCACAGGTCCTCGGCGGAGATGGTCTCGTCGAATTCGGTGGAATAGACCTCGTAGTCGATGCCCGACAGGATGTCGTTGAAGGACTGGTCGGGGCGGATCGCCTCGCCGGGCTCTTCCGCGTCGGCGTCGAGATCCTGCTCCATGTCGTCGGCGGTCGCGTCGGCGGCGTCCATCTCGCCCGCTTCGGGTTGCTCGCTCTCGGCCTGGCTTTCCTCGGCCTCGGACTGTTCCTCGCCCGAATCCTCCTGGCTGCCGCCTTCGGTATCTTCGTCGGCGTCCGGCTCGTCGTCATTGTCGTCGTCGGAATCTTCCGGTTCCTCGCCGGACATCTCGTCGGCGAGTTCCATCGAGACGAGCATGTCGCGAACGGCCCGCGCGAAGGCGTTCTGGTCGTCGATCGCGGATTCCAGATTGGCGAAGTCGTCGCCGGCCTTTTCCTCGACCCAGTCGCGCCACAGATCGGCGACGGCGGCCGCGCCGGGGGGCGTCGGGCGTCCGGTCAGTTTCTCGCGCACGATCAGCGCCACGGCTTCCGACAGCGGCGCGTCGTCGCGCTCGGTCACTGTGGCGAGATTGTTGCGCGTGAACTTGTCGTCGATCATCGCGGTGAGATTGTCGCCGACGCCCGGCATGCGGCGCGCGCCGATCGATTCCACGCGCGCCTGTTCCACGGCGTCGAAGATCGCCCGCGCATCGGCCCCGTCCGGCGCCGTCGCGGCGTGGACGCCCGGATTGTGGCAGGCGGTGCGCAGCGCCATCGAATCGCCGACGCCGCGCGTCACCATCACGTCGTTGCGGGTGATGCGTTTCGGCAGGTCGGGCAGGCGGGCATGCTTGCCGGCGAAGGCCGGCTTGTCGGCGGCGAAGACGACTTCCAGCTCGGGTTCGCCGGCCATGGCGCGCATGCAGCCGGTCACCGCCCGCTTGAACGGTTCGGTGTCGACCGGCTTGCCCGGCTTCTTGCGGTAATTGTCTCCCGGACCCGCCATCTTGCCTGGTGCCTCTGTCCGCCTAGCTCAGCACCACATTGGCGGCGCTTTCGGCCAGTTCCTCGCCGAAGCAGCGCTGGTAGAATTCCGCCACCAGCGTGCGCTCCAGATCGTCGCACTTGTTGAGGAAGGTTAGCCGGAAGGCAAAGCCGATATCCTTGAAGATGTCGGCGTTTTCCGCCCAGGTGATCACGGTCCGCGGGCTCATCACGGTCGAGAGATCGCCGTTCTTGAAGGCTTCACGCGTCATGTCGGCGAGACGGACCATGTTGCTGACGATCTCGCGGCCCTTGGCGTTCTGGTAGTGTTTCGCCTTGGCCAGGATGATCTCGACTTCCTTGTCATGCGGCAGGTAGTTCAGCGTCGTGACGATGGACCAGCGGTCCATCTGCGCCTGGTTGATCTGCTGCGTGCCGTGATAGAGGCCGGTCGTGTCGCCGAGGCCGACCGTATTGGCGGTGGCGAACAGGCGGAAGGCGGGGTGCGGGCGGATGACGCGGCTCTGGTCGAGCAGAGTCAGGCGGCCCGAGGATTCCAGCACGCGCTGGATCACGAACATCACGTCCGGACGGCCGGCGTCATATTCGTCGAAGCAGAGCGCGACATTGTGCTGATAGGCCCAGGGCAGGATGCCGTCCCGGAACTCGGTGACCTGCTTGCCCTCATGGACCACGATGGCGTCCTTGCCGACGAGGTCGATACGGCTGACATGGCTGTCCAGATTGACGCGCACGCAGGGCCAGTTGAGACGGGCCGCGACCTGCTCGATATGGGTCGATTTGCCGGTGCCGTGATAGCCGGACACCATGACGCGGCGGTTGTGCGCGAAACCGGCCAGGATCGCCAGCGTCGTCGCGCGGTCGAAAATATAGTCCGGGTCGATTTCCGGCACATAGGCGTCCGCGTCGGAATAGGCGGGGACCTGCATGTCGACATCGATGCCGAACACCGAGCGCACGTCGGCGGTGGTGTCGGGCATGTTGGCGATGTCGAGTTCCATCTTGTTCATCTTGCCTCCTTGATGCGGCGGGAGACCGCATGCCGGGGTGTCTCGGGATTCGATTGCCGGACTAGCACAGCCCGGCGGTTTTCAACAATTGATAGGCCTGGACAACTTCGCGGAAACGTTCCTCGGAGGTCCGGTCGCCGCCATTTGCATCGGGATGGTGCTTTTTGACCAGAGCCTTGTACTGCGTCTTGATGTCCTCCGACGTCGCCGAGGCCTTCAGGCCGAGCGTGGACATCGCCTTGGCTTCCAGCGGCTTGAGCTTGCGCAACGGCTTGACCGTCGCGTCCGGGCGCCAGTTCGGGTCGCGCATGCGCATCGACCGTGCCGATCCGGAGCGCATGTCCGAGAAGACGGGCGCCGCGGTCGCTTCCTCGATATGGGCGGTGCCCATTTTCCAGGTCGGCCGGTTGCCGGTCAGCGCGTCCTTCTGGAACTTGGCGATCGCGTCGTCGCCGAGGCCGGAGAAGTAATTGTAATTCTTGTTGTATTCGCGCACGTGGTCGATGCAGAAATGCAGATACTGCCCCTCCCGGTCGCGGCCGGCGGGCGCCTTGTGGGTGCCCGGCTTCTCGCAGCCGGCCCATTGGCAGGTCTGCGCGACGGTCGGTTCCTCGCGCTTGGCGGATTTCTTTTTCTTTCCGCCGGGATTGATCCGGATGGAATCAAAATATTTCGAACTGGGCTTCATGTGACCGTGGTTATGGGGCGGCAGAGCGCCACAAACAAGCATTGACAGTGGAAGATTCGACGCGGCAAGTGGCGCCGCAGTGCCCTCTAAAAAGGACGCACTGGTTTACCTGCCTATCGGCGGGGTGGCAAGGCAAGATACAAGGTAGGTTGCAGATGGGGCCGATTGAAGAACGCATCGTGAAAAAGATCGAGGAGGCTTTCTCGCCCGAGCGGCTCGCCGTCATCAACGAAAGCCACCTGCATGCGGGTCATCAGGGCGGCTCGGTCGACGGGTCCGGCGAGACGCATTTCCGCGTTCGCGTCATCTCCGAAACATTCGCCGGACTGGGCCGCGTCGACCGCCATCGCGCGCTCAATGAATTGCTGGCCGCCGAGATCGCCGACGGCGTTCACGCGCTCGCGCTGGAGCCCTCGGCCCCCGGCGAAAATGTCAGATGGTAGTCTGACGATTGCAGGACGCAGGCGAAACCGACATGACGACAAATCCGTCATCCGATCTGGCGCGCAAGGGCATGCTCGCCGATCCGGGGAATCACTTTAGCGGCCGATACGAGGTCGAACGCAAATATGTCGTCGACGGCCTCGAGCGCATGGTCTCGCTGCTCCAGAAGCGCGGCGCAATTCCTTTCACGCTGGGGAACCGGGAAACCGATATCTTCCTCGACTGGCCGGATGGCCGCCTCGCGGCGGCGGGAAAGACGCAGGTCGTCCGCTCGATGCAGCCGTCGGACCGCGTTCTGTGGTTCGTGAAGGGTCCGGACCCGGACGAATGCATCGCGACCGACCTGGAGGATTTCGACAAGGCGCAGGCCATGCTCACCGCGCTCGGCTGCGTCGAAATTGACCGCGTGGAGAAACACCGCGACATCTGGTTCCTGGGCGATTTCCACATCACGCTGGACCGCGTACCGGGCCTTGGCGAATTCGTCGAGCTGGCCGTAATGACGGACGATGCGGAGAGCCTGCCCGGTTGGGCGCAACGCGTCGAAACGCTGGCGGGCGATCTTGGCCTCCCGGCCGAGGCGGTTCAGACGCAGTCCTACCGCGCCATGCTCCGAACGTCCCTACGAACCGCAGGCATAAAAGCCGCGATAACCGACCGTGGGCCCGTCTTCGAGGGCAAAGACGAGTTCGGCGTCTGATCGCCAGTTCGCGTCCTCGCCGAGGAGGCGGACCGTCATCGTGACACCGGGCGCTTCGAACCCGATCCGGTCGTCTCCAGCCTCCGCGCCAGAGAGCGGCACGATCACGCCGTTCAACTTCATGACGCCGTTGTTTCCGTCGGCCGACGTCCAGAGGATCGGATCGGTTTCCGGGCTGCTGTTGAAGGCGCATCGTCCATCCGCGCCGAGGATTTCGTCGGCCCGGTCTCGCGGCACGGGCGCGGGGTCGAGTTCGGCAACGAGCGTATTGGCCAGCGCGTCTGCCACGGTCCCGACCTCGGCCGGCGGATCGCGGTAGATTTCGTCCACGCTGTTCCCGGCGGAGATGTCGGCGATCAGATAGCGCATTTCGGCGATTTCCCGGCGCTGCGCCGCGATGATCTCGTCGGCGAGCTTGCGGGCCCGACTATCCTCGATCCCCGCCCTTTCCGACGTCATGACGGCGATCGAATGATGCGGGATCATCGCGCGCATGTAGCTGGGGCCTGAAACTGTAACCTGGCTGCGGACGAGCCATAGCGATCCGGCGAATACGAGGATCGCGCCGATGAATATGGCGATGTTCAATCCCGTGTTGCGATACATGCCGAGCATGAAGCCAAGCATGACGAAGGCCATGGTCGCGCCCATGAGGACCGCCATGTAGGCGCGCGTCTCGGAAAAGAAGACATGCTCGAACGCGTAGGTGTTGAGATACATCAGGACGAACATCACCAATGTGGAGGTGAGGATCATCAGGCCGAAACGAATGTAGGACATCGGGCTCCTCCTGTTGCCGCGCCTGTGGGGCGCGGCTTTCGGAGTGCAACGTGTCCCTAACGGAACCGTTCCGGCTGGCCGGGGCCTATTTCTCCTGCCGGAAATCTTCGTGGCATTGCGAGCAGGTGCGTCCCATATCGGCGAACAGTGGCCTGATCTCATCCACACTTTCGGCGTCTTGCGCCGCAGTCGAGAGCGCTGAGGCCTTTTCCTCAAGCGCGCCGGCAAGACCCTCGAACTCCTGCCAGTCCACCCAGATGGCGGGGCGCGCCTCGCTGGTTCCGCCCGCCGATCCTTCCGGGAACAGGGAAAGCATCTCGACGGCATGGCCGGCCAGCGCGTCGGCGGCCGAGCCGGCGAGTTCCGGGTCGAAGCTTTCCCGTCCGCGGATCATACCGCCGAGTTCCTTCATCCGGTCAGCTATGTCCTCCATCAGGTCCATTCGCTGCCTGACCACGCCGGTCGCACCGGTATGGGCGAGAGCGGTTCCGGAAACGGCCGAAATGATCAGTGCGGCCGCGATCAACGAGCCTGCGCGTTCATGCATGTTTGTCTTCCTCCTAGTGGATTCCGTTGGCACGCTGCAGCCTGCGGACATAGGAGACGATCTGGTCGATCTCCCCGGGGGCCACGCCCTTGACGGGCGGCATGTCGCCGAACGGCCAGTGATGCGCCCTTACGCCGCGCTGGGCCGCGAGCTGGAAAGCGGCATCGCCGTGGTGGTTCGGCTCGTAGATAACGTGGACGAGCGGCGGTGCGACCCCTTCCTGACCGGCGGCGTTCACGCCGTGGCAGGACGCGCAATTCCGGTTGAACAATGCTTCACCGGACAAGGCGTCGCCCGAAAGCTCCGGCACTTCGACCCGGACGATCGGAGGTCCTCCCGCCCCGCTCATTTGCATGGGCGAAGGCCGCAGCGCGATCCACCAGACAAAAAATGCGGCGACCGCGACGAGCAGAAACGCCAGAAAGTAGTTCTTTGCGGCCATCGAAATTCCCGGTTCAGTTCGGTGTCGGTATTGCTGTTGTGTCGTTCGGCGCCTAGCGTGAGCGCCCGATGAGATATCCGACCGCCATGCCGGCGAGGAAGATCAGCGCGACCGTGAGCAGCATTCCGAGACCCATCCCGAAAAACATCCCGTTTTCGTACCCGTACATCATGATGGCACCTCCTCATTACGTAGGGTCATAAAGCTTCCACCAACTGGAAGCTCAAGGCCAAATCGCGGATGGATGCCTATTATGGGGCTTGCCGGCGTTAGCGGTTGCGCCATCATTCGTGCGGCCAGCAGGGTTTGGCGCGGTGACGCTCGAAATGGCGCAGCGAGATGGCCGGATACGCGATCTTTCATGGCGGGCTGGCCTCGCCGGACGGGCAATCATGGTCGAGCGCGGGTCCGCCGCTTCTCATCATGCATGGCGGCGCCGATGCGGCCCTGCCGATTTCCTAGACCGGCCGGATGCGCAGCTTGGTGATCCGGTTTCTCTCGCGCTTCATGACCACGAAGCGCTTGCCGTGGAAGGTGAAGGCCTGTTTCTCGGCGGGAATGGTCTGCGCCTCGTGGATGACGAGGCCGGCGATGGTCGTCGCCTCCTCGTCGGGCAGCTGCCAGTCCAGCGCGCGATTGATGTCGCGGATTGGCACCGAGCCGTCGACGACGATAGACCCGTCGGCTTCCTGGCGCAGGCCCTGGATATCGACATCGTGCTCGTCGGCGATGTCGCCGACGATCTCTTCGATGATGTCTTCCAGCGTGACGAGGCCTTCCACTTCGCCATATTCGTCGACCACGATGGCGACATGGGCCTTGCGGCGCAGAAAGGCGTCGAGCTGGTCGCGCAGCGTGGTCGTATCCGGCACGTACCACGCCTTGTTGGCGACCTTCATGATGTCGATGCGGGTCGGGTCGTTGTCCACGCCGTGCAGCGCGCGCAACAAATCCTTGGCATGCACGATGCCGATGATGTTGTCGGTTCCGCCGCGCCATACCGGCATGCGGGTGTAGGGGCTTTCGAGGATTTCCGAGACGATCGCGGCCGGCTCCTGGTCGGCATTGACCATTTTCATGTTGGTCCGGTGGACCATGATGTCGGAGACTTCGAGCTCGGCGAGATCGAGCAGGCCGCCCAGGCGGTCGCGCTCCTCCTTCACCACAGACCCCTCCTTGTGCAGCACCTCGACGGCGCCGCGAATCTCCTCATGCGCGGTGAGCATGGATTCGCGGTCGGTCAGATCGACGCCGAAGACCTTCAGCAGGCGCCGCACGATCATGTTGACGAGGCTCGACAACGGTCCGACGACCAGGACGAAACGGCGGATGATCGGCGCGACGGCGAGGGCGAAACGGTCGGGATTGGAAATCGCCCATGATTTCGGCAGCACCTCGGCGAAAATGACCAGCATCAACGTCATGGCGATGGTCGCATAGGCGACGCCGGACTGTCCGAACAGCGTCAGGAAAACGCTGGTGGCAAGCGCCGAACCGAGGATGTTGACGAGATTGTTGCCGATCAGAAGCGCGCCGATCAGCCGGTCCTGCCGCGTCATCAGCGTGTTGACGGATTTCGCGCGCGGATCGCCCGCGCCTTCCAGGTGGTGCATGCGCGCGCGCGACGTCGCCGTGAGCGCCGTCTCCGAACCGGAGAAAAATGCCGACAGGACCACAAGGGCGAGTACCACGACCGCGATGATCCAAATTCCCATGACTAGCTTCCTATCTTGTCCCGGAGAAAGGCGTGCACCTCCGATTCCGGCACATTCTTCGCGATGAAGGACTGACCGATTCCGCGTGTCAGGATGAAGTTGAGCGCACCGCGGGTCACCTTCTTGTCCTGCCTGATATAGGTCAGCATCGTGTCGGCGTCGCGCAGATACGGCTTCATGGCGTCGAGGTCGGTCGGCAGGCCGACCGCCTGAAGATGGGTGGCGACGCGCTTTGCATCGTCCGGACTGGCGAGGTTCATGCGCGCCGAAAACTCATGTGCGAGCACCATCCCGATGGCGACGCCCTCGCCATGAACGAGAATGTCGGGGTCGTATTTTGCCGCCGCTTCCAGCGCATGGCCGAATGTGTGGCCCAGATTGAGCAGCGCCCGGTCGCCGGCCTCGCGTTCGTCGCGGGCGACGACGGCGGCCTTGGCGCGGCAGGATTCCGCGATGGCATGGATGCGCTCGCTGCCGCCGGCCTCGATCTTCGCCCAGTTCTCCTCCAGCCATGCGAAGAAATCCGGCCGGTCGATCAGGCCATATTTCACCACCTCGGCGTAGCCGGCGCGGAATTCGCGCGGCGAGAGCGTGTCGAGCGCGCCGGTGTCGGCGATCACCAGCCTCGGCTGGTAGAACGCACCGATCAGGTTCTTGCCGTGGGGGGCGTTGATACCGGTCTTGCCGCCGACGGACGAATCCACCTGGGAAAGCAGGGAGGTGGGCATCTGCACGAACTGCATGCCGCGCCGGACGATTGCGGCAGCAAAACCCGTGAGATCGCCGATCACGCCGCCGCCGAGCGCGATCACGACGTCGCCGCGTTCCAGCCGGGCGTCGAGGATGCGGTAGACCACATCCTGCAGCATTTCGAATCGTTTCGTCGGCTCGCCGGCCGGAAGCACGATATCCGTCGCGTCGATCCCGGCATTCGCCAGGCTCGCGCGGACAGTCTCGAGGTGATGGGCGGCGACATTCTCATCCGTGACGATCGCCGCGCGGACGCCCGGCAGCGTCTCGGCGATACGGCGTCCGCTTTGTTCAAGCAGGCCCGGGCCGATCAGGATGTCGTAGGAACGATCGCCGAGATCGACAGTCACGGTCTCGGCGCAATGCGCGTCATTCATCGGTCGCTTGCTCCCGTCGCGCTGTGTTCGCGCGGGGTTTCCGCGTGGCCGTCGAACCATGCCGCGATGGCGGCGACCACATTGGCGGCCATGTCTTCCTTGGAGATGTCGCGCGACCGCACCTCGATATTCGCATTCGCATAGACGGGATATCGCTCATCCATGAGGCGCTGCATGACGGCGCGCGGATCGGCCGTGCGCAGAAGCGGTCGGTTCTTACGGCGCGAGACGCGTTCCATCAGCAGGTCGATATCGGCGGAAAGCCAGACCGATATTCCGTCCTGCGCGATTTCGCTGCGTGTATTCTCGTTGATGAAGGCGCCGCCGCCGGTCGCCAGCACCTGCGGCCCGGTTTTCAGCAGGCGCGAGATAACGCGTTGCTCCAGCGACCGGAATTCCGGTTCGCCATATTGTTCGAACAGTTCGGGAATGGTCATTTTCGACACGGTCTCGATTTCCGTGTCCGCGTCGGCGAACGGCAGGCCGAGACTGGCCGCGACCTTGCGGCCGACCGCCGATTTCCCGGCGCCCATGAGGCCGACCAGAACGATCGAGCGATGGCCGATCCGGTTGCGAACGGTCTCGCAATTGTCTTTGATTTCAGGCGTCATGACTCGTCGCTTCCGTCCGATTTCCGCTTAGCGCATGAACCCGCGCGCCCTGTCAAGAATTGTAAAGGCGCGCAGTTTAGGGTTTGATTTTAATGATATGTAATCGCATACCCGCTTCACGAGACAAAAGGCGTGCCGTAAGATCGAAGTCCGATGCCAAGCCTGATCCGGTTTCTTTTCACGCTCGCCGTCCTCGGCGGGATCGCCTACGGCGCCATGTGGGCGCTGGTTTCCTATGTCGAACCGACCCCGCGCGAAATGACGGTCCGCATCCCGGCCAACAAGATCAATCCGGATTTCTGATCCCGGTTCGCGAAACCGCCGGTAAACCTTCGCGTGCCAGACTGGCGGCATGATCGACGCATTTCTGGAAATGATGAGCGCCGAGCGCGGCGCATCCGAAAACACGCTCGCCTCCTACCGGCGCGACCTGGAGGAAGCGGAGCGTTTCGTGCGCCGCGCGAGCGCCCGCCGGCTTTGCGACGCCATCGCGACGGATATCAGCGCATATCTGTCGAGCATGGACGCCTCGGGATACGCGGCGTCCTCGCAGGCGCGGCACCTCTCCGCGTTGCGGCAGTATTTTCGCTTTCTCTATGCGGAGAACCTGCGCGGCGACGACCCGACCAGCGTGATCGCCTCGCCGAAAAAGGCCCGCGCCCTGCCGAAGGTGCTGAGCGAGGAGGAGGTTTCGCGCCTGCTCGAACGCGCCGAAGAGGAAGCCACGGACGAGACACAGTCGGCGAAAATCCGGATCACCGCGATCCGCACGCGTGCCTTGCTGGAACTGCTCTATGCGACAGGGCTGCGGGTCAGCGAACTGGTTTCGCTGCCGGTCAGCGTCGCATGGCGCGACGACCCGTTCTTCATGGTGCGCGGCAAGGGATCGAAGGAGCGCATGGTTCCGGTCACCGACACCGCCCGCGCCGCGGTGACCACCTATCTGGAGGCCCGCAATCGCGATCCGCGCGCCGATGACTGCCCGTGGCTGTTCCCCGCCGAAAACTATGTCGACCACGTCGCCCGGCAGGTCTTCGCACGCGATCTCAAAGCGCTCGGTGCGCGATGCGACTTGTCCGTCTCCAAGCTTTCGCCGCATGTGCTTCGACACGCCTTTGCCAGCCATCTGTTGCAGAACGGTGCCGATCTGCGCGTCGTGCAGCAGCTTTTGGGCCATGCCGATATCTCGACGACGCAGATCTACACGCATGTGCTGGAAGAGCGGTTGCACCGGCTTGTCACCGAGCATCATCCGCTGGCGGGCGCCTGAGCCCATGTGGGGCTATGCTTGACATCCAGCCCGTTTACCTCCACCTCCACGCCAAACGAAAGACCGAACGGACAGCGTTCCCATGTCACTTTACAGCTATCTCGATTTCGAAAAGCCGATCGCCGATCTGGACGGCCAGATCATGGAATTGAAGAAGCTTTCCGAGGGCGAGAATGGCGGTGTCGACGTTGCCGAGGAAGTCGCGCGGCTGGAGAAACGGTCCGCCGAGGCGCTGGTCGAGATCTTCAAGAAATTGACACCCTGGCAGAAGGCGCAGGTCGCGCGTCACCCCGACAGGCCGCATTGCTCACAATATGTCGATGCGCTGTTCGACGAGTTCACGCCGCTTGCCGGTGACCGCAAATTCGCCGAGGACGCCGCCGTCATCGCGGGTTTCGCGCGTTTCGACGGCAACCCGGTCGCGGTGATCGGGCAGGAAAAGGGGTCCGACACGCAGTCGCGCCTGAAGCACAATTTCGGCATGGCGCGGCCCGAGGGATACCGCAAGGCGGTCCGCATCATGGAGATGGCGAACCGGTTCGGCTTGCCTGTCATCACCATGGTGGACACGGCGGGCGCCTATCCGGGCATCGGCGCGGAAGAACGCGGCCAGGCCGAGGCCATCGCACGCTCGATCGAGATCAGCCTCAACCTCGAGGTGCCGATGGTTTCCGTCGTGATCGGTGAAGGCGGATCGGGCGGCGCGATCGCCATTGCGACGGCCAACAAGGTCTACATGCTTGAACACGCCATCTACAGCGTGATCTCGCCCGAGGGCGGCGCGTCGATCCTGTGGCGTGACGCCGCCCGCGCCCGCGACGCCGCGACCGCGATGAAGGTCACCGCGCAGGATTTGCTGGCGCTCAAGGTCATCGACGGCATCATCGGCGAGCCGCTTGGCGGCGCGCACAGGGACCGCGAAGCGGTCATCCAGGAAACCCGCAAGACGGTCGAGGGTGCGCTGGCCGATCTCGCCGGGCTCGACGGTCCGGCGCTGAAAAAGGCCCGGCGCGAGAAATTCCTCGCCATCGGCCGCAATCTCGGCTGATCTGTTTCCGCTCAAATCCGCCATATCCGTGCCGTATTTTGTCCCGATGCGTGACGCTGACAATCGCGTGAGCGGGGGCCAGGCAACCTTGCGGCAAGTCGCGGTCGTCTATAATCCGGGTCCAATGATTTTTCCGAGGCATTCTCGAATGGCGTATCGACGGGCGATGATCGCGATAATGGTGGCTGCATCCACCGCGCTCGCCGGTTGCGAGACAAGCGACGTTCTCTCGCTGAAGGCCAATGCGCCGATTCCCGAAGACGTGCGCAGCTTCATGTCCGCGAACGGCATGACCAAGTCATCGCCGATCATGGTCCGCATCTTCAAGGACGAAGCGGTCCTCGAGGTCTGGAAGCAGAAAGACACCGGTCGCTTCGCTCTGGTGAAGAGCTATGAGGTCTGCGCCTATTCCGGAAAACTCGGGCCGAAGATCCGGGAAGGCGACCGTCAGGCGCCCGAAGGGTTCTATTCGATCTCGAAACATCTGCTTAATCCGAAATCCAGCTATCACCTGGCGTTCAATACGGGCTTCCCCAATCGCTACGACCGCGCCAATGGCCGCACCGGCTCCAATCTCATGGTGCACGGCTCCTGTTCGTCGGCCGGCTGCTATTCGATGACGGATGAGAGTATCGCGGAAATTTACGCCTTCGCGCGCGAGGCGCTGTCCGGCGGCAAGCAGGACGCGTTTCAGGTCCAGGCCTATCCGTTCCGGATGACGCCGGAAAACATGGCCAAGCACCGCAACGACAAGAATTTCGAGTTCTGGTCGATGCTCAAGGAAGGCTACGACCATTTCGAGCTGACCAAGATACCGCCCAAGGTCGATGTCTGTGGCCGCCGTTATGTCTTCAACAGCCTCCCCGAGGAAGGCGAGTTCAAGGCGACGGCGGAATGCCCGCCGATGACGATGCCGACCGGTCTTGCAACGGCCTATCAGTCGCTGCAGTCCAAGCAGGCCGTTGCCTTCCAGCAGGCTGTGGCCGCGATGGAAGGCGGATCGGCGGCAAGCGCTCTGCAATCGAAACCGGCTTCTCCGCTCGGCAACCTGTTCCGCGGATCGTCGGCCTCCGCATCGACCCAGTAAGCGACATGGCGGACATCTACGACCTGCGCGGCCTGAATTGTCCGATGCCGGTTCTCAAGACGCAAAAACGCATGCGAAGCCTCAAGCCGGGTGACCGGCTGTGGGTGCGCACCAGCGATCCGCTGGCCGTCATCGACATCCCCAATTACTGCCGCGAAAGCGGCCATCCGCTCGTCGAAAGCGAAAAGGACGAGGACGGTCACCGTTTCCTGATCGAGCGGGGCGCGTAGAGCGCGGGCTCACATGCCCGGGATCGCCAGCGGATTTTCGGTCAGCGCCTGCCGGTCGGGCCGGTCGGGGGCGATCTGGCCGGTGAAGGCCGCGAACAGGCCCTCGATATGCCCCCTGTTGCCGTTTCGCGCGATGACGACGAGGCGCGTTTCCGGTTCGCGCCCTTTCCATGAGTCGAGCCTGACCGGCGGATGAAACACCGACTGCACGCCGTGAATGACCAGCGGCCGGTCCGGCTTCTCGGTGGTCCACACGACACCCTTCATGCGCAGCAATTCGCGCGGCATGGAGGAGCGCAGCAGGTCGGAGAACATCTCCACCGTCGCCGCCGTGATCGGTGCGTCATGCGTCAGCGTGAAAGCCTCGATCGACGCGTCGTGACGGTTGACGTCATGATGGTGGTGGTGGTGATGTCCGTGCGGTTCGTCAGCGGCCGGACGCGCCTGCGCCAGTGACGAATCGTCGAGCGCCAGAACGAAGCCGTCGCCTGCCGCATCGACCGGCTCGACCAGCGGATTGATCGCCGCGAGCTTGTCGATCAGCGCGTCGCTTGCCGGTTCGAGATCGGTCTTGGTCAGGACGATGCGGTCCGCGAGCGCCACCTGGCTTCGCGCTTCCTCGTGGTCTTCCAGACTGGCCAGCCCCGTCGCCGCGCAAACGACCGTGACGAGGCTCGCCACGTGGAAGCGTTCATTGAGGCCGGGCGTCGCCATCACCGCCTGCAAGACCGGCGCGGGATCGGCCAGTCCCGTCGTTTCGATGACGACACGGTCCAGCGCGGCGCCCGCCTCGATGCGCTCATTGATCTGGAACAGCGTGTCGACGAGATCGCTTCTGACGGTGCAGCACAGGCAGCCATCCGACAGTTCGATCATCGGTTCGCCGCCCTCGACTGCCTCGACCAGCAGGTGGTCGATGCCGACATCGCCGAACTCGTTGATGATCACCGCCGTGTTGGCGAAGCCGCCTGCGGCGAGCAGGCGGTTCAGGAGCGTCGTCTTGCCCGCGCCGAGAAAGCCGGTGACCACATGGACGGGTACGGAGGCCATGGCCGCATCAGGCTCCCTGATCGGGCCGGAATTCGGGAACCGGGATCGCCCGTTCGGCGGCAAGGTCGATGCCCTCGGCGCGGCGCGCCTCCGCCACTTCGTCGCTCAGCCGCACCGGCCGGAAATCCGGAACCGGGACCGCGTCGATATATTGCCCGGCCAGCAGGATGGCGGACATGCTCGCGCCTTCCGCGCCGCCGATAAAGATCGGCACGGGCACCGGGTCGCGGGTCAGCGGCGTGATCGCCGGGCTCGCGAAACTGTCGAGCGAGCGGTCCGCCCAGCGCGCATCGTTGGCTTCCTGCGAACAGACGATGTCGCGGACATTGGCGATTTCGGTCGAATGGCCCTCGGGCGGCGTCATCGAGGCGAGGACGGGTTCGAACTCGGCCTCGTTCATCTTGGCAAAGCCATCCTCGAGCAGGTCGGCGGCGCGTTCGGAGCGGCCTTTGGAGCTCATCTCGCCGAGGACGACCGCAATCAGGGTCACGCCCTTGCGCGTCGCGGAGGCAACGAGGTTGAAGCCGCCTTCGCAGATATAGCCGGTCTTCATGCCGTCGGCGCCGTCGAAGCGCCCGAGCAGAAGGTTGTAGGAATTGTAGACCTTGTCGCCGTCCTTCAGCGCCTCGGTCGAGAAATAATGCGCGTGCTGCGGATATTCGAGGCGGATCGCCCGGGCGAGAATCGCGAGGTCGCGCGCCGTCGAATACTGGCCCGTATCGTGCAATCCGTGCGGATTGACGAAATGGGAGTCGGTCATGCCGAGCCGCTTCGCCTCGGCGTTCATTTTCACGGAGAATGCCTCGACGCTGCCGGAAACCGCTTCCGCGATGGCGACGGCGATGTCGTTGGCCGATTTGACGAGCAGCATCTTGAGCGCATTGTCGAGCGTGATGATGGTGCCGACCGGATAGGCCATGTGGCTCGGCGGTTTGCGCGCCGCTTCGAGCGAGATGCGCACGGGCGATTTCATCGTCAGCGCGCCGCGCTCGATCTCGCGGAATGCGACCCAGGCCGTCATCAGCTTGGTGAGGGAGGCGGGACGCCAGCGGTCGTATTGACGCTCGGCTTCGAGCACGCGTCCCGTGGACACTTCGATCACCATGGACGGCATGGTCGAGGCGTCGGCCCTGTTCGCGCCGAGCGCGATCAACAGGACGAGGGCAATTCCGAGAATGGGCGATCTTTGTCCGGCGAACATTGACTTTCCCTGATCGATGACGAGGCCCCCGCGATTGTGTAGGCGAATGTCGCGGGCTAGACAAGGATTGTGCCGAAGGCATGACGCCGCGAGGCCGATATGTTCGAAACCGGGCTTGTCGGGGGCGGCCCGCACCGCCATTTTCGAGGTGACGAACCCGGTTCCAGGAAGGGAAACGAATGCCGATTCTCAATCGTGCCCATGAAATGCAGGCGGAAGTGGCCGGCTGGCGCCACCACCTGCACCAGCATCCGGAATTGATGTTCGACGTGCACGAGACGGCGGCTTTCGTCGAGGAGAAGCTCAAGGCGTTCGGCTGCGACGAGGTGGTGACCGGGCTCGGCCGCACCGGCGTCGTCGGCGTGATCAGGGGCAACCGGGGCGAGGGCGAGACGCTCGGTTTCCGCTCCGACATGGACGCGCTGCCGATCAAGGAGATGACCGGCAAGCCCTATGCCTCCACGGTGCCCGGCAAGATGCATGCCTGCGGCCATGACGGGCATACCTCGATGCTGCTCGGCGCCGCGCACTATCTCGCCGAAACGCGCAATTTCGCGGGCACGGTGGTGGTGATCTTCCAGCCGGCGGAGGAAGGCGGCGGCGGCGGACGCGAGATGATCGAGGACGGGCTGATGGACCGTTTCGGCATCGATCGCGTCTACGGCATGCACAACATGCCGAGTTTGCCCGTCGGCCGTTTCTCGACCCGCCCTGGCCCGCTCTGGGCGGCGACCGACGAGTTCCTTGTCCGGATCACCGGGCGCGGCGGGCACGCCGCATGGCCGAACCAGACCATCGATCCGATCGTCATCGGCGCGCAACTGGTGCAGGCGATGCAGACCATCGCCTCGCGCAATGCCGATCCGATTTCGGCCATGGTGGTCTCCGCGACGCAGTTCCATGCCGGCTCGGCGCATAATGTCATTCCCGAGGAGGCCGAGATTGCGGGCACGGTGCGCACGCTGTCACCGGAAAACCGGGAACTCGGCGAAAGCCGGATCAAGACGCTTACCGCAAACATCGCGGCCGCGCATGGCGCGACGGCGGAGGTGACATGGCGGCGCGGCTATCCGGTGATGGTCAATCACAGTGCGGAGACCGACATCTGCGCCCAGGCCGCGGCGGCCGTGGCGGGTGAAAACGCGGTGGACGTGTCGGCTGCGCCGATGATGGGCGGAGAGGACTTCGCCTACATGACCGAGGCGCGGCCCGGCGCGATGATCCTGATCGGCAATGGCGACACGGCCGGACTTCACCATCCCGCCTATGATTTCAACGACGAAATCATCCCGCTCGGCATCAGTTACTGGGTGGCGCTGGCCGAGGCGAACGGCGCCTGAGAGACGGCGTATTGCTTGTTTTCAAACCGGACCGATTTTGATATCTGTCCGCCCGCAAGGTCCCGTAGCTCAGCAGGATAGAGCATCAGATTCCTAATCTGAGGGTCACAGGTTCGAATCCTGTCGGGATCACCAATTGCCTCAATGTGAAATCCCGTCGTCGCTGGACTGTTGCGTCGTCTTGCAAGACGGTTCCCCTTGAATTCCAAGAGGTTCCTGCGACACGCGGCGGTGCCATGCGACATATAACCGACATCATCGCTCCCACAGCCTGCTTACTTAACCCGAAACCTGAAAAAAGTGCCGGCCGCTCCTGCGACCGGCACCGGGGTCTGCCTTCAGATTACATCTGCGGCATGATCACCTTGTCGATGACGTGAATCACGCCATTGTCGGCCGCAACGTCGGCCGTGACGACTGAAGCGTCGTTGACCATGACACCATTGTCGAGATCGATCTTGATCTCACCGCCCTGGACGGTCGCGGCCATCATGTCGTCGGACAGGTCGGACGACATCACCTTGCCGGGGACCACATGATAGGTGAGGATCGCCGTCAGCTGGTCCTTGTTCTCGGGCTTGAGCAGATCCTCGACCGTGCCTTCGGGAAGCGCGGCAAATGCTTCATCGGTCGGCGCAAAGACCGTGAACGGTCCTTCGCCTTTCAGCGTATCGACGAGGCCGGCCGCCTGCACTGCGGCGACGAGCGTTGTGAACGATCCGGCTTCGATCGCCGTGTCGACAATATCGGCTGCTTTCACCTGAGCGGTCAGCGCGACAGACATGGCAGCGGCCAGTGCAATCTTGGAAATCTTCATAGAACTCTCCTGATGTTGCTACTGTCTCGTTTGTGAGACTGCTGCGGTTACGGAGAGAACGGCGCGGAGGATCATCGAAAAGCGATCCGATCCGGTCACGTTAATTTCAGCGAGATTTTATCGAGTCCGAGTGGAAATCGGAGGGTTGCGCGCTACCGGACGGTCTACGTTCCCGGCGTCTCCTTGCACGATCCGGTCCATCGCCAGCTCGTTATCGCACATTCCGTTCGACGCCGGGGCGTCCGCCCGCTGGCGTCGGAGCGATCAGGAGTGATCGAAGGTGGTGCCGGTGAAGGCGTCGGCGGTGAAATTCGCGCCGGCCTGGCCGGACTTGATCGCCAAGCCGAGACCGAGAACCGAGCAGAGCATTGCCGCGAGCATCAGGCGGGGAAGATGTATCGTCATTGAGCCTCTCCTGCATTCGGCGTCTTTGCGCCGTTGGGGCCATGCTCGGAGATTAGTCCTTCGAAATGGTTGCCGGCGTGCGTTTCATCACATGGCAAAACCGTGGCGTGGCTAATTTTGGCTTAACCCGGCCAGCAGGTTTCGGACCGGCAACAGACGCGCGAAATCCTCCATGACGCGCGCCATGATGTCCGGGCGGGTCGCTGCCGCGGGACCTTCGAGATCGTGCCAGACGGCCAGCCCCTTGTGGCGCGCGAGATCGGCCTGCGGGGCGTCCGGCGGAACGCCGGCGGGCACGCGTTTCAAGGCCGGTTCCGACAGCCGGAAGCCGCTTTCCACGAGCCCGTCGAGCAAGGCGCCGATGGTCTCGCCCTGCGGTCCGGAGACGGTCTTGCGCCATTTTTCCAGCGCCGGTCCGGGAAACTCGAAAGCGCCGCAGCCGATCGAGCAGTACTCCGTCGAGACGCCGAACATGAAGGCCGGAATTTCGCCGGGCGCGACCCAAGAAACGTGGATATGCGTGTTGTATGGCGTCTTGTCCTTCGAGAAGCGGATATCGCGATTGATGCGGAATATCTTCGGCTTGTGCGGCTTGCCCGTCAGTTGCTCCAGTTCGGCCGCCACCAGATCCGAAAAGGCCTTCGTCGGCTTCTTGACCGCGGCCTCGTAGCTCTTCTTGTGCTCCGTGAACCATTCGCGGGTGTTGTTCGCCTTCAGGCCCGACAGGAAGTCGAGCGTCGCGTCGGTGAAGCCGGTGAATTCCTGTGCGGGCATGGGCGGACCTATTTCGGCGGAAGGGTTGTCACGAAGGACAGCGACAGCGAGGTCAGCGCGCGCATGGCGTCGTCGCTCGCGGCGTCCTCGTCGAGCCAGATGAAGCCGCCCATCTTGCGTCCGCCATGGATCATCGGACGGGTGCCGGGCGTGGCGAGCGCCTTTTCCTCGTTGTCCTTGCCGACGCGATACATGAAATGCGCGTCGCCGGATTTCTCGCGGCGCGCGCCGCCGACCATATTGCCGTCGATGAGGAAACAGATCCCGCCCATCATCTTCCGTTCGGAGAGACCGGGCAGACCTTCAAGCATGTCGCGCATGCGCGCGGCGAGGGCTTCATCATGGGCCATGACGGCATGCTAGCGCAATTCGCGGCCCGGAAAAGCGGATTTGCGTGCGTGGAGACGGTCTCCTGACAATTCCTGGCGTGACAGGCGGGCTGTCTCGCTGCAAAAAGACGCAAGGAAACAAGCATGTGAAAAGGCACCATGGCGGATACTGACGAACTGAAGGCGGATGCGCGCGCGATTTTCATGGCCGGCGTGGCGGCGGCGGATCCGCATGACGCCGTGGTCAACGCTCTCGAGATCCACAATGGCGAATGGTCGGAAGCCGGCAAGGTGCATGTGATCGCCGCCGGCAAGGGCGCCGTGCCGATGATGCGCGCCGCGCTGGAGACGCTGCCGGCGGGAAAGATCGGCGCAACGCTGGTCGTCACCAATTACGAGAATGTCACCGAGATTGAGGGCGTGACGGTCATGGGCGCGTCGCATCCGCTGCCCGACCGGAATGGCGCCGAAGCGGCGGCGGCGGTCGAAAGGATCGCCAGCGACGCTGCGACGAGCGATCTCGTGCTGTGCCTGATTTCGGGCGGCGCATCGGCGCTGCTTCCCGCGCCGGTCGAGGGTGTGACGCTCGATGAAAAGATCGCTACCAGCGATTTGCTGCTGAAATCCGGCGCGGACATCGTCGCCATGAACACGGTGCGCAAGGCGCTGTCGCGGCTGAAAGGCGGCGGGCTGGCGCGCGCCGTTTCACCGGCGCAGGGGCTGGCCCTGATCCTCTCCGACGTGCCGGGCGACGATCTCGCCATCATCGCCTCGGGGCCGACCGTCGCCGATCCCGCACCGCCGCAAAAGGCGCTGGAAATCGTGCGCGACCTCGGCATCGCGGACCGCCTGCCGGAAAGCGTTCTGGCGCATCTGGAAAAACGCGCGGCCGAGCCCGCCGCTGACTTCGTCCACACGACGGAGAACATCCTGATCGGTTCTAACCGGATCAGCCTTTCGGCGACCGAGAACGCGGCGCATCATCACGGCTATAAGCCGATCGTGCTTTCGGAGTGGCTCGAAGGCGACGTGCAGGCCGCGGCCGAGAGCTTCCACGCGGCAGCGTTCCGGGCCTCCTCCAAGGGGCGGGTCGCGATTCTTGCCGGCGGTGAAACCAGCGTCCATGTGACGGGTTCGGGCAAGGGCGGCCGCAATCAGGAGATGGCGTTGCGCTTCGCCGTGTTGTGCGAGGCGAGCCCGCTGCCGCGCGGCTGGGCCTTCCTGTCGGGCGGCACGGATGGCCGTGACGGACCGACCGACGCGGCGGGCGGTCTCGTCACGCCGAAGACGATCGCGGCGCTCGACGCAACGGATTTGTCAGTCGATGCTTACCTTTCCGACAACGACGCCTATCACGCGCTCAAGGAAGCCGACGCGCTTCTGATGACCGGCGCGACCGGCACCAATGTCGCCGACCTGCAAGTGCTGTTGCTGGGGTGAGGAGCGGTCATCACAGCTGACCAATCGACAACGATTTGTCGATTGGAGCGACGAACGCGCGGAGCCATGGCGAAGCGCCGGCGATCCCGTGCGTCGACTTTTCATTCGGTCTGCAGAATGCTAGGAAAGCCGTGCCTATCCATGTGCGGCTAGGGTTCCGTTGCTTCGCGCAAGCTGGTCCGAGCGCCGTCATGAGCCGTGTACGGCAGACACCCGAGGACGAAACGACCAGAGGGAGTGGAAAGGGCGTGATGAAACACGTCTTTACCAACCTCAGAGGTCTTCATGACACCCCTCGGACTATCCCTCGTTCTCGCCGCCGCCGTGTGCCACGCGACCTGGAACTATTTCGTCAAGCGCATCAATGGCGGCCCGGAACTGATCTGGCTGTTTTCGGTTCTGTCGATCATCATCTTTTTTCCCGTCGCCATCGGAATCGTCATTGTCGATAAGCCGGCGTTCGGCATCGCGCAACTCGCGTTCATTGCCGGAAGCGCCATGCTGCATCTCGGCTATTTTCTCCTGTTGCAGACGGGTTACCGGAAAGGCGATCTTTCGCTTGTCTACCCAACGGCACGCGCGACAGGGCCAGTGCTGTCGACGTCATTCGCAGTCCTGTTCCTCGGCGAGACGGTCACTCCCCTCATGGCGGCCGGCGCGGCGATCGTCATTTTCGGAGTGTTGATGCTGACAGGCGGCATCAGGCGTCGGGCGGACAACCTTTCCGCCTCCCTTCTGTTCGGCCTTGGCGCGGGCTTCCTGATCGGCAGTTACACTGCCTGGGATGCCTATGCGGTGTCCGCCTTGCTGGTTCCGCCTTTGCTGCTGGATTACGTCTCCAGCGTCGGGCGCACGGTTTTGCTGGCTCCGGTCGCCAACCGCAATCGCGCGCTTGTCCGCCGGCATTGGCGCGAACATCGGAGCGGCGTTGTCGCGATCGCGGTCTTCAACCCGCTGGCCTATATCTTGGTGCTCTACGCGCTGACATTCACGCCGGTCGCCTATGTGGCGCCTATGCGCGAGGTGAGCGTGTTGCTGACTGTACTCGCGGGCAGCCTGTTGCTCGGCGAAGGACGGTTGCGCCCCCGGCTTTTCTGGGCAGCCGTGATCCTGTCGGGCATGACGCTTCTGGTGACCGCGTGAGGGGGGTGCCTCAGCGCGACAATTCCCGCGTCGCCTCGTCCAGGCCCTTCAGGGTCAGCGGGTACATGCGGCCGCCCATGATCTCGTTCAGCATCTGCGTCGACTGGGTGTAGCGCCAGCGGTCTTCGCGCTCGGGGTTGAGCCAGATCGTCCTGGGGAATTTGTCCAGCACGCGCTGCATCCACACCGCGCCGGCCTCGTCGTTCCAGTGCTCCACCGAGCCGCCCGCCATGGCGATCTCGTAGGGGCTCATCGCGGCATCGCCGACGAAGACCACGCGGTAGTCGGAGCCATAGGTGTGCAGCACGTCGAAGGTCGGAATGCGCTCGGCGTGGCGGCGGCGATTGTCCTTCCACACGCTCTCATAGAGGCAATTGTGGAAGTAGTAGTATTCCATGTGCTTGAACTCGGCGCGCGCCGCCGAGAACAGTTCCTCGACGACGCGGATATGGTCGTCCATCGAGCCGCCGACATCGAAGAACATCACCAGCTTCACCGCGTTGCGCCGCTCGGGGCGCATCTTCACGTCGAGATAGCCGTGTTCGGCGGTGGACTGTATGGTGCCGTCGAGGTCGAATTCGTCATGCGCGCCCTGCCGCGCCCAGCGGCGCAGCCGTTTCAGCGCCACCTTGATGTTGCGCGTGCCGAGCTCGACCGAATCGTCGAAATTCCTGAATTCGCGCTTGTCCCAGACCTTCACGGCGCGGCGATGCCGGTTTTCATGCTGGCCGATGCGCACGCCCTCGGGATTGTAGCCATAGGCGCCGAAGGGCGAGGTGCCGGCCGTGCCGATCCATTTCGAGCCGCCCTGGTGGCGGCCCTCCTGTTCCTTGAGGCGCTCCTTCAGCGTCTCCATCAGCTTGTCGAAACCGCCCAGCGACTCGACCAGCTTCTTTTCCTCTTCAGACAGGTGTTTTTCGGCCAGCCGGCGCAGCCATTCTTCCGGCAGGTTGGCGACATCCACGCCGGTTTCGCCGGAGACCGCCTCCAGCCCCTTGAACACATGCGAGAACACCTGGTCGAAACGGTCGATATGGCGCTCGTCCTTCACCAGCGCGGCGCGGGCGAGGAAATAGAAACCCTCGACATCATAGGTCACGAGCCCGGCCTCCATCCCTTCCAGCAGCGAAAGATATTCGCGCAGCGACACCGGCACCTTGGCGGCTTTCAGTTCGAGGAAGAAGGGAATGAACATGCCGCTTTCTAGCGCCGATGGGATGTGCTGTCATCACGTCCCGTACCCGCCGTGCCACGATTGCGGGAACCAGCCAGAGGACGCCGCATGACCGATTACAAACCGCAGGGCTACACCAGCTTGTCGCCCTATCTGATCGTTCCCGATGCGCAGAAGACGCTCGATTTCGTCAAGGCCGTGTTCGGCGCCGAGCCGCTAAGGCTTCATCGCCGCGATGACGGCTCGATCATGCATGTCGAGGCGCGCATCGACGATACGGTGGTGATGATGGGCGAAATGCCGGACGGGCCGCAGGCCAGCATCCATGTCTATTGCGCCGATGTGGAGGCGGCGTTCCAACGCGCGCTGGACACCGGCGGCACGATCGTCCAGCCGCTCGAACTCAAGCCCGACGGAGACCGGCGCGGCGGCATCGACGACGGCAACAACACCACGTGGTGGCTGGCGCGTCAGGAGGGCTGAAGCCGCCCTAGGCGAAGTAGTTGCCCCAGACGATGAAGCCGACGATCGCCAGCACCAGCGCGAGGGCCGCTGCGGCGGGTAGGCGGCTTGCCCATCGCAAGCCGGAGCCGCGCGGATGGCCGCGACCGAGGAAGAAGACGGGAACGGCGACGAGCCCCGCCGCCAGTTGCCAGCCGAGGAACCCTGTCACGCGGTTCAGGCCGCGTGTGAAGCTGTCGCCCGTCGGTTCGGTGATCGAGAACTGGATGAAGGACCAGATGAACAGCCCTGCCCAGACGGCGAGCAGGACGATGGTGGTCGAATTCTTGCGTTGATCCGGCATCGCCAGTCCCTCCCCGAAGCCGGGGAGAGTGTCGGCGAAAGACGCAAGAAGATCAATCGGGCGTCAGCGCGTGTATTTGATGAAGGGCGTGAGCTTGCCGATCCGGTCGTAGAGCCTGCGGGCCGTCTCGTTGAAATGCTGCGTGTTCCAGTAGACGGCCGGACAGCCCTCTTCATCGGCGGCCGCGTAGACCGCCTCGATCAGCGCCCGGCCGATTCCCTCGCCGCGCACCTCCGGGTCGGCATAGAGATCCTGCAGATAGCAGACATTTTCTATCTTCCATCCGTGGCGGTGGAACAGGTAATGGACGAGCCCGACCGGCTTTCCGCCGACCAGCGCGATCAGGCCGCGAAACTCGTTCGGCGCGCCGCCATTGCCGGCCAGCATGCGCTCGAAGGACGACGCGTATACCTCTTCGGGCACCGAGGATTCATAGAACTCCAGATAAGCGGTCCACAGGCGGCGCCACTCGGCCTCGTCGCCGCGCTCCAGCGGGCGGATTTCAGGCGTGTCAGGCATCGCGGTGTTTCCCGATTTCGGAGAGGTCGTATTCCGTCGTCTGGTAGACCTGGTTGATCCAGTTGCCGAACAAAAGGAAGGCGTGGCTGCGCCAGCGGTTGAGCGGCTTGTTGTCGGGGTTGTCTTCCGGGAAATAGTTCACCGGCACACCGATCGGCGTGCCGTTTTCGACGTCGCGGAAATACTCCTCGGCCAGCGTCGTCGAATCATATTCGACATGGTTGAAGATGTAGAGCCGGTTGCACTTCTTTTCCGAGATCAGGCAGAGGCCGGTATCCGGCGATTCCATCAGCACCTCCAGCCCCATCTCGGGCGTGATGTCGTCCTTGCGCACCTCGGTCCAGCGCGAGACGGAAATCTGGAAGTCGTCGGAAAAGCCCGCGAGATAGGGCGAGGCCGGTTTCAGGTTGCGGTGGCGGTAGACGCCGAAGGCCTTTTTCGGAAGCGTGTATTTCGGCACGCCGTGGAAGTGCCAGATCGCCGCCATCGCGCCCCAGCAGATGTTGAAGGTCGAATGCACATTGGTCTCGGTCCAGTCGAGGATCCGCTGCAATTCGTCCCAGTAGGTCACGTCCTCGAAGGGCAGCGTCTCGATCGGCGCGCCGGTGATGATGAAGCCGTCGAACTTGCGGTGCTTCACCTCGTCCCAGGTGTGGTAGAAGGAGATCAGGTGTTCGGCCGAGGTGTTCTTGGGCTGATGGCCGCCGACGCGCACCAGCGTCAGTTCCACCTGCAGCGGCGTCGAGCCGATCAGCCGGGCGATCTGGGTCTCGGTCTTGATCTTGTTCGGCATCAGGTTGAGCAGGCCGATCTGCAGCGGCCTTATGTCCTGGCGCAGCGCGGTCGTGTCGTCCATGACCATCACGCCCTCGCGCACGAGAATATCGCGGGCGGGAAGCTGGTCTGGAATACGGATCGGCATGGCCTTGCTCTTTCACTCAAACAAAAAAACCGGCCGCGAAACAACGCTACCGGTCGGGACGTCCTCTGACTGTCGTCTCGGCCCTTTAGCGAGTTTTTTTACGTGGCTGCAAGCCGGCCGGCCAAATCACCACGCCGCGGAATGTAGTGCCGGCGGCGACGGGCGTCAATCTGTCGGTGCGACGGGTGCCGGAGTAAAGGATTTCGCCCTTACGTAGCGTTATGGAATTTTTTCCTTTTGGTGGCTATCGTGGACGGGAAACGTACTGAATATGGACCAATGATATGATCCATGGCCTGATTGCCAATCTGGCGGTTGTCGGACTTTTTGTGTCGGTTTGGTTTTTCGCCAAAGAGGCTCTGGTGCGGCACACTCACGGCAAAAGGGTGGTCGTCCTGGGCATTCTGGTCGGGTTGGGCTCGATTGCGACAATGGCGATGGCGGTCCGGACGCAGGATGGCCTTCTCTTCGATCTTCGGTTCGCCTTGCTCGCGACGGGTGCCTTTCTCGAAGGGCCGATTGTCGGCGTCATCGCCGCGCTGGCCGCGATCTCCTTCCGAGTCATCGAAGGCGGCGCGGGCTGGTTTGCCGGAACCGTCGGCATCCTGCTCTCGGCCCTGATCGGCATCGCCGCCTACCGGTGGTTGCCGTTCCGCTGGACCTTTCGCCAGTTCGCGCCGCGCGCCCTGCTGGTAGCCTTCGGCGCAACGACCTTGCCGAATATCGCTGTTTTCATGCTCCCCGCGGATCTTCTCGACGCGTCGATGGGCCGGACGGTCTTGCTGACGATGGGCCTGAATTTCGTGGGCATGCTGTTTGTCGTTTTTGCCGTCTGGCATGGCAAACTTCGCCTGAGGGAGCGCGCTCTCCTGCTGGCCGCGATCAGGCAGGCGCCGGATTACTTCTACGTCAAGGATCGCCAGAGCCGGTTTGTCGCGGTCAACAAGGCCGTCGCCGCGCATCATGATTCGGAGCTGAAGTCTACTCTGGCCGGCAAGTCGGATTTCGATCTCGAACCGGAACGGGCACGGCAATTATTCGCGGCCGAGCAGGATCTGATGACCAGTCCCGACAACAGGATCGATACGCGCGAGACCGTCGACCTGCCCTCCGGCGACACGCGCGTCTTCGAAACGACGAAGGTTCCGGTGAGCGATGTCGACGGACAGGTCATCGGGCTGGTCGGGATTACGCGGGACGTGACGGAAGCCGTCGAAGCGGAACTTCGTCTGCACGAAGACCGGCGCCTGCTGGTTTCGATCCTGTCGAAAATGACGGACGGCGTGGCGCTCTTCGACCGGGAAAGCCGCCTCGTCTACTGCAACGATCAATATCACGCATTCTTCTCGCGGACGCGGGATGTCCGCGTTCCGGGTGCCGAACTGACGGCCATTCTGCGCGCCGCGGCGGAGCGTCGCGAGCAGATCGACATTCCGCAGGAGGACATCGAGGGCTGGATACGGGACGTCGTGCAAGGCATGAAGCGGGGCGGTTCGGAGGAAATCCGTCTGTTCGATGGCCGCACGGTTTTGGCCCGAACGCGGGTGGTTCACAATCTGGGCGCGCTGTCCGTCGTGTCCGACATTACCGACATGCGGTTGACCGAGCAGAAGCTCTCCGGCCTTGTCAGCGAGATGGAAACGCTCGCAAGGACCGATGCGCTGACCGGCATCGTGAACAGGCGGGCGTTCGACGAGTATCTCGAGCGCGAGGTTTCGCGCGGCAAACGCGGCGGGAGCCCGGTCAGCCTGATCATACTGGACGTCGATCACTTCAAGGCCTTCAACGACTTTCACGGTCATCCGGAAGGCGACATCTGCCTCAAGCGCGTGGCGAATGTTCTGAGATCGCAGATCAGGCGCGGTTCGGACTTGCTGGCGCGCTATGGGGGAGAGGAGTTCTGCGTCATCCTTCCCGACACCGATGAAGACGGCGCCATCGTTTTTGCCGAAGGCCTGCGCGCGGCAGTCGAAGCGGCAAGGATCGAGCATGGCGCTTGCGATGCGGGAATCGTGACGGCGAGCCTGGGTGTCGCGACGATTCCGGCGGGGGTCGACGATCTGTCGGCGTCGGACCTCCTGAAAATGGCGGACATCGCCCTCTACGGCGCCAAGAAAAGCGGCCGAAACCGCGTCATGCAGCATTCGCGGGTGTTTCAAACCATGACTGCGAAAACCTTACTGCCTCAGGCGCAACCCGCCAAAACGAAACAGGCCGGTTAAGCGCCGCAATTCGCCTCGAAGGCTTTCCGCCGACGGTGCTCGAAGAGCGACTGGCCGGCCAAATCACAACGGACAGCTGGATATGCCCGAAACGGGATGAGGTCAGTGTTTTGGGGGGAGGGGCAGCCGCGTCTAGAATGGGGCCGGGAGGGGAATGGCGGGCCGTCTACGGCAAACTGAGCAAATCCGGCCTGACAAGTAGTTTACTCGAACGCCACGAGTTCACGGTCCTGTCTCGGCGATCGCCCGAATTTTCGGGAGTACTCCCTCGAAAATTGCGCCGAGCTTTCGTATCCCACACCGAATGCGATCTCCGATACTTTTGCGCTGGAAGTCTGAAGCGCATCACGCGCCCGGAGCAGGCGCAGGTCCTTTTGATATTGCAGTGGAGACGTTCCGGTCACGGCCTTGAACTGCTCGAAAAAGGCCGAGCTGCTCATGCCGACATCCCTGGCCAGTTCCTTGACGACTATGGTCCTGGCGAGATGGGTTTGTATGTTCCTCGTCGCCTCAAAAATGCGACTGGCCGCGCTCTCATGCCAAAGCAGTTTGTGAAGCGTCTCGCCGTGCTGTCCCATCAGCAGGCGCGCGTGGATTTCTCGGGCTGTGATCGGGGCCAACAGACGTCTCGCCGCCACCGTTTCGCATTGCTTGAAATAGCGCCGCAATGCATCGTCTATCTCTTCATCCGTGTCGCACAGGTGAATTGAAAACGGTTCCGAAGGCCGGGTGTTTGCCGAAGGCGATACAGCCGGCGCCAACGACCGCAGCAGGTCGAGATCAAGCGGGAACACAAGCGCGACATAAGGTAAATCCGGCGCTGCTTCGGTAATGCGTGAGAGAACCGGCAAGGCGTGGCTGACGATCAGCGACTGGCCCGCGCGCACGGTTATTGTCTTTGTATTGGTTCCAACCTCTTTCGCACCTTGCAGGACAAGGCAGAGCAATGGCCGGTAGACGGTTGCGTTTTGCCCCGAGGGAGCCTCGTGGCGCAGCAGATGTGTTCCGCTGGCCTCATGGAACAGCGCCCCCTGACGCAACCTCGATTGATCCAGCAGCGACAAAGTGCGGTCCAGCAGTGCCTCGTGTGTCATGGCGGTCTCCGTTGCGCTGGCGCAAGCCATAACATGGCAAGGCAAACGGGTTTATAGAAAAACAGCGAAAGTGGAGGATCGTGCAAGAAAACAGGACAAATCATAAAGATTGCCACGGCTACCTTGAATATCGTGCGAGCACCAAAACGAAGGGATCGCAGAGATGAAAAACATCTTCATAACCGGTATCGCAGGTGGCTTCGGCAAACCCACGGCGCTGGCTCTCCTGGAACGGGGCTACGCCGTTGCCGGAAGTATCCGCAGCCGCGGTGGGAAGAAGGCTGCGACTGTCGCCGAACTCGAAGCGGCCGGGGCAAAAATTGTCGAGATGGACGTGACCGACACGGCCAGCACCGAGCGCGGTGTCTCTGATGCCATCTCGCAACTCGGCGAGCTCGATATCCTGTTCAACAACGCGGGCATTGGCTCCTACGGAATCCAGGAGCTGATGTCTCCAGAGGACATGACACGCGTTTTTGACGTGAACGTCATGGGCGTTCAACGAGTCATGCGGGCAGCGTTGCCGCATCTGCGGGCGAAACGGCGCGGGACTGTAATCTATACGTCCAGCCTGATCGGGCGGATTGCGACCCCGTTTTACGGCACCTATTCGGCATCGAAATGGGCGCTGGAAGCTGTTGTAGAATGCTACAGAACGGAGCTTTCTGGGTTCGGGATCGAATCCTGCCTCATCGAACCCGGGGCAATGCCAACAGCATTCTTTGACGGCATGGTGACACCGAACGATCCTGCACGCGAGGCCGAATACGGCGATTTCGCCGCCGTGCCCGCGATGTCAAGCAACGGACTGGCCCGGATGCTCGACGCGACGCCCGATCAGCGGCCTGAGCGCATTGCGGAGGCGGTCGTCGCTCTTCTGGACAGGCCATTTGGGGAAAAGCCCTTCCGCACGGTGGTCGATTATGTCGGCGTCGGCCCCGAGATCGAGCGCTACAACGACGTGCTCCACGACGTCACCCGCAAAGTCCTGACCAATTTCGGCATCGAACAGATGCTCGATCTGAACGCTTGAGGAGGTTTCGATGAAAACCATACTGATCACAGGAGCATCTTCGGGCATCGGCGAAGCAACGGCGCGGCACTTTCAGGCAAACGGTTGGAACGTCATTGCCACGATGCGTGCTCCGACAGAAGACAGCCCGCTTGCCGATCTGGACAATGTGCTGCTGACGCGGCTGGATGTGACGGATGCCGCCTCGATCCTGGCGGCAGTGGCAGCTGGTATCGAAAAATTCGGCAGGATCGACGTGTTGCTCAACAATGCGGGCTACGGAGCATACGGCGCGCTCGAGGCATTCACGATGGAGCGCATTCGGCGACAGTTCGACACCAATGTGATCGGGCTGCTGGAGGTGACCAAGGCTGTTCTGCCCCATATGCGGCAGAACCGTTCGGGCACGATCATCAATATCTCTTCCATCGGCGGTCAGATCACCTTTCCCCTGGGGACTTTGTACCACGGCACCAAGTTCGCGGTCGAAGGCCTGTCAGAAGCTCTGCACTACGAGCTTGAACCGCTTGGCATTCGGGTGCGCATTGTCGAACCCGGCATGATCAAGACGAATTTCGGCGGCAGGTCTTTCGATTTCGCGATGGATGAAAGCCTTTCGGACTATGCGCCGACCGCCGAAGCGATGGGCCGCCTGTTCGGCAAGCTGGCGTCAAATCCCTCCACACCTGAAATGGTGGCCGAGGTCATTTGGAACGCTGCGCATGAGGACGGAGACCGCTTGCGTTTCCGCGCCGGAGAGGATGCCATAAGGCTGCTGGACGAGCGGAAGAGCGAGGATGATGGGACCTTCATCGGCCGCATCAAGGCGTTGATGAGCGGCTGAATCAATTTCGGCCGCGTCCGCAATTGCCCCCATGGGTGTGCGGTGCGGGTAAAGCCGGCTTTCCTGAAATGGCGTTCGGGCGACGGTGCTCGAAGAGCGACTGGCCGGCCAAATCACAACGGACAGCTGGATATGCCCGAAACGGGATGAGGTCAGTGTTTTGGGGGGGAGGGGCAGCCGCGTCTAGAATGGGGCCGCGCGAAATCTCGAACGGCCCCGTTTGCCAAGTGCGGACAGAATTCAAGCGGCGGCGTCCTTGTTGACTCCGCCCTTCACGGCGATCGCAGTCATGCGGCGGTCGCCGTCATAGGTCTGATCGAGGCATTTCTTCAAAACCGCCGCGTCACCGTCCAGGCCGAGGCGGTTGGCGAATGCGGCCAGTGTGCCGTAGCCAGCAAGCGCATAATGGACCATGCGCTGATATTGCGGGATGATGGCGGCGTCGCGCACGTCGGCGTCGGTGATCTCGTCGGACAAGCCATGCTTGCGCGCTTCTTTCACGAGGCCTTCCATACCCTTGCAGTGCTCCGCGTTCGGCTTGATGCCGTGGTCGTTGCACAGCTTTTCTATTTCGGCGATGCCATCGGCAATCCCGTTGCCGCCATCGATCAGCGCCTCGGATAATTCCTCGTCCTGGGCGGCGCGGCCCAGTTCGGTCACGACGGGCAGGGACTGGGTGTTCGCGCTCCAGATGTCCTGAAGCTGGTCGAGGTAAATATCCTTGAGCGAGTTCATTGTCATGTCGGACTCCTTTGGTCTGGTCAGTCCCCCAACGACCAGCGCCACGGAAAGTTCCTCTCGTCGATCTGGCTTGCCTGTATCCTGTTGCCCGCCCGAGCCGCCCCACTGACCGTCAGATTACTGCGCCTGGTTGCGTTCGCAGTCCTTGCGCCTACGGCAGCCATGCGGCGCCGATCCGAAGGGGCTGAACGACCCATATGGGGCGCAATACGGCCGACAGCACAGCCGAGTTCCTCTATCCCGGGATCGAGCCCGAGGAGCTCGCTGCCACCGCCGTCGATGATGCCCGGGACGGGCCGTCGCCCGGCGAGCCGGATGGCGCATCAGCATGCTCATGATGAACCGCGACCATGAGTTGCGCTGTGGCCTAGTCCAATCGAGCGTCGGCCGGCATCATGGAGCTTGTCTCGAGGCTCTCCACCGACTTATCGTCGGCTTCATAGAGGTGGCGCTCGTAATCAGTGCTACGCGCCCCGGTCCAACGCGGACGAATCACGTGTTCTTTCTTGCGCCGGTACTCCGCTAGGCGCTGCTCTGGCGCGACGACTCAATTCTTCAAGTAGAAGACCGGGACGAAGGGATGATCATGCGGCGGATTGCTGGCCATTGGCGCCATCGATAGCTCGGCCTTTTAACATATCTGAGTCGCGCGTCGTTCCCTATCGGTAGGATTTCATTGAGGGAACAACTCGCCGACCTGGATCAGCGGGCGCCGCTCCTCGGTGCCGCGCCGGAATTTGGCGGCGATCACCTCGTTGAGCGAAATCCGCCGGCGCAGGACCTGGAAGACGTCCATAAGGATAACGCGCTTGGCGTTGAATGCGTGGAGCCCCTCTGCGGTGAAACCGGAGTAAGAGACGAACAGACCACGCGTGCCTTCGAATCCGTCACCCGCCTTTTCTTGGAATGAACGTAGTACACCGGCGTCGGTTCGCGCATTGGTCCACTTAGCTTCGATCAGGTACACTGTGCCCCGGTGCTCGAAGCTGCCGTCGATCTGCTCGCCTATCAGCTTGAACGAGGCGCGGGCGTCCAATCCCCAAGCGTCGAACCACTTCTTCAGGAACCGTTCGAAGGCATAGCCACGCGCCTGGGCGGCGTCTTCCATGCCGTGCAGCCTAGCGAACTCATCCTCGAGCTCCTGTAACAGGCGCTCGCTTGGAACCGTGTGTTCACGTTGTACCGACGCGGACGGTATAGTGGTCGGATCGCCCGGAAGTGGCTTGCCGCCCAGACGCTGCAGCACCGCGTTGAGGCGCTCGCGGCCGCTGTTCACGGTGTCCTTCTCGTCCCGCGAGATGATTCCATCTTGGCGATACTCCCATAGGGCAGTCAGCGCCTTCACTACGGCGGCCGGCTGGCCCACCTGCAGGAACGCCGACAGGTGCTTCCCCTTGGACGTGCCGATGAAGCCATACGCGTCGTCGTAGATCTCAATTCCGACTTCGTGCCGGAAGAACTCTTCGAACGTTCTGTTGCTGAAATCGAGCACCCAGCCACTGCTCATTCCGAACAGGTCGTCTACTAGCCTCATCTCGACGGGTCTAAGTACTGCCATTTCGATACTTCTGATTTTTCCGCTGATCCTTGATGCGCTTGGCGCGCACTAGGATGCAAGGGGCGTGGCTGGGATTTTAACACCCCATGCGGTTCTTTTTTTCTGCTGCCCCACCTACTGCTTTTTTCTCACAAACAGAGGCCAATCCTCCTGGAAACGTCTCGAGCCGGCTCCGATGGATTAACACCGCATTTCCCCTCCGGCCTTCGCGTTTTTATCCACCGCCCCGGACTCACCGCCACAATAGCCCGAACCTTTGGCGGAGACACATGGCATGGCGTTCAACTGGGCGCGCGCGATCGAGAAGAACCGTGAGGATCTGATCAGTGTCGTCACGACGCTCTTCGTCATGGCGGGCATCCGCACGGGGAAAACGGTCACCGTGTTGCCGCGGTTCATGCATCGGCGCATCCTCGGCCTGTTGCGCCCTGCGGAATATGCCGCGCGGCGGCTGATCCTCATGGCGGCCTGCAAACTGGCGGTGATTGCTGCTCCACCCGCCACTGCGTCGAGGGGAAGCCGGCAAGCGGGTAGCGACGCCGTAGGGCGCGAGACGGGAGGCAAGCCTGCCGATCCCGCGCAAGACGACGCCATTCCGGCGTTTTCGCTGTTCGACCCGTTCAAGCGTCCCGCCTATCCGTGGATCGAGCCCGAGGATCTCGTCACCACCGCCGTCGATGATGCCGGGGACGGGCTGCCGCCCGGCGAGCCGGTTGGCGCGGGCTGCCTCTGCCGCCGGATCAGGGCGCTGGAAGGGGCGTTGCAGGACCTGGAGGGCGCGGCGCTGCGGCTTGCCCGCTGGCGCGCGCGGCGATACCGCGATCCCGCATCGTCCGCGACGATGAGCCGGGCTCGCCCCCGACGCTGGAGCGTCCTGCGGCCGGGCCGTCCGCCGGGCTGGAAACGCAGGCCGAAGACACAAGTCGAGGCGGTGCTGCACGAGTGTCATTCCCTCGCGCGCGAGGCGTGGAACACGTCATGATATCCCGCGCATGTTTTTCGGTTTGCCCGAACGCCCGCCCGGGAACGGCGCGCGGCGACGGCGGCGCTTGCCCGGAGATCCGCGACCGGCCTTGCGTTATCCGCCGCGCTGCCGCGCCAGAAACGCCAGCCGCTCGAAGAGATGCACGTCCTGCTCGTTCTTCAAAAGCGCGCCATGCAGCTTGGGCAGGGCGTTCTTCGCGTTGCCGCGCAGGGTTTCCGGCTCGACATCGTCGGCGACCAGCAGGCGGATCCAGTCGAGCACTTCCGAGGTTGACGGCTTCTTCTTCAGCCCGGCGACCTCCCGGATTTCGTAGAACTGGGTCAGCGCGGCATTGACGAGGGTCTGCTTGATGCCCGGATAATGCACGTCGACGATCGCCTGCAGTGTCTGCATGTCCGGAAACTTGATGTAGTGGAAGAAACAGCGGCGCAGGAAGGCGTCGGGCAGTTCCTTCTCATTGTTGGAGGTGATGATGACGATGGGGCGGTGCTCGGCGCGGATCGTCTCGCCGGTCTCGTAGACGAAGAACTCCATGCGGTCGAGTTCCTGCAGGAGATCGTTCGGGAACTCGATATCCGCCTTGTCGATCTCGTCGATCAGCAGCACGGTCTTTCGGTCGGCGGTGAATGACTCCCAGAGCTTGCCGCGCTTGATGTAGTTGGAGATGTCCTCGAAACGCGGATCGCCGAGCTGCGAATCGCGCAGGCGCGACACGGCGTCATATTCGTAAAGGCCCTGCTGGGCTTTCGTGGTCGACTTGACGTGCCATTCGATCAGGTCGAGACCGAGCGCGGAAGCGACCTGCCTGGCGAGTTCGGTCTTGCCGGTTCCGGGTTCGCCCTTCACGAGCAGCGGCCTTTCGAGCCGGATCGCGGCGTTGACGGCGACTGTCAGGTCTTTTTCGGCGACATAGGCTTCGGTGCCTTCGAACAGCATGCGGATATCCTCTGTTGTCACCGACCGTCATATGCATCGTGGCGTCGGCGGGCAAGCGCTGCGCCGGGTGCCGGTCTGTGCAAAATCGCACAGTCCGGATCGGGCCGCTTTGCTAGACCGGGCTTGCCGGGGGCGGGGGCGCACCCACCTTCGGTGGCGGGAGGTCTCGCGGCCGTTCTTGTTGCCCCACGAACCAAGCGGGGCCTCCCATTAGATTTTGGAAAATCAGCGCGTCGGAACCGGCGTTTCGCCCCGGTAATCGTAGAAGCCGCGCCCGGTCTTGCGGCCGAGCCAGCCGGCTTCGACATATTTCACCAGAAGCGGACAAGGCCGGTATTTGGAATCCGACAGCCCGTCATGCAGCACCTGCATGATGGACAGGCAGGTGTCGAGGCCGATGAAATCGGCAAGCTTCAGCGGGCCCATCGGGTGGTTGGCGCCGAGTTTCATCGCCGTGTCGATCGCTTCCACCGAACCAACGCCCTCGTAAAGCGTGTAGATCGCCTCGTTGATCATCGGCAGAAGAATGCGGTTGACGATGAAGGCCGGGAAATCCTCCGAAACGGTCGTCGTCTTGCCGAGCGTCGCCACATAGGCTTTCGAAGCCTCGTAGGTCACGTCTTCGGTGGCGATGCCTCGCACCAGTTCGACCAGCTTCATGCGCGGGACCGGGTTCATGAAATGGATACCCATGAACCGTTCCGGCCGGTCGGTGGAGGCCGCGAGCCGGGTGATCGAGATCGAGGAGGTGTTGGAAGCCAGCATGGCCTCGGGCTTGAGCACCGGGCACAGCTTCGAGAAAATCTCGCGCTTGACCGCCTCCTTCTCGCTCGCCGCCTCGATGACGAGGTCGCAATCGGCGAGGTCTTCGAGTTTCCCGACGGGCACGATCCGCGCGGCAGCGGCTTCCGCGTCGGCCTTGTCCAGCTTGCCGGTATCGACCATCCGGTCCATCGCCTCGACGATCTTCGCCTTGCCGGCTTCGGCGTTTTCGAGCGAGATGTCGTTGAGTTTCACATCATAGCCGGCCGTCGCGCTGACCTGCGCGATGCCGCAGCCCATCTGGCCGGCGCCGATGACGCCTATCATCTTGATATTTCCCGTCATTTTCTTGTCTCGCAGAGTTGTCGCCGCTGTTTTTCCTTATTCTGCGATTGCTGCGCTGCAATGTAAACAAGGAATGTTGCGGTGCGATACCTACCGAGACTGGTCGAACCCGAGTTGCCGACGCAGCTTGCGGGTGAGCTTTTCGGCGACGATGCGATGGCTTTCGCGCAGGTAATCCTTCAGCGCATCGTCATCCATCGAGTCGCCGGACACGCGCTGGATCCAGGTCATCCCGCGCGACGCCAGATAGGGTGCCGGCCGTAGCCCCGGCTGTTCGCGGAGGATGTCGAAGGCGAGCTCGCTCACCTTGAAGGTGATCGCCAAATCTTCGCCCGCGCTCCAGCCGGCGATGGCGAAGACCTTGCCGCCGACCTTCCAGACATGCGCGTCGCCCCACTGCACGACATGGGTCGTTGCCGGAAGGCTGGCGCAGAATGTGTTGTAGGCGTCGAGGTCCATCCGGGAGACGCTAGACGATGGCGGCAGGCAAGCCTAGTCGATGAATTCGACGGAGACGCCCTTGGTGACAAGCCTTGCCAGTTCGGCCGCGTCCCAGTTGGTCAGTCGCACGCAGCCATGCGAGTTGGTCTTGCCGATGCGGTCGGGTTCCGGCGTGCCGTGGATACCATAAGTCGGCTTCGACAGGGCGATCCAGATCGAGCCGACCGGGCCGTTGGGGCCGGGCGGGATCGTCAGCACCTTGGTGTTCGTGCCCTGAACGAAGTTCACCTTCGGATTATAGGTGTAGTTGGGATCGATGGCGACGCGATCGACCTGCACCAGGCCGGACGGCGAGGGGGTGTCGGACGAGCCGATGGTGGCCGGATAGGCGGCGATCAGACGCCCCGCCTCGTCATAGGCACGCACCTGTTCGTTCGCCTTGTCCGCCTCGATATGGGCGACGGAACGCTCGACGTTCTGGCCGACCGCGACGACGCGGATAGTCGTTCCGGCGCGGTAGAAGTTCACATCGGAATTGAGCTGTTCCAGATAGTTCTGTGCCATGTGGAAGCGTTCCGCCAGCATTTCAGCCGGCGAGGTGAAGGACATGGCGGGCATCTTCGCCTTTTCGGCGTAGTCGGTCGGGATGGACTCGGCGAACGGGCCGGCGACGTCCTCGGGCGTGATGATATATTGCGCGAAGGCCGGGCCGCCGGTGCGGTCGAGTTCCGCATCCAGCGTCGCTTCGTCTGCCACCGTATAGGCCACGCCGGTCACCTGGCTGGCAGCGGCGACGGCCTTCCTGACATTACTGCCCATCTGACCGTCGATCACGCCGGGCGAATAGCCCAGACGGTCGAGCAGGACCTGGAGCTTGACGACGATCGGTCCTTTCGACGGGATGTTCGGTTCCGGGCGCGGCATGGCGGCGGTTTTGGGATTTGCCGACGGCGTTTCTCCGGCGCCGGGGGCCGGGACCACACGGGGCTGCGGCGCCTGCGCATCCGGCGGAGTTATACGTGCGGGCGCATCCGGGTTCTGCTCCGCCAGCAATTCATCGAGGCTGCGGATACGCGAATTTACGTTGCCGGGCGATCTTTCGTCGAGAGGCGCGCGCTCCACCGTTTCGGGAGCGGGGATCGGGTCTGCGGTTCCCGGGAAGCTTCGGGGCTGCGGCGGCGTCTGCGGCGCGGGCGGGAAATCGTTGCTGTCGTCGCGTGGGGTCGCGGCAAGCGGCGGGAGGACGCGCTCCAGCAGTCCCTTCAGGGGCTGCGGCTCTTCCACGGCAATGATGCGATTGGTCTGCCGGTCGAAGTAGACGCGACGGCCATGGCTGTCGACGAAGAAACCGACATCCGATTGCGCGACCTGGTATCGGGCGGCTTCATGCGGCGCGCCTGCCGTTTCGGCATGGGCGGACATGGTGGCTGCCGCTGCCGTGATCGAGAGCAAGCCGAAGAGGACGAGGCGTTTCATTGGGGGATTCCCGGGACCATGGAAAAACGGTTCACGCGACATCAATGTCCCGCAAGCGAATGTGTCCCTTCATTACCCAGAATTTTATACAATGTGGGCATGAAAATGGCCGACCCGGCCGATTTTGGCCGGGTCGGGATGGTGATCGCAGCCTTACGCCGCCTGATCCTGCTGGACGGCGGCGGGCCGGAAATTCAGCCGGTCCGAACCTTCCAGAACATTGACGGTCGAACCGTCCAGGATTTCGCCGGACAGGATCATCTCGGCGAGCGGGTCCTGCACCTCCTTCTGGATCACGCGCTTGAGCGGGCGTGCGCCATAGGCGGGGTCGTAACCCTTTTCGGCGAGCCACTGCATGGCGGCGTCGTCCATCTTGAGCGTGATCTTGCGATCGGCCAGAAGATCCTCCAGCCGGCGCAGCTGGATCTTGACGATCCGGCCCATCTCCGCCCGCTTCAGCCGGTGGAACAGGATGACCTCGTCCACGCGGTTGAGGAATTCCGGTCGGAAGGACGCACGGACAACGCCCATGACCTCGTCGCGAACGCTGTCGGTGTCCTGGTTCTCGCCGAGATTGACGAGATATTCCGCGCCGAGATTCGACGTCATGACGATCAGCGTATTCTTGAAGTCCACCGTGCGGCCCTGGCCGTCGGTCAGGCGGCCGTCATCGAGCACCTGCAACAGCACGTTGAAGACGTCCGGATGGGCCTTCTCGATCTCGTCGAACAGGATCACCTGGTAGGGCCGCCGCCGGACCGCCTCGGTCAGGACGCCGCCTTCCTCGTAGCCGACATAGCCGGGAGGCGCGCCGATCAGGCGCGAGACGGAGTGCTTCTCCATGAACTCGCTCATGTCGATGCGCACCATGGCGTTCTCGTCGTCGAACAGGAAGTCGGCGAGCGCCTTGGTCAGTTCCGTCTTGCCGACGCCGGTGGGGCCGAGGAAGATGAACGAGCCGATCGGCCGGTTCGGATCCTGCAGGCCGGCGCGCGCGCGGCGGACCGCCTTGGAGACGGCCTGAACGGCTTCGCCCTGGCCGACGACACGCTCGGCCAGTTCGTCTTCCATCCGCAACAGCTTGTCGCGTTCGCCTTCGAGCATCTTGTCGACGGGCACGCCCGTCCAGCGCGAGACGATGTGGGCGACGTGATCCGGCGTGACGGTCTCCTCGACCATCGAGCCGGCATCGCCTTCGCCGCGCTGTTCGGCTTCGGTGAGCTTTCGTTCCAGATCGGGGATCAGGCCATAGGCCAGTTCGCCGGCTTTCTGGAACTCGCCCTTGCGCTGCGCCGTGGCAAGCTCGTTGCGCGCCTCGTCAAGCTGGCGCTTGAGGTCGGCGGCGGTACCGAGCTTTTCCTTCTCGGCCTGCCATGTCGCCGTCAGGCTGTCGGATTCCTCTTCGAGCCCGGACAGTTCCTTCTCGAGTTTCGAGAGGCGATCCTTCGAGGCATCGTCCTTTTCGCGCTTCAGCGCCTCACGCTCGATCTTGAGCTGCATGATGCGCCGGTCGACCTCGTCGAGCGCCTCGGGCTTGGAGTCGACCTGCATGCGCAGGCGCGACGCGGCCTCGTCGACAAGGTCGATCGCCTTGTCGGGCAGGAAGCGGTCGGTGATGTAGCGGTTCGACAGGGTCGCTGCCGAAACCAGAGCGGAGTCGGAGACGCGCACCTTGTGGTGCTGTTCGTATTTCTCCTTGAGGCCGCGCAGGATCGAGATCGTGTCCTCGACCGTCGGTTCCTCGACGAAGACAGGCTGGAACCGGCGGGCGAGCGCGGCGTCCTTTTCCACATGCTTGCGGTACTCGTCGAGCGTGGTCGCGCCGACGCAGTGCAATTCGCCGCGCGCAAGAGCCGGCTTCAGCAGGTTGGACGCGTCCATCGCGCCGTCGGCCTTGCCGGCGCCGACAAGCGTGTGCATCTCGTCGATGAAAAGGATGATCGAACCGGCTGCCGACTGCACTTCGTTGAGAACGGCTTTCAGGCGTTCCTCGAACTCGCCGCGATATTTGGCGCCTGCAATCAGCGCGCCCATGTCGAGCGCCATCAACTGCTTGTCCTTCAGGCTCTCGGGCACGTCGCCATTGACGATACGCAGCGCCAGCCCCTCGGCGATGGCGGTCTTGCCGACGCCGGGCTCGCCGATCAGAACAGGGTTGTTCTTGGTACGGCGCGACAGGACCTGGATCGTCCTGCGGATCTCGTCGTCACGGCCGATCACCGGATCGAGCTTGCCGTCGCGGGCATCGGCCGTCAGGTCGCGCGCATATTTCTTCAGCGCGTCGTAGGACTCTTCGGCAGACGCGCTGTCGGCGGTGCGGCCCTTGCGGATATCGTTGATCGCCTGGTTGAGCCCGGTCGGCGTGACGCCGGCCTTGGAGAGGATTTCGGAGGTCTTCGCCGATTTCTCCATCGCCATGGCAAGCAGGAGCCGCTCGACCGTGACGTAGCTGTCGCCGGCCTTCTTGGCGATTTCCTCGGCAGTGTTGAGCACCTTGGCGAGCGGCTGGGCCATGTAGAGCTGGCCGTTGCCGCCCTGCACCTTCGGCTGGGCATTGAGCGCCGCCTCGATAGCGAGACGGACATCCTTCGCCTTGCCGCCGGCGCGTTCGATGAGCGACGCGGCCAAGCCCTCGGAATCGTCGACGAGCACTTTCAGAAGGTGCTCGGGTGTGAATTGCTGGTGGTCCTGGCCAAGCGCGAAAGTCTGGGCGGACTGGATGAAACCGCGAACGCGGTCGGAATACTTCTCTAAGTTCATTTTGGTCTCCAATCGTCCGGGCAGCCTCTTTTGAGCGCTGGCCGGTTCATCTTTGACGGGTTCCCGCAAGCGGCAAACCACTGGTCCAGACGGATATGGTGACTGACGACCTCGAAAAAAAGGGGAACCGGAGGACAAAGAAAACCCGCCGCGCGCGAACGAAGCGGGTTCTTGAAATTTACGTAATCCCGGTGCGGGATCAGGCCTCGGCGGCTACCGATTCACCGTTTCCGGCGGCTTTTTCCTCGGCGGGCTTGTCACCGGCGCTTTCGCCATCGGAAGACGTTTCTTCCTTCGTGCGGCGCGGTTTGCGCGGTCGGCGCGGCGCGCTGCGGCGCGCCTGGCCCGATGCGGCCTGTTCCTGTTCCTCAAGGGTTACCTCGACGGGCGTTTCGCCGATTACCGGCTGCGGCGCCTCGGAAGCATCCTGCCCGTTTTCGCGGGCATCGCCGTTCGGCTTGGCGTCGGCTGACTGTTTCTCGCGGCCGCGGCGCTTTTCCTGCCTCTCGCGGCCATCGTCGTCATCCGGCCCGTTGTCGGCGTTGTTGTCGCCACTGTTGTCGCCGTCCTGATCGTCGGACTGGCCGCGTTCCTCACGCTGCGCCTGCATCTGGGCCTGCGCCGCCATTATGATGCGGTTGTAGTGTTCGGCGTGTTGCAGATAGTTCTCCGCCATCACGTTGTCGCCGGACGAAAGCGCGTCGCGGGCGAGCGTGGCATATTTGTCGGCGATTACCTGCGCGTTGCCGCGGATCTTAACGTCCGGGCCGTTGCTCTCGTAATTGCGGGAAAGCGGATTTTGGTTACGCCGATTGCCCCCGCCACTGTTGCGATTGCGCTGGCGGCGACCTTGCTGTTGTGGTCTCATCAGACTCTCATGTTGTCATTACAGTGCTTACAGATTGCGCGTTGCGCCGGATCGGTCCGGGCCAAAGCTTCCCCCTACTTTGCCCGGGCATACAAATTGTGTGTGTGCGTGCCTGTAGCCGATCTCGCACAATAGTCGGCGGTAGGCGGGTGTCCGCACGGTAACGTCAGTTTTTCCGTAGGGTGTCGGACTGGTGGCTTGGTTGAAACATGCCACTGTCTTTAGGTAGCGTTCCATTGCTGCATTGCCAAGTGATTTTTTCACTACAGCCAGCAAGTTTTTGTCATTTCACAAAAAAAAGTGTCCGATCATGGCCCGAATAGTCCTTTCGTTCGCCTGTCTGGCGAAATCCCGAGGACCGAAAGAGATTCGTTACCGGTAATTTCTGGTCATGGCCGATTTCGACGCCGAGCGCACCGTTTTCGGTCAGAAACGATCCGGCTTGACTGGCCAGCAACCTGTAGGCTGACAAGCCGTCATGTCCGCCATCGAGGGCCGGCAACGGATCGTGATCGCGCACATCCGTGTCGAGTTCTGCGATATCGGCGCTCGGGATATAGGGCGGATTGGACACGATCAGGTCGAAGGAGCCGGTAATCGCCTCGAACCAGTCGGACCAGACGGTTTCGAAGCGGTCGGCAAGGCCGCATGCTGCCGCATTGGCGTCCGCCGCTTCCAGCGCTTCGCGCGAGACGTCGGCCCCGACCGCCACGGCCTGAGGCACGCAGGACAGGAGCGCCAGCGCTATCGCCCCGGTACCGGTACCGAGGTCGAGGATCCGGCAGGTGCCGTTGCGCGCGGCGGTATCGGTGACGAAAGGCAAGACCAGGTCGACAAGGGTCTCGGTATCCGGGCGCGGCACCAGCGTCGACGGATTGAGCTTCATCGGCAGGCCGTAGAATTCGCGTTCCCCGATGATTCGGTGGACGGGCTCGCGGCGCAGCCGGCGCTCGACAGAGGTCTCGAACCGTTCGATGGCGTCGGGCAGGACGATCCGGTTGGCGTCCGTGATCCGGTCGAGCACGGTGAGCCCGGTCGCATGTTCGAGCAGAAGGCTCGTGTCGAGATCGGCGGTCTCGATGCCGACATCTGCAAGCCGGCGCCTTGCGTCGCGAAACAGGCTTTCGACGGAGCGGGGCGCGACGGATGCGTTCACGCGAGTTCCTCGGTCAAGAGCTTCGCCTGATGGTCGGCGATCAGCGGGTCGATGACATCGTCCAGTTCGCCCTCCATCACACGGTCGAGCTTGTAGAGCGTCAGGTTGATGCGATGGTCGGTCAGGCGGCCCTGCGGGAAATTGTAGGTCCGGATGCGTTCCGACCGGTCGCCGGAGCCGACTTGCAGCCGGCGCGATTCGGCGCGCTCGTCCGCGGCCTTCTGGCGCTCCGCGTCATAGAGGCGTGCGCGCAGGATTTCCATGGCGCGGGCCCGGTTCTGGTGCTGCGATTTCTCGGACTGCAGAACGACGATGCCGCTCGGAATATGCGTGATGCGCACCGCCGAATCGGTCGTGTTGACATGCTGGCCGCCGGCGCCCGAGGCGCGCATCGTGTCGATGCGGATATCCTGGTCGCGAATCTCGACATCGACATCCTGGGCCTGGGGCAGAACCGCGACCGTGGCGGCGGAGGTGTGGATGCGTCCGCCCGCCTCGGTTTCGGGCACGCGCTGGACCCGGTGGACGCCCGATTCGAATTTCAGCCGCGAGAAGACGCCGCGCCCCGAAACCATGGCGATGATTTCCTTGTAGCCGCCCGCGTCGCCCTCGGAGGCCGAGATGACCTCGACCTTCCAGCCGCGGCCCGACGCATAGCGCTCATACATGCGAAACAGGTCGCCGGCGAACAATGCCGCTTCCAGCCCGCCTGTACCAGCGCGAATTTCCAGGATGGCGTTCTTGGTGTCGGCCTCGTCCTTGGGCAGGAGCAGGATCTGGATTTCCTTTTCCAGACCCTCGATCTTCTCCTCGACCTCGGGCAATTCCGTTTCGGCCAGCATCCGCATCTCGCCATCCGTCTCCTTGTCGGCAAGGAGCGTGTTCAGGTCGTCGCGTTCCGACGTCGCGGCGGTGTAGGCGCGGATCTTTCCGACGATTTCCTCGAGTTCGGAATATTCGGAGGCGAGCTTCACATAGGTGTCGCTGTCCGGGCCGCTCGCCATCTGGCTTTCCAGCATGGCGAAGCGCTTGACCATCTGGTCCATCTTGTCGGCGGGAAGTTCAATCATGGCGCGGTGCGCTGGTCATGCTCTCAGCTGTAGGGGATGGCGTTGGTGTCCGCAAAATCGCGGATCATCGGAAGCATATCGGACGGACCGCGATCATTTTCAATCGCCGCGTCGAGCGTGGCGGTCAGCGCGGCGAGGTCCGTGGCGAGCAGGGCGGCCTTGACCGGTCCGATCGCGGCGGCGGACATGGACAGGTCGCGGATGCCGATGGCGGCCAGCGCCAGGGCGCTGAGCGGACGGCCCGCAAGCTCGCCGCACAGCGTCAGGGACGTGCCATGCGCCTCCGCGGTCCGGGCAACCATGCGCAGGGCACGCAGGAACGGTCTCGACAGCGGTTCGAACCGGGCGGCGATCTGCGGATTGCCGCGGTCGCTGGCGGTCAGGAACTGGAACAGGTCGTTGGAGCCGATCGAGACGAAGTCGACCGAGCGCATCAGCGCGTCCAGATCGAACAGAAGCGACGGAACCTCCAGCATCGCGCCGAGCCTGAGCCGCGTCGGCAGGCCATGGCCGAAGCGCGACAGGTGCTGGACCTCGCGGTTGACGATGGCGCGGGCCTGCTCGATTTCGCCGACTTCGGTGATCATCGGCAGCATGAGCCGCAATTCGCGACCCGCCGACGCCTTCAGGAGCGCGCGCAATTGCGTGCGGAATATGCCGGGCCGGTCGAGCGAAAGGCGGATGGCCCGCCAGCCCAGCGCCGGATTTTCCTCCTGCGGACCACTTCGGAAATAGGGAAGGATCTTGTCGCCGCCGATATCGAGCGACCGGAACGTCACCGGCTTCTTGCCGGCGGCCTCGATGACACTTCTGTAGAGTGTTTCCTGCGCCTCGGCGCGCGGGAAGGCCTCGGCGATCATGAACTGCAGTTCGGTGCGGAACAGGCCGATGCCCTCGGCGCCCGATTCGTCGAGCTGCGGCAGGTCGACGAGCAGTCCGGCGTTCATGTGCAGATGGAAATCGAGGCCGTCCCTGGTGACGGACGGCTTGTCGCGCAGATCGCGATATTCCTGCTGGCGGCGGGCGCGAAAGCGTACTTTCTCGGCGTAGGCCAGTTCGACGTCGCTTTGGGGACGCAGGTGGACATCGCCCGACAGGCCATCGACGATGATCGCGTCGGCGTTTTCGGACAGGGCGACGATGCCCTTGGCCTGGCCGACCACCGGTATGCTCATGGCGCGCGCGACGATGACCACATGGCTCGTTGCGGCGCCGTCCTCGAGGACGATGCCGCGTAGGTTCTTGCGCGGATAATCGAGCAGTTCGGCGGCGCCCATGGTGCGCGCGACCAGAATCGTGTCTGGCGGCAGCTTCTCCTCGCGGCTGGCGGTGTCCTCGCCAAGCAATTCGCGCAGCAGGCGATTGGCGAGGTCGTCGAAATCGTTCATGCGCTCGCGCAGATAGGGATCGCTGACGGCGGTCAGCCGCGCGCGCATGTCGCTCTGCACCTTCTCGACGCTGGCTTCGGCCGTCAGGCCATTGCGGATCGCTTCCTCGAGGCGGCGCACCCAGCCCTTGTCGTGGGCGAACATGCGATAGCTTTCCAGCACGTCGCGATGCTCGCCCTCGAAGGCGATCTCGCGGCGCGACAGCATGTCGTCGATGGTCAGCCGCAGGGAACTGAGCGCCGAGGCCAGCCGCTCGATCTCGGTGTCGCTGTCCTCGTTGAAGAGGTTGGTGACGACGATGCGGGGTTCGTGCAGCACGACATGGCCGAGGCCGATGCCTTCGGCCAGCGCACGACCGTTCGAGGTCACGGAGCGTGTCAGGTCGAGTTCGATACCGGCGGTCGAAAGACGCTTCAGGTCACCGGCGGCAATCAGTTCGCCGAGCACCATGGCGGTCGTTTCGAGGGCTTCCACCTCGTCGTCGCCATAGGCGCGATGCGCCTCGTTCTGGACGACGAGAACGCCGAGCGTCCGCCCGGCGCGCAGGATCGGCACGCCGAGGAAGGAGTTGTAGACCTCCTCGCCGGTCTCCGGGAGATATTCGAAGGCGGGGTGTTTCTGGGCTTCGGCCAGGTTGAGCGGGCGTGCCGCCGAGGCGATCGTGCCGACAAGGCCCTGGCCGAGGCGCAGGGCGGAGTTGTGGACCGCGGTCGGGTTCAGGCCGATCGTCGCGTAGAGTTCGAGAACGCCGTCGGCGCGCAGCACATAGGCGGAGCACACTTCGGCGACCATGTTCTGGGCGATCTGGCGCACGATCCGGTCGAGCCGCTCCTGCGGCTCCATCGGCTCCGCCATGATCTCGCGGAGCCGCTTCAGGAGGACACGTGGTCCGGCATCCGCCTCACGTAACAAGCACTTCTCCCCGCAAAATGTTGCTGCGCCGGGCAATTGCCCGCGCATCCTCCCATGGCATAGCCGTGCCGACTAGACCTTGTCGAGACCGTAGACGTTGTGAAGCGTGCGCACGGCAAGTTCGCACCAGTCGCCGTCGATCAGGATCGAGATCTTGATCTCCGAGGTCGTGATGGCGCGAATGTTGACGCTTTTGTCGGCCAGCGCCTTGAATGCGCTGGCGGCGACGCCGGCGTGACTGCGCATGCCGATGCCGATCACCGAGACCTTGGCAAGGCCCGTCTCCGACTGCACGGCCTCGTATCCGACCTCGTCCTTGACGCTTTCGAGCGCGTGCAGGGCCTTTTCGACATCCGTGCTCGGGACCGTGAAGGTCATGTCGGTGAACTTGCCGTCTCCCGACACGTTCTGGACGATCATGTCGACATTGATGCCGGCCTCGGCAAGCGGGCCGAAGATCGCCGCGGAAACGCCGGGACGGTCCTGGACGCGGCGCAGGGAAATCTGCGCCTCGTCGCGCGTATAGGCGATGCCGGTCACATTTTGTTTTTCCACGATTTCATCCTCATCACAGATCAATGTGCCCGGCGGATTGTCGAAGTCATCCATGCCGGGGGCGTCGGGCGCCTCGAAACTGGAGCGCACGAACGTGCGCACATTATGCACCATGGCGAGTTCGACCGAGCGAACCTGCAGAACCTTGGCCCCGAGCGACGCCATTTCGAGCATTTCCTCGAAGGAGACTTTCGCCAGCCGGCGCGCCTTGGGTTCGATGCGCGGGTCGGTCGTGTAGACGCCGTCGACATCGGTGTAGATGTCGCAACGGTCCGCATTGACGGCGGCGGCGATCGCCACGGCGCTGGTGTCGGAGCCGCCGCGGCCGAGCGTCGAGACCCGGTTGTCAGGCGCGACGCCCTGGAAGCCCGCGATCACGGCGACCTGCCCGATGCCGAATCGTTCGATCAGGAGCGACCCGTTGATCTCGGCGATACGGGCGGCGCCATGGGCGTTGTCGGTGACGATCGGGATCTGCCAGCCCTGCCAGGACCGGGCATCGACGCCCATCGATTGCAGGACGATCGCCAGCAGTCCGGCCGAGACCAGCTCGCCGCTGGCGACGATCGCGTCATATTCGCGGGCGTCGTGCATCGGCGAGGCGGCGCGGGTCAGGTCGACCAGTTCGTTCGTCCGGCCGGCCATGGCGGAGACGACGACGGCGACTTCGTGGCCGCAATCGACCTCCCGTTTCACATGCCGCGCGACATTGCGGATGCGATCGATATCGGCGACGGAGGTGCCGCCAAATTTCATGACGATACGGGCCATGGCAGGTGGGGTGCTCGATGGTTGGCTTCGTTATACGGGCGGGCATTGCCCGGCAGGTCGGAGCGCTCCATATCGAATTGCGGGAAATGCTGCAAGTTCGCCATTGATTTGCCTGCGGCGGTGCGGCCCCTTGACTTGGGCTGCGTCACGCCCGACTTGATGGCGAAGACCCGTACAGGACGAACCGACATGAATACCGGCGCAACGACGATCGACGAATCCGAAGTGGACCGCTTTTCGCGGATGGCCGCGGACTGGTGGAACCCGACGGGCAAGTTCAAGCCGCTGCACAAGTTCAATCCGGTGCGCCTGAGCTATATCCGCCAGACGGTGATCGAACATTTCGGCCTGGACGCAGGCACTGCAAGACCGTTCGACGGCCTGCGGCTGCTCGATATCGGGTGCGGCGGCGGGTTGCTGTCCGAACCGATGGCGCGGCTCGGCGCCGAGGTGGTCGGGGCGGATGCCTCGGAAACCAATATCGAGATCGCGCGTCTCCATGCGGGCCAGTCCGGGCTCGATATCGATTATCGCGCGACCACGTCGGAAGCGCTCGAAGCGGCCGGCGAAAGCTTCGATGTCGTTTTGAACATGGAAGTCGTCGAGCATGTCTCCGACGTCGATCTCTACATGAAATCATGTGCGGCGATGGTTCGCCCAGGTGGGTTGATGGTCGTAGCGACGATCAACCGGACCATGAAAGCCTATGGTCTCGCGATCATCGGCGCGGAGCACATCCTGCGCTGGCTGCCGAAGGGTACGCATCAATACGAGAAACTTGTGACGCCGCAGGAACTGGAAGACGCGCTTGCCGGGACGGGCGTCGACATCGTGCGGCGAACGGGCGTGAGCTTCAATCCGCTGGCCGACGAGTGGCGCCTGTCGCGCGACATGGACGTCAACTACATGGTGGTCGCCGAACGGCCGCGCTGAAGCGGCGTCAGTTCAGGTCCTCGGGCAGGTCGGGAAGCGGCAGGATCTCGACCCCCTCGTCAAGCAGGCTCGAAACCTCGTCGGGCGTCGCCTTGCCGTAAATTCCGCGCGGATCGGATTCGCCATAGTGGATTTTTCGGGCCTCCTCGGGAAACCGCGTTCCGACATCCTCGCCGCTCTTTCGGACCTCGCGCGCCATTGCGCGCATCTTCTCCACCACCTCGCGCTGCATCGCGTGGCCGATGGCCACAGCGACTTCCTCGCGTTTGGCGGCGGTCGTGACATTCGGCGCCATCAGTCCCTTGGAGACGTGGCTCGAACCGCAGGTCGGGCATTCCAGCAGGCCGCGTTTTCTCTGCGTTTCGTAGTCGCCGCTGTCGCGGAACCACGCCTCGAAGTCGTGGCCGTTGTCACAATTGAGCGAAAACTTGATCAAAAGCGTGCTCCGGTCGGTCCAACTATTGTGCATCCACCAGATTAAACGGACGTATATTCTTCAGGTTCGGAATCTTGCCGCGCGCCTCGGCCACCTGGTCGAGATCGATCTCGGCGACGATCACGCCCGGCTCGTCGTCGTCCTTTTCGGCCAGGATGCGGCCCCAGGGATCGATGATCATCGAATGTCCGTAGGTTTCGCGTCCGTCCTCATGCGTCCCGCCCTGCGCCGCGGATACGACAAAGGCGCCGTTCTCGATCGCGCGGGCGCGCAGCAGCACGTGCCAGTGCGCCTCGCCCGTCTGGCGGGTAAAGGCGGCCGGCGTCGTGAGAATCTCGGCGCCCGCGAGCGCCTGACGGCGGAAAATGTCCGGGAAACGCACATCGTAGCAGATCGCAAGACCGAGACAGGCCTTCCCGATATCGGCGGTCACCGCGCGGTCGCCCGGCTCGTAAACTGCGGATTCGCGCCAGCTTTCGCCATTGTCGAGATCGACATCGAACATGTGGATCTTGTCGTAGGACACCCGCAAGGTTCCGTCGGGTGCGAACAGGAAAGCGCGGTTCGCGACCTTGCCGTCGCCGCGATCGATCGGCGTCGAGCCGACATGCAGCCAGACGGAAAGCTCTTTCGACAGTTTGCCCGCGGAAGACACGATCGGATCGTCATCCTGAGCGAAGATCGACTCCATCAGCGCGGCCCGGTTTTTCTGGATCAGCCCGGTCATTTCCGGTGTCTGGACATACCCGGCGCCCTTCGACGCCGCCTCGCGAACCAGCGTTTCGAATGCGTCGCGATTGGTCGCGACGTCAGTGGTCGAACGCATCTGGACCGCGGCGCATGTCAGGGTGCGTGTCATGGTCAGCTGGCCAGAAGGGCGTCAAGCTTGCCGGCGCGATCGAGCGCGTGAAGCTCGTCGCATCCGCCGACATGGACGTCGCCGATGAAGATTTGCGGGAAGGTGGTGCCGCCATGCGAGCGCTGGATCATTTCGCGCTTGAGGTCCGGCTTGAAGGTTGCGTCGTGCTCGACATAGGACGCGCCTTTCTTCTCGAGCAGGCGCTTCGCCGCCGAACAGAAGCCGCAGAACTGGCGTGTGTATATGGTCACGGGGGCCATCAATTTTTCCTTTCAGATGCCGCTATATATGTTCGCCGTCGCATCCTGAAAAGATAGGCTCGCCATATGGCCGTCGCGGTCGGTCAGTCGCTGAAATGCGGAACGACGCGCGAAAAGCACAACACATCGACATTGTCGGCGCCCGCGCGCAGTAGCGCTTTGGTCGCCGCGGAAATCGTCGCGCCGGTCGTGTAGACGTCGTCGACGAGGAGCACGTTGCGGCCCGCCAGCGCTATCTCGCGGCCGGTCGGGACGCGGAAAGCGCCACGGACATTGTCGCGGCGCTGGGTCGCGGTCAGGCCAACCTGCTGGCGGGTCGGCTTCACCCGCGCCAAGGCCCCCGGCTCGAAGGCGCGGCCGGTTTCCGCGGCAATCGCGCGGGCGAGTTCGGCGGACTGGTTGTAGCGGCGGGCGAGGAACCTGCGCGAATGGAGCGGAACGGGCACGATCACGTCGCATTCTTCGATCAGCGCGCTTCCGGCGCGGATCATCCAGCGCGCCATCCATGGCGCCAGCTCGGTGCGGTCGCCATATTTGAGGCGCTGCACGAGTTGGCGGGCGATGCCGGTGTGGAGGACGGCGGCGCGGGCACGCCGGTAGTCCGGCGGATCGGCCAGGGCTTCGGCACTGACCATCCGGTCGCCGAACTCATGCTGGAAGGGTACGCCGGTGACATCGCATAATGGTTCGGCGATGAAATGCAGCCTGTTCCAGCACTCCGGGCACAGCGTGCCGCGATCGGCGACATGCGTGCGGCATGCGAGGCAGGTGTCGGGAAACAGCACCGATGCCGCGGCGTGGCTTGCCTTTTGCGCCAGGTTTTGCATGTGAGGAACCGGATAGCTGGCTGCGGATGCGAGCACTGTTACAGAAGAGACCATGGCCGTCAAAACCATCATCGATCTCGCGCAGGCGCGGGCCAATCGACGTCGCGCCGCGAGACTGGGCGTCAATGGCGCGGATTTCCTGTACCGGTCGGTCGCCGAGGATCTGGATCTGAGGCTGTCGGCGGTAACGCGCAATTTCGAACGGGGGATCCTGTTCGTTCCCGACGGCGCGCCGCAACTGCAGCTCGAACGCGACGGCGTTCTCGAACGGCATGCCGGCCATGCGGACGACACCGAGGCGCTGGATCTGCCCGAGGGGGCCTACGACCTCGCGGTCAGTCTTCTCACATTGCACGAGAGCAACGACACGCCGGGTCTGCTTGCGCAGATCCGCCGCGCCCTGAAACCGGACGGCCTGTTTCTCGCCTGCGTGCCTTCGGGTGGAACGCTCGGCGAATTGCGCGACAGCCTCCTGGCGGCCGAATCCGAGCTGACCGGCGCGGCGAACGCCCGGGTGCTGCCGTTCATGGATGTCCGCGACGCCGGTGGCCTGTTGCAGCGGGCGGGTTTTGCCCTGCCGGTCACCGACACGGAGACGCTGACGGTCCGCTACGACACGATGTTCAACCTGATGCTCGATCTGCGCGCCATGGGGGCGACGAACACGCTCGCCTCGCGCAGCCGGGCCATGGCGACCCGCGCTTTGTTCCAAACGGCCGCCGAGCACTATGCCCAAAATCATGCCGATGCGGACGGACGCATTCGCGCGAGCTTCAATTTTGTCTGGATGTCCGGCTGGGTGCCGCATGAGTCGCAGCAAAAGCCGTTGAAACCGGGAAGCGCGACGAATCGCCTTTCGGATTTTCTCGGCGACCGGTCAGGCGGAACGGAAGGGCAGGGCTGAGGGTCGATGCACGCGAACCGCGCGGCCGATCAGCAATCTCCGGTGCGCACGCCGTTCGAGTGAATGATGCACATCGAGCCGGGCGAGGTCTGAAGGACGCTGCGGCGAACCGTGTATTGCTGCGAGCCGCTTGCGCGGACCGTGCCGGTGGTGGTGCGGTCGAGCGCGCCATAGGACGCCGACGCGGACAGTGTCGAGCCGTTGGTGCGGTCGAGAATCGGCGTCAGGAACAGGGCGATCGCGATCGCGAAGGAGCCGAAGAGCAGGGTGATTCGAAGCATGCCTTGACCCGCTTCGGATATCGCGGATGCGTTTTGGGGCCGGATTTCGGCCCAATCACGGTCTTCTTGCATGTTTTCGTACCCCTCTTACAGACGAGACAAACCCAGGCGCCGGATCAAGTAAACACCGGTGCGTTCAACACAAATCGCACACTGTAATAAACGTTTGATTAACAACGTTTGTTAGCGATTGAAAGGGGGGCTCTACAAGAGGTCCTGAAGGATGGGGACAAGCGGCAGATCCGCCGGCGGCATAGGGTAGTCGCGCAGCGCCGACGCCCGCACCCATTTCAGTTTCTGGCCTTCCCGCGGCATCGGAATGCCCTGGTATTTTCGGCAGACATAGAGTGGCATCAGCAGGTGGAAATCCGGATAGGCGTGGCTGGCGAATGTCAGCGGCGCGAGGCAGGGCGGCTCGGTTTCGATGCCGAGTTCCTCGTGCAACTCGCGAACGAGGGTCTGTTCGGGCGTCTCTCCGGCCTCGACCTTTCCGCCGGGAAACTCCCAGAGGCCGGCCATGGATTTGCCCTCGGGCCGTTGCGAGAGCAGCACCCGATTGTCGGTATCGAGGAGCGCGCAGGCGGCGACGAGGAGGATGGAACTGGGCGCGGGTTGCGTCACGGGTTCAGTCGCCTTTCTGGCGATAGCTGTAGGTGTAGACTTTCTCGAAGCCGAGGCGCGTATAGAGGCTGACCGCCGATTTGTTGGCGGTCATCACCTGGAGCCAGGCGCGTTGCGCGCCCTGTGCGCTCGCCCAGCGCAATGCGGCGCGCACGATGGAGCGGGCATAACCCTTGCCCTGCTGGTCCGGGCGGACGGCGACGTCGAACAGGCCCGCGAGATCGTTGTCATGGACGCAAAGCGCCGATGCGACCGGCCCGGTCTGGTCCTCGAGCACGAACATGCCGTTGGGCGGGCGGATCGATTCCACGACCTCGGTCAGACCGGCCTTGCGCTCCGGATTCTCGTCGCGGATGCTGATTGATGCATCGACATAGCGTCCGACATCCTGAAGCGGGATCTGGTCGAAGCCGCTGTCGAGATCGATGTCCTTCAGGCGCGCGATCATCACCGAGGTTTCATCGAACCGTCGCCAGCCATCGGCGTCGAAATGGGCGTTGAGCTGGAGCGGGGCCAGCGGCGACAGGCGGAAGACCAGCGGACGGCCATAGGCCGCGAAACGCCGCGCGGAGCGCGCGATTCGCTGGTCGATGTCGCGATAATCGGACGGGTCGAGCGGATTGACCGAGTTCAGCCGCTTGGAGGGATGGCCGGCGGTCAGCCGCACCGCCCAGCTTCCGTCGTAATGGACGGACGCGGCCGGCCACGCACGGAAACCGACAGCCTCGAGGCGGCGAACGAGTGCGAGACCCGACACCGCGTCAGCTCCTGTAGTCGCCATTGATGGCGACATATTCCTTGGTGAGATTGCAGGTCCAGGCAGTGAAGCGGCCTTCGCCGAGACCGATATCGGCGCGAATGACGATCTCGTCGTTCTTCATGTAGGCGCTCGTCTGGTCCTCGGAGTAGGATTCCGACCGTTCGCCCTCACTGGCGACGAGAATGTCGCCGAACCAGATGGCGAGACGGTCGCGGTCCGCCGGTTCGCCTGCCTTGCCGACGGCCATGACGACACGTCCCCAGTTCGCGTCCTCGCCGGTCACCGCTGTCTTCACCAGCGGGGAGTTCGCGATCGACATGGCGATGCGCTTGGCGGATTTGTCGGAGGTGGCGCCCGTGACTTCGACGCGGATCAGCTTGGTTGCGCCTTCGCCGTCCCTGGCGATCATCAACGCGAGTTCATGCAGGCATTCGCCGAACGCTTCGCTGAAGGCCGCGAGACGCGGGTCGGCGGCATCCTCGATGGCCGGCGCGCCACGACCGGCGGCCGCGCCGGTCGCGAAGGCGAGCAGCGTGTCGGATGTCGACGTGTCGCTGTCGACCGTGACGGCGTTGAAGGTGAGCGCGGTGTGGCGCGCGAGAAGCGCCTGCAGGACGGGCGCCGAAATCGGCGCGTCAGTCGCGACATAGGAGAGCATGGTCGCCATGTCGGGCGCGATCATTCCGGCACCCTTGGCGATGCCGTTGATCGTTACGTCGACGCCGTCGAGCGAAACGGTGCGCGTGACCATTTTCGGGAATGTGTCGGTCGTCATGATCGCGTGGGCCGCGTCGGACCAGCGGTCGCCCGCCGCCTCGGCAACCATGCCGTCGAGATGGCGCTCGAAATGGGAGGGGTCGAGCGGTTCGCCGATCACGCCCGTGGACGAAAGGAAGACCGCGGTCTCGTCGCAGCGCGCAGCATGTGCGGCGGCGCGCGCGGCGACGGCGGTTGTGTGGCGTCCCTTCTTGCCCGTGAAGGCGTTGGCGTTGCCCGCATTGACGACCAGAATGCTCGCCTTGCCGCCGGGAAGATGCTCGCGGCACAGTTCAACCGGCGCAGACGGGCATTTCGAGGTCGTGAACACCCCGGCGACGGCGGTATTCTCGTCGAACACCATCGCCATCAGGTCGACGCGGTCGCGATATTTGATGCCCGCTTTCGCGGTCGCGATGCGCACGCCGTCGATCGCCGGCATTTCGGGTTTGGTTTTCGGGGCGAGCGGCGAAATGCTGACGCTGTGCATGTCTGTGCCTGGAGTAGGTTCTACTGCGCCGACGTGGCCTGGTCGTAGGCCGCCTTGAGCGCCGGATCGCTGATTTCGACATCGGCCTGACCGCGCAATTCGGTCAAAAGTTCGAAATAGCGTTCGCGCACCAGCACCGAGCGGATCTGGCCTTCAACCTGCGCGAAGGCCGGGGGCTGTGCGGCGCGCTTGTCCTCGACCTTGATGACATGCCATCCGAACTGGGTCTGAACCGGCTCTTCCGTGTATTTTCCGACTTCGAGGGCGAAGGCTGCTTCCTCGAATTCGGGTACCATGGAACCGCGCGCGAAATAGCCGAGATCGCCGCCATTGGGGCCGGACGGTCCGGTGGATTTTTCCTTGGCGAGGGTGTCGAAATCGGCGCCGTTGTCGAGCTCTGCGATGACGGCCTTCGCTTCCTCTTGGCTCGCCAGCAGGATGTGTCGGGCCCGTACTTCGTTTTCCGGCGAGGTGGCGGCGATCTCCTTGTCGTAGCGCGCGCGCACGTCCTCGTCGGTGATCTTGTCCAGGACCTCGGTGCGGAAATAGGCGTTATGAAGGGCGCGCTGGCGCATGAATTCCAGGCGGCTGCGGAAATCCTCGGTCTCGTCGAGGCCGGCTTCCTCCGCCTTTTCCGCCAGAGCGCGGATGTCGATCAGCGCCGTGAGAGCGGCGGCGTCGCGGCCCTCGGGCGGCACCTGTCCGAGCTGGTCCTGCAGGTCCGTCAGGGTCAGGTCGAGATCCTGCCGCGTGATCGGTTTGCCGTCCATGGTCCCGACGACTTCGCTGGTCTCCTGCGCGGAAACGAAGCCCGCGGCACCGGCGGAAACGGACAATGCCAGCACGAGACTGGCAAGTGTGCGGCCGATGCGAGAAGGCAGGACATGGCTGGTCGAACGGGAAAAGGGCATTGATTACTCGCTTCGTTGCGGAAAACTGTTTCACATCGATGTGACCGGAACGCGCTGCAAATCGCCGGCTTTCGCGGTCCGCCGCAGCGTTGACATCACTATTGGCCCCTCTTATCTGTCCTTGGCTATCGCGTCCACTCCGAATAGCCGGGTCTCCGGGCAAAACCGCTCCGGAAGAAGGACGCAAACACACAGATTTCCGGCCGCCATCCTGTGCGGTCAATCCATGGGAAAGGACCATTTACATGGTCAATTTCGGCGGTTTCGCCCGCAAGATTTTCGGTTCCGTCAACGATCGTCGCATCAAGTCGCTGCAGCCTCGGGTAGCAGCCATCAACGCCCTCGAGGACGAGATGGCCGCGCTGAGCGACGACCAGCTTCGCGCCAAGACGGATGAATTCAGGGCTCTCCTGAAAGACGGCAAGTCGGTCAACGACATTCTGGTCCCCGCCTTCGCGGTTGCCAGGGAAGGCGCGAAACGCGCCCTCGGGATGCGACCCTTCGACGTGCAGCTGATCGGCGGCATGGTGCTAAACGAGGGCGGGATCGCCGAGATGAAGACGGGCGAGGGCAAGACCCTCGTCGCCACGCTTCCGGTCTATCTCAACGCCTTGACCGGTCGGGGCGTTCACGTGGTCACGGTGAACGACTATCTGGCCAGCCGCGACGCCGAGTGGATGGGAAAACTCTACAATTTCCTCGGCCTGAGCGTCGGCGTGATCGTCCACGGGATGGACGACGAGCAGCGCAAGGCTGCTTATGACAGCGACGTCACCTACGGCACGAACAACGAGCTGGGCTTCGACTATCTTCGCGACAACATGAAGTACGAGCGCGCCCAGATGGTGCAGCGCGACCATGCCTATGCGATCGTCGACGAGGTGGACTCCATCCTGATCGACGAGGCGCGCACGCCGCTGATCATCTCCGGTCCGCTGGACGACAAGTCGGAACTCTACATCACGATCGACAAGTTCATTCCCGATCTCGTGCCGGAAGATTACGAGATCGACGAGAAGCAGCGTTCGGCGACCTTCACCGAGGAAGGCACCGAGAAAATGGAGCAGATCCTCGCGCAAGCCGATCTGCTCAAGGGCGCGGGCCTCTACGATATCGAGAACGTGTCGATCGTCCACCACGTCAACAATGCGCTCAAGGCGCATACGCTGTTCCAGCGCGACAAGGACTATATCGTCAAGGATGGCGAGATCGTCATCATCGACGAGTTTACCGGCCGCCAGATGCCGGGACGACGCTATTCGGAAGGGCTGCACCAGGCGCTGGAAGCCAAGGAAGGCGTTTCGATCCAGCCGGAAAACCAGACGCTCGCCTCGGTGACGTTCCAGAACTATTTCCGCATGTATGACAAGCTTGCCGGCATGACCGGTACGGCATCGACGGAAGCCGAGGAATTCGGAAACATCTACGGCCTCGACGTTGCGGAAATCCCCACCAACCTGCCGATCCAGCGTCTCGACGAGGACGACGAAGTCTATCGCACCGTCGAGGAGAAATATGTCGCGGTGGTGATGGATATCGCCGCCAGCCAGCGCAAGGGGCAGCCGGTTCTCGTTGGTACGACCTCGATCGAGAAGTCCGAATTGCTGTCGTCCTTTCTCGGTGACACCAAGCGGCTGAAGCAGATCCGGGATTCGATCAAGCAACGGATCGAAGGGATCAAGGAAGGCAAGGAACAGGAATTCCGCGACTACCTCGAACAGTCGTTGAAGAACCTCGACGAGGCGATCGCCGCCGGCGGCGTGCCGCACGAGGTGCTGAATGCGCGCCAGCATGAGCGCGAGGCGCATATCGTGGCGCAGGCGGGCGTGCCGGGCGCGGTGACCATCGCGACCAACATGGCCGGCCGCGGCACCGACATCCAGCTCGGCGGCAATGCCGACATGCGCATCGAGCAGGAACTGGCCGACATGCCGGCAGGCGAGGAGCGCGACAGGCGAGAAGCCGAGATCCGGGCCGACATCCAGAGGCTCAAGCAGCAGGCGCTGGAAGCGGGCGGCCTTTACGTGCTTGCGACCGAACGGCACGAGAGCCGACGCATCGACAACCAGCTTCGCGGCCGTTCCGGCCGTCAGGGCGATCCGGGCCGGTCGAAATTCTTCCTGTCGCTGCAGGACGACCTGATGCGGATCTTCGGGTCCGACCGCATGGACGGCATGCTGCAGAAGCTGGGCCTGCGCGAAGGCGAGGCGATCATCCACCCCTGGATCAACAAGGCGCTTGAAAAGGCGCAGAAGAAGGTCGAGGCGCGGAACTTCGATATCCGCAAGAACCTGCTGAAGTTTGACGATGTCATGAACGACCAGCGCAAGGTCGTCTTCGAGCAGCGCAAGGATCTGATGGACGGCAACGACCTTTCCGACACCGTGGCGGAGATGCGCCACGAAGTCGTCGAAAGCATCGTCGCCAAGCATATTCCCGAGAAAGCCTATGCGGAACAGTGGGATGTCGCCGGCCTGAAAGAGTCGGTGGTTTCCCTTCTCAATGTCGATGCGCCCGTGGACGAGTGGGCCGCCGAGGAAGGCATCGCGGAAGACGATATCCTGGAGCGCCTGCGCGACGCGGTCGACAAGGCCGCGGCCGAGAGGGCGGAACGCTTCGGCCCGGAAATCACCCAATATGTCGAGAAATCGATCCTGTTGCAGACGCTCGACACGCTGTGGCGCGAGCATCTGGTCAATCTCGATCACCTGCGTTCGGTTATCGGGTTCCGCGGCTATGCCCAGCGCGACCCGCTGCAGGAATACAAGCAGGAAAGCTTCGAACTTTTCCAGGCGATGCTCGGAAACCTCCGCCAGGCGGTGACGGCGCAACTGATGCGCGTCGAGATCGTGCGCGAACAGGCCGAGGCGCCGCCGCCGGACCTTCCCGAAATGGAAGCGGAGCATGTCGATGCGTCCACCGGCGAGCTGGATTTCGAGGAAAGGTCTTCGGACAGTTACGGAGCCGCGATCGCGACCGGACAGGTCGCCGTCGAGGACCGCGATCCGAACGATCCCTCGACTTGGGGCAAGGTCGGGCGCAACGAAGCCTGCCCGTGCGGTTCCGGCAAGAAATACAAGCACTGCCACGGAGCTTTCGCGACCACGGCATAGGAGGGTCCCGATTTTTTCGTTACGAGAACAGGCGAACGCTTTCTTAAGCGGATTGGTCTAATTCGGGCGCAAGATTTCGCAGCGAACGGAATGCGTGATTTTGCGGTTTTCGGCAGTAGAGACAAGCGAGCAATTTCTGTCGGCCCCGTTGTTCCAACGGGTGGCGCCGCTTGCGCGTCAGCTCGACCGGATCTGGAGCGGTTCTGACGAAACCGCGATCGCGCAGCGCATGTCGCTGATCGCATTCGCGATCCGTATCGCGAGCGCCGGTATCGCCTTCCTGTCCCAGGTCGTGCTCGCACGCTGGACCGGCACTTTCGAGTACGGCATCTACGTCTTCGTCTGGACGGCGATCATTATCCTCGGCAACCTGTCGTGCCTCGGTTTCCAGACGGCGGTGATCCGTTTCCTGCCGCAATATCGCCGGGAGGGCGATCTCGAACGGTTGCGCGGCATTCTCCTGACCAGCCGGATCTTCGTTCTCCTGTCCGCTTCGATTGCCGCCGCCGCCGGCATCGCGATCGTCTGGCTGCTTTCGGGCACGATCGAATCCTATTATGTCCTGCCGTTCGTGCTCGCTTTCACCTGCCTGCCGATGATCGCTCTCGGGGACGTTCTCGACGGAACGGCGCGCGCCAATTCATGGCCGGTTCGCGCGCTGACGCCGACCTATATCCTGCGGCCTTTCCTCGTCCTCGCCTATATGGCGATCGCGCATGTTTTCGGCTTCACCGCGACGGCGTTAACCGCGGTCATCGCCGCCGTTCTCGCGACCTACACGACGACGCTCCTGCAGTTCTTCGTCATTACGCGCCATCTCGACGCCGCCTATCCGTCAGGCGACAGGACGGTGGAATTCGGATTGTGGATGACGGTCGCCTTTCCGATCTTCCTCGTCGAGGGGTTCTTCTTCCTTTTGACCAATGCGGACGTGCTGATGGTCGGCATGCTGATGCCGCCTGAGGATGTCGCGGTCTATTTTGCCACCGTGAAGACGCTCGCGCTGGTGCATTTCGTGTTCTTCGCGGTGAAGGCCGGTGTCGCACAGCAATTCGCGGCGCGCACGTCGGTGGAGGACCGTCAGTCGCTGCGCAGCTTCGCCCGCCGGACCGTCGGCTGGACTTTCTGGCCGTCCTTGCTGATGGGGCTGGTCGTTCTTCTTCTCGGACGGTTCCTGCTTTCGCTTTTCGGCGCGGAGTTCACGCAGGGCTATACGCTGCTATTCGTGCTGGTCGCGGGTGTGGTCCTGCGGGCGAGTATCGGCCCGGCGGAGAGCCTGCTCAACATGACCGGAAACCAGAATATCTGCGCGGCCATCTTCGCGGCAGTGCTGGCGATCAATATCACGGCGAACCTGATCCTCATCCCGGTCTACGGCCTGATGGGCGCGGCGATGGGCGCCGCGGGCGCGACGGCCGTCGAGGTTCTGCTGCTGTTGACCATGACCTATCGGCGTATCGGCGTCGTCATGTTCGTTCTGGCGCCGAAAGTCGCGGAGCCTACCACATGACGCAAGCGCAGCCCCTGATCGACAAGAATGTCCCGCTTGCCGGGTCCTTCATGCTCTCCGGCATCGTCGGCGACCTGCCGCATGAAATTCGCCCGGAAGTGAGCAGGCTGACCAATGGCGACCGGCGTTTCGTGGTCTACCCGGCCGATAGCGGGTTCGAAATCCTCGACGACATCGACCGCGTGACCGACTACGCGCTCGAACCCAACATCTTCTTCACGCCGCGTTTCCTGGTGCCGGCCATGCCCCGCCTCGACGATCGGCAGGTCCGCCTGATGATGCTGCAGGACGGACCGCCGGACGCGGCCGAGACCCGGTTCCTGATGCCGTTCTCGGTGGAAAAATCCGGCTTCGCGGTCGGGCCCGACGTCATACGGGCATGGTCGAACCCCTATGGACCCTATGGCATCCCGATCGTCGAACGGCGCGAGGCATCGCGTATCCTCGACGACCTGCTTTCCATGCTCGGCGACGAGAATATAGGCCTGCCGAAAATCCTCGTGCTTCCCGATATCATGATGGACAGCGTTTCGATCATGACGCTGCGCGGTGTCGCGATCGGGCGCGGACTGCCGGTGATGACCACGAGTTCGGTCCAGCGGCCTTTTCTGAAAAGCGAAAAGGACAGCGTCGACTATATCAACGACAACATCCGCTCGCACAGCCGCCGAAACTTCGGCCGGCTCCGTCGGCAACTGGAGACGATGGGCGACTTCAGCTACGAGGTGGCGCGCAGTCCCTCGGAGATTCGCTTCGCGATGGAGGAGTTCCTTCTGCTGGAAAACGCGGGCTGGAAGGGGCGGCAGAGGACATCGCTTGCCGCGGATCGCTATCGGGCGGCGTTCGCCCGCGAGGCGATCAACAATCTCGCCGAGCGCGACCTGTGCCGTATCCATTCCTTCAAGCTGGACGGACAGGTGATCGCGTCGCTGATCGTGTTCGTCCAGTCGGGTCACGCCTGGACGTGGAAAACGACCTATGACGAAACCTATTCGCCCTATTCGCCCGGCGCGCTGCTGATCCTGCAGGTCACGGAATCGCATCTCGACGATCCGAACATCCAGCTCACCGACAGTTGCGCCGTCGAGGATCATCCGGTGATGGCGCGGCTGTGGTCCGAGCGGCGCGAATTCGCCACGATGGTGATCGGCCTTCGGCCCAATCTGGATCGGGAGACGCGGCAGGTGGCGTCGCAGATCGAGCTTTACCGCAACACGCGCAACGCCGCGAAAACGATGCGCGACCGGCTGCGGCACCTGGTGCGCAGCCCCCAGCGCTGACGGTTACGCTTCGCTTTCCGCCTCGAATTCCGCCTGCGCCCTGTCGCGGAAAATCCGTCGGATGACCTTGCCGGTCGTGGTCAGGGGCATTTCATCGACAAAGTCGATCTCGCGCGGGTACTCATGCGCGGAGAGACGCTGTTTCACGTATGAGCGGATTTCGGATTTCAGGTCCGGCGACGGCGCGACGCCCTGGCGCAGGACCACATAGGCCTTGACCAACTGGCCGCGAATGGCGTGCGGCTTGCCGATGACGGCAGCGAGCGCGATGCTCGGATGGCCGACAAGACAATCCTCGATCTCGCCGGGTCCGATCCGGTATCCGGCCGAGGTGATGACGTCGTCGTCGCGGCCCACGAAAAAGAAGTAACCGTCCTCGTTGCGGAAACCCTGGTCGCCGGTCAGCATCCAGTCGCCGGTGAATTTCGCTTCCGTAGCTTCGGGATTGTTCCAGTATTCGAGGAACATTACGGGATCGGGCCGGCTGACGGCGACCTGGCCCTGCTCTCCGGGCGGGAGTTCCCGGCCGGTCTCGTCGATGATCGCCACCCGGTGCCCGGCGACGGGCTTGCCCATCGAGCCGGGGCGCAACACGCCGAGCGCGTTGCAGGCCGACAGGACGAGATTGCATTCGGTCTGGCCATAGAACTCGTTGACGGTCAGGCCGAGATTGTCGGCGCACCATTGCAATGTTTCGCGGCCGAGCGCCTCGCCGCCGGAGCCGATCGTGCGCAGGTCGAGGTTGTATCGGCGGGCTTCGTCGCCGAGCGTCGCCATCATGCGCAGCGCAGTGGGCGGCAGAAAGGTGTTGCGAATTCGCGCCTTTTCCATGAGGGCCAAGGCCCACTCCGCCTCGAAACGCGGCGCGCGCGCGGCCACGACGGGAACGCCGAAATAAAGGCCGGGCAAAAGGACATTGAGCAATCCACCGGCCCAGGCCCAGTCGGCGGGTGTCCAGAGCAGGTCGCCTTCGCGTGGCAGGAATTCGTGATGGGTCTGGACGCCGGGCAGATGTCCGAGCAGGACGCGGTGCGCATGCAGCGCACCCTTGGGCTGGCCGGTCGTGCCGGAGGTGAAGATCATCAGCGCCGGATCGTCCGGCGACGTATTGGCGGGTTCGAACTCCGGCGAAGCGGCGGCGAGCATTTCGCCGAAATGATGCGCGCCTTCCGCTCCACCGACGCAGATGACGGATTTCAGATCGGGAAAATCATCACCGGCTTCGGCCAGCTTGGCCATGCCTTCGGGATCGAGCACGAGCGCCCGCGCGCCGGACAGGCCGAGCCGGTAGCGGATCGCGTCGGGTCCGAACTGCATCGCCATCGGCACTGCGATGGCGCCGAGCTTGTAGATGCCGAGATGGGCGATGACGGTCTCGAAGCACTGGGGAAGCAGGATCGCGACACGGTCGCCACGCGCGACGCCCAAGCCCGCAAGCGCGGCGGCGAACCGGTTCGATTTCTCCGACAGTTCGCCGAATGTCAGCGTCAGGGGGCTTTCGCCGGACCAATCGATGATCGCCGGCTTTTCCGGGTCCTGCCGGTCGGAACAGGCGACGCCGATATTGAAGCGGCTCGGGATGTCCCACCGGAGGCGGGAAACGAGGTCGTCATGGGAAGCGGGATCGGCCGGCAACATGGGCAAGGTGATGCACTGTTGTCCGGCACAGTCAAGAAGATTGCGCATCATCCGGCGCGGCCGACCCGACGTCGGTCCCGCCTGTTATTCATCGACGACCGAATTGAACCCCTCGAATTGCGGATGACCCGCATACATTCCCTTGTTGGACCCGGCATTGCGGTGGGCGTTGCGGAAATTCTCCGACCGCGTCCAGTCGATGAAATGCTGTTCGCTTTCCCAGATCGTGTGCGAGGCATAGAGCGTGGTCTTCGCTTCCTCGTCACACGGGCCTTTCAAAAGGTGAAAGGACTGGAAGCCCGGCGTATCCGCGAGGCTGGAACTGCGGTTTCGCCACACACTCTCGAAGGCGTCCTCGTGCCCCTCGTTGATGCGGAAGCGGTTCATGGCGACATACATATGCAAATCCCTTTCGTGACCTGATTTGTCTTACATAATCGCTGCCGGCCGGTCATCGCCTGACTTCGACGGGGATGACGAACCGGCGTTGCGCGCCCGAAGGCGGCGGCGGAAACGGGGCGGCGCGGCGGATGTGGTCCAGTGCGACCCGATCGACCGAGGCCGAACCGGAACTGGCCGCGACGCGAATGCTGGCGAGCCCGCCGCCAGACGAGATCGAAAAGCGTATCTTCGCCACGCCCCTGCCGCCGGCACGTTTCTGACGGGTGCGCCGGATCTTCGCATAGACCTTGCCGGGATAGTTCGATGCCCGGGCGTTGCCGGACTTCTTCGCCTTGCCGCCGGACTTGATGCCGCCTGACTTGGCCTTGGAACTCGATTTGCCGGATGTGCTTCCGGCGCGCGCATTGTGATCCGAATTGCCGCGCGGGACACTGGCGACCTGTTTTCTCGGCGCGGGGTTTGCCTTTTTCGCGGGTTTCTTTCTTTGCGCTTCCCGCGCTTTGGCAAGGTTGCGCGCATCCTGCGGCTGCCGGGGGCGGGCCATGGGGACCGGAACAGGGCGCTCCTCGGGCTCCGCCTCGATCGTCTCGGTCGCGTGCGACGGCGTGAGCGCGGCGGTCTTCGCATTGGATGGCGTCGTTTGTTCGCGGGTCGCTGTTTCGGCAACCGGCACGGATGACGGGGCCGGCCTTGCGATCGATGCCGTCTTCACCGGCGTTGCCGCCGGGGCGCTCAATGAAGCCGTCGCGAGCGCCGGTTGGGATGCGGCCGCCGTTTCAGCGGGAACGGTCGGGGAAGGGTCGACCGCTGCCGCCACGGGGCTTTGCGTTGCGGAAAGGGCCTGTGCGTTGTCGGCCCGTGCCGGCGGTGGTGTCGGCTGTGTCGTTTCGGCCGGTTCACTTTTTTTGGCAGTGCGGGCTTCGACCGGTTTTGACGCTTGCGGCGCGGGCGCGGAATGGCTGTCGGGGTCGGCCGGCCTGGCCTGATTGGCGCCGGCCACCAGGTCCTCGAAGGACGCCCCCAGAGCCGCGATTTCGGCTGTCGCCCCGCCTTCCAGCCGGACGTCCGGAGCCGGGGAGGTCGTGACCATCGCCGCCGCGAAGTGCACGCCAAGGGAGGCGGCGAGCGCGAGGGGGATGCGGAGCTTGCGAAGCGGGATCGTCATTCCAGTCCCCTTTCGGTCACGACAAAGATCCGGGCTGCGCCGCCGCGGCGCAGTTCGTCGGCGATCTCGATCAGCCGGATTGCGGGAAGGTCACGGTCCGGCACGATTCGCATGACATGGCCGGTGTCTTCCGACCCGGTCTTCGCCTGCCTTGCAGCGTCGGCGATATCGATTTCCTGTCCGCGCCATATCGCCGTTCCATCCGAACGGATCATCAGCGCATCGGGCGGTTCGCGTCCTTCCAGCCCGTCCGCCCGCACGAGCGTCAGGTCCTTGTCGAGCGGCGGCGCCAGCGTGCCGGCGATCAGGAAGAAGATCAGCATCAGGAAGACGATGTTGATCAGGGCGATCGTCGGTTCCGGCTTCCTTGCAGGAGGCGATGCGGCGGCAAGGCGCATGGCGGGCTCCCTTCAGCGCAAGACAGTGACCACGAAGCCCGGCATGGCGCGCAACGCGGCATAAACATCGACGAATCGCTGCGAGACGGTCTTGTCGTCGAGCGAAAGCAGAATGGTGTCGGCACCCGTCTCCGCCTGGCCGGCAAGCGCTTCAGGCAGCGTATCCAGCGTGAGATCCCGTCCATTGAGGACGATCCGGTCGCCCTGCAGGCGCAGATAGACCGGGGTGACGGCTTGTCCCGACGTGCCGCTGCCGGCTTTCAGTTCGATTTCGCCGAAGCGGGTGAAAGTCGATGAGAGCATGAAGAAGAGCAGCAGCAGGAAGATGACATCGATCAACGATGTCATCGACAACACGCCACGCCGTCTCTGCGCCGCCTCAAGCCGCATGGGCCTGCATGCTCCCCTTGCCTGCCAGCGTGGTGTCCTGCTGCGTTTCGCCCGGCTGGACGATCGGCGCGGGATTGAGCACCACGGTCATGGCGCGTTCCAGCAACTCGCTCTCGCGCGCGACCCGGCTTTCGAACCAGGTGAGAAGAAGCGATGTCGGCATCGCGACAGCCAGTCCCACCGCGGTGGTCAGGAGTGCGACCCATATGCCGCCGGCCAGAATCGACGGATCGACGCTGTTGCCGGCTTCCTGCAGCTTCCGGAAGGCCTGGATCATGCCGAGCACGGTACCGAACAGGCCAATAAGCGGAGAAATCTGGGCGATCGCGTCCAGCGCGCGGAACCCCGACCTTAGCCGTGTGAGATAGGCCGACGCATCGACGCGCAGGCGCTCCGAAATGGCTTCGAAATCGCGCGGCGAAGCATTCATGACAGTCGCCATGGTCTGCCAGACGATTCGCGCCGCGCCGTTGCGCCGCGATGAAAGGTCATTGAGCGCGATGCGATGGCCGCCGGCCGTCCAGTGCGCAAGCGCCTTCTCGATCGTCCGGTGACGGCCGACGCGCGCGATCAGGAACTGCCAGACCTTCATGATGATGAGCGTCAGCGAAACCACGGACACTGCCAGCAGGATGGTGACGACCGGCCCGCCCAGCGACAGGAACTCGAGCGTGCGCGCGATCGTTTCCTCGATCAGGGCGCTCATCCGGCGATCTCCGCATCGGTTTTCGACGACAGTGCGAGGCGGTCGATGCACTCGGTGCCGGCGAGGCTTTCGCCTTCGCAGGCAGCCGCGCCGTTGATCAGGATGCGGCCAATCGCGCTGCATGTCGTGTCTTCCAGATCGAACTGGCGGACACGCGTGCGATTTGCCGGCATCGCCTGAAAATCAAACAGCGTCAGACGGTCGACGACGCCATTGGCGTCGATCAGGACGGTCTCGAACGACAGGGCGGACAGGTCCGCGCCGAGGCGGTTTTCCGCCAGAAAGACGATACGGCATGCATCGTCATGCTGCTGCAGGGCGTTGAGTTCGAGAGAGAGCGACGGGGCCGGCGCGTTGTCCTGCGAGAAGGCCGGCCCCGTCGACAGGGCAAGAGCGCACGACAGGCTCATCGCGGCCCTGATCAGCCGGTCGTGGGAGTGTCGTCTTGCCTGTTCCATGGTGTTTCCTCAGAGATCGAGTGGTTTCAGCGCCGAACCGCGAAGCGCGATTGTTCCGGGTCGGCTGGAAGGCCCCGCGCATCCGGATGTTCCCGCTGCGGCGAACGGATCTGGTCCGGGTCGCCGTGGTGTGGAGGCGCTTTGAATTTGGCGTGATTTCGGAGCGTTGGTCCGATCAGCAAGCGCAAGGAAAGTCAGGTTTACCGGCCTCATCATCTTCTCCGTCGAGAGGAAACATGGCTGGCTGGCGGCTGCTTGCTGGCCTGAGCGAGTGCGAAAGTCAGAATAACTTGACACAATCACTCATGTATTGCATTCGATAGAAAACCTGATAATCGAAGTCAAGTTTGAATTTGCTTTTCGAACGTGCCGAGCCAGCGGTCAGCCAGCCAGGCCTCTCAAATCGACAGACCGATGCACATGACAAAGCAGGACGGCGGCGCGCCGCGCACGGACACCATGAAACCGGAAGAAAAGACCTTGAGCGGCGGCAAGCCGGTCTATGACAGCGGGCAATTGTTCAAGGGCACCACCGAAATCGACATCCATCACGACGGGGCCTTTTACAGGCTGAAGATCACGCGCCAGGGCAAACTGATCCTCAACAAGTGAGTGCGGCGTCTTTCGCCTCTGTTCCGCGTCGCCGGCGGACATCCATCACCACGATCAGCAACTATCGGGCCAGGAACGGCAACCAATGAGCGCACCCATGCAGAAATTTTTACGCCGCGAACGGGCAAGCGGCAGGCTCCCGACGGCGGCCTGCCTCGCCTGGATCATCGCCCTTCTCATGCTCCGGGGAACGGCGTTTGCCGCCGGGGAGCAACAGCGCGTTCTGTCCATCGGCGGAGCGGTGACCGAAATCGTCTTCGCTCTGGGCGAGGAAGACAGGCTCGTCGGCCGCGACACGACCAGTTCCTATCCGCCCGAAGCAGAAGACCTGCCGGATGTCGGGTATATGCGCGCGCTCGCGCCGGAAGGCGTGCTGTCGATCAGGCCCGACCTGATCCTTGCGCGGGAGGGGAGCGGCCCACCGGAGGCCATCGAGGTTCTCAAATCGGCGAGCGTCGAGTTCGTCGAGGTGCCGGACGGCTTCTCCGCCGAGGGGATAGGCGAGGCGATCCGCGTGGTTGCCGAAACCCTGGACGCAACCGAAAAGGGCGATGCCCTGCGCGCGGCCATCGCTTCGGATTTCGAGCGCCTGGCTGCCATGACAAGCAGCATCGACAGGCGCAAGCGCGTGCTCTTCATCCTGTCGACTCAGGGTGGCCGGATCCTCGCTTCCGGCTCCGGAACAGCCGCAGACGGGATCCTCAAGCTCGCGGGAGCGGACAACGCCATTACTCAATTCGAGGGTTACAAGCAGTTGACCGACGAAGCGATCATTTCCGCCAATCCCGACGTCATTCTGATGATGGATCGCGGCGGCAACCATGGCGGCGATGATGACGCCGTGTTTTCACAGCCGGGCCTGAAGCCGACCGTGGCGGCGAAAAACCGCGCGATCATTCGCATGGACGGTCTCTATCTTCTGGGCTTCGGACCTCGGACCGCGAATGCCGCGCTCGACCTTGCAGAGGCACTCTATGGCGATGAGCTTCACTGAGGCGCCGGCCGTGGCGCGGAAATACCACCGGCAGGACGGGGACCGCTCAGCGCTGGCGCGCGCGGTGCTCGCCGCACTCGTCGCGGTCCTCGTCATGACCTTCTTCTTCAGCCTCGCATCCGGCGCATCCGATACGTCCGCCTGGCAGGTGTTTCGCGAGACGATCGGCCTTGGCCGGGGCGCGCTCGACCTGACCGATCGTGTGATCGTTTTCGAGATCCGCCTGCCACGCGCCGTGCTCGGCGTCCTGATCGGCGCGGCGCTCGCCGTTTCGGGTGCGACCATGCAGGGCGTGTTCCGCAATCCGCTCGCCGATCCGGGTCTCGTCGGCGTTTCAGCGGGCGCTGGCCTGGGCGCGGTGAGTTTTATCGTGCTTCAGGCCGGAGTACTGGCGCCGATCGCATCGCTGTTCGGGATCTACGGCATCCCGTTCGCGGCGTTTTCCGGCGGTCTCGTCTCCACGCTGATGCTCTATCGCATTTCGACCCGCCACGGGCGCACCTCGGTCGCCACGATGCTTCTGGCCGGCATCGCGCTTGGCGCGCTCGCGGGGGCGTTTACCGGCGTGCTGGTGTTCTGGGCCGACGACACGCAATTGCGCGATCTCACCTTCTGGGGCCTCGGGTCGCTCGCCGGCGCGACATGGACCAAGAGCCTGATGGCCGCGCCTTTGATCCTGCCGGTCCTCATCGCCATGCCGTTCATGGCGCGCAGCCTCAATGCGCTCGCGCTCGGCGAGGCCTCGGCGCGGCATCTCGGCATCGATGTGCAGCGCTTCAAGAATCTCGCGGTCGTCTCGGTGGCCGCGGCCACGGGGGCGTCGGTGGCGGTCTCCGGCGGGATCGGATTCGTCGGGATCGTCGTGCCGCATCTGCTGCGTCTCGCCATCGGCCCCGATCACCGGTTCCTGCTGCCGGCCTCGGCCTTGCTCGGGGCGGTGCTGCTGCTGTTCGCCGACGCGATCGCGCGCCAGATCGTGGCGCCGGCCGAATTGCCCATCGGCATCGTCACCGCCGCGGCCGGCGCGCCCTTCTTCCTCTGGATCCTGCTGCGCAAGCGCGGCCTCCTCGACCTCTAGGCCGACCATGCTCAACGCTCAGAATATCGAGGTTTCGCTCGGAAAGACCCGGATCTTGCGCGGCATCGACCTGGCCGCGCCGCCCGGAAAGCTGGTGACCGTGATCGGGCCGAACGGATCGGGCAAGACGACGCTGATGCGCGCCTTGTCCGGCGATGTTGCCTATTCGGGCCGGGCGGAACTGAACGGCATTGACATCGCGCGGACCCGGCCATGGGAACTTGCCGCGATGCGCGGCGTGCTGCCGCAATCGTCCAGCCTGTCGTTTCCGTTCACAGTGCGCGAGATCGTGCAGCTCGGCACGCGCGAAGGCGTCGCCGATACGGGGCGAGCGAATGTCACGGAGGCCCTCAAAAGGGTCGATCTTTCCGGCTTCGAAGGGCGGATGTACCAGGAACTCTCCGGCGGCGAACAGCAGCGGGTCCAGCTTGCGCGTGTCCTTTGCCAAGTGTGGGAGCCGGTCCTGGACGGCAAGGCGCGCTACCTCTTTCTCGACGAGCCGGTGTCGAGCCTCGATATCCGCCACCAGCTGCAGATTATGAACGTGGCGCGCGATTTCGCGCTGCAGGGCGGCGGTGTGCTGGCGATCCTGCACGACCTGAACCTGACCGCCATGTATGCCGACCGCGTGGTCCTTCTGAAGGACGGGCGGGTGCATGCCGAGGGGGCTCCCGGAGCGGTTCTCACCGACGACAATCTGCGCGCGGTCTATGAATGCGACCTGTCGGTCAGCCGCGTGCCGGCGGATGGCTCAGTCTTCGTTCTTCCGCATGGGGCCTCCGTCTGACCGGCGTGGCCGGATACCGACCGGCTTGACTGCGATCGGCGCAACGGGCTTTCTCGCGGGTGATTGAATCGACGCCGTGTCGAAGCCCGTTCCGGGCGCCGCCCCGTCAGGACAAGGACCACCACTATGCCGCTTGCCGATCATGGCCGCTACCCGTTCTCGCCGATCACGGCGCGTCCGGATTTCTGCTGGCCAGACCGGAAAAGGCTCGCGGTCTATATCGGGATGAACCTGGAATGTTTCGCCTTTGGCGAAGGGCTCGGCGCGACGCTGAGCGATGGCGGGCCGCAGCCCGATGTTCTCAACTTTGCCTGGCGCGACTACGGCAATCGCGTCGGCGTCTGGCGGATGATCGAGTTGTTCGACCGGCTGGACATCCCCGTTACGGCGCTGGTGAATTCGCAGATGTACGAGATGGCCCCCGAGGTGGTTGCCGCTTTCCGGGAACGTGGTGACGAAATCGCGGGGCATGGGCGTAGCAATGCGGAGATGCAGGGTGTGCTGGCGGAACAGGACGAGGCGGGCCTGATCGCGGAGGCAACCGGGGCGCTGACGCGGCATGAGGGGCGGCAGCCGAAGGGATGGCTCGGCCCCTGGATTTCACAAAGCCGGACGACGCCAGACCTGCTGCAGGAAGCGGGCTACGACTATCTTCTCGACTGGTGCCACGACGACCAGCCGGTCTGGATGACGACGCGCAAGGGCCGCATCCTGTCGGTTCCCTATCCGCAGGAACTCAACGATATCCCGCAGATCGTCGGCCGCAAGCACGAGGGCGCGGAATTCGCGGACATGATCATCGACGCGTTCGAGGTCATGCTGGCGGAAAGCGAACGTCGTCCGCTGGTTATGGGTGTTGCGCTGCATGCCTATCTGATGGGCCAGCCGCACCGGTTCCGGCATCTGGAGCGGGCGCTCGCGTATCTGCGCGAAAAGTCCGACAGCCGCGTCTGGTGGACAACGGCCGGCGCGATCAACGACCATTATCGCGCGCTCGGACTCTAACCTTCGGGATGGAAGCTGTTGTAGCGGTACGGGGTGTGTTCCGACACGACGCCCGTTGTGCGGATGAAGGCTTCGAGATGCGGGACGAGTGCGTTGACCATGTCCCAGTCGCGCGCTTCGGCGGGCGTTTCGGGCGCCGCCAGTCTCTCCGATATCTCGCGCAGGACCGCGTCGCGGTCGATGCCTGTCACGCGGCCGTTCTCAACGGCCTTGCGGCCGGCCACGAAGACCTGGTCCACCGCCGATTTGGTCACGCGGTGCAGGATCGTTTCGGCAAGCGGTGTGCGTGGCGAGACATAGGGTCTTTCGATTTCGGAGCGGCGCAGCAAAACGATATCGGCCGCCATGCCGGGCTCCAGCCGTCCGGCGACTTTGCCGTAGCCGCATGAGCGCGCGCCGGTCTCGGTCGCCATTTGCAGCACGGCGGCGGCGTCCGGCCGGTCGTTGAAAAGGCCGGTCTCGCGATGCAACGCCCAGACCAGCTTCATTTCCACTGTCATGTCGCGGTCGTCGGCAATGTTCGACTGGTCGATGCCGAGCGCGACCGGGATGCCGCGCTCTCGCATCCGGTTGACGGGCGCGATGCCGCTTCCGAGCCGCAGGCCCGAACTCGCATTGTGGCAGATCATGCAGCCGCAAGATCCAAGCAGATCGAGATCCGCCTCGGTCGCCCAATTTCCGTGGCCCAGCGTGAGTTCGGGGCCGAGGCAGCCAAGCGCGGCGAGATGTTCGATGGCGGTGTGGCCGTAGCGCGTTTCGGCGAAACGCGCCTGCCGCTCGGTTTCGAGGAGATGCATGTGGACGCTCGCGCCATGCTGCCTGGCGGTTTCGAAGATTGTCTGCAGGCTGTCGTCGCTGCACCAGTGCAGATTGGCGGGGGCCAGGCTCATCCGCACGGTCGAGCGTCCGGAATAACGGGTCTTCGCCGACGCGAAGAAATCCATGTAGTCGCGCGTCGGCGTTGCGGCGGATGAAAGTTGCGGGGCGATCCAGTCTCGGAGATTGTCCGGCAAGGAGGCCAGAACCTGCGCGTCATCCTCGTAGGACAGGATGTTCCGGTCGCGCATCATGAAGGAGTAGGAGACGCGCATGCCGATTTCGTCATAGGCGGACAGGATGGCATCGGTCGTCGTTTCCCAGTTGTCCGGGGTTCCGACGAGACCGCTGTTTATGTGGTGGACCGTGGTCGTGCCGCTTTCGAGCATCTCGATGGCCGAATAGAGCGTGTCGAGACGAGGCCCGACGCCGCGCATCGCCCGGAACCGCGGCAGCCAGAATTCCAGCGGCGCGAAGGGTACGCCGGCCATCAGCGGGGTGATGCCGAAATGATGGTGGCCGTTGACGAAGCCGGGAAGGGCGATGAACTCCGGCCCGCCATGGCGCGGCAGGTCCGGATGGCGGCGGGTCAGTTGATCGGTTGGTCCGATCTCGACGATGATCCCGTCACGCACCAGGATGGCGGCATCGGACAGACCTTCCGGCGCATCCGCCGGTGCGAAGCCGGTCAGGACGGTTCCGGCCGCAATGAGCGCATTCTGATCGTTGTTCATGCAGGTCCCCGTTTGCGTGCCGGCAAGAACCGGTCTGGTATTTCGCCGATACGCCCCATAGTGCGCGTATCGCGAATGCGCGCAACGCAAATTGCCGAGATGGCGAGCGTGAAAGAGGGGGTGTCGGAGATTTCAGTTGGTTGTCTCGCATGGCGCAAACAGCCAATAGAATGGCTTTGGTGCCCCCCGCCGGAATCGAACCGGCACTCCCGAAGGAACGGGATTTTGAATCCCGCGCGTCTACCAATTCCGCCAGAGGGGCAACGCCTGATAGATTTCGAGCTTTATTGGCGTACCAGAGCCGCGTCAAGGCGGGTTGCGTCGTGTCACCACGCCGAAATTGTTTGGCAATCAATTGCGGTCTAAAGCTATGGCTGAGCCTCATGCCGCAACCGGGAGTCCCATACCGTGTCCGTTCATCAGGAGACAGATGCCAGCCACGCGCCGCGCGGCGCGCTTGCCAAGATCGAGCACATCCTGCATGCGGCCGAAAGAGACGATGACGGCAATATCGCCCTCGGTGCGCTGAGCGACGCCATGGAGGAGCGGGCCTTCGCGCTGCTCCTGCTCATCCTCGCATTGCCATGCTGCCTGCCCTTCATCTACCTGCTGCCGCAGATCGTGGCGCTTCCGATGGCGTTTCTTGCATGGCAGATGGCCGGCGGCCGCCGCTCGCCCTGGCTTCCGGAAAAGTTTCGCGCAAGGAAGCTTCCCGTCCGCGGGATGTTGCAGATCACGGGGCAGGTCAAACGCTATGCCGGGTGGCTGGAGCGGCTCGCCCATCCCCGGCTGACGGGACTGACGGACGCTGGCGGCATGCGCATTCTCGGCATTCTCCTGCTGATACCGAGCCTGTCGATTCTGGTGCCTTTGCCGCTGACCAACACGGTGCCCGGCATCGGTGTCGCGATCACGTCGGCGGGGCTGATCGAAAGGGACGGCGTCTTCGTCATACTCGGCCTTCTGATCGGCCTTGCCTGGGTCCTGGCGCTCGTCGTCGGCGGGCCGACGGTCGTCTATTTCCTCATCGACTGGATCAGGATGCGCGTTGCCGCAACTTGAACACAGTGTCGCGCAGATTGGTTTGTCCAATCTTGCGCGATGCGGTAAGCCACGACGCGCCTTTCCAAACCGGAGACCCCGATGGCCCAGACCGCTAACCGGCCCGTACTTTTCCAGTCGGCGCTGTTCCTGACCGTGGCGATGGCGGTCGTGGTCGGCACCGCGCTCGGCTTCGAACATATTGGCGGGTTCGTTCCCTGCAAGCTCTGCCTCGCCCAGCGCGTTCCCTACTATACCGGTATTCCGGTCGCCCTGATGGCGGCGGTCGCCTCGGGCCTGAAATGGAACCCGGTGATCGCGCGGGGGCTTTTGCTGATCGTTGCCGCCCTGATGGCCTACGGCCTCTATCTCGGCGTCTATCATTCCGGGGTGGAGTGGCACTGGTGGGCCGGTCCCTCCGATTGCAGCACGTCGGCGACAAGCGGGCTGACAACCGATGCCGGCGACCTGCTCGGCGCGCTGGAAACCGTCAAACCGCCATCCTGCGACGAGGCGGCCGGCCGTTTCCTCGGATTGTCATTTGCGGGCTGGAATGTGCTGGCGAGTCTGGCGCTCGGTGCGGTCGCGCTCCGGGCGGTGCTGATCAAGCGCTAGTGCGCACAAACAAAAACGCCGGAGACCTTCCTCAAGGCTCCAGCTCGACATCCCAGTAAAGGTAATCCATCCAGCTTTCGTGAAGATAGTTGGGCGGAAAACTTCGGCCATTATTGTGCAGGTCGTGCACCGTGGGCTGGAACGGCATCTGGTGTGGCCGCATGCCCGATTCGCGCGGCATCTTGCCGCCTTTCCTCAGATTGCAGGGCGAGCACGCCGTGACGATGTTTTCCCACGTGGTCTGTCCGCCGAAGCGACGGGGAATGAGGTGGTCGAAGGTCAGGTCATCGGGTGAGCCGCAATACTGGCATTCGAACTTGTCGCGCAGGAAAACGTTGAAGCGCGTGAAGGCCGGATAGGCGGATGGTTTGACGTAGCTCTTGAGGCAGACGACGCTGGGCAGCCGCATGGCGAATGACGGCGAGGAGACCTCGTGATCGTACTCGGCGACGATATTCACACGGTCGAGAAACACCGCCTTGATCGCGTCCTGCCAGGACCAGAGCGACAAGGGATAATAACTCAGCGGACGGTAGTCCGCGTTAAGCACGAGCGCCGGAAGGCTGTCCGGCGAAACCGCAATCGTCAAGGCTCACCTCTTCGCATCACGATAGAACTGCGGACATATAGTAAGCGCGTTATGACATGCTTGTGAAGCATCCCGTTGAAAAGTGCGCCTTCAGGAAAAATCCTGAAAAATCATAAGTTTGTATTTTGCTCACTGTCACGGCATGACGGCGCGTGCGTGCCGCGTGGCGTAGAAAGCCCAGAAAAGCCGCGCCGCGACGCCGCGCCAGGGCGCCCATGATTCGGCGATTGCGCGCAATTCCGCGACGGCCGGCCGACGGGCAAGCCCAAGTGCTTCGCCGACGGCGGCCTGAAGCGCGATGTCGCCGGCCGGGAAGATATCGGGGTGCCCCGCCGCGAAAAGCAGATAGACCTCGGCCGTCCATGGCCCGATGCCCTTGATCGCGGTCAGCTCGCGCATGGCGTCGTCGCCGTCGACACGGCACAGATGCTCAAGATCGAGGCCGCCGGAAATCATGGCGTCGCAAATCGCGACCAGGGTGCGCTGCTTGGGGCGGGAAAGCCCGGCTTCGCGCCAGCTCGGCTCGCCGCCGGCGAGGAAACGCTCCGGATCCAGCGGATCGATCAAGCTTGTCAGCCGGCCCCAGATTGCATCGGCGCTTTGCCGCGAGACCTGCTGCGACACGATGATCGAGGCGAGGCTGGAAAATCCGGGCTCGGTGCGCCGCAGGGGGACTTCCCCGGATTGCGCGATCACGGCTTCCAGTCGCGGATCGGCGGTGCGCAGGCAGGACAGCCCTCTTTCGATATCCGCGCGGCCGGTTATCGGCGCGTGACGTTGCGTCCCGGGCGCGCAGTTTCTACTAATCTGGCGAACCATGTCCACGTACGCCTCCATGACCGACGACCGGCCCGTTTTCCGTTTCGCCCCGAGCCCCAACGGTGCATTGCATCTGGGGCATGCCTATTCGGCCATCCTGAATTTCGAGATGGCGCGCGAGTCAGGCGGACGGTTTCTCTTGCGCATGGAGGATATCGACACGGACCGCTGTTCGCCAGCGCTCGAGCGCGCGATGCTGGACGATCTCGCCTGGCTTGGCCTGTCATGGGAAGAACCGGTTCGGCGGCAGTCGGAGCATTTCGCCGATTATGAAAAGGCGCTGGATGCGCTGGAGGCGGAAGGGCTTGTTTATCGCGCCTATCTGAGCCGATCGGAGATACGCCGGCTCGTCGAGGCACATGAAACGACCGGCACGCCCTGGCCGCGCGACCCCGATGGCGCACCGCTCTATCCGGGCAGCCGCGAAGAGAGCGGAGACGATGATACGCCCTATCTGCTGCGGCTCGATATGGAGCGTGCGCTGGCCTGGCGTGGAGAAGCGCCCGAATGGATCGAGGAGGGAAGCGGCCCCGACGGACAGAGCGGACCGGTTTTCGTCGATCCCGCGGCGTGGGGAGACGTTGTCCTCGCACGGCGCGATACGCCGACCAGCTACAATCTGTCGGTCGTGCTCGACGATGCCCTGCAGGGGGTGACGCATGTGGTGCGCGGTCGCGACCTGTTTCATGCGACATCGGTCCATGTCTTGCTGCAGGATCTCCTGGGGCTGCCGCGGCCGCGCTATTTCCATCACGATCTGGTGCTGGCGGAAGACGGGCGCAAACTGTCGAAGAGCAACCGCGACACGAGCCTTCAGTCGCTGCGCGCAGCCGGTGCGACGCCGGAGGATATCCGCAGGATGATAGGGCTGTAGCGCTCTAGTAATGCAGTCGCCGGGCGAATGCCTTCAACATGGCGAGCAGGGCGAGCGCCGAAAACGCACCGACGGCGCAGGCCAGGCTGCGCAGGGCGACGTTGTGGATCGGCAGTTGCATGTGTTCGATCGCGAAGAGACCGAGGACCGAGCCGAAAATCAGGATGATCGTGTTCTTGAACGCGCCGAATCCGTCGGCGCCCATCACGTTGTCTGTCGCGGCGCCGAGGAAATAGGTGCCGACGGCAAGCGCGATGCCGAAGAAAGTCAGGGTCGTATTGTCGAATGCGGCGAACATGTCAGCCTCCGCCGTTTTTTCACGGTCGTTCAGCTTCCTTAAGGTAAGGCGCATTAAGGCCGATTTAGAACAATCGCTCAAATTGCGGCATTTCGGGCGTTCAACGCGGCTTTGAACGGCTCTCCGCGGCCAGCGCCATGAGGGATCGCGCCTCGCGCAGGCGGATGATCGCGGCATTGATTTCGGCGCCGAGAATGAAGATCGCGGCGATAATGTAGAGAAAAACCAGCGCGATCATGATCGACGCCAGTCCGGCATAGGTCGTCACATAGGTGGCGAAGCTCTCGAGATAGCTCGCGAACAGGATCGCCCCCAGGACCCAGGCGGCGAGGGTCAGTACGATCCCGGGAACAAGCGAGGCGAAGCTGCGCCGGCCATTGGGCAACCATTTGTGGGCGACGAACAATCCGGTGACGAGCACGACCAGCGCGATGGCGAATCGCCAGAACCCGATCGAGATGGATACGGCCTCGATGCCGGGCATCCATTGCTGCGCGATGCGGAAGGCGAGTGGCGCAAGGACAAGCAGGAAACTGATCGCCATGATGGCAAAGGTCGCGACAATGATGAATCCGAGGCTTTGCAGGCGGATGAGGAAGATTGAGCGCGTCTCCGATACCCGGTAGGCGCGGTTGAGCGCGACACGCAGCGCTTCCACGCCGTTGGACGCGAAGAAGGCGGCGGCAAGAACGGAGATGGTGAGGAGGCCACCGCGCTGGACGGTCAGGACGTTTTCAACCTCTCGCGCGATCGGCGACGCGATGCGTTCCGGCCAGGTGTCGAATACGAGGTGAACGGCCGTTTCGGCGAAACGCTCCGCGCCGAGGAAGCCGGCGAGCGTCGTCGCGAAGATCAGGAAGGGGAATATGGCGAGCACCGCCGACAGGGCGACATGGCTGGCAAGCGCCCAGCCATCGGTCGCGTTGAAATGACCGAACGCATCCTGAAGGATGTGTCTGATTGCTGTCAGTTTGCGCTTCATGCCTTGCGGGTCTCGTTGTCTTGCGCGAACGAATATGGGAAAGCGCTCTCAAGTGAAAGAGACCGGCGAGATCACATTGCCTCCTCAACCGACGATTCTGATCACCGGATGCTCTTCAGGCATCGGTCGGCATTGCGCATTGCGGTTGCATGAAGACGGATATCGCGTCTTCGCGACCGCCCGCGGGAAAGCCGATCTGGTGGAGCTGGCCGATGCGGGTCTCGACGTACTCTATCTCGATTACCGGGAACCCGATTCGATCCAAAGTGCCTTTGCGGCCGTGATGGCGCAAACGGGCGGAAGGCTGGACGCATTGTTCAACAATGGCGCGCATGCGCAGCCCGGTGCGGTCGAGGATCTCCCGGTTTCGGCGCTTCGCGAGCAGTTCGAGGTCAATCTTTTCGGCTGGCATGAGCTGACGCGGTTGGCGGTGCCGGCGATGCGCAAGCAGGGCCATGGGCGGATCGTGCATTGCTCCTCGATTCTCGGGCTGGTGCCCGCACCGATGCGCGGTGCCTATGTCGCATCGAAATACGCGCTGGAAGGTTTGATGCTGACCCAGCGAATGGAACTCGAGGGAAGCGGCATCCACGTTTCACTGATCGAGCCCGGGCCGGTTCCCTCACGGTTTGCATCGAACGCGCTTGCCTTCGCGCGCAAACATATCGACATCGAAAACAGCGTTCATGCGGATGCCTATGCGAAACGCATCGCCGAGCTGGAAGCCGGCGGAACGCCCGATGACGGCGGCCGTGCCGCCGGATGGGTGCTGGACGCGCTTCGGCACGCATTGACCGCCGACAGGCCGAGGCCGCATTACCTCGTCACGCGGCAGGCGCGGATCGGGGCTTTCGGGAAATGGCTTCTGCCGGCGGGGCTTTTCTATCGACTTGTGGCGCGCAATACCTAGATAAATGTCCGTTAACGGAGAGCCGGGTCTCGACACCGGCCGGATTGCAATATTATGTCCAGTGGTATGTTCTTTCTCGCATTTGTCATCATGCTGGCGGTCGTCGCCGTGCTCATGGTCGGCCTGCGCAATCTGATGCGCGACGGCGACGGCAATTTCTCGAACAAGATGATGCAGCTGCGCGTGTTCCTGCAGTTCATCGCGGTTGCGGTGATCGTCATCGGCCTTTACATCGCTCGATCGAACGGTGCGGGTTGATCAGGCGATATGGTTGTTCTCAACAAGATCTACACGAAGACGGGTGACGACGGCACGACCGCGCTCGGCACGGGCGAGCGGCGGCTGAAATACGATCCGAGGGTCGCCGCATACGGCACCGTGGACGAGGCCAATGCGTGTCTCGGCATGGTTCGCATCCACACCGTCGCGATGGAGGGGCCTGTCGACGGCATGATCGCGCGCATTCAAAACGACATGTTCGATCTCGGCGCCGATCTCGCCACGCCGGAAACCGAAACACCGCCGGAATACGAGCCGCTGCGGATCGTCGAGAGCCAGGTCAAGCGCATCGAGGCCGATATCGACACGCTCAATCGCGACCTGTCGCCGCTGCGGTCCTTCGTGTTGCCGGGCGGATCGCCCGCGGCGGCCGCGCTCCATCTCGCGCGCACCGTGTCGCGAAGGGCCGAGCGGCTAATGGTGGAACTTGCCGAACTGCCCGGCGAACACGTCAATCCCGAAGCGCTGAAATACATCAATCGCGTCTCGGATTTTCTCTTCGTGGCGGCGCGTGTCGTCAATGACAACGGCGCGCGGGACGTTCTGTGGACGCCCGGCGAAAACCGCTGAAGCGTTCCGGAAAGAAAGGCGTCGCCGGTTCATGTTCATTCCCCTGCACGACGCCAACAATCTCAAGCATATCGCCCTGCAATATGTGACGCTCGCGCTGATCGGGCTCAATGTTCTCGTTTATCTCATCGTGAATCTCGGTCTCGTGCCGGGGGCTTACGAGGCCGCGACGGTTTCCTTCGGCTACATACCGGCAGTGGTGAACGACGTCGCTGAGCTGCCGTCGAACATCGTCTACATTCCGGAAGAGCTGTCGCTCGTCTCCTATGCCTTCCTGCATGCGGATTTCATGCATCTTGCCTCGAACATGCTGTTCCTCTGGGTGTTCGGGGACAATGTCGAGGACGCGATGGGGCATTTGCGCTTCCTGGTCTTCTACCTTGCCTGCGCGGTCATCGGCGCGCTGGCGCATGGCTATCTCCAGCCGGAATCGACATCGCCCCTGATCGGCGCATCCGGCGCGATTTCCGGCGTCATCGGCGCTTATCTTGTGCTGCATCCGAAGGTGCGTATCTGGGTGCTCGCGTTCGGGCGGATTCCGCTGCGGCTTCCGGCGGCGATTCCGCTGGGAGTCTGGATCGCCTATCAGGCGGCCGCCATCGTGATCTATCCGACGGAGGGCGTTTCATGGACCGCGCATCTCGGCGGCGTGGTCGCCGGGATGGTGCTGGTTTTCCTGTTCAAGCGGCGGGGCGTGCCGATTTTCGACCGCACGATCGCCACACCGAGGGCGGTGGACCTGGCCGAGGCGGAGGCGAATTCCAGGAAGTCCGCGACGCCGCGACCGCCGAACTGGGGGCGCAGTTGATCGCTCGCGCATGTGCTGATAAGTAACCAAACGGTGCGTTATAGAGGCTCTTGAGGAGCATTGACGTTGACGTAAACGTCAATTATCTAATCGATAAAATCGTTTTACGTCGGAGGGGAGGGGTTGCCCGGCCTTGCGGAAACCGGCATTCCCCTGCCGACGAGAAATGTCGAGTTTGCGCAAGTGGCGCGATGGCCATCTGATATGCAGATGGCGAAACCGGAACGGGAGTTGAACTGCAATGAAAGTCCTGGTGCCTGTTAAGCGGGTTATCGATTACAACGTGAAGGTTCGTGTGAAGGCCGACGGCTCTGGCGTCGAGCTCGCGAATGTGAAGATGAGCATGAACCCGTTCGACGAGATCGCCGTCGAAGAGGCGATCCGTCTGAAGGAAGCGGGCACGGTGACGGAAATCGTCGCGGTGTCGATCGGCCCGGCGCAGGCGGCGGAGACGATCCGCACGGCGCTCGCCATGGGCGCCGACCGCGGCATTCTGGTCAAGACGGACGACGTGACGGAGCCGCTGGCGGTCGCCAAGATCCTGAAGGGCGTCGCCGAGGAAGAACAGCCGGGTCTGATGATCCTCGGAAAGCAGGCGATCGATGACGACGCCAACCAGACGGGCCAGATGCTGGCCGCGCTTCTCGGATGGTCGCAGGGCACATTCGCATCGAAGGTCGTTATCGAGGGCGATACCGCGAAGGTGACGCGCGAGATCGACGGCGGCCTGCAGACGATCGAAATCAAGATGCCGGCGATCGTTACGACGGATCTGCGTCTGAACCAGCCGCGCTACGCATCGCTGCCGAACATCATGAAGGCGAAGAAGAAGCCGCTCGACGAGAAGGCGCCGGGAGATTACGGCGTCGACACCGCGCCGCGTCTGAAGGTCCTCAAGACCGAGGAGCCGGAAGGCCGCAAGGCCGGTGTGAAGGTCGCTGACGTGAACGAGCTTGTCGACAAGCTCAAGAACGAAGCCGGCGTGCTCTGAGAACGGGGAGAAAAAACCAATGACAATCCTTTTGATTGCCGAACATGACAATGCAACGCTCTCCGACCAGACGAACAAGGCGCTGAGCGCTGCCAAGGAAATGGGTGGCGACATCCATGTGCTGGTCGCGGGCAAGGACGCGAAAGCGGCGGCCGATGCCGCCTCGAAGCTGGACGGTGTCTCGAAAGTGCTGCTCGCCGACGACGCGTCGCTGGAACAGCAGTTGGCCGAGCCGATGGCCGCTCTGATCGTGTCGCTGGCCGATGGCTATGACACCTTCGTTGCGCCCGCGACGACCAATGGCAAGAACACCATGCCCCGCGTGGCTGCCCTGCTCGATGTGATGCAGGTCTCCGATATCATCGCGGTTGAAAGCGCCGACACGTTCAAGCGTCCGACCTATGCCGGCAACGCGATCCAGACGGTGCAGGCGACGGATACGAAGAAGGTGATCACCGTGCGCACCGCCTCCTTCAACGCGGCGGGCGAGGGCGGCTCGGCGTCGATCGAGGATGTTTCCGCGGCGGCCGATCCGGGGCTGTCCTCCTTCGTCTCGACGGAACTGTCGGGCGGCGACCGTCCGGAGCTGACCTCCGCGAAGATCATCATCTCGGGCGGCCGGGCTCTCGGCTCGAGCGAGAAGTTCGAGGAAGTGATCCTGCCGGTTGCCGACAAGCTTGGCGCCGCGGTGGGTGCGAGCCGTGCGGCCGTCGATGCGGGCTATGCGCCGAACGACTGGCAGGTTGGCCAGACGGGCAAGGTGGTCGCCCCCGACCTCTATATCGCCTGTGGCATCTCGGGCGCGATCCAGCATCTGGCCGGCATGAAGGATTCGAAGGTCATCGTCGCCATCAACAAGGACGAGGAAGCGCCGATCTTCCAGGTCGCCGATTACGGCCTCGTCGCCGACCTCTTCGACGTCCTGCCCGAACTCGAAAAGGCGCTGTAGAAAAACGCCGAAGACCCGAATTCCGGAAACCCGCCACGGTTCGCCCTGGCGGGTTTTCTTTTTGGGAGCAATGGGCGCTTTAAGAGGCGCGAAGGCTTCGATCCCGGGTGGAATGATTTCACGATCGGGATGGTGTCCGAATGGACCTGCCTATCCGGCTATCTGGGCCACGACCGTTCCGTCGTCGCCGCCCTTCTTCAACAGCGTGTTGATGCGGTCGCGTTCGCGCTTGAAGGCTTCGAGATCCGCGCCGGCCAGGACGCTGCCCTTGGGCAGACGCACGCGCATGGGATCGACGCGCGTTCCGTTCACCCGCATTTCGTAGTGAAGGTGCGGACCGGTCGACAGGCCGGTCGTTCCGACATAGCCGATCACCTGGCCCTGACGCACGCGCACGCCTGGCTTGATGCCCTTGGCGAAGCGTGTCTGGTGCGAATAGGAGGTCTCGTAGCCGTTGGCGTGGCGCAGGATCGTCTGTTTGCCGTAGCCGCTCGACCAGCCGGCCTTTTTCACCACGCCGTTGCCGGGCGCGATGATGGGCGTGCCGCGCGGTGCGGCCCAGTCGACGCCCCAGTGCATGCGCGAATAGCCGAGAATCGGGTGGCGGCGCATGCCGAAGGGCGAACGGAACTTGCCGTTCGGAACGGGCTTGCGAAGCAGGAACTGGCGAGCGCTGCGGCCTTCCTCGTCATAGTAGTCGACTGTGCCGTCGGATGCGCGGAAGCGGTAATAGGTGTTGTCGTTGCCGTTGAAATTGGCTTCCACGAAGAGAAGCTCGTAACCATCGTCGCCGCCGGCGCCTTCTTCGGGCAGGGAGAAGAACAGTTCGAGGCGATCCTTCGGCTTGATCGCGGACTGGAAGTCGACGTCGGATGCGACCATGCGCACGACTTGCGCCGCCATTTCTTCCGGCAGGTCGTAGGAAAGCACCGAACGGTAGATCGCATTGTAAGCCGAAGGCAGGTCGCGGCTGATCATGACCGGAACGGGAACCTCGTCGCCGCGCTCGTCCATGATCCCCGGATCGATGGGTTCAGGCGCGGGCACATACTGGCGGCGATCGTTGAGCGCGATGGTCAATTCATGGTTCGAGCCGTCATAGACCGAAGCGCGGACGATCTCGCGCCCCTCCGCGGTTTCCTGCAGACCCAGCCGGACGGCATGGCCCGACTTCAGATCCTTGGTCTTGAGAAGCGTCTCGATTGCCTCCGCCATAGAACCGGCCAGCCCGTAGCCGGTGGAATCGAGCACTTCGCCGATGTCTTCGGTTGAGGTGATCTCGAGCAGGTCTTCCTCGAAGACCGGGTATTCGCCGGTCTTGTTGTGCTGCATCGACGAGACCGACATGTTCTGCGGAATGATCCGGGCGGCCGAAGCGAGGCCGATGCCGGCGGCCAATGTCGGGTCGTCGACGCCGAAGCGCAGTGGATCGACATAATGCAGCGACGCGACCTGGGTCGATCCGTCGGTGAGGATCGCTGCGGTGGAGCGCACGATCTCCTCGGCTTCCTCGTCGCTGAGCGAGAGCGCGCCGGCCGGAATGTCGGTCTCGAAATTGAAATCCGCGACCTTGACGCTCAGTTCCGTCTCCACCGATGCGCCGTAGATGATGCTTTCGGAATCGCCCGGTTCCGGCTTGGGCTCTTCCTCGTCCGAAAAGATGTTGAGGGGATTGAACGGCGGATAGGACTTGTCGGTCGAGTGATTGGCGGCGAGCGCGATCTTCACATGCTCGAAA